>Ga0153933_1000002_pt1 | contig 460969 bp, 402 predicted proteins | sample TSNJ017MetaG_FD_102275 | JGI IMG/M metagenome (GOLD analysis project Ga0153933, IMG submission 102275) | Attine ant fungus gardens microbial communities from New Jersey, USA - TSNJ017 MetaG | ecosystem: Host-associated > Fungi > Mycelium > Unclassified | place: USA: New Jersey, Wharton State...
CGCTGCTCCGGCTGGGTCAGAACTTCTAGTGGTTCCACGTTGTGACTAGGCTTAAACATAGGCAGAAGACTACCTCAAAATTTAAGCGTTGCCGCATGTCCGGTATTTGCGGGGGCCGGCCCAGAGCCGCTGACCCATCGCCTACCAATGACTTTGCGTGGCGATTGTCAGCGTCACGACTCGACCAGCAACGCGACCTACCACCTCACTATCGGATGCGTCGCATTCGGCAGCACGACCCATGTGCCACCCGCGTCGAAATCTCACGTGAAGCTCCCCCTCTTGCTCATCTGGACGGTCGTCAAGCCGTTGGCGGTCGACACAGGCGTGCCCGAGCCGACGCCAGCGACGGTCGAACACGCGCAACTTTTTCGCCGCCGTGCAAGTTTCTCTAGCCTCGTGCGATTTGGCGCATCAAAAATCGCTTGGCCGGCTGACTGCCGCTTTCACGCGTCGCTCCGAACGCCTCTTTTTGATTCCTGCCTGCAACGTTTTTGAACTGGCCGCGCTGGCCTAGGCAAAGCTTCCGAGTTCGAGAGAGGTGTTCGACCAGACGGACAGCGCAAACGTTAAACATTTACCGCGTGCCACGAGAAAAGTTTACTCGGCCATAGAATCCGTCCATTTAGGGTTTCATGAATGAATCAAACGCGACGATTTGCAATTTTATTCGTCCGCTCGTATGAACTTTGGCACGACTCTCGCTTATGTACGACCAAGCACACAACAAATAACCAGCACTGTCTGCAAGCGGACAGCGCCAGCGTGCGGGGGCCGGGTCGACACTTCAGCGCATTTAGAGCAATCGCGGATGAAGTGGGAGCCGGAGAAGCAAAAAGCAAAAACGCATAGACCAAAGAGAGAGTATGTTGACCCTTCAGTCGGACCTTCACGGAAATCACCTATTAGGCGCGCTTCCTACCCATGAATGGCAGGCCATCGCGTGCGATCTGGAACTTGTTCAGTTACGAGCGGGACAGCTGCTTTGTGATTCCGGCAAACGCATTCATCACGTCTACTTCCCCACTACGGCTGTCATCACACTGCTTCACACCATGGAAGATGGTGGTTGCGTCGAGGTGGCCGCAGTAGGCCGCGAGGGAATGACGGGCGTGCCGATACTGACGGGCGGCGATACGATGCCGACGCGCGTTCAGGTCCAGGGCGCGGGGTCCGCGTATCGCATGAGCGCAAGCGCCCTGCGCAATCACTTCGGCCGCTCGGATCTCCTACGGCGCATCACGCTGCTGTATATGCAGGCGCTGTTGACGCAGATCGCCCAGACCGCTGCCTGCAACCGTCACCATACGCTGAGCAAGCAACTCTGCCGCTGGCTGCTCATCCAGTCTGACCGCACCGGGTCGAACGAAATGCGAGTGACGCAGCAAATCATCGCTGACATGCTGGGCGTGCGCCGTGAAGGCGTCACCGAGGCAGCCGGGAAGTTGCACGACGCAGGACTCATCCATAACAGCCGCGGCTGCATCAAGGTGCTCGACCGCGGGGCACTGGAGGCGAGCTCGTGCGAATGCTACGGCATCGTCAAGCGGGAGTTCGACCGGATGCTGCCGCGAGCGCGTCAGGCCGAGGAGTTTGCGTGACCGGGGCGACTGCCTGACGCTCAGTGCGGAATCGGCAGAAGCGATCCCCAGCGGCTGGGCGTCATCATCTAGAGAACGAGAAGCACGACTTGCGGGGCGCCGGCGACCGGATGCCCCCGCAACCACGCTGGCGAGCGTTCCGGTCAGAACTACGCGGCGTCGATCGGTGCAACCAGTTGCAACCGAATACGGAAAACGCCATCAAGAGCGCGCCGCGTTTGCCGTTAACTGAGCCATTGCGGATCTTCCACGGCTCATACGGCTTTCATGTTCTCTTCTATTCGCAATCGCGTCCTTGCCGCTTCCGTCGCCATCGTCGTTGCCGGACTTGCGGTCAATACGGGCATCAACTACGGCGTCGCTCATCGCTACAACAGCGAATCCATCGAAAACAGCCTCGCGGCGGTTCTTACCGGCCACGAGGCGGGTATCGAGGAATGGGTCACATCGAAAACTCAGATGATCGTCTCGGTCGAAGACGCCGCGCTGAGTGCTGACCCGGTGCCCTTTCTCAAACAGGTCGCGTCCGCAGGCGGCTTCACGAACGTTTATGTCGGCTACGCGGACAAGACGGCGAAGTTTTCTGATTCCAACGGCATTCCTCCCGACTACGACCCGACCGGACGGCCGTGGTACAAGCAGGCGGTCGAGGCCGGAAAGCCGGTGGTTACGCCCTACGTCGACGTCACCACCGGCAAGCTGGTGGTCGCCTTTGCTGCGCCGATCGTTCGCGACGGCGCAGTGAAGGGCGTCGTATCGGGCGACGTGGCGATGGACAGCGTCGTTGCGAACGTGAAATCAATTCACCCGACACCCGCCAGTTTCGGCATGCTCGTCGACCGCAGCGGCAATATCATTGCCGCCTCCGATGCAAAGCTGACGCTCAAATCCGCGACGGACATCGCCGCCGAACTGACGAAGGACGTCATCAACTCCGCTTCCGAGCAACAGGCGGCTGCCATCGAGGCCACCGTCGGCGGTGCGACGAAGCTGATCCGTACTCGCGCAGTGCCGGGAACGGATTGGCTGACGCTCGTTGCGCTCGACAAGTCCGAAGCGACAGCGGGAATGCGATCGCTACTGGTTGCATCGATCGCCTCACTTGCGGTGCTGGCCGCGATCGCCGCCGCCATTATTGGCGCCGTCACGGGCGTGGCCTTCAGAGGTCTTGCCAAGGTGCGCGACGCAATGGAGGGCATCGGCTCGGGCAGCGGAGACCTGACGCAGCGCCTGCCTGCGAATGGCAACGATGAGGTCGCGCAGATCGCCCGCTCGTTCAACGCGTTCGTCGGCAAGATCAACAGCGTGATGGTGCAGATTCGCGACACGAGTGAATCCGTGCGTCATGCCGCCAATGAGATCGCCTCCGGCAATCATGATCTGTCGCGTCGCACCGAATCCGCGGCAGCAAGCCTTGAAGAGACTGCTGCATCGATGGAAGAGATCACGTCCACGGTATCGCAATCGGCCAGCGCAGCCCGGCAGGCCGATCAGACCGCGACCACCGCAGCGAGCGCAGCATCGCGGGGCGGCTCGGTCGTTTCGGACGTCGTCTCGACGATGCAGGAGATCGAAGGCGCATCCGGGAAGATCAGCGACATCATCGGCGTTATCGAAGGGATCGCCTTTCAGACGAATATCCTTGCGCTGAACGCGGCTGTCGAAGCAGCACGCGCGGGCGAAGAAGGCCGCGGCTTCGCTGTCGTGGCAGGCGAAGTGCGAACGCTCGCTCAACGGAGCGCGCAGGCAGCGAAGGAGATCAAGGAACTGATCGATTCGAGCGTGACCAGCGTATCGACCGGTGCGTCGCTGGTTCAGCAAGCAGGCGAGACGATGACCGAAATCGTCGGCCGTGTATCGAGCGTCACCACGATCATCAGCGAGATAACCAACGCGGCAGACGAACAGACGCGCGGGATTCAGGAGATCAACCGTGCGGTCGCCCAGCTCGATGAAATGGTGCAGCAGAACGCGGCGCTGGTCGAACAGTCGGCGGCCGCCGCTTCGGCGTTGCAAACGCAAGCTAACGAACTCGCGAGCGCCGTTGGTCAGTTTCGCGTAGCGTAAGGCGCGACCGAAGTACTGGTTTCAACGTGCAATGTGCGGCTCTACGCCGATAGCACATGATTGAAGGGCCGGCCGCACGCGCCCGGCCCTTCGCCTCATTACTGTGACATCGCGCCCGAAGCCGCGTGGTCCATGCCCGTCGAATCGTGCTTCTTCATCTTGCCGCTCTTCTTCATGGTGTCATGCGACATCGAGTCCTTGCTCATCGAGTCATGAGACATGGCGCCCTTGCTCATCGCGTCGTGAGACATCGCATCGTTGGACATCGCGCCGCTCGCTTGTGCGAACGCAGCGGACGTCGCGAGCGTCATGGTGATTGCAAACAATGCTGTCATCAGTCGTTTCATGGCACATCTCCTTCTGGTTGAAAAGCAGGAACGCAGGAACGCAGGAAAGCCGAAAACCGGTCTGGCAATCAAGAGCCGCCGAACCAGTTGTAGCCTTGGTCGACCCAATACCCGCCGGGGTAGGTGTTCGTGACGAATATCTCGACGATATGCTTCGGGTTCTTGTAGCCGAGCTTGGTCGGCATGCGCAGCTTCATCGGATAGCCGTATTTCGCGGGCAAGCGCTCGCCGTCGTATTCGAACGTGAGCAGCGTCTGCGGATGCAGAGCGGTCGGCATGTCGATGCTCTCGTAGTAATCGTCGGCGCAGCGAAAGCCGACATACTTCGCTGTCGTATCCGCGCCCACGCGGCGCAAAAACTCCACGAACGGCGTGCCGCCCCAACGCCCAATCGCGCTCCAGCCTTCGACGCAAATGTGCCGCGTGATCTGCTCGGCATGCGGCAGCGCGTAAAGCTGCGGCAGGGTCCATACGCGCTGTCCCGTCACGAGTCCGCTGACCTTCAGGCGGTAGTCGCCGCCGTCGACGCGCGGCACTTCATCTACGCCGTAATACGCATTGAAAGGGAACGGGCGCGTGAGTTCTGCTTGCGTATAAGTCGGCGCGAGGCGCGTCGGGTCGAACAGCAACGCCTGCGCACGATCGTTCAAGCGCGAGACCGCTGTCAGGAACGTGTTGACCGAGTCTCCATCGGTGATCGAGCAGCCCGTCAACAGCGACAGTCCGCCCAGCGTCAGCAAGCGCTTGCCGAAGAGGCGCCTCGAAGGCATGTCGAGTTCGCGGCGCGCATCCGCCAGTAGCGAAGCGCAATCGATCGTCATGATTCGCTTGTCTTTGGCTTTCATTTCTCGTCCCCCTTCGATCCACCGTGCAGCATCGTTAAAAGCGAACGCGGCACCAGCGCGACCATTGCGATATGCACGACGACGAACGCCGCCATCACCGCCATCGCGAGGAAATGCACGACGCGCGCGCGGTCATAACCGCCCATCAACTCGCGCAGCAACGGAAACTGCACCGATTTCCAGATGGCGAGTCCCGAGAGCACGAGCACGATGAGATCGGCCACGACGACCAGATACGCCAGCTTCTGCACCGCGTTGTACTGGCGCAGGTCAGCGTGAGACAGCTTCCCTTTGAGCGCGGCGGCGAGATCGCGCAGCACGGCGCGCGGCGAGAGCGGAAAAAACTTCGAGAAAAAGCGCCCGCTCACCACGTTGAACACGAGATAGACGATGCCGTTAAAGACGAGCAGCCACATCGCCGCGAAATGCCATTGCAGCGCGCCGCCGAGCCAGCCTCCGAGCGTGATCGACGTCGGAATGACGAAGCCCGGAAACACAGGCGAGGCATCATAGATGCGCCAGCCTGAGAACATCATGATCAGCGCGGCGAACGCGTTGATCCAGTGCGTGACGCGCAACCAGACCGGATGAATCGGCGATGCAGGTTGAGGCGCTTCGCCTGCGGGTGTGAGTGTCGTTGCCATGTCGTTCACCGTGTCGATGCGTCGGATACGAGTGAATTCGTCGACAACCATTGATTGGTTACAGCGGATCGCACGACCACGAACAAATAAAGATCCCGTGTAACTATTCTCAGCGCGCGAACGAAATAGAAAGCGACACGTAGGGGAGATGCGTCATGCGAATCCGCACGGCATTCGTTGCCGGGCATCACGGCTTCGGCTACTCTGGAACGATCGATCCAGAATGCGGCGTGCCGGGACTGCGCCCGCGCGTAGCCGGCATTGATCGAGCGTCGCCTTTCGGCCGTCTCGCCAATACAGGAACCATCTTGCAAGAAGCGGAAAACCGCCTGAGGGCGCTCTTCGTCGCGGGACTCGACGGCGACCAGCATGCGTATCGCGGTTTTCTCGAGGCGCTCGCGCGACACCTGCGCGGCTATCTCCGCAGGCGCATTCCGCAGCATCGCGACGACGTCGAGGATCTCGTGCAGGAGATTCTGCTCGCCGTGCATAATGCGCGGCACACGTACCGCATGGACGAGCCGTTGACCGCGTGGCTGCACGCGATCGCCCGCTACAAGCTGATGGACTTCTTTCGCTCGCGCGCACGCCGCGATTCACTGAACGATCCGCTCGACGATCACGCAGAGTTTCTCGCCGTCGCCGACGACGAGCCCGCGCAAGCGCGGCATGACATCGGCAAACTCCTCGAAGACCTGCCCGACAAGCAGCGCCTGCCCATCATGCATATGAAACTGCAAGGCTTGTCGGTGACCGAAACCGCGCGCATCACCGGGCTTTCTGAATCGGCGGTCAAAGTGGGCGTGCATCGCGGTCTCAAGGCGCTCGCCGCGCGCATCCGGGGGCTCAAATGAAAACCGACGACCTCATCGGCCTGCTCTCGAATCAGGTGACGCGCGTCGATCGCGGCGCCGTCGCGCGCCGTTTCACGAAGGCGCTGCTGCTCGGCGCGCTCGGCTCCGTGGTCCTGATGAGCATCGTGTTCGGCGTGCGGCCGGACCTTTCGATCGTCGCCCGTACGCCGGTCTTTTGGGCGAAACTCGCTTATCCGCTCGTGATTGCGATCGGCGCGTTGACCGTCGTTGCGCGCCTCGGCCATCCGGGCGCGCGCGGCGGTCAGGCGTGGCTGCTCGTCGGCTTGCCGTTCGTTGCGGTATGGCTCGCCGGCGCGGTCGTTCTCGAAGCTGCCGCGCCCGGCGAACGTCTGCCGACTCTGCTCGGGCATACATGGCGCACGTGTCCGTTCAATATCGTGCTCCTTTCGGCGCCGACCTTTCCCGCTGTCTTCTGGGCGATGAAAAGCCTCGCGCTGACGCAGCCGCGCCGCGCGGGCGCCGTCGCGGGACTGCTTGCGAGCGCCATCGCGACAGTCGCGTATTGCCTGCACTGTCCGGAGATGAGCCCGGCATTCTGGAGCGTGTGGTACGCCATCGGCATGATCCTGCCTGCGGGCATCGGCGCGTGGCTTGGTCCGAAGCTGCTGCGGTGGTGATCAACTCTTGCGGCGCGCACGGGTCGCATGCGTCGCTTTCGGCTTGACGTCGAGCATCGCGAGTACGGGCCGCAACGCGCCTTCCAGCAACTCGCGCTTCGGGTTGACGCGCGCGAGCACGCGCAAGCCTATGAGCGAAGCGAGCAGCGACTTGGCGATGTCAGCGGCGTCGATGTCGAGGGAAATGGCGCCGTCCTTCTGCCCCGCCGTCACGCAGCGCGCAAAGAAGCCTTCGATGTCCTTCAACATGCGATTCAACGCGCGCTGAAACTGCTTGTCGTGCGGCGCAAGCTCCATCGCCGAGTTCACGATCAGACAGCCCTTGCGATGCGGGTCATTCACAGAGAGCCGAATAATCTCGTCGAAGAACATGACGATGGCATCGCGCGGCGCCGCCTGATGTTCCAGCCGCTGCACGCGCTCGCGAAAGCCGCGTTCGACGTATCGCTCGAGCGCGCGCTCGTAAAGCGCACGCTTGTCGCCGAACGCGTTGTAAAGGCTCGCCGACGTGAGGCCCATCGCGGCAGCGAGATCGCGCACGGACGTTGCCTCGTAGCCGCGCGACCAGAACTGGACGGTGGCCGCGTCCAGCACGGCATCTTCGTCGAACTCACGCGGACGTGCCATGCGCCCTCCCCCTTTACGCAGACTTCGGATAGTTCGACGGGAACAGCGCGCGCTTCGTCTCGTCGTCGTTGACGGTCTTGAACGCATGCTTTTTATTCACGGCGCGCGCACGTTCGACGGCGGGCCGCGCGTCGATTTTGGCAAACCAGCGCTGCAACTCGGGATAGGATGCGAGCGGACTATCGCTGTTCTTGAACACGCGCGATGCGCGATCGACCCAGCCCCACGCGGACATATCCGCGATCGTATAGCTGTCGCCGACGATGAACTCGCGGCCCTTCAGCCTGTCGTTGAGCACCTCGTAATGGCGCTCGGCCTCGCGCCGATAGCGGTTCACCGCGTAGTCGAGCCCTTCGGGCGCTGCGTACTGGAAGTGCACTGCCTGCCCGGAGAACGGCCCGAGACCGCTCGCGATGAACATCAGCCACGAAAGCAGTTGCGGGCGATCTTCCGGCGCGCCGAGAAACTGGCCGGTCTTCTCCGCGAGATACAGCAGGATGGCGGTGGAATCGAACACGACCGCCGGTTGTCCGCCCGGCCCTTCCGTATCGACGATAGCCGGCACCTTGCCGTTCGGATTAATGGCGCGAAACGCGGGCGAATGCTGCTCGCCCTTGCTCGTATCGACGGGCTTCAGATCGTAAGGCAGTCCCGATTCCTCGAGAAAGAGCGCGATCTTCGCGGGATTGGGCGTCGGGTGAAAGTAGAACTCGATCATGCGGGTCGTCTCCGTGTCGTGATTGCTGCCGGGTCATTTTAGATCGGTCGATCCAGAATGGACAATGAGTGATGGCGGTACGTCCTTTGAGATGAACTGAGAGACAGCAAGTGTCCGGGGTAAAAGTTTCGGGCTTCAGGCAACCGGATATGCGACTGATGCACTGTGCATCGCGGGGCTGGTTGCGCTTTGCCTCAGCGACTCAGGCCCGTTTGCAGTCGATGCCATCCCGAACCCTTTCTACATGCACAGTGGGTCGGCTTGCGCGCGCAGGTAGGTGCCGCTGCAGCCGGACATCGCGCAACCGGAGGCCGTTATCAATGTCGATGTGACACGCGATCCGTTCCCATTGGACCGACCCAACTCACTCCCGCGCCATCCCCACCGACGTCTCACCGTCATCGCGAGTGACGAGCCGCAATCCGCTCGCGATGCTCGCCGCCCCCGCGAATCCCGCGCCGAGCGACAGCGCCAGTCCCGGCCCGTGCTTGCCCGCGATTCCGAAGCACAACGCCACGAGCGCCGCGCCCAGCGCCTGACCAATCAGCCGCGCGGTTGCGACCACGCCGCTCGCGCCCCCGCTGCGTTCGCGCGGCGCGCTCGCCATGAAAGCCTTCAGGTTCGGCGATTGAAAGAAGCCGAAACCCGCTCCGCAAACCGCCATGCGAATGCAGATGTCGAGCGCATGCGGATCGGCTGGCAGCGCCGCGAGCGACACCATTCCCGCGCACAGAATCGCCAGCCCGATCCCCCCGAGCAGACCGGGCGGATAACGATCCGACAAGCGGCCGGCGATCGGCGCCATCAACGCGACGAGCACCGACCACGGCGTCATCAGAAAGCCCGTTTCGACCTGCGTCCGGCCGAGCACGCCCTCGAAATAGAACGGCAGCGATACGAAGGCGAGACCTTGCGCGGCGAAAGAGCAGACGGCGGTCATCGTCGATAACGCGAACATGGGGCGTCGAAACAGATCGACGGGCAGCATCGGCGCGGGATGTCCGCGCTCACGACGCAGCATCAACGCGCCCGCGACGAGCGCCACGCCGAGCGACGCCAGCACGATTCGCGACGGCGCGCGCTGCGCTGCTTCGCCCAACGCGAAAATCAGCGCCGCGAACGTGACGACGTTGAGCGCCGCCGCGATGCGGTCGAAGCCATGCGCGCTACGCTTCGTCTGCGGAAGCGCGGACCAGGCGATCGCGAGTGCCAGCACACCGACCGGCAGGTTCACGGCAAAGAGCCAGGGCCATGTGCCGAGCGAGAGCACGATCGACGCGACTGTCGGCCCGACGGCGAACGCAATGCCGACGATCAGCGCGTTCAGCCCGACACCGCGTCCCAGCCGATGCAGCGGAAAAATCGCGCTGATGATCGCCGTGTTGACGCTCATGATCGCACTCGCGCCAAGCCCCTGAAGCAGGCGCGCGGCGACGAGCGTCGGCAGCGACCACGAAAACGCGCAAACCGCGGACGCGATCGTGAACACGATCAATCCACCGAGATAAACGCGCCGATGCCCGACGATTCCGCCCAGCGCGGCGAACGGCAGCAGCGTGGCGACCATGGCGAGCTGATACGCGTTGATGATCCAGACCGACGCGGCGGGCGTCGCGTGAAGATCGGCGGCGATGGCCGGCAATGCGGTATTGGCGATGGCGGTATCGAGTGTCGCCATCGCGACGGCGAGCAGAAGCGCGGCCATGCCGCGGCGCTCGAGCGAGGTCATGGGCGCGTCGGGGTCGCGGGGCGTCGGGGAAGCGGTATCGGCGGACACGTCGTGATTCCGTAAGTAAGCGGACAGAGAACAATCCGACACGATACGGGAACGCGACGCATCGCGCTCGCCGTGGTCGATGGGGCTTACGGGAAGCTATCGGCGGCGGTTATGTTGTTGCGAAGCGAATGCGAAATAGAAAGGTATGGCGATTTGCGTTCGAGCACGGGCCGGACACTGCGCACGCGCACTTCAAGGCTGTGCGCCTCTGTGAAGAACTCAGTAATGCGGAGATGAGTTCGTGATCGCGCCCGGAATATGCTTTGCTGTATGCCACTGAAGCAAAGAAGAGGAGTCGAGAATGGCCGCCCAACAAATCTGGCGTAAAAGATCAGACATCAGGCATCGATGGAGTGGTCAAGAAAGACGACGGCAACGCGGATTCCGGGGTGACGTGCGTCTGGGCGGCGACACTAACTGCGAGAAACCATCGTGAACGGAACCTTAAAAACGCTGACGCGCCTCCTTCCTTTGGCGTGCTTGCTCACGGGGTGCGTCATCGGCCAGATGCCGCCGCCGGGCGCCGGAGTGCTTCCGCCGGGAAGGCATCTGACCGACGTCGAGTGCCGCGACCTGGCCGCACTGAAGACAAACACGAACCCCACGATGGCTCAACACCAAGTGGAGTTGGGCGCCCTAAGAAAGGCGGGATACGACCCATCGCCCTTCTGGGATGATCCCTACTACCCGGAGGATCTACAGTACGCACAGCGCCTCGTCGACTACTGGTTCCGGACGGAATGCCCGCCACCGCCACCTCCTCCTCAATGACGCAAACGCAGCGACCGACGCACTGCAACGGCCGGTGGTGATTCGCAAGGCCCGCGTCAATCCGGGCACGCAGAAGGGTTCGCGTTCTTTTGCGAAACCGGTGCGATCGCAATCTCGACATGAATAGCAGCGCCCTTTACAGGAGCGGACGTACATCGGAGCGCCAAGCCCTCTCGAAAGCTGGGTTGGTTTATGCCGTCAAGGATGCGGTCCACGGCCGTCTGTGCGCAGCGAGCTATGCATTAACTGAAAGGCAATACCCACCACGTTCCTTGGAGCCGTTCCTGCGTTTGAGCCGCACCCCTACTTCTCTGGACGTCCGCTCTACCGGCGGTCTCCCAGTGAGTTGACCAAGACGCGCTTAAATCCACGGCTCGCTATCCCGAACTTGAATGTTCGATCGTCAAGCCAGACGATGAGTGACTGGACAAGGCACCATCGTTCTAAGCCGCCCAATGCCACTCACTGAAACTCACTCAAACTCATTGAAACTCACTGCAACGGTGGCACGGTGCCGAGCTTCTCGGCGAGCATCCGTTCATAGACACCGAAGTGAAGGTCCACTTCCTCCTGCGTGACCGCCTCTACGTAAATGTTGACCTGCTCCGGCAGGAGGCCCATCACGGTCGCGATCGCCGCTTCGAGCTGCGGCGCGCACACCCGGTCATCGGCCATTGTGGTGCCGATCGTGATGTCGTAAGCCTTCTCCTGCCGAAACACGATTTCGACGATGCGCGCCCGCGCGCTCATATTGTGATCGACCGCCAGACGAGTGACCTCGGCTACCCGGTGCATGATTTCGCCAGGGAAGCCCTTCGTTGAGCGCAATTTGATGCGATGCTTTCCGAGAGTGATCCAATCGGTATCGAATTCCACGACGTATCTCCTACGACCTAGCTGGCCGGACTGTATGGTCGAAAAATCGATTTTCAAGTGCAATTGAACCGTTGACTCATGCGAGATGCACCCCTTGAAAATTCTAGAAAATTTTTTATATTAGGCGGTAGAAAGGCAGCCGCCATCCGCGCGCGCTGCGTGTTTCAACTTAATTTGTCCGCGGCATTGGGCCAGCTAAGCTGAAGCGCAAAAAGCAGCTTCCCCTCTTGCCGCCAGAGGAGAGCAAAGATGAATGAAGCTTTCACTGGGGCCAATCTCTTCACCGAACTGGAGAGACTGCAAAGGCAGTTGTCGAGTGTATTCGATGGCCTTCCGAGCAGCCTGCGCTCAGGCCGCCTCGACGCGTTCCCGCAAATCAACATCGGCTCGACCGACGACACGATAGAGATCGTCGCGTTTGCGCCCGGTCTCGACCCGGCCAAACTCGAAGTGTCGGTTGACAAGGGCTTGCTTGTCATCGCCGGCCAACGCGTGACGCAGGATGGCGCCTTGCCGGAAGGCTCGCGCGAATACGCTCAAGAGCGCTTTAGTGGCGCGTTCCGGCGTGCTATCGAGCTTCCGCAGCATGCCGATCCCGACACGGTTCAGGCCCGGTACATCGACGGTTGTCTGCTGATTTCAGTAGGCAAGCGCGAGGCGTCGAAGCCGCGTGCGATCACCGTCCAATGAAGACACGAACGAGGTGATGTCATGAGCGATACGACACAAGTTGCAGAGCGCGAACAAGGTGCGGTGGCTCGTCAAGAGTCGAACGATCAACGCCGGCGCGAGACGCGCACGCCGACTGTGGACATTATCGAAGACGCGCACTCAGTCACCCTTTGGGCTGACCTGCCGGGTGTATCGAAGGACCGGCTGGAAGTGAAGGTCCAGGACGGACGCCTGACGATCGATGCCGACTCCGTCGTGCCAGTGCCAGCCAACCTGCGGCTGATCCACGCGGAGGTCCGGGCACCGCACTTCTCGCGTACGTTCACGGTGAGCGAAGACTTCGATATGTCAAAGATCGATGCCTCGCTCAAAGACGGGGTGCTTCGGTTGACGCTGCCTCGCCGGGAAGAGGCCAAGCCGCGGCGCATTGAAGTCGCCGTGAAGTGAGGGACTGGACGTGGCGCAGCGGTTGCGCCACGTCCTTCGAAGCGTACGGTTTGCGTTTTTTGTTAGGTGGCGACGCTACGCGTGGGCAGCGTGAGCGCGGTCCGATGGAGATGAACCGAAGCGGGTTCTCTCGGACGAAACGCTGTGAAACACGATCTCTAGACGTGTCGAGCAGTTCCTCAACCGTCCGCGACCAAGTGCCTGGTCGCATGGGACAAGCTGCCCCAACTGCCCGATTCCGGCGACAGCACTGGCAAGAAAGACGGGTGCATCAGCCGTGTCCGGTTACTACAGCAACAACGGCTGACGACGGAACATGTGCGCGACGGCGACGTCGCGTTACGCCACGACCGGTACTGGCGAGAAGGTTACGGCATGAGCCGGACTACGCAGACAATCCAATGGGCGGCACAGGCAATTCATCACCCTCGAGGAAGGCCGTCGCCGACCGGATCGCGAACTGCATCGCGCAATCTTCGCTAGCGAAGAAGCCCCACTTTCCAAGCGATGTCGAATGGCCATCCTCTTCCAGGATGGACGCCGTTGCCACGAAGGCTTTTCCGTTACGCATGACGTTCGGCTCGAATGCGGCTCCGCCGTGATAGATGATCATCGGTTTCTCTCTCAAGTTATGGTTGCTCCGGCACTCGTCGATGCCGTTTGCTCCGCTCGCTTTCCACCGCAGACGGATTGCGACGCGGCAAGGGCGTCTTGCTCCTCAGCTACGTTTAAGGTCAGCAAATTCGAGGGTGATATTAACGGTTCAATTTTCGTCTAAGGGTAGTTTTAACTTTGCTTACAATTCCCCGGTGCATCCTTAAGTCAGACGTTTAACAGCGGCGCTATTGCTAGCGAGGACTATGACCGCTGTCGCGTAGGGCGAAAAAAAAAAGCCCCGACCGATGACCCAGTCGGGGCTACTTTGGAACAGTAGCTACGAAGTCGGGCGCTCCTCGATCACCACCGCGGAAGAAAATCACTCAAAGCAATGAGTAAGACCGCAAGGCACCTACAGCGTGTCGGATCGCCCAAATCAAAAAGCCGCAGACAACCGCGGCTCTTCATCCGATGCAACGTCGTCGATCAGAAAGTCGACCAGTTCCCGTCACTGGAAGCCGCGACCGGTTGAGCGCGCTCGATCACCGGCTTCTTCGCAGGACGCGTGACCGCGCGCACCGGCACCGGAGTCGGCGAACGCTTAGCCGGAACCGCACTCGCCGCTACCGGCGACGCCATGAACATCTGCCCCGTCCGAAACGCACCAACGGCTGCGGTCAGTTGCTTCGCCTGGTCGTCCATCGACCCGGCCGCTGCCGCCGCTTCTTCAACGAGCGCCGCGTTCTGCTGCGTGACCTCGTCCATCTGCGAGATGGCCTGATTCACCTGCTCGATGCCTCGCGTCTGCTCGTTCGACGCCGACGCAATCTCGCCCATGATGTCAGTGACTCGCTGGATTGCGGTGCCCACGCGCTTCATCGTTTCACCTGCCTGCGCGACGAGTTCGGATCCCTCATGGACTCGGCTGCCAGACGTTTCAATCAGATCCTTGATCTCCTTCGCGGCGGTCGATGAACGCTGCGCGAGGCTGCGCACTTCGCTCGCGACGACCGCAAAGCCACGGCCCTGCTCGCCGGCGCGTGCGGCTTCCACCGCAGCGTTGAGCGCCAGGATGTTGGTCTGGAATGCGATGCCTTCGATCATCCCGATGATTTCAGCGATCTTGCCCGAGCTTTGCTCGATGCCGTCCATCGTCTGGATAACCTGACCGATGATCGCGCTTCCCTCGTTGGCGACCGCATTCGCGTTGTCAGCCAATCCGCTCGCTTGCTGAGCGTTCTCGGAGTTCTGCTTGACCGTCGCTGTCAGTTCCTCCATGCTCGCTGCCGTTTCTTGCAGCGACGCCGCTTGCTGCTCCGTGCGGCTCGAGAGGTCGGTATTGCCCGCCGCAATCTGAACGGCGCCGGACGAAACAGACTCCGAACTCGAACGGATCTTCGTCACCATCTCTTCCAGACCGAGGCGCATGTGTTCCACTGCTGCGAGAAGGCTGCGGTCATCGCCGTTTTTGAGCACCGTTGGTGAACTCAGATCGCCGCCTGCAATCGCCCGGACAACGTCCACTGCATACCCGGGTTCGCCGCCGAGGGCGCCCGTCACGCTGCGAATGGTTTTCCACGCCAATGCAGCAATAACCGCGAGTGCCAGTGCTATCAAGCCCGCGATTTCCAGCGTCGTGTGCATGAAAGTGGCGGTGATATCGTCAGTGAAGAATCCCGTCCCGATCCACCAGCCCCAGGGCTTGAACTCGACGATGCCGTTCATCTTGCCTGTCATCACGCCGGTCGATGGGTGTGTCGTCACCACCATCAGCACCGGAATGTGCTCCTTGGCGAGCATCTCGCGATAAAGCTCGGTGTCTGGCCGTCCGTCCGGCGCTTTACCCAGCAAGACTTTGCCGATGTTTTCCTGCTTCCGGTGCACGAGCGACGTCCCGTCCGGAAGACGCGCCCAGAAGTAGCTCTGATCGGAATAATTCATTCTGTTCAAAGCGGTCTTCGTCGCCGCCTGCGCTTGCTCCGTCGTCATCGCGCCGGCAACTTCCTGCTCGTGGTAATACTGGGCGAGGTGCTCGGCCATCTTCAACAGGTTGACGATCTGCGCCTGCTTGTCATCGAGCATCGCGCGTCGCACGCTATAGACGCTGTATCCACCGACTGCGACCAGCGCGATAAGCGCTGTAACGGCTAGCAGCATTAGCCGAGTAGAGACTTTCATTCCAGGTTCCGAGTGCAAGGTTGCGGTCGCCGCAATGCGCGGCTTTACCCCGGCTAACGGCAGTAACTTCGACCACTTGAATGGAGGAAGTCCCTAATAGGCGCACCGAGCCGCGCGAACGAACGTTGCGAACGTTCAGGGCGACGCCATCGTCGGGCGTCCTGGTGCTCCGGGGCAAACCGTGCACGGCTCCAACTTCGCGCCGGATGTGGATGGTCTGCTGCTGACGGCCGCGCAACGTTCGCTCGACGCGCTCGCCGCGATGACCGCGCCTCCGCTCGTCCCTTTGTTGCAGCGCGCCGGCGTGACGCGTGTGAACGTTCAAACGCACGAAAGCGCGCTGATGCCGCTCGTCGAACTGCTGGAAAAGGAATACCGCGCGACGGATCGCGGGCACATGGTCGCCGGTCTGCCGCTGCTCATCGCACTTCCTGTGCACGTCGAAGGCTTGTGCGAAGGAACGCTGACCGCACGCACGACGGCCACCGCGAGCGTCTCTGCAGCGGAGCGCCGAACTGGCGCTCTGCCACGACGATTCCCGTGCATAAATCCTATTCCCTACAGCCCCTGAATCCGTCGCAAACGCGCTCCTATACTGGCACCTCGAACTCAACAAGGAGACGCTTCGATGCTGATGGACGCCAAGGATTCGATTTACAGCCCGACACAGGATGGCCTCATCTTTCCACAGGAACCGACGTTTTCCAGCTCCGCCGAGGAGCGCCGGTATCGCAAGGAACATCTTGCCGCCGCGTGCCGGATCTTCGCCCGCCACGGTTTTAGCTTTGGCTTCGGCGGCCATCTGACGGTGCGCGATCCGGAGCATCCGGACCTCTTCTGGACCAACCCGATGTGCGTGCCGTGGTCGCGCACGAAGACGTCACAACTGGTGCTGGTCGATCATTCGGGCACCGTGATCGAAGGCAAGTATGCGGTGAACCGCGCGGGCTACGTGCTGCATTCCGCGATTCATGCGGAGAATCCGGACATCATCGGCTCGTGCCATGCGCATACGGTGAACGGCGACGCATGGGCCGCGATGGGCAAGCCGCTCGATTACGTCACGCAGGACGCGTGCATGTTCTACGGCAGTCATACCGTGGTACGCGATGGAGCGGGCAAGGTGCCGGTGGCGGACGAATCGGGCAATCCTATCGCGCGCGCCTTCCAGGATCATAAGGCGATCATCCATCAGAATCACGGGCTGCTGACCGCCAGCCGCCACAGCATCGACGATGCCGTGTGGACCTTCATTGCGCTCGATCACTGCTGCAAGATGCAGTTGCTGATGGACGCGACCGAATCGCGCCCGATACCGATCGATCACAAGTTCGCCGAATATTCGCACCAGCACCTCGGCAATTCGTTCATCAGCTGGCTGCATTTCCAGACCATGCTGTACGAGATCGCAGAAGAGGAACCCGATTATCTCGATTGACGCATCGAGATCTGCCAGCACTCGCGGCATGCGCGAAGTGATTCAGCATGCCGCACCAGGCGCACAAAAACATCTATACCGGAGACACGCATGGAAGCGCTATATGGCGAAGAAGCCGTCAGGCAGGCGGATACGAGCCGCACTTATTACCGCGCCTATTGGCGGCTCTTGCCGCTCTTGTTGATATGTTATCTGGTCGCGTACCTCGATCGAGTGAACGTGGGTTTCGCGAAACTCCAGATGCTCGACGCACTTCACTTCGACGACGCCATCTACGGCCTCGGCTCGGGCATCTTCTTCGCGGGATACTTTTTCTTCGAGGTGCCAAGTAATCTCGTGATGCGCAAGGTAGGCGCACGCAAGTGGATCGCGCGCATCATGCTGACCTGGGGCGTAATCTCGGCGGCGATGATCTTCGTGAAGACGCCGACGATGTTCTACGTCGCGCGCTTCCTGCTCGGCGCCGCCGAAGCAGGCTTCGCGCCTGCGATCATGTACCTGCTCACGCTCTGGTTCCCCGCTCGATATCGCGGCCGCGCGATGTCCATCTACGTGATGGGCGCACCGCTCGCGTTCGTCGTCGGCGGGCCGATTTCCGGCTATATCCTCCATGCGTTCGCAGGCAACGAGTATCTGGCGGCGTGGCAATGGCTGTTTCTCATCGAGGCGATTCCGGCCGTCGTGCTCGCGTTCGTCGTGCTCGCCTTTCTCGACGACAACCCCGCTCACTCGCGCTGGATCACCGAAGAAGAGCGCAACCACGTGCTCAATGAGATCCGCGCTGAGAACGCGGGCAAGGTGGATCATTCGAGCGTGCGCGCATTTCTCGCCAACCGGAAACTCTGGGGCTTCTGCGCGATCTTCTTCTGCCTCATCATGGGCCTTTACGCGCTCGGCTTCTGGATGCCCTCGCTGATCAAGCGCAGCGGCGTAACGGACCCGTTCGCCATCGGCCTGTACTCGGCGGTGCCGAATATCTTCGCGGCCATCGCCTTGTATATGTCGAACCGCAGCGCCGACCGCACCGGCGGGCGCCGCGTGCACTTCGCCCTGTTCATGTTGATCGGCGCAGTGGGACTGGCAACGAGCATGTGGCTTTCGGCGGGACCGGTCGTGACGACAGTGTGTCTTTCGGTGGCGGCCGCAGGCGTGTACTCATGCGTTGCACTCTTCTGGGCGTTGCCGACGAGTCTGTTCGTTGGCGCATCGGTGGCCGCGGCGCTCGCGTTCATCAATTCAGTCGGCAATATCGCTGGATTCGTGTCGCCGTACCTCGTCGGCATGCTCAACGTCACGGTCGGCAACGCGAATATCGGCATGTACGTGATTTCAGCGTTTCTCGTGCTCGGCGCAGCCATGACCATGCGCCTGCCCAAAACGCTGGATGACAGGTGACGCCATCGCTCAAGCGGCCCACGGCGGCCGCTTGAGCCCTTCCCCGACATAGTCGATGAACGCGCGCACGCGCGGATGAAGCGACGAATCTCGCGGATACAGCGCATAAATCGCGGTTTCGTCGCTTGGCTGGAAGTCGGTCAAAAGCGGCACGAGCATGTTGCTGCGAATCGAAGGCAGCACCATATGCTCCGCCATGCGCGTAATGCCGACGCCCGCGAGACACATATAAACCGAACTCACGCCGCTGCTCGTCTGAAAGTTGCCGTTGATGAGCATGGACGTGCGTTCGCCGTCGACCACGAACGGCCAATGGTTCAGATGGTCCATTGGCGGCTCCCACATCAGGCAGTTGTGATTGGCGAGATCGGCCGGCACCGAAGGCACACCGTGACGTGCGAGATAAGAAGGCGACGCGGTCACCACGCGCTGCAGATGACACAGCTTGCGGCTGACGAGATTCGAGTCCTGCAGGCTGCCCATGCGAATCGCAACATCGAATCCTTCGCCGATCACATCCGCGAGCGTATCGGATAGCGACAGCCGAACGCGCAAGCCGGGATAGCGTTCGAGAAAGCCGGGAATGAGCGGGACAATCTGATCCATGCCGAATGAAGTCGCCACGGTGACGCGGATGGCGCCGGTCATGTGTTGGCTCGCGCGAGAGAGTTGCGCCTCCGCGACCTCGATGTCATCGAGAATGCGCTTGCACAGCGCGAGGTACTGGTGACCTTCCTGCGTGACCTGTAGACGGCGCGTCGAGCGCCTGAGCAGCGCCACACCGAGCCGTTTCTCGAGATTCGAGACGGCGCGGCTGACATAAGGTTGCTGAAGATCGAGCATGAGCGCCGCGGCGGTGAAGCCGCCGGTTTCCGCGACGGCCCGGAATATCTTCATTTCGACGAGGCGTTCGTCCTTCATATCCGCGATACGAGCGTAAGCGAGATCAAAGGCAGCATCATAGCCAGCGCCGGTGGCTTGTCATACCGGGAATTGCACGAGGACGGGGCGACGCAATCCGATGCTCTGCGATATACGTCGCGCTTTACCGAAGCTCACGCCCTCCATTGCGAAGGGCGTCATGCGTCTAGATCAGCTTGACCAACTGCTTTCCGAAATTCTTTCCGCGCAGCATGCCGAGGAAAGCCTCCGGCGCGGATTCGAGACCTTCAGCGATGCTTTCACGGAACAGTAGTTTCCCCGACGCGACGCGCTCGCCAAGTTCTTTAAGGGCTTGCGGCCACACGTCCATATGCTCGGTCACGATGAAGCCCTGCAGTTTCAGCCTTTGGCGGAGAAAGATCGTCGGCGTCTTGATCGGCACGGGCTGGCCGTCGTATCCGGAGATCATGCCGCACAAGGCGATGCGCCCATGAGCGTTCATCTCTTCGAGCACGGCGTCGAGCACATCGCCGCCGACGTTTTCGAAGTACCCGTCGATGCCTTCCGGCGCTGCGGCTTTCAGATCGTCGCGCAGCTTGCCTGCCTTATAGTCGACGCACGCGTCAAAACCCAGCGTCTCGACGACATAGCGGCATTTCTCCGCGCCGCCGGCAATGCCGATCGCGCGGCAGCCCGCCGCCTTGGCCAGTTGGCCGACCACACTGCCGACAGCGCCGCTTGCCGCGCTAACCGCGATGGTTTCGCCCGCCTTCGCCTCGATGATGCGGTTGAGCCCGAACCATGCCGTCACGCCCGGCATGCCGACTGCGCCGAGATAAGCCGAGAGCGGCACGCGCGCGGCATCCACGACACGAAGGTCTGTGCCGTCCGACGTGCTGTATTCTTGCCAGCCGCCCACCCCGACCACCTTGTCGCCGACTTTGAATGAGGGATTGCGTGACTCTGTTACTTCACCGACCGTCCCGCCGATCATCACCTTGTTGAGAGGCTGCGGATCAGCGTAAGACTTGGCGTCGCTCATCCGGCCGCGCATGTAGGGATCGAGCGAAAGATAGTGGTTGCGCACGCGCACTTCCCCATCGTTCAACGGCGCGAGCGGCGTTTCGACCAGCTTGAAATTCGCAGTCGTCGCTTCGCCTTCCGGCCGTGACGCCAGCAGGATGCGGCGATTGTTGTGTACATCGGCCATCTTGTCTCTCCGGTCTGAGGTGCGGGTTCTCATCGTAGCGCAGCGGCACACAACGCGGCAGTCACGATTCCTTTGACGATAGCCGAAAGCCAATGTCCCGCAAAGTTCATGCGACGCCGCTATCGTCAAGTTGTGCAAGCGCACATGGCCGAAGCAAGGCCAAACGCCCGGCGCGGCGCATAATCGGCATGCACTCGGAACAAGCAGGCTCCAATCAAGCGCCAGGCCTCGGGAGGACACCATGCTCGTCAGAAACGAAGCGCGAGTCGAACGCCTCATCAACGATCTTCTGGAGTTCGCACGCGGGCGAATGCCGGAGCCGGTCTTTCAGATCATCGAGCCGCTGCTGCGCTATTACTACGAACAGGTCGACGTCGAGGATATCGCGAGCCGCGATGTCGCCGATCTCTACGGCGCGGCCATGGCGCACTGGCAGACGGCGCAGAAGTTCGTGCGCGGGCGCGAGGTGCTGCGCGTCTATAACCCGAATCTGGAGCAGCACGGCTGGCATTCGGATCACACGGTGGTGGAAATCGTCAACGACGACATGCCGTTCCTCGTCGATTCCGTGACGATGGAGCTGAACCGCCTCGGCCTCGCGCTGCATTCCGCGATTCATCCGGTGTTCCGCGTCTGGCGTTCGAGCACGGGTCCGCATGCGGGCGAGATCGAGCGCATCGGTCCGGGCCACGCCGAAGCGGGCGATGGCAATTCCGAACTCGAATCGTTCATCCATTTCGAAGTGGATCGATGCAGCGACGCCGAACGCCTCGACGAAGTGCGCGACAACATCGCACGCGTGCTCGGCGATGTGCGCGCGGCGGTCGAGGACTGGCCCAAGGTGATCGACGCTGCGCGCGCCGCGATCGGCGAACTCAGGACGCGCGACACCACACCCGACGGCATCGAATCGCGTGCGTTCCTCGAATGGATGGTCGCGGACCATTTCACCTTCCTCGGCAGCCGCGATTACGACCTCGTCGAACACGATGGCGGCTTCGCGCTGCGCGGCGTGCCCGGCTCCGGAATGGGCATCCTGCGCGAGAACTTGCGCCCGACGCCTCCGGGCGATCTCACGCCGCTGCCTCCGGGCGCGGCCTCGATCATCGAAAGCGCGGCGCCGATCTTTCTGACGAAGGCCAACTCACGCGCGACGGTGCATCGTCCGGGCTATCTCGACTATGTCGGCGTAAAGCGCACGTCGCCGGACGGCAAGGTGACAGGCGAGCGGCGTTTTCTCGGGCTTTACACCTCGACCGCGTATCTCGTGCCGACCTCGGAGATTCCAATCGTGCGGCGCAAGTGCGCGAACATCGTGCGGCGCGCGGGCTTCCTCGAGAAAGGCCATCTGGCGAAATCGCTCATCACGGTGCTGGAGCAGTATCCGCGCGACGAGCTTTTTCAGGCCGACGAAGACGTGCTGTTCGAAATCGCGCTCGGCGTGCTGCGTCTGCAGGAACATCAACGCACGCGTCTCTTCGTGCGGCGCGACCGCTTCGACCGCTTCGTGTCCTGTCTCGTGTTCGTGCCGCGCGACAAGTTCAACACGGATCTGCGCCGGCGCATCAGCAAGGTGCTGATGGAGGCGTTCAACGGCAAGAGCATCGAGTTCACGCCGCTGCTCTCGGAATCGCCGCTGGCGCGCATTCATATCGTCGTGCGCGCGGATCGCGGCGCGATGCCCGAAGTCGATACGCGCGAACTCGAAACGCGCATCGTGCAGGTGGCGCGCCGCTGGCAGGACGATCTCGCCGATGCGCTGATCGACAGTCACGGCGAAGAAGCAGGCAACCGGCTGCTGCAACGCTATGCGGATTCGTTCCCGGCCGGTTATCGCGAGGATTATCCGGCGCGCACGGCGGTGCGCGACATCGAACTGATCGAGGCCGCGCATACGCAGCCCGGCGGCTTGTCGATGAGTCTCTACCGGCCGATCGAAGCCGGGCGGCGCGCGTTCCGCTTCAAGGTGTATCGCGCGGGCGATCCGATTGCGCTGTCGCACAGCTTGCCGATGCTCGAACATCTCGGCGTGCGCGTCGATGAGGAGCGTCCGTATCTGATCGAGCCGACCGGCGCGCCGAACGCGTGGATTCACGACTTCGGCCTCGAGTTGCAGGACGATGTCGGCTTCGATATCGACCGCGTGAAGCCGCTGTTCGAAAACGCCTTCGCCAGCGTGTGGTCGGGCGAGATCGAAAACGACGACTTCAACCGGCTCGTGCTGCGCGCGGAATTCGGCTCGCGCGACGTGACCATCCTGCGCGCCTACGCGAAGTATCTGCGACAGGTCGGTTCGACATTCAGCGATGCGTATATCGAACGCGCGCTGATCGGCAATCCGCTGATCGCGAAGAAATTGCTGCAATTGTTCAGGGTGCGCTTCGATCCTGCGCGCGGCGGCGCTGCCGAGGATCGCGAGAAGGCCGCCGAGCGCGTGCTCGCGGATATCGAAGCGGCGCTGGACCAGGTGCCGAATCTCGACGAGGACCGCATCCTGCGCCAGTTCCTCGGCGTCATCACGGCGACCGTGCGCACGAATCATTTTCGTCGCGATGCAAACGGCCAGCCGCGTCCTTATGTGTCGTTCAAGCTCGATCCGTCGAAAGTGCCGGGCCTGCCCGAACCGAGGCCGATGTTCGAAATCTGGGTCTATGCGCCTCGCGTGGAAGGCGTGCATTTGCGCGGCGGGCGCGTGGCGCGCGGCGGGCTGCGCTGGTCGGACCGGCGCGAGGATTTCCGCACGGAAGTGCTCGGGCTCATGAAGGCGCAGATGGTGAAGAACACTGTCATCGTGCCGGTGGGATCGAAAGGCGGCTTCGTCGTGAAGAATCCGCCGCCCGTCTCGGACCGCGAAGCGTTCCTTGCCGAAGGCGTCGCGTGCTATCAGATGTTCCTGCGCGGCCTGCTCGACGTGACCGACAACCGCACGCCCGATGGCATCGTGCCGCCGCCCGACGTGGTGCGCCACGATCCCGACGATCCATATCTCGTGGTCGCCGCGGACAAAGGCACGGCCACGTTCTCCGATTACGCCAACGCGATCGCGCGCGAATACGGCTTCTGGCTCGACGATGCGTTCGCGTCCGGCGGTTCGGTGGGCTACGACCACAAGAAGATGGGCATCACTGCGCGCGGCGCGTGGGAGTCGGTGAAGCGCCATTTCCGCGAGATGAACTTCGATACGCAGACCACCGACTTCACCGTGGTCGGCATCGGCGACATGTCGGGCGACGTGTTCGGCAACGGCATGCTGCTGTCGCGCCATATCCGGTTGATCGCCGCGTTCGATCATCGGCATGTATTCCTCGATCCAGCGCCCGATGCCGCAACGAGTTACGAAGAACGCGCGCGCCTCTTCGCGTTGCCGCGCTCCAGCTGGGCCGATTACGACGCCTCGCTGATTTCGACTGGCGGCGGCGTGTATCCGCGCACCGCGAAATCCATTCCGGTGTCGCCGCAAGTGCAGGCGGCGCTGGGCATCAACGCATCCGTGCTCGCGCCAAACGAGCTGATTCGCGCGATCCTGCTCGCGCAGGCGGACCTGCTCTATAACGGCGGCGTCGGCACCTATGTGAAGTCGAGCGCGGAGACGCATCAGCAAGTCGGCGACCGCACCAACGACGGCGTGCGCGTCAACGGCGCGGAGCTGCGCGTAAAGGTCGTCGCGGAAGGCGGCAATCTCGGCCTGACGCAACTGGGACGCATCGAGTTCGCGCAGCACGGCGGGCGCATCAACACGGATGCAATCGACAATTCCGCGGGCGTCGACTGTTCGGATCACGAGGTCAACATCAAGATTCTGCTCGGCCTCGTGGTCGCGGACGGCGAGATGACCGAGAAGCAACGCAACGCGCTGCTCGCCGAGATGACCGATGAAGTCGGCCTGCTGGTGCTGAAGGACAACTACGCGCAGACCCAGGCGCTTTCCATCGCGAAGCGCTATGTCGCCGAAACGCTCGATGCCGAAGCGCGCATGATGCGCTATCTCGAACGCGCGGGGCGGCTCAAGCGGCGCATCGAGTTTCTGCCGAACGACGATGACATCGCCGAGCGCGCGGCGGCGAAGTCCGGGCTGACATCGCCTGAACGCGCGGTGCTGCTCGCCTACGGAAAGATGTGGCTCTACGACGAGCTGCTGGAATCCGACGTGCCGGAAGATGCGCTCGTCGCCGGCATGCTGCCCGAATATTTCCCGACGCCCTTGCAGCAACGCTACAGCGAAGCGATGCAGCGCCATCCGCTCAAGCGCGAGATTCTCGCGACGCATCTGACCAATGCGCTGGTGAATCGCGTGGGCTGCACCTTCGTGCATCGGCTGATGGAGGAAACCGATGCGCGCCCCAGCGATATCGTGCGCGCCGCGCTGATGTCGCGCGATGTCTTCGATCTCGACGACCTGTGGCGCCGCATCGACGCGCTGGACTATATCGTCGCGGATGAAGTGCAGGCGCGCATGTTCGTCGATGTCGTGCGCCTGCTCGACGAAACGTCGCTGTGGTTCCTGCGGCAACTCGGGCGCAGCGGCGCCAGCGCGCCTGAGGTAAAAGGCTTGCTCGCGCGTTGCCGCGAGGCGGCGCAGCGGCTCGCGCCGCAATTGCCCGCGCTGTTGCCCTCGGCGCAGCTCGACGCGTGGTATGGACGCCGGCGCGAACTGGAGGATGCGGGCGTCGAAAGCAGCATCGCGGCGCGCGTGGCAAGCGGCGAGATCGCCACGGCGGTGCTGGACAGCGCGGAAGTCGCGGCATGCTCCGAGCGCAGTCTGGAACTGGTCGCGAGCGTGTACTTCGGCATCGGCACGCTGCTGGACTACCGCGGCATCGCCGAGCGCGCGATGGCGCTGCCGATTTCGACGCACTGGGATTTGCTGGCGCGTGCGGCGGCGCTCGAAGAACTGGCGCGTCTCAAGCGCGCTTTGACGGTGAGCGCGCTCGAAGCATCACGCGGCATCGACGAGGCCGACGTGATCGTCGAGAGCTGGCGCGCCCGTCGGCAGGATGCGCTCGATCGCTATACGCGTCTGCTCGCGGAACTGCGAGCCAGCGGCGGCGCGAGTCTTTCGATGCTGCTGGTCGTGGTGCGCGAGATGGCGGTGTTGGAGCGGGCTTAGTTTGTTTGGCGGCGGGGGGTGGCGCTGTTGCGGTTGCTTGTTTGTTGCGGACTTGTCGGGGTTGTGTCGCTTGGAGGAAGGCGGCGAGTGCCCGTCGCTCCTCGGCTTCTGAAACCGGCAAAGTCGATAACGCCAAGGACGTGAGGCAAAGCGCGTTGGCGAAGTCGAGCGGTCGTTGGAATGACCGCAAGCCAACTGGCCGAACGCTGCGTGATGTCGAACGCTGGCGCCTCGGCCTTTGCCGGCATTCGGGCAAGTTCTGTTCAACGTCGGCAGCCAGGCGGACTACTGATCGTAACGGCGTCGTACGGCACGTTCGCAAACGCCCGCATCAGCGAACTAACACTTACGACCCGTTTCGGCCGATTGCCCGTGCTTCAACTGTACCGCCGTTGTCTGTGCAGCAACGACAGAAAGTGATGAGTATGTGCCGCTGTCTTCCCTGCCCACAGCTACGTCGCCACCGAATTTGCCGGCCTTTCCAGCGACGAGGTTCGCCGCAACAGACTCGGGGAGTCGGACGTGCCCCGCGTGGCGGCCGCGGTGGCGTTCGCACGCAAGCTGACGCAAACGAGCGGCAAGGTAGCGACGGCCGACCTCGACGCGGTGCGAGCCGCCGGGTACAGCGACGCGAATATCGTCGAGATCATCGCGCTGAGTGCGCAGTTCATGCTGACGAATTTCGTCAATAACGTGTTCGACACGGAGATCGACTTCCCGATGGTCGGAACGGAAATCGCCTGAACGCGTTCGGAAGCCCGCAAGGGCTTCCCCTTTTTTGGGAGTTCTGCCATGCCACGCACCACCGCCGAAAAGCGCGCCGCATTCCGGGCGCTGCACGAACCCGGTTGTTTCACGCTGCCGAACCCTTGGGACGTCGGCAGCGCGCGTTATCTCGCGAGCCTCGGCTTTCAGGCTATCGCGACCACGAGTTCCGGCTATGCGTGGTCGACGGGCCGCGCCGACAACGAGGCGAGCCGCGACGACATCCTCGCGCACTTGCACGCGATGGTCGAAGCCACCGATCTGCCGGTCAATGCAGATTTCGAAAGCGGCTTTGGCGACGATGCGGCCGGCGTTGCCGAGAGCGTGAAACTCGCGGTCGCCACCGGCGTGGCTGGCCTGTCGATCGAAGATGCGACCGGCGATGCCGCCGCGCCTCTGTGGCCGATAGAAATCGCCGTGGCGAGGCTCGCGGCGGCGCGGCAAGCGATCGACGATAACGGTGGCGATACGCTGCTGATCGGCCGCGCGGAGAATTTTTTCGTGGGTGTCCCCGACCTCAACGACACGCTCGAACGTCTCAAGGCTTACGCAGCGGCGGGCGCGGATTGCCTGTACGCGCCGGGCATCCGGACGCGCGAAGAGATCGAGGCCGTCGTCGCGGCGGTATCGCCGAAACCGGTCAACGTACTGATTGGCGCGAACTCGGCCCTGACATTGCCCGAACTGGCAGCGCTGGGCGTGCGGCGCGTCAGCGTGGGCGGCGCACTCGCGCGGAGCGCCTGGGGCGGCTTCATGCGCGCCGCGCAGGCGCTCTCGGATGGACGCTTCGACGGCTTCGCAGATGCTCCAAGGGGTTCGGATCTCAATGCACTGTTCACTCGCGACGCCTGACGCGCGCCGTTCATATCGCCCCCACTCAAGGAGAAACACATGGCTCGCGAAATCATCCGTGTTGAACCACTGTCGACTTGGCTCGAGCGCTGGAAGGCACCCACCTCCGTTGCCACGCGTCACGGCGACACGCTCTACGTGTCGGGCTTGCCGCCATTCGATCCGCAGACCGGCGAAGTGCTGGATGCGCCGATCGAACAGCAGACTCGACGCGTGCTGGAGCAATTGAAGCTCTGTGTCGAAACCGGCGGATCGTCGCTCAACCAGGTGCTCAAGTGCAACGTCTACTGCACCTCCGTCGAGATGTTCCCGACCGTCAATGAAATCTATGCACGATTCTTCGGCCCACAGCCACCGGCTCGGATCTTCGTGAACGTGCCCGCATGGCCCGGACGTTTCGATATCGAGATCGATTGCATTGCAGCGGTTTGAGCCGTGTTGCGCATGAACATGGTTCGCTTGAACGACGTTCAGATTGAAGCGGCACTCACTCATAAAGTTTGGCTTCACCGCGACCGCGCCCGCGCCCGCGACGGGCGAGATCGCGTCCCCGATGTGCGTCGCTTCTCGACATCGGGTCAGGCGATCTTTCTGCCGTATTGCGGATGATTCACTCGCTTGTTCGCGTCACTGGCTCAAGACCACGGTCAATGACCGTCATCTCAACGGAACCGCCGTCTGAATGTCTTCGCGAGGTTTAGGAAGAAGGTCTCTTCCCGGTGGCTCTGGCAATCCTGCATTGTCTGCCGAATTCCACTCGTCCACCGCTTCCGCGAATGATCGCGTACGCACAGCCTCAGTGATGCAACCGACGAGTCGAGCGTCACGCCAATGACGATTCCGAGTGCGAGCGATAGACCCTCAGGAACTCGCTCGCCAGAATCGAAACGGACAGCGCCCACCGCTACGATGACGCGCAAAGACCACCTTTCGAGAACTGCTGCACCACCGATCGCCGACGTCGCGTGCTGAGAAAGGAGTCACATTACATTTTCACTATCTCACGTCGATCACCTCCAACGCGCCGAGCAAGTTCTCTAATTCATCCTGTCGTAAGGTTTACCCCGATTTAAACGGAAACCAACAAAAGGGACATTTTGGCTGCTGCACGTAATCCAAGCGCAACCCAATTGACGCCACCTTAAAGCGCCGCCTTTTCGACTGGCGTCGCGCACGCCGCAAAGGAGAGCGATTTGGTTCTGGAACTGGAGCGAGTCAGTGTCGTTTCTGGCGGGCAGCCGTATTTGTACGGCGTGGATTTGCGCCTCGTCCCAGGCGCCATCAATGTGCTTCTCGGACCCACGCAGGCCGGTAAAACCACGCTGATGCGCGTGATGGCGGGTCTGGACAGGCCGACCGACGGCCGCGTGCTCGTCGACGGCCAGAACGTGACAGGCGTTAGCGTCCGCGAGCGTAATCTCGCGATGGTCTATCAGCAGTTCATCAACTACCCGGCCATGACGGTCGCCGAAAACATCGCCTCGCCTTTGCGCCTGCAGAAGACCGACCCTGCTGAAATCGGCCGGCGCGTGCGGGAAGTCGCAGCCAAACTGCATATCGATCATTTGCTGGAGCGGCGGCCAGGCGAACTGTCAGGCGGCCAGCAGCAGCGCTGCGCGCTCGCGCGTGCGCTCGTGAAGCGCACGTCGCTGGTGCTGCTCGACGAGCCGCTCGTCAATCTCGATTACAAGCTGCGCGAGGAATTGCGCATGGAACTGGCTACGCTTTTCGCCGACGGCAACACCACCGTCGTCTACGCGACTACCGAACCTCTCGAAGCGTTACTGCTGGGCGGCTATACGGCGATCGTCGATAAAGGCCGGATTCTGCAGTTCGGTCCCACTCTCGATGTCTATAACGCACCGGTCAACGTCGCGGCCGCGGCCGTTTTCAACGACCCGCCGATGAACATGCTGACGAGCGACTGCGACAACGGCCGCGCGCGTCTGCCGATCGGCGTGGAGGTTCCGCTGCAGCACGGTCCCGCCGTGAACGGCGCATGCCGCATCGGCATCCGGCCGGGGCATCTGCGTCTTCAGGCGAAGGACGCTCATGCGATCGCCGTTCCGTGCCGGCTCGAACTCGCTGAACTGAGCGGCTCCGAAACCTACCTGCACTTGCGCACGCTGACCGGCGCGGTCAACCTCGTTGCGCAACTGCAGGGCGTGCATCAGATCGGGCTAGGCACGCAGCTCGACGTTTTCATCGACCCTCGAGAACTGTTCGTGTTCGGCGCGGAGACCCAGCTGGTGTCCAGCCCGGAGGCAGCTTATGGCGCGCATTGAGTTCCAGAATCTCGCGCACGCGTACAGGCCGAACCCCGCAACGGTCGACGACTACGCGCTTCAACCCATGAGCATGGTCTGGGATGACGGCGGCGCTTATGCGTTGCTCGGGCCATCGGGTTGCGGCAAGACCACGCTGCTGAATATCGTTTCGGGGCTCGTCAAGCCGTCGGAGGGCAAGGTGTTGTTCGACGGACGCGACGTGACGGCGCTCGGCGCACGTCAGCGCAACATCGCTCAGGTGTTCCAGTTCCCCGTGGTCTACGACACGATGACCGTGTTCGATAACCTCGCGTTTCCGCTGCGCAACCGCAAGTTGTCAGCCGCCGAGGTCACGAAGCGCGTGCATGAAGTCGCGGAGATCCTCGACATGACGCGCGACCTGCCGCTCAAGGCGAGCAATCTGGCCGCCGACGCCAAACAGAAGATATCGCTCGGGCGCGGCCTCGTGCGCAAGGACGTCGCGGCGATTCTCTTCGACGAACCGTTGACTGTAATCGACCCCGCGATGAAGTGGATGCTGCGCCGCCAGTTGAAGAAGATCCATCAGCAACTCAAGCTCACGCTTATCTACGTGACGCACGATCAGGTAGAAGCGCTGACTTTCGCCGACGAAGTCGTAGTCATGACGAATGGCCGCGTCGTTCAGAAGGGGGGAGCCGATGCGCTTTTTCTGCGGCCGGATCACGCTTTTGTTGGCTACTTCATCGGCAGTCCCGGCATGAACCTTTGTCCGATCGAGCTGGACGCCGACGGCGCGAAAATCGGCTCGCAGCGCTTGCCGCTCGACGCCGGCACGCTCGCGACGCTACGGGCCGCGCATCAGCAGACAAACTGCGCGCTCAAATTGGGGATTCGCCCGGAATTCGTCCGCCTCTCGCAGGAAGGAGGAGCCGGCGCGGTGAACGCGCGGGTACTGCGCGCGCAGCAACTCGGCAACTATCAACTGGTCACCGCGCAATGCGACGGCCATGTTTTCAACGCGAGGCTCGAGCCGCATTTGCGGGTTGTCGACGGACCGGCCTGGCTGCATCTGGTTGCGCCTGAAACCGTGTACTTCTGCAACGACGAAAGAATCGAAACACGCCGCGCCGAAGGAGCCGCGCGATGAACAAGCCCGTCAATCAGAAAGCATGGCTGCTGGTCATTCCGGTGTTCATCTGTGTCGCGTTCTCCGCGATCCTGCCGCTGATGACAGTGGTCAACTACTCGGTGCAGGACATCATCGGCCCGACGCAGCATGTCTTCGTCGGCACGGAGTGGTTTCGCAACATCATGACCGATCCGGATTTGCGCGAAGCCCTCGGCAGACAGGTCATTTTCTCCGCGTGCGTTTTACTGTTCGAGATTCCATTGGGCGTGGGCCTCGCACTGTCAATGCCGGCTTCGGGATGGCGCGCATCGGCCACACTCGTCGTGCTTGCCATGCCGTTGCTGATCCCGTGGAACGTGGTGGGCACGATCTGGCAGATCTTCGGGCGCCCGGATATCGGACTGCTCGGCTACTGGCTCAATGGTCTCGGCTTCGACTACAACTACACGGCGAGTCCGACGGCCGCATGGATCACCGTGCTGGTGATGGACATCTGGCACTGGACCCCGCTCGTCGCGCTGCTGTGCTATGCGGGCCTGCGCGCGATTCCGGACGCCTTCTATCAGGCGGCGGAAATAGATGGCGCAAGCCGCTTTGCGGTGTTCCGCTATATCGAGTTGCCGAAGATGCGCGGCGTGCTGATGATCGCCGTGCTGCTGCGCTTCATGGACAGCTTCATGATCTACACCGAGCCGTTCGTGCTGACAGGCGGCGGTCCCGGCAATTCCACGACCTTCCTCAGTCAGTATCTGACCCAGAAAGCGGTCGGTCAGTTCGATCTTGGCCCGGCTGCGGCTTTCTCGCTGATCTATTTCCTGATCATTCTGCTGCTGTGCTTCATTCTCTATAACTGGATGAGCCGCGTAGGCAAAGGTGGACCCGCCGCGCAAGGAGACGACCATGCAGGATAAGCGCCGCTGGATGCGGACGTTAATGCTCGTCGTCTATATGCTGTTCGCGCTGATTCCGCTTTACTGGATGGTTTCGATCTCACTGCGCACGAACGAGGAAACCATGTCGACGTTCGCGACGCTGCCGCAGCACGTGACGTTCGACAACTACAAGGTGATCTTCACTGATCCTTCGTGGTACTGGGGCTATATCAATTCGATCATCTACGTGCTGATGAACACGGTGATGTCGGTGCTGGTCGCGCTGCCTGCCGCTTACGCGTTCTCGCGATATCGCTTTCTCGGCGACAAGCACATGTTCTTCTGGCTGCTCACCAACCGCATGACGCCGCCCGCCGTGTTTTTGCTGCCGTTTTTCCAGCTCTATTCGAGCGTCGGACTGACCGACACGTATATTGCCGTCGCACTTGCGCACATGCTGTTCAACGTGCCACTTGCCGTGTGGATTCTCGAAGGCTTCATGTCGGGCGTCTCGCGAGAAATAGACGAAACCGCGTACATAGACGGTTATACGTTTCCCGCTTTCTTCGTGAAAATCTTCCTTCCGCTCATCAAGTCGGGCGTCGGCGTCACGGCTTTTTTCTGCTTCATGTTCAGCTGGGTCGAACTGCTGCTCGCGCGCACGCTGACTTCGGTCAATGCGAAACCTATCGCCGCCGTGATGACGCGGACCGTGTCGGCGGCCGGCATGGACTGGGGTGTGCTGTCGGCGGCGGGCGTGCTGACTATCGTGCCCGGCGCGCTGGTGATCTACTTCGTGCGCAACTACATCGCGAAGGGCTTCGCGATGGGGAGAGTGTGATGTTCACCTGGATGTACTGGACTCCCGAGGTAGCGATCTTCTTCGCCTGCATAGTCGTCATGCTGGGCGGCATGACGGTATGGGAGCTGCGCTCGCCGACTCATGAACGCAAGGGCTTTCTTCCTATCGCGACGACTCGCGGTGATCGCCTGTTTATCGGCCTTTTAGCTGCCGCGTATGTCAATCTCGCGTGGCTCGCAATCAGCGCCGAGGGCTCGAGTTCCTGGCCGGGCTTCGCGGCCTCGGTGCTGGTGGTGCTCGCGATCATGTGGAAGGGCTAGAAAGCGGAAGCATGCAACGAAGACTGGCAACTGCCGGTTCCGCTGATGCCCCGAGCGGATGCCGATCAGGTCGAAGGGGCACAAAAGACACAGGAGAAGACCATGCATCAGAGGAGACGGATCGTCGCACTGGCATTGGGAAGCATCGTGTCAGGCGCCTTCGCGAGTCAGGCTCTGGCGGGCACGCCTGAGGCGCAGAAATGGGTGGACAGTGAGTTTCAGCCAAGCACGCTTTCGAAACAGCAGCAGATGGACGAGATGAAATGGTTCATCGACACCGCAGCGAAACTCAAATCGAAAGGCGTCAAGGAGGTTCATGTGGTGTCGGAAACCATCGACACGCATACGTACGAATCCAAAACGCTCGCCGCCGCATTTAGTGAAATTACCGGCATTCAGGTCAAGCACGACATCATCCAGGAAGGCGACGTCGTCGAGAAATTGCAGACCTCGATGCAATCCGGGCAAAGCATTTACGACGGCTGGATCTCGGACTCGGACTTGATCGGCACGCACTATCGCTATGGCGTGATCGTTCCGCTATCCGATTACATGGAAGGCGAAGGTAAGGAATACACCAACCCCGGTCTCGACCTGAAAGACTTTATCGGCACTAGCTTTACGACCGCGCCTGACAAAAAACTCTATCAGCTTCCCGACCAGCAGTTCGCGAACCTTTACTGGTTCCGCGCGGACTGGTTCGCACGCAAGGATTTCCAGGACAAGTTCAAGGCGAAATACGGCTACGATCTCGGCGTGCCGGTCAACTGGTCCGCGTATGAAGACATCGCCGAATTCTTTACGAACGATGTGAAAAACATCGACGGAGAGAAAGTCTACGGTCACATGGATTACGGCAAGAAAGACCCGTCGCTCGGCTGGCGCTTCACGGACGCATGGCTTTCCATGGCGGGCGAAGCCGACAAAGGGATTCCGAACGGCATGCCCGTCGATGAATGGGGCATTCGCGTGACGCCTGACGGCTGTCACCCGGTAGGCGCGTCGGTGTCGCGCGGCGGCGGCACCAACAGCCCGGCAGCGGTCTATGCGACGACCAAATACATCGACTGGCTCAAGAAATACGCACCGCCGGAAGCGTCGGGCATGACCTTCAGCGAGGCTGGCCCTGTGCCCGCGCAAGGCCGGATCGCGCAACAGGTGTTCTGGTACACCGCGTTCACGGCGTCGATGCTCAAGCCGGGCAACGTCACGAATGCGGACGGCACGCCGAAGTGGCGCATGGCGCCGTCCCCGCATGGCGCTTACTGGAAGGACGGCATGCAGAACGGGTACCAGGACGTAGGCTCGTGGACGTTCTTCAAGTCGACGCCGGCGAATCAGCGAGCCGCCGCGTGGCTGTATGCGCAGTTCGTGACGTCGAAGAGCGTGTCGCTCAAGAAGTCGATTGTCGGTCTCACGTTCATTCGCGACTCTGACATTCATAGCGACTACTTCACGAAAAACGCCGACAAGTACGGCGGCCTGATCGAGTTCTATCGCAGCCCGGCGCGCGTCGCGTGGACGCCGACCGGCAACAACGTGCCCGACTATCCGAAGATGGCGCAACTCTGGTGGAAGAACGTCGGCACTGCTGTCGCCGGTGAAAAAACGCCGCAGGCTGCAATGGATAACCTCGCGAAGGAAATGGACCAGGTGTTGTCCCGTCTGCAGCGGGCCGGGATGAAGGTTTGCGCGCCGGAGCTCAATCCGCCAAGCGATCCGTCCAAGTGGCTGTCCGACCAGCACGCGCCGTGGAAGCGGCTTGCCAACGAAAAACCGAAGGGCGAAACAGTGAAGTATGAGCAACTGCTGTCGGCCTGGAAGGCGGGCAAGGTGCGGTAGTATTTCTGAGGGCGCCTCGGGCTGTTATGTAAGGGCGGCGCTTGATAGTGCCGCCTTTTTTATGGGTTGCTAGACCTTCGGCATGCGGCCCGAGCGATCATCGACGAGCGAGCTGGTATGAGGCAGCGGCGGAGACAGGGATACTCCGGGACGCGGTCCGTATCTGCATGCTGCGGGTTTCGGCCTGTTCGTGGAGTTGGGCGACGCTCGTTTTTTGGGCGTCGACATGTCGGCTATCGCAAGGCAGGCCGCTAATAGCACCGACGTGCGACCGCGGCCCTTCCCTGCCGCACCGAGCCCGACGGCGTATGCCGAAGTGTCACGCCTTCTGCCTCAAAAGTGCAAACGACGCTTCACCCAGCGCTCCATGGCGTCTTGCAGCGCGTGTACTCGAGTTGATAGAGCGTGCAATCAGGCCTGGCTGTCCCGAGGCCCGGCAGAGCGACGAGTCCGGCATTGAAAGCGTCTACCGCTGCACGAAGGCGGTCAGGGCGGCATCCTTCAATCAGGACGATCCATGTCGGCACTTGGGTGCCGTCAGAACGTGCCCGCTTCTCCGCTGTCTCCACGTTGCTGACTGCCTCATCGGCCAGGCAAAGGTGGACTCCGGTGATGTCCGCCATGTCGACAAGCACTGGCAGGACGCGCTGACGCAGGCTTTTCACGACTTCCGTACGCGACGCCGAAGGCACGTCGAAACGCACCGTCACAAGATAGGCACCCTGTCCCACACCGTCTGAATATGCTACATGGCAGATGGAGCGGGCCACGCTGCGAAACGAGGGGACGACCCGCTTCGTCCACGGAGTCGGCGAATTCAACCGAAGAAGATAGTCGTGTGCGCCGAGCACCTCTACGGTGTCGGCTTCATAGAGATTGAAGTACTCGGGACCCGAGTCCAGCGCAATGTAACGCCGCCCGCGCCTGAACCCAGGGATTCCGGCGCGCTCGGGCATGTGTTCCCGGTTGTGCCACTCGTAGAATTCATCCTTCGCTTCCGGCAGCAGATCATGCCAGATCGCAACGACGCCTGTTCCAGCAAGGCTCATATCCTCTCCTTTTCGCGGATGAAGTTGTCTTATCGTGCCGACGGATATTCGCCACGGCTCCACGCCGCGCCAAGTGTTTCTGAATACGGCACGACCTTCTGCATTTGCTCGCCGAGTCCGCTACCGCCCAGGGTCATCGTATCGCCCGCTTTCAGGAAGACAGGCGGCTTTTGACCGAGGCCCACGCCAGGCGGAGTTCCGGTGATGATGACGTCGCCAGCCATGAGCGGCATGAAACGACTCAGATACGACACAATATGCGCGACGTCGAAGATCATCGTGCGTGTGTTGCCAGTCTGGCGTCGTGCGCCGTTGACGTCGAGCCACAGGTCGAGTACTTGCGGGTCGGGGACTTCATCACGCGTCACGAGCCATGGGCCGAGCGGCGCGAACGATAAGCCGCTCTTGCCCTTGGTCCACTGGCCTTCACGTTCAAGCTGGTATGCGCGCTCGGACACGTCATTGGCAAGGCAGTAACCCGCCACATGATCCAGCGCGCTGGCTTCGTCGATCTGCCACGCGGGTGTGCCGATCACGACGCCCAATTCCACCTCCCAATCCAGTTTTTGCGCGTCTGTCGGCAAGATGACCGGATCGTTCGGACCGCTGATTGAGCCCGTATGTTTGTTGAACACGACGGGCTCGCACGGGATCGGCGTATCGGTTTCGGCCGCATGATCGGAGTAATTCAGACCGATGCAGACAAGGTTGCGGACGTTTCCAACACAAGCGCCAAGCCGCGTGTTCGCCTCCACGACGGGAAGGCTGTCGAAGTCGAGGCGGCGCAACTTTTCCAGGGCGACTGGCGAAACAGTTGTTCCATCGATGTCACCGACGATGCCGCTGAGGTCGCGGATTGCTCCGCTCGAGTCAAGGACACCAGGACGCTCTTGGCCAGGATTGCCAAAACGGACGAGACGCATTGAGTACTCCTATTCATGGAAGATAAAACGAATGGGCAAGACGCCAAGAGCACCAAATCCAATGTGCAACTGCCGGCCGACCGGCAACTCGAGCACGCCCCCGTAGGAGCCTGTTATCACCGTTTGACCGGCTTGCAGTCCCAGACCCCGTTCGCTCAGAAAATTGGCTAGCCACACAATGGGCCGGAGGACATTCCCATCAGGGTGCCGGCCTTCAAGACGCACCGGAGCTTCACCGGCAACAGTCAGGCTGAGGGTGAATTCGGCTGGAAGCTGATCCGGCGTCGCGCCGTCAGAGAGTTCCACGCGCGGCCCGATGACAAGCCCGGCATTGAACAAACCATCCGCCAGCAATTCTGGAAACGTTAGGGACGCCGGATGCGAGTAACGACTGCCGAGCAATTCGAGCGCGAGGTGCACGTCACCTAAAGCATCGAGCACCTCGGCTTCGCTGTATGCGTCCCTTCGCGGCGGCAAGTCCCGTTTCATAAAACAAGCCAGTTCGGGCTCTGCCTTCACGGTAGACGGCAGCGAGCGGGCGCTGAAGGTGCATTCGACGCCGCGGTAGATCAGATTTGCGTAGATCGGCGCGGCGATGACCTTACCCGCTATCGGCAGCGCGCATTTCCATGCACCGGTTTCGCGCCCGAAGGCATCACTCACCTTTTGCTGAATCGCGAAGCCCTCGTCAACCGATGAGGGCCGCAGTTCTATGGGCAGGCGGTCTATCTGCGTACCTTGGCAACGCGCTGCAATGAGAATGCTTGCAGCCCTTTCATGCCACAAGGCAACTCGCTGAGAAGCATGAACGGAGTTCGGCATCTTCTCAGGCCGCCTCATTGACGCGCCCATCGACACTCTGTCGCGGCCAGACGGCTCCCAACTTCGCGGATGCCTCGCGCAGTAGCGCGTAGAAGGCGTCGTATCGCTGCGGCGGTATGCGTAAGACCGGCCCGGCAATGCTCATGGTTCCGACTACCGCGCCATCAGTCAGCGAGCGCACGGTCACGGCCATCGCGACGACGCCTGGCTCCGCCTCCTCGACGACCAGACCATAGCCGCGCTGCCTGGTCAACTCGAGTTCCGGTATCAGCTGGTCCACGCTAGTGATCGCCTTCGATGTGCCCGCGCCGTTTGGCTTGCCGAGTCCTCCGCGCAATGCGTGCCCGATTGCTTCGTCGTTCGACATTGCCGCCAACCACGCCTTCCCTACTGATGTCGCATGCAACGCGATGGGACTATGCATCGACGGCGAATACATGAGGCCGGGCGCCGCGCCCTGGGACGCTGCGAGCCACGCGAGGGTCCCTTCGTTGATCACCGTCAGCCGTACTAGCTCGTGGCACTGCGCTGCGACTTCATCGAGGATCGGCTGCACCAAGCCCGGTAGCCCCAGACCATGCAGGTACTGCTGACCGAGCAAAGAAAGCTTCAACGTCAAGCGGTACTGGGAAGTCTGCTCATCCTGTTCGGCCCAGCCCTGCTCGCACAGCTGTGCAAGCACTCGATGGGCGGGTCCTTTCTCCAGTTCGAGTTCAGTGGCGATGTCGGACATACGCATCCAGCGCGCCTGGCGCGCGAGCAACTCAATCGCCTGAAGCGAACGGTCAACTGCTCCCTTGACAACTCTCATAATGTAGGTAACATGATTCTTACTGGAACGGTGTTACAACAATAAAGAACGAACGCCGAAAAGTCAATCCAAGACGGAGACAAGTCATGAGTGGAAGCACCCAGGTTGAGGCCCATCGTCAGCGCCAGTCGAAGATAGCCGCGGCCAGCGGCTGGATCGGCTCAGCACTTGAGTATTACGACTTCTTCATCTACGCGACCGCAGCGTCGTTGCTCTTTCCGCAGCTCTTCTTCCCCTCGGGTAACCCTACGGTTGCCATCATCGCATCACTGGCAACCTTCGGCGTCGGCTATGTCGCCCGACCGATAGGCGCTATGGTCCTCGGCCACGTCGGCGACCGGCACGGCCGGAAGACTGTGCTGATTTTCTGCATGTTCTTAATGGGCATCTCCACGATGGGCGTGGGCCTGTTGCCGACATATCAACAGGTCGGCATCTGGGCTCCGTTGCTGCTCGTCATCCTCCGGCTCATTCAGGGCTTTGCCGTCGCGGGAGAGGTTTCCGGCGCCAGTTCCATGATTCTCGAGCATGCGCCGTTCGGCCGGCGTGGCTACTTCGCGAGCTTTACCCTGCAAGGGGTGCAAGCCGGGCAACTCCTGGCTGCAGCGGTCTTTTTGCCGTTGGCGCACTTCCTGCCGAAAGATCAGTTCGCCTCCTGGGGATGGCGCATTCCGTTTCTCCTCAGCTTCGTCGTTATCATCATGGGATACATCATTCGCCGCCAGGTCGACGAAACTCCCGCTTTTCGCGAGGAGCAGGCTCACGGCGAGGTGCCTTCGTCACCGGTTGTCGAGGTTCTGCGAGAGAGTTGGGACGATGTTTTGCGCGTCGTCTGCATGGCGCTCGTCGCTGTCATCGCGCTTCTTGCTACGGTGTTCGGCGCCGCGTATGCAGTCCAGCCGGCCTACGGTATCGGCTTTCCCGTTGGCGTCTTTCTCTGGATTCCGGTCCTTGGAAACATCTGCTCGGTCATACTGATTCCCTTCGTCGGCAATCTGTCCGACAAGATCGGCCGCAGGCCGCCAGTGCTTGCAGGCGTGCTCAGCGCCGGGCTGCTCTCTTTTGGTTACCTGTACGCCATCAGCATCCATAACCTCTGGCTCACGATAATTCTTGCGGTGCTGATGTGGGGTATCGCCTATCAGGGCTTCAACGGGGTGTTCCCGAGCCTCTTCCCCGAACTATTCCGCACGCGGGTGCGCGTGACGGGGATGGCCATCGGACAAAACGTTGGGACGACGCTTGCAGCACTGACGCCCACACTCTTTGTCGCCGTCGCGCCCCCCGGCACCGCCAACATTCCGCTGAAGATCGGCCTTCTAACGTTCGGTATCTGCCTTGTCGCCGCCTTCGCTGCGTTCACTACACGTGAAACGTATCGAATCCGCCTCGACGATCTTGGCAACCGCGATGCGGTGCCTGTACCCGAAGCCGAGTACGAGCGCGCGCGCGCCGAAGCGATGGCGGGACGAATCGATTCAGCGGATGCGCGAGACCTCGCGAATCAGGCCCGCTCGTAACTGTTTTGCCATCCCAACTGGTTCCGCTAATTTGTCGGCGCAACGTGGCTTGAGCCAGACACAAACGATTTGACCGCGGTTCCTGCGAATAGCTTCACGCCGCGCAAAGGAAATGTACATGCACAACGAAGACACCCCCAGATACGACGGCCCGCGCGAGCTTGCGCAATCTCTAAGCGCGTTTGCGCGAATCAGTGCGGCCGAAGCGCCCTGGAATCAGGAGGGCCTGCGCGCCGATTCCGAGTACCGCGACCTCGGACTCGCCACGGTAACCAATGGTCGCATCGGTGCGAAGCACATTCGTGCGCTCAAGCCGTTCACCGAACCTACTGGCTGGCACTGGCACGACATGACCGGGCACTATCTGTATGTGTTGCGCGGATCCGTGACATTCCGTTTCGCGGGAGTAGAGGGCGACGTGACGCTAAACGCCGGTGACGGCCTGTCGCAGCCCGCCGGCGTGCCGCACAACGTGATGTGGCGATCCGACGATCTCGAGGTCATCGAGATCAACGAGCCCGCTGTCTACGGGACGTGGGATCTGGACGTACCGCCGGCACCCTGGAAGTGACTGTCACCGTTCCGGGCAGTCACGGCAAGACTGCGCCATCATCCAACATCGAACACCACGCAGCGATGGATCCACATATCACCGGAAAAGCGCGACTCTATGGGTTAGTGGGCGATCCACTGACGGCAGCCAAGTCGCCACAATTGTTGAACCGGCTCTTTGCTGAACAGCGCGTGGACGCAGCCTGCGTTCCGTTCTGGGTGAAGGCGGAAAACCTGTCCGCCTTTGTCGCCGGTGCACGAGCGATGGGCAATCTCTCCGGCATGCTCGTCACCATGCCTCATAAGCAACGCATGCTGGAATTTGTCGACGAGCTTGATCCGACTGCTCGCCAGGTCGGCGCGCTCAACGTCATCCGTTGCGAGGCAGATGGACGTTGGGTCGGCGCGATATTCGACGGCGTCGGTTGCGTTCTTGGAATGCAGTGGGAAGGCAACCATCCGGCGAACAAATCGGTGCTTCTTGTCGGCGCGGGAGGCGCAGGCAGCGCCATCGCATTTGCGGTCGCGTCCGCAGGCGCCAGCAATCTCACCATATCCGACGCCAACGAGCATCGGGCTGGCGACCTCGCGGCATCTGTTGCTGCCGAAACCGGCTGCGACGCACGTTCGGGGCCGCCCGACCCGCGAGGCTTCGACGTCGTCATCAATGCCACGCCGCTCGGCATGAGAGCGGACGATGCCATGCCGATCGATCCGGAACGGCTAGCGCCTGGCGCCATCGTCGTCGACATCATCAATGCGTCCGAGCCAACGCCGCTTCGACGTGCCGCGCAAGCGCGCGGGTGCCGTACCCAGGACGGGGGACCGATGCACCAAGGGCAGGCCCTCTATGCACTCAGGTTTCTGGGATTCGATTACCGCCCCGATGGGCGGCCAGCACCCGAGGACGGCCCGCGATAGACGTCGGATGGAACCCATGACCGTCATGACAAAACGGGTAGGAAAGCGCGCATAGGCAGACTTGCTACGGTTCGCTTTAGAACTACAAAGTCGTGAAGATTTTCAAAAGGAGACACGCATGAGAGTTGCTTTACTGGAGGTCAGCCATTGGCACGTCCCGCTCTATCTCGATGCGCTGGAAGCGCCTGGGATCGAAGTGGTTGCCGTATCGGATGCGGAGCATGTCAAGGGCGAGGCAATTGCTGCACGATTCGGAAGCAAGCTGTACTCGTCGGCCTATCATTTGCTCGAGCGCGAGCAAGTCGATTTTGCGTTCGTCTTCGGGCGGCATTCGCAGATGCCGGCTCTCGCCGAGGCCGTGATCGCGCGCAACATTCCGTTTGCGCTGGAGAAACCATGCGGCGTCAACATGTCGCAAGTCACCAGACTTCGCGAACTGACTGAGCAAGCGAATCTTTATTGCGCCGTGCCATTGATTTTCCGAATGAGCGAGTTGCTCCGCTCGCTCGAAGATGCGGAGGGGCGCGTGCCGTCGGACTTTAACTACATGTCCTTCCGTTTCATTGTGGGTCCGCCGAGCCGGTACGAAGCGGCCGGCGCGGGCTGGGCGCTCGATCCCGCGTACTCCGGAGGAGGATCGACAATCAACGTGGCGACTCACTTCATCGACCTGTTCAGATTGCTCACTGGAAAAGAGGTCGCCCGAGTCTCTGCCACGATGAACTCGAGAACGCATCGAGGGGCCGTTGAGGATTATTCGCTGCTGACCATGCAAACCGACGACGGCGTAATCGGTTCGGTGGAAACTGGATATAGCTTTCCCAGTACTCCCGACGAGCAGCGCGAATTCTCGTTCACTCTGGCGTCTGACCGTATATACGCAAAGTCCGCTCCGGACCGAATCGAGATACGCGAAAGGAACAACCTTTCTGCCGGCACGCGAAGCCGCCGCCTCCAGCTGGAGACTGACATTTACTACCCATTGTTCGTCAAGCGGGTGCTTGCGGAATGCCGTACCGGCGCAAAGCCAATCGCGTCATTGCGTGACGCAGAGCTCATGATGCAAGTCATGGATGCGGCCTACGCGTCAGCTCGCCAAGGGGGTGCGCTTCAGACTCTTGAGCCGATTTCCAAGTGACGTATCCGGTAGACGGCACGCTTATGCTGCAAACAACACATCGCGATGCGGCCGACTATCCTGCGCCACGGGAAGCGGACTGGATCGCGCGAGATTTCGGTTTCAGCACCGGCGACGTGATGCCGGAGGTGCGGCTACACTTCCGAACCATCGGCGATCCGTCCGGCGAGCCTGTCCTGGTTCTGCACGGCACGACAGGCACGGGCGCCAGCATGTTGACACCTGGTTTCGCTGACGAGTTATTTGGCCCCGGGCAACCGCTAGATGCCCACAAGCATTTCATCATCCTGCCGGACGCGCTAGGAGCCGGTGGATCGTCCAAGCCGTCCGACGGACTGCGCACACGGTTCCCGGCTTATAACTACGACGACATGGTGCTCGCGCAGCACCGGCTTCTCACCGAGCACCTGAACATCCGGCACCTGCGCCTTTTGATCGGTAACTCGATGGGTGGCATGCACGCATGGCTCTGGGGGGTGCGCTATCCGGATTTCATGGACGCGCTCGTGCCAATGGCGTCACAACCGACGGAGATGTCCGGCCGCAACTGGATGCTGCGCCGCATGCTCATTGAGATGGTCCGAAACGATCCAGCGTACCTGGGCGGCGACTACACGAGGCAGCCCAGCTCGTTGCGGCTTGCCAGCGCCTTTTTTGCGCTGGCTACCAACGGTGGCACGCTCGCCTGCCAGAAGGCGGCGCCGACAACCGAACTCGCCGATCGGTACGTCGACGAAAAGTTGGCACAGCCGTTCACATTGGATGCCAACGACTTCATATATCAGTGGAGCGCCTCCCGCGGTTATAACCCCGGACCTGATCTGGAAAACGTGAAGGCTGCGGTCCTCGCCATCAACGCCGCCGACGACGAACGCTATCCGCCAGAGACTGCCTTGATGGAGCGCGCGATGCGGCGTGTCCACAATGGCCGGCTGCTTTTGATTCCTGCCAGCGAGGATACGTGCGGCCACGGGACGAACGGCCTGGCTCGCTTCTACAAGCGGGAGCTGAATGAACTATTGCGAACGGCTCCACGCAGGGTCGCGGAGTAGCGCATCTACGGCGTACCGCTAATCTCTTCCGCTTCGAGCCGTCGTTTCGCTGTCGCCTTCAACGTTCGCTGTGTAGAGGACGACGGTCGCCGCTGTCGTCGTTTCCGCGCAGCGACTGTTCCATCGCGAACGGCGGCTATTCAGATTGGCGATAAAACGCGCCCAGCGCCGTTCGAGCAGAGCGCGATTTGGCCCACTCGTACAGCGCGATGGCCAATACTGTCGTGGTGCACGCGTAGCCCTTCAAGCGTCGATCATTGACGCGTTCTGATCTCGACATGCATTCCGACGGTTCTGCAGGGCCTTGTCGCCGCCTTAATCTCCGTCGTCGCTGCAAGGATTCGCTGCACTGCGAATTCGAGAAAGCCAAATCCAGCCGGGGCGACCAATAAGCGATCGAGCTTATCGCCGCAATGCATCGTCACGGGATTTGTTGAACCCATTGGCGCCGCCAATCCGGCGCTTGAAAGGGGTCCGAGAAATACTGCGTCTCGTGAATGACCTTGCCGTTGCGGAACTCCATAATGCTTACCGTGTAAGCCGGTCGCCCGTTATAGACGATGGAGTATTCCGTGATCCATAGATCACCTTCTCCCTGAATTCGCCTGACATCGAAGCCAGCTGGCTTGGCTGGATGATGACTCCGCAGTGCCTGCAGATTCATTCGCCCGAGAATTCGCTCACCTGACTGGGGATAGTCACAGATGGCATCGTCATCGTAAATATCATGTTCTGCGTCGAGATCGCCGGCCGCCGATGCTTGCCAGTGCGCATTCAGGGCTTCACGTACTTTCTCTTCCTGCATGGAGTGCCTCCGGATATCCACCGCTGCCATCGACTTTTCGGCGCGGGCGAGTTGTGCGTGGCCCGTGCCTCACGGTCCCGCTGGTTGGACGGAGTCCCGCCCCTGTTCGTGAATCTGCCGCAGCGTCATGCCACTGGGAAACTTCAAATGTCGGAATCGGAATCCCTGTTATAGAGTTGCGTGAAACGGTACCGGCTGCTGTGTCGTCACTTGCTTCCGGCAACCGCTGCGCCGGACCGGTAGCGCAGCAAGTGGTCGGTCCCCGACTCGGACAGCCAGACTTCTCCCGGCCGGCCCATCATCTGGCGTACGTTCGCGTGTGGGCGCGGCAGCGCAAACATCTCGAATCGCTCCGTTCGCGGATCGAAGCGAACTAGCACGTTGGTGCTCCATTCGCTGAGCCAGACAATGTCTCTGTCGTCGACGAATATCGCATACACATGAGGATCGGAGCCAGGCAGTTTCCATTCGCGCCACCGATGCGCCGCCGGGTCGAACATCCCCACCTTTCCTGCGCTCCACTCGCTGATCCAGACGCGTCCCTTTGAATCGGACCATACCCGGCGCGCTCCCTGTTCCGGTGTTGGCGGCTCGATGACTTGCGCCGCGCCGCTCACCGGATCGATGCGGCCGAGGTAGCTGCCGGCCAGTGAAGCGAAGTACAAGCTGCCGTCAGGAGTGACACAGATTCCGTAAGCGCCCGGCCCGCGCGGCGCATTGAACACGCGCATGCTGCCGCTTCCCGGGTCAAGCTCACCATAGATTCCCGCTTGTCCGGTAAACCACAGGTGACCGCGTTTGTCGAAAACGGCCGTGTTCAGGTTGGCGTTCTGCCGGTCTTTCGGCAACGGGAAGCGCGTCACAGCGAGTGTCTTGAAATCGACGCGTACGATCGCGTTGAGCCCGCCGTCGGTAATCCATGCAGCGCCATCCGGACCCACGATCACGCCGTGCGGCGCCGATCCGTCGCCTAGCGGGACCCGATCGGTCTTGCCGGTGCGCGGGTCCAACCTTCCGACTGCGCCTTGCGCTTGCGCGGTGTACCAGACGGCGCCGCCAGGCTCTGGCGCTACATCGTGCGGTGCGCTGCCAGAGGGAACGGCGAACGAGTCGAATGACGCGGACTGCGCCTGTACTGAGCCTATCGCTAACATGGCGTAAACAAGAACCGACGCAAAGTTTCGGAAGAACCGGGATGTGAAGATCCCGTTCGGCGTCGCCGAAGCCGTTGCATTTGCGATGTGGTTCACGTTCGCCTCCGTAACCAGAATGGCCTTGCCCACTGTTGTCAGCTTGCTGCGGCGCTAACCGGAAGAACTCTCGAGTGGGACGCAGACAAGGCGTGTTGCAGGCATTCATCTGCGATCACCAGGTTGTTCTATGGGCGCAATGATGCAACACGAATACCATTCTAGTTCGTGCGAGCCAGGATCCGGCCACGCGCGCGGTAGCCGTCTTGTAAAGGCGAATGCACGAATCGACCTTAGCGGAGGTTCGACCCGGTTCAGTAAGACGTCGGAAACATCCCGGTTTGCAGACGGTGACGGCAACCACCATCGATTCTGTCTTCACCTCCGTACGGAGTTCCCAAGACCCGCGAAGTACGTGAACTCGATCTAACTGACGCACATCAGGACAACGCGACCATTGATGCCGCCACAGTTTGGCTGAGCCACGATTCGATATCGACGTGCGCAAGCGCGCTCGCAGAAGATATCGGCCGATACGACTGCCGGCTACTCGGCCTGCTTCAGAACTGCATCAAGAATATGGCGCATGGGTGATCGTAGGCGAGTGAACGCAGCGGTCAAGCGGTACACCATGCGTCTTGTGTCCCAAACCTGTCTTAGCGGCTGATGGTTCACCGATATATGTGACTGTCGGCGCAGCATCGAGCACGTCTTGTGTTCAGTGATTGAAGCAAGTTCGGTCGTCAGAATGCCGTCACGCCAACGCTTTCCCGGTCGCTTGATACGACGCAATGATCCAGCATCTGCCTGATGAAGCCTCACCAACGCTCCGGCCGAGCGTTCGCAACCCGCGACAGGTGATGACAGGACACTCATCTGGCGGATCACCGGCGCTGGGCGGTCGAGCCTCACGTTGCATGAGAACCGGTCTAGGAAGATGACAAACTGACAGACTTCGCCTTCATCGCGCGCAGCGGTCTTCACGGCCAACCATCGCACGTACTTTGCCATCAGCGCAGATGCGTTTATCCGCACAGGCACTACACTTCAATCATCTGCACGCGATCTCTCCGCAAGTCTTTCGCACGACGTAGCTCCGTGTCGACCTTTGCCACTCATGAGGGCAAGCCCATGTCCAAATCGATTCAAACCGCCGAACAGATTCGCGATGAAGCACAACGGCGCGTCGAGCAGCTTGGAACTGACGTTCCCCAACATTTGCGGGTCCGTGTGCCGCTGCCCGAGCGGCATCCGCCCGACGCCTCCGGCCGAAACTGGGACATGCTCGCGCTCAATGAAAGCGGAGCCGACTATCTTCGAGATGTCAGGCGTGTCATCGAGGACATGCGTACGGAGTTCGTCTTGCCGGACTGAGACGACGTGCGAAGGCCCGTGAGTTCGATGAATCCCAGACGGCGTCCCGGCTGACGTCGGATAGCGTGTACAGAGACACACGCTCGCGTGGCGAGGCTACGAGATCGTGATGCAACCGGAGCAGAACGATTCTGGGCATGGCGCGCGAAGGCCGGCGTACCGAATGCTACGCATGCGTTGACCGGGTTTGTCCCGGGACCGCTAAGCCTGAGTGCCGAACCGAGGCCGATACGGTGCGTGACAGCCTCGAATGAAGCCGCGGCGTCATTCATCAAAAGATCGAAGCGCCGGCAATGCCCTTTGACCGTTAGCTACACATGTTGCAACACATACATTGGCGAGGCATACATGGTCAAGATCTATGGACGCATGCGGTCTGCGGAAGGCTATGCGATCCGCGATTTCCTGCATCGTTGCGACATACCCTTCGAGTGGGTCGAACTGAACAGCGATGAAGAGGCGGCGAAGCTGGCACACGTGCAGCATCTTGGCGACTCCCGCCTGCCGGTGTGCGAATTCAACGACGGCACTCGACTGGAATGTCCCACGATCCGGCAGATTACCGAAAAGCTCGGCTGGTTCCGCAGCCCGTCACGGTCGGAATACGATCTCGCGATCTATGGCGCGGGGCCGGCCGGTTTGAGCGCAGCGGTCTACGGTGCGTCCGAGGGATTGCGTACGGTGCTGGTCGAGCGCTGGGCCGTCGGCGGGCAGGCCGGCAGCACGTCGAAGATCGAGAACTACCTGGGGTTTCCGGATGGAGTAAGCGGTACGGAGCTCGCGGAGCGGGCTCGCGATCAGGCGGTCCGTTTCGGCGCGGAAATACTGCTGGCCCGTGCCGGCGTGCGCGCGGAATTCTCGACGGGCAACGGTATCGTCGATCTGGAAGACGGTTCACGGATTGCGGCGCGCACGTCGGTGTGTGCGACGGGTGTCGCCTACCGGCGGCTCGAGTTGCCAGATGAAGCGCGCTTCAGCGGCGCGGGTCTGTACTACGGCGCCGGTGCGAGCGAGGCGTCGCTGGTCCGCGGCGAACACGTGTACATCGTGGGCGGCGGCAATTCGGCCGGGCAGGCCGCGATGCATTTTTCACAGCACGGCAATCACGTCACGATGGTTGTGCGCGATACGTCGCTGAAAAGCACACTGTCGCAGTACCTGATCGACCGCATTTCGGCGGCGCCGAACATCGAAGTGCTGACCTGCACGACCGTTACCGCTTTGCACGGCGACGACGCGCTACGCGAAATTACGCTGACCGATCGCCGCAGCGGGCAAACGCGACGCGTGAAGACGAACTGGCTCTTCGTTTGCATCGGCGGTCTGCCGCAGACCGAATGGGCCAAAGAGGTGGGCGTGGTGCGCGATGAAGCCGGCTATCTCGTGACCGGCCCTGACCTCCACGACACGGACCAGAAGGTGCAATGGCCGCTGGATCGCGAGCCGCTGTACCTGGAAACCAGCATGCCCGGCGTGTTCGCCGCCGGCGATGTCCGCCACGGCTCGATTAAACGTGTAGCAGCCGCCGTCGGCGAAGGCGCCACGGCGGTGGCGCTCGTGCACCGCTATCTCAGCAGCGCATGATATGTTCACCTAAGTGAACTGCCGCCCGCTTGGCTCTTTAGCAATCTGATCACCAGGAGGTGACCATGACTCCCACCTGCACACATCTGAATGGAATCCGCGTACTTGAGACCACGAAGCATTATTGCGAGGACTGCGTGAAACTCGGCGACTCCTGGGTGCATCTGCGGCTTTGCATGTCGTGCGGTCATGTCGGGTGTTGCGACTCGTCACCCAATCGTCATGCCAGCGCGCATTTTCACGTGACCGGCCACCCACTGGTGCGTTCCATTGAACCGGGCGAATCGTGGATCTGGTGTTATCGCGACGAGGTGATCGCAGGGGAAGTGACACCGTAAGCGGGTACAGCCAGCGGGTACGACTGGCGGCGTTGAGTCCGCCGGTCGCACCCGTCGCTTTCGAGCCTCAGGCGGGGGCTACAGCAGGTTTCTTGGCTTCTTTGGCAGTCTTCGCTTCCTCCGCCTGCAGCTTCTTCACACGCACTGCCTTGTCGCCGGCATCCCAGCCGATTTCGACGGTATCCCCGCTGCGCACATCGCCTCTTAACAGCGCGTCGGCGAGTTCGGATTCCACTTCCAGACGGATCTTGCGCTTCAGCATCCGCGCGCCGAACTCGGGATCGTATCCGACCGTGGCCAGATGATCACGCAGTGCATCGTCGAACGACAGCTCGATATTCTGCAACGCCGCCGTGCGCTGTACGCGCTGAAGCTGCAGGTCGACGATTCGGCGTATCTGCTCCTTGCCCAGCGCATGGAACACCACCACTTCATCGACACGGTTGAGGAACTCCGGCTTGAAGTGATGCCGCAGGATTTCCATCAGCCGGTCGCGCAGCGCCGGATAGTCGAGCTGTTTCGAATCGGCCTTCATGTTGTCCTGAATCATCTGCGAGCCGATATTGCTGGTGGCGATGATGATGGTGTTGGTGAAATCCACGAGCCGTCCCTTGCCGTCCGTCAGACGCCCTTCGTCGAATAACTGCAGCAGGATGTTATGCACTTCCGAATGCGCCTTCTCGATCTCGTCGAGCAGCACGACACTATACGGGTGACGCCGCACGCGCTCGGTCAGCTGGCCGCCCTCTTCGTAACCGACATAGCCGGGAGGCGCGCCGACAAGACGGGCCACCGTATGGCGTTCCGAGTATTCGCTCATATCGATGCGCACGAGCGCGTTCTCGTCGCCGAACACCGCGGCGGCGAGCGCCTTCGCGAGTTCCGTCTTGCCAACGCCTGTCGGTCCGAGAAAGAGGAAACTGGCGATCGGCTTGCCCGCTTCCGTCAATCCCGCGCGGGAAAGCCGCACGGCCTTCGACACGGCCGTTACGGCTTCTTCCTGACCGACAACGCGTTCCCTCAAACGGTCTTCCAGACGCAGCAGCTTTTCGCGATCCGCGGCCGTTAGCTCGGAGACCGGCACGCCGGTCAGCGAGGACACGATCTGCGCGATGTCTTCCGCCGTGACTTCCTGTGAACTGGTGCCGCGCTCCTTCTTCCAGGCGTCGGTCGACTCCTTTAGACGAGCTTGCTCGGACGTGATTTTGTCCTGCAACTCCTTCGCCTTGTCGAACTGTTTGGCCGCGCTCGCCGAGTCCTGCTCCTGTCGCAGACGGCGAATAGTGCCCTCGATACCCTGCAGCGCCTGGGGCCGCGAGTTCGACGAGATGCGCACGCGTGCGGCGGCCTGGTCGAGCAGGTCGATGGCCTTGTCGGGCAGGAAGCGCGCGGCGATATAACGATCCGACAGCTTCGCCGCGGCCGTGATCGCCTCTTCGGTGATCTTCACCTTGTGATGCGCCTCTAGCCGGTCGCGCAGGCCGCGCAGGATATCGATCGTGTCCTCGACGCTCGGCTCGGGCACATTCACCGGTTGGAAACGCCGTTCGAGCGCCGAATCCTTTTCGATATATTTCTGGTACTCGTTCAGCGTGGTTGCGCCGATCAGATGCAGTTCCCCGCGTGCGAGAGCCGGCTTGAAGACGTTGCCGATATCGAGCCCGCCTTCGCCGCCGCCCTGGCCCGCGCCGACGATCGTATGAAGCTCGTCGATGAAAATGATGAGCCGATCCTGATTCGCGACGATTTCGTCAAGCACCTGTTTGACGCGCTCTTCGAATTCGCCCCGATACTTCGCGCCCGCCACCACGCTGTTGATGTTCAGTTCGAGCACGCGCTTGCCGCGCAGCACTTCGGGGATCTGATCCTGCGCGATGCGCTGCGCCAGACCTTCGACGATCGCCGTCTTGCCGACGCCCGGCTCGCCGATCAGCACTGGGTTGTTCTTGCGGCGCCGTGCGAGCACTTCGATGGTCGTTTCGATTTCCTTGTCGCGGCCGATCACCGGATCGAGCTTGCCGCGCTTTGCCAGTTCGCTCAGATCGCGTGCGTATTTGTCGAGCGTCGGGGTGGAGGAGCGGCCTTCGACGCTGCCTTCTTCCGCGCCCTGGCCCACCACCTTCACGGTTTTCTGACGCAGCGATTGCGACGTCAGGCCGAGCTTGCGTAGCAGTTCGCCAGCGAAGCCATCTTCTTCCTCGACGAGGCCAATCAGGATGTGTTCCGGGCCGACATAGCTATGGCCAAGCTCGCGCGACGCCACGAGTGCTTTTTCGAGCGCGCTCTTCGCGCGTGGCGACACGCCGATTCGAACCTCCTCGCCATCGGATTTGGCCGTACCGCGCGGCGCGTCCCGTTCGATGGTGCGTTTGATTTCTTCTGCATCGAGCTTGAACTCTCGCAGGATTTCGCTGACCACGTTGTTATCGGGCAGCGCGAGCAGCAGATGTTCCGTGTCGACTTCGTTCTTGCCGAACTCGACGGCTTTCTGCGCGGCCGCCTGCAGCCGGTCGAGCCCGCTTTCGCTCAGAAAGCTTTGCAGGTCGACGGCCTCGCGTGCACGCCTGCGCCGGCGAGGGCGGGCGCCGCTACCGTCTGGACCGCCCGCTGCTTCGGACTGATCGGATGGACCGGGCGAAGCCGTTGCGCGGCCAGGCGCGGAACGTCCCGCCCGCTCCAGGTCCGCGCCGTCATCGTCGAATGGCGACCATCCCTCGTCGAACAGGCGCTGGAACAGCCCGCCGTGGAAAAGCGACTCGAGCGGCGACAGGCTGCGCTGATGGCGTGCCATGAACTCCATGTGATGTTCGTCGCAAAGCATCAACTGACGGCGCTGGCCGTTCTCGGTGATCGTAATCTGTGTAGTCGCCGGTTTGCCGCAAACGATGCATTTGGCCATGATGTTCCTCTAGAGGTTCTGCCCACGCGCTGTGCGTTCACATGTGGGCGAATGGGCTGCCCTTATCCTGAATTTCTCCGCCTCGCCGGCGGCTCAGGCCCGGCAGTTCGGCGACGATGCGCCACGCGTCGCCGTCGTCGATCACGTCGAGGCGCGGTGGAAAGCTGCTTGGTTTGAAGTTGCCGAGCCGGTTGCCGAGTAGTCCTGTTCCGCGGAATGGATTGCGTATTTGATCGGCGGGAGCATGCAGAGTGTCAGGCTGCGGCCAGCGTGCCCTATCGAACGATGCCTGCCATGCGGTCACGGCCGCATCCCAACTGAACGATGCGGGGGCGTGCTGTAAGGCGGCAGGCGCGGCGTTCAGCTTCGCGCCCGCTTCCTCAGGGTCCAGAAGCATCGCTATGCTCCTTGTTTCGATGAGCCGCCGGAGCGGCCAGAAACGTCAGTGACTCGTGCGCCGGCCTTCGCGGCCGCTATCAGCTCTTGGCGTATTCGAACTCCGGCAGTTTCTTCAGCGCCTCCTTGTTTGCGCCGACCAAAATTGCCTTCGGCGCGATCTGCTTGAACTGCTGAATGGGGATGGCGACACGGTGCGCCGCCATCCCGAGAAAGCCGCCCACGTCGATGATCGCGACCGAAAGCGAGCCATTGGGCGCGACAATCAGGTCGTCGACGCGGCCGATCTTCTCGTTCTTGTCGTTGTAGACATCGGCGTGGATCAACTTCGATGCTCGCCAGCCCGTTGCGACCAGTTGCGCTTCGGTGACGGTCACGCCGAGCGTCGCCTTGCCGGCGATGGGCGCATCCTGCGCGGTCACGCCGCTGGCCGCGAAGCCACCAGCAAATAGCACGAGCACGAGGGTCGACAGCCTTGCGGCCGATGCGAAGATAGTCGTCATGGCGTTTTCCAGAGTAACAACGGGATATGTGGACGCCGGGCGCAGGACGCGCTCAAGAAAGCAGCGGCGCTTCTAACTTGTCGCGAAGGTCGGCGCTCCGGAGGTTCCGTGCGCCGAGGACAAGGGCAGCATCGACAGCGCGCCGATGAAGACCAGCAGCTATTCCGTGCGGCCGCGCATTCTCAACCAACCTCGGGCGATCAGATCCAGCCCGCGGTGACGACGACAGCGTGAGACTACAAAACAGAGCGCGAGGGTCCGAGCACTTCCTCCATCGTTGGGTTGCCCGTTCGAATCACTCGCAGTCGACCATACGGAGTGCACAATGTGTGCGGCACCTTCGGTCAATCTTATATCCGCGGGGTGCGCGCTTCTTCCAAGTTCCTGCGCTGCGGTGTCGGATTTCTGCGGTCGTTGGTCGCTCGGGGATCGAACGACGCGCATCATCGGACGGTCGGGCGGTAATGCGCAAGGCGGAACGCGCGGGGCGTGCAGCCTGAATATCGATGAAATACTTCGGTGAAGTGCTGCTGTGTCTGGAAGCCCGCGCGTGCTGCAACGTCGATGAGCGGGAGGCTCCCTTCCGAAAGCATCGATTGCGCTAGCTTCAACCTTTCGGTCGTCAGGTAAACGTGAGGAGGATGCCCCGTCGCGTTCTTGAAAGACCGCGCGAAATGCGAAGAGCTCATGTGCACGAGCGCAGCAAGGTGCTCGATTTGTATGCTTTCCGCGAGGTGCTCGTGTATGAAGTGTTCCACGACGCTTAGCTTTGCGTGGTTGAGAGTGGTACCCGTGTCGTGCTGATCGGCATCGCGTCCATATCGGCGCGCGAGATGCAAGGCGATCACGTCGCCGAACGCGGCGAGACACATGGGGTCGGGGCTTCTTCCCGAGTGCAACGCAGAAAGCGTGTTGGCCGCTTCGCGCAAGAAGGGGTCCCATGCCGTGAACCAGCACGGGATAACGCACCCCGCCATGCCGAGCGCCTTTCGAGCGGTTTCCATTAGTTGGGCCGCACTGAGCGCGACGACGAGTCCGCACGGATCGTCATCGTTGTCGAGCCCGGTGCGAGCCCACGCCGGCACGATCGCGATGAACGGTGCAGTGACGCTTATAGATTCGCATGGACGTGCGCTGCCGCCGACGGCGCTCGCATGCGCAGTGGTCTGGTCCGCGGGGATGACACACAGGATCCATTGCGCCGACTCTTCGGCGCAGTCCGTGCAGGACGTACCGATCGAATGGCAGTGAAAACATTGCAAGTGCGGAGAACCGGGAGTTTGTCCCATGGTGTGCGTCACCTTACGATGCGGGAATCGAAGTCACGAGCCTCGAATTGTAGTGTTCTATTTTCGTCTATCCTAAGTTTCCTTTGTTATATGAATAGGGATGCGCGGTATTCTGATCCGCAGAATCCGACTCAAACTAAGTGCACGCGGGGCGATCGAGAGAAAAGTTGCGGTTGATGATGGACCGCTTGCGTATATCTGATTGCTCCAGACCGTTCGCACGATCGTATCGATCAGCTTCAGTCTGTCCCATTCAATGCGTCCAGCAATCGGCTTGCCACCGGTTCAAAACCCCATATTTTTTATAGCGAGAACACGACACAGTGAAATGGCCAGCCCCAGCGCTCGACCGTTCCACCATAGGCTTCAGTACACCTAGAAGCGAGTGCAATGAACGACGTCACGCTTATTGGCATCGATCTGGGCAAGCATGTCTTTCATCTGCATGCGTAGCATGCGAAGGGGCATGATGTATTCCGCAAGCGCCTCGCGCGCCTGCAGTTGCTTTCGTTATTCAGCAATCCAAATCGAATAACTATCGTTATGGACGCGTGCGCGGACTCGCACTGACTGGCAAGCAAACTCAGCGATGGCGCATGTTGTCAGGCTGGTTTCACCGCAATAGGTGCGGCCTTTCGTGAAGGGCACAGGATTGATTGCATCGATGCCGAAGCGATTGAGAAGCCGCGTCCCGGCCCACGATGCGCTCCGTCAAGCCTCGCACCGAGGCATAGCAACTTTCGCAGCGTACGACAGGGCGTTGAGGGCCTCATAGCGAACGCACGGCGCCATCAACTCCACGTCCCACAACTGTTAGATCCGCGCGTAGATCGAACTGCCGATCGTCAACGTCGTCGCACCGGGGGACGCGAAACGGATGTCATAGAGGTCGCGTCCAAAATTGCCCGGTATTTTGACCGCCATGCCGCCTAGCGTATCGCTCACCGGCACGATCAGTTGATAGCGAAGATCTTCGTTCCCGTACAGCACATAGCCCGGAAGCTCCGCAAGCGTGGCAAAAAACCCAGGCGGATTGCCCAGCACGACAATGGGCACGGCGCTCGGCGAATCGTTGGTCAACGTCCATTGTGTGCCGACGCGTTGCTGCCAAACGGCGTCGAGCGCCGCCAGCGGTGCCAGTTGCTGACCGACGGGCAGCGTCAGGTACGCATAGCCCGCGCCCGGCGCGACGCGCTTCATTAGATAGCGATAGTTGAACGCATGTCCTTCGCTGTCGTTGCCGGAAACGACAGCGAAGCGATACGAAGCCGTATCGGTATCGCTCCAGTACCAGCCGTCGCTGCGGTACTGGTACTTACCCACTTCTGCCCAGCCTCGCGTATTCGCGGCCCATTGGTTGATCTGGAAACTACCGTCCGCATTGGCGAGCACCTGATATGGCGAATCGGAATTGCCATAGATGCCCGCGCTGTTCGCGATGCCCGGCCCTGATGCGGCCGGCGGCGCCGTGGTGCCGACTTTCGCCGGCAGCGACGAGATCGTGCCGTCTTCCTTCAACGCCGACAGCACCAGCGTTTCGGCAATTTGCCGAGCGTTGTAGCCGGCGTTGCCAGTCACCAGCAGCGCGAACTGCGAGCCGGGTACGACAAAAAACTCAGTCGAATAAAACGCAGTGCCGCCGTCTTTCTCCCAACCCAGCACGCCTGCTGCGTTGAGCGCCGGCTGTACGACCGTGTCCCAGCCCAGACCCCAGCGCCATTCCGGCGACGGGTTGATCGTCAGGTTTTTAGTCTGATCCTCGCCCATCTGCGCGATGCCCGCTGCGGAAACGATGCGCTGCCCTTCGAACACCCCTCCCCCGTAAATCATCTGCGCGAGATTCATCATGTCGGCGGGCGTCGAACTCAGTCCGCCCGTCGCGTACGCATTGACGAATTCCTGACGCTGCACGCCGTCGACGTACGGCAGCGAGAACGATCCACTGGTCGGCACGCTCGTCAGATAGCTGGAGTGGGTCATCTTTAGCGGCGCGAGAATCGCCGACTGGACGAAGTCCGCGAAACTCTGGCCCGTCACGGCGAGCACGACCTGCTCGACCATCGTGAAGCCGTCGTTGCAATAGACCGCCAGTTCACCGGGCAGATGCTTCAGATGCGAGTTGGCGAGTTCGGCCTGCGTGTCGGCGGCGTAACCGGCGACCGGTTCAAACGTAAAGAGGTTGCGCCCGTTCGTGCCCGGCAGACCGGACGCATGCGACAGCAGATGCCGCGTGGTGATCTGCGCGTATTCCGGCGACAGCATCGTGAACGTCGGCAGATATTTGACGATGGGTGTATCGAGCGTAATCAGCCCGCGATCCACGAGGATCATCGCCGCTAGCGCGGGAAACAGCTTGCTGACCGAGCCGATATTGAAGCGCGTCTGCGGCGTCGCCGGGATTTTTCCCGGCACCGATGCCAGCCCGACCGCCTGCTGCCACACTATCGCATTGCCCTTGACCATCGCGACGGAGATCGCCGCGACGGGTTGCGACGGATCGCTGACTGCCTGCTGGATCAGCTGTTGACCGAGGGCGATGGTCTGCGGATAAGGCGTCGAATGCGTGTCGTCGTGCCCGCAACCGGGCAGCACCGCCGCCAGCATCCCGGCGCCGGTGTAGCCGAGAAACTGCCGCCGGCCTGCGCTGAAAAGCATCTCTTGATTGCGATCGCACTTGGCCACGGCATTCCCCTTCGTTATGGTTCGTGGGACTTGCGAGAAGCACTGTTCGCTGATTTCGGCGCCGCCAGCGCGGTGGCAATGGCCGCTTTGAGATTTGAGCTAGTGACCGGCGTTCTGCTTGCCGCCGATCCACTAAGCCCGAATTCATAGCCGTGCGATGTAACGCTGATGCGACCTGTCGGAATCCTACCAAGCTTTGACACAATAGTGCGAGCCTAATGGCAACAACGCTTGTTCTAACGTCCTTGTGCATCATCGTGCCGATACGCATAGACACTCGGACGAAGCGTTATTTCAGACAAGTTCGGGAGCTTGAACCGCACGAATCGGCCCGCCGCACAGCGTGACGTCCACGCTCAAAGCATCGGCTCTCGCGCGAGCGCGCTCGTCTCGTCGAGACTATCATCATGTCGATGCCGGAACGTCGGCGCCGATGCCTTGAGCAATCGCGTATAAGCGTGCCTCGGATGCGCGAACACTGTGTCCACGTCGCCCTCCTCCACGACGCGCCCGGATTTGAAGACGAGCACCCGATCGCACAGATGCCCCACGACATCGAGGTCATGCGAGATGAAAAGCAGCGCAGTCGAATGCCGCGCCTGCACGGACACCAGCAGATCGAGCACCTGTGCCTGAACGTAGACGTCCAGCGCGGATACCGGCTCGTCGCAGACGATCAGCGCCGGCTCCGGCGCAAGCGCCCGCGCGATCGCCACGCGCTGCCGCTGCCCGCCGGAAAGCGACACGGGCCGCCGATCCAGATACGCCGCCCCAAGGCCCACCTGTTCCAGCAATTCCACGCTGCGATCGAGCACGTCCGCCCTGGAAAGACGCCGCGAATGCTGCCCTTCCGCGAGAAGCTCGCGCACGGCATGCCGCGGATCGAACGAGCTCAATGGATCCTGCGGAATGTATTGCATACCGGCGCGCAGCGCGCGACGCGACGACTCGGCGACACCCGCGCCATTCCATTCGCTTCCCATGAAACGCACGGCCCCGCGATCCGGCGCGAGCAGCCCCAGCACGATATTTCCGCAGGTGCTTTTCCCTGATCCCGATTCGCCGATGATGCCCAGCACTTCGCCTTCGCGCACGCGAAACGACACGTCATCGAGCGCAGTGAAACGTTCGTCGCGCGCACCGCCGCGCCGCCTGTAGGTCTTGCCGATGCCCGCGACGTCGAGCACCACGCGATCCGACGAAGCCGCCCGCGCCGGCAGCGGATCGCGCACGATCGCCGGCATCGAGCCGCGCGCCGTCGACACGATGCGGGCCGAACTCAGCCGATGCCCGCGCGACTCCAGCGATGGCTGCGCGGCCAGCAACTGCCGCGTGTAATCGTGCGACGGATGGTGCAGCACGTCGCACGTCGCCCCGCTGTCGACGACATGGCCGCCGTGCATGACGAGCACCCGATCCGCGATGCCCGCGACCACCGCGAGATCATGGCTGATCAGCAAGACGCCGACGCCCTGCGCGAGACGCTCGGCAAGCACCGCGAGCACTTGCGCCTGCACGGTGACATCGAGCGCCGTCGTCGGTTCATCGGCGATGACGAGCGCCGGGCCGGCCGCAATCGCCGACGCGATCAGCGCGCGCTGCCGCAAACCGCCTGAGAGTTCGTGCGCGTATTGCCGGGCGCGCATCGCCGGTTCGGGAATGCCGACATCGGTCATCACGTCATGCACCCGCGCACGGCGATCCGCCCGCGAGCGCAGCACCCGATGATGCGCCAGCACTTCGGCAATCTCCGCGCCGACCGTGCGCAGCGGATCGAGCGAGACGAGCGCGTCCTGCATCACCAATCCGGCAAACGGACCGCGCAAGTCACGCCAGTCGCGCTCGGTGAACGTGAGCGCATCGCGTCCGGCGATCTCGAAGCGCTGCGCGCCGATTTGCGCGCCGCGACCCGCCAGGCCGAGCAGACTGCGCGCCGTGAGACTCTTGCCGGAGCCGGATTCGCCGACGAGCGCGACGCATTCGCCGGGGCGAATCGTCAGATCGACGCCTTGCACGAGCGGCGCGCCGCCGTTCGCATTCGCAAAACCAATCGACAGCCCGCGAATGTCGACGAGCAGCCGATCCTGAACCCACGCCTTCGACTTCATGCGCGCACCTCGAACTTGCGTTGCAGGAAGCGGCCGATGACCGCGAACGACAGGACGGTCAACGTGATCGCCATGCCCGGAAACACGCTCGGCCACCACGCGACGCGCAACACGTCGCGCCCCTCGGCGAGCATCACGCCCCATTCCGGCGTCGGCGGTTGCGGGCCGAGGCCGAGAAAGCTCAGGCCCGATACGGCGATGATCGCGCTGCCGATATCGATCGTCGCGATGACCGGCACCGCGACGAGCACGTTCGGCAGCACATGCCGGAAGAAAATCTGCGTGCGCGAAAGACCGAAGCTGACGGCGTGCGTCACGTAATCGGCGCGGCGCACGACCAGCGCCTGCGAGCGCAGCACGCGCCCGAACTTCGGGATGCCCGCGATACCTACAGCCACGGCGATATTGACGATCCCCTGCCCGAGAAACGTCACCACGAACAGCGACAGCAAGACCGGAGGAAACGCCGACAGCACGTCGAACACGCGCGACGCGGCTTCATCGGCGAGACGGTTCGACAAGCCCGCGAACAGTCCGACGACGAGCCCGATCGCGAGGCTCACGATCATGCTCGCCAGTCCGATCAGCAATGAATACCGCGCGCCGTAGATCACGCGCGACAGCACGTCGCGCCCGATGCGATCGGTGCCGAACCAATGTTGCGAACCGGGCGGCTGAAGTGCGGCGGCGACATCGCTGACGAGCGGATCGAACGGCGTCACGATGCGCGGGAACGCCATTGCAATCGCAAGCGCGACGAGGAACGCTGCGGCGATCAGCACGCCCGCAGGCACGGGCACGCTCGCACGGGGAACGAATGCGATACGGTCGACGGTACTCATTGGCTACGCAACCTCGGATCGATGAAGAGATAGGCGATGTCGAGCAACGTCGATACGACGACATGCACGAACGCCGCGAGCAACACGACAGCCAGCACCACCGGCACATCCTGCGAGGTCACCGCATTCAGCGTCACGCTGCCGATGCCCGGCCGGCCGAACATCTTCTCCGTGATGACCGCGCCGCCGAGTAGGCTGCCGATCAGCCAGCCGCCGAGCGTCACGACCGGCAGCAACGCGTGGCGCAACACATGACGCGCACGCAGTACGAGTTCGGATACGCCGCGTGCGCGAATCGTCGTGACGAACGGTTTCGCGAGCGCGGCTTCGATGGATTCGCGCATGACTTGCGAGAGTATCCCGGCGGTCGGCAACGCCAGCGTCACGGCGGGCAGGACCAGCGCGCGCCAGCCGTTCGCGCCCGACACCGGAAAGAGCCGCAATTCGAACGAGAACGCGATCAGCAGCAACATGCCGAGCCAGAAGACGGGTGTCGACGTGAACGTGAGTTCGATCAGCGATGCGCATCGTGCACCGAGCGCGCTCCACGCCCCGCGCGTGCCCTCGCCGCCTGCCGTGAGTGTCGCCACCAGAATCGCGAGCACCAGTGCGAGCGCGCCTGCGGACAACGCGAGCTGCATCGTCGGCCAGAGCTGGCTGCGAAGCACGTCGAGCACCGGCTGCTGCATGACGAAGGACGTCCCAAGGTCGCCATGCGCGAGCCGCAGCAGGAATTGCCCGTATTGCCACGGCAGACTGTGGTCCAGCCCCCACTGCGCGGCGATCGCCTCGCGCAAGCCGGGATACGCGAGGTCGCCCGCCAGCACGTCTTCGATGCGGCCCGGCAACGCGTGGATCGCGACGAAGGCCACCGACGCTGCGAGCCACAACACGAGCAATCCCGTCAGCACGCGCGTCCCGATTTTTTTGCGCATGTCAGGCTCCCTGCTTGTCGATCCAGATGTCGTAGGCGCTCGCCGGGCCGTCCAGCTGCGGCTCGAACCCGACGCCATGCACGTTCGATTTCGACGCCAGGTGATACACCGGCGCGAAAAGCGGCACGATGAACGCCTGATCGACTGCGCGCTGCTGAATTTCACCGAGCAGCTTGCGACGTTCGTCGCCGATGGGCATCAGACGCGCGCGGTTGATATCGCCGGTGATCTTCTTGTCGGAACCGGGAATGGCGCTGTACAGGAAGCCCTTGTCGCCGAGCATGTCCCACAGTTCCATCGCGACATCGGACGGGTTGTCCGTGTTCGGATAGATGAACCACACGCCCGTCGCCTTTTGATTGGCGAAGTCGCCCGCAGTCGTGATGCGCAGATTCAAATCGAGGCCGATGTTCTGCCGCAGCGCCGACTGCACTGCCCGGATGAGCACGTCGCGGCTGTCGCGCACATAAGGCTGGGGGTATCCAACTTCGACCGTTAGTCGCTTTCCGTCCTTGGTGCGGAACCCGTCCTTGTCGCGCGCGGTCCATCCGGCTTCGTCGAGCAGACGGTTCGCATCGGCGATCTTGTTGCCCCACGAACCCGCGAGCTGCTTCGCATAGTCCGGATTGTCCGGACCGATGTTCGACCACGCGCGCCGCACCGTGCCCAGATACACGCTCTTTACGATGGCGTCGAGATCGAAACCGTCGCGCAACGCGCGCCGCACGCGGACGTCGTTGGCAGGCGGCACCGTGTAGTTGATGTTCAGCGTGAACGATGTGGTCGCAGACGGACCGTGCACGTACTGGAAGCCATCGACCTTGTCGAACACTGCGATGTCGGTCGGCTGAACGCCTTCGATCAAGTCGACCTGCCCCGAACTCAGCGCGCCCGTGCGCACGGCCGCCTCCGGCAAGAACCGATAAGTGACGCGATCGAGATACGCCGGCCCGCGGTGCGCGGCGTTATCGGGCGCCCATTGATAATCCGGGTTGCGCTCGAACGTCGCCTGCTGTCCGCGCTGATATGACTTGAACACGAACGGCCCTGTTCCGACGATGCCGGGACCGCCGCCGCACAGATCCTTGTTCTCCGCGAGCGCCTTCGGTGAAATGAAGCCGAGCTTCACGCTCGACAGCGATTCGAGCGTCGTCGAGTCGGCCTGCTTCATCACGAGCTTGACGACATAAGGCGACACCACTTCGACGTGATCGAACGCGACGAGCAACGACGCCGAGGAGGACGTCGTGCTGACGTTCTTCAGGATGTAATCGAAGTTGGCCTTCACCGCGTCTCCATTGAAGGGCGTGCCGTCGGTGAACTTCACGTCGTCGCGCAGGGTGAAGGTGTAGCTCTTGCCATCGGCGGCAATGGTCCACGACTTCGCGAGCCACGGCGCATACGTGCCGTCGGTACGCTTTGAAATGAGCGAATCGATGTAATTGCGGATGACCCAGAAAGAATTCTGCTGCGATGAACGATGCGGATCGAAGCAGGCGGGTTCGGTCGTCACGCCCCAGGTGAGGTCTCCGCCCGCGACGGGTTGTTTCGCCGCCGCACTTGTAGCCGTTGCGGACTCCGATTTGCTGCAAGCCGTAATCGCCGCGCTCAGTGCGATCGTCATGGATATGGTCAAAGCGCGCGCAAGCGCCGGTTGTTTTACGTTCATCGAATTTGATTCCCCGGGCAGACAGAAGACGCGATGCGCCCGCGGCCCTGTCCGGCGCAGGAAGCAGGATTCAGGCGGCATCGCGAGAGAGGGGAAAGCTTACGGTCGCCATAACGTGCCAGGCAAACAAGCAAACTTCATAAACTTATCTTTGGCGACATTCCTAGTATTTGCGCCGGATGCTCGCAAAGCGTAGTGGTCGTTTGGACTATCGATATGGGTATCGCGCGGTGTAATGGTTAGCGATCCGATATATCCATTTCATTGGCGCACACGGAAAATGCCTTCTGAATTCCAGTGCAATCGATAGCTGTATTTGTCGCTTTGCATTCGGACAAGAGCACGTCATCATGTCCGGCTCTCGTCGATCGAGGAAACATTCGTGCTGGCCGGACGCTCACCCGGCCAACAACAGGCAGCCGCGCAAGCAAGCCCGAAGTCCCGGTATTTGCTCTTGCATTGACAGTCCACCGTGTGACCAATTCATCCCCTTGGTTAGGACATCGAACCATTTTTCTCGTGCTAAAGCGACAATGACAAGAAACGCCGCAACACACCGTTCATGCTCCGCGCCGATGCGTGCGCTCGTACTGTCCGCCTTGACCGTCCTCGCAGTGAGCGCCGCGCCGCCATCCGCACAAGCCGCTAGCAAGACGCTCGTGTTCTGTTCCGAAGGCAGTCCCGCCGGTTTCGATTCCGCGCAATATACGACCAGCACCGACTTCGATGCCGGCGCGCACGCCGTCTATGACACACTGGTCGAATTCAAGCGCGGCACGCTCGATCTCACGCCGGGTCTCGCCGTGACATGGGACGCGTCGCCGGATGCAAAGACGTTCACTTTCCATCTGCGTCATGGCGTGAAGTTCCAGTCGACTTCATACTTCAAGCCGACGCGCGACTTCAATGCGGACGATGTCGTGTTCACGTTCAAGCGAATGATCGACCCGAACGAACCTTTTCAGAAAGCGCATCCGGTCAGCTTTCCCTATCTGACCGACCTCGGGTACGACAAGAACATCGCGTCCGTCGACAAGCTCGACGATTACACCGTGCGCTTCACGCTCAAGACGCCCGACGTCGTGTTCGTGCGCAATGTCGCGATGGAGTTCGCATCGATCGTATCGGCGGAATATGCCGCGCAGTTGTTGAAGGCCGGCAAGGTCGAGGACTTCAATCAGAAGCCGGTGGGCACGGGCGCTTTCGTTTTCCGCGATTATCAGAAAGACTCGACCATTCGCTACGATGCGAATCCGACGTTCTGGAACCGGAAAGACGTGCATATTGACAAGCTCGTTTTTTCGATCACACCCGACGCCGCCGTGCGCGAACAGAAACTCGAGAGCGGCGAATGTCAGGTTACGTCGTTCGCACGCCCCGCCGATATTGCAAGTGCGAAGAAGAAGCCGGATCTTGCCGTACTGTCAGGCGTGGGATTCAACGTCGCGTACGTCGGATACAACACGACGCATAAACCGTTGGACAACGTGCTGGTGCGTCGCGCGCTCGACATGGCAATCGACAAGCAGGCGATCATCAAGTCCGTGTATGAGGGCGCCGCCACGGTCGCCACCAATCCGATGCCACCCTCGCAATGGTCGTATAACAAGACGTTGAAGGACGCGCCACGCGATCCCGCACGCGCGCGGGCTTTGCTGAAAGAGGCTGGTTTCCCCGATGGCTTTACGATCACGCTTTGGGCCATGCCCGTGCAGCGCGGCTACAACCCGAACGCGCGGCTGATGGCGCAGCTCATTCAGTCGGACTGGGCGAAGATCGGTGTGAAGGCGAACATCGTTACGTACGAATGGGCCGAGTACAACAAGCGCGCCAAGACGAATGGCGAGCACGACGCCATCCTGTACGGCTGGCTGGGCGACAACGGCGATCCCGACAACTGGCTCGGCACGACGCTCGGCTGCGACGCCGTGCATGGCAGCAACATGGCGAAGTGGTGCAATAAACAGTTCGACGATCTGCTGGCGAAGGCCCGGCTCGATACAGATCAGAACGCGCGCACCAAGCTCTATGAAGAAGCGCAGGTGATTTTCAAAGACCAGGTTCCTTATACGCCGATCGCTCACGCCGACACGTTCCAGCCTATCTCAAAGCGGGTGCATGGGTATTTGATCAGTCCGCTGGGCGGGCATCGGTTCGATGGAATTACGCTGGACTGAGTAAGATCATTACCGCGACTAAAGTGCCGGTCTTCCGATGCGCTTGCGTTGCTTTACTGTTGATCGAACGGCGTCCGACGAACCGGTAAGCGTAAAAAGTTCACAAGCGTAATTGCTCCCGAGCCGCATTACACGCCACGTCGACGGCTCACCTTAGCGCGAGAGCGACGCGAGCGCGCATGGTTCGGCCGGGCGAGCAAACATCTTGCTCGCCCGGCCGAACAGTCATCCGCGGTTCAAAGCGCCTTGACGCGCCAGCAGCGGCAAAGGCCGTCGACGCGAAGAGCAACAGGCTAAACGACCGCCGCGTCAGTGCAGCGGTCATGTGTCGCGAAACTGCGCTACTTGCCTGCCGGCGACTTCACTCCTGGCGTCGCGAGCGTATTGTTGCTGGTTGCAGGCGCAGCAGGCGCCACGTCGCTATTGGTGCTGCTCGGCAGGCCCGTACCCTTGGTGGACATGCCGCTCTCCGAATTGGTCATGCCGGGCGTGCCGTATCCGCCGGTCGCACCGTTGACCTGATTCGCCGGGCTGGCCGTGCTGCCTGCCGCGCCGCCGCCGTTCGCGCCTCCGCCTCCAGCCCCGCCCGCTCCGCCGGCTTGTGCATAAGCGCCGCCTGCCAGCGTCAGTGCCGCGACGGCCGCGACTAACGTGCTGATTGCCTTGTTCATGGTTCGGCCTCCTTTATGGGACAGAAATAAGGGTGCAGACGTTCGCCGCCTGCTCCAAAAAAAGCGCAACGTTCGTGCCGCGTGGGGGCGTGAACGGCTTCGTCTGACAAAAAAAGCGCGGGTGCGTGCGCGGACGTTTGCCGGGCATCCGCGCACGATTCCGCCGGTTACTTCGACCCGTGCTGCTGCTTCGCGCCTCCTCCGGCACCCTGACCCTTGCCGGCCTTGGTGTGATTCGCAGCGTGCTGTCCGCTGCTAGGCTTGTCGCTGGATGTAGTCGCCGGCTTGCCGGAATTGGCTTCAGCCTTGGCGTCCTGTTCGGTTTGACTGCTGGGCGGTGCGGTCTTCATGGTGTTCATCCTCCCTCATTGCATGACGTCGAAAGCAGATCGGCCGTCCGGCGAATCGCCGGACGCAGCCGTCCGCACACCATTTTTTGCAAGCGTCGTTCCAGCGTTGTCGGTTGCGAATCCGCGATAAAAAAGGCCCGCTCGACAGAGCGGGCCTGTAACGTCCCGGCTTCGGAAACCGCCGTGTTCGAGCAACTCTCAGCGCACTCCGCAATCGATATCGATCGTCAACGCATTTAGATACGCGTTCTCGACGATATGCCGCACCAGCCCTGCAAACTCCTCGGCCTTGCCCATCCGCTGAGGGAACAGCAACTTCCCGAGTATGGCGTCGGATACCTTCGGCGGCATGCCGGCCGACATGCCCGTTTCGAACAGCCCCGGCGCGACCGATACGACGCGAATGCCGTGTTCGGCCAGGTCGCGTGCGATCGGCAGCGTCATGCCGATGACACCCGCCTTGCTCGCGCTGTAAGCGGCCTGGCCCATCTGCCCCTGCCGCGCAGCGCCCGATGACGTGTTGACGATCACCCCGCGCTCCCCGGTATCGTCGGGATCGTTCTTTGTCATGGCGAGCGCCGCGTGGCGGATCACATTGAACGTTCCCGTGAGGTTGACGGCAAGCACGCGATTCCAGAGATCGGACGGGAACACCTCACCCTTCGATAGCGTCTTGCATGGACCAAGAATGCCCGCGCAATTGACCGCGACATGCACGCGTCCATGCAGTTCGACGACCCTCGCAATGCCCCGCTGAACGCTATGTTCGTCGGCGACATCGACGGCGATGCCCGTCATCTCGGGGCCGAGCGCGTCATCGAGCTTCGCCTGGTCGAGATCGAATCCGACCACCACGGCCCCGGCCTTCGCGAGGCCCTTGCAGGTGGCAAGGCCAAGCCCCGAAGCTGCGCCCGTCACGATCGCTACCTTGTTCGTCAGATTCACTGGCTTCCTCTTCTTGCCATTGGATTGCACTTGCCCGAAGCGACGCGGTCGTGCATCACTCGATTGCATAACGCACGCGCCGCACACGCGCCTCTCTTGCGGCAACGATCGAAGATTAAGACGCGCGACTGGTTTTCCGCCCCCTCAAGAATAGGGGGCGTCACGCATCTTTCCGCTGTCTATCATTGGGCGGATCAGAAATCGTTCGGGACCGCCAATGACATCAGCGACATCACCAAGACAAGGCCCGCTCGCCGGAATCCGAGTGCTGGAAAAATAGCGGGCATCGGTCCCGGTCCGTTCTGCGGAATGCTGCTCGCGGATCTGGGCGCGGATGTCGTGGTGGTCGAGCGCATCGAGGCCGCCGCCGATGCGCTCGATCTCGGCAGCGTGCAGATCGCGAATCGCGGCAAGCGCTCCGTCGCCGTCGATATGAAGTCCGCCGAGGGCGTGCAGACCGTGCTACGGCTCGTCGAGCATTGCGATGCGCTCATCGAAGGCATGCGTCCGGGCGTCATGGAACGGCTGGGCCTCGGCCCCGATGTCTGCCTCGAACGCAATCCGCGTCTCGTCTACGGGCGCATGACCGGCTGGGGGCAACACGGTCCACTGGCTCACGCTGCGGGCCACGATCTCAACTACATCGCGCTGTCCGGCGCGCTCTGGTACGCCGGACAGCCCGGCGAAACGCCGGTCACGCCGCCGAGCCTCGTCGGCGATGTGGGCGGCGGGTCGATGTATCTCGCCGTCGGCCTGCTTGCCGGCATCATGCATGCGCGCGCGACCGGCAGCGGACAAGTCGTAGACGCCGCGATCGTCGACGGCAGCGCGCACATGACGTCGCTCCTCCTCGCGCTGAAGGCGTCCGGACAGATGAGCACCGAACGCGGTCAAAGCCTGCTGGATGGCCCGCACTGGTACAACACCTATCGCTGCGCGGACGGCGAGTGCATCTCGGTCGGTTCGCTGGAGCCGAAGTTCTATCGCGAGTTGCGCCAGAGGATCGGTCTCGAAGCCGATCCCCTCTTCGACGATCCCTACGATTGCCGCGCATGGCCCGAATTGCGCGAGCGATTCGCGGAGCTTTTCGCAAGCCGCAGCCGCGACGACTGGCGCGCGCTACTGGAAGGCACCGACGCATGCTTCGCGCCGGTGCTGAGTCCGGACGAAGCCGCCGATCATCCCCATATGCGCGCGCGCGAAGTCTACACATGCGAAGACGGCGTGCTTCAGGCAAGCCCCGCGCCGCGCTTCTCGGCGACGCCGCCCGCCCGCCCCGGCCCTATCCCACGACGCGGCGAACACAACCAGGCGGTGTTCGAAGACTGGACGACCCACTCGACGCATCGCTCATAACCGGCACTCTTCGACCGACAAAGGCGGACCCGCATGACCGACACCACCAACCCATTCTTCACCGAACAGCAGACGCTAATCCGCAATAGCGCGCGGCGCGTGGCACGCAAAATCATCGCGCCGACGGCTGCCGAACGCGATCTGACATCGGCGTGGCCGCGCAACGAGTTGAAGGCGCTAGCCGAACTCGGCTTCCTCGGCATGCTGATTCCCGAACAATACGGGGGCACCGGCGCGGGCGTCCTGGACTTCTGCCTCGCACAGCACGAAATCGCTGCAGTCGATGCCGGGCTTGCCACGATCGTCCACGTGCACAACTTCACGGCGTTGACCATCGCCGAGCACGGCACGGAGGCGCAGAAGCAACGCTATCTGCCCGCGATGGCGAGCGGCGAATCCATCGGCGCGTTCCTGCTGACGGAGCCGCATGCCGGTTCCGACACTGCCGCGCTGCGCGCCACCGCCCGGCGCGACGGCGATCATTACGTGCTCAACGGAACCAAGCAGTTCATCTCGAACGGCAGCGAAGCGGGCGTCGGCGTGGCGTTCGCCATCACCGACAAAGCGGCCGGCAAGCGCGGCGCGAGCACGTTCATCATCGACCCGAAGCAGCCGGGTTATCACGTCGCGCGTATCGAGCACAAGCTCGGGCAGCATACGGCCCACACCGCGCAGATCGTGCTGGAGGGCTATCGCGTGCCGGCGTCGAACCTGCTGGGCGGCGAAGGCGCTGGCTATCGCACCGTGATGGGCGGCGTGTCCGACGGGCGCATCGGCATTGCGTTCATCGCGGCGGGCGTCGCCCGTGCGGCACTGGATGCAGCCGTCAGGTATGCGAAGGAGCGCGAAGCGTATGGCGCGCCGATCATCAAGCTACAGGGCGTCGCGTTCGACCTCGCGGACATGGCCGCGCAAGTGGACGTGGCGTTCCAGTATTGCCTGCATGTTGCGCGTCTGCGCGACGCGGGGATCGACTGCATCAAGGAAGCCTCGATCGCGAAGCTCTTCGCGAGCGAGATTGCCGAGAAGGTCTGCTCGGATGCGTTGCAGATTCACGGCGGCTACGGCTATCTGACCGACTTCCCGGTCGAGCGATATCTGCGCGATGTCCGCATCTGCAAGATTTACGAAGGCACCAGCCATATTCAGAAGCTGATCATCTCGCGCAACCTGGAGTGAGCGCATTGCCGGGCGCGGGTGTCGCGCCTTGCAATTCGGAACTATTCGGAACTTCATGCGATACCCGCAAAAAAAACCGCCGCCCGTTCCCGGGCGGCGGCTTCGCTTTATACAAGGCCCTACTGTCCGCAGACGAGCTTCAAAAATCCCTGCACCTGATGCCCCGATTCATCATAAGGACGCGCCGAACTCCAGTTCGCGATCTCGCCGAAATGCGCGGCGACACCCTCGGGCGTCACGTCCTGATCCGGGAGCAACACCGGCGCCGTCTCGACCACCGTCGCCGCTGCGAACGCGCCGCCGCCCGCCGCGATGATCGTCTTCGAAGGCGCATCGTCGCTGGCGAGGAAGAGCACGGCCGGCGTCACGCGCTCCGGCTGAATGCGTTGCAGCATGGCTTCGGGGAGGATATCGGCGGTCATGCGCGTGGCGGCGACCGGCGCGATCGTATTGACCTTGATGTTGTTCTTGCGGCCTTCGGTCGTCAGTGCGTTCATCAGGCCGATCACGCCCATCTTCGCCGCGCCGTAGTTCGCCTGACCGAAGTTGCCATACATGCCCGACGATGACGTCGTCATCACGATGCGTCCGTATCCCTGCTCGCGCATCAGTTCCCAGACCGCTTTCGAGCAGTTGATCGAGCCCATCAAGTGGACGTCCAGCACGGCCTTGATATCGCCCATTTCGAGCTTCGCGAAGCTCTTGTCGCGCAGAATGCCGGCGTTGTTCACGAGGATATCGACGCGCCCGAACTCGGCCGCGGCGCGCTCGACCATCGCGCGCACCTGATCGTAGTCGGCGACGTTCGCGCCGTCGGCAATCGCAGTGCCGCCCGCCTTGCGAATCTCGTCGACGACCGCGAGCGCGGCATCGGACGAACCGCCGGTGCCGTCGCGCGCGCCGCCGAAATCATTCACGACCACCATCGCGCCGCGCTCCGCGAACGCCAGCGCGTGCGCGCGGCCGAGGCCCGCGCCCGCGCCGGTCACGATGGCGACTCTCCCGTCGAAACGAATGTTCATGCTGTCTCCTGTTTTAGTGTCCGAATGTGACGTTGTTGTTGTAAAAATCATTCAGGGAAAGAGCCGCACGATGGTTTCCGCGACGCACGCCGGCTTGTTCTGGCCTTCGCATTCGACCGTCATTTCGATCTTGAGCTGCGCGCCCCCGCGATCGATCGCCGTCCACTCCATCAGTTTGAAATGCGCGCGCAGCCGGGTGCCGACCGGAACCGGCGCGATGAAGCGCACCTTGTCGAGCCCGTAGTTGATGCCGCTTCGCGTTTCACTGATCCGGAACGCCGTCGCCATGAAGGCGGGCAACAAGCTCAGCGTCAGGAAGCCATGCGCGATGGTGCCGCCGAACGGCCCTTCTTTCGCGCGTTCGACGTCCACATGAATCCATTGATGGTCGCCGGTCGCCTCCGCGAACTGATTGACGCGCTGCTGATCGACCAGAAGCCATTCGCTCGTCCCGATCGATTCACCGGCGAGCGGTTGCAGATCGACGATCTTGTCAAAGCTCTTCATGCGTGTCTGTCCTCCTGAAGCAGTTCTTTTTGCAGTTGAGCGGCGCATAACAAGTCGTGCTGGTCGCTGGTGCCGAACAGTACGTCCGCGACGACCGCGCGCTTGTAGTAATGGCCGACGACGTATTCTTCGGTCATGCCGATGCCGCCGTGCAACTGAATGGCCTGAGCGCAAACTGCGCGCGCAGCCCGGCCGATGACCGACTTCGCCTGCGACACCGCAAGCAGTCGCGCGGGCTCGCTATCGTTTTGAATCGACGCGACGAGCGCATAGAGCATCGACCGCGCGATCTCCAGGTCCGCCGCCATATCCGCAATGCGGTGCTGCAATGCCTGAAAGCTGCCAATCGGCACGCCGAACTGCTTGCGCATCTTCAGATAGTCGGCGGTGAGTTCGATGGCCCTCTCCATCCCGCCGACGAGTTCTGCACACAGCGCGGCGGTCGCATGTGCGAGACCGTGCCGAATGGCCGCGAGTCCCGCGCCCCGTCGACCGAGCACCGCATCGCGCGTGACGGCCACGTTGTCGAAGCTCAGTTCGGCGGCGAAGGTGCCATCGTGCAGAGGAAGCACGCGGCGCGACAGGCCGGGCGTATCGGCGTGAACGAGGAACAGCGTAGTGCCGTCTGCGTCCGGCGTGCGCGCGGAGACGATGAAGCTGTCGGCATCCGCGCCGCCCAGCACGAGCGTCTTCGTGCCGCTGATCGCATAGCCATTCGATCCAGGCCGCGCGCGCACTTCCACCGGCTCGGGCAAGCCTCGCGATTGCGCCTCGCCGTATGCGAGCGCCATGCGCAGCGATCCATCCGCCAGTTGAGGCAGCCATGACCTCTTCTGCGATTCAGTGCCCGCCGCCAGCAAGGTTTGCGCGGCCAGCACCGCGCAGCCGAGATACGGTTCGAGCACCAGCGCGCGGCCAAACTCGCGTGCAATAAGCACTGTGTCGATCAACGTGCCGTCGAGACCGCCGCACGACTCGGGCAACGCGGCGGCGAGCCAGCCGTTGTCCCCGAATGTTTGCCAGTGCGCGGGATCGCACGTCGAATGCACGCTGATGAGCGTGGTCCGCGCCTCGAAACTGTATTCGCGTTCGACGAAACGCCGCACGCTGTCCTGCAGCAGTTGCTGCTCGGCATTGAGATTGAAGTCCATGATCGATCCTCGCTCAGAGTTGGAACAGCATCTTCGCGATGATTCCGCGCTGAACCTCGTTCGTGCCGCCATAGATGCTCGACGCGCGGCGGAAGAACATCTCGTTGGCAATGCCGCGTCCCACGTCCTGCTGCGGCAACGGTTCGCCGAGGCAGGCTTCGTGCGGCTCGGGATAGGCGACAGCGGCGTAATCGCCGAGCGCCTCCGCCATCAATTCGGTGATGCGCTGCTGCGATTCGGTGCCGCGCACCTTGAGGATCGAACCCATCGCGTGCGCCAGCGGACTGCGATCGGATTCCATCGCGGCAACGCGCTGGACCATCATCGCGATGGCGTTCACTTCGGCTTCCAGGCGGGCCGTGCGCAACGCGAACGCGGGTTGCGCGATGAGAGGCTCACGTCCCGCGCGCTGGGTCGCCGCGAGCTTGCGCACGCGGGCCAGGCCGCGACGCAGAATCGGCAGGTCGGCGGCGCTCGCGTGCTCGTTGTTCAGCAGGAACTTGGTGATCGTCCAGCCGTCCCCTTCAGCGCCGATGCGGTTCGCAACCGGCACGCGCACGTTGTCGAAGAACGTTTCGTTCAGATGATGACAGTCGTCGATACTGCGAATCGGCCGCACGGTGATGCCCGGCGTCTTCATGTCGATGAGCAGAAAGCTGATGCCCGCCTGCTTCTTGACGGCGGCATCGGTGCGGACCAGCATGAAAATCCAGTCCGATTCGTGCGCGTAGCTCGTCCACGTCTTCTGGCCGTTGACCACATAGAAGTCGCCGTCGCGCTCGGCGCGTGTGCGCAACGAGGCCAAGTCCGAGCCAGAACCCGGCTCCGAAAACCCCTGACACCAGAGGCGCGATCCGTCGAGAATGTGCGGCACGTGCTCCGCCTTCTGCTCGGCGGAAGCGAACGCGTTGAGCGCCGGGCCGAGCAGCTTCTGCGCGAACCCGTCCTGCGTCGGTGCGCCAGCCGCGACGCATTCTTCGTCGAACACCAGACGTTGCAGCACGGTCCAGCCCGTGCCGCCGTCCGCTTTCGCCCAGTACGGCGCACCCCAGCCCTTGCGATTCAGAATCTGCTGCCAGCGCGCGAGGTCGGGGCGCATCGAGCGGACGCTGCCGACCGGCTTGTCCGCGAGATCGGGCGGAAGATTGTCGCGCACGAACGCACGCACTTCCTCACGAAAGGCGTCGAGTCCGGCATCGTGTTGAAAATCCATCGGCGTCTCCCTCAGTTGCGGTACATCGTTACCACGCATGCGCCGCCAATGCCGACGTTGTGCTGCAACGCGACCCGCGCGCCTTCGACTTGCCGTTCCGCAGCGTTGCCGCGAAGCTGCTGAACCAGCTCGGTACATTGCGCGAGGCCGGTCGCGCCGAGCGGATGCCCCTTCGACAACAGCCCGCCCAATGGATTGACCACATACCGGCCGCCATAGGTGTTGTCGCCATCGTCGATGAATTTCGCTGCGCCGCCTTCCGGGCACAGACCGAGCGCTTCGTAGGTGATCAGCTCGTTGTGCGCGAAGCAGTCGTGCAGCTCGACCACGTCGACGTCCTCCGCGCCGACGCCCGCCGCTTCGTACACTTGCCGCGCCGCGTTCTTCGCCATGCCGAAGCCCGCGACGTCGCGCAGGTCGTCGCCTTCGAGCGATTCCGGGCCGTCGGTGGTCAATGCCTGCGCCGCGATCCACACGCGCGTATCGAGGCCATGCCGGCGCGCGTAGTCTTCGCTGCGCAGCACCGCCGCCGCCGCGCCGCAGGTCGGCGGACATGCCATGAGGCGCGTCATCACGCCGGGCCACATGACCTGATCGGCCATCACGTCTTCCGTCGACACGACCTTGCGAAACACCGCGAGCGGATTGTTCGCGGCGTGGCGGCTCGCCTTCGCGCGAATCTTCGCGAAGCTCTCGAGCGGCGTGCCGAAGCGCTTCATGTGCTCCACGCCCGCGCCGCCGAAGATGCGCAGCGCCGGCGGAATATCCGAAGGCACGCCCAGGCGGTCGCACTGTTTCAGAAACAGTTCCGACGGTAACGGGCGATCGTTGAAATAGGTGCCGAGCGCGCCGGGGTTCATCTGCTCGAAGCCAACTACCAGCGCGATGTCGAGCGCGCCCGCTTCGATGGCCTGACGCGCGAGAAAGAGGCCCGTCGAACCGGTCGAGCAGTTGTTGTTCACGTTGATGATCGGCAGGCCCGTCATGCCGACGTGGTAGAGCGCGCGCTGGCCCGCCGTGGAGTCGCCGTAGACGAAGCACGCATACGCCTGCTGGATCGTCTGATAGGCGACGCCTGCATCGGCCAGTGCGAGCTTTGCCGCCTGCGCGCCCATCAGGTCATAGGTTTCACTTGCGCCCGGTTTCCTGAACGGGACCATCCCCACTCCGGCGACAACGACTTTGCGCGTCATATCTTCTCCTCCAGTTGTTTCAATGCGAGTTTCGACGCAGTGGCAGGTCCCCTGCGGGCGCATCTGCGCGTTCATCGCATGCAATCGCATACCACAACACCCCGTGCGAATCGCAATGAACGCGCGCTTCATTGCGCGTCACGAGGAAGTTGAGGAATGCAATCGCCTCGCCGGTGGCGAGCGTATAGTGCATCAGGTCGCTGGAGTCGACGCTCTTTGCGAAGAGCGTACCGAAGAGGTCGACCGCGCGCCTCGGCTCACATAAGCGCGCATGCAGCCGGCCAATCCCGCGCATCACGCCTTGCGCGAGCCGCTCCAGCCTTTGATGCAAGCCGATGAAGGGTTCGTTGTGCGCCGGCAGCACGAGCACGTCGGCGGGCAGGGATGCGTTCAGTTTCCCGATCGACTCGAGCCATTCGCCGAGCGGATCGGCATGCGGCTCGATCGGATGCACCGACACGTTCGACGAGATGCGCGGCAAGACCTGATCGCCCGAGATCAGCACGCGAAGCGCCGGACAATAAAGGCAAGCGTGCTCAGGCGTATGTCCGCGACCGACGACGACCTGCCACTCGTGTTCGCCGATGCGCAAGCGCGCGCCGTCCTCGAGTCGCCGGAAGCTGTCCGGCAACGCATACACCATGCGCCCGGCGCGGCCATATTGCGCGCAGTATCGGCCAATCGCGGCATCGTCCCATCCTGCCCCGCGATAGAAGCGGACACCGTCCGGCGGCGCCTCGCGGCCAACGTTCGCGACGTTCGACCGGCACGTCAGATACTCGACGCGCGTCATCCACAAAGCGCAGCCGAAGCGTTGCGTCAGCCATCCCGCCATGCCGACATGGTCCGCATGCAGATGCGTGACGAGCACGCGCGTCACTGCGCGCCCGCCGAGCGGTCCGGCGAGCAGCGCCTCCCACTGCGCATCGGCGCCTGGCGCGAACAAGCCGGTATCGACGATCGCCCAGCCGTCGCCGTCTTCGATCGCCCAGACATTGACATGCAGCAGCGAGCCCGGCAACGGCAGGCGCATCCACAGGACGCCGGGCGCAACTTCGAGCGCCCCGCCCGATGTCGGCGCTGCGTCGAACGGATAGCGCAACGCGACGCCCGACGCGGGCGAAATCAGCGAATCGTCGGGGCTCATACGCACTCCAGGATTCGGCTACGGTCCGAAATCTCGCATGCCGCGAGCGAGATTTGAAAAAAAGGTTCTTCGCCGCGCTGCGTGAAGAACCGCAAGAAGGCCGGCGTCAACGGGGACGGAGCGGACACCGGCCAGACCACTCAAACGAAAGCGGCCACGCCGGTCAGCGCCCGCGCGATGATCAATTGCTGAATTTCGGTCGTGCCATCGGGAATCGGGATGATGATGGCCTCGCGCAGCAGGCGCTCGACGTTGAATTCCTTGGTGATGCCATTGCCGCCATGCAGTTGCACCGCGTCGCGACATACCTTGACCGCCGCTTCGGTGGCGAACGCCTTGGCCATCGACGCTTCCACGTCACAGCGCACGCCCGCATCGATCAATCCAAACACGCGCTGGCACATCAGGCGCGAGGCGTCGAGCATGATCGCCATGTTCGCGATCTTCGCGGCGATCAGCTGATGCGCGGCAATGACCTTGCCGAACTGCTTGCGCTCCTTCGAGTACGCGATGGAGTCCTCCAGCGCCGCGCGCATGATCCCGACCGACAGCGTGCCGACGTGTGCGCGCGCGTTTTCGAACACCTTCATCGTGTTGCGCAAGCCCTCGCCTTCCTCGCCGATCAGGTTCGTTGCCGGCACACGGGCATCGGTAATGAAAATCTGCGCGGTCGACTGCGAGCCGAGCGCGATCTTCTCGATGTTGCGTGACTCGTAGCCATGCTCCTTGCGGTCGATCAAAATGTGCGACAGCCCTTTCTCGCTGCGCACGGTGCAGATCAGCACGTCCGAATACACGCCGTTGGTGATCCACGTTTTCTCGCCGCTGATGATGAAGTGATCGCCGTCACGCACCGCACGCGTCTTCAACTCGGCCACGTTGGAACCGACGTCCGGCTCGCTGATGCAGATCGAGCCGAAGATCTTGCCGGCGAGCGCGTCCGGCATGTAACGCTCACGCACTTCCGGGCGGGCGTTCACGAGCATCGCCGTGAGACCCATGTTGAGCATCACGCACAACGCGATGTCACACGAGCATGCGACCAGTTCTTCGAAGAGCATGCCTTGCGTGGTGAACGACCATCCCATCCCGCCGTGTTCGACGGGAATCGTGCAGCCCGGCAACCCGAATTCCGCGATGCGCTGCGTCAGTTCGCGCATCCTTTCCTTCGGAATGAAGCGGTCCCGGTATTCCCTAGCGATCGGCTTGATTTCCGCTTGCAGAAACTTGCGGAAGCTCTCGACCGCGAGGTTCTGGTCTTCGGTGGGCAATTGGTACGGCATGTCGTGTGTCCCCTGATTCGTTTGTCTGTTATGCGCGTCCGAAGATGCCGATATGGTCGATGCTCTCCTCGACCCCCCACAGGCCGCCGCCGTTGCCCTGGATGGCGAAGCGTGCGCCTTCCACCTGACGCGGGCCGCATGCGCCGCGCAACTGCTCGACGAGTTCGAAAATCTGCCCGAGTCCCGTCGCGCCAATGGGATGCCCCTTCGATTCCAGCCCGCCGGAAGGATTGATCGGCAGACGGCCGCCCAGCGCGCTATCGCCACGCTCGGCCATCACGCCGCTCTCGCCCGGCTTGCACAGCCCGAGGTTTTCGCACAGCGCGATTTCGCCGATGGCCGACGCATCGTGCAGTTCCGCGACGTTGATATTTTCCGGCCCGATGCCCGCTTCCTCGTACGCGAGCTTCGCCGCATGCACGGTGATGTGATTCGCGAGATCGTCGCCGGCGCGCTGCGATGCCGAACGCACGATGGTCGCCAGCACGCGCACGGCGCGATTGCGGTCGAAGCCGTAGCGGCGCAGCGCGGAATCGGTGCAGACGATCGCAGCGGCCGCGCCATCGGAGATGGGCGAGCACATCGGCAACGTGAGCGGATAGGTGATGGGCGGCGATGCGAGAATTTCTTCGATCGTCATCGCCTTGCGGTATTGCGAGCGCTCGTTATGGACCGAATGCCCGTGATTCTTCGCCGATACCGCCGCGAACTGCCTTTGCGTGATGCCATGACGCGCCATCAACTGGCGTCCGATGCCCGCGTAGACATCCATGAAGATGCTGTACGGCTTGGTCGACGTGGTGCCTTCGGGCACGGTCACGCCCCGGCCCAGTTCGACCATCTGTGCCGCATTCGCCTCGGCGGTTTCGACGTCCCACGCGGAATCGAATACGGAGAACATGCGCGCCTTGTCGTGCGAGTACATCTTCTCAGCACCGACGGCGAGCACGACATCGGCCATGCCCGCGCGCAACTGCGTGACCGCGAGATGGAACGCGCTGCTCGCCGACGCGCACGCGCTCTCGACGTTATGAATCGGAATGCCGCCGAACCCGAGCGGGATGAGCGAGACCTGACCGCGGATCATGTGCTGACCCTGCATGTGACCTTGCGTCGTGTTGCCGAAGTACGCGGCCTCGATCCACTTGCGATCGCATCCCGAATCCTTCAGCGCCTCTTCGACAGCCCATGCGGTCAACTGCTTCACCGACTTGTCCAGATGCCGGCCAAACGGCGTCATCCCGACGCCGACGATGTAGATGTTTTCCATGTTCGCTCTGTGATTTTTCGATTGTTCTCAGCAACCCCTGAACTGCGGCTCCCGCTTTTCCGCGAACGCCCGAAGGCCTTCCTGGATGTCGTAGGAGCGCTGGTGATCGCGCAGTTCCAGCAACTCGTGACGCAGCGCATCGGCGGCGGATTTGTCGGGCGCTTCGCTCGCCACGCGTTTCATGCGGGCAAGGACGAGCGGGCTCTTCTTCGCGAACTTGTCGGCGAGCGCCTGTGCGCGCGGCTTGAGTTCGCCATCGGCGAGGACTTCGTTGACGAGGCCATAGCCCTTCAACTCGGCGGCGGTCATTGAATCGCCGGTGAAAAGCAGATAACGCGCGACGTTCGGGGGAACCTTCCGCGGCAGGATGGCCGCGCCGCCCGCACCGGGAAACACGCCGAAGTTCGAGTGCGCGTCGCCGAGACGCGCGGATTCGGCGGCCAGCACGACATCGCAGGCCATCACGACTTCGAGCCCGCCCGCCAGCGCAAGACCGTTGACCGCAGCGATGACCGGCTTCGGAAAGGCGCGCAAGGTATCGAAGAATTCGACGATCAGTTCGAGGAACTCGCGTTTGTCCGGATGCGGCGGCTCCGCAGCTTCGATAAGATCGGCGCCCGCGCAGAACGCTCGGCCATTGCCGGTCAGCACGACGACGCGCACCGCGTCGTCATTGCGCCAGGCCCTCAGTTGCGCGGTCAGGCCCGCGGCCATTTCGCGGTTCAGACTGTTCATGGCGGCCGGACGGTCCATCGTCAGCCAGCCTACCGAGCCGATCAATGCTTGCGAAAAACTCATGTCCCCTCCGAGTGGTGTGAGACGTTCTTGATGACGTTGCGGTTGTGATAAGTTAGGTTCCCCGACCTCATTAATCACCCCTCGTTGTGAGGGGGGCAACCAGGCGTCCGGATAAGACAAGGTTCGGGATAAGGATTGCTGACGGAGCGGATGGCCCGCCGCTTCGCATGGACTGGATGACGCTTTGACCACGCCTTTCACGAGACAGCTCGTTTCCACCCGGTTTTCGCCGCCGCGTATCGGCGCCAGGCACGTCACGCGTGCGGAGTTGCTCGCGCAACTGCAACGCATGCAGCATTGCCGTCTTGCGCTCGTGACGGGCAGCGCGGGTTATGGCAAGACCACCTTGCTCGCGCAATGGCGGCAGGCTTGCCTGAAAGCAGGCGCCGAAGTCGGCTGGCTTTCGCTCACGTCCGACGACAAGGGCTATGTCGATTTCTGCACCGCGCTCTTTTCGGCGATGCAGCGCAGCGGCCTTCCCGTCGAGATGGACCTGCCGCCGGAGGGCGCGAGCGCGGTCGCGATGGATACGTCGATCGCCGCGATTGTCGAAGCCGCGGTCGATCTGCCGAAGGACCTGTATCTGTTCATCGACGATTACCACTACGTCGAAGCCCCGCTCGCGCACAAGTTTCTGCAGAAGCTGCTGGATCATGGCCCCGGCAACCTGCATTTCGTGATCGCGTCGCGCACCGCGCCGCCGCTCGGCCTGAGCCGGCTGCGGATGATGGACCAGATCGTCGAAGTGGATAGCGCCGGCCTGCCGTTCGATCTGGCGGAAACCCGCGCATTCGTCGATGAAAACCTCGGCCCCGGCAAGGTCAACGCCGACGAGCTGGCGCTGATTCACGAACTGACGGGTGGATGGCCGTCGTGCATTCAGCTGATCGTCATCATGCTGAAGAACCGTCCGCAAACGCGCGCCGTGCTCGACGATCTCGTGTGGCGCTCCAGCGATTTGCAGACCTATCTGAGCGAAGAGGTCATGGCGCATCTGCCGGCGGGACTGGCCGAGTTTGCCGAAGCCTTGTCGATCTTCCGGCGCTTCAACGCTTCGCTCGCGCGCTTCGTCACGGGCGATCCGAATGCGGACGAGTTGCTCCGGCGCATGGAGGACGAAAACCTGCTGCTGATCCGGGTCGATCTCGACGACCGGCTGAGTTGGTTCCGCTTTCATCCGCTATTCGGCGAATTTCTCGCGACGCGGCTTGCGCGACGCGAACCGGGCGCCGTGCGCGAACTGCACCGGCGCGCGAGCCAGCGCTTCGCCGAACATGGTTTTCTCGCCGAAGCGGTGCGCCATGCAAGCGCCGCCGAGGACGTCGAGTTCGCGGCGTCCGTGATCGAGCGCGCCGCGCCCGCCACCTGGAGCCTCGAATACCTTAGCCCGATGCTGCATCTGCTCGAGCAATTGCCCGAAGAGACCTTGCTGCGGCATCCGCGGCTACTGTTCTTCGCGTGCCTCGCCGTTGCGATGACGACGCGGCCAGCCAAGGCGAGCGCGTGGCTGGCGCAACTGGAAGCGAGCGACCTCACGGCGCATCCGGAAATCGCTCGCAGCCTGCCGATCATTCACGCGGCGATCGCGTTCCAGCACGACGATACGCAGCGCATGATCGAACTGCTCGAGCCGCATCGCGATGCGCCGCTCGAAAATCCGTTCCTCCAATACATGCTCGTCGCGGAGCTATGCGCGGCCTACAACGCCGCCGGCCGCTACGCCGATGCCCGCCGCCTGTTCGAGACCCAGCCGATCCCGCCCGCCGACGAGAACAACGACATGGCGCTCGTCGCGCAAGCGACCCTCGTCTCCGGCATGCTCATCGAAGGCAACATGCTCGAGACGGAGCATTTCGGTTCGGCGCTGCTGACGCGATCCGTGCACGCAGTGGGGCGGCATTCGATCAGCGCGAACATCTGCGCAAGCGTATTGGCCGATGCCTATTACGAGCTAGACCGCATCGACGATGCGCGCGAGACGATCGCCAATCGCCGGGGCCTGTTGCAATCGTCCGGGCCGGATATGCTGATCCGTGCTTCGCTGTGTCGCGTGCGGCTCGACCTGCTGCAGGAAAGCCCGGACGTGGCGCTGACGTTTTTGCAGCGGCAGATCGCGCATCTGCGCAGCATGCGTCAGATGCGCGCCGTCGCGCATCTGCTGGCGGAACAGGTGAAGATGCTGCTGCTCAAGCGCGACCGCGCGCGCGCTCAGGAGGCGCTGGATTCGCTGGACAGTCTCGCGCTGAGTCATCCCGCACGACAGGGCATCATGGGCGAGATTCCGGCCCTCGCTGCGCTTGCACGTGCCCGCCTGTTGCACGATGAATCGCCCGACGAAGCGTTGCGCGCGCTTCAGACTGCACGCAGCCACGCCGATGCGTTCGGCCGGGGCAGGCTGACGGCACAGACCGACCTGCTCTCCGCTGTCGTCTATGCCGATCTGAAGCGCACCGACGACGCCACCGTCTGTCTGGTGCGCGCCATCGAAGCGGGGCAGCGGCTGGGGCTCGTGCGGACATTCGTCGACGAAGGCGCGCCCGCTGGCAAGCTGATCGCACGCATGATGCGCGAGAAACGACTGGATGGCCCCGCGCTGAGGTACGCGGCGGAGCTGATCGAGAAGTTTCCGGAATCCGTCGTCGCGGAAGGCCCCGCTTCGACTTCTCGCCGCGTGTCCGCTTCTAAGCTCCAACCAATGCTGACGCCGCGTGAAGTCGAGATACTCGGTCTGGTCGCGCAGGCGATGTCGAACAAGCGTATCGCGCTGGCGCTCAACATCACGCTGGAAACCGTGAAGTGGAACCTGCGCAATATCTTCGTCAAGCTCGGTGTATCGAGCCGTTATGACGCGATGGTCTGGGCGCGCAAGCAGGAGCTTATCGAGTAGGCGTCGAGCGTGAGGTCGCGATGCGCCTTGCGGATCGCAACGGCGCGCCCTTCGGCATGGAGATTTGAAGCGCGCCGGGACGATCGCGGCGCGAGCCTCGTCGCGCCGCGAAAAGATCACGGCTAACCCGCGCTCACTCTCAAAGCACTTCGAAAAGCCCCGCAGCGCCCTGCCCGCCGCCGATGCACATCGTCACGACGACATGCTTCACGCCGCGCCGCTTGCCTTCGATCAGCGCATGTCCGACAAGACGCGCACCCGATACGCCGTACGGATGCCCGACCGCGATCGCGCCGCCGTTCACGTTGAGCCGGTCCATCGGGATGCCGAGCGTATCGGCGCAATACAGCACTTGCACCGCGAACGCTTCGTTGAGCTCCCACAGGCCGATGTCATCGACGGTGAGGCCCGCTTTCTTCAGCAGCTTCGGCACCGCTAACACCGGACCGATGCCCATCTCATCCGGCTCGCAGCCGGTCACCGCGAAGCCGCGAAACACGCCGAGCGGCTGCAAGCCTCTGGCGGCGGCCGTGCGCGCGTTCATCACGACAGCCGCCGACGCGCCGTCCGAGAACTGCGACGCATTGCCCGCCGAAATGACGCCGCCCGCGAACGCGGTGCGGATCTTAGAGACGCCTTGGAGCGTGGTATCGGCGCGAATGCCTTCATCGGCGGCGATCGTGACCTCGCGCGTGACGATCTGGCCCGTGGCCGTGTCGGTGATGCCCGCGAGCACGGTCATCGGCACGATTTCCTGGTCGAAGCGTCCCGCCGCCTGCGCCGCCGCCGCGCGCTGCTGGCTGCGCACGCCGTACTCGTCCTGGCGCTCCTTCGACACCCCGTAACGCTTCGCAACCTGCTCGGCGGTTTGCAACATGCTCCAGTAGATTTCCGGCTTCTGCCTGACGAGCCACGGATCGGCGGCGAAGGTCTGGTTCATCTGCCGTTGCGTCCATGAGATGCTCTCGACGCCGCCCGCCACGAACACATCGCCTTCACCGGCAATCACCCGCTGCGCCGCCATCGCAATGGCCTGAAGGCCGGACGAGCAGAAGCGGTTCACGGTCGCGCCCGGCACGCTGACCGGACACCCCGCGCGCAACGCGATCTGCCGCGCGATGTTGCCGCCCGTCGCGCCTTCCGGATTCGCGCAGCCGATCAGCACGTCCTCCACCTCGCCCGCTTCGATGCCCGCGCGCGCGATGGCGTGCTGCACCACGTGCCCGCCGAGGGACGCGCCATGCGTCATGTTGAACGCGCCCTTCCAGCTTTTCGCGAGCGCGGTGCGCGCGGTCGATACGATTACTGCGTCAGTCATGTCGTGTGTCCCCTCTGCCGTTCTGGTGGAAAGCGCCGCGCGCCGTCAGTCGTTGAAGCCCTTGCCGTCGCTTGCCAGTTGTTCGAGCGAGCGGGCGATGCGCCACGCATGCCCCTGATAGCCCTTCGCATAGCGGCGCATGGCCTGCGCGACGTTGAAGAGTCCGACCTGATCCGCATAAAGCATCGGGCCGCCACGAAACTTCGGAAAGCCGTAGCCGTTGAGATAGACCATGTCGATGTCCGACGCCTTCGACGCGATGCCTTCTTCGAGAATCAGCGCGCCTTCGTTGACGAGCGCATAGATCAGCCGCTCGACGATTTCGGCGTCGCTGATCTTGCGGCGTGTGATGCCAAGCTCGCCGGAGTGCCGCACGATCATGTCGTTGACGACCGCGCTCGGATACGCCTTGCGATCGCCGGGTTTGTAGTCGTACCAGCCCGCGCCCGCCTTCTGGCCGAGACGTCCCATCTCGCACAGCAAGTCGCCGGTCTTCGAATAGTTGAACTCCGGCCGCTCGACTGCGCGCCGCTTGCGAATGGCCCATGCGATATCGTTGCCGGCCATGTCGATCATGCGGAACGGACCCATCGCGAAGCCGAACTTCTCGATCGCGCGATCCACCTGTTCCGGCAGTGCGCCCTCGTCCAGCAGAAAGCCCGCCTGACGGCTGTACTGCTCCAGCATGCGATTGCCGATAAAACCATCGCACACGCCCGACACCACGGCGACCTTGCCGATCTTCTTCGCAAGCTGCATCACGGTGGCGAGCACGTCGTGGGACGTCTTCTCGCCGCGCACGACCTCGAGCAGTTTCATCACGTTGGCGGGGCTGAAGAAATGCAGGCCGACCACGTCTTGCGGCCGCCGCGTGAACGACGCGATGCGGTTCACGTCGAGCGTCGATGTGTTCGATGCGAGGATCGCGCCCGGCTTCATCACTTCGTCGAGCGTGCGGAACACCGTTTCCTTCACGCTGAAGTCTTCGAAAACCGCTTCGATCACGAGGTCGGCGTCCTTGATCGCGTTGTACGACAGCGTGGTCGACAGAAGCGCCATGCGTGTTTCGACCGCTTCCTGACTGAGCTTGCCTTTCTTCGCGGTGTTCTCGTAGTTGCGGCGGATGGTTGCCACGCCGCGCTCCAGCGCGTCGGCCTTCGTTTCGAGCACGGTGACGGGAATGCCCGCATTCAGAAAAGTCATTGCGATGCCGCCGCCCATCGTGCCAGCACCGATGATCGCGACCTTGGCGATGCTGCGTGCGGGGGTATCGGCGGGTACGTCGGGAATCCGGCTCGCGGCGCGCCCGCCGAGGAAGGCGTGACGCAGCGCGCGTGCTTCGGACGTGCCGAGCAGTTCCATGAACCGGCGGCGTTCTTCGCGCAGGCCTTCATCGAACGGCTTGAGCGATGCGGCGACCGCTTCCACGCATTGCAGCGGCGCGGGGAACGGTCCCGCGCTTGCCGCGACTGTCGTGCGCGCGAAGCCGAGATAGGCTTCGGCGCTCTCGTGACGGACCGCTAGATCGCGCACTCTCGGATGCAATGTCGACTCACGCGCAGCACGGCGCGCGAAACCGATCGCGGCTTCGAGCACGTCGCCGTCGACGAGTTCGTCGAAGAGGCGCGCATCGGCGAGCTTCCCGGCGAGCACCGTCTTGCCCGACACGATCATGTTCAACGCCGCTTCCAGACCGATTACGCGCGGCAGACGCTGCGTGCCGCCCGCGCCCGGCAGCAAGCCGAGATTGACTTCCGGCAGCGCGATCTGCGTGCCCTTCGCCGCGATCCGATAGTGGCAGCCCAGCGCGAGTTCGAGGCCGCCGCCCATCGCGACGCCATGCATCGCCGCGACGACAGGCTTGCCCGACGCCTCGATCGTCTCGATGACCGTATGAAGGCTCGGCTCCTGGAAGGCTTTCGGCGTGCCGAATTCACGAATGTCCGCGCCGCCCGAGAACGCCCTTCCCGAGCCTGTCAGCACGATTGCCTCGACCGATGAATCGTCGAGCGCGCGTGTCATGCACTCCACGATGCCGACGCGCGTGCGATGGCCCAGGCCATTGACAGGAGGATTGTCCAACGTGATGACGGCTACTGCGTCACGGACCTGATAGTGCGCTGTCATGCGGGTTCCTTGTATGTCTCGATGTGGTCGTCGGCACGGCGAACCGGCGCAAGCGAGCAACACGCCCCTCGTGCCCGCGTGAAGCCGCCGGCCTGAATATGCATCAGGTTAAACACCTTTGCCCGCCCCCTTCCCCCTCCTTAGGAGGGGGACGTCCCCGCTACGGCCCAACCTATTCTGCCGATGCAGGCCAGCGCGACGGCGCTTCTTACACGCTCTCACGCCTCGACATCCGTAGACATCCCAACTTTTCAGGGGAAGCGACATGACCTATCACGCGCCCATCAAGGACATGATGTTCGTGATGACCCGGCTCGCCGGACTCGACCGTATCGCCAGCCTGCCCGGCTGCGAGGAGGTGACGCGCGAGACGGCGCAGGCGGTCCTCGAAGAAGGCGCGAAGTTTTGCGGCCATGTGCTTGCACCGCTGAACGCCGCCGGCGACCGTCATCCGGCCACTTACACGAATGGCGACGTCACGACGAGTCCCGGCTTCGAGCAGGCGTTCCGGCAGTTCGTCGAAGGCGGGTGGCAAGGGCTGGTTCATCCGTCGGAGTTCGGCGGACAGGCACTTCCGAAGCTCCTCGCCACGCCGTGGCTCGAAATGATGAAGGCGGCCAATCTGTCGTTCGCCACGTGCCCGTCGCTGACCGATGGCGCCATCGAAGCCATCCTGCTCGCCGGGTCGGAGGAACAGAAGCGGCGCTATCTGCCGAAGTTGATCGCGGGCGAATGGACCGGCACGATGAACCTGACCGAGCCGCAAGCCGGCTCCGATCTGGCGATGCTGCGCGCCCGCGCCGAGCCACAGGACGACGGCACGTACCGGGTTTTCGGCACCAAGATTTTCATCACCTGGGGCGAACACCGGATGACGAAGAACATCGTGCATCTGGTGCTCGCACGCCTGCCCGACGCGCCGGCTGGCGTGAAGGGAATCTCGCTCTTCATCGTGCCGAAGTGTCTCGTCAACGAAGACGGTTCGCCCGGGCCGCGCAACGACGTGCACTGCCTGTCGATCGAGCACAAGCTCGGTCTGAAGGCGAGTCCGACCGCCGTGCTTCAGTTCGGCGACAACGGCGGCGCGACGGGCTACCTCGTCGGCGAAGCGAACCGGGGACTCGAATACATGTTCGTGATGATGAACGCGGCGCGCTTTTCCGTCGGCGTGCAAGGCATCGGCATCGCGGAGCGGGCGTATCAGAAGGCCGCCGCCTATGCCAAGGAGCGCGTGCAGGGCCGCGCCGTCGATGGTTCGTCGGATGCAGCCGTGCCGATCATCCGTCATCCGGACGTGAAGCGCATGCTGGCGACGATGCGTTCCCTCACCGAAAGCGCCCGCGCCCTGTCGTACGTCGCGGCGTCGCATAGCGATCTGGCGCATCGCCATCCCGATCCCGCGGTGAGCGCGCAGCATCGCGGCATCTACGAATATCTGGTGCCCATCGTGAAAGGCTGGAGCACGGAGCTGGCGATCGAAGTCGCGAGCCTTGGCGTGCAGGTGCATGGCGGGATGGGATTCATCGAAGAGACCGGCGCGGCGCAGTATTACCGCGATGCCCGCATCCTGCCGATCTACGAAGGCACCACCGCGATCCAGGCCAACGATCTGATCGGCCGCAAAACAGTGCGCGACGACGGCGCGGTGGCGTATGGACTGCTCGCGGGCATCGACAGGACACTCGGCGAACTCGAAGCGCACGCCGGGTACGGAAAGGACCCGGCGTTCGCCGCACTGCGCGTGCATCTTGCGGCTGGCCGCGCTTCAATGGCCAAGGTGATCGAATTCATGCTCGCGCATTTCCGCTCCGATCCGAACGCGGCCTTTGCCGGCGGTGTGCCGTATCTGAAGCTCGCGGGGATCGTGCTGGGAGGCTGGCAGATGGCGCGGGCATTGTTGGCAGTGTCCGATCAGGAAGCCGACGATCCCGCGTTCCATCGCGCAAAGGCGGCAATGGCGCACTTCTACGCGACGCATATCCTGCCGCGAGCCGCGGCGCTCGAAGCGGCGATACTGGGAGCGAGCGGCGCGGAAGGCGTGCTGGCGTTGTCGGATGAGTGCTTTTGAGAGCAACCGTCGCCGCTGTTCAACGCGGCAAAGGCAAGAGCAGCCGCTACGCTTGGTGCGGGCGCTGCTCTAACAGATGAACGGCGAGCGACGGCGTTTCATTCAGGCTTCGCGCCGCCGTTTGCAGCAAGCGAAGCCTCGGGAAGCGCCTCGTGCTTCGCACGAGAGCGCTTCGAACAACCCTGCCCGCGTTAGCCCATCGCCCTGGCCGTCGCCTTGCGCGCAGCGCGCTTGCCGTTCGCCGAACGTCGCGCGGCGGCAATCTCAGGCTCGATCGAAACCTCGTCAGCATCGACGGGTGCCGCGACTTCGATCTCCTCCGGCGCTTCCTCTGCATCGGCGACTTCCTCTGCACCGGCAGCCTCGTCGGCCCGGGCTTGATCGTTTGCGTCGGCAAGCTGGCGAATGGCTTCCAGCTCCGCCGCGAGATGCCCGATCAGTTCCTGAGACTCTTCCTGCGACAGCGCATGACGGCACGCGATGATGGCAAAGTCCATCGACCCGGCATAGCTCTGCACGGTGATGTTGACCGCGAGGCTGTGATACGGGAACGGCACCGGATAGTAATGCACCATGCGAGCGCCGGCCATGTAGAGCCGAATCGGCAAGCCCGGCACATTCGAGATCAGCACGTTGGCGATGCTCGGCAAGCGGCCCGGCAAACCCGAACGGCCGTACATCGACGCGAGGCCCGTCAGCAGCCACGGCGCGCCGACGAGCGGAACCTGTGCGCCGAGCACCGGCTTCAGTTCGCGAACCATCGCCTTTGCCGCCTCCGACGACTCGTGGATCGCCTTGAAGCGCTCGCCGAGGTCCGCGATATCGGTCGCCAGATCGACGCGCACCGCCGACACCTGGTTGTTCATCGACTTGTCGTCGTCGCTGCGCAAGCTCACTGGCACCGCCGCGATCAGCGACGAATCCGGCAGCAGATCGCGCTCGGCCAAAAAGCGCCGCAGCGCGCCGCTGCACAGCGCCATCACGAGCGTATTCACCGTGCCGCCGACGCGTGCGCTGAGCGTCTTCACCTCGTCGAACGGCAAGGACATCGTCGTGTACGAACGCTGATTCGTGATCGACTCGTTGAAGATGGTCTTCGGCGCGAGCCCGAGATTGAGCGAGCGATTGCCGTCGGTCAGCCTGCGCGTGGCGAACACATGGCCAGCCGTGCCGATCGCCTTGAAAGCGGTCGGCAGCAGCGCGCCGATTTCGGTGTACAGCTTCGTCGTGTTGGTGGCCGCGGCGCGCAGCAGTTCCAGCATGCCGAGTTGCGACGAGTAACTGCGGCGCGACCGGCGCGGCGGCGGCACTTCGCGCACCACCGGCGATACGTCGTACAGCACCTTGCCCATCTCGACGGCGGCCTTTCCGTCGATCGTCGCGTGATGCACCTTCGTGTAGTACGCGACCTGCCCGTTGTCGAGCCCGTCGATCACATAGGCTTCCCACAGCGGACGGCTGCGATCCAGCAGCGATGAATGCAGCCGCGCGACCAGTTGTTCGAGCTGCGCCTTCGTGCCCGGCTTCGGCAGCGTGAGGCTGCGGACGTGATATTCGATGTCGACGTCGTCGTCTTCGACCCAGATCGGATCGGCCAGTTGAAACGGCATCTGCGCGAGCTTGCGGTGAAACAGGCTGCACAAGTGCAGGCGCTTGCTCAGCAACGCCTTCACGTCTTCGTAGAAGTCTCCCTTATAGCCCTCGGGAAGCTCGAATAGCATGAGACTGCCGATATGCGTCGGCGTCTCGGGTGTTTCCAGATGCAAGAACGCGGCGTCTGTACTGCCCAAATGTTCCATTGCTTTTCTCCAATGCGTCTGGTGTGGTCGCCGCGCGCGAGCGGTCGATGCGATGCTCCGCTTTACGGACCTTCCCGCCGCGCGCGTTCAGGATGGCTTACGACGCGTCCGTCGCCTGCACCGGTTCCGGCATTCTTTCGAGCCGTGCCTGCAGCCGCTCCTGCAGCACCCTCCACGCTCTGACGCGCACGCACGCGTCGAGCTGCACCAGTTCACTCCAGCCCTGCATGGCGCGCTCGACGCTCTTCTGCGCCAGCACCGGACCCTGCGCGAAGGCCATCGGGTTCATCAGGCTCTTGAACAGCTCTCTGACCTGCGTGAGCTCTTCGGTGACGAGCGTATTGCGCCGTTCGCGCAGCGCCCGCAGACCCTCGTACATTTCGCGGTTCGCCTGAAGCAGCGCGTCCACGTCCTTGCGATGAAACTCGGCGATGCGCCCCAGATCCATGCCCATGCGAGGGACTTTGAGACTTTCCATGAACATGCCAATTGCGCCCAGGCCCGGGATCGACGATGGCTTTACCGTTGCCGATGCCGTCTCTCGTGTCGTGCTCGTTTCCATTTTTTATCCTCTAGTGAAGTCCAGCGGGTTGTGAAGCAAGATATGCAGCGAGAAGCGAGAATTGAAGCGGGTTGATGCGGGTTGAAGCGGGTCGATGAAGCGATGAAGCAATAGAAATCAGGCGTTGACGAACCGGTCTCCACGGTTAGGATCGCGATAGACGAAGCGCCGCAAGCCCGACTCGCGATCGAACGGCCGCCATTGGCCTTCCGCTTGCGCGAGACGGTCGGCTATCGCAAACATGACGGCGGGGTGATGAGCGAGCCCGCAATGACTGCTTTCCACCTCGATGTTTTCGGACGTCGCGCTCATCTGTTCCAGACAGCCTTGCCAGTTGACGACGCGATCGGTGCGGGTGTAGATCGCGGTGGCCGGAACCGGCGGCGGCTGCTTCATGCGATCGCGGTCGGGCCAGTCATCCGCTTTGCGGCCACTGAGCTTTTCGTAGCATTGCCAGCCGTGGTTCGCATGCGGCTCGCCCGCGAACGGACTGCCGAGCGTAATGACGCTGCGCACCAGCTCCGGCGTTTGCCGGGCCAGCTCGCGCGCATAGATGCCGCCGAGACTCCAGCCGATCAGGCTGACCTTCCGTCCGTAACGCTCCGCCAGCATTTCGAGCCGCTTGCGCATGTTGTCCTCGACGCCTTCGCGCGGGCCCAGGTTCGTGCCGAGGCTCCATCCGTAGGGCTGATATCCGCGATTGCGCAGGAACATGCGCAGCGGTTTCGTCGACAGATCGCTGGCGATAAAGCCCGGCAGCACCAGCACCGGATGGCCGTCGCCGGAAGGCGCGAACTGAAGCAGCAGCGGCGCGACGGCGCAACAGGCGCCAAGTTCGCCGATGGCCCGCGACTCGAGCATCAGCCAGTATTTCGACGGCGGCGCTGAAGGATCCAACTGTGAAAACATAGAACGTTCCTCTTGTTATTGATGCAAGGATTCCGCGCTGCGTGACAAGACCGGAGCGTGGGCGTTGAATGTGGAGTCGCGGCCGTTGTTGCGTACCAGCCGCTGCGATGCGAAAGGCCGGGCAGGAGCGGGATGGCACGCTCCTGCGCCGTATATCGCTTAGGCGATATCGCCGTTGGCGATCGGTTGTCTCACCTGCGCCGCCTTGCGCGGCTGCAGGACGAAGTGGGACAACGCGGGAATCAGGACGAGCGCGCCGACCATGTTCCAGAGGAACATGAACGTGAGCAGGATGCCCATATCGGCCTGGAATTTGATCGGCGACCATGCCCACGTCACGACCGCCGACGCCAGCGTCACCCCGATCAGCGCGATGACCTTGCCGGTGAAATTCAGCGCCTCGCGATACGCATCGGCGAGCGAGCGGCCCTGGCGTTGCAGCGACAACTGCACGCTCAGCAGATACAGCGCATAGTCCACGCCGATGCCCACACCCAGCGCGGTCACGGGCAGCGTCGCCACCTTCACGCCGATGCCGAGCACGACCATCAGCGCCTCGCACAGAATCGACGTAATGACGAGCGGCACCACCGCGACGACGACCGCGCGCCAGCTCCGGAACGTGATGAAGCACAGCACGATCACCGCTGCGTACACGAGGAGCAGCATCCTGTGGTTCGCCTTCTCCACCGCGATGTTCGTCGCGGCTTCGATGCCCGCGCTGCCCGCTGCGAGCAGGAACTGCCGGTCGGGACTGCCGTGCTGCGCGGCGAACGTCTCGACGGCCGACACGACCCGCTTCAACGTCTCCGCCTTGTGATCCGACAGATAGGCGATAACGGGCGCGACCGAGCGCGTGTTGTTGACGAGTTCGGGATTGGCGACGGACGCGTTGTTCACGGCATCGGTCGAGACGGTCGGATCGCGGCTGATAGTCATCCAGCGCGGGTCGCCCTCGAAGCCCGCCGCCGTGTTGCGCCGGCTCACGCCGCTGATCGACATCGTCGTCTGGACGCCCGGAAGATCGCGCAGCGTCTGCTCCAGGTTGTCCATCTCGATGAGCGTTTTGAAGTCGTTCACCTGTCCGGCGGGCGTCTTCGTGATGACCGCGAACTGGTCCGTCGACAGGCTGTAGTGCCCGGTGATGTACGCGTTGTCGCGGTTGTACAGCGAGTCGGGCCGCAACTCGGGAGCGCCGGGATCGAGATCGCCGATCTTCAGGTGCTGCCCGATGAGCAAGCCGCCCGCCGTCAGCAAGCCCGCGCACAACACGGCGGCCGTGGCCGGGCCGCGCCGCGTGAACGGCGTCAGGAGCCGCACGAACGGATGGTCGTCGCTGGCGCGCAGGCTGCGCGTCGCCGCCGCCGGATTGACGCCGACATACGACAGCAGCACGGGCAGGAACACCAGATTGGTGAAGATGAGCACGGCCACGCCGACGCTCGCCGACAGCGCGAGACCGCAAATCACCGGGATGTCGATCAGCATGAGCACCGCGAAGCCGACCGCATCGGCAAGCAGCGCCGTCAGCCCCGCGAGGAAGAGGCGGCGGAACGTGTAGCGCGCCGCGACGTAACGGTCGGTGCCACGGCCGATGTCCTGCATCACGCCGTTCATCTTCTGCGCGCCGTGCGACACGCCGATCGCGAAGATCAGGAACGGCACGAGCATCGAATACGGATCGAGATCCACGCCCATCAGATGCACGATCCCGAGCTGCCACAGCACCGCCGTCAGCGAGCACCAGATGACGAGCGCGGTGCTGCGCAGACAGCGCGTATAGCCGAAGATCACCACAGCCGCGATCGCCGCCGCAACTGCGAAATACAAGGCCACCTGCATGAGCCCGTGGATCAGATCGCCGACCAGTTGCGCGAAGCCGATGACATGCACGCTGACGCCATTGCCGGCCTGCTGGCGCACCTGCTCGACGGCATCGCGCACCGCGCGGGCATCGACGGGACGGCCTGTATCGGCATAACGATCCAGCAGCGGGACGAAGATCATGCTCGAACGCAGATCGTTGCCGACCAGCGAGCCGGTGATGCCCGCGCGCCCCACGTTCGTCTGCAACTGGGCGATGCTCGCCGCCGATCCATCGAAATTGTCGGGCATCACCGGCCCGCCGCGAAACCCTTCTTCGGTCACCTCGGTCCAGCGCACGACCGGCATCCACAGCGACTTGACGAACGAGCGGTCCACGCCCTGAATCAGATAGATGCGGTCGTTGATCTCGCGCAGCGTCTTGAGATAGGCGGCGTCGTAGATATTGCCGTTACGGTTCTCGACGACGATCCGCACCGAGTTGCCGAGCCCGCGCAGCGAACCGACGTTGTCGAGATAGTTGCGAATGAAGGGACTCGACTGCGGCATCATCCGTTCGTATCGCGCGGTGATTTCCGACCGCGTCGCGAAGAAGCCGAGCACGAGCGTCAGCAGTGCGCACACCGCGACGATCCACACGCGATGATTGAAAATGAGCCGCTCCAGCCGCGACCCGGATGCCGATTCGAAGTCCGCACGGTTGCGGATGACCGGCATCGCGTCGACGCGCTGCCCGTCTGAAGACATAGCCATGTTGAGTGTTCCCCGAAGTCAGCGTTGTTACTGGAGCGCGGCCGTGCGCATGCCATCCAGTCCTGAAAGCACCACATCCTGTCCGGACGATGCCTGCACGCCGGTCGTGGTGACGGTGCGGCCGGCTTTGAGCGTGTGGAACGCGCCCGCGTTCTGATCGGCGAGCGCGATTTCGCCCGACGCCGTCACGAAGACGAACGTCTGCCGTTGCGCGATATAGACCGCGCTCGTGACGAGACCGTGCAGCGGACTGTCGATGCGCGCCCAGCTCGCGCCGCGATCGGTGCTTCGGTATAGGGTGCCCTTCAGCCCGTAGGCGACCAGCACCTGCTCGTTGCCCGTCACGCCGAACAGACTGCCCGCATAGCCCGTTTCGACTGCGCGGAACTTGCCTGCGGCCTTGTCGAGCCGGAACACCGTTCCTTTTTCCGCCGCGATGAAGACCTCGCCCCCGAGTTCGCTCACTCCCTGCAGATGCAGAAACCGCGGATTGTCGATGCGTTCCAGCGCCGGCACCCATGTCCTGCCGCCGTCTTCGGTGGCGACGGCCATGCCGAATGGCCCGACCGCGAGGCCGTGCTGCGTGTCCTTGAACCAGACGCCGAGCAGCGGCAGCGACGGCCCCGCCTTGTAGTTGAGCGTCAGTTGATCGAGATACGGCTGCAACGTGGCGTCGCCCGCGTCGATGCGCACCTTGTAGTCCCGGATCAGCGCGGTGGCCGCGATGCGTCCGTCGAACTGCTTCTCCCACGTGCGCCCGCCATCGGCGGTATGCAGGATGACGCCGTCGTGGCCGGCCGCCCATCCTTCGCGCGGCACCGGAAAGGCGACGGCGAGCAGGTCGCTGCGCACGGGCGACTGCACCTGTGTCCAGCTCTTGCCGCCGTCATCGGACGAGACGATCAGCCCGCGCATCCCGACCGCGATGAAACGCTGCCCCGCCCGCGCAACCGACATCAGCGGCCGCCCCGCTACGCTTTCGTGCATCACCGCGCCGATGTCGAGCGGATCGGCGAACGGGTCACGGGGTGTCGCGCCCAGGCTCGGCTGAGCGCCCGCGACACCCACAGCCGCGGCCATCGACACGGCAAGCAGCGCCCGCCTGCAAGCCGGGCTTGCCTGATAGTGCTTGAACATCCGATGCCCCCCATCGTTTGAACGCGGGCCGCGTGCGGCGGCCCGGTCTACTACCTGCAGACTCGAATGCCTGCTCCGCTTAGCGAAGCCCCGTTCCCGCCATGCCCGCAGGCGTGAAGAGATTCGGCTTCTCGAGCTTCTCGGCGACCCGAAGCTCCGGCTTGCCGCGCGAGCTCGTCGTGAAGTACGAGAAGTAGTTGCCCTTCTGAAGGTCGTAAAAGGTGTTCGCGCTGATGAACACGCCGCCGCCGCCGTCGTAGTAGTTGATCGGATAGTCGAGACCCACGCGCCACAGCTTGCCGTCATGGCCGTAGCCGTCGGCTTCCATCAGCGTCCAGCTATCCTCGTCCACGAAGAAGACGCGCTTCGAGTACGCATGGCGCGCATCCGGCTTGAGCGTCGCTTCCACCACCCACACGCGATGCTTTTCCCAGCGCAGCGCTTCGGGCTTGATGTGCTTCTGGCCATACACGTCATCGACAGGAAGCTGCGAATACGCGTAGTTGTTGTACGGAACGTACATCTCCTTTTTGCCGATCAGCTTGAAGTCGAACCTGTCCATGCGGCCGGCGAAGAGCTTGGCCTCGTCCCAGAACAGCGCGCCGCCATAGGCTGCCGTCGGCGTGTCGTACTTGTAGTCGGGCGCCATCCGCACCCGGCGTTGCGCGGGGAAGTACGCCCAGCTCACCTGATCGGTTTCGGAATAGTTCATCGAGTAGTCGACGAGGTTCGCGGCGCCTGCCTGCGTGGCCGGCGTGAGCATCGTCATCCACATGCGGTCCTGCGGCCCCTTGAACTTGCCGCCGGCGAGCGCCTTATCGTAATAGGGCTTGTACTCGATGACGTTCATGATCGGCAGTTCGGTGCGCCCGCCGGAGGAATCGACGAGATAGGCGCCCACGTTCTTCGCTTCGTACTGCGTGCGGCGATACCCGAGCTGCGCGTTCCACATCACTTCGTAGCCGGACTTCGGAATCGGGAACGGTATGCCGCCGAACGCTCCTTCGACGCCATCACCCTCGACCTTGCCGACCAGGTTCGCGCTCGTCGCGTTCTTAAGCGTGTTGTCGAGCACCCATTGCGGATAGTGCATCGTCCGGCGCGTCGGGTAGACGTCGAGGCGGAACTCAGGGAAGCGCTTGAGCAGCGCCTGCACGCCCGGCGTCAACTGGTCCGCGTACTGCGCCATGTTCGCCGCGTTGATGCTGCGGATCGGCTTGTCGTTCTTGAACGGGTCCGGCCACGTGCCGCTGTTCGGAACGAAATCGGCCGGTCCCTTCGTCAATCCGCCCTTGTATTCGGGAATCGAGCCATCGCTCGAAGCGGCCTTTTCCGCGCCGAAAATGGTGAGCGTGGTGCCGAGCTGCTTTGCCTCTTCCGCCGTGATGGCCGCGAGCGCCCCGGCGGCATGCAGCGTCACGACGCCTGCTGCGACGAGTTGAATGAACGTCTTCATGGACTTGTCTCCTTTCATTATCGATGTATGCATCAGAACCACGATTGAACGGTCAGCGAGACCCACGGGCGATCGTTGAGATCGTAGAGACCGCTGCCGCTCGACGCGTACGTGAGCCCGCTCGGCGTGACCGAGGTGCCGTTGACGTGCGCGTGATAGCCATTGAAGGCGAGGGTCACGGTGGCCTTCTGACGCACGAGCGCCTGGAGGCCGACCGAGAAGTTGAAGAATCCCTGGCCCGCTGCCGACGAGCCCGGATTCTGCGGATTGTTGCCGTACAAGCCGACGGTCATCGACGTCGGCATGCTCAGATCGACGCCGGGGAAGACCTGCAGCCATTGCGGATTGAACTGGAGGCCCAGGCCGACATAGTCACGCGTCGAGCACCCGTTCCACTTGTTCTTGCTCGGGCAGCCGCGATATCCCACGCCGTTATAGATGGCCGCGTTGTTCCTCACGGACAGCAGATGCGAGTACGCGAGTTCGGTGGTCAGCGTACCGGTCTGCCAGAACGGCGCGTTCGGCAGCGGGATGATGGCGTTGGCGATCAGGTTGAGCACGTCGCCGGTCGCGCCTTCGGTCTGGTTCGCGATGTTCGAGCTGAGCGCCGTGTTGAGCGCCGTGCCGCGCCGCCATGACGCCTCGAAGCCCGTCGCCGCGTTGCCGATCGTCGTTTCCATGCTGATGCCGAACAGCTGCGCGCCGCGGTTATAGGCGAGGTGATAGTCGGTCGGCAGGCCGTTCTTCCAGTTCGTCAGCACCCACGGCTGCGACTCGTCGAAGCGGCGATAGTAGAAGCCGATCTGGCCGCTGAGGAAGCTCGGCGTCCAGCCAAGCTTGACGCCGAAGTTGTTGTCGATATCGGGTGGCGTGTTCGATGGCCCCTGATGGACGAAGACGGGCACCCAGCCACCCGGATGGCCGACGCGCGAACCCGGCAGCGTCGTCACGAGAAGACCGGAGGGGCCTTGCGCGATGGAGTCGTTCGCCTGGAGATACGTGCCGCCCGTTGCCAGCCGGTTGTAGGTCCAGCCAAGCGCGTACTGCCCCGAGAGCGATACTTCCGGCGTCACCTGCGCCGTCACGCTGACCTGCGGGCGCGGCAGCAGCAGTTCCTTGGTCTGCGTGCCGGGCGAACTGAGGCCCTTGATGCTGTCGAGCGCGCCCTGCGCCACGGAGATGCCCGCGAACGGGAACAGCAGCGAGTTGCCCCAGTATTCGGTGAACTGGCCGGCCTTCACGTATACGGCCTTGCCGGCGACGTCCGCGTTGAGGAACGCGAAGCCGTCGAGCAGTTGTGCGCCCTGCACGTAGTAGCGGTTCGTGAACGAGCCGTACTGCCGGTTCGGATAAGCCGCGAGCGACTGATACGTGACCGCCGGCAAGCCGCCGCCTGCCGGGGCGAACACGCCGGGATTCGTCGCGTTGCCGCTGCCATACGCGAAGTCCTTCCAGGCCGATCCCGACAGCTTGAAGCCCACGTAGCCCTTATACGCAGCCGTGAACTCCGACACCATCGACACCCGATTGGTGACGATGTCGCCCGCATGACGGAACTTGTAGTCGCCGTCATCGAAGTTCGGATTGTTGCCGATCAACGGATCGATGCCTCTCGCGCGCATGCCGATGGTGTACGTGACCGTGTTGTCCCAGTTCACTTCCCAGTCGGATGAAGGCGTGTCGATCTTGAAAGCGTATGCATTCGACGTCAGAACCGCTGCGATGAGCCCGGCGAGGATTGTCAGGCGTGGCGGCTTCTTGTTCTCTTCTCGGATAAAGCAGGACATGCTTGTGCTCCCCCAACCAATATTGTCGGTGACTTATTATCAAGATACCTAATCAGTAAAGCGTCGATGAACCTTGCCGATACGCTGTCTGCTACGTTCATCGAGACACATCGCCTTCGCACGGGAACGCCCGGGAAGCGACGGAACAAGAGGCTAGTGGTCTCCTCGCACTGCTTTGTCCTGCTGATGTTCCTGACTGCTAGGTTGCCAGCAGTGGCACCCTCGACGCCCCCTTGAAAAGAGGGGGGTGGGGTTTACGTCATTTTTTGGAATGCGAAGCGAGCGTGACTCACCGCGTCGACGGCTGCAGGGCAGCCCTCAATCGACGCGCACGGACAGCCGGACGGCGCTTTCCGCCCGGCTGCGCTTCACGCTGCGGGTCACGCTGCGAAGCCTCAGTCGACTTCGACGATGACCTTCTGACCTAGCTCGGCCCAGATCGGCGCACGCGGCAAATAATATTTCTCGATGGCTGCGCGCCGGAACTTCATCGTCGGCGTCATGAAACCGTTTTCCACGTTCCAGATGTCCTTCACGAGCACGACGAAGGCGAGCTTCTCGTGGCCTTCCAGCGCCTCGTTGGCGCTGTCGAGCAGCCCTTGCATGTCGGTGCGCAACGCGTGCGCCGAGTCACCGTCCTTCAGTTCGTCGCGTGCAGCCGGCGACAGCATCAGCAGCGCGAACGGCTGTGCATAGCCCGGACCCGTCACGCAGACGGCCTCCACTTTCGGATGGCTCAGCCGATGTTCGATCGGCACCGGCGCGACGTACTTGCCCTTGCTCGTCTTGAAGATTTCCTTGACGCGCCCGGTGATCTTCAGCCGCCCCATCTCGTCGAATTCCCCGCGATCGCCGGTGCGGAAAAAACCGTCCTCGCTCATGCTTTCCTTCGTGAGCTCGGGTTCGCGGTAGTAGCCGAGCATCATCGTCGGCGACTTCAGCAGGATTTCCCCGTTATCGTCGATACGGCATTCGACGCCCGGCATCGCCTGGCCGGAATAGCCGAGCCGCACCTGACCGGGACGGCTGTAATGCGAGTACGAAAAGTTCTCCGTCATACCGTAGACGTCGAGCAGTTCCAGCCCGATCGCGCGATACCACTCCGTGATTTCGGTCGACAGCGGCGCGGAGCCGGTGAACGCAATGCGGGTGGCGTCCAGTCCGAGCGATGCGAGCACGCGCCGCTTGAGCGCGTCGGCATCGGGCGACGCGGTGTGCAGCAACGCCTGATCGGTCGCCGACAGACGCGCGCAGGCCGCCTGATAGAACTTGGTCCAGAGCCGCGGCATCGAGATGAACACCGTGGGCCGTGCGCGCAGCAGGTCCTGCATGAACGTGGCGAGGCTGTCGTTGAAGAAGACGTGCAAGCCGTGGCACAGCGAGTTCGACTCGACGAACGACCGCTCCGCCGTGTGCGCAAGCGGCAGATACGACAACAGGCGATCGCGCGGATGCATGTCGCAGAACTTCCCGGCTTCGAGCGCATAGGTGTAGATGGCTTCGAAGCTGTGCATCACGCCCTTCGGACGGCCCGTGCTGCCCGACGTGTAGATGATCGTGGCTAGGTCGCCCGGCTGCGGCAGGCACACGTCCCGCAGCGGTTGATGCCGCGCGGCGAGCGCGTCCCATTGCTGCGCGTCGGGCATGGCCGGCGACCGCGGCAGGCCGACCAGTTGCACGTGCGATGGCAAGGCCTGGCGAATCTCGTTGAAGCCGTCCGTGTTGCCATCCAGCTTGCCGACGAACATCACCCGCACGTCGCAACAGTCGACGATATAGCGCGCAGTCTCCGCGCCGATGGTCGGATAGAGCGGCACCGACACATGCCCCGCGAACCAGATGGCCAAATCCGCGATGATCCAGTGCGCCGTGTTCTTCCCCACGATGGAAATGGCGCTGCCCGGGGGCAAGTCCTGCGACTGCAGCCACGCCGCGATGCGCCTCGCTTCGTCACCTACCTGACGCCATGTGTAGTCGATCACCTGCCCGTCAGCCGTGGGCTCGGTCAGATAGATTGCATCGGGCTGCACCTGTTCCCAGTGCAGGAAGCGATGCACCAGGGTGTTCGTCTCTTTGCCGCTCATGTCTGTCTCCACTCTTGTATTTTGTCTGGCCCGACTTTTCAGCAATGCGTAGTTCTCAGGTCTTGCTACTGCATAAATCGTGTCTCACGGGAAGGTTTGGCGAATCGCCGCACGCCAATGCCCTCGGCGGCGAGCGACAGCAATCGATGGCCCGGAAGGAAAGATACGCATTTGGCGTGCACAGATACCCACCCGTTTATAGGGGGGACCAAGCGGTGGATCGCGTCAGTTTATGCCTGACGAAGCGCGCCGTATCGCGCGGCGAGGCGTTGAACACGGCGGGGCGCGGATCGCCATCGTGGTTTGACCGGACTGGCAAGAATCGACCGAATACTGCTGGCACCCGTCATGTGCGATTTTGTCTCAGCGATCCCGCCGCCAGATCAGGCGCGTGACCACCAGAAAGCCGGCGAACATCAGCACGCCGCTGGCGACGCGACTCGCGCCGATCGCCGCAGGGCAGGCGCAACGTCAGGCATATAGATCGGCCACGCGGGGATGGAAGGCAGGCGCGAATTTGATGGCCGCGATGAAGAAACGTTCGCGGAGTCAATCGAACGAATCAAGCGCATGAAACGCGTTGGACTGGATTTGCTCAACGTGAGCATCGGCTTCTCGACGATGCAGTGGAGTATGGACGAACGCGGAGACTGCGGCGCATTAAATCGATCGTGCGATGATCGCCGCCCACATGATGCGCACTATCCGTTGCGTGCGGCTCGCGAGTTACAGGTACTCAGATCGTCGACGGTATTGCCAGCGCAATATGCGTACTGGCTGGCGTTATCCGGGTCCGAAGAACGGCAACCGGTGGGTTGAGCTTGCTCTCGCGGCCATCGGCGGCGACGCGTTGAACCGCGCATCGCCGACGCTGGCCGAGTAGTCACATCAAGATCCCTTGTAAACGTTACAGGGCAAACCCACCGGGCAGTTGGCCGGGTTGCGTCCCCGCACCCACTCGCCATAGTTGCGCGCGCCGGCGTTGGTATCGCCATAATTGGAACCGCCGTAGTCCGCGCCTTTATACGTCGATGGGCCGTAAGTAGCCGTGCTTGCGTCGGTGGTGTGCGATCCGCCTGCCATCGGCGCGCTCTGCTCTTGTGCGATAGCAGCCCCACTCGAGACCAGAACGCCAGCGGCGGCAACCGTTAAAAGATGACGTAGTTTCATGTTGATTCCTCTCGCAAGTTAGTTCGCTGCGGCGGAACATTGCAGCTCGTATCCGCGCCCTCAGCGGTATTCGTCTGAGCAACCGGCATACCTGCTACATGCATGCAACTCACGCTGACGAATCGCTTTCGCTTCGATATGCGTACCATGTGCCGGCTAACGCACGGCTTTCACGCGAGCTGGCTGTCGAACGCCTCGTTCTCAACAAGGGCGCGGAACTGATCGAGCGACATCGGACGACCGGTCAGAAAGCCTTGCACGACATCACAGCCCGCATCGACGAGCCAGGCTAGCTGCCTTGGCTCTTCGACGCCTTCGGCTACCGCGTGCAAACCGAAGCTATGCGCCATCGAGAGAATCGCCGTCACGATGGATTGCCCATCCTCGGGAATGCGCTCGATGAACGAGCGGTCGATCTTGAGCGCGTTCACCGGAAACGCATGCAGGTACGAAAGCGACGAATAGCCCGTGCCGAAATCGTCGATGGACAACAGCACGCCCGCCTCCCGAAGCCGGTTCATCACGTCGATGGCAGTTTCGCGATTCGCGATCAGATGACTCTCGGTAAGCTCCAGTTCGAGCAATGCGGGAGCAAGGCCGCTTGCACCAAGGGCGGCCATCACGTCGGGGACAAAGTTCGGATGCCGGAGCTGTCGCGCCGACACGTTCACGGCAACGCGCACGGCTGCGCCCGGGCATGAGGCATTCCACGCCGCCGCTGCCACGCATGCCCGCTGCAGCACCGTACGCCCGAGCAGAACGATGAGATCGCTGTTCTCGGCGATCGGAATAAACTCTCCCGGCGATACGTCGCCCTCTTCTCCATGCGTCCAGCGCGCAAGCACTTCTGCTCCGACGAGCGTGCCGCTGCCGCATTCGAATTGCGGCTGAAAGACGAGATCGAGCGCATCGCTTTCCACGGCCTTGCGCAACTCCGCTTCGAGATACGCGCGGCGATGCGCGGCGTCCATCATCTCCGCGGAGAACCCGACGACCGTATTCTTGCCCCGGCTTTTCGCTTCGTACAGCGCGATATCGGCGCTCGTCATCAAACTGCCGCTATCGTTGCCCGCTTCGGGGAAGCTCGCGTAACCGATGCTCGCGGTCACGTTGATCTCGCGCCCGCAAAGCGGGGCGGGCCGGCATAACGCAGCGCCGATTTCGCCCGCGAGTTCCGCGACCGCACCGCGCTTCCAACTGCTCGTCAGCGTCACCGCGAACTCGTCACCGCCCATGCGGCTGACCATCGCGCGTCCGCCGACGGTGCTTTCGAGTACATAGGCGACGTGCTGAAGCAGTTGATCGCCTGCACCGTGGCCGAGCGTATCGTTGACGGTCTTGAAGTCGTCGAGGTCGATCAGGATCAGACCGAGATAGCGGCTAGGCTCCTTCGCGCTTGCGAGCCGCTCATCGAGCGACTCATAGAACGTGCGGCGGTTAGGCAGTTTCGTGAGCGGATCGGTGCGTGCGAGATATTCGAGTTCACGTTCGGCCTCGCTCACGCGCCGCCGCATGCGGTTCATCACGAGCGTCGAAATCGATAACGCGCCGAGACACGCGACACCGAGAAAGCACGCGTATTGCAAGAGTTGCCGGCGCACGAGATCGCTCGTTGCGACCAGCACCACATATCCGAGCAGATGGCCATTGTGTTCGATGGGTGCACGCACGAATACATCATCGAGCGAGAGCGTGGTGCGATGTTCCGTCGATTGCAGCGTGCCCTCTGCCGCTTCCTCCGGCGTGATGCCTTCACGCGCATAGCGAGTGAACAGCTGCCCATCCTTGCGATAGACGCTGAGGCTTTGAAGGTAAGCCACGCGGCCAAGCGAACGCAGCACGTCTTTCGTCGACCGTTCGTCTTCGAACATCAGCGACGCACTGATGTTCTCCGATATCACCGACGCCTGCAGCGTCGCGTCGTCATATAACGCGCTGCGAAAGGCCACGGCCTGATACAGCAACAGGACGATGCTCGCGGCCACGAGCGCGATGCCGACACTCACCAGATTCGCGCGGACCGTGAGACGCCCCGTGCTGCCCTTACGCGGGTTCGTGGCTATCATTTGAGCCTCCTTGCGAGCCGCAGCAGCTTGGAACTGAGCACGAGCTTGCGGCGCGTGGCTTCGCCATTGTTGATCTCGAAGCGCAGATGATCGTCTTCGGCGACCAGCGCGATGACGGCTTCGCCCTGTGTGATCGCGCCGACGCCCGCGATGATGAGCAAGGCATCGTCGGAGGCAAACGCATTGCGTATTTCGCCGCTCGTTCCGTCGTTGCCGGCGATCGCTAGCACATCGCAATCGGCGAGCGGCCTGTCGGCGAGACTCGTGAACCGCCACACGCGCGCACCGACCGCACGGCCGTTCAATGCCGCGAGCGCTTCGCGCAGCGGGCTGCGCGCGCTGGCGCACACGCGCAATTCAGCGTTGCCCATGCGATCGGCGGGCCACTGCGTGAATTGCGTGAAGTTGAAGATGTACGCGCTTTCGAGCCCGCGAAGATCGGTTTGCGCATGCGCGCACCATGCCCCGGCCCCACCGGCCGTGAAGAGACATAGTGCGAGGCATTGACGCAGTGACATCATCAGAATCCGTAGACCAGTTTGGCGAGCAGCGTGCGGCTCTGCTGCACGATCACGTTCTGCTTGAAGCCGGGCCCGGCGGGATCCGCATAGCGGCGATCGAACACGTTATAGAGCGACACCGACGCATCCGCACGCGGCACCAGCTTCCGGCTATGCACGGTCACATTCGCGACGCAGTACCCGCTCGCTGAACCGGTTTGAGCAAGCCGTGCCGACATGCACTGCACCTCCGCGCCCGCGCGTGCGCGCGCCGCGAAGAACGGCGCGCTGACGTTGAGCTTGCCCACATGAAGCGGCGAGTTCTGCAATGCGCCGCCCGCGATGGAGTCCCGCGCGAGTTGATACGAATAGCTCGCGCGCACGCGCAAGCTCGTTGCGAACTGCTGCTGCCACGCGAGTTCCGCGCCGAGTGCCTGCGCGCGCTCGACGTTGCGAAAGACATAGAGACCCGTAGCGGGATCGATGGACTCGGTGATGACATCGCGCAGCCTGTAGCGATACAGCGTGACGGTCGCGCGTCCCATGCCGCCCAGCGCGCGTTCATAGACGAGTTCCTGCGTGCCGATATGCTCCGATTTCAACAAGGGATTCGCGAGCTGCCCGCCTTCGCCCGGAATGGCGTAGTACATCTCGTAGGCGTTCGGCGCACGGTATGCAGCGCCATAGATGAGCTTGAAGGTATCGCTCGGTGTTGGCCGCCAGATCAGCGCAATGCGCGGACTGAAGTTGCCGCCGATGCTGCTCTCGGTGTCGTAGCGGCCGCCGATATCGAGCGTGAGCGATTCGGCCAGTTTGATCTCATCGTCGACATAGACGCCGATGCGGTGACTCACCCGATGATCGTCGAGCAACTTCTCGTATGGATCGACGTCGTAGTTCCACTGGTCGCGCGCCGCGTTCATCGTGTAATCGACACCGAAAACGATGCGATTGCGTGGCAGGCTTCGCACCGTCGCGTGCACGTCGCCGCCGTACCAGAGTGCGTGATCGCCATCGACGTTCGACGTGCCGGGCGCGGGCGTGCTGACTTGCCGGCTCGTGTAGTCGTAATGGCCGCCGTACAGTTCGTAGTCGATCGCGATGTCGTCACGCACGGCCTGCCGGTAGGTGGCATCGACGAACGTATGCGTGTCCGTCACGCTGAACGGTGCGTTGAACACCGCATCGTAAGGCGCGCCCGGCACGTTTTTCGTGCGATTGCCGTATCCGGCGCTGATGCGGAAATCGCCGATGCCGAACTTGGCGAACAGCTTCTGATTGCGCTCGCCATCGAGATTGCGGGCGACGCCGTGATTCTGATCGGGGGTATCGAATTCGGGGTAATACAGGTCTTGGCCGCGACGTTCATACGCCGTTGCCGACAGCACGAGGTCGGCATTGCGTTCGCCGTGCCAGCCATAGGTCACGCGCGCCTGTTTCTCGCCGAAGCTGCCGAGCGCGCCCGCGATCTGCGCGCCGCCGATATCCGCGCCCTTCTTCGTGATTACGTTGACCGTGCCGAACAGCGCGTTCGATCCATACACGGCCGAACCCGGACCCGGTATGTATTCGATGCGTTCGACGAGATCCATGTCCACCGGAAAATCCGAGCCGAGCGGCGCCTGATCGTAGACCGCGTCGTTCAGGCGCATCCCGTCGACCAGCAGAAGGAAGCGGCTGTTGAAATCGCCCGGACGCTGAAACCCGCGCGCGCCGAGATACGAATACACGCGATCGGACGTGACATACAGCCCCGGCAGCGTGGCGAGGGCATCGGCAAGGGTGCGCCAGCCGTGATCGCGAACATCGGCGGCGGTCAGGATCACGACCGCGGCGGGCGCGCTCGATGCCGACTGCTCGATGCGCGTCGCTCCGCTGACGGTCATGTCCATCAGCGATTCGAGCGGCAGTGACGCGAGGTCGTCGCTCGCCAGCGACGAGGCGGCCGAGGCTTCGACAGGCGGCGTCCATATGCCGAGCATCACCGCCATGAACAGCCCGACAAGCGAAGGCAGCCATGCAACGGCGAAGCACGAAGTCAACGGAGAGGCACCAGGGAGCGACATCTGTACGGCTTGTTATATGAACGTCTGTGCCTCCTTATCGGCATAAGTGTCCGATGCCTTGAGCCGCTCGCGCGAAAATCCCACTATGCGGCGGCCTCGATCGGCAACATTTGCTGATGGCGCGCCGCTGCCGACGAAGCGATGTGCGAAGCCAAGCGCAGTGGCCGAAACGGCTACGGCCTCGCACCGCGCAATGAGGCGCGCAGCCGCTGCCCCTGCTGACTCAGGAAGTTTCGACAACGCGCCGAAGCGCGTGCGCAAGCGACGCCGTATCGTACGGCTTGCGCAACAGCACGACGCCGTCGATCGGCGGTGCATCGTTCTGGCCCGTCGCGAAGATGACGGACAGCCCCGGTTGACGCTGGCGTGCGAGCAGTGCAAGTTCGTCGCCGGGAACGTCGGGCAGGCCGATGTCCGTCAGCAGAACATCCACGTCGTGTTTCTCGAGCAACGCGAGCGCCGAATTCGAATCGGTCGCCTCCAGTACGACATGACCGAAGCTTTCGAGCAGTTCGACCGTCACGGCGCGAATGAGGTCATCGTCTTCGACATAGAGGATGCGCAGCGACGCCTCCTTGTGTTCACGCTCGGGTTCCGTACGCAACGGATGGCTGCGCTTGACCGACTCATTGCCCAGCACGCGACGTATCTTGCGCGCAAGCGCCTCGCGCGAGTAAGGCTTGCTCAGCAATTCGACGCCCGCATCCAGCCGGCCGCCGTGCACGATCGAGTTCTCGGTGTAACCGGAGGTGAACAGCACCGCAATGCCCGGAATGCGTTCCCTCGCCTTGCGTGCAAGTTCCGTGCTCTTCATCGTGCCGGGCATCACCACGTCCGTGAACAGCAAGTCGATATGCACGCCGCTTTCCACGATGGCGAGCGCGCTGATCGCATCGTTGGCACGTAACACGCGGTAGCCCAGATCGTTGAGCATGTCGATGACGGTGGCACGGACCTGTTCATCGTCCTCGGCGACGAGCACGACCTCCGTGCCTCCTTCGGTAGCGCGCAAATCCGCCACTACGGGCTGAACTTCCGCTTCGAGCGTGCGCGGCAGATAGAGCCTGACCGTCGTTCCGTGACCCGGTTCGCTATAGAGCTTGATGTGTCCGCCCGATTGCTTGACGAAGCCATAGACCATCGATAAGCCGAGCCCCGAGCCCTTGCCTTCAGGCTTCGTCGAAAAGAACGGCTCGTACGCCTTGCTCATGACCTCGGCCGTCATGCCGCTTCCCGTATCGGTCACCGCGAGCATGACGTACTGGCCCGGTTCGACTTCGGGATGGCCATAGGCGTACGTGTCGTCCAGCACGGCGTTGACCACTTCGATCGTCAGCTTGCCCTGGCCCTCCATCGCGTCGCGCGCATTGATCGCGAGATTGAGGATGGCGTTTTCGAGCTGCCCGGGATCGACGAAGGTATTCCAGAGTCCGCCGCTCATGACCGTTTCGACTTCGATTGCGTCGCCGAGACTTCGCCGCAGCATGTCGTCCATTTCGGCGACGAGTCTCGCAAGGCGCACCGCCTTCGGTTCGAGCGCCTGCCGGCGTCCGAATGCAAGCAACTGACTCGCGAGCCGGCCGCCACGGTTCACGCCGGCCAGCGCCTGCTGCAAGCGACGTTCCGCTTTCTCGTTGCCCTGCACGTCCTTGGATAGCAACTGCAAGTTGCCGGATATGACCTGCAGCAGATTGTTGAAGTCATGCGCGACGCCGCCGGTGAGCTTGCCGATCGTCTCCATTCTCTGCGACTGCTGCAACGCCAGTTCAGTTTGCCGCAGCGCTTCGGCCGCCGCCACGTCGGCGCTGATATCACGCCCCACGGCGTGAATGATGTCGTTATCGGGAACAGCGGTCCACGAAAGCGTGAAATAGCCGCCCTCGCGCCGGCGGAAGCGGTTCACGAACTTCATGGTCCGGGTGCCGTCGGAAAGGCGCCCGACTTCATCGAGCGTCGCGGCGACATCGTCCGGATGAACGAGGCTCATGAAAGACTGCCCGATCAGTTCGACCGCAGTCCAGCCGAGCAGATCGGTCCACGCAGGATTGACGGAGACGATCGACCCGTCGAGGCCGGCGACGAGCATCAGATCGGTCGAAAGACGCCACATGCGCTCGCGGTCCGCCGCACTTTCCGCGACTTTCTGTTCGAGATCCTCGTTCACGCGCTCGAGAAAATGCGCCGCTGTCTTCTGATCGTGGATGTCCATGTTCACGCCAATCCATCGCGTGATCGCGCCGTCCGCGTTGCGAACCGGCAGCGCCCGGCTCAGGTGCCACCGGTACACGCCGTTGACCCCGCGCAGGCGCACTTCGCGTTCGAACGCCTCTTCCGCGCGGACTGCCTGGCTCCACAAGTTCAGCGCGCCGGTTGCGTCGTCCGGGTGTGTCACCGTCGACCAGCCTTCGTCGCGCAGGCTGCCTTCGGCCATGCCGGTGTACTGATAGCTTCGCTCGTTGATCCAGTCGATGCGTCCGCTCGCATCCGCCGACCACACCTGACACGGCAAAGCCTGAGCGAACGTGCGAAACCGCTCTTCGCTTTCGCGCACCGCTCGCTGCGCTTCGATGTGCGCGGTCACGTCATTGCCCTGCACGAACACGCCCAGAATCTCGCCTGCGGCGTCCCTCACGGGCTGATAGCTGAAGTCGAGATAGCGCGTTTCGCCCGCCATGCCCGCACTCCGGTTGAGCGTCAGCGGCTCCGCGAGACGCGCGGTAGGCACGCCCTCGAAGAAGGCCGCATCGAGCAGTTCGAAGAAGCCTTGACCCGCCACTTCGGGCAGCGCCTCCTTGACGGTCTTGCCGATGATTCCGCGTTCACCGACGAGTTCCATGTACGCGGGGTTCGCCAGCTCGAACACGTGTTGCGGTCCCGTCATCATCGCGATGAAGCCGGGCGCCTGCTCGAACATGCGGCGCAGACGCTCGCGATCGTTCTGCAATGCACGTTTCGCGCGGACCTTGCCGGTGGTTTCGACGACGATGGCCATCACCGCGACCGGCTGCCCCGACTCGCCGAAGATGGGCGAGTAGTCGAGGTTCATCCACACCTGCTCGGGCACGCCGTTGCGATGCAGCGTCAGTTCCTGATCCTCGTATCGCAAGGTTCTGCCGCTCAGGCCGACTTTCATCACGTTGTCGTTGAAGTCCGCGACTTCCGGCCAGCCTTCGCGAACATTCGAGCCGAGTAACACGGGATGGCGGCCCGCAGCGAAGCCCGAGTAGGCGTCGTTGTACAGCATCACGCCCGGTTCACCCCATAGCGTGACGATCGGAACCGGCGACGACATGATGATCGACAGCGTGTTCTTTAGAATGGCCGGCCATGTCGCGATGGGGCCCAGCGGTGTGGCCGACCAGTCACGAGACGCGATGATTTCGGAACACTTTCCACCTCCCGTCAAGAATGGCAGCATCACTTCGGTAGTTTTGGGAGGTGTCATCGAGGAGAGAAGAGGCGAAGAATCCGCGGGCGGGATAGTCGAACGATTGTACCTTTCGGTGGACTTCTCTCTTCAGGGCCCGATTGAACAGGTGATTCGTCAGCACGAAAAAAACCCCGCCGTAATCACACGGCGGGGCCTGACAAACGGCAGTGCCGCTTACTTGCAGTGACGTTCCCAATGGTGATGAACGCGGACCTTATGGCAGACCGCATGGTGATGCGATGCTGCAAAGGCGGGTGCAATAGCGAAGAACGTGGTGCCTGCAACCAGAGCGGCGAGAACGGCCTTTTTCATGACTTGGCAATGTGTGAAATGAAGGAGGCGTCATGCTAGCAGCGCGAGTTTACGGACTCTTTGCAACGACCACCGATAACAATGGACGCCCTTCTTCGTGTGGCGCGCAGCCCACATCATCTTTCTGACCGGCTCAAGAAATTACCGTGTGTAATGAGCTGCCCCGGCGAATGCGCACGCCCGCACTCGACACACGTCACGCAATTGCTTCCTTCGCAGCACCTGCCCCGCAATACTTAACCGATATTTGCGCAATATTCCGTAACCCGCGCGACGCCGCATAGCTGATTTCTTCGCAATTCTCCGTGCTTTAATCCGCGCTCCGATGCGTCGACGGATCGATCGGAGAGCCGGTCCGCGTCGCCCATGCATCAGAGTGGCGCGTCGACCGACGCACTAGCCATCCTGGAGAAACAGAGTGAAGAAATTCTTTATTGCCTTGAATGCGTTCAAGACGCTCACGGCGTTGACCGCGCTCGGCACGATTGCAAGCGCAGCGCATGCACAAAGCAGCTTGACGCTATATGGCCTCATCGACGCGGGCCTCACCTACACGAACAATCAAGGCGGCTCGCACGACGCAAGCATCGAGCATGAAGGGGCATGCTGCGGCAACCGCGAGCAGCAGCGCGGATTTGATGCGCGTGTGCATGAATCGCTCAGGCCGTGGTGTCGATGGTGGTCCCGAGATGCGCGGGATTGGAAGGCTTGGCTGGCGCTGCCGGTGACGTCGCGGCGCTTGCGCCGGTGGTAGCGCTCTGGCCGCGCTTGATAGGCAGCGTCGATGCGCTTGCCTGCGGCGCGTGGGTGGCAAGTGGATTGGTAACGTTCATCGTGTGCGCTCCTGTGCGAGAAAGACTCTTGAAAAAGGGACCATCGCATTGTGGTGTTGCGCACGGTCACACGATCGCGCGATGTGATTGCGCTTTTCGCCGCTGCTTACCAGCGGTTACAGCGCGTTAGAAATGATGCGTAGCGCGCTTTCCCCCGCGACGCATTCTTGTCTACCTTGCAAAATGCTGTCGAATGTTTCTATAGTGATCGGATGCGTCCGGGTTCCAGACATCGAAGGAATCACGCGCCGCACACCCGGACACGGACAAAGGTGATCACATGCGCATTCGACACTGCCTGATGGGCGCTGCTGCCGCACTCGCCGTCGCGACGGCATCGGCGCACCACGGATGGAGTTCCTACGACGTCTCGAAGACGGTGAAGATCGAGGCCCCGCTAGTCGATGTTCAGTATCGCAATCCGCACGCGGAAGCGACGATCGACTATCAGGGTGCGCAATGGAATGTCGTGCTGGCTCCGGTGAGCCGCATGGAGTCGCGTGGTCTGCCGAAGGATTCGTTAGCGGCGGGCAAGGTCGTCAGCATCGAGGGCTATCCGCGTTCGGATGGAACGCATGAGTTGCGCGCTGAACGCATTACGCTGGATGGCAAGACAGTCGAATTGCGTTAGCAATGGAGCTGGCCACCTCAGCGGCCACGCTCGCGGCGTCGATCGAAGCTTCGGCATTTGCGTTATGGATTCGCAGTTCGCCGTGGGCGTATCCGGTCGTCAATCTCATTCATTTGCTTGGACTGACGCTCCTGATCGGGCCTATCGGGTTACTCGATCTGCGCTTGCTTGGATTTGGCCGGCGATTCCCGATTGCCGCAGTGTCCGACGCACTCACGCCCTATGCGGCGACTGGCCTTGTGTTGCTGATCGCGAGCGGCGCAATGCTCTTCTGTGCGGATGCGGTCCCGCTGCATCGCAATGCCTTGCTGCAAGCGAAGCTGTGCTGCATCTTGCTCGGGCTGATCAATGCATTCGCGTTTCGGCGCGTCTGGTCGAGGCGGCTCGTCGACTGGGACCAGCAGCCGCCGTTCAGCGGACGAGTGCAGGCGGCGCTGTCCTTGCTATTGTGGCCATCGGCGGGCGTACTGGGGCGGCTGCTCGCTTATCAATGACGATATCGATCGCTCACTGCGCGAGATGATCTACGAGGCGCATCAACATGCCATCACAGGCATTGAGTTGTTCGACGGTCACGAACTCATCGGGCTTATGGCCCTGGTCCATGCTGCCGGGCCCGCATACGACCGCAGGAATGCCCGCCTGATCGAACAAGCCGCCTTCCGTGCCGAACGCCACGGTGCCGAATTCATTCGATCCGCAAAGCTGCGCAAGAAGACGCGCCGCTTCACTTTCGGGCGATGTCGCCAATCCCGGATACGCAGATAGCGCCTGCAAACGAATGCCGGTATCGGGCTTGACCGCGCGCATCCGTGGAACGAGTTCCGCCTCGGCGTAGTCTTGCAGATGATGGGCGACTTCGTTCGCATCGAAGCCCGGCAGCGCGCGCACTTCGAAGTCGAACTCGCATTCCTCGGGCACGATGTTCAGCGCCCGGCCACCCTTGATCACACCGGTCTGCACAGTCGAATATGGCGGATCGAATCGCTCGTCATGGTGCTGCGGGTGCGCGAGCTGTTCTCCGATCACCTCCAGACGATTGATGAGCCGCGCCGCATATTGAATCGCATTGACGCCATACGGCGCATACGCCGAATGACAGGCCGCGCCCTTCACGTGACAGCGCATCGCGAGCTTGCCTTTGTGACCGAGGACTGGTTTGAGTTCGGTCGGCTCGCCGATAAGGCAAAGCACGGGCTTATGCGGCCGTTTTTCAAGTTCGGCAAGCATCGAACGTACGCCCAGGCAGCCCACTTCTTCATCGTATGAGAAAGCGAGATGCACGGGCAAGCGCAAGTCACGTCCGGCGAAATGCGGCACTGCTGCCAGCACCGACGCGATGAAGCCTTTCATATCGGCGGCGCCGCGTCCGTATAAACGGCCTTCGTGCTCGCTCATGCGAAACGGCTCGACCGTCCACGCCTGTCCATCGACCGGAACGACATCCGTATGACCCGACAGCACGATGCCGCCACGATCGCGCGGACCGATGGTCGCAAAGAGATTCGCCTTGGTGCGAGCGTCGTTATAGAACAACTCACTCTCGACGCCATGTTGTTCCAGAAAATCGCGGATGAACGCAATCATCTCGAGGTTCGAATCACGGCTGACCGTGGCAAAGCCGATGAGTTTTTCGAGCAGCGCACGGCTCGACGAGTCATTCATCGCCCGGCACTCCATAGCTCGGCGCGGCGGTTGGATCCAATGCGCGCGTGATGTAGTCCTGCATCTGCGGCGCATAGGCTTGCCATAGAACTGCGAGCTTGCCGATGGGGTCGTCATCGGCCCAGTCGATGCGCAAATCGACGATGGGCCAGACCTGATCGCCCACGATCTTGAGTGCAGCCGAATGCACCGGCCCCGCTTCTCCGCCCATCTCCATTGCAGCGCGCATCGCGGCAAGCAACCGGTCCGCAAGCGCGCCCGATGTGCGCTCGAATGCAGGCGTCATCGCTTCTATCACGTCGATGCTGGTCAGCATATTGCCGGCCGCGACGCATTGATTGCCCGCCACCGCGTGATTGATTCCGAGCGCCTGCTTGCCGTTAAAGAACGCGGTGCGGCCTCGCGCGTCGAGCACGGTGACTTGCCGATAATCGCTATACGCGTCTGTTCCCAACGCACGATCCAGCGCATCCGAAGGATCGATCTCGCGGTCATTCAGATGATCGAGAATCAAGGGGCCAAGCGCGGGCAGCGTCACGTTTTGCGTCGCTACCGCACCGACGTTCGCGCGCAGCCACGGACACCGCGCACCGACTGCGATGCTCGAAGAACTGATTGCAATGCCAAGCTGTCCCGTCTTTTCGCAACGTCCGGCAATCGAGAATGTCATCTACGCTCCTTTACGCGGAAGGCGGCGTCCATCCATCGGGAATGACCGCAATCACATCGATTTCCATCAGCCATTCCGGCTGGCCTAATGCTACGACGACGAGTCCGGTCGAAATAGGAAACACGCCCTTTAGCCATTTCCCGACTTCACGATACACAGGTTCGCGATAACGCACATCGGTGAGGAACGTCGTCGTCTTGACGATGTGGGACATATCGCTGCCCGCTTCTTCCAGCAACTGCTTGACGTTCTTCATCGCCTGCTCGGCTTGCGCACGCGGATCGCCGAGACCAACGAGATTGCCTTCGAAGTCCGTGCCGATCTGACCTCGCACATAGACCGTATTGCCCGCGCGTACGGCCTGGCAAAGATCGTTATCGAGCGTCTGATTGGGATACGTATCCTTCGTATTGAACATGCGGATACGGGTGTGCGTGGGTTGGCTCATCAATACACCTTTTCTTAAGACTCAGTTAAATCGCTTCGCTGACTTTCAGCGCGGGTGCATCGCCCGGCTCGTTCGTTTGGGCATCGTAGTAAGCGAGATACTTGCGCTGCGTGACGATGTGATCGGCAATATGCTTCGCGTCGTGCCACACGCCCCAGATGAACGCGGAACCGCGCCGCGAGAGCCACGGCAAGCCCAGAAAATAGACGCCGGGTTCCTTCGACACCCCGCGCTGGTGCTTCGGCTTCCCTTTCTCGTCGAATGCGTCCACTTGCAGCCAGCCGAAGTCGACTGCGTAGCCCGTCGCCCAGATGATCGACGTGACATTCGCCTGCGCCAGATCGAGTTCGAGAATGGGTTGCGTCACGCACTGCGGATCGGACGGAATATCGCGTGCGTGCGGCTCTTGCGGAAGATCGAGCCCGTTGCGTTGAGCATAAGCGTCGGCTGCGTCCAGTAGCGAGAGATAGTTCTCGTCGCCACGCCGGATGTTGTCCGCGAGGTCAGGCTGAAACGTGGCGATGCCGTCATCGAATGACCTCGTGAGCCCGACGAGCGTGACGCCCTGATGCGCGAGACGCCTGAAATCGACGGTATGTCCGCCGCGCGCACCGCTCACGGCGATGGTCACGTGCTCCTTCCCCGGTCGCATGACTTCGGCATCCCATTCTCCGAGCACGCCGAGCCACCAGCAGAAGTCGCGTCCGCGATACGCGCGTGGCGGGCGATCATGCGGCCCCACGGACAAATAGACTTGCCTCCCTGAACGCTGCAATTCATCGGCAATTTGAACGCCCGACGAGCCCGCGCCCACGACGAGCACCGCACCTTCAGGCAATTGCTGTGGGTTGCGATAGTCGGCGGAGTGAATTTGAGTGAGTTGCGTGTCTGGGGGCGCAATCGGCGGAATAACAGGGCGCTGGAACGGACCCGTCGCGACGACGACTCGGTTTGCTTCAACCGTGCCGTCAGATGTCTCGACCGTGAAGCCGGGACGGCCTGAGTTGCGCACCACTTTCTTGACTTCGACGCCCGTGCGGATCGGTGCATTGAACTTCTTCGCGTATGCGACGAAGTACTCCGCAACCTGATCCTTCGACGCAAAGCCGTTCGGGTCGAACTCGCCGAATTCGAGATTAGGGAAACGGTCGTGCCAGGCCGGCCCGTTGGCGACGAGCGAATCCCAGCGTCCTGTGCGCCAGCGCTCCGCAATGCGGGCGCGTTCGAGTACGAGATGCGGAACGCCCGCTTTGCTCAAGTGCTCGCTCATCGCGATGCCTGCCTGACCGCCGCCCACCACCAGCGTATCGATCGACGTAGTTTCCACTGTCATGGCTAAGTCCCTTAGGAAAAGCAGATTCGTATGCGTGGCAATCTACGCGCCCCGGGAGGATTCGAAAAATATATAAAAAAAATGCCGAGCATCGGATTTGCCTATGCAAGGAATTTTGAGCACCGCAGAATGAAGCTGATCGAACACGGAGTCACCGGTGATGGAAAGCCACCCTTTGCGCTACTCACTGCGCCAGTTACGCTATTTCGTGGTCACCGCCGAAGCATTGTCATTCACCGCTGCGGCCAAGCGGCTGCACATCTCGCAGCCGTCCATCTCGACGGCGCTCGCGGATCTCGAAGTGTCCTTTGGCGTGCAGCTATTTATCCGGCATCACGCAAGCGGCCTGTCGCTCACGCAAGCGGGACGCGATCTCCTCGGGCAAGCGCGCAATCTTCTGAAAATTGCGGAAGAACTGCAGATGGCCGCGAAAGAACTGGACGGCGGCATGACGGGAGCGATCACGCTTGGCTGTCTGGTTTCACTCGCGCCGCCGCTCATGCCGGGCCTCATCAGCCGCTTCACCGACGAGCACGCGGGCATATCCTTTCGAACCGTCGAGGCGCATCAGGATGCGCTGTTGAGCGGCTTGCAGGACGGTTCACTCGATATTGCGCTGACCTATAGCCTCGACATGACAGAAGACATCGCCTTTACGCCGCTGCTTTCGCTGCCGCCTTACGCCATCCTGCCGAGGACACATCGACTCGCGCGTGCGCGCAAGGTCTCGCTTGCCGATCTGCTGCCGGAGCCTTACGTCATGCTCGATCTGCCGCACAGCCGCGAGTATTTCGCCGCGCTCTTCGATGCGGTCGGCAGCCGCCCGGTGCCGGCGTTTCGCTCTTCGCAGCCCGAGGTCGTGCGCGGCATGGTGGCCAACGGGCTCGGCTATAGCCTGCTGAACTTTCCGCTCAAGTCCAATCGCACGGTGGATGGCGAAGAGTTCGTGATTAAACGTTTCAAGGACACCGTCAACGCGACAACACTGGGTGTCGCGCAATCGCGCACGATGAAGCCGCGGCAGGTCGTGCACCGGTTTGCGTCCTTCTGTGAGAACTACATCCGGCGCTTGCGTCTGGAAGCCTGAAACGCGCCGGCAACTCATTGACTTTGCACGCCTGCATAGTCAAAAACTTTGCTTTGTATCCGAAAACAATATTTTGGCTGGCAATTTGGCTTGATAGATTGATGACCATGTTGGAGCGCGATGCAGAAGCCCTTGCGTCGGCGCGCTATCGATGCAATGAAAGAAGGAGGGCTTCATGGCTGACCCGGCAGGCACGAATACACTGCAAGCGCTCGTCGATGAACTGCGCACCGGTTGCGAACGATCATTCGGTGATGCGCACGCGATGCCGCCGGGCGTCTATACGTCCCCCGACTTTCTCGCGCTGGAAGAGCGCGACATCTTCGCGCAAGAATGGCAATGCGTGGGCCGCGCAAGCGCGCTCAAAGCGGCCGGAGACTATCTGACGGCGCGTATCGGCGAGCAGCCCATCGTCGTGTTGCGCGACGAAGACATGCAACTGAAGGCCATGTCGAACGTGTGCCTGCATCGCATGTCGGTGCTGCTGGAGGGACGGGGCAATGTACGCCGCATCGTCTGTCCGTATCACGCATGGAATTACTCGCTCGATGGCGCATTGAAAGGCGCGCCGCTGATGGACCGGCAAGCGGGCTTCTGCAAGGAAAGCTATAAGTTGCCGCAGATTCGCTGCGAGGAATGGCAAGGATGGATTTACGTGACGCTCAATCAGAGCGCCCCGCCCGTCCATACGCAGCTCGCAAAGCTGAATGAACTGATCGATGCATACGGCATGTCCGATTACGTCGAGACTTTCCATGAAGAACACGTGTGGAACACCAACTGGAAGATCCTCGCGGAAAACTTCATGGAGAGTTACCACTTGCCCATGCTTCATCGCGCGACGGTTGGACCGCATTCAAGGCTCGAGGAAATGGAATGCCCGCCTGGCTATCCCGCGTTCAACTATCACTGGATCACCAAAGAGGCGAGCTTGCCCATTGGCAACGCGCATCCTTCCAACACGCGGCTGACCGGACACTGGCGCAAGACGACTGCGCTGCTTGCCATCTATCCGACGCATCTGATCACGCTCACGCCTGGCTATTTCTGGTATCTCGTGCTGCAGCCTCAAGGCGTCGGGAAGGTACATATCCGTTTTGGCGGCGGGCTTGCGCCTGAATTCATTGCCGATTCCGAAGCCAATGCCCATATGGCGACGCTCAAGCAATTGCTCGATGAGGTCAACGCCGAAGACAGGCGCGGCGTCGAAGCCGTGTTTCGCGGCGTGCATGCACCGCTTGCAAGGCCAGGGCAATTGAGTCATCTCGAACGGCCCAATTACGACTTCGCGCGCTACCTGGCAAGCAAGATCGGCGCGCATTGAATATCGCATCAAAGACAGGACGCAATCACGATGTCAGACCCTTCCTTCATCTCGTTCTCGGGCGTGAGCAAATCGTATGACGGCGCGAATTATGTCGTCGACGATCTGAACCTCGACGTGCGCAAGGGAGAATTCCTGTCCTTGCTCGGGCCGTCGGGATCGGGCAAGACGACCACGCTGATGATGCTGGCGGGATTCGAATCGCCCACGCATGGCGAGATTCGTCTGGACGGCAAGCGGCTCGACGACAAGCCGCCGCATCAGCGCGATATCGGCATGGTGTTTCAAAACTACGCGCTGTTTCCCCATCTGACGATTGCCGAGAACGTCGCGTTCCCGCTTTCCGTGCGGCGCATCAGCCGCGCCGAGCAGAAGACGCGCGTGAAGCGCGCGCTCGATATGATCGAACTGCCGCATCTCGCGAATCGCCGTCCCTCGCAATTGTCGGGCGGACAGCAGCAGCGCGTCGCGCTGGCGCGTGCGCTCGTATTCGAGCCGAGCGTCGTGCTGATGGATGAACCGCTCGGCGCGCTCGACAAGCGCCTGCGCGAAACGATGCAATATGAAATCATGCGGCTGCATCGCGAACTGTCGCTGACCATCGTCTATGTGACGCACGATCAGGCCGAAGCCCTCACGATGTCCGACCGCGTCGCCGTGTTCTCCGATGGCCGCATTCAGCAAGCCGCGACGCCCAGCGAACTTTATGAAAACGCGCAGAACGCCTTCGTCGCGAACTTCGTCGGCGAGAACAACGGACTGACCGGTCGCGTGGTCGGTGTCGATGAACCATGGGCCACGCTCGCGTTATCGGATGGCAGCACGATTCGCGGCCGCTACGAGCACGGCCTGCGCGCCGGCGACGATGCCATGCTCGCACTGCGCCCCGAACGCGCCCATATTCCGGATGCCGAGGGCACGCATGTGGATCAGCACTGCAACGTCGTGCGCGCACGCGTCGACGAGCTCGTGTACTGCGGCGATCATCATCGCGTGCATCTGACGCTGGGTTCGCGCGATGCGATCGTCGTCAAGGTGCCGAACACGCAACGGCATGCACTGCCCGCACCCGGCGACGTGATTCAAGTCGCCTGGCGGCACGACGACTGCAAGATTCTCGCGGGAGCCGCGCCACGCAGCGCACCCGCTATTCAATCCCCCACCGCGCCATCACCTTCCATCATCACGACCGCACCAGCAGGAGCCAACTGACATGCGCACTCATATCAAAGCACAATGCGCCGCACTCGCCGTACTCGCTTTTGCCACCGTCACGACGCAAGCAGCAGAAACGCTGTCCGTCGTGACCTTTGGCGGCGCTTTCGAAGCCGCTGCAAAGAAGGCCTGGTTCGATCCGTTCACGCAATCGACGGGCGTCACGTTCTCGACCGAATCGTATGACGGCGGTCTCGCCAAACTGTCGGCCATGGAACAGGCGAAGAACACGACATGGGACCTGATGGACCTGGAAAGCAACGACGCCATCACCGCTTGCGATGAAGGCTTGCTCAAGAAGATCGACAAGAATTCGCTTGGCAAGACGAGCGATTTTATTCCCGGCTCGATCACGGATTGCGCGGTTGCGAGCATGGTTTGGTCCACGGTCTATGCCTACGACACGAGCAAGCTCAAGACCGCGCCGGCCACCGTCAACGACTTCTTCGACTTGCAGAAATTCCCTGGCAAGCGCGGGCTGCGCAAGTCGCCGAAGGTGGCGATGGAATGGGCGCTGATCGCCGATGGCGTCGATCCCAAGGACGTGTACAAGGTGCTCGGCACACCCGCTGGCGTCGATCGCGCGTTCAAGAAGCTGGATACGATCAAGAAGAACATCGTGTGGTGGGAGTCGGGGGCGCAAGCGCCGCAGCTTCTCGCGGACGGTGCTGTCGTGATGGTGCAGGCCTATAACGGCCGCATCGACGACGCCGTCAAGCGCGACCAGAAGCCGTTCAAGGCGGTATGGGACGGGCAGCTATACGACTTCGAATGGTGGGGCATTCCCGCTGGCGCCAAGCATGCGGATACGGCCGCGAAGTTCATCGTATCGCAGGCACAGCCAAAGGCGTCGGCCGATCTCTCGAAGTACATCGCGTATGCGCCGCCGCGCAAGGACGCAATCCCGCTCGTCGACAAGCAGCGTCTCGCCGATCTCCCCACTGCGCCCGACAACTTCAAGCGCGCGGTGCAGGTCAACGCGAGCTTCTGGGCGGACAACGCGGATGCGATCAACAAGCGCTTCCAGGCGTGGCTGACGCAGTAACGCCCCTGTAGAACGAGAGTCCATCTTGACCGTGACCACCCACCTGCACGCATCGGCCCAGGGCGCTCCGACCGGAGCCGCGGGCCGTGCGTCCTACCAGAAGGCGCAACGGCGCGCATCCATGCAGGCGTTGATGCTTGCGTTGCCGTTGATCGTGTTCCTGCTGTCGACATTCATCGCGCCGATTGCGCTGCTGCTCGCACGCAGCGTGCAGAATCACGAAGTGCCCGACAGCATGCCCGCGCTCGCGCGCGCCCTCGATGCGTGGGACGGTCACGGCGTGCCGGACGAGCGGACGTTCGCATTGCTCGCGTCGGGCCTCGCGCAGGCACGCGAGAGCGGACAGCTCGGCAACGTGGCGCGTCGCCTCAACTTCGCGCAGCCCGAGTTTCGCAGCCTCCTGATGCGCACGGCTCGCAGCATTCGCGACGATGCCCCTCCCGCGTGGAAGCCCGCATTGATCGGCATGGACGAGCGATGGAACTCGCCCGAAATATGGCGTTTGCTCAAACGTGCGGCTGCATCGCCAACGCCGGATTATTTGCTCGCCGCCGTCGACGCCGAAGTCACCCCGCAAGGCGCAATCGCATCGGTCCCGTCGAATGCGGCGGTATATCGCGATGCGTTCACGCGCACCATCTCCATCAGCGCAACGGTGACGCTGCTATGCCTCGTGCTCGGCTATCCCGTCGCGTGGCTGCTCGCGAATCTGCCCGCGAAAAGCAGCAACCGCCTGATGCTTTTCGTGATCGTGCCGTTCTGGACGTCCCTGCTCGTTCGCACGACCGCATGGTACGTGCTCTTGCAGCCGGGCGGCGTCATCAATAGCGTACTGACGGGGCTCGGCATCGCGACGCATCCAGTGCCGCTCATCTTCAATCGCACCGGCGTGCTGATCGGCATGACACACGTGCTCCTGCCGTACATGATCCTCGCGATCTACTCGGTGATGAAGAGCGTTTCCCCCGTCTACGTGCGCGCGGCGAAATCGCTGGGGGCGCATCCGTTCACGGCTTTCATGCGCGTGTACGTGCCGCAGACACTGCCCGGCGTCGGCGCGGGTTGCTTCCTCGTATTCGTGCTCGCGCTCGGTTACTACATCACGCCCGCGCTGCTCGGCGGTGCAGGCGACGAGATGATCAGTCAGCTCATCGCGATCCAGACCAACACGCAACTCAACTGGGGGCTCGCGGGCGCGCTGTCTGCGTACCTCGTGATCTTCACGGCGATCGTCTATTTCCTGTTCAACCGCATCGTGGGCATCGACCGTCTGCGCTTCGGCTGAGGCACCCGCATTCGAAGGAACGTTCATGCAAGACAAACGCAACACGGTGCTGACCGAACGCATCGCCGCGCGCTGGGTGCGCTTGCATACCGCGCTGGTGCTGTTCTTCCTGATCGCGCCGATCCTCGCGATCATCCCGCTCTCGTTCAACTCGGGCTCGTATTTCTCATACCCGTTGCAGGGCTTTTCGTTGCGCTGGTACCAACAGGCGCTTACGAGCGCGGACTGGCAGCGCGCGCTGCTCAACAGCATCGGCATCGGCGCGGCTTCCACGCTGATCGCAACGTGTCTCGGCACGCTTGCCGCGCTCGGCCTTTCACGCGCGCAGTTTCCGCTACGCTCGGTCATCATGCCGATCATCATTTCGCCGATGATCGTGCCGATCGTCGTCGTCGCGGCGGGTTTCTATCTCATCTTTGCGCCGCTCGGTCTCGTCAACTCGTATCCCGGCGTGGTGCTTGCACATGCGGCGCTCGGCACGCCCTTCGTGGTCATCACGGTGACGGCGTCGCTGCTATCGTTCGATCAGAGCTTGTTGCGCGCGGCGTCGGGGCTGGGCGCAAAACCGTGGACCGCATTCAGGCGCGTGACGCTGCCGCTCATCACGCCCGCAGTGGCCACGGGCAGCGTATTCGCGTTCGCTACTTCGTTCGATGAAGTCATCGTGATCCTGTTCATCGGCGGTCCGGAGCAGAAGACCGTGCCCCGGCAGATGTGGAGCGGTATTCGCGATTCCATCGATCCGTCGATTCTCGCCGTCGCAACGATGCTGATCGTGTTCGCGGTGCTGCTGTTCGCCAGCATCAACTGGCTGCGCGCCCGTGCGGCGACGGCGAGCGAAGCGCTGGCTTAGTTAGCGCCCGGACTCATCGCCCGGACTCATCGCCCGAGTTCCTCGCCGAGCATCTTCTCCGCATAGTCGACGAAACGCCGCGCCGGCGTGGTAAGCCGATTGCGCTTGAGCCACGCGGCGACGAGCGACGAACGCGATACGTCCTCGGCAATCTCCGCCGCGACCACTTCATTGCCGTCATAAGTCAGCGACGAAGGCGGCCGCGTAACGAGAAGCGAATAGCCGAAGCCCTGCCCCACCATGCCGCGCACGAGTTCGAGCGACGGTGAACTGAAGGTGACGCGCGGCGTCAGGCCGAATGGCTCGAACAGATCGACGAAGTAATTCCGGCTCGGCGCGACATCGAGCAGAATTAGCGGCTCGTCGTAAACATCGAAAAGACTGACCATCGCCTGCCCTGCGAGACGATGCGACGCCGGCAGCAACACATAGGGGCTTTGCGGACGCGTCAGCCGATGCGTATCGATGGCCGCATCGAGCCCCAGTTCATACACCATGACGAGATCGAAGCGGCCGCTGAATAGCCCTTGCAGCAGCTCGTCCTGATCGCCATCGCGCACGCGAATCTCGATGCCGGGATACACCGTGTTGAAGCCGCGAATCAGCGAAGGAAGATAGAGCGGCGCGAAAGTCTCGAAGCAACCGATATCCACGCTGCCCGAAGATACATCCCCTTCCGCCAGCGCGTTTTGCTCGAACTCTCTCGCGCTGCGCAAGAGTTCGCGGGCCTGTTCATAGAACCGCGCGCCCGCTGGCGTCAGCGATACACCCTGTGCATGACTGCGGATGAAAAGCTGTGTGCCGAAGCCTTCTTCCAGCCCCTTGATGGCGGCGGATATCGACGGCTGCGCGATATAAAGCTGCCGCGATGCCTCCGCGACACTTCCATGATCGACCGTCGCAACGAAGTATTTGAGCTGACGCAGCGTGAAAGAAGTGGCCATGCGCGCGCTGTATCGAAAGGACCGGGAAGCCGATGGTAGCAGGACAGAATCACTCAGTGCCGCCCGGTCTTTCGATCAGCCGATGAAGGGAAACTCCTTCTCCGGCAGCGGATCGCCGTGCCGGAGCTGCCCCGCGAGATGCCGATAGGGCGGAGACGTCTCGCCGCCGCGATCGACATACACCGCTTCATCGCCGAGCCATCGGAACGACACCACGCGGCGCGAGTTGCCCGCTTGCCGGTTGCCGGGCGCGCCATGTACCGTCAGGTAGTTGAACGCGATCGCATCGCCCGGCTGCAAGTCCCAGCCGAGAATGTCGTATTCCTCGCGATGCGCTTCGATATCCGGCATGTCTTCGAGACCGTCGACGCTTCGATCGTAACTTACGCCGGTGAACTTTCGCGGCCTGAAGAGCTTGCCCCAGCGATGCGAACCCGCGACGAATTCGACGCATGTATCGCGCGGAACAGTATCGAGCGGCACCCACATGCTGACGCTTTGCCGCGCGCTCACGCAGTAATAGGGCTCGTCGTGATGCCAGGGCGTCGGCTTGTCCGCGCCGGGTTCCTTGACGAGCACATGTTCGTGAAAGATGCGCGCACGGTCGGACTGCATCAGTTCGCGTGCGATACGCGCAGCCGGACTCTCTTCGACGAAGCGTCGAAACGGCTCGATGCGCTGCCAGTTGCAATAGTCGCCAAAGAAGCGGCCTGTCGCTTTCCCAGCCGTATAGTCGCGAAAATCCGGACCCGGCTCCGCGACGTTCATCGCAACGCCCTCACGCAGCGCCGGAATCCATTCCGTGAATACGCCGCGTAATACCGTAACGCCATCGCGCGCGAACGCTTCTTTCTCTTCTTCGAACATGTGATTCTCCTGGTGAGAGATCGGTAATGTTCGATAAGGGTGTCACGACATATTGCCCCGGGAAATAATGAAAAACCTATAACCCCGAAAGGAAAATGCTGGAGCGCGGCCAGCGAGCATCCTCGCCGGCCGCGCCTATGCAAAGACTCAGTGACTCGCGCCTTCCACCGCGCCGATGCCCGTTTCCGAACGAACGGTCTGCGCATCGAAGCCTGCCTGATCGATCCGCGCACGCGCGGACTTGTCCGTCACCGAGAAGAGCCAGATGCCGGCGAAGCCGATCGCCATCGAAAACAGCGCAGGCGATGCATACGGAAACGGCGCATTGGCGAAGTGGAAGACATCCACCCACACGGCCTTCGAGAGCACGGTCAGCGCCACTGCGGAGAGCAGCCCGAGGAAGCCGCCGACCGCCGCGCCGCGCGTCGTGCATCCCCGCCACAACACGGACATGAACAGCACCGGGAAGTTAGCCGAAGCCGCGACCGCGAACGCAAGCGACACCATGAACGCAATGTTCTGCTTCTCGAACACGATGCCGAGCACGACCGCCACGAAGCCGAGCACGACCGTCGTCACACGCGATACATGCAACTCGCTCTTGCTCGACGCGTTGCCGTGCTTGAACACGGTCGCATAAAGATCATGCGATACCGCCGACGCCCCCGCGAGCGTCAGGCCCGCAACCACCGCGAGGATCGTCGCGAACGCAACCGCCGATATGAAGCCGAGGAACACGTTGCCGCCCACCGCGCTCGCAAGATGCACCGCCGCCATGTTGGTCCCGCCGAGCAGCTTGCCGCCCGCATCCTTGAACGCAGGATTGGTGGACACCAGCACGATTGCGCCAAAGCCGATGATGAACGTGAGAATGTAGAAGTAACCGATCCACGTCGTCGCCCAGAACACCGACTTGCGCGCTTCCTTCGCATTCGGCACGGTGAAGAAGCGCATCAGGATGTGCGGCAGGCCAGCGGTGCCGAACATCAGCGCAATGCCGAATGAAATAGCCGAGATCGGGTCCTTGATGAAATTGCCCGGCCCCATGATCGAGGCCTTCTTTTCATGCACATCGACGGCTTTCGCAAAGAGCGCCTCGGGGCTGAAGTTGAATTGCCACAGCACCATGAAAGCCATGAACGATGCACCCGCGAGCAGCAGACAGGCCTTGATGATCTGCACCCAGGTGGTCGCGGTCATGCCGCCGAACAGCACGTACACCATCATCAGCGCGCCGACGATCACCACGGCGATCCAGTATTCGAGGCCGAACAGGAGCTTGATGAGCTGTCCCGCGCCGACCATCTGCGCGATCAGGTAAAACGCCACCACGACGAGCGTTCCCGATGCCGCGAACGCACGAATGGGCCCCTGCTGGAAGCGATACGCGGCGACATCGGCGAACGTGAAGCGTCCGAGATTGCGCAGCCGCTCGGCCATCAGGAACGTGATGATCGGCCAGCCGACGAGAAAGCCGATCGAATAGATGAGACCGTCATAGCCGTTCGTATAGACCGCCGCCGAGATGCCGAGAAACGATGCCGCCGACATGAAATCGCCGGCGATTGCAAGGCCGTTCTGAAAGCCGGTGATGCCGCCGCCCGCCGTATAGAAGTCCGCAGCGGAGCGGGTTCGTTTCGCGGCCCACTTGGTGATGAAGAGCGTCGCCACGACGAACGCGATGAACATGCTGATCGCCGTCCAGTTCGTGGCCTGCTTGACCGCCTGTCCGAGATCGCCGCCCGCTGCGAGTGCAGTGCTGGAAGCCGTTGCAGCGGCAATGAGCGCGCTTGCAGTAAAGATGCGTCGAGCGTTCATTGGACCTCCCGCTTGATCTTGTCGGTGAGTTCGTCGTACGTGCTGTTGGCGTGACGAACGTAGAGTCCGGTAATCGCGACGGTGAAGACGATCACGAACAGGCCGATCGGCATGCCCCACGTCATCACGCCCGCGCCGATTTTCGATGCGAGCAGATCCTTGTCGAATGCGATCAGCAACACATAGCCGTAATAGACGATCAGCACGAGCGCCGTGAGCGTCCAGCCGAGCGTCGAGCGTTTGCGGACGAGTTCGCGATAGGCCGCGCTCGATTTGATGGTCTGTGCGACCTGTACATCCATGATGTGTCTCCTGCCAAGGTGATGTTTGCGCGCGCGATACATGATCTCTGAATCTTTTTTTTGCGCTGACGCCTAAGGTACGTGCGCCGGCTTACCCGTTTCTTACGCGAAGGGACGGTAAGCGGCGGGGTTTACGCGGGGGTATCGGCGGCAAACTGCGTTAAGCACGCCATGAAACGTGATGATTGCGCGTGATTCACGTATCGTTGCAACAGCTCCGCAGAACTTCCTCACGACGACACGCGCCGCACGGACGATCCGATTGACCGTTCGGCATTGCCATAGTTTCCGTGCGCCAAGCTGTCTCGCTCACTCGAAATCAGGGAGAAGACCATGTGCAATCACGCCAGCCATGAACGAGCCCATCCGATCTACTGCATCCTGCCGCCGCATATGCTCAAGGAGATCGCGAAAAAGGGCACGCCGCAGCAGCGCTCGCTCGCCATCGAAACCCTGAGCGCCGACCACACGTTCCGGCAAATCCGCTCCGTTCAGGCGGCGATGATCGCGCCCAGACGCGGCGTACACCCGAAGCCGGCCGCCGCGCCGTCGGCTCAGCGTAGCATCTACACGGCGAACAATACGGAGACCTTGCCGGGCACGCTCGTGCGATCCGAAGGCGCTCACAAGTCCAACGATGTCACCGTCGACGAGGCCTATGACGGCCTCGGTGCGACCTTCGATTTCTATCTGAAGGTATTCCAGCGCAACTCCATCGACGATGCGGGCATGCCGCTCGTCGGCACCGTGCATTACGGCGTCGAATACGACAACGCGTTCTGGAATTCGCAGCAGATGGTGTTCGGCGATGGCGACGGCTCGCTGTTCAATCGCTTCACGATCGCGCTCGATGTGATCGGCCATGAACTCACGCATGGCGTCACCGAGCACGCAGCCGCCCTCGCCTATTCGGGTCAATCCGGCGCGCTGAACGAATCCGTGTCCGATGTATTCGGTGCGCTCATCAAGCAATACGCGCTGCAGCAAACGGCGAGCGAGGCGGACTGGCTGATCGGCGCGGGCCTGTTGACGAGCAGCGTGAACGGCGTCGCGCTGCGTTCGATGAAAGAGCCCGGCACCGCCTACGACGATCCCGTGCTCGGCAAGGACCCGCAACCCGCCGACATGGCGCACTATGTTCAGACGGCGCAGGACAATCATGGCGTCCACATCAACTCGGGCATTCCGAACCGCGCGTTCTGTCTGGCCGCGCTCGACCTTGGCGGCTACGCCTGGGAGAAGGCCGGGCGCATCTGGTACGAGACGCTCAACGATCCGCACCTCAAGCCGAACGTCAACTTCAAGACCTTCGCGAAGCTCACGGTATCGAACGCTGACCGCATCTTCGGCGCGGGCAGTGCGGAGTCGAAGGCCGTCAGCAAAGCGTGGGATACGGTCGGCGTGTTGTGATCCGCGAGCATCGCTTTGAATGGCATGCAGAAGGAGTCGTCTGTGCGCGCTGAACTGATCATCGACGGGGGCGTCGGCTTTTTTCCCGGCCTTGCACGGCCCATTGTCATCGACGAATGCGATCTGTCGCCCGCTGACCGCGAAGAGCTGTCGCGCTTGGTATCGGCCGCACGCGAGCAACCGGCTGCTGCGTCACGGGCCGAAGCGAAGCCGGTGCCGGACGGGCGGACGTATCGCATCGTCATCGTTTCGGGCGATGGGGACATCGAACTGCGATGCGCCGATCCTGCCGTGCCGCCCGCTTGCTCCGCGCTGATGGTGTTTATCAAGCAGCATGGGCGCCGATGATCGCTCGCGAATGCTGTCGGATCTACCTGTCGCATTGTAAAGCGGCAGGGGTCTGTCCTTGTCAGAGCCAGAATGCAGACGCGGCGGCGTACGAACGTCCGCTGGCACCTAATTTGCTCAGAACATTCGGCGCGGCGTCGCGAGCCGCGCGGATATCGCCTGTCCAACTTAAGCGAGCAGGCCGCGAAGGCCCATGATATGAGACGACACGCCATTCGATTCGAACCAACCGCATCTCGCGCAGCCGACGCCCGCCGCGCCCGCGATCACGCTGCCTGATGCTCACGCTGTCACGCAGCATCGGAAGCACGCTCGCGTCGATATTCGCCGCAGCACTCGCGATTACGCTGCTTCCCGCACGCGCCGATGAACCCGCGCGCCAGCCATCCATTGCGCTCTTTTACGGCGCGCCGGTGCCGGTCGGCCAGTTGTCGGCGTTCGATGCCGTCGTCGTCGAACCGGACAGCGGCTTCTCGCCGTCCGCGCACGCCGCGCAATCGGCGCAGTCGAAATGGTTCGCTTATGTGAGCGTCGGCGAAGTCACGCCCGTGCGTGCTTACTACAAGTACATGCCGCCCGCGTGGCTCAAGGGTAGCAATGCGGCGTGGGCGTCGCGCATCGTCGATCAGACCGCGCCCGGATGGCCGCAGTTCTTCGTCGAACGTGTCATCGCGCCGTTGTGGGAGCGCGGTTATCGCGGCTTCTTTCTTGATACACTGGACTCCTATCAATCCATCGCCCGCACCGACGACGAACGCGCGCAACAACAAGCCGGCGTCGTCGCGGTCATCCGCGCGATCAAGGCGCGCTATCCGGACGCGCGGCTCATCTTCAATCGCGGATTCGAATTGATGCCGCAGGTTCACGACCTCGCGTATGCGGTCGCGTTCGAGTCGCTGTATCGCGGATGGGATCAGGCGGCGAAGCGGTACGTCGCGGTGCCGGAAGCCGACCGCGAGTGGCTTCTCGGCCAGACGCGCACGCTGCGCGAACGTTACGGACTGCCGGTGCTGTCGATCGATTACTGCCCGCCGGCGGATCGCGAATGCGCGCGCGATGCTGTCGACAAGATCACCGCGCAGGGCCTCATACCCTACGTAACGGACGGTGCGTTGCAAACGGTCGGGACGGGCCCCGCCCGCGCCGCGATGCTACCGGCTGCGAGTGCATCGCGCACGATTCTCGTCGTTCAGGACGTGGCGCCCGGCGCGGATCTCAACGTGACGCCGGGCGTGCGCTATGTGTCGATGCCGCTCAACTGGCTCGGCTATCGCGTGGAATTCGCGGACATTGCGAAGCCTTTGCCCGAAGGCGATTTGTCGAAGCGATATGCGGGCGTCGTCGTGTGGCTCGACTATCCGGTGCCTGACCCGTCGGCGTTTCGCGACTGGCTCGAAGCGCAGGTCGACAATCACACGCCCGTCGCGATGCTGACGACGTTCGGTGTCGACATGAGCGGCGACCTTGCGCGCAAGCTCGATCTCGAACCCGTTGCAGGCCGCGCTGGCAAACGATTGCGGGTCGAATCGATGGATGCCTCGATGATGGGCTTCGAAATGCAGCCACAACCCGATCCGCACGATACGGCGAACGTCCGCGTCGGCGCGCGCAGCCATTCGCTGTTGCGGCTTGCATCGGCGGATGCGGGCAACGCGTTCACGATCGATGCCGCCGCGATCACCCCGTGGGGCGGCTACGCGATGCGCCCCTTCGCCGTCTTCGAGATGCCGATGGCCAACCAGGCGCGTTGGGTTCTGCAGCCGATCCGCTTCTTTCGCGCGGCGCTGCGCCTTCCCGAAGACATGCCCGCGCCCGATCCGACCACGGAAAACGGCCGGCGCTTGCTGATGACGCATATCGACGGCGATGGCCTCGCCTCGCGCGCGGAGTTCGACGTGAACGGCGGGACGATGAAGGTATCGACGAACGCATCACCGCAGTATTCCGGCGACGCGCTCTACAACGTGATCCGACAGTTCGGTCTGCCAACTACTGTGTCCGTCATCGAGGGCGAAATATCGGATAACGGCCCCTACCCTAAAGATGCGCCGCGCCTGCGCGCCATTGCGCGCGAGCTGTTTGCGCTGCCGAACGTCGAGATGGCGAGCCACACCTACACGCATCCATTGCAGTGGATGCGCGTGACGGGCCTCGGCAAATCCAGCGGCGACGACACCGCCGAAGGCGCGAGCCGCGCGAACTACAACGGACTGTCTATCGACATTCCCGGCTATCGCTACGACACCGGTCGCGAAATCGAAGGCTCCATTCGCTACATCGACACGCTCGCGCCCGCCGGCAAGCGCGTGAAGATGCTGCTGTGGAGCGGCGACTGTCAGGTTCCGGCGAGCGTCATCCAGGCGGCGGACAAAGCGGGCGTCTACAACATGAACGGCGGCGACACGCTCATCACGAAACGCTATCCGAGCTGGGCTGCGATTGCGCCGCTCGGCGTGAACAAGGATGGCTTCTTTCAGGTGTTCGCGCCGAACCAGAACGAAGAGCCGTACACGGACCTGTGGCATGGACCGTACTACGGCTATCAGCGCGTGCTCGAAACCTTCGACATGACGGAGACGCCGATTCGCTTCAAGCCGGTCGATGTCTATTACCACATGTTTTCCGGCACCAAGTATGCATCGGTGAAGACCTTGTCGGAGGTGTATCGCGCATTGTCGGCGCAACCGCTGATGCCCGTCTACGCGTCGGAATATGCCCGCAAGGTGCACGACTTCGAACGCATGGACGTGTCGCGCGATGGCGACTTCTGGCGCATTCGCGGCAATGGCGATCTGCGCACCGTACGCCTGCCGGAAGGGCGCGTGCCGGACCTTGCGAGCGCGGAAGGCGTCATCGGATATAAGGCGGGACCGGGCGGCGTGTATGTCAGCCTGAGCGGGGCCGATGCGCGCTTTCGCATTGTCGATGCAGCGCATGCGGCGAAGTTGCCGTACCTCGCGGAAGCCAACGGCGCCGTCGATCGCTTCACGCGCACCGCGCAGGGCTTTTCATTCGAACTCGCGTCGCATGTCGCGCCGCACTTCGCCATCGGCGGCGAAGCGCGTGCGAATGCATGCGTTGTCAGGGCGAATGGCCGTGCGCTCGCCCCCGCCATCGCGCAGGGACGTCGCGTGTATTCGCCGCCCGCGTCGAAGCGCAACGAATCGGAAGCCGTTCATGTCGATGTCGTCTGCGCAAGCTGATCGCCAGCGGCTTTTCTCGCCCTTCGTCATCGCGGCTTTCGGGCTGCTGGTCGCGCTCATGCTCGTGCTGGCGTTTCCGCGCGAGCGCTTGCAAGAGCGGCTGCTGCAAGGCCGCGAAGCCGATACGCTGACTATTGCCTATCTCGAAGCGTGGCTGCGCATCGAACCCGATAACACCGACGTGCTGAATGAATTGACGCGCGAGTATCTGAAGGCACAGCGTGTTGCAGATGCAAAACGGATGCTCACGCGGCTGTCCGTTTCGAGCGATCCGCAGGCGCAGTTGCGGGCGCTGAAAGTGCGTATCGAGCTTACCGAGACAGAGGCATATGCACTCGCGCCGGGCGATCGTGCACGTGCCGCGCGGCTTGCCCAGTTCGATGCGCTGCTCAAGGAGGCCATCGACAAGCCGTGGGATGCGGCCGAACTCGAAGCCTTTGCGGCGAAGGCGCGTGCATTGAACGACGGTGCGCTCGCCGGCCGATACTACGAGCGGCTCGCGCGACTGAAGCCCGACGAAGCCTCGCGCTGGCTCGCGCAAAGCGCCCAGTTGAAACTCGCTGCGGGCGATCACGCTGCCGCTGCCGATGCGTTTTTCGCAGCGCAGACGCATGCCGCGACACGCGACGACGAGCGTCGTCTCTTCCTCTCGGGTGTGCAGGCGTTGCAGGCCGGGAACCGTCTCGCCGATGCGCTCGCTGCCGCCGATGCGCACATCGGCTCGCTCGGGGGCGATCGTGAAACGCTGCGCTATTTGACGCGGCTTGCGCTGGCCGCCGGGCGACCGGACATCGCGGGCCGCTATGCGAAGCGCCTGCTCGATATGTCGGCGCGCAAGAACGCGGCGCGATTGGCGGCGCTCGATGGCGCACGAACGCCACGCGCGGCGATCTGCGCCCGCGCGTGCATGCGCGGCTCGGCGGGACATATCATCAAGCGCATATCGGATGCACAAGCGCCGCGCAATCTTCCCGATCCTGCCGACTACGAACTTGGCTTCAAAGTCTTTCTGGCGAATGGCGATCTCGCAGCCGCGCAACGCGTTGCACAAACGGCGGTCGATCGCGATCCCGCATCCGTCGAATGGCGCGAACGTCTGGCGCAGGTCGCCGAATGGAACCATGCGCCGGACGTCGCGCTTGCCAACTATCTCGTGCTCGCCCGCACGCATGGCGACGACAAATACTGGAAACAAGTGGAGCGCTTCGCCCCTGCCCTCGGCGATATCGACGCAATGCTCGCCGCGGCCATTCACGAATCGGACCGCGCACCCGGCGACATGAAGCAGCTCGATCGCGTCGTGAGCGCCTATGAAGCCCAGGCCGATCCCGATGCCGCGCTTCGCTTTCTGCAAGCGCGTGCGAAGGGTGCTTATCGCCGGCAAGTGCTTGAGCGTTACGCGAGCCTCGCCGAACGCAAAGGCGACGACGATCTCGCCATCGAAACATACGGACACCTGATGACCGAGTTCGGCCCCGATCCGGCCTACGCGCTCAAGCTCAGTCTCATGTACTACACACGCGCTCGGTTCGATCGTTCGCTCGCCGTGCTGGATGCCGCTAAGAGCGACGCTAGCGCGGAGAACGGCGACTTCTGGCGCTTCTACGCGATGATGGCGACGCTGCGCCAGCAAGATCAGAAGGCACGCGAAGGCTACGACAGACTCGTCGAAGGGGGGCAGGCATCGCCCGACGATCTCACCGCGATGGTCTCGCTCTACGACGACGAGCCGCTCGAAGCGGGACGCATTGCCGAGTTCGCGTATCGCCGCACGGGGCGCGAGCCGCTGCTCGAACTCGCCATCTACGACTACCTGCGCGCCCGTGCGACTGCGCGCATCGGCGCATTGCTGGCCTCGCTCGATCCCGCCGCTCGTGAGCAAGCCGAGCGCTCGCCGCGCTTCTTGCTGGCGCGTGCGCAGTATCTCCGGCGCGCGGGCGACCCCGACGGCGCACTCGCCGACACCCGCGCGGCGCTCGTCATTGCACCCGGCGATCAGGAAGCCCGCGCCGCGCTGATCTGGGCTCTGAACGAGCGCGGCAGCGATGCCGAACTGCGCGCCACCCTCGCCCGCTATGCACGCTCCAGCGAACGCGACAGCGCGCTTTGGGCGCCGTATGCAGCCGCGTATTTGCGGCTCGGCAATGCGCGTGGCGCGCTGCACATGATGCATAAGCAGGCCGCGTCGCGCCGCGACGATCCGTTGTGGGCGCTTGGCTATGCGGATGCGCTGGAACTCAACGGGCGCATCGACGATGCATGGCGCGTGCGCAACGCAGTGTGGCGCAAGCAGATGGCGCTGCGTGCATCGGGCAAACAACCGCTTGCCCTCGACGATGAACAGCGCGACGACCTGCGCGGGCGCATGGTGGGCCTTACAGACCAGTTCGTGGGCGGCGATGCATCGCGACAAGTCTTGATCCAGCTGCTGCGTGCAGACGGCAACTCCATCGGTATGCCGAATCAAATTATCGCGAGCGACGACGCGATGCAAAGCACCGCGCATCGCGAAGAGAACAAGCAGCGCCTCTATTCCGCCGTCGCCCGCGAAGCCGCGCTCGGCTGGCTGCAATCACACGAGGCCTACGACGCCGAAAGTCTGTGGCTCTTGCGCCAGTACATCGACAGTGCGACGCGCCCGGTCTACGCTGAAGTGACGATCGCGCTCGCCGAACACGATCGCGCGACGCTGAATCGCCTGCTCGATACCGAAGCCGACTGGATACCGCGTCAAAACCGGCTCGACGCCCAGGCCACGACCGGCCGCTTCGGCGACGTGCAAACGCACGCGTTCGAACAGCAGTTCACGCTGCCCGACGATGAAATCGTCAATCAGATATTGCGCGAGCAATTGCTGCGCAACGCGCAAGCCATTGCGCCGCATTTCAGGGTCGTCGATCAGGGCGGACTGTCGTACACGGAAACCGGCATCGGCGCAGGCCTGCGGCTGTCGCCGACGCAATCGCTCGCGCTTAATTACGTCGAACGCAACCAGCACGGCGATAGCACACTCGTCAACGTGCCGCGTCACGACCGCCAGTTGTTGCTCGCGTGGCGCCATCTTGGCCTCGACGACAGCGAGCGCGTGAGCATCGGCCGTCGCAATGCACTCGATGACTTCACGACGGCTCGCATCGACGGAACGCTTTTCGAACAACAAACGCTCAGCTTCAACTACGCGCTCGGCTTCAATCAGGCGGCGACGGAGACGAGCCAGTTGATCGTCGGCGGAATGAAGGATCTCGCGAGCGTGGGCTTCAATTATCGGCCGGACCCGCATGTGTTCGTCGGCGGGCGTGTGGAATACGACCGCTTTCATGGACAAGACCGGTCGTTTCTCGGCACGGGGACGGTGGTGGACTTCAACGCGGGCTACAAGCTGCGAGCGGATTATCCCGACTACACGATCCGCGCGGTCTTCGCGCATGGACAGTACAGCGCGTCGGGCACTCCCGGCAGCCAGCTCGCGCGCCTGTTGCCCGCCGGCACGCCGCTGACCGCGAGCCAGTTCATGCCGCAGTCGTTCACGCAGGAAGGCGTGCTGTTTTCTTTCGGCGACGACCTGCCCGAAGGCTATACGCGCGGCTGGCGGCCATTCTTTGCTGCCGGGCCGATCCACGATTCCAACCAGGGCTGGACCGCGCAAGTGCGCGTGGGACTCGCTGGCAGCGTGCTCGGCAACGACCAGGCGCTCGTCTACTACGAGCATGCCGGCGCGACGGCCGGACGCACGCAGGCGTTCACGGAATACGGCGTGCGCTATCGCTGGCTGTACTAGCGACGCCCGCTCGACATATACATCGGATAACGAAGCAAGCGGAGAGGACATATGAGACTGCCACGACGACTGGAAGCCGCGTTATTGACCACATACGCGGTGCTTGCGCTCAACGCATGCGCAGTGATGGATCACAGCGACACTGCCGCCGCCGCGCTCGACAAGAACGCAAGCTGGACCGTGCTGCCGATCGCCAATCGCACGGAAACGCCGCAAGCGGGCTTGCGCGCGTCGGCGATTGCGCAAAGCCTGCTGACATCGAATGGAATACAGCTCACGCGATACCCCGACACCGGCGACGAAGAAACGCTCTTCGATACCGCCAAGCCCGACGCGAATGCGAAGGCGCTCGCCTGGGCGCGATCGCAGAACGTGCGTTACGCGCTGACCGGCACGGTCACGGAGTGGCGCTACAAAGTCGGCGTCGATGGCGAGCCGGCCGTGGGCCTGACCTTCGACGTCGTCGATGTCGCGAGCGGCAAGGTCGTCTGGAGCGCGGCGGGCAGCCGCACCGGATGGAGCCGCGATGCTCTTTCGGGCGTCGCACAGAAGCTCGAGAAGTCGCTTCTCGGCGCGTTGACGAAGTAAGCCGCCATGCCCGCAATCGAAGGTAGCGGCAAGAGCCAGGACGACGCCAATCCGCGACGCCAGCGCGCCGCGCAAAGCGGACAGTCCGTCGCCCGCGACATGCCGTGGGCGCGCGTGTTCGCGCCATCGGGCATCTCGCGCAGGCGGGCCGCGTTCATCGCGATGGAAGACGTCGTCGCGACCATCGCGCTGCTCGTGGTGTGCCGGTTCGTCGACCCCGCCGACCCGCTGCTCTCGCGCACCGGCTTCGGCTGGGTCTGGCTCGTGCCTGTGGTCTTCGCGCTGCGCTACGGGACGCTCGCGGGCACGGGCAGCGCACTGTTGCTATTGCTCGCATGGCATGCGCCGCAGTGGGCCAACGGCATGCACGCGCACGCCGCGTTTCCCGGCGGCTTCTTCTTCGGCGGGTTCGTGCTCACGCTGCTATGCGGGCAATTCGGCGATATCTGGATCGGACGTCAGCGGCAGGCGCGCATTGCCAACGACTATCTCGCCGAACGGCTGTCGATACTCACGAAGAATCAGTTTCTGTTGCGCCTGTCACATGAGCGGCTCGAACAGGATGTGCTTGCGCGCCCCGCGACCTTGCGCGATTCTCTCGCGCGCCTGCGTTCCCTTGCACTCAACGACGAAGACGATGGCCCGCTGCAAGGCGCCGGGCGCTTTCTGAAGACGGCTGCGCAGGCGTGTCAGCTTGAAACGGCGAGCCTCTTTGCATGGACGGGAAGTACGGTTGCGACGACGCCGGTTGCAAGCGTCGGCGATCCCTTCGAACTCGACATGAGCGATCCGCTCGTCAGCGAGGCGCTGGACAAGCTCGTGTTGACGCATCCCGAATCGAACGCGACCGATGCAGACACGCGTTATCGCGCAGTCGCTCCATTGCTCGACGCCGCCGGGAGGCACGTGGCGCTGCTCGTCGTTGAACGCATGCCCTTTCTCGCGATGACCCGCGACAACCTCCAGTTCCTGCTCGTGCTATGCGGTTATTACGCCGACAGCGTGCGCCATGCGGATGTGAGCCGCTCGATCCTGCAGGCATTCCCACGGTGTCCTTATGATTTCGCACTCGACTATGCCCGCCTCGTTCACTTGCTGCGCGACACGGGCGTGGAGTCGTCGCTCGTCGCGCTCGTCTTCGATACGAGCGAGTTCGGCGCATCGCTGCATGAACATGTGCTGCGTCTGCGACGCTCGCTCGATGCACAGTGGCCGATCATCACGCCGGCGCGTCGCGTCGTGCTCACACTGATGCCGCTTTCGGGCGAAAGCGCGGTGGCGGGCTATCTGCTGCGCATCGAAGAGAATCTGCGCGCGCAGTTTGGCGCGGACTTCGAATCGGCGCACGTCGCGACGCACGCAATGCGCCTTTCCGCCGATTCGCCCGTGGAAGGCCTGCATCACTTTCTGAGGCTGTGTCATGTCGAAGACTGAGCGCGCGATGCATCGCACGATTCTGGCGCTCGCGTGGCTGTCAGCGATCTGTGGCGTCGTCGTGCAGGCCTACGTTTTCGTACTCGCTGCGCAAGGCGGGCCGCCAACGCGGGTGCTGCTCATGTGCCTCGCGCTGCAATGCGTCGCTGCTGCGCTGATCGCGTTTGCGTGCTGGCGGTCCCTGCCGCAGCGATATCGCTCGAAAGGGGCATGGTGCTATCTGTGGCTGCTGAATTTCGCGGTACCGGCGGGCGGCGCGCTGGTTTCCGTGGGCGCAATGATCGTGGCGCTTGCGTTGCCGCGTCGCGTGCAGGCTCGCCATATTGCTTACGTCGAAGAACCAGAGTTCGCGACGCATTTGATTCCGCACGTTTCATATGGACGCGGCGCGCGCCTGAAGGCCGAGTTGCAGAACGCCGAAGCGGTGACATCGCTGCGCATGACCGCCTTGCTCGCGATGCAGTCGATGCCCGCGCATACCATCAGTCCGCTATTGCGCGGCATGCTCGCCGATCCGCTCGACGATATCCGCCTGCTCGCTTACGGCATGCTCGACAGCCAGGAGAAGCAGCTTACGCAGCGCATCCTCGCGCAACGCCCTAAGCTCGCGATGCAGCTCGAGCCGCGCGAGCGTTACGAGGTCAACAAGACGCTCGCCGAACTCTATGGCGAGCTTATCTACGCGCATCTCGTTCAGGGCGACGTCTATCGAAACGCAGCCGATCAAGCCGATGCCTACGCCGCCGCTGCACTCGAAATCGAGCCCTCCGACGCCGCGTTGTGGCGCATGCGCGGACGCCTTGCGCTGGACCGCGGCGATCTCGACGCCGCCGACATCTTGCTCGAACGCGCGATCGAACAGGGCTTCGCACGCGACCGCATGCTGCCCTATCTCGCGGAAGCCGCTTATTTGCGCGGCGATTTCGCGCGGGTGAAAACACTGCTCGGACAAATGAGCCCCTCCGCGATCCTGCCCGTCATGAAACCCGTGCTCGACTATTGGCGCGGCTCGCTCGCCACTCTTCGCAAAGGCTCGACATGAACACCGTTGCCCATCCCGATGCAGCGTCCGTGCAGACCTGGCCTGCGCTCAGCACTGCGTTACCCAAAGCCACGCGCGCGGATGTCGTGCTGCTCCTCGAAGGGACGTTCCCGTATGTAAGCGGTGGCGTGTCGAGCTGGGTCAATCAGATGATCCGCGCTTTTCCGGATCTCACGTTTGCGCTCTGCTTTCTCGGCAGCCGTCCACAGGATTATCCGAAGGCATCGTATGCATTGCCGCCCAACGTCGTGCATCAGGAAAATCACTTCCTGTACGATTTCGAAGCCGCGCCCGAAGCCGAGAAACGCCGCGGGGATCGCACGGCCTTCGCGGAATCGGCGGAATTGCACGAAGCCATGCGCAATCCGGCGATGCGTGCCGCCGCCGGTTCGATGCTGCGCGACCTCCTCAAGGACCTCGCCCCCGATGGCCGCCTGTCGGAGAGCGAATTCCTCTATTCGCACGAGGCCTGGAAGACCATTACGGAGCAGTATCGGGAGCGGTGCACGGATCCTTCCTTCGTCGATTACTTCTGGACCGTACGCGTGATGCACAAGCCCTTGTGGCTGCTCGCACGCATTGCCAATGGCTTGCCTCATGCCGGTGTCTATCACACGGTATCGACGGGATATGCGGGGTTTCTCGGCGCGCTCGCGCACTTTCGAACCGGCCGGCCTCTGCTCGTTTCGGAACACGGCATCTATACGAAGGAACGCAAGATCGACCTGTTCCAGAGCCAGTGGATACGCGACAACCGCAGCATCTTCGAGCGCGACGTATCGCAGGTCGGCTATTTCCGCGATCTATGGGTGCGCTTCTTCGAGACGCTCGGGCGCGTCTGCTACGACGCAGCCGCCGACATCATCGCGCTCTATGAAGGCAACCGTCAGCGACAGGTCGCCGATGGCGCGCCGCCGCAGAAGACCGCGAGCATACCGAATGGCGTCGACTTGCCGAGGCTTTCGGCGCTGCGTGACAAACGTGCGCCCGGCGTGCCGAAGACGCTGTGCCTGATTGGCCGCGTCGTCCCGATCAAGGACATCAAGACCTTCATTCGCGCGATGCTGACAGTCGTGCGCAAGGAACCCGATGCGGAGGCATGGATCGCGGGACCAGAGGACGAGGACCCGGAATACGCACGGGAATGCCGCAGTCTCGTGGAAAGTCTCGGGCTCGAAGGCAAGGTCAAGTTCCTCGGCTTTCAGAGGATCGACGAGTTGCTTCCAAAATGCGGCGTTCTCGTGCTTAGTTCGATATCCGAAGCATTGCCGCTCGTGGTACTGGAGGGCTTTGCAGCAGGCGTGCCTTCCGTGACGACCGATGTCGGCTCGTGCCGTCAGTTGATCTACGGCTTGCCCGGCGACGACGCAGCGCTAGGTGCCGCAGGCCGCGTCGTGCAGATTGCCGACCCGCGCGCACTCGCCGATGCCGCGCTGGAGCTGCTGAAAGAAGACAACTGGCGCGCGGCGCAGGCGGCGGGCATCGCGCGCGTCGAACGCTTCTATACGCAGGAACGCATGGTACGCGCATATCGCACGCTATACGAGCGGCTTATCGGCCGCGCATAACGACTACACGGGAATCGTCATGGCGGGAATCGGCTTCGAATTGCGCAAGATGCTCCGGCGCGACACGCTCGTCGGACTGATGCAGGCGTATGCGTATGCGGGACTCATCAGCGCGGGACCGTGGATTCTGTCGATCATCGGCATGCTGCTGATCGGCATTCTGAGCCTGCCGTTCGTGCTGCCGTCCGGGCTCATCACGCAGTTTCAGGTATCGGTGACGTATCTGATCTCGCTGTCGCTCGTGCTGACGGGGCCGCTGCAACTCGGCTTCACGCGTTTCACGTCCGACCGCCTGTTCGAGAAACGCGGCGACATGGTGCTTCCGAACTATCACGGCGCGGCGCTCGTCGCGACCATCGCCGCGATCCTGCTCGGCGGACTCGCGGTGGTGTTTCTTTTTCCCGGGCAGACGGCGGCGTATCGGCTATTGATGCTCGCGGGCTTCGTCGTCATGAGCAACATCTGGCTCGCGACGATCTTCTTGTCGGGCATGAAGCAATACACGTCGATACTGTGGGTGTTTTTTATCGGCTACACGCTGACGGCGGGTGCGGCCATCACGCTCAATATCTTCGGATTGACGGGACTGCTCGGCGGGTTCGTGTTCGGTCAGACCGTGCTTCTTGCGGGCCTGCTGACGCTGATCTATCGCGACTACACGAGCGATCGCTTCATCTCTTTCGAATTCTTCTCGAAACGCTACCGTTACCCGACTCTGATGGCGACGGGCTTTCTCTACAACCTCGCGATCTGGGTCGACAAATTCATGTTCTGGTACGCGCCCGGGACCGGGCAGGATGTGATCGGACCGTTGCGCGCGTCGATCATCTACGACATTCCCGTCTTTCTAGCCTATCTTGCGATCATTCCGGGCATGGCGGTCTTCCTCATGCGTATCGAGACCGATTTCGTCGAGTACTACGACGCCTTCTATGGCGCCGTGCGGGAAGGCGCTTCTCTGCAGCATATCGAACGCATGCGCAACGCGATGGTCGAGGCGCTGCGCAACGGACTCTATGAAATCGTCAAGGTGCAGGCGACCGCTGCGTTGTTGCTCTTCGCGATCAGCGCGGCGCTGCTCGGATGGCTGCGCATTTCGGCGCTCTATTCGCCGCTGCTGTATATCGACGTGATCGCCGCGAGTTTGCAGGTGCTGTTCATGGGCGTGATCAACGTGTTTTTCTATCTCGACAAACGGCGTGTGGTGCTCGCGCTCGTCGGCCTGTTCGTCATATCGAATGTCGCTCTGACGGGGGTGACGCTCTTGGCCAATCCGGGCTGGTATGGCTACGGCTTCGCGGCGTCGCTGCTGCTGGTGCTGCTCGTCAGTCTTGTATGGCTCGATCGCAAGCTGGAGATGCTCGAGTACGAGACGTTCATGATTCAGTAGACGAAGCCTTACACCGATGCACACCTGCCTTAGTAGCGGGTTCGATGTGTCATGCAAGCTTGTATGTTCGTTACCGAACATTCCATTCGTTCGCGATTCTAATTACCGGATTGAATGTTCCCGCACGTGATCCATACTTCTTTTGCCCACTGTGGGGGCGAATCCGTTGCAGGGTCTTTGCGGCAGTGCGGCGGAAGCCAGTCGCTCGCTTTATCTGGGCTTTCCACGTTCACGAGGTTCCGTATGGACTCCAATTCGATCAAGCGGCGCACGTTCGTCAAGGGAACGGCGTCGGCGCTCGCGCTCTTATCCCTGCCCAAACTGAGCGTGGCGGTGACGCCCCCGGTTATCAGGCTCGAATGGCAAGCATTCAAATCGCAGCATCTACAAGCGTTCTACGATGCCGTTCGAGTGATGAAAAGCAACACCGATGCAAGCAAGCCGACATCGTGGCAATACTGGGTGAATGTCCATCGCAACTATTGTCCGCATAGCGAGCCGTATTTTCTGGCTTGGCATCGCGGCTATATGTACTACATGGAGCAGCAGTTGAAGATCTGCTCGGGCGATTCGACCCTCGCTCTGCCGTATTGGGACTACTACACTTATCCCGTCATTCCTTCCGATTTCACCGATTCCGCGAGCGACAATCCGCTGTACGTCTCGCGCGTGAATAACAACGTCTATCAGGCGCTCGATCTGAGTCCGTTCGCCTCGACCGTGGTCAATATGCAGCGGGGCACGAGAAACGCATTCGAAACGAAGTTCGAAAATGCACCGCACAATCCGGTGCACGACATTATCGGCGGCAATATGGGCAACATTATGACGGCGCCCATCGATCCGATTTTCTATTTGCATCACTGCAACATCGACCGCCTGTGGAGCGCATGGGAGCTGCGCGCGACGAGCAAAGTGCCCGCTGCCAGCAACAGCTACTGGGGCGGCAGTTTTACGTATGCAAATGGCCTTACCATGGCGAAATCGAAGACGCGGACGGTGGCCGGCCTAGGTTATACCTATGCCAACAACACCACGCCGGTCGTGTTGCCGCCGCAAGCGCAGCGTGGAGGGATCGTGCGAGTACAGGCGCAGGTATCGGCGATTCACGCACGGCCCCAAGCCGGCAGGTTCACGGCAAGCCCGGGCCGCAGCATCTCGGCGACGCGACGATCGTTAGGCGGCGTCCGAGGCATCGGACTGGGCAATGCCTCGCTGAGCGCGGCCATTCCGCTCGCGGCCACGAGCGCGACCGCGCTCAAGGACGTGCTTGCGTCGTCACCCGCGGCGAGTCTCGACGAATCATCGCAAGCGCCGCAGGCAGTGGCCCCCGGCAAGGCATCGTTCCGTCATGTGAAGCTCGTGCTCGACGGCCTCGCGATAACAACGGAGGGTCAAAACGGCGGATTCTTCTACAACGTCTATCTCAATCTGCCCGCCGCCGGCGACATCGATGCGGTGAAGAGCGAGCATTTCGTCGGCACGGTCGGCGCGTTTGAAATATCGACGGCCACGCATCACGGGATGAAGATGCTTTCCTACGATGTGACGGATCAGCTGGCGCGGCTCGGCGTCGGCAATGCGAGCGAGATGGTCGTGTCGTTCGTGCGCGTGAGCGGGCTGAACGCGCCGAAGGGCAACGTCGTTTCCGTCGACGAATTGCGCGTCGAACTCGGCACCGATGCGCCTTGAATTTTGAGTGCAATCTCCTACGACGCGGCGCTCCGCCGGGCCGCGTCGCCTCTCGCCCGCCCGTAGTCTACCCACGAATCAATCGCCGAAATGGCCCGCTCGCGCGTCTCGATCGCGCAGGGCATCGATCAGGTCCGCCAGTTGCACCGCACGCGGCGTTTGCATGATGCATGCAGAATGCACATCTACCGATACGCTGCCGCTAACGGCAAAGGAGAAACCCCGATGAAGGCATTCGCTATCCGCGCTCCGGGCGGATTGGACAAGCTCGAAATCCGCGACATTCCGGATCCCGGACAACCGGGACCGGGACAGATTCGCGTTGCACTGCACGCCACGTCGCTCAATTTCCATGACCTGCTGGTCGTGAGCGGCAAGAGTCCGACAGCCGATGGCCGCGTGCCGATGTCAGACGGTGCGGGTGTCGTCGATGCGGTCGGCGATGGCGTCACCGAGTTCGCAGTCGGCGATCACGTCGTGTCCTGCTTCTTTCCGCAATGGACGGACGGCCTGCCGCAATCCGAAGTCGGCAATTTCGCGGGCACGCCGGGCGATGGCATCGACGGCATGGCGGCGATGCATGTCGTGCGCGCAGCCACCGCCTTCACGCACGCGCCGCGCGGCTGGAGCCATGCCGAAGCAGCCACGATCACCACGGCGGGCCTGACCGCTTGGCGTGCGCTCGTCGTGGATGGCGGGCTCAAGGCGGGCGATACGGTGCTCGTGCTCGGCACCGGAGGCGTATCGATTGCGGCGCTGCAAATCGCGAAGACGATGGGCGCGCAAGTCATCGTTACGTCTTCGTCGGACGAGAAGCTCGCGCGCGCGAAGGCGCTCGGAGCCGATCATGCCGTCAACTACCGCACGCACGAGAAATGGGGCGCACTGGTGCGCGAACTCGCCGATGGGCGCGGCGTCGATCACGTGATCGAGGTCGGCGGCCCCGGCACGCTTGCCCAGTCGATCGAAGCAGTGCGCGTCGGCGGGCATATCGCGTTAATCGGCGTGCTGACAGGGCGCGAAGGCATGGTGCCGACGTCGTTATTGATGGCGCGTCAGGCGAAGCTGCAAGGGCTGATCGTCGGTAGCCGGCGGCATCAACAGGAATATGTGCGCGCGCTGGAGCTGAACGGCGTGCGTCCCGTCATCGATCGAACCTTTGGTTTCGACGCCCTGCCCGATGCGTTCCGGCATCAGGAGAGCGGCGCGCACTTCGGGAAGATTTGCGTCGAGTGGTAAGGCTCACCCGTGGCGTTGGGCGGCATGCGCATTGCAGACATCGTGCGTCGACATAACAGGAGTCAACCATGATGATCCAGCGCACGCGTAGCTTTGCATTGATGCTGTCGGTTGCCGGCGCCGCTGCAATCGCAGCCCCCTCTTCTTACGCCACCGAAGCCGCCGCACCGGGCAATCAGCAGCGCAACGAAGGAGTGGGCGTGCGCGGCGGGCAATCGGCCCACAGCCCTCAGAGCGGTCAAGGCGCGAGTCCGCAGGGCGGCCAGGGCGCGGCAACGCAGATGGGCACGCCGCCGGGTCAACTAAAGCGTGAGGAAGAAGCGCGTCAGCGCGGACAGGCTTCGGGAGCAGCGGGGAAATAGCGAAGCGTTCGCGCGCAGCCGGCCTCGCGACATTGCTTTCAACGTCGCGAGTCAATATTTCACATCCATTACATTTCACTCGCCGCTCTCCTATGATGAGGAAGCGCGCCCGTCGCAACGACGATTGAATCAACGTCTTCACATCGCATCACGCGCGCTCTTTCATCCATCAGCGGAGGACGGCCTCGATGAGCACGCGTTCGACTGAAAGCGAAGACGCCAGCGCGCGTGATCACCCGCGCTATGCGCAGATGTTTCCGGTGCTCTCTGCAGCCGACGTCGAACGCCTGCGCCGTTTCGGCGCCAGTGTGCGTTACGGCAAGGGCGCGTTCCTGTATCGCGCAGGCGGCCTCTGCCCTGGCGTGTTCGTGCTGTTGTCGGGCAAGGTGCGAATCGTCGCGCGTGAAGGGCTATTGCGTGAACGCGTGATCCACACTTACACGCAACCCGGCGAGTTCACGTCGGACGTTGCACAGCTTTCGAACAAGCCCGCCGTGGTCGATGCACACGTCATCGAAGACGTCGACGCGATACTGCTGCGGCCCGACGCGCTCAGAGCCGTGATGGTCGCCGAAGCCGATCTCGGCGAACGCATCATGCGCGCACTGATCCTGCGACGCGTGCTCGTCTTCGAGCGAGGCCACGGCGTCGTACTGGTGGGCGCATCGGGCAATGCGCGGCTGCGGGCGTTGCAAAACTTTCTGAACCGGAATGTCTTTCCGAGCGTCACGCTGGATGCCGACAAGAACGCTGAAGCGCTCGCGCTGCTCGAACGTCTCACGCCGCAGCCCGACGATTTTCCGCTCGTCGTGTGCCCGAGCGGGACGGTATTGCGCAATCCGGATGAAGAGCAACTCGCGTCGTGCCTCGGCCTCGTGCCTGAATTCGATCCGGCCCACGTCTACGATGCGTTGATCGTCGGCGCGGGACCAGCGGGGCTCGCCGCAGCCGTCTATGCGGCGTCCGAAGGATTGTCGGTCGCGGGCATCGATTGCCGCGCGCCCGGCGGACAGGCGGGCAGCAGTTCGCGCATCGAAAACTATCTCGGCTTTCCGACCGGCATCACGGGACTCGCGCTCGCGGGACGCGCGTTCGTGCAGGCGCAGAAGTTCGGCGCGCATATCGGCATTCCGTGCGAGGCCAAAGCGCTGCATTGCGGTGCCGACGCGCTCGCCGTCGAACTGTGCGATGGCCGGCGTATCGCCGCGCGCACGGTCGTCGTTGCGAGCGGTGCGGATTATCGTCGTCCGGACGTCGACGGTCTCGCGCGTTTCGAAGGCAGCGGCGTTTATTACTGGGCCACGCCGATCGAAGCGAGGCTGTGTCGCAAGGAGCCCGTTGCGCTCGTCGGCGGCGGCAATTCAGCGGGACAGGCCGTCGTCTTTCTCGCTTCGCACGCGGAGCACGTGCATCTGTTCTTTCGCGGCCCGAGCTTGAAGCAGAGCATGTCGCACTATCTGATCGAGCGGATCGCGGGCTTGCATAACGTGACGTTGCATGCGGGCACGGCGCTGACTTCGCTGGAAGGCAATGCGCGTCTGGAATGCGTGCGTTATCGCAATCGCGACGGCATTGAATGCGCGCTCGATACGCATCATCTCTTTGTCTTCATCGGCGCGCAGCCGCGAGCGGGCTGGCTGAAGGAATGCGGCGTGGCGCTCGACGCAAAAGGCTTCGTGCTGACGGGCTCGGACGTTCCCGGCAGCGATGCCCGCGCGATGTCGCTTCAAACGAGCATGCCGGGCGTCTATGCAATCGGCGACGTGCGCTCGGGTTCAATCAAGCGCGTGGCGTCGGCGGTTGGCGAAGGCGCGGCGGTCGTGGCGCAGATTCATGCCTATCTCGCGGTGAATGCCTGAGCGCGTTTTATGGCGGGAATTCATAGGCATGTCACGTGCTGTGCCTCGCAGCATGAAAATCGTATGCATCGCCTGGGGCTCCATGCTATGGAATCTGAAAGGCTTTCCAATCGAAGGGGACTGGCGCGAGGGCGGTCCTTCGATACCGCTTGAATTCGCGCGGCATTCCGATGGCGAGATCGCAAGTCTTGTCGTCCTTGCATCTGGTCCCGTATCGACGACTTATTGGGCTCCCATTGCGGTGAACTCACTCGATGCCGCTCGCGAAGCGTTGCGCAAGCGCGAAGACGTGCGCATCAACGACAGAGAATGGATCGGCAGCGTTCCACCACCGACGGGCGTCGACTATCCACAATCTGACGCATTCGCTGAGTGGCTCGCGCGCAATGGCGCGGACGCTGTCGTCTGGACCGCGCTCCCGCCAAAGTCGCACGATCGAAATGGCCGCATGCCGAGCGTCGACGAAGCAATCACGTACATGAACTCACTCGACGATGCGGATCGCGGCGGCCGTGCTGAAGCCTATATTCGGCAGTCTCCACCGCTAATTCGCACTCCCTTTCGCGAGCGCTTCGAAAGCGTATTCGGATGGACGCCGGTGAATTCAGGCGATCAGTTTTAGCGTGGGTTTCCGCTTGCGTCGGCGGTAGCGCACGTATCGACGCCTTCGAGTCCGCGCGCGCGTTTCGCTGCTTCCAGACGCGCCTGTGCCGCCTGCAAGTTACGCGGATAATAAAAGTCCTCCTGCCACGGTTGATATCCCACGCTTTCCAGCTCGCGTAACTCACACAACTGATGCGCGCGGGTCGGCGACACTTGTGACGATGACTGTCCAGTCGACTGGCAAGCGGCCAAATTCAATGCGACGACGAGTGCTAGCGCGACCTCAGCGCGTGACAGGCGACGGCCAACGCAATCAGGCATGGCGAATGCTCCTTTTCTCTCGACTTAATGTCCGCGATAAGTACCCGTTCTCAACGTACGCGGTCCAAGTCAGTAACCAGGGCTATAAATTACGTTGCAGTCGAGGTAACGATCATGGTCATCAACTGCGCCCATTGCGGCAAGCTTTATTTCGTGGATAGCCAGGACAGAGCACTCAAGGCGTGTCCGGTTTGCGGTGCGGAAGACGCAGAGCAATTAGCGACGACGATTATCTTCGCGCAAGCAACGAGCGATCCGCCACCCGTTTCTAGTCAGAGGCAGGATGTTCATCGAACGCATTCCTGATTCGACAGCACGCGGCCGCTCAAGCGACACGTCACACGAGATTCCGGGCACGTTTTGAATCAGACCTCTCTGTCCCACGCGTGCCACCCGACGGTCTCTAGAAAAACCGGGCAGCTCGGACGGGGCGTCGACGTTCACGAGTCCTTCGCTGGGACGGACGAGCCGGCGCGGCACCAGCGCAATTAAGTCGCGGCGCACGAGAATGCGAGGCAGCAAGAGACAGCTCGTCCCCGACAAGACGACGCGCAGTGCACGCCTTAGTCTGGCGAGGGCTGGTCGAGCGTGCGCAATAGATAACAGGCGATCCGCTTTGTTTCACCGAACTCAATGACGCTGCTCGGTGAGGCACTCGCGGGAACGTACTAGGCATTCCCGCGAGTGAGAGAGCTTAAGACTGCACGAATGCGAGCAGATCGGCGTTGAGGATTTCGGCATTGGTCGTCAACATGCCGTGCGGGAACCCCGGGTACGTCTTGAGCGTTCCGTTCTGCAGCAGCTTGATCGACTTCAGCGCTGAATCGGCGATCGGCACGATCTGGTCATCTTCGCCATGGAGAACAAGCGTCGGCACCGTGATCGACCGAAGATCTTCGGTCTGATCAGTTTCCGAGAATGCTTTGATGCCCTCGTAATGGGCCTTAGCGCTGCCCATCATGCCCTGCCGCCACCAGTTCTGAATGACGCCCTGTTGCACCGTCGCACCGGAACGGTTGAATCCATAGAAAGGACCGGCCGGAACATCGACAAAGAATTGAGCGCGGTTGTCGGCAAGCGCTTTACGAAAACCGTCGAAGACTTCGATGGGCAGCCCTTCGGGATTCGCTTCGGTCTTTAGCATCAGCGGAGGCACTGCGCTGACGAGCACTGCTTTCGCAACGCGCCCTGCCGGTTCGCCGTGCTTTGCCACATAGCGTGCTACTTCGCCGCCGCCGGTCGAATGGCCGATATGCACTGCATTGCGCAAATCCAGTGCTTCCGCGACAGCGAAGGCGTCCGCTGCGTAGTGGTCCATGTCGTGCCCGTCGGAGACTTGTGACGAGCGGCCATGGCCGCGTCGATCGTGCGCAATCACGCGATATCCTTTCTGCACGAAGAAGAGCATTTGTGCGTCCCAATCGTCGGAGGACAACGGCCAGCCGTGGTGAAACACGATGGGCTGTGCGTCTTTCGGGCCCCAGTCTTTGTAGAAAATCTCGACGTTGTCCTGCGTGGTGACGTACGGCATGGTGCTTCTCCTTTTTCGACGTTATCGGGCAATAGCCGGGCATCCATCATCCGGCGCGATTGTTACAAACGCCACCGTGGTGGCAGAAGACATCAATGGCAAAGTGCGGAAAGCGACGAGAAGGATACGGGCGTCATAATTCTGGCGGAAGTGCGCCAGATGGAACGTAATGTTGCGCGGGTGGGATGCTGAGTGAGTTTAGTCGGCCGGCTGGGCAGTTGAGTACGTTAGGCACTTGTGCTCATTCTTTGGGACGCTCGGCGGTTTGCATACGCAGATCTGCTTCGTTGGGGGCTTGCTTCGCAACTCGACACTGTGTGGTTTGCCGACTTGGTGCAAGTTAGTCGCGTCGTTGGATTGGCGAATTGGCTTGACGTGTGCAGATGTGCCTGCTGTCGACGCGCACGGCTCGGTCTTGATAACGCCGTCGCGTCGAATGCGCTGCGACCTGCGCTAGACCCCATTTGTCGCTGTTGCATCGGCGGGGGGAAGCTGCTGTCGCTGACGCACTACTTCAACGCGGGGCTTTTGCTTCGGTTCGAAAAGTAATGAAGTGCTTTTTGAAAACCGCTGCGGGTCGTATAGGCGTGCGGACGTATGCCGCTTGCGCATTCAGGTGGACTTTGGTGGATGCGGCATGAGAGCTGGACTTAGCGCCTAGTGTCGAATGCACCGGCGAAAATTGAGTCGAAACACCGACCGGCATTTTGAATGCCGCATGCCGCATGCGATTCGCGCAGCAAGCACCCCGCCTTATAGACGGAGCACCGCTGTCTTAGCTCGCATCCGAGACCTTGAGCGACGCCTCTTGAGCCCGCCGCAGCCGCTCCCGGCTGTTCGACAGATGCATACGCATCGCTGCGCGGGCCGCCTCGGCGTCCCGGCGTGCGATCGCATCGTAGATATCCTCGTGCTCGCGATTGACGCGATCGAGATAGCTGCCCGGATCGTGATGCGCAAGCGCAGCCGAATTCACTCGCGTGCGCGGAATGATGGTGTTGCCCAGCTGGCTCAGGATGCTATGGAAGTAGCGATTGCCTGTCGCCTTCGCCAGTTCGAGATGGAATGCGACATCGGCTGCGACTGCGTTGCCGGTGCCTTCGGCGATGTGCCGTTCGAACTCATCCAGCGCGCGGCGCATCTGCGCGAGATTTTCGTCGGTGCGACGCATCGCGGCGAGACCTGCCGCCTCGGCTTCGAGGCTGATGCGTAACTCGAGAATCGCCATCACATCGCGCACGGTCAGGTCGCCGGCAGCCTCGATCTGGAACCGGTCGTGATCCCCCGCTTCGAGCACGAAAGTCCCGATTCCATGACGCGTCTGCACCAGCCGCGCCGCCTGCAATCGGGAAATGGACTCGCGCACGACGGTGCGGCTCACGCCGAGTTGCGCCATGATTTCCGACTCGGTCGGCAGCTTGTCTCCGGGCTGCAGCGCCCCGCTCCGAATGCGCTCGGACAGCTCGGCGACGACTTCCTCGGTGAGGTTGCGGGAACGGCGAAGCGCGCCGGGTGCGGGTGGTTGTGACATGAAAGAGCCGGATTCGAATGCGAATGGTCCATTATAGGGCGCGACAAAGCTTGTACGACGACTTATCGGCGGTGCGGGCCAAGGAATCGATGGTGGTGACGGCTGCATCGGTCTTGACCCCGGCGATTGAATGCAAAGAACAATTCGTTGAAACGCAGCGCGGTGCAGCGTACAGTTCACGTACCGCCTGAAGTGACGACAGCGCCTGCGCCGGAAAGCCGGCTGCTGCTTGTTCGTCGTCATGCGCGCCACCCCGCACGTACGCATCTGTTCGGTTGCTAACCATCGCGTACAGGCGAGTTTTGAAAGCTCGATAATCGATTCGTCCTTCCCTGCGTAGAGAGGCCTTCGCTGGTCAGGCATCACGTTTACCCGGACGAGTCGAAGCGGAGCAAGACAGAACACAGCAACCGATTTGCAAGCAAGCGGCCACTTCGACTCAGGAGGCGCGAATGCGCTGACTGTGCGCACTCACCTCAACGCTGGCCGCCAGGAGACAAGCAATGATGCGAGAAGTATCCGGGGCGTTTTGCGGCTCCCGCAAGCTGGATGAAGCACTCGGGGATCTGCAGGCAGAAGGCATCGCCAGCGACCGAATCCGCGTGGCGCGCATGAGCGGATTTGCCGACTTCCAGATGTCGATTGCGCTGAGCGCCAGTTCGCCGACGCAATGGATCATCGCCGAGCACGTCGGCCAGGCTGACACGTATGAGGCGTTGGATATCGCGTCGTCGGGCGACGATATCCTTCCCGACTTCGACCGCGCCGACACGCACGGTCCCGAGGCGGAAGGCTTCGGCAGCATCACGCGCGTCGTCGTGACCATACGCGACGAGGCCGAGATGCGTGCCGTATGCGATATCTTCTCGCGCCTCGGCACCGACGACCTCGACGCCGAGAGCGCGGCAGCCTAGCTCGTCGCGTTCGACCGAACGCGGCTCACTGCGTGGTCGATTCGACCGGCTTCGCTTTCTTCTTGTGCTTGAAGTGAAAGCCACCTTTGCGGGTGCTTCCGGGCGGGGATGCATTGTCTCCCCCGACCGTGGGTCCGGCCGTCGCGGCACCGTGAGCGTTGCCGCCGCCCGATCCCCCGTTGCCGTTGCCCCCGGCCTGAGCCAGTGCGACGCCCGAGGCGAATGTCGCCCCTGTCACCACGACAGCTAACAACGTCAATCTGCGTTTTTTCATGTCAAGCCTCTTCGGTGAAGTTTGTCTGTACGGCAAGGAACGATTGCATTCTGCGCGCCACATTCGGCATGCAGCATGCAATCGGTGTGGTGGGGCGATCGACTAACGGCTACAGCGCCTAAGCATCACAGCACATTTCGTGCGCGTTCCTTCGCGTCGTCCAAGGCATTTCTTTATGCAACTGCCCGCGCTCGCCGTGGACCGCATCGAAGAGGGCTTTCCATGCGGGATTGACGCCGCCCGGTGGTTCACTGCGCTCATCACCGGGTCGACGTCGTCCAGCGTCCTTCGCATGCGCCAATCGGCGAACGGCGCTTCGACGATGTCGCGCTAGTTGTAAATCCGGGCCGTACGTTTGACGAGCTTCACTTCATCACTGATATGCGCCGCAACGGCGATGTTGCCGCTTAAGCCTGGTTCTTCGAGATCGTCGCTGACTTCCATAACGATGCGCGCAGTCTCACCCGGTTTCGTCATGCGACGCGTCGGTGTCGTCAATAGCGTCGTAAAGAGTGTCCGCAACTAGCACGGCATCGCTCGCGACGGCCGCTTCAAAGGCCGGCGCGACCGGATGCTTCATATGCGGCGGCTTCTGACGTCTCTGCGCCGTCTGGTCGCGGCAAACGCAAGAGCTTGAATAACCTCAGTCGCCGTTCCCTCTTGTGTGGTGAACCGTACAGATTTTCAGCCGTGTCTAACCTCAGTTAAAACGCCCTCGTGCGAGGTGGACCACTTAAAAGAGCGCTAGACAACGCGAATTAAGAACATCAAAACCACGCGCCATCGAAAGCAAATTTGTTTAATTGTCATCCGCCGATTATTTCATTAACCTTGCAATCACGAATAAAACTTACTGCCTAGGGTAAATAAAGCAGGTAAAAACCAACGCCCGAAAATGCGCCTGAACGGCTAACGTAATCTAGCGAGCATCCCCAAGACATCCGTCAAGCCGGACGCCCGGCTCATGGGGGACGACCGTGCGCCATCGCACGGACGGCCACCCCTTCGAATTCGTTAAATACGATAAAACTACCTCGACGGTGAGTGCGAGGGCTCCAAGAACCTGAACAATGCTTTGAGCAAATCACCACCATCTGTACGTCCCGGCCTAAATAACCTGAGTGGGCCTTTGAAACGTAGACCCGTTTCAGACCCGATTGGCCAAATGCGCTTTGGCCAAGTACAAGGGAAACCAGACACAAATGAAAACTGAATTGCGCCGCATCCTTTCCGAGTCCGCACGCCTCGACGTGTCCATCGACACTCTCTCCGATAGCGACGATCTCTACGCCGCCGGTCTCTCATCGCTTGCCACGGTTCACGTGATGCTCGCAATCGAAGATGAATTCGGCGTAGAGATTCCCGATCACATGTTGACGCGTCGACTTTTTTCCAGCGTCGATTCGCTCGCTGCGGCCGTCGAAGAACTGCGTCGATCACAGGCGGACGCATGAACGCCGCCACGCAGGAGCTGGAAGCGTCGCAGCTCGCAAGCGTCGATAAGAGTGCGGCGCCGCGCAGCGAAGCCGAATTGCTCGAAGCGGCGCATCGCGTAGCGGCGATCGCAGCCCAGCACGCCGATGCAGTCGACAAGGAAGCGCGCTTTCCTGCGGAAGCAATTGCGGCCATGCGCGAAGCGCGGCTTTTCTCTGCCATGGTGCCAGTCATTCATGGCGGCGATGGTCTTTCGATAACAAGCGTCGCCCGCTTGTGCGAGGCGCTTGCCAAAGGCTGCGCTTCATCGGCCATGATCTATGCGATGCACCAAAGCCAGGTCGTGTGCATCGTCGATCATGGTGTCGCTGTGCCCTGGCAGCGCGACTTCCTTGCACGCATGGTCAAGGAGCAGTTGCTGCTTGCTTCGGCAACTTCAGAAGAGACCATCGGCGGCAACATGCGCACGAGCGCATGCGCCGTCGATCTCGTCGACGATGCGTTCACCATCGAGAAGCTCGCGACCACCATCTCGTACGGCAAGTTCGCGGACTGCATTCTCGTCACTGCGCGTCGTCATCCCGATGCACCGGCATCCGATCAGGTATTGATCGTCGCTCCGCGTGAGACGTTCACGCTCGAACAGCGCGGCACATGGGACACGCTGGGGATGCGTGGCACGTGCAGTGAAGGACACCGGCTCATCGCGAAGGGCGCTGCAGAACAGATCCTGCCGGTACCGTTCTCGAAGATCGCGGATGAGAGCATGCTGCCCGTTTCGCATACGTTGTGGTCATCGGTATGGATCGGGATTGCATCGGACGCATTGCATCGCGCGCATCAGTTCTTCCGCAATCAGTCACGCGGCAAGCCGGGAGCGTTGCCGCCATCCGCATCGCGGCTTTCGCAAGCGGTCACCACAGTGCGCATGATGCAGGCGCGTCTGCGTGAATCGCTCGCCGCTGTCGAAGCAGCTCAAAGCGAGCGTGAAACGCGTCACGCAAATCGCACGGACGATATCGATGCGCCGCTCACGGCGTCCATCGGTCTCGCGTCGGACCTCAACATGCTCAAGCTCGCGATCTCGCAAGCCGCAGTAAGCGTCGTGCAGGAAGCGCTGATGATCTGCGGCATGGCGGGCTACAAGAACGACACACCGTTTAGCGTGGGACGGCATCTGCGCGACCTGCATTCCGCGCCGCTCATGATAAGCAACGACCGCATCGAATTGAATACGGCGAACCTGCTGCTTGCGCAGCGCGCCGCAACCGGGGACCTATAACGATATGAACATGCCGACCGAACAAGCCGCAATCATGGCTGAGGCACAATCACAAGCGACGCAGGCAGGTTACGACAAATCGGATCTCACCTTGCGAGACCGCCTGATCGAAGCAGGCATTCTCATCGATACGGGTGAAGACGGACTCTATGGCCGCAGCGCGATATTCGAAGATATCGTCGAGCGCCTGAATCAAGCAATCACTCTGCTCGGCGCGGACCAGCACGCCGAAGTGCTGCGCTTTCCGCCGGCCATGCGTCGCCGCGACTTCGAAGACAGTGAGTATCTGAAGAGCTTCCCGAATCTGGCCGGCACCATCCATTCTTTCGCGGGCAATGACCGCGGACATCATCGCCTGCTCGAAGCACTCGACAAGATCGTGCATATCGGCGAGGGAGAAGAGCGTTCGGACGAATGGATGGATCAGCAAAAGCCGACGCGCCTCGTACTGACGCCCGCCGCTTGCTATCCAATCTATCCGCTCGTCGCCAAGCGCGGCAACCTCGCGAAGGACGGTGCAACGTTCGATGCGTTCTCTTATTGTTTCCGTCACGAGCCTTCCATCGATCCGGGCCGCATGCAGATGTTCCGCATGCGCGAATATATCCGCGTCGGCAGCCCTGAACAGGTGATGGCGTTCAGACAGAAATGGATCGAGCGCGGATCGCTGCTCGTGCGCCTTCTGCAATTGCCGTTCGAAATCGACCTCGCCAACGATCCGTTCTTCGGCCGTGGCGGCAAGATCGTCGCGGACAGCCAGCGCGCGCAGCAACTCAAGTTCGAATTGCTGGTGCCGGTTGCCACGCCCGACCGCCCGACCGCTTGCCTCTCGTTCAACTATCACATGGAGCACTTTGGCGAGCTGTGGAATATCCGCCAGGCCGACGATAGCGTTGCACATACCGCATGCGTTGGCTTCGGCATGGAACGCACGACGCTTGCGCTCTTCCGTCATCATGGCCTCGACGTGAAGGTATGGCCGGCTCCGGTGCGCGAATTGCTGTGGGGCAATGTCGAGCCGATCATCGCCGATGGTCTCGCCAAGATGGGCGAAGAGGCATGAACGCACGCTCGCCCGCAGAAGCGCTGACCGGCACAGACGATGAAGCAAGCCGCCATGCACTGCATCGCGGCGAGCGTGTCTGGCTGGAAACGAATTGCTATGTCGACTTGTGGATCGAGCTCTTGCATCATCTGGGCTGCGATCCGCATGCGGCGCTAGGCTTTACCGTGACGCAGGACTTCGAGGGCGATCAGTTCACGTTTCCGAAGTTCTCGCTCGACGACATCGGCAGGCTCTACGGATTGCAGGCGCAGGAGCTTGCCATTTACGACACCTTCGAAGCGCACGTCCGCGAGCAGACGAAGCGCGGTCATGTGATCGTCGCCGAGGTCGATGCTTTCTATTTGCCCGACACGCGTGCGACAGCGTATCGTCAGACTCACTCGAAGACGACGATTGCAATCGACACGATCGATACGCAGGCAAAGCACATCACCTACTTCCATAACGCTGGCTATTTCGCGTTAGCCGGCGAGGATTACGAGGGCGTCTTTCGCCTGATGCCCAATCTCGCCGGCGACGTGCATGCGCTGTTTCCGTACGTGGAGTTCGTCAAACGCGCGCGTGCACCGCTCGAAGGCGACGCGCTCGTGCAACGCTCGGTGGACTTACTCAGGTTGCGTCTTGCGGACCGCCCTGCTCTGAATCCGATCTCGCAATGGCGCAGAGAGTTTCCTGAACATTTGCGCGCATTGCTTGAACGAGATGTCGCTTATTACCACCTGTACACGTTCAATGTCATGCGTCAGTTGGGATCGAACTTCGAGTTGTTGTCGAAGTATCTAGCCTGGCTCAATGCAAATGGCGTCGATGTGCCCGTGGACATACAGACGAGCGCGCAAACCATGGCAAGCGAAGCCATGGTGATGCAGTTCCGGCTTGCACGCGCGCGCATGCGTTCACGTTCCGATCCGTGCACGGACTGTTTCGACTCGCTCGAAGCATCTTATGACAAGGTCATCGAGCCGCTTGCTGCGCGCTTTCTATAAGGGCTTGGCCGCGCGCTAGCGCAGTTTGGACACGCAAAAGAAAACGAATAATAAGGAAAGTCTATGCAGGCCTCGCCGCTCGCGCCGCGCGCCCTCGACGCTGGCTGGCAATGCGTGAGCACGCCCGCCGGCGCATGTGAAACGCCCGACATGCTCGACGCCTATACGGACTGGCTCGATGCTCCGGTGCCTGGAACGGTGGCTTCCGCGCATCGCGCGGCAGGCGTGAAAGACGACTCACCCGCGCAGGCGTATGCACTGTCGGACCACTGGTATCGCGTCACGCTTCACGCGACTGGCAAGCGACGTCTGCGCTTCAACGGCCTTGCGACGATCGCCGAAGTATGGATCGACGGCCGCAAGCTGCTCGAGTCCGATTCGATGTTTCTGGCACATGACCTCGACATCGAGATGGCGGGCGAAACGACGCTCCATATCTGCTTTCGATCCATCGCTCCAGCGCTCGCCGCCAAACGCGGACGCGCACGCTGGCGCCCGAAGCTCGCGCAGCCCGCAACATTGCGCAATGTTCGAACGACGCTGCTCGGGCATATGCCGGGATGGTGCCCTGCAATTCAGCCTGCGGGACCGTGGCGTGCGGTCGAAATTATCGGCGAGTCTCAGGCATCGATTGATCGCGTGGAGATGGCGTCGAGTGTCGATGGCAGCGATGGCCTGCTCGATGTGACCGTGCGCTTCTATCACGCCCAAGCGCCTGACGACATGCGGCTCGAATGCGGCAATGCGTCGACGGCGCTTCACTGGCGCGATGCGCATACCCTGACCGGTCGAGTCCGCGTATCGCAGGCGCGCCTGTGGTGGCCGCATACGCATGGCGAGCCTGTGCGCTATCCGGTCACGATCACGCGCGCATCGCATGAGGATATTTCGCTAGGCGACGTTTCCTTCCGCACCATCGAAGTCGATCGCGGCCCGGATGGCGCGGGCTTTCAACTCGTCGTGAATGGCGTGCCTGTCTTCGTGCGCGGAGCATGCTGGACATCCGCCGATATAGTCGCACTCGACGCCCCGCGCGAAAAACTAAATGCGATTTTCAACGCATGCCGTCGAGCAGGCCTCAATATCATTCGCGTAAGCGGCACGACGCTCTACGAATCCGATACATTCTACGAACTCGCCGACGAACACGGCATCATGGTGTGGCAAGACTTCGCATTCGCCAACTTCGATTACCCGACTGACGATGCGTTTCAGCGGAGTGTGCAACTGGAAGCGCAGCAATTCCTTGCGCGCACGCGACGCTTTGCATCGCTCGCAATGTTGTGTGGCGGAAGTGAAGTGCACCAACAGGCGGCGATGCTTGGCCTGCCATTCGACGCCTATCAACAGCCGCTATTCACCGAGCAATTGCCGTCGATCATCGCGGCGATGCGGCCAGACGTTCCTTATGTCGTCAATTCGCCGAGTGCAGCGCCAGGAGACGAACTGTCGATGCCATTCGGAACGCGCGGCGGCATCACGCATTACTACGGCGTTGGGGCCTATCAACGCCCTTTCGACGATGCGCGCCGCGCGCAAGTCCGCTTCGCATCGGAATGCCTTGCGTTCGCCAATGTTCCCGATGATGGCGCTCTGCGCGCAACGCCTAACGCATCACGGCCACACGAGCCGCGATGGAAAATCGGCGTGCCGCGCGATCCTGGCGCGGCCTGGGATTTCGACGACGTGCGCGAACATTACCTGCGATCGCTCTATGGCGTCGACGTCGCAAGATTGCGCTACGAAGATCCCGAGCGTTATCTGACGCTATCGCGGGCCGTCGTAGCGGATGTCATGGGCGCAGTGTTTTCCGAATGGCGACGCAAGGGATCGACATGCGCGGGTGGCATCGTGTGGAACTTGCTCGATCTGCGGCCCGGTGCCGGTTGGGGCGTGATCGACGTATTCGGTGTCCCGAAGAGTGCGTTGCATGGCCTTGCCCGCGTGCTGCAACCCGTGCAGGCGCTTATCACCGATGAAGGCCTCGACGGTCTGGATGTTCATCTCGTCAATGACACGGCGCATGACATCCGCGCGCGCGTGGAACTGACCTGCTTGCGCGATGGCGCGGTGAAAGTAGCGGGCGGTTCATGCGAAATCATTCTGCAGGCTCACAGCAATCACAGAATCAACTCCGGCTCGCTCATTGGCGCGTTTTTCGATACTGCGTATGCATACCGTTTTGGTCCGCGCGCACACGATACAACGCACGTGCGTCTCACCAATGCGGATACCGGCGAACTGCTGTCCGAGGTTTTTCACCTTCCGAATATGTCCGTCAGCGAATGCCGCGATGTAGGCTTGAGCGTCTCACTCAATAAAGACGAAAACGGATGGGCGCTCAACGTCAGTGCAACGCGCTTCGCGCGCTGGGTGCATGTGGTGGACCATCACTATTACGCAGAGCTCGACTGGTTTCATCTAGCCCCCGACAGCACGCGGAGAATTCCACTTGTCCCGCGCAACGGCAAAGTCAACCATGCACCGGAAGGCGATGTGTTCGCGATCAACGGTACGCGCGGCGCGTCATACCGGTAGCGGAGACTCAATCAGGCGTCCGGCTCCACATACGACGCAAGCCCGTGTCCGAACGACCAGTCTTCTCGACGGTTGGGCGCCAGCACGATCAGCACGTCCTCCGGCCGCAAGCCGGGCGACGCCGAAAGACGCGTCGCAAGCGTCTTGTAGAAAGCCTTTTTGGTCGCGAGGTCGCGCCAGTCGCTGGCGGTGATGTGAATGAATACCAGATCGTCGCTTCGCTCGACGCCGAGATAACTCGCGTCGTAGATGAAGTCGTCGCGGTCGCGTTGTTCTATGAGCTGAAAGCGGTCCTTGGCCGGAACCTGGAACGCTTCGACCAACGCCTCATGGACCTGATCGGAAATCGCGCGGATATGTTCTCGCGACTTGCCTTTGACGAGCGAAATTCGAACGAGCGGCATGATGAACCTCCAAACAGCCTAAGAATGCGATACAAGCATCGCTTACGAAGACCCACTCTACTGCGCGTTGTCGATTTCGAATATTCAATACTTTGGTATCGACATGTCAGCCGAATCGAACGATCAACGCGCCCGCAGTGCATCCACGATACTTAAGCGCGATGCCCTCAGCGCGGGAAGGAACCCGCCGACGAAGCCCATGACGAGCGAGAACACCACCGTGCGCGCGACAACCGACGGCGTGAGAATGAAGCGAAAGGACAAGTCAGCGAACGTCTGAAAGTTCGTCGTCGAGAACGAGGCGAACTGCATCAGCGCGGCGCAGCCCAGACCCGCCATTCCGCCGACAAGTCCGAGCAAGAGCGCTTCGAGCAGAAACGCAAACAGCACGTCGATCCGCTTAAAGCCAAGAGCACGCAACGTGCCAATCTCTGCGACGCGATTGGCGACCGACGCATACATCGTGATCATTGCGCCGATCATCGCCGCTATCGAGAAGATAACGGACAGCGTGACGCCAAGAATATTGATGAAGGTCGAAAGCGCTTTGGACTGGTCGCCATAAAACACTTGTTCGCGTTTCGCTTCGTCAGCGAGACGCGGGTCCACATCGATATCGCTTTTGAAGCGCTCAAAGGCATCGCTGCGCGTGAGGCGCACGATCATCGACGAGAACGTAGTGCGGCGAAAGGACTGCATGAGTTGATCGGCATCGCCCCAGATTTCGGAGTCGAAGCCGCTCCCGTCGGCATCGAAATGACCGACGACGGTCCAGTCGCGCTGCGCAAAGCGCAGATCTTCTCCAATGCGCGTGCCGCCAAAGCCCTTGGCAATGCTGCTTCCGACGATGATTTCGGAAGAGCCATGCTTGAACATGCGCCCAGCCGTGAGCTTCACTTGCGGACGCAATTCGACGCCCATCGCAGACACGCCGCGAATGACCACATTGGCCGGCGTGTTTGTGCCGAGTTTGGTCAGCGAAATAAGCACGACAGTCTCTTTCGATGCAAGCGGCTCGCCATTGCCATTCAACGCGACCGACGGATGCATCTCCAGAACATTGGCCTGCGCGCGATCGATCGAGCTTTGAATCTCTGTCTCCGCGCCTTTGCGAATGACGACTACGTTGTCGCGCTCACCCGTCGAAACCAGTGTTTTCTTCAGCCCCGCATCGAGCATCAGCACCGTTGCAAAGACGAACACCACGAGGGCAAGGCCGCTTGCGGTCAGCATCGTCGTGAGGCGGCGCGCCCATAGATTGCGTGCGACGTAGGAAACGGGAATGGCCATCGTCGTAAGTTCCTAGCCGATGGCGCGCAAGCCTTCGACGATACGCACACGGCTTGCCTGAACCGCCGGCACGACCGCCGCCGCAAGCGCAACGGCGCATGCGCAGACAGCCTGCAAGAGCATGGTTTCGTGCGATACCTTGAATACCGGAAACACGCCGCCCGTTGCATGCTGAAAGACGACGGCAGCGGGCGGAGTGAGTAACATCCCTATGCCGCCGCCAATGGCGCAAATAGCAAGGGATTCGCCGAACACGAGCATCGAGAGAAACGCCGGACCAAAGCCAAGCGCCTTGAGCGTTGCATATTCGACGGTCCGCTCGCGTGCGCTCATCGCCATGGCATTGGCCATCACGGCCATGATGATCAGAATCACCACGTACGACACCACCCGTATCGCCGCGATGATCTGATTCGACATCGCAACGAAGCCCAACTGGAATGCCTGTTCCGTCTCCGTCAAGGTCTCCGCGAGTGAGTTCTTGAAGACGCTATCGATATTGCGGGAAACGATCGCAGCGTGGTCCGGATTGTCGATGCCGACGACATACACCCCGACCTGATCCACATTGCGCTTCGTCGTCTTGCGAATGGTTTCGTTCAGGTATTCCCAGTGGAACACCAACTGCCGCGTAATGGTGGATTCGTCACGTCCTTCCATGATGCCGCGCACGACGAAGTCCCACGTACCCGGATAAATCGTCCCCTTCAGCGGAATGACGTCGCCGACCTTGAAGCCGTATTGCGTTGCGAGTTGTCGTCCGATGAGACAGCCCTTTCGATCACGCTGATAATCCGTACGGGCTTGCGGCGAAATAATGAACTCCGGATAAAGATCGAGGTAATTGTCCGACACCGCGAATTGCGCGAAGAAGTTCTTGGGGTCGCGATAGATGCCTCCAAACCAGTTCGAGCGCGCGACCATCGTGACGCCATCGACGCCGCGTATGCGGTTCTCATACGCTAGCGGCAAAGGGAACACGAGCGAAATGGCATTGCGCGTCACGAGCCGCGCGTTCGATGCCGCCGCCGCCCCCGCATACCATGCATCGACAACCGTATGCAGCAAGCCATAAGCGAGCACGGCGATGGTGAGTCCCAGCACTGTCAATGCGGTGCGCAGCTTGTGACGTGTCGCGTTGCGCAGAATCAGCTTGAGAACGTACATGGCTTAGCGCGCCTTGCCATCGATCAGTTCGCCTTTCTCGAGATGCACGAGGGCTCTTGCGGCATTGGCAGCATGTGCGTCGTGCGTGACCATGATGATGGTCTTGCCGAGGCGTTCGTTCAGGCGCTGCATCATTGTGAGCACTTCGCCAGCGGATGTGCGATCGAGGTCGCCAGTCGGCTCGTCGGCGACGATAAGCTTCGGATCACTAATCAACGCACGCGCAATCGCCACGCGCTGCTGTTGTCCGCCCGACAGCTCCGATGGATAGTGACTTGTCCGTTCGCTCATGTTGACCATGTCGAGCACCATCGCAACGCGCTTGCGACGCTCGGCGCGCGACAGCCGCGTGAGCATCAACGGAAGCTCCACATTCTCGAACGCGGTCAGCACGGGCATCAGGTTATAGAACTGAAAAATAAAACCGACATGCGATGCGCGCCAGTCCGCCAGCGCGGCTTCCGGCAAGCGCGTGATATCGAGGCCGCCGACCAGCAGCTCGCCGCTATCGGGCCGGTCGATGCCCGCAATGAGATTGAGCAGCGTGCTCTTGCCGGAACCGGACGGTCCCATCAACGCAACGAAATCGCCTTCCGCAATGGACAGTGTGATGTCGGTCAATACCGGCACCGTCTGCACGCCGCGCCGATACGACTTCGCGACGTGGCTGATCTGAACGAGGGGCGCGGTGCTCACGCTATTTCTTCGCCACGGTAATGCTGGCGCCGTTTTCGAGCTTGTCGCCGGGCACGAGCACGAGCGTGTCACCTGGCTTCACGCCGGACACGGCCAGCAGATCACCGACGCGCTCGCCCGTCGTCACGGGCATTTCGCGTGCCTTGTCGTGATCGACGATATAAACGACCTGCTTGCCGCCACGTGTGACGACAGCCGTTGGCTGCACCGCGACGACTGCTTTCTTGTCTTCGGGCGGCACGGGCTTCGAGAGAAACGCGATCTTCGCGCTCATGTCAGGCAGCACGCGCTCATCGCGTTCGACGAAGCGCACTTTCACGAGCACGGTGGCCTTCGAACGATCGACCGTCGGCACGATGCGCGACACGCGGCCTGCAAAGCGCGTGTCGGGCAACGCATCGAGCTGAACCTCGCATGGCTGATCGACTTTGATACGCGCGATATTCGATTCAGCGACGTCCGCTTCGACTTCGAGCGTCTTCATATCGGCGATGGTGACGACCGCGCCCTTGCTATCCGATGCGGACGAGAACGGTGTGATGTTGTCGCCGACGTTCGCGTGCTTTTCGAGCACGACGCCATCGAAGGGAGCACGAATCACGGTCTGATTGACGGCCACTTGCGCGGCCCGCGCATTGGCTTGCGCGGAAAGAATCGCGGCTTGTTCGCTATTGATCGATGCCCTGGCCTTGTCATAGCGTGCGCGGTCCGCATCGAATTGCGACGCCGACATCGCACCGTGCGGTGCAAGCACCTGCGAGCGCTTGAGATTGGCAGTCGCGTTCTCCAGCTCGGCACGCTGCAATTCCAGATTGGCCTGCGCAACCTTGACTTGCGCCTGTGCCTGCGCAAGCGACGCGGCCACGTCCGCGCTTTCCAGCCGCGCGATGATCTGGCCTTCCTTGACGACTGTCCCTTCGAGCACGCCCAGCCATTCCACGCGTCCCTGCGCCTTCGATGCCACCGCCGCCTTGCGCTGCGGCACGACGTAGCCGGTTGCATTCAAAAGCGTATAACTCTGCGATGGATACACGGACGTGACAGTGACGGTCTCCACGGTCTGCGGCCCGGCGAGCTTGACGCCAACGCCGATCAACACGGCAATGATGGCCGCAATAACCGCATAACGAATCCAGTTGCGCCTGCGCCGCGGCATGACCGTGGCGGCCGCGGGTCCGCGGTCGATTCTAAGTTTTTCGAGGTCGTGTTCAGCCAATTTGTTCGGACTTACAAAGCCGTTTTCGCTGTTTTTGACAGCTTTCCGGCGATTGTTGCGTTAAGGGTTGCTCAGTATAGCGCCGCGCTTGGCTCCGCTTTCGGCTTCCTTGCGCGAGTCGTCAAACGCTGCGCGCCTGTTTCAGATCGAGCGCGATGAAGTCGACGAACGCCCGAATGCGGGCGGACATCTGATGGCGTTTTGAATACACGGCGTAGATGTCGGCGTTCGGCGTCTCGTGCTCTGGAAGAACGGCGACGAGCCGGCCATCGGCGAGATAGTCTTCGATATCCCATTCGGCGCGCATCAGGATGCCGTGCCCTTCCAGCGCCCACTTCACCGCAATCTCGCCGTCATTGGTCGTGAGATTGCCTTTGATGCGCACGGCTTCCGTCTTGCGCGATGCCCCGCGTCCGGTCGTCAGCCGCCACACGCCGTAGGCTTCATCGCCCTGACGAATGCCGATGCAGTTGTGGCGCGCGAGATCGTGCGGCGTCCCGGGCATGCCGTGCGCCGCGATATACGCCGGCGACGCACAGAGCAGCCGCCGGTTCGCCGCGAGCCGGCGAGCGATCACGCGCGTGTCCGGCGGCTCGCCGAATCGAATGCAAACGTCAAAACTGTCGTCGGTAAGCGGCGGCGGCGCGACGGATAGCTGAAGCTGCACGGACACCTGCGGATGGCGGGCGACGAAGCGCGAAATGGCCGGCGCGACGTGACTGCGCCCGAAGCCGAGCGTCGCATTCACGCGCAGCAAACCCTTCGGGCTCTTTCTGGCGCTGCCGAGCAGTTCAGAGAGCTCGTCGATCTGATCCAGGATGCGGCGCGCGTGTTCCAGATACAACTCGCCTTCGGGTGTCAACATCATTCGCCGCGTCGTCCGGTTGACGAGCGGCACACCCGCGCGAGCCTCCATCTGCGTGAGACGCTTGCTGACGGCCGCCGCCGTCAGGCCGAGTTCGCGCGCCGCGGCGCTCAGGCTGCCCGAAGCTGCGAGGGTCGAAAAGAAGCTGAGATCGGTCGGCTGAACGGTTTCGGCCACGAATCACTTGTGAAATGAAGTTAAAGATGCTTTGAGTCTAGCACCGGTTCCGTCGGCCAGAGCTAGGTAGAGTGGTTTCACGCTGACGTGACATTCAAACCATAGAGGAACGGAGACATGAAGACCTATCGCATCGCAACGATTCCTGGCGACGGCATCGGCAAGGAAGTGGTCCCGGCTGGCCAGCAAGTGCTCGAGGCGCTCGCTCGTTGCACGCAAAATTTTGAATTCCAGTTTGAAAACTTCGACTGGGGCGCGGACTACTATCGCCAGCACGGCGTGATGATGCCCGCAGACGGCCTCGCCGCCCTGCGTGACAAGGACGCAATTCTGTTCGGTTCGGCAGGCGACCCCGACGTGCCCGACCACATCACGCTGTGGGGCCTGCGCCTGAAAATCTGCCAGGGATTCGACCAGTACGCGAACGTGCGCCCCACGCGCATTCTGCCGGGCATCGACGCGCCGCTGAAGCGCTGCACGCCCGACGACCTAAACTGGGTGATCGTCCGCGAAAACTCGGAAGGCGAATATTCGGGCATCGGCGGCCGCGTGCATCAGGGCCATCCGATCGAAGCCGCGACGGACGTGTCGATCCTCACGCGCGCCGGCGTCGAACGCATTATGCGTTTTGCATTCAAACTCGCGCAGTCGCGTCCGCGCAAGCTGTTGACTGTGATCACGAAGAGCAATGCGCAGCGTCACGCGATGGTCATGTGGGACGAAGTCGCGCTCGAGATCTCGAAGGAGTTTCCTGATGTGAAGTGGGACAAGGAACTCGTCGATGCCGCCACCGCGCGCATGGTCAACCGTCCTGCGACGCTCGACACCATCGTCGCCACCAATCTCCACGCGGACATCCTGAGCGATCTGGCCGCCGCGCTCGCCGGCAGCCTCGGCATCGCGCCGACGGGCAACATCGATCCGGAGCGCCGCTATCCGTCCATGTTCGAGCCTATCCACGGCTCTGCATTCGACATCATGGGCAAGGGCCTGGCCAATCCGATCGGCACGTTCTGGTCGGTCGTGATGCTGCTCGAGCATCTCGGTGAATTCGAGGCCGCCAAGCGCGTGATGGCCGCAGTCGAGGCCGTGACCGCCGATGAATCGCTGCATACCGGCGACCTCGGCGGCAAGGCGACCACCGCACAGGTGACAGCCGCCGCCTGCGCATTGGTGGAACGCACGGAAGCCGCTGTCGCCTGATTGATTCGTCGTCCGTAGGATCTCCATTTCGGTTCTTTGCCCGCGATGCATCGCACATCGCGGGCAAGGGGGACGCGCGCATCGCGTCTTTCCATCGCCAGTATTCAAAAGAGCACCGCTCGCCTCCCAAGGAGGAGACACATGCAACCCGCCAATCAAGCCGCCGGCGATGCCGGTATCGAAGCTCGCGTGTCCCGTAAGCTCGCGTGGCGCATCATTCCGTTCGTGATGCTGCTTTACTTCATCAGCTTTCTCGATCGCGTCAACGTCGGTTTTGCGGCGATGACGATGAACAAGGCCATCGGACTGTCACCCACCGCATTCGGTCTGGGCGGCGGACTGTTCTTCATCGGCTATTTTCTTTTCGAGGTGCCGTCGAATCTGATTCTGCATAAAGTCGGCGCGCGCATCTGGATCGCACGCGTGATGGTCACGTGGGGCATCGTGTCAGTGGCGTCAGCGTTCGTCACGGGGCCGAACAGCTTCTACGTGTTGCGCTTCCTACTTGGCGTTGCAGAAGCTGGCTTCTTTCCAGGCGTCATCCTCTATCTGAGCTTGTGGTTCCCGGCGAAACAGCGTGCAGTGGCTGCCGCATGGTTCATGGCCGCCGCGCCGATCTCGACAGCCATCGGCTCGCCGCTCTCCGGCGCGATCATGCAGATGCCGCCGATGTTCGGCCTCGCAGACTGGCAATTGCTCTACATCATCGAGGCAATCCCCGCGATCGTACTTGGCTTCGTCGTCCTAAGATTTCTCACCGATACGCCCGCGAAAGCTCATTGGCTGTCGACCGACGAGCGCGAGTGGCTCATCGCGAAGCTCAAGGCCGAGGCGGACGCCAAGCAGGCGCATGCAGGTCATACGGCGGGCGCGTGGAACGCGTTGCGCGATCCTCGTGTCCTGGCGCTGGCTCTGATCTACTTCGGCACGTCGGCGGGGCTTTACACGCTCGGACTGTGGGCGCCGCTCATCATTCGCCAGTACGGGTTTACGGCAATGGAGACCGGTCTCATCAACGGCATTCCGAGCGTGATTGCAGTCATCGCGATGATCCTGTGGGCCCGGCATTCGGACCGCACGGAGGAACGTACGTGGCACGTGGTGATTCCGTGTGCGCTGGCATGTGTTGGCTTCGTGTTCGCGGGTCAGGCAGCGACGGCCCTGTTCGTGGTTCTTGCGCTCGTCGTGGTGAACGTTGGGATCAGTGCGGCCAAGGCCCCGCTTTGGGCGATGCCGAGCATGTTTCTCTCCGGCGCCGGCGCCGCGGCGGGCATCGCGATGATCAATTCGATCGGCAATCTGGGCGGCTTTGTCGGGCCGTTCGCGATCGGCTGGCTCAAGAACGTGACGGGCGGATATGCTGCGGGTCTGTATGTCGTCGGGGCAACGCTTGCGATGTCTGCTGTCATCACCTTGATGTTGAGTCGTAAGGCCAAGGGTGAAAGGGAGCATGGGGTTACGGCCCGGTCATGATTTCATGCGTGCATGCTGTCGTGCGCTCCGCTTGCGTGTGAGTTGTGACGGGCGCGGGCGGGCGTCCCATTTCGGTTTACCGGCTGCGTCCGCGTGAAGGGCGCATGCCGGGCGACTACCGGCAATCGTGGCGCTCGTGCGTTCATTGTCAGCAGCCGGCATTTCGACGTATCGATGTTCGCATTCGCTGATCTTGCTTAAACGAGGCCCGCTTGTACCTAGATTGAGTTTTGGCTTCGCACGCAGCGGCGTTGTAGAACAACGAACTGGAAGAATGGGCGGCCGCGCCAAGAAGCCAAGAATTCGCATCTTCGTCAACTGCGACTGCCGGTGCGACGAGGCACGCAGATAGAACACGGCGGGGCTCGTCGCCTCTCGAGCGGCCTTCGCAGCATTACAAGACGTTCGTCCACTGAACGGTGTTGTACACCTTCTACCAACCATTTCTATAAAGCGGCCCGGTCTTCTGCGTTACGTGGACGTCTAACACGGTCCTTGCGGGTGAACAGGAAGCGGACAGAGCTTCGTCAGAAGCGCCGCTTAGCGTCCTAGCCTCTTTATTCTCCCGACAACGACGTCCGCACAAGCTTTCGAGGCGAAATCTCGGTGGCCGCAGATCGACGTCGGCCCGGCACTCGTCGCCCTTTACGACAGCATATCGCGACGGAATGCTCAGCTTTATTTTAAGATAGCCCCTTTCAGCGGCTCGGCAACGTGTGCCAGGGGTAGTTTCGTGTTTTCTTGGAATCAAAGTCGAGATGCCGCAGTATGGGCCTTCGGCGCAGCGTTGTGCCTTTCTGCGGCAGTCCACGCGCAGGACGCCCGCTGCGCAGCGCCGACGCCGGCAGCGGCTACGCCGACCGCAGCAAGCGCGTCCGGGGAAGGCATTCTTTCGGCAACGGCTCTGCCGCCGCAATTCGCGGGCGACGATCCAGAGCAGGTAAGGGACGCCTTGGCCGCCGCGACGTCGCCAAACAAGAAACCTGCGACGAACCCGACGATCGCGGGCCGCGTGCGCGCGTTTCTGGCGCGTCCGTTTCATCGTACGGCGAGCGCCGCGGTGCCCCCGAACAATGACCAGTCCAAGGCTCAGCGGACTTTTGCATTCGTAATACCGGCGTCGTACGGCGTGCGTTTTGAATCCAAAAAGAAACTGTTGTCCGTCAACGTGTCGCTTGCGGCACCCGAGCAACCCGACGTAATTCTGCTCAAGCGCAAGGTGGAAGGCCAGAGCGGCCGAAAACTCGTTATCGCACCGGAAGCGAAGGCGAAGGGCTTCGTTCAGACTATCGACACGATTCAGCTGGAAACGGGCGACCGCGGTAAAACGAGCGTGCGTGGCAGCGCATTGCTTCCGGACTTCGATCCGTCGCGTGGCAACGGCGACTTTGCGATCATGCTGGTCTGTTCGCTGGAACCGCCCTATCTATCCGATCGCTCGGAGCACAGCGATCCCACTGATGAAGAGCCCACTGACATCACGCGGAGGACATCGACATTGCACGGGCGTATCGACGCGGTGTGGCTCATCGACCGGAACAAAGGGACGATCGTCACAAGGCGCCTTCGTCTCGTCAAATAGATGCAACCGATCCCCTTGAGGTGGAATGACGACGCAGGCCGCGCGCTCGACCGACACGGAAGGCCCCGGTTTCGCGGTGTTTTCGTTACGCAACGAGGTCGCGCCGTAGGTCGACGAACGACAAGCCCGCGTCTTGGAGAGACGAATGGCCCGTAGTTTCAAAGCCGTACGCAAGACCGGCCGCGTCGTCGGACTGCGCTTGTTCCGGCGTAACAACAACGCGTGGCTGCGCGTCGCTGACGTGTTCTCGCGCTTCCCGTTGCTCGCCGGGATTATCGGCACGGCAATGGCACTGTCGATGGGCGTGCTTTCGTTTGCCGCGCTCTGGCAAGGGCGCGCGCAGGCGCTGCAGAATGCACATGAGGCGTCTGAGAATGTCGTTGCGACGCTCAGTGCGGATATTGCACGCAATGTGGAATGGAGCGATCTGTCGTTACGCACCATCGTGAGCAGCATGGAAAATCCCCAAGTCGCGAAGATGTCGCCGGCGCTGCGCCCGCTCGTGCTGTTCGACGGCGCGACGGCGGCGAGCTATATCGGCGGCGCGTTCGTCATGAATGCGCAGGGGCAAATCACCGATGCGCGCGACCCATCCAACCGCACGGACCTCTCGTTCAGCGATCGCGGCTATTTCCAGGCCCACGCGCAAGACGCGAACGTCGGGCTGTATATTTCGGGGCCTTACGAATCTCGTTTGCGCGGCGGCAGGCCATCCCTCGCACTGAGCCGGCGCATCAACGCGCCCGACGGCTCGTTCGCTGGCGTCGCGGTCATCGCGCTGAACACGAGCTACTTCGATGCTTTGCTATCGCGCGTGAACGTCGGGCGCGCGGGGTCGGTATTCATTGTGCAGCGCGACGGCGTAATGCTGGCACGCAAGCCTCCCTTGCAAAACGATGGCACGGGCAAGGCAGCGCGAAACGTTTCGGTTTCGCCAACCTTCGTCGCGATGAAGGATCTGCCTTCGGGCTCGTACATTTCCACGTCCCCGCTCGATGGTGTCCGCCGTCTCTATACCTTCGTGCGTGTGCCGGGCACCAATCTCATCGCTGCGGTCGCGCCCGCCGAGGACGATGTGCTCGAAGGCTGGCGGCATCGAAGCGCAATCATCGGCGGCCTCACGCTGATGTTCGGCGGCGGCTTCATCGCCATTTCGTGGCTGCTGGCGATTTCGCTGCGATCACGCGCCATCGCGCTCGAAAAATTGCAGCGGCTCGCCGGTACCGACTCTTTGACCGGCCTGAGCAACCGCCGAGCGCTGGATCGCCGTCTCGGCGAGGAGTGGCGCCGCGCGCGCCGCAACGATCAGCCGCTATCGGCCCTCTTCGTCGACGTCGATCACTTCAAGCTCTATAACGACACATACGGCCACGCAATGGGAGACGACGCACTCGTCACCGTGGCCGATTGTATTCAGCATGCAGTGAAGCGTCCCGGCGATATCGTCGCACGCTATGGCGGCGAGGAGTTCGTGATCGTGCTGCCCGGCGCAACGGCGGCGAGCGCGGTGCTGTTCGCCGATCGGCTGAGACGGAAAGTCGAATCGCTTGCCATTCCAAACAGCGGTTCACCGAGAGGCTTCCTCACCATCAGCATCGGGGCTGCGACGACGATGCCTCGCCAGGGCAGCGACGCGCTCAAGCTGCTCAACAGTGCGGACGCCGCGCTTTACCGGGCGAAACGCGCCGGACGAAACCAGGCCATTCACGAAGATTGTCTCGCTGGCCGCACGGTGTAGAGACACGGATGGCGTGCTGCATGCCGTGTGTTTCGGCATTTTGCATTCGAACCAGATCCGTGATGAAGGGCGTCTGCCGTCCTGCTGGCCTTCCATCCGCGCAACGCGGAGCAGAACGGCTATCGGGACAGACCGCGCGCGTCGATTGCCCAGAAGTCGACCACTTCGTCGCCGCGATAGCACACGTACTCGTCATAAAGATTGACGGTCGGATCGCAATGGCCCGGTGGCAGCAGGATGCGTTTGCCGAGTAGCGCCGGTGTATTGTGCTGTTGGCCGTCATTTGCATGCAGCATGCCGTGTTCGTCATTCGCGGCGGCGTACGTGAGCGCCGGCTCGTCGCTGCCATCCAGCCAACGCACGCTACGGGGAAGGCCCGAATCCACCGCAAGCCCTTTCAGGCCGACATCGCAGACGGCCATTCCGGGCCACGTCGCGCTCATGATCGTCGACAACACGAAAAGGCTATGACGCCAGCGCAGGTTGCCGTTCCATGCGAGCGAACCGTAATCGCCATCCATGAAGACATACGATCCCGGCTGAACTTCGGTATAGACGCCGCTCGCCGCATCGAACTCGACGGTGCCGGTGCCGCCGCCCGTCACGATTGCACTTTGAATGCCGCGTGCTTCAAGTGCGCGCACGAAGTCCGCGGCACGATCGGCCGCGTGACCTGCCTCGGCTTTGCGTGCGTTCCAGTCGGCAACGTGCTGTGCGCCGCCGTGATAAGCCTGGATGCCCGCGAAGCGCAGCGACGGCTGGTCGGTGATCGCATCGACGAGTGACAGCAGAGCGTCCTCGTTCGTCACGCCGCAACGATGTTGACCGGCATCGACTTCGGCGAGCACATCGATGTTCACGCCTGCGCAAGCGGCGGCATCGCCGAGCGCGTTGACTTGCGGCAAGGCATCGACGCAAACGGAGAGGCGCACGTGCGCCGCGAGTTCGACCGCCATTGCGAGCTTGTCCGCGCCGACGAACTCATTGCTGATATGGATGCTCTCGATACCAGCAGCCGCAAACGGATAAGCCTCCGATAGCTTCTGACAGCACACGCCGACCGCTCCCGCGTCGATCTGACGCCGAGCAATGGAAACAGACTTGTGTGCCTTTGCATGCGGTCTGAGAGCCACGTCGCTGCGCGCGACAAATGCCGCCATCGTCGCGAGATTGGCGTCGAACGCATCGAGATCGATCAACAGCGACGGCGAAGCGACAGTCGACAGCGCATCGCCGACACGGCAAGCGGGAGGGGGCACGAGCTTCATAGTTAGCTTCGACGAGTAGGCAGGCGATCCGTCATCTTACCGTCCGGCGTTTGCACTCTGCACTCTGCATGATGCATGATGCATGCAACATGCAAACGTCCAGCCATCACGCCAGCGCATCGGGCTCCAGAATTGCGCCCTCGTCCTTCAGCGACCGTATGCGCGCATCGTCGAAGCCGTATTCGTGCAGCACTTCCGCCGTATGCTGTCCGAGCGTCGGCGCCGAACGCGATGGCCTCGTGCACCCATCGGAGAAGTGAATTGGCAACCCGATACCGCGCATAGAACCCGCAAGCGGATGTTCCGTCTCAACGATCATCCCGCGCGCAATGGCCTGTTCATGCGACGAAGCCTCCGGCACGCAGAGCACGGCGCCGCTGGGCAAGCCGATTGCATCGAACGCGGCGAGCCAGTCGGCGGTATCGCGCTCAACCAGCTTCGCGGTCAGAATCTCCACCAACGTCTCGCGATGCCTCAAACGGCCAGCGTTGGTCAGAAAGCGTTCGTCTTCGGCAAGGCCTGGAATGTCGAGCACGCCCACGAGCCGCTCGTAGTTGCTCTGATTCGCCGCGCCGATGTTCACCCAGCTGTCCCGCGTGCGAAATGCCTGATAGGGCGCGCTCGTCGGGTTCGCGGAGCCTGCCTTCGGCAGCACTGTGCCGTCCGCGAAGTAGTTTGCGAATGCCCAGTACATCTGTTGCAGTCCCGCTTCGAAGAGCGACGTGTCGACCATCTGCCCGAGACCCGTAAGCTTCTTTCTCGCATAGGCCGCGCTGATGCCGAGCGCCGCAAGAATGCCCGCGTTGATGTCCGTCACGGGCGATCCTGCCTTGATCGGCGCCTGGCCGGGCTCGCCTGTCATGCTCATGAGTCCGCTCAGGCCTTGCGCGATGAGATCGAAACCGCCCTTGTCGGCCATCGGCCCCGTGCGCCCGTAACCGGAAATTGCGCAATAGATGAGGCCCGGGTTGACCTCCCTCAGCGCTTCGTAGCCCATGCCGAGTTTCTCCATCGTGCCGCGACGATAATTCTCCGTGACGACATCTGCCGTCGCCAGCATCGTTCTCAGCACCTTCTTGCCGCCTTCCGTTTTCAGATTCAGCGCGATGCCGCGCTTGTTGCGGTTCACGATCAGGAACGACGCAGACTCTCCGCTCGGAAGAATCGGCGCAAACCGCCGGCAATCGTCGCCGTTCGGAATTTTTTCGACCTTGATGACATCGGCGCCCATGTCCGCGAGCATCATCCCGCAGATCGGTCCCGACATGATGTGCGCCAGCTCGATCACGCGCATGCCCGCGAGCGGCCCTCCACCCTGTTCCGTCGATGCTGCTGTTTGTTCAATGTCTGCCATATCGATTTTCCTGGTAACTCGCTGCCACGGTGTGATGACAAGCGGCCGCGAACGTCGTCGGTGCATGTTGCATGCTGCATTCGGCACACAACATGCATTCCATCGCCGCGCGGCCAACTCGTGCCTCACACGAGCTTGCCCGCATGAGCGGCGTGAGTCTTCTCTTCTTCGGCTTCCAGCGAACGATCCGGCCGCATCGTGAACGAAAGAATGATGCCGGCCGCCATGACGATCATCGATACGGTGAACGGCAGATTCCAGTTGCCTGTGCGGTCGATGATCCACCCGCCAATAACCGGGCTGATGATCGCGGCAAGCGCCGATCCTGAATTCATAATGCCGGATGCCGTGCCCGCATGCTTCGGTGCGATGTCCATGGGCACCGACCACATCGGCCCGATCGTCATCTCGTTGAAAAAGAAGCCAGCCGAGAGGCACATGGCGACGAACGTCATCGAGATGTTGGACACCAGCAAGATCGGGGCGAGCGACAGCAAGGTCAGCAGCATGCACACGCCGACCATCACATTGCGCGCGAGACGCACATTGCCGCTTTTGCGCAGGATGCGATCGGTCACCGAACCACCGAGATAATCACCCAGCACACCCGCGAAGAACACGCCTGACGCAAACAGCGCGGACTTGCCTAGCGGCATGTGATAGTTGTGCAGGAAGTACTGCGGAATCCAGCCGAGAAACAGCCACAGCACCCAGCCATAGCAGAAGTACACAGCCGTGACCGGGGCCATGCGGCCAAGCAGAAGGCGCCAGGGCACGGGTTTGCGTTGCTTGACGCCCGAGTAGTCCGCAAGGGTCTCGCATTCGCTCTCGGTGATGCGCGGATGATCGCGCGGGTTATCGCGGAAATAGAAGACCCATGCGATGGCCCACGCGAAGCTGACGATACCGGTGATAATGAATGCACCGCGCCAGCTCGTCGCCACCATCAGCCACACGATCAATGGCGGCGCCACTGCATTGCCGATGCGCGATGCTGCATGCGTAATGCCTTGCGCGAAGCCGCGCTGATCGGCCGGCATCCAGTTGGACATGGCGCGCGTCGCCGTCGGGAACGTCGCGCCTTCGCCGAGCCCGAGCAGCACTCGCGCGACGATCAGCGACACGAAGCCGCCTGCCATGCCGGTGAGCACCGTTGCACCCGCCCAGATGATGGCGCACAGCGTGAGCGTTCGACGCGGGCCGAAACGATCGCCGACCCATCCGCCGATGATCTGGAAAATCAGATACGGATAGGCGAATGCAGAAAACACAAAACCGATTTGCGTGTGCGACAGGCCGAGTTCGGCGCCGAACTGACTTGCGGCGGTGCTGACATTGACGCGGTCGATATAGGTGATGAAATACATCGCGCATAGCAGCAGTAGAACGCGCGTAGTGGCTCGACGGAACATCATCGTCTCCTTGAGATCGCGTGCGTATCCCCGGCGCGGCAATGCGCCATGGTCACGGCATACGGAACATCGTTGGGTGCGTCGAATGAGGGCGTAGTACCCGGGTGCACTGCTACGGTCTGCGTCTATGCAAGCGGCGGGTGCGAGGTTTGCGAAGTGATGTCATGGCGTCGTCTCCTGTCTCGGATCATCTGCATGTCCGCTGTTATGGTTTCGATAAAAACCTGCTTTATTCACCTCAGGCTCGAGTGAGTTTTCGACAGCGCGCGTTCGAGCACTCGCGCCACATGCCATGCTTCAGTCCGCGCGCCGTCCGCAATTTGATGCCGGCAGCTCGTGCCGTCTGCGACGATCAAGGCATCGCCTGCATCCCTTGCCTTTCGTACGGCCGGCAACAGCGACAGCTCGGCCATCGCTTGCGATGCCTGATAGTGCTCCGCTTCATAACCGAAGCTGCCCGCCATTCCGCAACACGAGGACTCGATCGTCTGCACATCGAGTCCGGGAATCCAGCTCAATACCGTCTCGACGGGCCGCACCGCATCGAATGCTTTCTGATGACAATGGCCGTGCAGCAGCGCGTTTTGCTTGTCGATCGGTTCGAGTTCAAGCTTGAGTCGTCCGGCCGTTCGCTCTCGGACCAGGAACTCTTCGAATAGAAACGATGATTCGGATAGCTTACGAGCCGAATCTCCGTATCCGTAGCTAAGAAACTCGTCGCGTAACGAAAGCAGGCACGATGGCTCGAGTCCGACGATCGACACGCCCCGCTCAACGAAGGGCAGCAATGCATCGAGTGCACGGCGCGCTTCGGCTTTGGCTTCGTCGACGAGGCCTGCGGAAAGGAAGGTTCGCCCGCAACATAGAGGACGCTCGCCTGCCTTCTCGTTGAGATGAACCGCATAGCCCGCAGCTTCGAGCACTCGCTTTGCTGCGTGCGCGTTCTCCGGCTCCATGTAGTTGTTGAAGGTATCGACGAACAGGAGCACTTCCTTGTCGGCGGACGTGGTGCGCTTGTTGCGCGCATCGCCGAGGAAGGGCTTCTTGAAGACCGGGAAGGCACGCTGCGGCGCAAGCCCGAGGGTTGTCTTCAGCCAGCGCGCTGCGCGCGGCATGCGCGATTCGAACGCACCGCTCAGCGCCGGCATGCGACTCGCATACGGCGCATAGCGTGGCAAGAACGCAATCAGTCTTTCTCGCAGGCGCAATCCATGACGCGCGGTCCATGCTGCACGCGCTTCGATCTTCATGCGCGCCATATCGACGCCGGTCGGACAATCGCGCTTGCATCCCTTGCACGAGACGCAGAGATCGAGCGCGTCTTTGACTTCCTGACTTGCGAGTGCGTCGCGGTCGTCACCGAGTTGACCGGACAGCGCGAGCCGCAGGGTATTCGCGCGGCCTCGCGTGACATGTTGCTCGTCCTTGGTGATGCGATAGCTCGGGCACATCGTGCCCGCGTCGAACTTGCGGCAGTGACCATTGTTGTTGCACATCTCCACGGCCTTCGTGAGTCCGTGGGTAAGGTCTCCGCCTGAGTGCGCGGCGCCCTCTTCGCCGGTCAGCGGATTACGCGTCACGTTCCATGCAGACCAGTCGAGTCGCGGCTCAAATGCGCGCTCGCGATATGTCGGCGGAAAGCGAAAGTTCGCACCGTCGTCCATTTTCGGCGGCGCAACGATGCGATCCGGACTCATGCGGTTGTCTGGATCGAAGAGCCGCTTGATATCGCCGAACGCTTCATTAATGCGCGGCCCGTACTGCCACGCGACCCATTCGCCACGGCATAGGCCATCGCCGTGTTCGCCCGAATAGGCGCCCTTGTATTCGCGTACGAGCGCCGCTGCTTCTTCCGCGATCGCGCGCATCTTGATTGCGCCATCGCGGCGCATATCGAGAATCGGCCGTACATGCAGCGTGCCGACACTCGCGTGCGCATACCAGGTTCCTTCGGTGCCGTGCTTCCTGAAAACCTCGGTGAGACGGTTCGTGTACTGCGCGAGATGCTCAAGCGGGACCGCGCAATCTTCGATGAAGGACACTGGCTTGCCATCGCCCTTCATGCTCATCATGATGTTGAGGCCCGCCTTGCGTACCTCCCAAAGCGCTTTTTGCGGCCCGGCATCGGGCATCTGCACGACGGACCCAGGCAAGCCGAGATCGCTCATCAACTCGACCAGTTGTGAGAGCTTGCTCATCTGCGTGCCACGGTCCGCGCCCGCGAATTCCACCAGCAGCACTGCTTCCGGTTTGCCGACCAGCGCTTTCTCGATGACGGGACGAAACGCGGGATTCGACATTGCCAGATCGATCATCGTGCGATCGACGAGTTCGACCGCAACGGGACCGAGCTTCACGATGTGCTGCGTCATGTCCATCGCATCGAAGAAGCTCGGAAAGTTCACAACGCCAAGCGTTTTATGCGCGGGCAGCGGCGCGAGCTTCAACGTCAACTGACGACTGAACGCGAGCGTTCCTTCTGAACCGACCAGGAGGTTCGCGAGGTTAGGTTCATCCGCACTGAAGGGCAGCGGACTCTGGCAGTCGAAGAGGTCGAGGTTATAGCCTGCCACGCGCCTCAAGACTTTTGGAATGCGTTCGCGCATCTCATCGCGCTCACGCATGGCGATGTCGCGCACGTCATCGATGAGAACGCGCGTGCGAGCATCGCTCTGCATCGTCGAAAGCCTGCCGAAGCGCGCTTCGTGACCATCGGCGAGTATGGCGTCGATAGCGTCCACGTTATGCACCATGATCCCGTATTCCATCGAACGGGAGCCGCACGAGTTGTTGCCTGCCATCCCGCCGATCGTGCATTGCGCACTGGTCGATACGTCCACCGGAAACCAGAGGCCATGCGCTTTGAGCCACGCATTAAGGTGATCCAGCACCACGCCCGGCTCTACCGTGACGGTGCGCGCATCCTTGTCGAAGTGGACAATGTTGTTGAGCCACTTCGTCGTGTCGATAACGAGCGCTTCGCCAACGGTCTGCCCGCATTGACTGGTGCCCGCTCCGCGAGCAAGGACGCTCGCATTGCTATCGCGCGCGATATCCAGTGCGCGTCGCAAGTCGTCCTGATCTTTCGGCACGACGACACCGATCGGCATGATTTGATAGATCGATGCATCGGTCGCATAACGTCCGCGCGATGCGCGATCGAACAGCACGTCGCCTTCAAGCTCTCGTTGAAGACGCGCCTGCAAGGGCGTCGGCGTCGCGTCGGGCCGTGCGCGCGCCGACGCGGGCACGAGGTGAATCGGCTTGATCAGACGGTCGGTCGTGGAATTGAGCATCGTCGCTGTCGGTGAGTGCCGGATGGTCTTTTGAATGCCTGATGCGGCATGCCTTATTCGAAATGCAATTCGACAGGCGGCAGGCCTTGGATTGCTCCGGTCGCAGTGCCCGGCCTGGCCGGGAACGCGATGCCGGTATACGAGCCTGCCGTGATCACCGTGCCCTGCTCTACCGTCAGTCCGCGTGAGACCGCATGGTTGATCGTCCACGCGAGCAGACGGCGCGGATCGCCAGCCGGATTTGCGGGCACACCCTGAAAGAGCGATGCATCGTCGTACGTGAACGACATTGACGGTGACACGAACGGGAACGCTTCGTCGTACGGCACGCCGTCACCGACGACGAGCGCGCCGTGGTTCTGCAAGTCCGCAAGTTGCCACAGCTTGTCGATGTCGGGCCACGCGGCGAAGCGGCTCGCGACCACTTCGATCGCCGCATGCACGCGATCGATTGAATTCAAAATGTCGGCATCACTGTACGCCCCGCTGCTCGCCGCAAAGCTGCGGCTGAAGGTGAAGGCCACTTCGAGTTCGAGACCCGCCTTGCCGAAGCCCTGCATCGAAAGTCGAGCGCCCGAGCGATGCACGCCGCTTTCGGGAAGCAACGCGCCCTGGATGGGGCCGTCGGCGGACTTCGCGCCGACCTTCCATCCGCCGATCGCCTTACTATCGTTGCTGTCGGCGCCCAGCGCTCGGAGCGTCGCTTCCTGCGCGGCGAAAGCGTCGTCCATGCTCGTGGGGCGTGCGGTTTCGGGCAAGTCATCAAGCTTCGCCCGATGCCCGCGTGCCTCGGCGAACAAACGCGCAAGCGCGGCTACGTCGAACGCGGCGCTCATGCCGCGACCTTCAGTTCGGGCTTGGCGACGTGTTCCGTCAAATAGTCCATGGCGGCCGCGACGCCGCTTTCTTGCAGCGGAATTCCCGCTAGTTTCAGCCCCATCTCGCAGCCGGTGAGCGCGGCCATCAGCGTGAGATCGTTGCAGTCACCCAAATGACCGATGCGGAACATGCGCCCTTTCGCCTTGCCGAGCCCCGTGCCGAGCGACATGTCGAAATGCTCGTAGATGAGCTTGCGCACCGCGTCCGCATCCACGCCTTCGGGCGTCATCACGCCGGTCAGTACGGGCGAGTACACCTCCGGATCCGCGCACTGGATCTCGAGACCCCACGCGGTCACCGCCGACCGGCACGCGGCGGCGAGCCGGTTATGCCGTGCGAACACGTTGTCGAGTCCTTCGCCGAGGATCATGTCGAGCGCTTCGGCGAGGCCGTACAGCAGATTCGTGTTCGGCGTGTAGGGCCAGTAGCCCTGCTTGTTCATCTCGATGATCTCTTTCCAGTCCCAAAACGCGCGCGGCAGTTTCGCGTGCCTGGAGGCCTCGATCGCCTTCTGCGAAACCGCATTGAAGCTGACACCCGGCGGCAGCATGAGGCCCTTTTGCGAGCCTGAGACGGTCACGTCGACACCCCATTCGTCATGGCGGTAGTCCGCAGACGCGAGACCCGAGATCGTGTCGACCAGCAACAGAGCGGGATGGCCGGCCGCATCGATCGCGCGGCGCACTGCGGCGATGTCCGACGTCACGCCGGTCGAGGTTTCGTTATGCACGACACAGACGGCTTTGATCACATGCTGTGCGTCGTCGCGCAGACGCTTTTCGATCATGTCCGGCTGGACGCCGCGACGCCAACCTTCGATGCCCGGTAAGCCAAGAAACTCGGGCTTGAGCCCGAGGTTCTCGGCCATCTTTTTCCACAGCGTCGCGAAGTGCCCGGTCTCGTACATGAGCACGGTATCGCCGGGGCTGAGCGTGTTCGAAAGCGCCGCCTCCCACGCACCCGTGCCGGACGCGGGGTAGATCACGACCGGCTGCGTCGTCTTGAAGATCTTCTTGATCCCATCCAACACCTTCAGGCCGAGCGCGCCGAATTCCGGTCCACGATGGTCGATCGTCGGATAGCTCATTGCCCGGAGAATCCGGTCGGGCACCGGGCTCGGTCCGGGAATCTGCAGGAAATGTCGGCCAGCAGGATGGAAATCGAGTTTCAGCATGTTGGCGAACCCTTCAAATTGAATTTTGCATGCAAAATACTCTAGCGCAGTGGGTGAATCAGGCAAAGGTTTTATTAGGCCGAATGGCCTAGGGATAACCCGATGGCGGTTTTTTCCGCTTTCGGTGAGCTAAAATTGCCGAAACGAATTTCGAGGTATTGAATGCAAAATCCTGACGTCCCGGAAGCGCGCTTATCGCCCGCGCTCCTGCCGAAGCTGGAACGGCTCCGCCTGCACGACACGGTTGTGGACAACCTGCGCAACTTCATCGTCGAAGGAATGCTCGCGCCCGGCGTCAAACTCAACGAGCGCAAGCTGTGCGAAACGCTCGGCATCTCGCGCACGCCGCTGCGGGAAGCGCTCAAGGTGCTGGCTGCCGAAGGCCTGATCGACATCGCGCCGAACAGGGGCGCGTCGGTGTCGCAGATGAGCGACCTCGAGATCCGCGAGATGTTCGAGCTGATGAGCGGCCTGGAGGCGTTCTCGGGTGAACTGGCATGCGAGCGCATCACGCCCGCCGAGATCGCGGAGATCAAGTCGCTGCACGAAGCGATGGTCGCCTGTCGCGCGCAAAATGACTTGTCGGGGTATTACGCACGCAATCGCGCGATTCACGACAAGATCAACGAGGCGGCGCGCAATACCGCCCTCAGGCAAACGTATGTGTCGATCAACCGACGCTTGCAGGCGCTGCGCTTCCGCTCTAATTTCCAGACGCCGAAGTGGGACAGCGCGATACGCGAACACGAAGAGATGATCTCGGCCTTGGAGACGCGCGACGGACCGCGCATGGCTGCGATCCTGCGTCGGCATTTGCTTGGCAAGCGGGATGCGGTGCTCGCCGAGCGCACGCTAACGACGGTGAAGCCTGCCTCACCGGCCGGGCGTGGTGCAAAGCAAGCGTAATTCGCTGCGTGCGAGAATGGCTTGTCCGAATGGGCAGTCGGACGCACGCTCCAGCTTGCTGCAGAGAGTTTCAACTAAACACGGGCGACCCATGCCGCGTGATGGTCGCTGCCCGCGGCGCTCTTGTGTTCAACGTGGCGCCCGATCGGAGAGATCACGGCCAGCGCAGCTGTGATGACGATTGCGACGATACTGATAGTGATGGCGTTCATGTTGGCCTCCGTTTCGATGAAGCCATTGTCGACGTGAAAACTTAGCCGTAAATGAGCGCCCTCGTCATGGCATTCATCATTCCGCATACAAGATGCACTCGACGCAGTTACCCTCCGCCGCGACCATCGAACTACCGTACAAGCGCCCTTTCGACTGGGCACGGCTGATCGCATTCATCGGCGGGAGAGCGTCGGCAGGCGTTGAATCGGTGGAAGGAGGCGTTTACCGCCGCGCGATCGAATGGAGCGGCGATGTCGGCATCGTCGAAGTGCGGCCGCATGCACGCAAGCATTGCCTGATCGCGACCGTACAGGGCGATGTGCACCGCCACGCCGATGAACTCGCCGTCCCGCTTTCGCGCATGTTCGACGTGCATGTCGATCCGCATGAAATCGCGCGCTGCCTTTCGCACGATCCGCTGCTGGGGCCGCTCGTCGAGGCGACTCCGGGGCTGCGTGTACCGGGCGCGTGGTCCGGATTCGAGCTAGTGGTGCGAACCATCGTCGGCCAGCAAGTCAGCGTGAAGGGTGCATCGACGATCATGGGCCGCATCGTCCAGCGCGCGGGGCGGCGCATCGACGGCCATCCGCACGAAGGCACGGCGTGGCGGTTTCCTACTGCGCGCGAACTTGCCGATGCTGACCTCGCCCAGATCGGCATGCCGGGTAAGCGCGTCGAGGCCGTGCAGCGCTTCGCGCACGCGGTCGCAACAGGTGCGCTGCCGATCGACACCCCCGGCGCGGACCGCGAGCATTTGAAGCGCGAGTTGCTCGCAATGCCTGGCATCGGTCCGTGGACTGTCGGCTATGTTGCGATGCGCGCCCTGCGCGATCCCGACGCGTGGCCCGATGCCGATCTAGTACTGATGCAGGCGATCGCGCGACGCGAGCCATCGCTCCTGAAGCCAGCGCAACAACGCGCGTACGTCGAACGCTGGCGTCCGTGGCGCGCTTATGCGGCGATGCACCTTTGGAACGGCGTTGCGCTGGAGTCAGGGCTTGCGCGAGGCGGTTGAATCTTGCATGCGGTCGATTGCATTCAGCATGCCGAGCGGTCGCAAAATAGCCTAATCTCAATCGTGCAGGACTGCTCTGCGGCACCGGGACAACGGCAGCAGCAACGGCAGCGGCAGTTCGCAGCGAAGACGCATCGCAGGATTACCGGCGGGGAGTCGCACATGGACGCTGCATCACAGGATACGGCGAGTGGACGCGGTGAACGCACTGCATCAGCATTGGACACTGCCAGTGCATCCAATGTACCGATTGCGCCGCGCGTGCAGAAAATCGTCGTCGCGATACACGGTATCGGCAATCAGTTGCATAGCGACACCGTACGCTCGGTCGCCAGCCAGTTCGGCGCGCGTTACGATCCGCCGTTGCCGGTCATGCCGCTCGGCTATTTCGATATCGCGGGCGTCGGCGAAGTGGATGTGCGTCAGCTCGACTTGCCACAGGGCGGCCCTTACACCGCCGAGCAACGCGCCTTCTATTCGGCACTCGGCTTCGCCGAAGTCTATTGGGCAGACATACCGCGTGAAGTGGTCAAGCAGGACGACACGCTAGAAGAAAGCAAAGCGTGGGGCCTGTCCATCGTGAGCCGCGCGCAGGCCGCCTACATGCTGAACGTGAGGGAGCGAAAGCTCGAACCTGCCGACTTCTCGCTTGCGGCGGGCGTCGTCGAGGAGGTCGTCGAGACCGTCGCGGTGATGCAAAGCCTGCTCGCGGTGACCGAAAAGGCCGGCGTCTTCAAGTTCGATCTCGCACCCGTCCTGCGCGATTATGTCGGCGACGTTCAGCTCGTGGCGGACTTCAAGCAGCATCGCGACACGATCGTCTATCGCTTCCATCGCGTGATGAAACGCCTTGTCGACCTCGTCACGACGCGCTGCAACTGCGCGCCGGAGGTGTATCTCATCGCCCATAGCGAGGGCACCGTCATCAGCTTCCTCGGCATTTTGCATGCACTCTCGCAGTCTTCGATACAAGATCCCAAGGACAAGAAACAGGCGATCAGCACCGATTGGGTGAAGTGCTTGCGGGGCTTCATGACGATCGGCTCGCCCATCGACAAGCATGTGTTGTTGTGGCCTGACCTATGGAGAAACATGGCGCTCACCACGCGCGAAACAGACGGCGGGATCATGCTGCCCGACCGGACTGGCGATCCGTTGCGGCTCGATGCGCGCATCAAATGGCGCAACTACTACGACTTTGGCGATCCCGTCGGCTTTGCCCTCGACACCACGCGAGCCTATCTGAGCGCAGCAGGCTGTAAGGCCTTCGAATTCGAAGACAAGCACGACTACGGATTCGCCCGCTACTGGCTGCCCGGCAAAGCGCACACCGACTACTGGACCGATGCCGGCGTCTTCAATCACTTCATCGAAGACGTCATGCTCGGTAAACCGACCGCGCGCCCTCCGGTAAGCCGCCGTGCGCGGGGCATCGTGAGTACGTCGATCCCCTATCTCCTGAGCTTTGCGCTGCATCTCGCAGCCGTGTTTTTTGTGTACAAGGCCGTGACCGCGTCATCCGACGCCGATAGTTCAAGCGGCGCGCCTGCGTTCATCCATCTCACGCGCTCGGTCTTCGCGCTCGCGTGCCTGCTGATGGGCACGACCGTCGCCGCGCGCATTCCTCGCCTCGTCAAAGCGCGCGGTGCGATGCGCACCGATGCATGGCTGCGATGGCGCGTCGTTGCGCTGGCGGCGTTCTGCGCTGGTGCGCTTCTCTTCTGGGTGGTGCTGCTTCCGGATGTGGCCGAGTTTCTTGCGGGACCGTTCGCGAACGTCGTGCACGATCGCATGCAAGATTCAATTGTCGGCAAGCTCGTGTTCGTCGCGGCAGGCGTCGTCGTTGCGCTTTCGGGCTGGTTCGCACCGCGAAAGCCGCGCTGGGGACGGCGGGTGATTGTCGGCATGGGAACGCTGATGACGGTGCTCATCGTCGGCGTGCGGCTCTGGGGCGATCTTGAAGACAAGGCGCTTTGGCCCGTGGTGCTTGGGGGTGTGCTCTTCCTGTATGCGTGGTGGCTCGCGATTCTGATTTTCGATCTAGCGTTCGTCTGGCATCGCTATGTGCGGAACTCCGTCGCCCTCGATACGCTGCGCGCGTGGCGGTTGCAAGGGCGTGACGCGGAGCCTCGGCCGATCGTGCGAATGCACGGAAAACAGGCGCCGCGTTGAATCCAATGCTGCATGCCGCGCGCTGCATAATGGATGCCGAATGCAAATCGGCTAATTGCATTGCCGGCTTATCAAACGAATCGTGCCTCAGAAATCATTTGAGCAGCGCGAAGCTACAAAGACCGATCAAGCACGGAAGCGTCTGCGTTACGCTGAACGCATTCGCTGCCGCCGAATACTGCTTTGGAGGAGACTTCAATGAACGAGAGATCAAACGACGATTGGCAATATCAGGTGCGCGTCCGCCTAAGTCCTCGATACGCGGAACTGGCGCGCAAGGATAGAAGCAGTCCGGCGCTATCGTCTCTCAACAGAGTGCTCGAGCGACACGACGCTCAGTTGAAATGCCAGTTCGATGCCTTCGCCGACTATGTGGCCGAAGCCAAGCGCGAAGGCACGGAGCATTACCCGTTGTATCGATGGACACGCGAAACCATCGAAAATCCCGAGAAGAAAGCGAAATATCTCGAAGCCTTCACGCTATATGTGAATGGCGATGAAGTCTACGACAAGGCCATCGCCGATGCGCTCGAACTCGATCTCCAGGAACTGGCTGCACACGCAAGCGATGTCATCGTAGACGTCCGAAAGTTCGACACGAACCCGGCCCACAACCCGCAACCACCGTCTTACGATCGGTCCGGCGCGTAGCTCGTCGTCGACCTCGCGCACGGCTTTCGCTTGATCGATCCGACCATTGCGTCTATGTCGGCACGCTTGGCAAGCCAGCGGGCGTATTGAGTGCGTTCGTCGTGGCGAGTGAGGCCGTCATCGAATGGATCATTCAATGCGAACAAGTTCAGTAAGCCCGATTACGGCGCATATCTAGTGAACGCAGTCCGCCGGTACGGAACCATCACATCCGCGTAACGCTGCCGCCTTGCCGCAACGAAACGGCAGCGTGCCACGCCTTACATCACTTCCGCATCGCGCGTGTTGGCAGGAAGAAAGCCTTCGCCACGCAGATAACGCACGTAGACCCGTATCAACTGCGCATAGTCGATTGCGAAACGCACATCGAACTGCGCGAGCCGCGCGATGGTCCCGATCTGATCGACAGGCATGTCGTGGAAGGTGAGATCGCCGGTATAGAAGTCGCGCAGCAGCGCCAGACCGTTGGCCGAGTCCAGCGTGGCTAGACGCTGCTTCCATGCTTCCGGCGCTTCCGGCAAAGTACGCAGCCCTTCTTTGCCGAGCGCCTCGAACCACGCTTCCTGACTCATGCATTCCGGGTTTTGCAGATTGGCGACATGCAGGCCGTCGCGCGGATTCAGCACAAGCGCGCACAGGGCGCGCGCCAGCAAATCGACGGGCGTCATCTCGACGGTTTGCCCGGTGGCAGGATACGCGCCTAGCTGAATGCATCCCTGATTGAAGAGCCAGAAGTGGTTATGCCGATAGTTGCTGTACCCGGTTTCGGCGTGCCCCGTGACATTGCCGACCCGCACGACCGTGGCAGGCAGGCCATGCGCGCGGCTATAGGCCAGCACCCGCTGTTCGCTGACCCATTTGCCGAGCAGATAGCCGCTGTCGGATTGCGGTCTGCCGCTTGCGATGCGTTCCTCCACGCGCGTCGCGCCTTCCAGCATCATCGGCACAGACATGGTCGACAGGAAGCACAACGGCTTCATGCGCACCGAGAGTGCGAGTTGCAGCAAGGCCTCGGTGCCGCCCACGTTCGCCGCCTTGACACTGCCATACCCATGCAGATGATGCACGTGCGCGCCGCCATGCAGGATGGCATCGGCGTGTACGGCAAGATGGTTCCAGTCGGCGTCGGACAAGCCGAGACGCGGTTTCGCGAGATCGGCGCTCAGCACCCGCACGCGTGAGAAGTCGATCGCCAGTCCGGCAACGCGTGCTTCATCGACGAGACGCGCGAGTCCGGCTGCGGGATCGTCGCAGCGTTGCAGGCAGAAGACGGTATCGGCGAGATGGCTCAGTTCGGCAAGCAAATGGATGCCGATGAACCCGCTCGCCCCCGTCAGAATCACGTTGCGGATGCGCGCGGCGCCGGTCTCGCGCCATGCGGCCAGCGCGGGATCGACCGGCGCGAGCGGCAAGGCAGCGTCCGCCACCGCGCGGGCGATGTCATCCTCGTCTTCGCGGCTCGCAAGGCTCGCGATGGTCGGCGCGCGGTAAAACGCGGGCATCGCGAAGTCCAGCCCCGTTTCGGCGCGCACGCGTGCGTGCATCCGCATTGCAAGGATGGAGTTGCCGCCCAGGCGAAAGAAATCGTCTTCGCGGCTGACGGCATCGAGGTGAAGCAGCGCGCACCAGATGGCGGCGATCTGCGTTTCCAGTCCCGCGCGTGGCGGCTCGCCGCTCGACTGCGCCGCCGGCTCGGGCAACGCCTTGCGGTCGATCTTGCCGGAGCCGGAAAGCGGCAGCGCCGCCAGGCCGATATAGCGGGCAGGCGCCATGTAGCCCGGCAGCGTGGCGGCAATGTGCGCGCGCATGGCGTCTTCATCGATCTGCGCATCCCCGGCAAGCACGTAATACGCCGCGATATAGCGCTGCTCGCCCGCGCCGCGAATGGCGCAGGCCACGTTCACGACGCCTGGCAGGGCCGCAAGCTGATTCTCGATCTCGCCGAGTTCTATACGAAAGCCGCGCAACTTGACCTGCTCGTCGTTGCGACCGAAGTACTCGATCACGCCGTCTTCCAGATAACGGCCCAGATCGCCGGTGCGATACATCCGCGCATACGGCTTGTCCGCGAACGGATCGGCGTCGAAGCGGCGCAGGGTCAGCGTCGCTTCATTGCGGTAACCGCGTGCGAGATTGTCCCCGCCGATGCACAGCTCGCCGATCGACCCCGCTGGCACGAGTTGCGACTGCGCGTCCAGCAAATAGACGTCGTAACCCGGCAAGGGCTTGCCGAGCACGCGCACGCGGCCATCGGGCGCGATCTGGCCGAACGTCGCCATGACGGTGGCTTCCGTCGGACCGTACAGCGAAAAAAGACGCGTCTTGCCGGCCCACCAGCGTGCGGCGGTTTCGTCGAGGGTATCGCCGCCGAACGCAAGCATCTTCAAGGAAGGCAATGGCTTCTTCGGCAAACCTTGCAAGAGCACCGGCGCGAGAATGGCATGCGTCACGCATTCACGTTCCAGCAAGTGGTGCAGCAGGTCGGGGTCGCGGCGCGCCGTTTCCGGTGCGATGACGAGCGTGCCGCCGTTCAGAAGCGCGAGGAAAATCTCGAGCACGCTGGCATCGAAATTCGTCGATGCAAGGAGCGTGCTGACACAGCCCGCCGCATAGTCGAGCGCGATGGCCGCGCCCGCGATCATTCGCACGACACTGTGATGTTCGATCAGCACGCCCTTCGGGTTGCCCGTCGAACCGGAGGTGTGAATAACGTAAGCGAGCGCACCGGGCGAGACTTCCGCCAGCGCGCGTGGGGCCGCTTGCGCGAGCAGGCCAGCGTCGACGAAGACGAGGTGCGAGAGTTGCGCGGCTTCGAGTCCTGCGCGGCCGTGGGCATCGGTTATACAGACTTCCAGCGCGCAGTTACTCGCGAAGTGCGTTAGGCGCTCCGCCGGATAGGAAGGGTCGAGCGGCACGTAAGCGCAACCTGCCTTCAGCACGCCGAGAATCGCGGCGACGAGAAGCGGTCCCTTGGCCATGGCAAGACCCACGCATGATCCCGCGCCGGCATGTGCCAGCAAGCCGCTGGCAATGCGCTCGCTCATAGCGTCGAGCGCGTCATAGCTCAGCGTGTGCTGTTCGCAGCGGATGGCTTCGCGATCGGCAAAGCGCGCTGCTATCGATGCAAAGCGCGCCGGTATGGACGATGCCGCATCGTCAAGCGGCGCGCCCCGCGCAAAGCGGGTGACGAGCGCGCGCCCCGCGTCGCTCAGATACGCCAGGTCGCCGACGAGCGCGGCAGGCTGATTCGCGGCGGAGTCGATGAGCGTCGTCAACACATCATGCATGGCATGAGCGGTGCGGGCCTCGAAGAGCGATCCGTCGTATTCGATACGGCCATCGATCTCGCCTTGCCGGCCCGCATACAGGATCACCGAGATATCGGCCTTCGATGTCTTCGATGGCAACTCTTGCACGCTCACGCCGCCATCGCCGATACGCGCATGCAGATCGATGCCGCTTTGCAGACTGAAGAGCGCATTGACCGCGCCGATATCCGCGACGCCCGCCTCGAACGGCGTGGCGAGCAGATGTTCGCGGTCGTCGAGCATCTGCGCGTGCACGGCGGACACGAGTTCACCGAAAGCCTGACGCGGATCGATCTGCATCTTCATCACGGCCATTGACACAAGCATGCCGTAGACGCTTTCGCTTCCCAGAACATCGCGGCCCGCTTGCGGATAGCCACTGGCGAGCGTCGCCTGGCCGCTTACGCGCCACAGCCATACGAGATGAAGCGCGAACAGCACGGGCGAGAGCGTGGTGCCGCGTGCCTGCGCGATGTTGCGCAGCTTGCCGGCCTGTTCCTGTGTGAGATGCATGGGAATGACGCGGTTCGCATCGGCGCGACGCGTGGCGACATCGCACGGCAACTCGACGCGCAATGGCACGCCCTCGAGCTTGTTCGCCCAGTAGCTTTGCGCACGCGCGAGGGCAGTCGTATGCGTGACTCGATGCTTCCACGCGCAATAGTCGAACCAGTTCAGCGTGCGATGTTCGAGGGCTTTGCCTTCGTAGTTCGCCGCGAGTTCTTCGAGCAGGAGCGTGAGCGACCAGCCATCGAACATGGCGTGATGAACGCAGAACAGCAGCGTGCTTGCGCCGCTTTCGACATCGAGCAGCAAACGGGCGCGCCAGCACGGCGCGTCATCGGGATGCACCGGCGCCGTGGTCCAGGCGTCGATATGCGCGCCAATCTGCTCTGCCGTGGCGCTTTCGATGGGAATCTGCACCGCTTGGCCCGAAGCATTCGGCAGCAGGCGAAGCTCGCCGCTGGCATCCGAGAGTGAGGCACTGAAAAGCGCATCGCGCGCAAAGAGCCGTTTGAGCGCCGCGTGCAGCGCGAGCGGATTCACCTCGCGCGAAAAGTCCGCGCGTATCACGATGTTGTACGCGTTATCCATCCGGTTCAGGCGGACACGATGAAACATCGCTTCGGCGATGCCGCTCGTCACCGCCACGCCATGCACCGCGGATTCATCGTGAAGTAGCGCAGGCAACGGGTCGTCATGCTTCATGGCGTTGCGCAGCGCCTCGCAGAAAGCATCGAATGCGGGATGAGCGAGCAGCAAGCCGGGCTTCACGCTCACGCCGAGCGCAGCGCCGATTGGTCCGCAAGCCAGCGTCGCGAGCAGCGAATGGCCGCCGGCTTCGAAGAAGTGACTGCGTTCGTCGATGACCTCCGCGCTCACGCCAAGTGTCTCGGCCCAGGCCGACTGAACGGCGCGTTCGAGCGCATCGAAGGCACGCGCGCTCTTTTGCGGCGACGCCGCCACCGGAGCGGGCAAAAGAGCGCGATCCAGCTTGCCGTTGAGCGTCAGCGGCCAGTGCGCGACCGGCACGAGAAACGCGGGAATCATGTAAGCCGGCAGGCGCGGCTCCAGCCGGCTGCGCAACCCGGCGGCATCGAGGCCATTCGCCGTGTACCACGCCACGAGCGCGACGCTTCCCTGATGCGGATACGTGCCGATACATACCGCGCTCACCTCGGGCTGCGTCGCAATGACGTGCTCGACCTCGGCAATCTCGATGCGATAGCCACGCACTTTCACCTGAAAGTCGCTGCGTCCGAGGAACTCGATCTCCCCGTTGGGCAGGAAGCGCCCAAGATCGCCGGATCGATACAAGCGGCCTCGGCCATCGGCATCGTCGATAAACTTTTCGGCGGTCATTTCAGGGCGATGCAGGTATCCCCGCGCCACCGACGCCCCGCCGATGCAAATCTCGCCGATGCCACCGAGCGGCACCGCGCGTGCGTTCGCATCGAGCAGATGAATGGCGTAGCCCGGCAGCGGGCGGCCCAGATGGTTGGCGAGTTTCTGGTCGCCGAAGAGGTTCTCGGTGCACAACACGGTAATCTCGGTCGGGCCATAAATGTTCGACAGCCGCGTGACCGAGGACCAGAAGCGCACGGTATCGTCGTCGCTGGCTTCGCCGCCGCACATGATCGTGTCGAGGTCCGGCAACGGGCGGCGCGGCAGCAGACGCAACACGGCGGGCGGCAGGAAGGCATGCGTGATCCGGGCTTCGGCCAGAAAGTCGAAGAGCGCTTCGGGATCGGCGCGCACATGATCCGGCGCGACGACGATCTGTCCTCCATGCGTGAGCGGATTGAAAATTTCGAGCACGCTCGCATCGAAATTGACGGAAGCGAACTGAAGCCAGCGCGTGGCCGGTCCGCGCTCGTAACGGCCTTCGAGCGACGCGATCATGTGCGCAAGCATGCCGCGCTCGATCACCACACCCTTGGGCTTGCCCGTCGTGCCCGACGTGTAGATGACGTAGGCCGCATGCGCCGGCTCGGCCCCGCGCGACAATGCGCAGGGCTGGCGAGGCGACGCGCTCGCGTCCAGCATGTCTTCGATGCGCAGCACCGGGCAGGCGAAGGTAGCGCGCACGCGCGCTTCCGTGTCCGCATCCGCGATCACGGCGGAGAGCGCCGCATCTTCCGCCATGAAGCGCAAGCGTTCCTCGGGCATCAGCGGATCGAGCGGCACGTATCCCGCGCCAGCCGCCATCACGCCGAGCATGCCCGCCACGACCCGCGCGCCGCGCAAAACGCATAGGCCAACGAGCGCCTCCGGCCCGCCATGCGCTTCGAGCGCCCGCGCGATGCACGACGCAGCAGCCGCGAGCTCCGCATAGGTGAAGCGCGCGTCGGGACCGCTCAGCGCGGGCGCATCGGGCTGGGCGCGCACGATATCGTCGAAGCACGCGAGCACATCGCGCGGTGCCGCCGCAAGCGGGCCGCCGTGCGACCACGCGCGACGGCGCGCCGCGAGCGATGGGGTATCGAAATCCAGCCCGGCAAGCGGTGTGTCGAGCTGCGCGTCGAGCCGCGACAAAAGCGCCGCATAGTGTTCGAGCGCGATGGCCAGTCCACGCGCGCCTTGCGGATGACGGACCTGCACATCGAGCGTGATGTCTCCGCTCGTGCGCAGGTAGATCGAGACGTCCTGCCGCTCAGGACGCCGGCAGAAGTGCGTAAGCAGTTCGCCGTGAACATCGCCGAGAAGGAGCGCATCGTGCGGCAGGTAGTCGCGCTCGCACAGCACGGTGGTCGCGCGACCGTAGTCCGGCCGCAGACGCTTGAGTTCGTCGAAGACATCGCCGGCGGGGATGTTGCTGTGGAAATCCGCCATCGCGAAGCGCACCGCCGCGTGTTGCAGAAACTGGCGCAGCGTCATGGTCTCGTCGAAGTCGCTACAGATGAAGCGCACGCGTTCGTCGTGACCTGCGCGGTCATAGGACTGCTCGCTGCCACGCCGATGATGCGCCGTGATCACCGACGACTGACCCGACATCTTCTGCAACACGACATGCAGGCAGCTTTGCAACAGGAATTCGACGCTCAAGCCCAGCGCATGCGCCTGTTCGCGCAGTGCGCGGCTCAGTGCGCCGCCAAGCGGCATCGCGAAGCCGGACTCGCCGGGCGCGCCTTCCACGCGCGGCGGTTGCCATGCGAACTCGCCATGCGCGAGTTGCCGGACCCAGAATGCGAGATCGCTCTGCCATTGCTGCGGTTCCATCGATACGCGTTCGGCTTCGAGAATGCCTTCCTGATCCAGCGCGAGATCGTCCGCGAACGTTTCGCCCGCATAAGCGCGCGATAGCGACGCAAACAGCGGCTGCAACGAGAACCGGTCGAGCAGCGCGGGATGACAGGCGAACACCAGATAACTATTCGCGGCCCCGCGCAGCAGCGTGATCGACCACGGCGCGCCTGCGTCGATTCGAAGCGGGCGGGCGCACAGTGTCCCGATCGCCGTCGTGACGCGGGCTTCGCCGGTGTCGTCGAGATCGACCACTTCGAGGCTTGCAAGTGCGGCATCATGCAGCAGGTAGCGTGGACCATCGTCGCCGCGAATCACTCGCCAGCGCAAGGGCTTGCAGTGCCGCGCGACATGCGCCACCGCGCGGCCGAGGCGCTCGCTATCGGGTGCGCCATTCAGCCGGAAAGCTGCGCACAGATTGCGCAACGCATTCGTGGGCGTGGCCGCGCGCATTTGCGTACGGGACATTGAATGGATGTGTGTATGCATGGTGACTTACGCCGTTCGACGTTGTTCTCGTGGCGAAACGTTCAGCGCGGACTCCTCTGTGACGCTCAATCAAACCGGCTGAGGATTTCGGATCGTCCATGATAGTAAGCACACCTTTCGTTAAACCTTGATGGCCCAAAAAAATACAAAACCGCTGCGACATCGAGTCATTCGGCAAGCAAATCGTCCAGGAGCTTCCCGTCACACAGCGATATGCGCGACCCTTTGCGGCAGCTTCCGTTGTGGCACACGGCATCGGCCGGAATGGCCATGCTTTAACGTATGAGGTGACAGAAGAGAAACTGCGTGATCCTCGCGAAAGTCAAAGTCGTCGAAGTTCGTCGATCCATTCGATCGCGCCTTTGACGACTTCGGGCATCGACTTCGGCTCGTCGTCCACCGTCGGTCCTTCTGCGCCCCATCTATCTGCTTACGCACGTCTCCCGGCTCATACGCGAGCTTTTCGGCGCTCGACGATCACTACCGCGTGCTGACAAACGTTTGCGGCCGAGGTCGTTCCGCGAACAATCTCCTCAAGGTACTCCCGACCTAATGAGCGCAAGGTTGACGTTGCGAGCGTCGCACGATAAGGTCTTGGTCAACCAACCAAGTTCGTCCCGCGAGGCAGCCAGCGTGCAGGATCGAAGACAAACCATACTCGAGGCCGCCCTCGCCACGTTGCGCGAAGAAGGCTATTCCGGCTTCACGCAACCGCGCGTCGCCAAACGTGCCGGCGTGCGTCAAAGCCATCTCACCTACTATTTTCCGACCCGGCTCGCGCTGATCGAAGCCGTCGCGCGCACGGCGGTCGATGCACAACTCGGTGCGCTCGATGCTTTCGCGGGCGAAGCATCGCCGAAGATCACCGCTGCCTCGATCGCGAATGTCGCCATGCGGCACGAGAACACGCGCGTGCTGATGGCCCTCGCTCAGGCCGCGGACGAAGAGCCTTCGATACGCCATCTGTTTCGCGAGTTCGCAGATGCCATTGCAATGCGCATCACGCGCATGCTCGAAGCGATGGGACTTGCTGTGAGCAAGGAACATGTCGCCATGGTTCATGCGCTCGTCGTGGGCTTCGCAGTCGTCGAGCTTGCGGTCGGACACAGCGACGGCAAGCGCCGTGCAAGCGCGGCAATTGAAGGGCTTTTTTCGATGCTGCCCCGTAGCGATGCAAGCGCCCACTAGACCTTCGCGCGGCCAGGCTCTCCACGACCGACCGTAGCGCGACGCAACGCCCTCTCCGGCTAACGCCTGAAACCTTTTGCATGCTGCATGCAGATCGCGCCTGACCGGTGACATCGCATGAAATAACTCTGCACGAGACTGCGCGAAGGCCTTCCCCTATAGTGAGTCCGTCGCCACAGTGAAACGCCACGTGGCCCACGAACTCAGAGGGACGTCCCGTGAACGACCAATCGAATTCTGCATGCAAGCTCGTTTCGTCTGCATTCAAAACGGGACTGCGCCGGATGATGATCGCCGCCGCTGCCGTCGCCCTCACGCTTTCGAGCGGCTCCACTTTCGCCGGCTGGGCGCGCGGCGGCACGGCCTACACGGGGCGAGGCGAATACAACAGCGCGCATTTCGGCTCCTGCGGCGGCGGAAGCTGTTCGCATGCGGGCGGCGTGATGAACCCGTGGGGCGGCGTCGCGACTAACTCCGGCACCGTCACCCGAACTTCGCCGGGCCAGTTCTCGAACTCAGGCACGGCCTATGGCCCCAACGGACGTTCGATGCAGCATGCAGGCGACACGAGTTGCGCCAGCGGCTCGTGCTCGCATACCGGCACAATGACCGGCTCCGGAGGCAACACGGCGACCACCGCGAACACCGTGACACGCAACGCGCCCGGGCAGTATTCATCGTCTGGCTCGGTCACCGGACCCAACGGCAATACGTCGACGCATACGGCATCCACGAACTGCGCGGGCAACACCTGCAACCGCTACGGAACCGTCGATACCGCGAGCGGCGGCACAGTCACGCATTCGGGCAGTGCAACGAGCGTCGCGCCGGGCGTCGTCGTGACATCGGGATCCGCGACCGCGACGAACGTCTCGCATAGCACCACCGTGGTGACGGCCGGGACGGTCACCACCGGCACGGTGATCGTAGCGCCGCCGCCTCCGCCGCCCGCTGTCGTCTACGTGGCGCCCGCACCGGCACCCGCCGTGTGGGTTCCGGGTCACTGGGTCGGCGCGGTCTGGGTTCCGGCGCATTGGGCCTGAATGCAAAATGCCAACGCTTGGGCGCTCAGGAAAGCGTTGACGAATGCCGCTCGCGCGGCGGCTGGCGGTACACTGAGAGTCAACGCCGCGTCCAAAGCAGGCTCGACATGCTCAGTGTCAAACCCAATGCGCAGGAATCGAAGGCAGTCCGCTCATGCGGCGGCATCGCATGAAACGCCCGCACATGCCGCGGGACCATGCGAAAGGGGTGCTGCACGACCTCACCTGGACAGTCGGGCCTGTGCTGCTCGCTTTAGCGCTCGCGACCGCGCTCGTCGTCTGGCTCGTCGACCCCGCGCCGCCCAAAACGATCACGATGAGCGCCGGGCAACCCGACAGTTCGCTTTACCAGACTGCGCAGGAATACGCGAAGATCCTCGCGCGCAACGGCATCACGCTCAAGGTGCTGCCCTCCGAAGGCTCCGTACAGAACCTGGAGCGCCTGCTCGATCCTAAAGCGCAAGTCGACCTCGCGCTCGTGCAGGGCGGCATCGCTACAAAAGAGCAAGCATCGTCGCTGATTTCGCTCGGCAGCGTGTCCTATGTACCGATCGTCGTGTTCTATCGCGGCAAGGGACTCACGCTGCTATCGCAACTGGAAGGCAAGCGCGTCGCCATCGGACGCGTAGGTAGCGGCACGCGCACGCTATCGCTGAAACTGCTCGAGGCCAATGGCATTACGCCCGGCGGCAGTACGCAGCTTCTGTCGACGGACGGCCTGCAAGCCGCCACGGAACTCGTCAGCAACGAAGCGGACGCGGTGTTTCTAAGCGGTGATTCGGCCACGCGCGGGCTCATGCTTCGGCTGCTGAAAGTGCCCGGCATATCGGTGATGGACTTCAACGAAGCGCGTGCCTATACGCGAATCTTTCCGTATCTCGACGAGATCGAATTGCCGCCCGGCGTGCTCGATCTCGGGCGGCGCATTCCACCCCAGACGGTGCATCTGATCAGTCCGACTGTCGAGCTCGTCGCGCGCAACAGCCTGCATCCGGCGTTGTCGGATTTACTGATCGAAGCCGCACAGGAAGTGCATGGAATGGCCGGGCTATTGCAGCGCGCGGGTCAGTTTCCCAGTCCGGTTGCGCACGAGTTTCCCATCAGCGAGGATGCCAGCCGCTATTACCGTTCGGGAAAGAGTTTTCTTTATCGCGCGCTGCCGTTCTGGCTTGCGAATATCGCGGACCGCGCGCTCGTGTTGCTTCTGCCCGTCGCGGTACTGGTCTTTCCGATGTTGCGGCTCGTGCCCGCGCTTTATCGATGGCGAGTGCGTTCTCGCATCTATCGCTATTACGGTGCGCTAATCGCAATCGAGCGAGGTGCAATGCATATGTCGAACGATGAAGAGCGGCGCGCATTGCTGGTCGAACTCGACCACATCGAAGAGTCACTGGATACGCTCAAGCTACCGCTTGCCTATGCCGATGCACTCTACGTGCTGCGCGAGCATATCGGCTTCGTGCGGGCGCGATTGAGCACTGCGGCACACAAGGAAAAACACACGGCTTAGGAGGCGACGCCAATGCTCAGGCAAGCATGGATGCGATTGCTCTACGCAATGGCGATGCTCGCCTTGATGACCGCATGCGCAAGCCTCCCGTCTCAAACCGGGCGCACGCCGAGTCGTGCAATTGCCAAGTCGCCGGATACGCGCTTGGGCCAAGCAGTGTCGGAAAGCGAAGCCGCGCATCCCGACGACAATGCATTTCATCTCTTGTCCGACGGAGTCGATGCGCTCGTCGCTCGTATCGTGTTTGCGGAAAGCGCGGATCGTTCGCTCGATCTTCAATACTACATCTGGCACGACGATCTAACGGGGCGCGCGATGGCCGCGTCGGTTCTGCGTGCGGCGGATCGTGGCGTGCGCGTGCGATTACTGCTTGACGATCTCGGCACCAATGCCGACGACAATCTTCTGCTTGCGCTCGCTTCTCACCCAAACATACAAGTGCGTCTGTTCAATCCGGTGGCTAACCGCAGCTTCAAGCGGCTCGGCTCCGCACTCGAATTTTTCAGAGTGAATCGCCGCATGCACAACAAGTCGCTTGTCGCCGATAACCAGTTCGCCATTCTCGGAGGTAGGAACATCGGCGATGAATACTTTGGCGCATCGAGCACGATCGCATTCGGCGATCTCGATGTACTCGTGCATGGCCCCGTCGTTGCGGAAGTATCGGATGCGTTCGATCTCTACTGGAACTCCGATGCCGCCTATCCTATTGAGAACCTGGTGGGCCGCCGCGCGGATTCCAATGCGCTCGCCACATATCGCAAGGGACTCGATGCCTATTTGCAGTCGGAAGCGCATTCTCCCTATGTCGCACAAGCAAGGCAACGTATCTCACAAGCGATCGAATCGCGCGATGCAACGTTTGCGTGGGGCAAGGCCACCTTGCTCTACGATGACCCTGAAAAAATCACGCGTGATCCGAGTGACAGTGAAGGCCGTTTGATGTCGAAATTCAGGGCGCTACGGCTCGCGCCCAGGAATGAATTGCTGATCGTGTCGCCCTATTTCGTTCCGCGCGAGATCGGTGTCGAATGGCTGCGGTCGATGACGGCTCGCGGCGTGCGCGTGACGGTGCTCACCAACTCTTTAGCAGCTACCGATGTGGCGGCAGTTCATGCTGGTTATCAACGCTATCGCAAGGACATGCTCGAAGCGGGCGTGCGGCTATACGAGCTAAAGCCGGTCGCGTCCGAAGACGGCAAGGAAGACGATCAAGACAAAGAAAAGAAAACGATGTTCGGATCGTCGAAAGCGTCGCTGCATGCAAAGACTTATGTATTTGACCGCGAGCGAATCTTTATCGGCTCCATGAACCTCGACCCGCGTTCAGTGGAATTGAACACGGAGATTGGCGTGTATTGCGAGAGCGCGGCGGCGGCGCAGCAAGTGGCGGATGGCATTGGGATGAGGATCGATCGCATCGCATGGCGCGTCGAAATGCAGCCCAACGCCGGCGGCGGGCAGCGTATGGTCTGGATCGATACCGATGACAAAGGCGCGACGACCACGCTGGAGAGCGAGCCCGGCGTGTCCGCGCTCAAGCGTGCGACGATATGGATGCTTGGCATTCTGCCGATAGAGTCGCAATTATGAGTTTCGAGCGTGGCTCTATCGGCGCGCGAATTTACTTGAAGCCTGCGACTGCATGCGGCACATAGGGCGCTTCGAGTTGCGCAATTTCCTCGGCCGTCAGGTTCAGCGACAAGGCGGCAACCGCATCGCTCACGTGATGGGGTTTCGATGCCCCGATGATCGGCGCGCTAACGGGCGACTTCTGCGCGACCCATGCAAGCGCCACTTGCGCCCGTGGCACACCGCGCGCCCTCGCCACCGAGGCAACGGCTTCGACGATAGCGCGGTCCGCATCGTGCGTTTGATACAGCGTGCTGCCAAAGGCATCCGTTTGCTGACGCTCGCTCGTGACGTCCCATTCGCGCGTGAGACGGCCGCGCGCAAGCGGGCTCCAGGGCAATACGCCTATGCCCTGATCCTCGCATAGGGGCAGCATCTCGCGTTCCTCTTCGCGATAAAGCAGGTTCAAGTGATTCTGCATCGTCTTGAACTCTGTCCAGCCGTTCGCCCGCGATGTGTAAAGCGCCTTGCTGAACTGCCACGCATACATCGACGACGCACCGATATAACGGGCCTTGCCCGCCTTGACGATATCGTGCAGCGCCTCCAGTGTCTCTTCGATCGGGGTCGTGTAGTCCCAACGATGAATCTGATAGAGATCGACGTAATCGGTGCCGAGTCGCTTCAGGCTGTTATCAATTTCATTGAAGATGGCTTTGCGTGAAAGGCCAGCGCCGTTTGCACCTGGCCGCATGCGATTGAAGACCTTCGTCGCAATGACGATGTCATCGCGCTTCGTCATGTCTCGCAACGCGCGGCCAACGATCTCTTCCGATGTGCCATCGGAATAAGTATTGGCGGTGTCGAAGAAATTGATGCCGGCGTCCAGCGCCTGCTGAAGGATGGGACGGCTTTGCTGTTCATCGAGCGTCCACGGATGCGTGCCGCGTTCAGGCACGCCGAAGGTCATGCATCCGAGACACAGTCGCGACACTTCAAGCCCGGTCGTGCCGAGTTTCACGTAGTCCATCGGGATATCTCCTTGCCGTCGAGTGCTTTTCGAAAGAGTGCGCGAAGGCTCGAAAGCCTTCGCGCACGAGAGGAAAAGCCTAGACATTAGCGCAGCGTGGCGGAACCTGCTTGCCTTACGATCGCTGACGCCGCCTTGCGGGTTGCAAGGAAATCAGTGTGCTTCTTCGAGTGCAGACTAAGATCGCGCAGGCTCGCCCTCTTCCACATCCCGCGTTCCGGAAATCGTCTCCAGTGCCGAGTCATGGTGCAGCAACAAGACCGCGGCGACACCGACCATTCCGGCGCCTGCGAGACAGAGCAGGCCCGCGCCAAAACCGCCGGTGCTGTCCTTGATCCATCCCATCGCATAAGGTCCAAAGAAGCCCGCGAGATTGCCCAGTGAGTTGATCGCCGCAATGCCGCCCGCAGCAGCTGCACCAGACAGGAACGATGCAGGCAGCGTCCAGATGATCGGCAAGCAACCGAAGATGCCGAAGCCCGCAATCGACAACGCGATCATCTTCAGCACGGGGTTGTCCAGTCCTGCGGAAGCTGCGATGCCACCCGCTGCCACCATCAGCGCGATTGCAACGTGCCAGCGTCGTTCGAGCGTGCGATCTGAATGACGTCCCCACAGAACCATGCTGATGACGCCGACTGCGTACGGCAAAGACGTCACGAAGCCAGTCTGAAGATTGCTCAGCCCGAACGCCTTCACGATTTGCGGCAGGAAGAAGCTCAAGCCGTAGTTGGTTGCGTTCGCACCGAAATAAATAAGCGCAATCGCCAGCACGCGCGGATTGAAAATCGCTTCCTTCACGCTAAACGAATGCACCGCTTCGCGATGCGCGCGCTCTTGCGCTTGCCGGTCGACGAGCCAGTTGCGTTCATCGTCAGCAAGCCAGTGTGCGTTCTGGGGCTTGTCGGTAAGGTAGAAGAACACGACGAATGCCAGCACGAGCGCGGGCAGCGCTTCGATCAGGTAGAGCCATTGCCAGCCCTGCATGCCGCCGATGCCGTCCATCTGCAGCAGCGCGCCGGAGATAGGACCGCCGATCACGGTGGACAACGGAATGGCCGCCATGAAGTAGCCCACGACGCGTCCGCGATATTTCGCCGGGAACCAGAGCGTCAACAGATAGATGATGCCCGGGAAGAAGCCGGCTTCCGCGACGCCCAACAGAACACGCAAGCCGTAAAACACGTAGGCATTCGACAGGCCCGTTGCTTGCGCAATATGTGGGATGTAGGCCATCAACGCCGCGAGCACGCCCCAGGTGAACATGATCCGCGCGATCCACTTTCTTGCACCGAAGCGTTCCAGGAGCAAGTTGGACGGGACTTCGAAGAAGAAATAAGCGATGAAGAAAATGCCAGCGCCAAAGCCAAAGGCGCTCGCGGAAAAGCCAAGCGCCTTGTTCATTTGCAGCGCAGCAAAGCCGACGTTGACGCGATCGAGATAAGCGATGAAGTAGCAGAGAATCAGGAACGGCACGAGACGAAGCATCACGCGCTTCATGGTGCGGGTTTCAAGGTCCATCAATATCTCCTCGAATAGGGAATCGGCAGATCGTTCAGTTTGAAGCGACCTGCGCAGCCTACTCTTTAAGGAGAAACTCCAGAACTGGTGTTTAGCCTGTATAGCGCTAAAAAAACTCACTCGCCTAGGCGATGCCAGCGCCTCGGCGCGGCGTTTATGCGACCGGTAACATACCCGCGTAGATTGGTTCCGGTAATCCTTGCACGCCGGGGTGCAACGCGAAGACGCAGCCGTCGGCGTCGGTTGCGTTGGCGGCAGGACGAATCGACGTGACGTAGAGGGTCGAAAGATCGTCACCGCCGAATGCGCACATCGAGGGCTTCGCCGCGGGCAGTTCAATCGTGCGATCCAGCTTGCCTTCAGGCGTGAAGCGCAACAGGCACCCGGCATCATTCGCGCAGGTCCAGTAGCAGCCGTCCGCGTCGACCGCCGCGCCGTCCGGACGCCCTACGTGATGGTGCAAATCCGCGAACACGCGACGGTTATGCGGCGTGCCGGTGTCGGTGGCGAAGTCAAAGGCCCAGATCAGCCGCTTCTGCGGATGCGAATCCGACAGATACATCGTCGCGCCGTCCGGCGAGAAAGCGAGGCCGTTCTGCGTGATGAGTCCGTCGACGATAGGCGCGGACAACGTGCCGTCCGCATCGAAGCGAAAGAGCGCGCCCGCGGTGCTCGCGAGTGACATGTCCTGCACCATCGTGCCGGCCCAGAAGCGGCCCTGCCGGTCACACCGCCCGTCGTTGAAGCGCATGCCGGGCGCATCGAAGCGCGGCGCGGCGAGCCTGATCAGGCGAACGTCGCCCGCATCCGGCAGCGTCACCGCAAAGAGCCCCGTCTCCATGCCCGCGACGAGTGTGCCCGCCGCATCGAATGCAAAACACGCGACCTGCTCGGGCAACGTCCATTCGCTGCGCTGTCCGGCCGCCACAGCCAGCCGCACGATGCGCCGCGCGGGGATGTCGACCCAATACAACGCCTGGTCTTTTGCATGCCAGACGGGGCATTCGCCGACTGCTGCGCGCCCCGCCGCCTCCAGCCGCTCCACGCGCGGCGCGCTGTTCATCGGCTGCGCTCCATCGGTTCGCCGAGCACGAACGCACCGCCCTGGAAGCGTTGCGCGGGGTCGTCGTGGTTGTCGGTCGGTGCGCGCACCGGAAAGCGATCGTTGAACTCGACGGAGCTGTCTTGCGGGTTAAAGCCGAGGAAGCCGGCCTTGCTGTTGTCCCACCACTTGACCGGATTGTCCGACGCGCCGTACACCACGGCGTGTCCCACGCGATTCGTGAAGAGCGAACAGCGCACCAGTTCGATGAAATCGCGGTAGCTCAGATACGTCACGAGCATGCGCGGATTCTTCGGCTCTTCGAACGACGACCCGATACGCAGGCACACCGTCTCGATCCCGAAGCGGTCGAAGTAGTAGCGCGACAGCGACTCGCCGAAACACTTGGTCACGCCATAGAGACTGTCGGGGCGCTGCGGCGCATCGGCATCGAGCACTTCGGTCACGGGATGAAAACCGATCGCGTGGTTTGAGCTTGCGAACACCACGCGCCGGACGCCGTGACGGCGGGCCGCTTCGTAGATGTTGTAAGTACCGCGGATATTCGCCTCGATGAGATCGTCGAACGGCGCATCGATCGAAATGCCGCCCAGATGCACGATCGCATCGACGCCTTCGACCAGACGCATGACCGCGTCGCGATCCGCGAGATCGACCGCGCTGACTTCCTCATGTGCGGCAGCGTGGTCGATCGGCGCGATGTCCGACGCACGCACCACATCGGCCCACTGCGCGAGCGCCCCGCGCAGTTGACGACCCAGGTTGCCGGCAGCGCCGGTGAGAAGCAGGCGTTTGAACGGCTTGCCCGTTGCGGTTGACTGGTCCATCGAAACTCCTGTCGAATGCTTTTAAATCTTGATAAGTAAAACGTTTTCCGCACTATAGCGATCGGCGGAAGTCGTCGTCAATTGGCATTCTGCGCGCTGCATGCAGCATGCAAAAAACGTTTCAATGGCGTCGTTTTCTGAGACAATCCGAAAATATTGGAAAAGTGCGAGAAAACGTTACCTCGATGAAGAAAATGTCTCCGACCATTCGCGATGTCGCCGCCGCAGCGGGCGTCTCGGTCGCAACGGTCTCCAAGTACATCAACGGCGCCCAGCGTTTCTCGGCGCCGGTCGAAGCGCGGCTCAAAGAAGCCATCGCTACGCTCGGGTATCGGTCGAATCCGCTCGCGCGTTCGATGATCACCGGCCGCACGCGCACTATCGGCCTCACGATTCTCGACATCAGCAATCCGCACTTCACGAACGTGGTGAAGGGCGCGAACCGCATCGCGCTGCGTCACGACTACACGCTGCTGCTCGTCGATATCGACGAACAGCAGGCGCGCGAGCGGCCGTTGATCGAAGCCCTCTCGCAACGCGTCGACGGCCTGATCGTAAGCTCGCGTCTGCCCGACGAGGAGGCGCACTGGATGCTCGACCTCGGCAAGCCCGTCGTGCTGCTTCGCAATGCCGAGGCGTTGCCGATTCCGAGCGTCGGCATCGACAATCGTCTCGCGTCGCACATGCTCGCGCGGCATCTGCTGAACCTGGGGCATCGGCATATTGCATACCTCGGCTTCGGCCAGGCGCGCATCAACGATGAACGCATTCGCGGCGTGCGCGAATGCCTCGAAGAAGCCGGCCTCGAACTCGATGTTCACGATGCCCACGCTCCGACCGCGCTGGCTGGCGAACATGCGTGCTCGCGCGTGATGCTCGGGCCGAAGCGCCCGCAAGCGGTGATCTGCTACAACGATCTGATCGCGCTCGGGTTCATGAAGGAAGCCGCGACGCTCGGCATCCGCGTGCCTCAGGATGTCTCGGTGACGGGCATCGACAACGTGCCTTACGGCGCATACGCCGCGCCGGGTCTCACCACCATCGACATTCAAAGCGAGCGGATGGGCGAACTCGCCATGCAGAAGCTCATCGACGCACTTGCCGGTCATCCGGACCCCGGCAACTCCATGTTCGAGCCGCGCCTGATCGTGCGCGAATCGACCGCCGCGGCTGCGGCCCGGACTGCGAGTGCGTAAAGCGCTGCGCATGGCGTCGATGCTCGCGATCAGGCGTTGAGCTTCGCGGGCGTCATCTTCGGCGTGAGGACGTGCATCACGCCGAACGCCACGAGATACGCCAGTGCACCGATTGCGAAGAGCGCCCAGTACTGACCCGTGCGTTGCAGGACCTGACCGATTACTTCGGAGAACAGAACGCCGCCGATCGAGCCCGCCATGCCGCCGATACCGACGACCGCCCCGACCGCGCGCTTCGGGAACATGTCCGATGCCGTCGTGAAGAGATTCGCCGACCAGCCCTGATGCGCCGCCGCCGCCAGTCCGACGATGGCCACTGCCACCCACAGATCGTGCACTTGCGAAACGAATGCAATCGGCAACACGCAGCATGCGCAGATCAGCATGGCGGTTTTGCGTGCGGCATTCACACTCCAGCCCGAGCGCAGCAACGCCGATGAGATCCATCCGCCGCCGATACTTCCGACCGTGGTGATCGCGTAGATCACGACGAGCGGCAGGCCGATATGCTGCATGTCCATGCCGCGCGATTCGTTCAGCCACTTCGGCAGCCAGAACAGGTAGAACCACCATACCGGGTCCGTCAGGAACTTGCCGACGATGAACGCCCACGTCTCGCGCTTGCGGATCAGCACGCCGAAGCCGGGTGCGCCCGCTTTGGCGTTGCCCGCATCGGCGGCGGCGGCTTCGTCGCTTTCGAGCGCGAGGTCGTCGTCATGCGCGCTGCCGTCCGGTTGGCGATACATCACGAACCACACGGCGAGCCAGACGATGCCGATCGCCCCGACCATCACGAACGCCGCCCGCCAGCCGAAGGCGACAGCGAGCGCGGGGATGATCGCGGGTGCAAATACCGCGCCGATATTCGCGCCTGAATTAAAAATACCAGTTGCGAGCGCGCGTTCGCGGCGCGGAAACCATTCCGCCGTCGTCTTGATCGCCGCCGGGAAGTTGCCGCCCTCGCCGATGCCGAGCAGCGCGCGAACCATCGCGAAGCCCATCACCGAGCCGACCGCCGCGTGCAGCATGGCGGCGATGCTCCAGACGAACATCGCGAGCGCATAAGAGATGCGGGTGCCGAGCCAGTCGACGATACGCCCGAAGCACAGCAAGCCGATGGCATAGAACGCGGAAAACGCGATTACGATGCGGCCGTACTGAACCTGCGTCCATCCGATGTCGTGCTGAAGCACGGGCGCGAGCAGACCGAGGATCTGCCGGTCCATGTAATTGATGACGGTCGCAAAGAAGAGCAACGCACACACGGTCCAGCGATAACGGCTCGCGGTCCGCGCGACGCCGACGACGGCTGTTTGCATGAAAGTCTCCGGTACGCGGCGGCGCTCGTCGGACCGCGTGTCTTGTTTCATGGACGGCGACGAGCGCCGTGGGCGCGGCGTCGTGCAAAGTGCGCGCGCCACTGTTTCTTGGAAAACGTTTTTCCGAAGGATATAGCCGTTGTCTGCCGAGCGACAGCCTAGGATTTTCCCTAGCTTTCTCCCGTCCGCGCGGCGCAAGCGCTTGGGTCGGCTTACGGAACGGCGGACACTGCGTTAATCGTTTTCTGGTGTCTTAACGCCCGATGATTTTGCATGCGGCGCGTTGCATGCCGTATGCAAAACGCCGAACCTTCCGACCGTTTTCTCAAGTCCCGGTTAAATTTGCCGATAGATACGGTGATTCCGTTTCAACTCTTAGTGTCTCTACATGCCTCTTATCAATCTGGCCCGAACGAGTGTCGGGACCAAATTCGCCGCCCTTGCCTGCGCGCTGGCGGCTGTCGTCGTTGCCGCTTTCACACTCGCTATCACCCGATCGGCCGGAGAGCAAATCGACGCCCACGCGCTCGCTCGCGTCGAAAGTCAGAACCGTTCGATCGCCACGATGATCGGTCTCTACGACACTGCAGTGAGCGCCGAAGTCTCGCGCTTCATGACGATGTTCTCGAATCGCGTGCCCGGTAACTTTGCGCTCGACGAAGCGCATACCGTCGATATCGGCGGTGTTGCGACGCCGACCATCCTCGCCGGCGACAAAGCGTTGAACGGCGACTTTTCGATTCCCGATGCGTTCCTCGCCGAAAGCGGCGCCATCGCGACGATCTTCGCCCGGACCGGCGACGACTTCGTGCGCGTGTCCACATCGCTCAAAAAGCAGGACGGCACGCGCGCCATCGGGACGCTGCTCGACCGCAAAGGCCCCGCCTACGGGCCAGTGTTCAGCGGGAAGCCGTATATCGGCATTGCGGCGCTGTTCGGCAAGCAGTACATCACCGAATACAAACCCGTGACGGACGCTTCGGGCCGCATCGTCGGCGCACTGTTCGTCGGCGTGGACGTGACCGCGGAAATGACCGCGCTGCAGAACGATATTCGCAAGCTGACCATCGGCGAGAGCGGATATCACTTCGTCGTCGATGCTTCGAGCGGCGCGAATCGCGGCAAGCTGCTCGTTCATCCCAGCGGCGAAGGGCAAGTGGCCGACGAACGCGTGGCGCCCTTCAAGCAGATGCTCGACACACGCGAAGGCAAGCTCGCGTTCGACGGCGCCGACATCGACGGCTCGAATGCGCGCGTGCATGGCGGCGCGAAACAAGTCGTCTACATGACGGTGCCGCAGTGGAACTGGGTAATCGGCGGCATCGCCTATCGCGACGAGTTGCTGGCGAGCGTTCATGCAAGCCGCAATCGCTTCTTGCTGCTCGGGCTCGCGGTCATCGCGGCGCTCGTCGGCGTGCTGCTTTACGCGGTCAAACGGCTCATCGGCCGTCCGATCGATGACGTCACGCGCGCATCCGAGCGTATTGCGGCGGGCGATCTGACCGTGCGCATCGACACTGCTCGCGAGGACGATATCGGTCGACTGATGCGCTCCATCGACGGCATCGCACAGGGGCTCGCAGGCATCGTCGCGCAAGTGCGCAGCGCTTCCGCCGACATGACGGATAGCACCGCGCGCATCGCGTCGGGCAGTAGCGACATCGCCACGCGCATCGCGACGCAGGCGGCGAGCGTCGAAGAGACGGCGGCCAGCATGGAGGAGATCACATCGACGGTGCAGCATAACGCCGCGAATACCGAACAGGCGGGCAGGCTCGTGTCATCCGCGACGGACGCCGCGCGCGAAGGCGGCGAAGCAGTGGGCCGCGTCGTTCAGACGATGAACGAAATCGATGCATCCGCGCGACGCATTGCCGATATCACGTCGACGATCGAAGGCATCGCATTTCAAACGAACATTCTCGCGCTCAACGCGGCAGTCGAGGCGGCGCGTGCAGGCGAGCACGGCAAGGGCTTCGCGGTCGTCGCGTCGGAAGTGCGCGCGCTCGCGCAACGAAGCGCGGCTGCGGTCAAGGAAATCGAAGCACTGATCGCCGAATCGGCCGCGAAGGTTTCGCACGGCTACAAGATGGCCGAGCAGGCGAGCAGCACGATGACCGGCATCGTCGAGCGTGTGACGCGCGTGAATGCGCTCGTCGGCGACATCGGCGTGGCGTCGCGTGAACAGGCAAGCGGTATCGAACAGGTCAATAGCGCCGTCATGCTGATCGGTGAAGCCACGCAGCAGAACGCGGCGCTAGTCGGCGAGGCCGAGCAGTCGACCGTCGAACTGCGTGGTCATGCCGATCGGCTTGCGCATGCGGTCAGCATGTTTCGTGTTTGATCTTTGAATTGGCTGAACAGCGGCGTTAGAAAGCCTTGAGTGCTGCGATGTTGTCCATCGCACGGCGGCAGCATCATGCGCAAAGCGACGCTGCGTGACTTGCGCATCAACCGACAGAAAGCCCCTGCGACGCAACGGACGACATCTGCCCACGCATCCTTCAGGCCGGTGCGAACCCGCTGTCGCATATGGCGAAGTCATTGCAGCACGCAGCCGAAGCCATTCGATCCATTCTCTCAAGGCGCTCGCACAGAAGGCACTGCGACGCACGCTCGATCTTCCTCAGCGAGAACGTAGACGCAGCGCGTCAACCAGTCGCGCGGCAGCCCACGCAGGCGTGCACTTGCCGTTCGCAGTAAACTGCATGAATGGAAAAGTGCCCTTACTGCGAGCGAATCCGCGACGAATGGGACTGTCACGGACAAACATGCCGCACCGCCATCGCACGCGCGCTGCGCAGACAGCGCATGGGCTTGCCGATGGTGCCCAAAGTCATACGCAATGAAATCCCTGCAGGCGCGAGCACCGGCGAGGTCATCACGCAGCTCTCGCGTCAGCGCTTGCGTGCGCGCCGCGCAAACGAAGAACGTCGCGCGCGCAAGGCTGCGGAAGATCAGGATCTTTGATTCGATCCAGACCAAAACGCCTAGCGGTCAGCAGGCGTTGAGCACTGCTCTGAAGCCGTCTGCGGTAAATGGCTTGAGGAAGAAACCATCAAAGTGCTCTTGCGCCTCCTTCTGGTGCCGGTCATCGCCGGTGACCGCCACGACGCACGCGAGCTTGCTTGGCCCTGCCGCGCGCAAACGCCGGCATAGATCGCGGCCATCCACGTCGGGCAGGTTCAGGTCGAGAAAGATCGTATCGTAGCTGTTGGCTGCCGCGAGCAGCATCGCCTGGTGGCCGTCGTACGCGACGTGCGCGACATGCCCCAGCGATATCGCGAGATCTCTGAAGGCATCGCAAAGTCGGACGTCATCTTCTACAAACAGGACGAGCATGATCGGTCATCCAAAAGCGTTGATTCCCTCAGCATGCAGGGGCGTTGCTCTCGCATCGCTCTTCACGCAAAAAGCGCGCCACGCTCAGGCCGCGAACGATTCCGCGTTCAGCAACGGCACCGCCGCGAAAGCGGGCTTGGCGAAGAAATAGCCTTGCATGAGCCGGACGTCGTTGGCAGTGAAGAAATCGCGTTCGCCTTTCGTCTCGATGCCTTCCGCGATGACACGAATGCCCAAGTCGCGGCAAATGGCGAGCACGCCGCACACGATGCGCTGCCGCACCGAATCCGTGTCGACGCCGCGCACGAGATCCATGTCGAGCTTGATGATGTCCGGCTGAAAGTCCGCGAGCAGCGTCAGGCCGGAATAGCCCGCGCCGAAATCGTCGATGGCCGTCTGGAAGCCGAACCGCTTGTAGGCGCGGAAAATATCGACGAGATGCGGCCGGCTGATGATGTCCTCGCCTTCCACCGTCTCGAAGATGATCCGCTCGATCGGGAAGTCATGCTTTTCCGCCGCTTCGAACGTGCTGCGGATACAGGCTTCCGGCCGATACACCGCATTCGGCATGAAGTTGATCGAGAGGAAGCCTGGCAGCCCGAGCTGCGCGGCCTGCGCGATGGCCGTCGTGCGGCAGCGCTGGTCGAAGTGGTAGCGGTTTGCTTCGCTGACCTTGCCGAGCACTGTACCGGCCGGCTCGCCCTGCGGTCCGCGCACCAGCGCTTCGTGTGCGTAAGCGACGCCCGCCGCGACATCGACGATAGGCTGGAAAGCAAATGCCAGCGCGAGGTCGGAATCGGGATCCGTCTTGCACCCTGCACAGCCCGAAGAAACCGAATGAATGGCGACTGTGCTGACAGCGCCTTGTGCATCGTTCATGAAGTGGTGTCCTGTATCTTTGTCCGACTTGGCGCGTTACAGGATGTCAACATGACCGATCATGCAAGCGCCCATCGAGCGTTTTATCGGCATGTGCTTTTGGCTTCTTTAGCGTCTTCGGTATGTGCGCAACGTTCACGCATGACGTTCAAACGCGTTGCATCGATACGGCCGCGTTTCGCCATGATTTCCATTGCCTCTAATGCAATTCGCGCGCCGCAAAGGGTGGCCGCTTTCGCATCGGCATCGAGTTCCAGCGCCTTCGCGCGTTGGACCGTACGCGCTCGCCATGTTGGGAACAGCAGCGCCATCAGGATGGCGAAAAGCGCACCGGGAATGGATATGCGCCATAGGTCCTCTCCGGGCCATGCCGCAAACATGATGCACGGCCCTGCGATAAGCGCGGTGACTCCGAACACGGTCTTGGTGAGATCGAACAGAAGCGCGGTTCGTTGCGTGGCATGCCCCACTTCATGCGCAAGCACGAGACACAGCAGCGGCTGGGGCAACGCAAGCGTAGGGGCGTCTACCTCGATCCGATTGAACAGCGGGTCATAGCAAGGCCCGCTATGACTCGCAGCCAATCGTACGATAGGCGGCGCGATGCCCAGAATCGCCGCATAGCGTGCAACGAGATGCATCACGTGTTGCTCGGCCGCTTCCATATGGACGGTAACGAAGTCATAGAGGAGGCCGCGCGTGCTGATACGAGCCTGCATCCATTCTGAACTCAACCGCCAGATTAGTGAGTTCGACTGCCGCAGTGAATAGTTTTGTCCGTGACCGAACAGACGCGCTCAGGTGCGATGTGGAAAATTAAACCGACCGATTGCCATGCGACAGGTAATTTTGGGTTTTATGACGGCCGTGCGTCAATAAGCTAAGCAAAAACGCTTATTGGACCAAAATACCAAGGCATGGTAAAAATCAGTGTCGCTCGAAACGGCGAGCGCCTCATCAACGTTTATTCGTCTCATAGGGTTTGGAAAAATGGCAACAGGTACGGTCAAGTGGTTCAATGATGCAAAGGGTTTCGGTTTCATCACGCCGGACGACGGCGGTGAAGACCTGTTTGCACATTTCTCCGAGATCCAGTCCAAGGGTTTCAAGTCGCTTCAAGAAAACCAGAAGGTGAGCTTCGAAGTCAAGCAAGGCCCGAAGGGCAAGCAGGCTTCGACGATCCAGCCGCTGTAATACGCGCGGTTTCGCATCGGTGCACGACGGCCCTTCGGGGCCGTTTCTTTTTGCGCGCGCCATCGTACATCGCTATAAATCAGTAGAATCGCGCATCGGCCTGTGTGCCGTCGCTATGCTGGAATCAACCTTTTCTTCGTATCCGTGTGAAGCCGCGAAGCAGTCGACGAGAATTCCGCGCCTGGGCGTGGCCAACAACAAGCGCATTGCTCGCCCTGCTCTGGTGCGTGATGTCGAGCGCGCACGGGCAATCGTTTGCCGTCAACGCACACGCGGCCCGCTTTGTGACTGCCGTCGTGATGAATGACTTCCACACGGCTCAGGCGGGCGGCGGCTACGTGTTCTCGTATGAGAAGCATGAAACGGAGTCGACGCTGACGGCCAAGCTCGAACGGTGGTTCTCCGGCGCCGCGCCCGACGCGCTGCGAATGGAACCCGCCGAAAAGCAGACCCTCTTCGGCTTCTACTGGGCGGCCAGCATGATGCCCGCGAACTCGCCATGCTTCGAATCCATCGCCAATCCGTCATGCAGCGACGAGTTGTCGAAGTGGATGGCGCGCGAGTTCGCCGACGATCCCCGATTCATTCGCGCCTATGAATCGGCGACGAAGCCGCTCGGCTTACCGCCGCTCATTCGAAACGCGCGCTGACGAGCGATGCCTGCGCCGGCGGCGTCGCGACTCACGGTCGATACAGCGATGCGGCCGCTTGCCTGGCGCCGCCTGCTCGTCGATGACTTCATCGCGGGCGTCGCGCATCCACGCGATCTTTGCGGCCACGCTTGCAAGCACGGAAAGCGCACCGATGGTCTCGAGTAGAGCAGCGATCATGATCGTTCGACAAGAAGGATGAGGCGACAGCGACCGGTTCAGCGATGCGAGAGCATCGGTCCATAAGTCCGCACGAAGAACGCGACCGTGATGCCCGCGCTCACGAGCAGCGTCCCTGTTCTGATCAACGCCGGCGATGCGCGTCGACCCAGTTGCGCGCCGCCGTATCCACCGGCGATCGCCGCAACGAGCATCGCGATGGTCTCGGGCCAGCGCACCGCATGCGCGACGGCGAACGTGACGACGGCAACCGAATTCGCCGCGCTGACGAGCAGCGTGCGCGGCGCGTTGAGGCTCTTGAGATCGCGGGTATCGAGCAGGCCCCACACGGCCATCATCATAATGCCGACCGCGCCTCCGAAGTAACCGCCATAGACGCCGAGCAAGAGCTGAATCGCGAGCACGGCGGGCGCTCCGATACGCCAGCGCTTGCGCAACACCTCGCCGAGACGGCGGCCAAAGGCGAGCGCGAGACTCGCGCATAGCAGCAGCCAGGGGAGCAAGAACGAGAACGTCGATGACGATGTCGACAGCAACAGCGCCGCGCCGATCATTCCGCCGATAAGCGTCGTGACGAGCATCGCGCGCATGGGCACGGAGCCGACGGGGCCGAGGCCGTCGCGATACGCCCATGCGCTGACCACGCCGCCCGGAAACAGCGCCACCGTCGACGATGCGTTCGCCTGAACCGGCGGCACGCCTGCCGCGATCAGCGCGGGCAGGCTGACGAACGATCCGCCGCCGGCCAGCGCGTTCATCGCGCCCGCGATGAATCCGGCGACGATCACTACGATAAGAGGTTCCATGCGGCAAATCGTAGCGAGCACAACGCGCGCTTACAATCTGGCATTTCCTATGCGAGGCTTCGGCCGGACCGAAGGCACGGCATGCGTTTCGATCTCACCGACATGCGCCTGTTCTTGACCGTGATCGAACGCGGCAGCATCACGGCGGGCGCGCAAGCGATGCATCTCGCGCTGGCATCCGCAAGCGAGCGGATTGCAGGCATGGAGGCCGCGCTGGGCGCCCCGCTTCTCGAGCGCAATCGACGCGGCGTGCAAGCCACCGCAGCCGGCGAGAGCTTCGTGCGCCACGCACGCATGATTCTTGGTCAGGTCGAGCAGATGCGCGGAGAGTTGCGCACCTATGCAACGGGTCTCAGAGGCCGCATCAAGCTCATGTCGAATACCGCGGCATTGGCCGCGTATTTACCGCCGCGCCTGACGCGGTTTCTCGCGGCTCATCCCGATCTGTCCATCGATCTCGATGAACGGCCCAGCGTGGACATCGTGCAGGCGGTGATGGAAGGCCGCGCGGACCTCGGCATCGTCGCGGACATTACGGACCTCGGCGGAATCGAGACGCGGCTGGTGACGCAGGATCAGCTCGTCGTGGTGGCGAGCCGCACGCATCGCGTGGCGAAGGAGAGTGCTGTGGCGTTCGCCGATATCGTCGGCGAAGCGTTCGTCGGACTCGCGGATGCGGCGCTCGAAATGCATCTTGCCGAGAAGGCGTCGCGGCTTGGCAGGCAGCTCAATTACCGCATCCAGATGCGAAGCATCGATAACGTCGGCATGCTGGTCGAAGCGGGCATTGGCATCGCAATACTCTCGCGTGCATCGGCGCAATTGCTCGGCCGTCCCGAGCTTGCCATTGCGCCGCTGTCCGAGCCGTGGGCCGCGCGCCGGCTGCATGTGTGCGCGCGTTCCTTCGATGCCCTCACGCCGCAAGCGAACCTGCTCGCTCACGCCATCATGGCCGACGACGCCTGATCAGAAAGCGCGTCCCACGATGAGCGGATCGACGGGGCCGATCGTCCGGATATCGCGATTTGCATAGGGCAAGCGATGCAGCACATACCGCATGGCGTTCAGCCGCGCGCGCTTCTTGCAGTCCGATCGCACGACGGTCCACGGCGTGTCGGCCGTATCGGTATGAGCGAACATCGCTTCCTTTGCTTCGGTGTAGCCGTCCCACTTGTCGAGCGAAGCAAGGTCCACCGGACTCAGTTTCCATTGCTTGAGCGGATGAACTTCACGCTCCTTGAAGCGGCGACGCTGTTCCGCGCGGCTGACGGAAAACCAGAACTTGACGATGTGCACGCCGCTTTGCGTGAGATGACGCTCGAACGCCGGCACCTGCTGCATGAACGCGTCGTACTCCTGGTTCGTGCAGAAGCCCATCACACGCTCGACGCCCGCGCGGTTGTACCAGGAGCGGTCGAACATGACGATCTCGCCCGCGGTCGGCAGATGCTCCACGTAGCGCTGAAAATACCATTGGCCGCGTTCCCGCTCGGAGGGCTTTTCCAGCGCGACGACACGCGCGCCGCGAGGATTCAGATGCTCCATGAATCGCTTGATTGCGCCGCCCTTGCCCGCCGCATCGCGGCCTTCAAAGAGAATGACGACGCGCTGCCCGGTTTCCTTCACCCACGCCTGGAGCTTGAGCAGCTCCACTTGCAGCCGATACTTCTGCTTCTCGTACGCTTGCCGCGACATGAGATGCTTGTATGGATAGCCACCGTGACGCCAGCCGGCAGATAGTTCGTCATCCTGATTTTGCCGGCGCGAGCCGCGCACACCAACCGGCGACATGCCGTCGAGCAGATGCGCGCGCAAGGTGGCGATTTCGTCCGGCGAGAGGCCGCCCATCAACGCCTTCATCGTGTCGATGCGCGTCTCGCTGCTGTTCGATGCCGCGTTCGCCAGCACGTCTTCCATGCTGCTGGAAATGAGTTCGTTCGCGGCATCAATTGCCTCTTGCGTCTCACGACTCTCTAATTGCGCGGGCGTCTCGACGACGCCAACGCCGCCGTCGAGGTCTTCTTTCGCAATGCCCTGCGAGGCTTTGCTGCCACGTCCCTCGGATGCGCGTGTGCTTCTCACGTTCGATTTCTCCCTATTCCTGCTTCAGGCGGCTTGCGCGGCTTTTCGCAGCACGACGTACATCTTGTCCTTCAGAAGCAGCTTCTCCTTCTTGAGCGATTCGATCGTGAAGGAATCTGCGGGCGTTGCGCCGGACTCCATGTTTTGAATCTCATGGTCCAGTTGATTGTGGCGCTCGAAGAGCTTCGAGAAGTGCCCGTCTTCGGTCTTCAGGCGAGAAATGAGGTCACGGTATTCGGGAAACATGCGGATCTCCAGTGCATGATTGCTTTCGGTCTACGTAGTACATCTTACCGATCGAAGACCGCGCTTTCGTCTCGTTTCTGCACATTGGCGTGCGTGAAAACGCCGCAGCATGCTCGGGCCTTCGTCAAGCGATAAAAGCGTTGCGCCGCCTAGGCACAAACCCTCCTGCCCCCAGGCAAGTTGCTTGCGCACAATGGATTGGCCTGCTTGGCGCATCGAGCGCCGATCGTGGAGGGCATCATGAAGAACAATCGCGTCGCCGTTGCGTCGCTCGCGCTGGGTGTAGCCGCAGCCTTCATCGTCGAGGCCGCACACGCCGATAACCGCGCCGCGCAAAAGCTCGGGCAGATCGGTGTCATCAATCAGACGCTGCAACCGAAACCGCCGAAGTCGTCGCCGGGCGCGTACTCGAATTCGCCGAACACGAATGCGCCGACCCCGGGTTACACGGGCAACACGGGTAACACGGCGAATAATGCAAATGCCGCCAACGCGGCCAATTCGGCGAATGCCGCCGCGAATGCGCGCACCGGCGCAACGATGCGCAACGGCAAATGAACTTAGCGGGTTAACCCTCGATAGCAGCAAATGCGAAAAATCTACTCCTTAAGCGGCCGGGTAAAACATTCCGCCCCCTCGCCCTTATCTGGCGGCGCTTTGTCGTTAATTGCGTGCATTTTCACCGCAGATAAGTACGGCCGTTTCGCAAAATGTGCTCAAGCGTTTTCAATCGCAATGCTTAGACCAATGTAAACATTTAAAAGACGCGTATCGTTTGCGCCGCTTTTTGCCTCGGCGATTCCAATGGATACTGTGCTTACAAACACACAAATATCTGAGAGAAGAAGCCATGTACGGGGAACCCAGAACGCTCTACTACGCCGGCCGCACCGTTTCGGAGGATCTGTCCGAACGCCTGCACGCACGCGGATGGAAGATCGAATACGTCAATCCCGCGAAACAGGGCAAATTGTCGAGGCACGGAAAGGGCGCCGCGGCCGGCATCGTGGACCTGACGAGCGGCGAATGCGCGAAAGACATCGCCGCCCTCACCGCTTTGCTCGCGGGCTATCGCATCGGCTGGGTCGCAACGGTCGCTGCCTCTCAGGCCGACGATCCCGAACTGTGCCGGCTGATACGCGACTACTGCTTCGACTACGTCACGGTGCCGTCGTCGGCGGACCGCATCGTCGATGCCGTGGGTCACGCTTACGGCATGGTCTCTTTGCACGATGCAGCCAGCAATGATCCGCTCAAGTCCGACTCCGCCGAAGGCGGCATGATCGGCGACTGCGAACCGATGAAGGCGTTGTACCGCTCGATTCGCAAAGTCGCCATGACCGACGCGCCCGTCTTCATCTCAGGCGAATCGGGCACCGGCAAGGAACTGACGGCGCATGCCATTCACGAACGCTCGGCGCGCCGTGCGCAGCCGTTCGTCGCGATCAATTGCGGCGCGATCCCTCCACATCTGTTGCAGTCCGAACTATTCGGCTATGAACGCGGCGCATTCACCGGCGCGAATCAGCGCAAGATCGGCCGCGTGGAAGCGGCGGACGGCGGCACGCTGTTTCTCGACGAAATCGGCGATTTGCCGCTCGAAAGCCAGGCGAGCCTGCTGCGCTTTCTACAGGAGCGCAAGATTGAACGGCTAGGCGGCCAAGGGTCGACGCCCGTGGATGTCCGCATCATTTCCGCGACGCACGTCGACATGCAAAGCGCGATGCTTGCAGGACGCTTTCGCGCTGACCTGTACCACCGCTTGTGCGTGCTGCAGATCGACGAACCGCCGTTGCGCGTGCGAGGCAAGGATATCGAACTGCTCGCCGAGCATATGCTCGAACGCTTCCGCAAGGATGCGAGCCGGCGGCTGCGCGGCTTCTCGCCTTGCGCCATCGCGGCGCTTCACAACTACAACTGGCCGGGCAACGTGCGCGAGCTGATCAATCGCGTGCGACGCGCCATCGTCATGTGCGAAGGCCGGCAGATTCTCGCGAGCGACCTCGAACTCGGCGATTACGTCGAAGCCGCGCCGACAACGCTTGCTCAGGCACGCGAAGCGGCGGAGCGGCAGGCGATCGAAGTGGCGTTGCTGCGTCACCGCGGACGGCTCGGCGAAGCAGCCGATGAACTCGGCATTTCGCGCGTGACGCTGTACCGGATGCTCACGGCGTACGGCTTGCGCGCGAAAGCGGATCGGCCGCTTCAGGTCTCCGGCGGTTAGCGCATCCGGCAAGCGCAACGGAAATAGAACGAGCTTTGGCGTTAGCGCCGAAGCTCCGTACGCTTTAACATGGCGGGCTATGGCATGCATGCACTGCACATCGGCATGGCGTGCCTCGACGCCCGATCTTCTATTTCCGGATATTCAGCCATGACCACATCTTCTTCCCGCCGCCGCGCCGCGTTCCGTGAACTGGTGAATGCACGCCGTGGCCTGCTCCTGCCGGGCGCGTTTAACGCAATGAGCGCGCGCGTCGCCGCCGATCTGGGATTCGAGGCGCTTTACATCACCGGCGCGGGCGTCACCAACATGTCGCTCGGCATGCCGGACCTCGGCTTCATCGGACTTGCGGAAGTGGCGGAACACACGACGCGCATCCGCGACGCCGTCGATCTGCCGCTCGTCGTCGATGCGGATACCGGCTTCGGCAACGCACTGAACGTGCGCCACACGATACGAACGCTCGAGCGCGCGGGCGCCGACGCGGTTCAGCTCGAAGATCAGGTGATGCCGAAGAAATGCGGCCACTTCGCGGGCAAGGCCGTCATCTCGACGAACGAGATGGTCGGCAAGATTCGCGCTGCCGTGGATGCACGCGAGGACGAGAACTTTCAGATTATCGCGCGCACGGATGCCTGCGCGGTCGAGGGCTTCGATGCGGCGATCGAACGCGCGAACAGGTTCGTCGAAGCGGGCGCGGACATTCTTTTCATCGAAGCGATTGAAACGCAAGAGCAGATTGCGTCGTTGAACAAGCTCGTCGCTGCGCCGCAATTGATCAACATCGTGATCGGCGGGAAGACGCCCGTGACGGGCCGCGATGAATTGCAGCGGCTGGGCTTCAGCCTCGTGCTGTATGCGAACGCGGCTTTGCAAAGCGCGGTGCGTGGCATGCAGACGGCGTTGGGTGCGCTCAAGGAGCATGGCAGGCTCGACGAAGATCCTGCTATCGTCGCGCCCTTTGCCGAGCGCCAGAGACTCGTCGACAAACCTCTGTTCGACGAGCTCGATCGCAAATACGCCGCAGACTAAACCATTCGCCGGCTGGTGCGCTTAGCGCGTGTACATCGCGTTCCAGTCGGCTTGCGAGACGCCGCTTCCCGATTGCGCCGTGCCATTCGACGCACCGCCGTAAGCCGTCGCGCCCTTACGAGCCGCGAGCTTGGCTTCGGCTTGTTGAATGGCTTGCGGGTAATGCGCCTGATCGCCGTCGCCAGCGCGATAACCGACGCTTTGCAGTTCCGCGAGTTCGGCACGGACCTGAGCGCGCGTGAGCTGGCTGCCCTGCGCGAACGACAAAGCGGGAACAACGAGAGCGGTTGCGATAACTACTGCGCGAATTGAAGACTTCATTTTCTAGACTCCAGTGATTGGGTGCTTGCCCCGTGCGCTACGCGTCGAAGCAATGAACGAAGTCTAGGCTCATCGTTTTCCCGGGTTAACCCCTAGCCACGGAAAGCACTCTTCACTGGATTGCGCAGAATCGCGTGCATGAAATCAAACGCGATTTTTTGCTATGCTCGCCCTCGCATCGACGCATCGCGCCAAGGCGCTCAACGACAAACAGGAGATTCAGATGGCTAAAGCATATTGGGTCAGTGCATACCGCAAGATTCACAAGCCCGAGCAGGTCGCGGAATATTCGAAGCTCGCGACGGTAGCGATTAAGGAAGCCGGCGGACGTCCGCTGGCTCGCGGCGTCGCATCGACGGTGCACGGCGCAGGCATCGCTGAGCGCACAGTGTTGATCGAATTCGATTCCCTCGAACAGGCACTCGCCACGTTCAACGGCGAGAAGTATCAGGAAGCGTTGCGCGTGCTCGGCGACGCCTGCGAGCGCGACTTCCGCGTCGTCGAAGGGCTGGAGTAATCATCACGCGCGAGGCGGCGAAACGCATGCCGCCTCGCAGCGCGCGGCTATTGTCCGGGCGCGTAGAGATCCAGTAGACGCAACGTTACGCCGTTCGTCCATCCGAAGCCATCCTGCAGCGGATATTCGCCGCCCCCGCCGCCGCCCGTCCCCGTTCCTTCCACGATGTACTTCTCCACGAGCTTTTGCTGCGTGGCATAGACGTTATTCACGTCGCTCAGAAAGCGCGTGCCTATTTGCTGCGCGAGATCCCCGCGGCCGTAACGGCGCAATCCCTGCACGGCGATCCAGTGCAGCGGCGCCCAGCCATTCGGCGCGTCCCACTGTTGCGTGGTGTTATACGTTGTCGTCGTGAGGCCGCCGGGTTTGAGCAGCAAGGTCTCCACGGTACGCGCGGTGACATGCGCGCGATCCGGCCACGCCGCCCCTGCAAACAACGGATAAAGCATTGCCGCCGATGGATTGTTGCGCGGCTGTCCGAGCTTCCAGTCATAGTCGCCGTAATAGCCGTTGCTGTTCCAGAGATACTTGTTGATGCCGATGGCGCGTTTCGCCGCCTTGCCGATGAATTCCGCGACGCATCCGAAGTCGCGCACTTCGCCGCATCCGCGCGCGATCGTCGTTTCCAGATGGAACATCAGGCTGTTGAGGTCGATGGGCACGATCGACGTCGTGCGGATCGTCGCAAGCGTCTGGTTGTCGCCGAACCAGCGGGAACTGAAATCCCAGCCGCTTTCCGCCGCCGCGCGCAAATCGCGGTACACCTCGTTCGCCGGGCGGTCATGCACGGCGCTGGCAGTGGTCACGTCCTGAAGATACGATTCGTCGCGCGGCGTATCGCGCTCGTCCCAGTAGCGGTTGAGCACGGTACGGTCGGGCAGCATGACCACGTTGCGCACCGCGCCGCCCGGCTCGAGCGAATGCGCGCCTTTCATCCAGTAGTGATACTCGCGGCGCATTTGCGGCAAATAACGCTGATACGCGCGTCCGCCTTCCTTGTGCGCGGCAAGTTCCACCATGTACGAGAAGAACGGCGGCTGCGAGCGGCTCACATAGTAAGAGCGATTGCCGTTCGGAATGTGGCCGATGGTGTCGATCAGATAGGCGAAGTTGTCGAGCATGTTGTCGACGAGGTCTTCACGGCCGGCTTCCTGAAGACCGAGCATCGTGAAATAGGTGTCCCAGTAATAGCCTTCGCGAAAGCGCCCGCCCGGCACGACGTAAGGCTTGGGCATCGGGATGAGCGTGCTGTAGGGCGGCACCGTCGACGTATTGCGGGTCAGCGCGGGCCATAGCCAGTTGATGTGATCGCGCAGTGTCTGATTCGGCGGCGGCGTGATGACCTGATCGGTCGGCGGCGTGAAATACTGCGCGACGAACGCCGAGAGGCTGAAGCCCGGCACCGCGCGTTGTTGCAGATAGAGCGCGTTGATTTGCGCAGGGGCTATTTTCGGCGTGGCATCGACGAACGTCTTCTGGTCCGGATAAATCTGCTGCGTCTGCACGGCGACGAAAAGCTCGCCATATAACTCACTGGGCGGCGGCGGGACGACAAAGCCGTTTTGCGCATCGGCATGAGCGACGCTTGCCGCGCTCAACAGAATCCACGCACCCAGCAGGCGGCGCGCATCATGCGCCAGGTGCTGCGACGCATCACGCGCCTGACGATACCGCGACAGTACGATCATGTTCACTCCTCCAAAGGGCGATGACCCGGACTGGTCCCGCACGCGCCTTTCATTTTCATGGGATATGAAGCACAGCGAAGCATCGCACGTTCTCGTGGTCGGTGGCAATGGATTCGCGTCTTTGACGATCGCGTATGAAAGTGCTAGCGCGAAGGCGCCTCGCGCTGCATCGAGCGTTTCATTTTCATTGCACGCGTGATGCGAAAGGTTGACGTAAAGCCCGCTGTCTTCTACGTTCGCAGCGGGCTTCACCGCGCATGAACCGCTCGATGACGGTGCGGTCGGTGTTGCTGACGATCGTAACGGTTGCTAGCGTAAGCGCAGCGTCTCAACGCAAGCCAAACTTCCAGACCGTGACTTCGTGATACTCATCCCCGGGCCGAAGTTCGGTGGACGGAAAAGACGGACGGTTTGGCGAATCGGGGAAATGCTGGGCTTCGAGCGCGAAGCCGTCGGTCTGACGGTATGTGGTTCCGGAAACGCCGGCCACGCTGCCATCCAGTCCATTCGATGTATAGAACTGCAAGCCCGGCTGCGTCGTATAGACATCGAGCACGCGGCCGCTCGCGGGATCATAGGCACGTGCGGCGAAGGCAGGTTCGCCGTCGCGCTGTCCCGGCTTGTCGAGCTTGAAGTTCTGGTCGTAGCCGCGCGCATGACGCAACTGGGGAAATGACGAGCGCAGACGCGCGCCGATCGGCGTCAGTGCGCGCAGGTCGAGCGGCGTGCCTTCGACGGATGCGATCTCGCCCGTGGGTATCGAATCGGCGCGCGTGGGCGTATAAGTGGACGCGGCGATCATGATGAGCTGCCCTTCCACGCTTCCGCTGCCCTCGCCCGCCAGATTGAAATAGCTGTGGTTCGTGAGATTGACGACGGTCGGCTTGTCCGTCTTCGCGCGATAGTCGATCCGCACTTCGTTATCGTCGGTCATCGTGTACGTCACGTCGACAGTCAACGTGCCGGGGAAACCGTTCTCGTTGTCCGGGCTGACATAGTGCAATTGCACGCCCGCGACCGTGTTGTTCTGAAACGTACGCACGACGGTCCAGAGCTTTTCATCGAAGCCGCGCGGTCCGCCGTGCAGTGTGTTGGGCGGATCGTTGATCGGCAGTTGATAGGTCCGGCCGTCAATCGTGAATCGTCCTTGTGCGATGCGATTCGCATAACGGCCGATGACGCTGCCGAAATGGATATTGCCGTTGTATCGCTCGTAATCGGCAACGGAGCCGAAGCCGAGGACGACATCCGCGCGGCGTCCGCGTCTGTCGGGCACATCGATTCGCGTGACGATGGCGCCATAGGTCATGCAGGTTATCGACACGCCATGCGAATTCGCGAGCGTGTATTGCACGACGGGCTGGCCTTGCTGCGTCGCGCCAAAAGGTGCGGACGTGATGGTCGCCGCATCAGTGAACGAACTGCCTACAACAAAGAACGCCATCGATGCGGCCCAGTGTGCAGCGGCGCGCCGGAAAAACGTGGTCATAAGTGTTTGACAAGGCAAGCGAAGCTCGAAGGATCTTTGCAGCATCGACCATACCCAAGGTATTGAGGCACAACCAGGCGTCAGGCACGCGTGATGCAACCAGCGCCCTGAGCAACACGCTCATCCAATGACAGAAGGAGTGCATATGACCGAGTCGACCGATCGCCCGACGCCGCCCAGGCAGACCACCACGGACCCGACTACTGCGGATCGACGCTTGAGCGACGAACAAAAGCAGAACCTCAAGGACGAACCCGATCCGCCACAGGAGAACAAAGGGCAGCCGTTGCCGGATCCGAACGCGGTCGGCGAAGCGGGTTGAACGCATCAACGCACGGCCGTGCGTGCGTCTCTAAATGCGATGTGGTATCCGTACGCAGAAAGCAACGACGCGCCGCGCCGTTCAACCGCAGCAAGGACGACCATGTACGATCCTGCTCACTTTCTTCCCTCGTTCGTATGGCGGGCGGCGCGCGACGGATTCATTCAGTACGCGAATCCGTGGGCGTGCCGCTATCTGGGCCTTGCGTCTGAGGAATTGGTCGGCAGGCATTGGCGCGAATTCATTCATCACCAGGACGAGGAGCTGGTGCGCGACGCCGTGCGTCAAATGCGCAACGACACGCTCCTGAATAACGTCGACGTCCGCCTCTTGCGCGCGGACGGCGAATTCCGCTGGCATACGCTCCATCTTCAGGCGCGGCGCGACGAAGAAGAGCGCATTGCCGATACCGTGGGCGTCGCCATCGACATTCACGAATGCCGGCATGCCTGGGAGCTTTACGAAGCAAGCGAGCGGCGTCTTCAACTGGCCTTCGCGGGCGCGCGCATGGGCGCGTGGGAATGGGACATGACGACGCGCGTCGTGCGCATGACGCAGCAACTCGCGGCGATGTACTCGTTTCCGGCAGGCACTGAAACCGCCATGCTCTCGGAGATTTGGGACCGCGTCGCGCCCGAGTCCCGCGAACACTTTCAACGCAATCTCGCGCAGGCGCTACGCGACGGCGGCCCGTTCGAATTCGACTTCATGCTCGACGGCGGCCCTGCTAGCCGCCGATGGCTGCGCATGCGAGGCAACCCCGAGTTCGATCCACGCGGCACGCTGGTACGCGTGTATGGCGTGAGTTTCGATATCAGCGAGCAACGCGCCGATGAAGAGCGCCTGAGCCTCAGCGAGCGGCGTTATCGCGCGCTCGTGGAATCGACGGGTGCGCTCATCTGGTCCGCCGACGCCAACGGCGAGATTCATCCGTCGAGCGGCGACTGGGAGAACTTCACGGGCGCGCGGCACGAGCGACTGGCGCGCTGGGGCTGGCTCGACTTCGTTCATCCCGATGACCGCGAGCAGACGCGCGAGGCATGGCTCGAAGCCGTGCATCAGGGCGGCCCGACGACGCTCACGTTCCGCATGTATCGAAGGGATGGCGTCTATCGGATGGTGCAGGCGCAGGCGGCGCCGCTCTACGACGAGCAAGGCCATTTGCAGGAATGGTTCGGCACCACGACCGATGTCACCCCGCGATACGAAGCGCAAGCAGCGATAGAAGCACGCAGCCTGCGCCTCACGGTTGCGATGCAGGCCGCGAAGATTCATATCATTTCGCTGGAACTGGCTACGTGGTCATTGATGTTCGAGACCGTCGGCAAACTGCGCACGGAGCCGATCGAAACGATAACGTATGAAGAGGCGCTGGCCCGCGTACATCCCGACGATGCGCCGACGCTCGACCGCTTCGTGCGCCGTCTTGCAGCCGGCGAAGACCCGCGCGAGCAGTTCGAATTTCGCGTGAAAGACGAACAGGCCGAGCGATGGATGCAAGGCAGCGCGCTGCTTCAGCGTGGCAAGGACGACAAGCCGCTGCGCATCATCGGCAGCCTGATCGACATTACCGAGCGCAAGCACATGGAACTGGTGCTACGCGAATCGGGCCGCCGCAAGGACGAATTTCTTGCGATGCTCGCGCACGAACTGCGCAACCCGCTCGCGCCGCTGCGCACGGCCATCGCACTGTTGCAGAAGGACGAAGGCGTATCCGCGCGCACGAGTGAGCTTGTCGAACTGATGCGCCGGCAAGTCGAGCACATGACGCGCATCGTCGATGACCTGCTCGAAGTGTCGCGCATCACGCAAGGACGTATCGCGTTGAAGACGGAGCCGGTGCTCGTCGGCACGGCCGTCTATCACGCGGTCGAAGCCATCGCCGCGATGGTGGAAGCGCGCAAGCAGCACATACAGGTCGATGTCCCCGATGCGACCACCTGGGTCTGCGGCGACGTCACGCGTCTCTCGCAGATACTCGTCAACGTGCTCAACAACGCCACCAAGTACACGCCGGAGCAAGGACAGATTTCGGTCAGCGTGAAGGCCGAGCAGGACTGGGTGTCCATCGTGATCGCCGATACGGGCACGGGCATCTCCGCCGATCTGCTGCCGAAGGTGTTCGAGCTTTTCTCTCAAGGCGAGCGCACGCTGGACCGCTCGAATGGCGGACTCGGCATCGGGCTATCGCTGGTGAAGAAGCTCGTCGAGATGCACAAGGGGACCATCACCGTGCAAAGTCCGGGGCCGGGCCTCGGCACGACCGTGACCGTGCGCCTGCCACGGCTGCATCATCACGAACGGCATTCGGCGCTCGCGCTGTCCGAAGCCGGTTCGATAGGCACGCAGGCCGCGTTGCGCGTGCTGATCGTGGACGACAATCGCGACGCCGCCGACTCTCTCGCGATGCTGTGCGAATCCGAGGGACATGTCACGCGCGTCGCGTATTCGTCCGAGGAGGCGCTGGCGGCATCGCAGTTCGAAGCCGATGTCGCGTTGCTCGATATCGGCCTGCCGGACATCGACGGATACGAGCTTGCGCGCCGCTTGCGACGCAAGGGCGCGAGCGCACCGCTGCTCGTCGCGATCACCGGATACGGACAAGCGGAAGACCGCTTGCGCGCGCAATCCGCAGGCTTCGATTATCACTTCGTCAAACCCGTCAACGTCGAGAGCCTGCTGAAGCTGTTGTCTTCTCTCACCGCCGACCGCCCCGCCGGACGCACCGCGGAACGATGATTGCTTTGCCCGTGTCACCGAAACTCAAGGGGAGGCACGCATGGCCGAGCAACACAAACCGGGGCAGAAGGTCGAAACCTCGGGCATCTATCGAGTCGTCAGGGAAGGCGATGGCGGCTCGGCTTTCGAAGTGACGTGTGTGGAAGGCGAGCACTTCCCGCCGACGCGAAGCGGAAAGGGCGCGCACTATGAGCTCGTGCATGCCGCGACGCATTCGCACAAGCACCACGAGCTCGGCAGCGCAGGTTGACCATCACGAGAGGGCGGCGCGTCGCGTTGCCCTCGAATCGCAAGGAACATGCATATGAAACCCGAACCATCGGATCCGGTCGAGCGCGCGGACAAGCGGCGCGAAGCGATCGGCGAAGGCGACGTCAAGCAGAAAGCGGACGGCACCATCGAGCAGCGTGAACACGGCAACATGGACGCGTCGCTCGTGCCCAAGGGCAAGGATCATCCGGAGCAAGGTCCTTATACGCCCGAGAACGATCACATCGATCCGGACGTCGACCCCGCCGCGAGCAGCGATCATCCGCGCAGCAAGCCGGACTCGGAAGCGTAGTCGTCGAACTTTCAACCGGCTGAGCGTGCGTTAAGATGCGCGCTCTTCGTTGTTTCGAGCCGCCCCATGCAAATCCTCGTTGATGCCGACGCGTGTCCCGCCGTCGTCAAGGACATTCTGTTCCGCGCCGGACCGCGCGTTCAGGTGTGCGTGACGCTCGTTGCGAATCAATATCTGCGCACCCCTCCTTCTCCTTTCATCAAGGCCATTCAAGTGCCTGCCGGCTTCGACATTGCCGATGCGCGCATCGTGGAACTGACGCAGCCCTCCGATCTCATCATCACCGCCGACATACCCTTGGCCGCTGCAGTGCTGGCCAAGTCCGCGCATGCACTCGACCCGCGCGGAGCGTGGTTCAGCGCGGAGAATATCGAAGAACGGCTGACGATGCGCGCGATGATGGATCAGTTGCGCAGCAGCGGCGTCGATACGGGCGGGCCGTCGCCCTATAGCCCTCGCGATGGCAAGAACTTCGCCGCGCAACTCGATCGTTTTCTCGCGAGACAGCGCGCGTCTTAGGGACGCGGCCCTTCGCTGTCCGGTCCCGGCATGCGGCGATCCGCGCCCGGATTGCTCCTGTAGTGGTCCGGGAAATCCTTGCCGACGAGTGAATCGTAGTCGCCCGGCGGCGTCTGCACGATCGCATGAAGCATCTTGATGAACGCATTGCCATCGGCAAGGTTATCGACGATCACGCGCGCTGTTCGCAAGGAAATCGACTCCGTTAAGGGCGGCGCATTGCCGTCGTCCAGTTTGAATCTGAAGCGATGAATCTCCGCTGCGGACGACTCCGGCGGCACTTCGTGCGACACGATGGTAGCTCTCATATTCGTCGTTGTAGTGCATGGCAATGAACGAGCTATAGCAAGTCCTGCACCACGGCGCGGCGACCGGCACATTGCCTGCTTCATCGTTTCGAACAGGACATCATCGAGCGGAGGCCGCATGCAAAGCGAAAAATTTTCATTCTACGGATACGACGTGACCGTCACGGCGGAACAGATCAGCACTGGCGACTGGACGCCGCGTATCGAAGCGTTCCGCGACAACGAGCCTGTCGCGTTGCCCGATGTCGAACCCGTCGGCCCGAACTGGGCGACGCCCGATGAGGCTGTGCGGGCCGGCGTGGAGCAAGCGCGCCGGCTGATCGACCGCTATTGCCGGGGGCATGACGACCAGCACACCGATGGCGGAATCGGGCGCGCTTCGTGAAGGGATGCAGGAACGCGGTATGCATCACGGAAAGTCCCTACCCTCATTGCAAGGAGCAAGCAGATGCCTGAATCCAAGCTGGGAAATAAGAATCCGACTAACCCGACGAACCCTCGCAACGATCAACAGAAGGGCAAGGCGGAAGGACAATTGCAGCAGAATCAGCAGAAGCAACCGATGCATCAGGGCGGTCAAAGGCAGCCGTGATTGCGCTGCCGTGCAGTGACCGATTCGCGCCGCGCCGTCATGGACATGGCGGTGCGGGCGGATGAAGGCATCGCCACTTTCAGGAGACTGAACATGAAAGCGCGAACGATTAAGCGACTAATGGGGGTGCTCGCGCTGGGCGTGTCGAGCGCCGTATTCGCTGCGGATGCGGGTACGCCTTCGCAGAGCGGCGGCAACGCGGGCCAGGGATCAACTGGCGGCATGCAGCCGCGCACGCCGGGCGGCGGAACGGGCGGCGCCGGCGATGGCGTTCGCACGCCCGGGCAAGGTTCGTCAGGTGGCATGCAGCCGGCCACGCCGGGTGGTCAGGGCGGCACGTCCTCACAGCCGGGCGCGCCGATCAGTTCCTCTTCCGTCAGCGGCGGCAATAAAGGCCAGTGAAGTCACCGTGAAGTCAGTAAGCGGCTTTGCGCTGCGGCATACTGCGGGGATCGAGCGATACTCGATCCCATAACGGAGACAATATGCCCAACTCGCCCATCAGCCGCTTTCCCGTTCCGAATCCAGCAGACTGGCCTGACGACATCCGCACTCGCATCCTCGAAGTGCAGGATAAGGCCGGCTTCGTGCCCAACGTCTTCTTGACGCTCGCGCATCGGCCGGACGAGTTCCGGGCGTTCTTCGCGTATCACGATGCATTAATGCTGAAGGACGGCGGCCTCACGAAGGGCGAGCGCGAGATGATCGTCGTGGCGACGAGCGCGGTGAACGATTGCCTCTATTGCGTCGTCGCGCATGGCGCAATTCTGCGCATCTATGAAAAGAATGCCTTGCTCGCGGATCAGGTAGCGGTGAACCATCGCAAGGCGGATATCACGCCACGCCAGAAGGCCATGCTCGACTTTGCGCTCAAGGTGTGCCGCGCGTCGGGCAGTGTCGGGGAAGCCGACTTCGCGATGCTGCGAGAACACGGTTTCAGCGATGAAGACGCGTGGGATATCGCCGCCATCACTGCGTTCTTTGGCTTGTCGAATCGCATGGCGAATGTCATATCGATGCGGCCCAACGACGAGTTCTATCTGATGGGACGCGTGCCGAGGGAAGCCTGAAGCAAGCGCTTGAGGCGGCGGTCCATGCGCCCGGGGCGTTTCCGATTCACAGGCGTTTTCAACGAATGACCGTTAGCTGCGTATTGCGTGCGGCTAACGGATTCATCGCAAGCCGCACGCGATACACCGCATACGCCGGCACTTCGCGCCACGCCGAATAGAAATCAATGAGCCGCAGCGTGCGCGCTAATGTGCCGAGATATCCATTGCCCCTGCCCGCTGAAAAGCAAGCTGCGCGGGCATGCAGGCCAGCGCACGACGCGCCGTGGCGAGCGGATCGTCGACGATGATTCGACTCCCGGATACGCCGCGCTCGATGAGATAACGCTGCATCGGCGCTGCTCGGTCGAGTCCCGCCTCGTGCCGCAATGCGCTTTCGTCCAGCCAATTTGATTCGGATACAGAAGTATTTTCCACGAAACGACTTTCATTGCCACACGCTTGCGAGGGCCTGCATCTCCATCCGCGATAAACTTGCTCCAGCCGATATCGAGCGAATAAACAACAATGCGCCTGCCTCCGCTGAAATCCATCATCGCGTTCGAAAGCGTCGCGCGGACCAAGAGCGTCAATCGCGCAGCCGATGAACTCGGCCTCACGCCTTCAGCGGTCAGTCACCAACTCGCGAATCTCGAAAGCATCGTTGGCCGGCCACTCTTTACACGGCTCGGACGCGGTCTCGTGCTGACGCCCACGGGCTCGCAATATCTCGCGGACGTCACCGGCGCGCTTGCCGAACTCAATCGCGCGACCGAGCGTGCATCGAGCGAAATGTCCGTCGAGATATTGCGCATTCATTCGAGCCCGAGCTTCGGACTCATGTGGCTGCTGCCCCGCCTCGCTGCGTTCCAGGAAGCCAACGGCGACATTCAGATGAACCTCGCCTGTTCATACGAAGACGTGTCGTTCACGTCAGGCTTCTACGATGTCGATGTGCGCCACGGCTACGCGCACTGGACCGATGTGGAAGTGAAGACGCTACGCCACGAAACCATCGCGCCGCTCGCATCGCGTGCGTATCTCGAACGCTTTCCCGTGGCATCGCCGGACGATCTGCTCGAGCGCCGCCTGATCTTTTCCGAGTCGCCGCTCGTGCAATGGCAGCAATGGTTCGGCAAGTTCGGCGTCGCGGCTAAACGCAAGGCGTTCGACTTCTCGTTCGACCGCTCGTACATGTCGCTCGAAGCCGCAGCGCTCGGTCACGGCATCGCGCTCGAAAGCACGATGCTCGCGTCGGTACATCTCGAACGCGGCTCACTCGTTCCGGTCTTCGGACGCGAGTATGCAGTTGAAGTCGGCGCGCACCATCTGGTTTACCCGAGCCAGAACGCGCAGTTGCCGCGCGTCGCGAAGTTCCTTGCATGGATGGACGCGCAAATCGAGAGCCGCGCATCACGCCATACCTGAAAATTTCTCAGCAATAGTTGAGGCTAACTGCGTTGATCGTCAGGTCCAGTGCGAACACACTGCGTCTACACCAGACAACCAACGGAGACAGTCATGTTGCTAGAGAATCGTGTTGTGATCGTGACCGGCGCGGCTTCGGCGCGCGGCATCGGCAAGGCGACGGCCAAGGCGCTCGCCGCACAGGGCGCTCGCATCGTCATCCTCGATCTGCGGGAAGCCGACGCCCAGGCGGCTGCACGCGATATCGGCGAGGACCACCTCGGCCTCGCCTGTGACGTGACCGACAAAGCGGCCTGCGTCGCCGCCGCCAACGCGGCCATTGAAGAATATGGCCGCATCGATGCGCTCATCAACAACGCAGGAATCACGCAGCCGATCAAGACGCTCGAGATTAGCAGCGACAACTTCGACGCCGTCATCGACGTCAATCTGCGCGGCACGCTCTACATGTCGCAAGCCGTCATCGGTCAGATGAAAAAGCAGCAGAGCGGAAGCATCGTGTGCATGTCGTCGGTATCGGCGCAGCGCGGCGGCGGCATCTTCGGCGGACCGCATTACAGCGCCGCGAAAGCCGGCGTGCTCGGTCTCGCCCGTGCGATGGCGCGTGAATTCGGCGCCGACCATATCCGCGTCAACTCCATCACGCCGGGCCTCATTCAAACCGATATCACCGGCGACAAGCTCACGCCCGACATGCGCGCGGACATCATCAAGGGCATTCCGCTCGGCCGTCTCGGCGATGCCGCGGATATCGCCAACGCTTGCCTGTTCCTCGCGAGCGATCTCTCGAGCTACCTCACCGGCGTCACGCTCGATGTGAACGGCGGCATGCTGATTCATTGACGTTCCCCCGCGCCCGTCACGCGGGCGCTTCAGGCGCACCCGGATGGACCGGGGCGCAACCCGCCGACATACGGTAGGAGACAAGCATGAAGAGCAGACTCAACGCGCCGCCCATCGCGGCCGACCTCGCATCGTCGACTGACACGGCGAGCTTCGAAGCGAAGACCTATGCCAAGGTCGGACGCCGCCTCATCCCCTTTCTGATGTTGTGTTATCTCGGCGCCTATCTGGACCGCGTGAACGTCGGTTTCGCGAAGCTGCAAATGCTGAACGACCTGCGCTTCTCCGAAACGGTGTACGGCATGGGCGCTGGCATTTTCTTTCTCGGCTACTTTCTGTTCGAAGTACCAAGCAATGTCATTCTTCACCGCGTCGGTGCACGCAACTGGCTCGCGCGAATCATGCTGACGTGGGCCGTCATTTCAGCGTGCTTCGTCTTCGTGAAGACGCCAACGATGTTCTATGTCCTGCGCTTCCTGCTCGGGGTGGCCGAAGCGGGCTTCGCGCCCGGCGTCATTCTTTACCTGACGTACTGGTTCCCCGCTGCGCGACGCGCCAAGGCACTGTCCCTGTTCTTCATGGCGATTCCACTTGCAGGCATCGTCGGCGGGCCGCTCTCGGGATACATCCTGCATGCCTTCGCCGGCGTTCACGGTCTCGCCGGATGGAAGTGGCTGTTCATTCTCGAAGCGCTGCCTTCGCTGGTGCTCGGTGTCGTCATCCTGTTCTATCTCGACAACGGCATTGCCGGTGCGAAGTGGCTCACCGATGCCGAGAAGGCGCTGCTGACCCGCAACGTCGAGAGGGACAAGTCGCAAACCGTCGAGCACGTGTCGATCCGTGCGTTCATCGGCGACCGCCGTCTGTGGCTCATGGCTTCGATCTACTTCTGCGTCGTGCTCGGTCAATACGGGCTCACGTTCTGGCTGCCGACGATCATCCGCCGCGCCGGTGTCGCGGACCCGCTGTGGGTCGGCATCTTCACCGCGATTCCGTATCTCTGCGCCATCATCGCCTTGCCGCTGGTCGGTGCGAGCGCCGACAAGCGCCGCGAACGCCGCCTGCATCTGGCCATTCCGATGCTCGTCGCCGCAGCCGGCTTCGCCACCTTGCCGATGCTGGGCAGCGTAGGAGCTTCGATCGTCTGTGTGAGCGTGGCCGCTGCGGGCATCCTGGCTTCATCGTCGCAATTCTGGTCCTTGCCTACCGCCGTGCTGGGCGGCATGTCGGCCGCTGCGGGCATCGCCGCCGTGAACTGCTTCGCCAATCTCGCGGGCTTCTTCTCGCCCGCCATCGTCGGCTGGCTGAACGATCTCACGGGCAAGTCCACTGCCGGCCTGATCTTCATCTCGACGGCGATCGTCGTCGGCGCGGGGCTGGTGTTCCTCGTGCCCGCCAAGACCGTGAACCGCTAAGCGTCATCAACTAACTTCAGGAGACAAACATGAGCACACCCGTCATCGAGGAGGTCACGCTCGCCGAGCGCGCCTATCGTATCCGCCGCAACGCCCTGCTGATGGGCGAAGTGCAAGGCCAGGGCTATATCGGCCAGGCGCTCGATATCGCGGACGTACTCGCCGTCGCCTACTTCGGCGCGATGAACTACCAGCCCGAAAATCCCGACTGGGAAGAGCGCGACCGCTTCCTGCTGTCGAATGGTCACTACGCCATCGCACTGTACGCGGCGCTCTTCGAAGCAGGCATCCTGCCGCAAGAGGAACTCGAAACGTATGGCAGCGACGACAGCCGCCTGCCGATGTCCGGCATGGCGAGCTACACGCCCGGCATGGAGATGTCCGGCGGATCGCTCGGCCAGGGACTCACGATTGCCGTCGGCCGTTGCCTCGGACTCAAGCGCAAGAACTCGAAGTCCTTCGTCTATACGCTCTTCTCCGATGGCGAACTCGACGAAGGCTCGATCTGGGAAGGACTGATGTCGGCGGCGCACTGGAAGCTCGACAACCTGATCGCGATGATCGACGTGAACAATCAGCAAGCCGATGGCCCGTCGACGCAGATCATGGCGTTCGAGCCGCTCGTGCCGAAGCTCGAAGCGTTCGGCTGGTACGTGCAGCGCGTGAACGGCAACGACATCGACGCGGTGAAGGAAGCGTTCGACAACGCGCGAAACCTGAAGGAAGCGAAGCCGCGCATCATCGTGTGCGATACGAAGATGGGCTGCGGCGTCCCGTTCCTCGAACAGCGCGAGAAGAATCACTTCATTCGCGTCGACGCGCACGAGTGGCAACTCGCGCTGCAAGCACTCGAAGCGGGCAAGTAAATCGTATGTGACCGGAGCGAAGCCTCCGGTCGGCACAGGAGACAAGCATGAGCACTATTGAAAAGAAGCCGCGTTTGAAGACCTCGGCAATGATCGCGTCGATCGCGGGCGAAGGACAACTCACGCGTTCCGCGCCGTTCGGCCACGCGCTTGCGGAACTGGCGCGTACGAAGACGAACGTCATCGGCATGACGGCCGATCTCGGCAAGTACACCGACCTGCATATCTTCGGGAAGGAGTTTCCCGAGCGTTACTATCAGATGGGCATGGCCGAGCAATTGCTGATGGGCGCGGCTGCGGGCTTCGCGCATGAAGGTGCGCAGCCGTTCGTCACCACCTATGCGGTGTTCGCCACGCGCCGTGCGTATGACTTCATCCATCAGACGATCGCCGAAGACGATCTCGACGTGAAGATCGTCGCCGCACTGCCCGGCCTCACCACGGGCTATGGCCCGAGCCACCAGGCGGCGGAAGACCTCGCGTTGATGCGCGCGATGCCGAACATGACGGTGATCGATCCGTGCGATGCGCTCGACATCGAGCAGATGGTGCCAGCCATCGCCGCGCACAAAGGCCCGGTCTATGCGCGGCTCCTGCGCGGCAACGTCCCCGCCGTGCTCGACGAATACGACTACACGTTCGAACTCGGCAAGGCCAAGCTCGTGCGCGATGGCGCCGATGTGCTCGTGATCTCGTCGGGCATCATGACAATGCGTGCACTCGAAACCGCGAAGGCGCTCGAAGCCGACAAGGTCGATGTGGCCGTGCTGCACGTGCCGACCATCAAGCCGCTCGACACCGAGACGATCATCCGCGAGGCGCGCCGTTCAGGGCGGCTCGTGGTGGTCGCGGAGAATCACACGGTCATCGGCGGTCTTGGCGAAGCGGTCGCGACGACGCTGCTCAGCGCAGGCGTCACGCCGGCCTACAGGCAGATCGCGCTGCCCGATGCGTTCCTCGATGCGGGCGCGCTGCCCACCCTGCACGACCGCTACGGCATCTCGACCAATATGATGGCGAGCAGCATCAAGGGCTGGCTGGCCTGATGCGCTAACGCGCGCCGCCGCGCGTCGACTTCTTCGCACGCGGCGCATCTTTTCCGGCAGGCGCATTCGCGCCTGTCATCGCTTCCATCCACGCGAGGGTATCGACATAGGCGAGGAAGTGCTGAAGATACGCCGGCGATACCTCACGCATCAGCGCCAACGACCGATGCACGAGGCTGCTCGAATTGAGCGGCCCCGCATTTTTCGGCACCTGTTCCAGCGATTCGCGCAATTGCCGCTCGGCGCTGACCTTCGACCATACCGTCCGGAGATAATCCAGTAGTTCGGCATGCGAAGGATATGAGGCCGCGTGCACCGTGATCGCTTCGATTAAGGACGCAAGCGGTGTCTCACGTTCCGGCGGCGGTTCAGCCGCGGCACTGGCGGCCTCGACCTCCCGCGCATAGTCTTCGATCAGCGCCGCGAGCCTTGCATCGATGATGCGCCGCGCTTCACCCTCGTGCGCCATTGCACGCCGCGCCATCGCATCGATCAGGCCGAAGCGCACGGGATTAACGCGTTCCTCGCCGCGTGCGCGCCATGCGTCGATGATCTGGTTATCCATGCGGCTTCACCGGCGCATTCGTCGGGCGCGGCACCGGCGATATCTCCACGCGACGGTTCTTCGCGCGGCCTTCGTCGTCGGCATTGGAACTCACCGGCTGTTCGGAGCCGAACGCCGCCGCGAAGACGGACGACGGCGGCACGCCCGCATCGATCAGCGAGCGCGTGACGGTCAGCGCGCGCTTCGCCGACAACTCCCAGTTGTCCGCGAAGCGCCGATTGCCTTCGCGCACCTGCTGGTCGTCGGCGAAACCGCTGACCATCAGAATCTCGCCACGCGAGCCGAGATAAGCCGACAGCGGTCCGGCCAGGCTCTTCAAAAGATCGCGTCCCTGCGGCTGCAACTGATCCGAATTCAACGCGAACAACACGCTGCCGCTGATGCCGATGCGCCCGTTCACGAGCGTCACGCGTCCCGATGCGAGCGGTCCCGCGAGCGCCTCTTCGAGCGTCTTGCGCCGCTGCGTTTCCTGCTGCTTTTCCTTGACGGCCTGCTCGAGCTTCGTCGATAGCTGCAACTGCACGCCGATGACCGCGACGAGAATCAGCACGAACGCGCCGAGCAAGACCGACATCAAGTCGGCGAAAGCGGCCCAGATCGGCGCGGCGGCTTCCGTGCCGGCATCGAGTTCGTCGTTCATTCGCGCGCTCCCGCAAGCTCACGTTGCGCCGCGATCTGCTGCAGGTTTTCGATGATCTGCTTCTGCGACAGCGTGCTCAGGTCGATGACTTCGCGCGCCTGCGCGACGTAATACGCGAGCTGTTCGTCGCTGCGCGCGAGGCTCTTGTCGAGTGCGGTTTCGATGCGCTGCAAATGCGCGACGAGCGTCTCGTTCGACGCGCCGAACGCATCCACCGCCGCGCCGAATGCTTCCCCGAGGCTCGCAACCTCGACGGCGCTGCCCGTGACTTGCGCGGCCACTGCGCCGATCTTCTCGCTTTCCGCTTCGACCTTGTCGCTGAACTGCTGGCCGGCGCGCGTGAGCATATCCGCCGAAGTCGCGACGAGCGCATCGACCGCGACGCGCTGTTCGTTCGACGCGTGATTGACCGCATCGAGCAAGGTCTCGACGGTCGCGAGCAGGCGGCTGCGCTCATCGAGCATCGCGGTGTCGCGGACCATCGAATCGGAGAGCTTCTGGCGCATTTCGGCGATGACTTCCGCAGCGGCCTTCGGCGCAACGGACGCCGCCTGCACGACCCGTTCGATCTCCGCGATCATGCCGCTCGTATGCGAACGCGTCTCTTCGGCGATCTCGCGTGCGGTGCGTGCAAGCGTCTCCACGACTTCCTGCTCACGGCGTTCCGCGAGCGCGCCCGATTGCCGCCATTCGTCGCGCAGCGCGGCGGCCATCGCGGCGAGCGCATCGGTCCATGCGGACAGCCGCGCGTCGTGCGTCGATGCAATGTCCGCGCGCAAGCCGGCGTGCGCGTCGTCCACGGAACGCAGCAACGACGCCGAATGCTGCTCGAAGCGTTCCGCTGCGGCGTTCAGGGCATCGCGATGCTGCGCCGCCAGTTGCTCGCCGGTGCGTTGCTGTTCGCCGAGCGCGCCGCGCCATGCGTCGGACAGGTTCGTCGATGTGCTTTCGAGCCGCGACGAAAAGCCATCGAGCAGATGCGTCGAACGCGCTTCGACACTCGCGGCGAAGCGATCCAGCGATGCGCCCGCTTGCGTGACCAGCGCCGCGCTTGTCTGCTCGTGCTTATCGACCGATTCGGCAAGCTTGTTCGATACCTCGTTCAGTCGCGCAGACAGGTCATCGACGAGCGTGGCGGACCGTCCTTCGAACGCTTGCGTGAAGCCATCCAGCGACGCGCCCGCTTGCGTCACGAGCGCCGCACTCGCCTGCTCATGCTTCTGCAACGAGTCGCCGAGTTGATCCGCGATCTTCACGACCAAAGCCCGCAGTTCGTCCGATACTTCGTCGAATCGCGCGGACATGCCGTCGACCAAGGTCGATGAACGTTGTTCGAACGCCTGCGCGAAGCGGTCCATCGACGCATCCATCTTGCCGACGAGCGACTCGTTGGCCGCCTGATGCGCGGCAAGCGAACGATCCCAGATCCCCGCCACGTCGGCAGCCGACGCTTCGAAGCCGGCCGACAAGCCCTCGAGCTGCCGCCTCACCGCGCCTTCGATGTTCGCGTGCAACGCCGCCGTCTCGCGCGCGATGCCGTCCATCGTGACCTGCATGACGGGTTGCAATGCGGCGCTTGCGGCACGCGCGCTATCGGCCACGCTCTGCTTGAGCGACAGTTCCACTGACGTGGCAAGACGCCGGTACGCCGTCTCCGTGTTCGCATGAAACGCAGCCTGATTCGCAAGCTGCCGTTCGTTCGCGGCCACGCTCTGCTGCTCGATGGCGGTCATCATCGCGTGCAGGCGATCGACCAGCTTCGGCATGATTTCAGTCTGCCGCTGCAGCAGCCTGAACGTCTCCTCTCGATGATGCGTTTGCGTGAAAGCGCGCAGCGTCGTCGCGATTTTGGCGTCCAGCGTCTGCGTGACGTGCAGCCGTTCGCGGCGGCATAGCGTGGAGAGCAGGCCGAGCATCGCCGAAGTGGCGACGCCCGCGATCGACGTGCCGAACGCGAAGCCGAGGCCCGTAACCGGCGCGGCAAGCGATGCGCGGATCGCCGCGAGATCGGTCGAGCTTTCGAGCGCCGCGCCCGTGCCGCGCAGCGTCGCGACCATGCCCAGCAAGGTGCCGAGCATGCCGAGCAGCACCAGCAGGCCGGCGAGATACGGCGCGAGCGCCGGCCCCGGCAATGCGATGCGCTCGCCTTCGATGCGCAGCCTGACCGCGTGACGCAACCCGGCGGGCACCTGTTCGAGCCATACGCCGAGGCTTTTGGGGGCGGTCGCGGAACGGTCGAGGGCATCGGCGAGCGCGCGCGTCGTCTGCTGATAACGCTGCAACTCCCACGCGCCGGCGAGATAGCACGCGCCGATCACGAGCGTGACGGCAAACGCGAGCGCGTTGGAGCCGATATAACCAATGGCAATACCGCAGACGGCCAGAAGGCCAGCCAGGAAGACTGCTACATGTAAAAGATATCGGGGCATAGCGTTCAGTGCGCGGCGTGACACGCCGCAAGCAAACCATCGACCGGTTGAAAACGTACATCCAGTTCCGCGAGCAACACGCTCTGCATGTCCTTCTCGAACGCTTCGAGCCAGGCGGACGAGCCGTCCGTCTCCGCGTTCGCGCGGCGCATGCGCTCGAAATGCTTGCCGAGCAGCGCCGGAACCTGCGCGAACAAGGTGCGCTCGCGCGCGCCGAGTGCCTGTTCCATCACGGCATCGACGACGGCGAGCCGCGCCGCGCGATCCGACTGCGTCGCGAGCACCGCTCGCATGCGGCCACGCAATGCGCCGATGTCCGACTCCATCGCCTGTTGCAGCGAAAGACAGCGCTGCCGATACACCGCGTAATCGACCGGAACGTCGACCTGCGGCACGGCTTCCCTCGCGCGATGCCGCAGCGGTGCGGCTTTCGCCGGCGCGATGGCGCTCGCAAGCGACGCACGCACGCGCGCACAGGCGTCTTGCTGCGCCGCCGATGCGGATCGCGCGCCGCCGATAGCAGGCGGCTCGCCGCTGAGCGCCGTCGACAGCGCGATCGCATCGGTCCAGCCGAGCCACTGGCTCAGCTTGTCGGAGAGCGAGGCGCCGGGTTCGTGTACGTCGAGATCTGCAAAGCGCGCCAAAAGGCGCACGAGCGCCGGGCCGCTGACCGCCGTGCGCTTCTTGGGTTGCACGATTCCACCGGAGGCAAAAACCCGCTAGTTTACACGGCCATGACGTCGCGCCTCGTTTTTAGGCAAGAACGTCAAAAACTTTGCGGATGCGTGCGCCGCATGCATCGCGCTTCCGGAGCGCTTCGACATGATCCGCCGCCTCTCGTCCGCCGATGCCGCCGCCTTCCGCGAGATCCGTCTGGAAGGTCTGCGCCAGTTCCCCGCCGCGTTCGGCGCGGCATACGACGACGAAAGCGCGCAACCGCTCGCATGGTTCGGCTCGCGCATCGCGGACCATGCGGTGTTCGGCGCGTTTTCGGTCGATGCGCGCCTCGATGGCGTCGCGGGCCTGATGATCCCGTCGCCCGCGAAGATGCGGCACAAGGGCGTGCTGTGGGGCATGTATGTGCGGTCCGGCGCGCGCGGATCGGGACTCGCCACGGCCTTGCTCGGCCACGTGATCGAGCATGCGCGCGGCGTCGTCGAGGAAGTGAAGCTGGAAGTCTCGCCGGACAACCGCGCCGCCGTGCGTCTTTATGAAGCGGCGGGCTTCAGCGTCTACGGACGGGAACCGCGTGCGCTCAAGATCGAAGACGCTTATCACGACACGTTGTTCATGTCGCTGCGCCTGACGCGGCCAAGCCGCGCCGTCTGACAGGCACGATCGTTCTATTCTTTAGGAGTTTACTGGTTAAATCGGTCTGCTACGGTGCGTAGACTTCACGTGGGTTTGAAGCACCCGTAGTCAGTGTCCTAGTCACACACTGATGTTTCGCCCCGCGCAAGCGGGGCGTTTTTTTCAGCGGCCGAAAGCATCCGTCTCGACATGGGCGCCTAAGAGGAACGCATCGGCGACGAGCCGCAGCGGACGTATATCGACATCGCTTTCGCGCTGCGCGATGAGTTCGCGAAAGCGTTCGTAAAGCGCCGAATATTCACGCTCCGCGCCGAGCGTGATGTCCTTGCCCGCAATGGACAAACGCTTGCCGCCTTCGCGAATCGACAGGCGGCCCGCATCCGTATCCACGTCGATCGCCCATTCTTCGACCGGGCCGTGACGCCAGTCGAACACCGCGCGCACCGGTGCGCCGTTCGTATCGACGCATTCCAACTCGGCGGCGATCGGCGTCGCGGTATCGCTTGGAATGGTCAGCGTCGCCGCGCGCAATGCGATCTCGCGCGGCAGGATGCGCGTCACGATCGACAATGCATTGATGCCCGGATCGAACACGCCGAGCCCGCCCGGCTCCCAGATCCATTGCTGCCCCGGATGCCAGCGGCGCACGTCCTCTTTCCAGCGCACTTCCACTGCGCGCACGTCGCCCGCTTCCTTCGATGCGAGCCACGCGCGTGCCGGCTCCACCGCGCTCGCCGCCCGCGAATGCCAGCTCGCGAAAAGCGTGCAGCCGTTGGCCCGCGCGATCTCGTTCAGCGCTTCGACTTCACTGACGCTCGCGCCGGGCGGCTTTTCGAGCATCACGTGCTTGCCTGCTTCGAGCGCCGCGCGGGCTTGCTCGAAGCGCACTTGCGGCGGCGCGCAGAGCGACACCGCATCGAGCGATGATTCCCCCGCCAGCAGCGCGTCGATGTCCGCGTAATTGCGCACGCCATCGACGGACGAATTGCGGCTCGCGCATGCGACGAGCTCGAAGCCGGGCTGCGCGGCGATCGCCGGAAGATGCTGGTCCCGCGCGATCTTGCCGATGCCGACGACCGCGAGCGTATAACACCTTGTCATACCAATGCTCTCCGTAGCCGGTTCAATGCGAGTGACGCGGCACTTCCGCGCCGCGCTTGCCGACGAGGAAGTCGAGGTCGCAGCCTTCGTCCGCTTGCAGTACGTGATCGACGTAGAGACGCTGATAGCCGCCATCGCCCCATACTTTCGGCGGCACGTGACCTTCCATGCGGCGCGCCAGTTCTTCGTCGCTGATGTCGAGATGCAGCGTGCCGGCATCGCAATCCAGCTCGATATAGTCGCCGTCGCGCACCGCGGCAAGCGGCCCGCCCGCCGCCGCTTCGGGCGCGACATGCAGCACCACCGTGCCATACGCCGTGCCGCTCATGCGCGCATCGGAGATGCGGACCATGTCCTTCACGCCCTGGCGCAAGAGCTTCGGCGGCAAGCCCATGTTGCCCACTTCGGCCATGCCCGGATAACCCTTCGGCCCGCAGTTCTTCATCACGAGCACGCAGTCCTTGTCGACGTCGAGCGTTTCATCGACGATGCGTTCCTTGTAGTGCTCGAGGTTCTCGAACACGACCGCCCGCCCGCGATGCTTGAGCAGTTCGGGACTCGCCGCCGACGGCTTCAGCACCGCGCCGCGCGGCGCGAGATTGCCGCGCAGTACGCGAATGCCGCCATCGGCGATCAGCGGATTGCTCAGTTCGCGGATGACTTCGTCGTTCGTGTTGGGCGCCGTCTTCACGTTCTCCCACAGCGTCTTGCCATTGACCGTCAGCGCGTCCGGATGCGGCAGCAGGTTCGCTTCGCCGAGGCGCCGCAGCACCGCCGGCAAACCGCCCGCGTAATAGAACTCTTCCATCAGGAAGCGGCCTGATGGCATCAGATCGACGATGGTCGGCGTATCGCGGCCGATGCGGGTCCAGTCTTCCAGCTCCAGCGGCACGCCGATGCGCCCCGCGATCGCCTTCAAATGGATGACGGCGTTGGTAGAGCCGCCGATGGCCGCATTGGTGCGGATCGCGTTCTCGAACGCTTCGCGCGTCAGGATCTTCGACAGCGTCAGCCCTTCGAGCGCCATCTCCACGATGCGAATGCCGGACATATGCGCGAGCACGTAGCGGCGCGCATCGACGGCGGGAATCGCCGCGTTGTGCGGCAAGGACGTGCCGAGCGCTTCGGCCATGCACGCCATCGTCGATGCGGTGCCCATCGTGTTGCAGGTGCCCGCCGAGCGCGACATGCCCCCTTCCGCCGACAGGAACTGATGCAGGTCGATCTCGCCCGCCTTCAGCGATTCATGCAGTTGCCAGACTGCCGTGCCGGAACCGATGTTCTTGCCGTCGAGCTTGCCGTTCAGCATCGGCCCGCCCGTCACGACGATGGCCGGCACATCGCAGCTTGCCGCGCCCATCAGGAGCGCGGGCGTGGTCTTGTCGCAGCCGGTGAGCAGCACGACGGCATCGATGGGGTTGCCGCGAATCGCTTCTTCGACGTCCATCGCCGCGAGATTGCGCGTGAGCATCGCGGTCGGACGCAGATTCGATTCGCCATTGGAAAACACGGGGAATTCGACGGGAAAGCCGCCGGCTTCGTACACGCCGCGCTTCACGTGCTCGGCGATCTTGCGGAAGTGCGCGTTGCACGGCGTCAGTTCGGACCAGGTGTTGCAGATGCCGATGACCGGCCGGCCGTCGAATTCGTGATCGGGAATGCCCTGATTCTTCATCCAGCTTCGATACATGAAGCCGTTCTTGTCGGCGGTGCCGAACCATTGTTGTGAGCGCAGCTTGGGTTTCGATGCCGACATGTATCAGTCCATTTTCAGAAGTCGATTCGGCGAAGGATAGGAGAGCGCGTGATAATCTGCCAATGAAATGTTCGACCTTCCCCATATTCAAATCAGCATTCGTGCAAACCCTTAGATGTTGATGCTGAATTCAACTCCCTGGTATATCCGCAACCGGCTGAAGACGCGACAGTTGATGCTCGTCGTCGCACTGGCGGAAGAAGGCAACATTCATCGCGCGGCCACTGCGCTGCATATGACGCAGCCTGCCGCGTCGAAGCTCCTGCGCGAACTGGAAGAGACGCTCGGCGTCACGCTCTTCGAGCGAGGGCCGCGCGGCATGCGTCCCACACTGTATGGCGATGCGATGGTCCGCCACGCGCGTGCCGTGCTCGGCAGTCTCGATCAGGCGCAGGAAGAGTTGGTCGCGTTGAAGTCCGGGCGGCTCGGGCATGTGGCGGTCGGGGCGATCACGTCGCCCGGAGTGCGGCTACTGCCCGCGGCGGTCGCGGCTGTGAAACGTGCGCATGCGGACATCCGCGTGTCCGTCGAGATCGATGCGAGCAACGTGCTGCTCGAACGGCTTGCGCAAGAGAAACTGGACGTGGTCATCGGCAGGCTTTCGGCGGAGCATGACAAGCTCAGGCTGCGATACGAGCCGTTGAGCGGCGAGCCGGTGCGCGCCGTCGTGCGCTCGGGGCATCCGTTGTTGAAAAGCCCGGCGCTTACGCTCGCCGATGTGCAGCCGTGCGCGTGGCTCGTGCCGCCGGCGGGCAGCGTGCTGCGGCATCGCTTCGAGTTGATGTTTCAGCGTGCAAGTCTTGCGCCGCCATCGAACGTAGTCGAGACGGCGGCCATTCTGTTCATCACGCGCTTGCTGGAGCAAAGCGACATGATCGCGGTGCTCGCCGAGGATGTCGCGCTCTACTACGCGCGTCATGGCGTCACCGAGATGCTTCCGTTGCCGATGGATTGTCAGATGGACGACTTCGGCATCGTCACGCGGGCGGACGGCTTGCTCTCGCCCGCCGCGAACGTGATGATCGACGCCTTGCGCACGACCGCGCTCGACGTCTATCGCGACGAAGAGCGCTAGCGGCCCGCTTTTGCATCGAGCAGGGCTGTCACGATCGCATACGCCGCCGCGACGCGTTCCGTGTTCGGGATGTTCCGGTTCGCCAGCATGACGATGCCAACATGCTGGCCCGGCACGAACGCGACATACGCGCCGAAGCCGTTCGTCGATCCGGTCTTGTTGATCCACACATCGCCGCGCGGCGCTTGCGGCGGTTGCATGCGTTCGACCCGTTGCGCTTCGAGCGCCATCGCGGGCGAGTTGCCGTCGAGCAAAGCCTGCAATTGCGCGGGATACGGATACTGCTCCCAGATGAGATCCTGCGTCATGGGTCCGGCGACGAAGTAGCCGGTGTGCGTCGCGATGATCGCGCGCTGCCAGGTCGCGTCGATGTTCGCGGCATCGTTCATGTTCGCCTGAACGAAACGCATCATGTCCGTGACCGTCGCCTTCACGCCGTACGCTTCCGATGACAGCACGCCCGGCCTGACGCGAACCGGCGCGCCGTCCTTGGCATAACCCTGCGCGTAGTCCTTCATGCGAGCGGCGGGCACCTGAATATAGGTACTCGTCAAAACGAGCGCGGGAAAGAGGCGCTGCTGCATGAGCGCATCGAAGTCTTGCCGCATCGTCTTTGCGGTGATTAAGCCAAGCATGCCGATGCCCGGATTCGCATACGTGCGATACGTGCCCGCCGGATAACGCGGCTTCCACGCCTTGAAATACTGCATGAGTTGCGCGTTGTCGTGCACGTCGTCGGGCACTTGCAGCGGCAGGCCGCCGGGCGTGTGCGTCGCGAGATCGAGCAGCGTCACTGTGTCGCCGAATGGCGTGCCACGCAACTCGGGAACGTGCTTGCTCACCGCATCGGTTAAGGAAAGATGGCCTTGCAGCTGCGCGTAGGATGCAAGCGTCGCGGTGAAGGTCTTGCTGACGGAGCCGAGTTCGAAGAGCGTATCGCCCGTGACGGGCTTGCCCGTTTGCTTCGACGCCACGCCGTAAGTGAACACGTGCGTCTCACCGTTCGCGATGACGCCGACCGCCATGCCCGCGATGTCGTCGCGAGTCATGAGCGGCGTGATCTCCGTATCGACGATATGGCGGATGGGGTCGGGAGGCGTCTGGCTGAATACCGGGAGCGCGCACACGCAGAGAACGGCCGCTGCGAACAAGCGCAGCATGGTGGGCTTCATTGGCTGAATCCTTCGCTTGTAGTGAATGATCGACGCGAAGAATTCTATTCGACGATGCGAGGCCGGACGCCGACCGGTCGACGCATGCGCGGCTTTACCTGCGCCGCCGCACCGCCGACAAGTCATCCACCACCGGCACCGATGAGAACAGCAGCAGGAGCACGGCGAGCGGCACCGTCGCCATGAAGCCGAGATGCGCGAAGCCGAGCGCGCCCACGAAACCGCCCGCCACGAACATGCCGAGCAGCGAACCGAGCAGCGCGAGGCGCGCATGATTCGCGCGCACATACCGCTCGTCGCCGCGCGATACGCCACGGTTCCAGTAAAGAATCTTGCCCAGTTCGATGCCGATATCCGTGACCAGCCCCGTCACGTGCGTGGTCCGGATTTCCGCCTTCGATATCTTCGTGATCATCGCGTTCTGCAAGCCCATCACGAAGCAAAGAAGCGCGACCGTCGCCGGCACGTCCCACACGCGATGCGTCTCCAGGTTCGCGCCGAGCACGCCGAACGCGAGCAGCAGACAGGCTTCGAGCAATAGCGGTGTCGCGAACACGCTCTGTGCGGCGCGCTGCCGTCCCCAGTTGATGAGCAGCGCCGACGTCGCCGCGCCCGCGAGAAACGCGAGCACCGCGCCGAGCGCGGAGAACGCGAACGCCATCTGGCCGAGCACGAGGTGATCCGCCACCGACGACACCAGCCCCGACATATGCGACGTGTATTGCCCCACGGCCAGAAAGCCGCCCGCATTGGCCGCGCCCGCGACGAACGCGAGCGCGCAGCCCAGCCGGCGATTGGCGGAGTCGGTGCGGCTCGGCGAGGTCAGGTCCCTGAGGTAACTGATCGGCATGGCTGGCCCGGCGGATGGTCGAATCGGCAAGATAGCACGACATATTTCCCGAGCGCCGCGCGTCGCCGAACGCAGGGCTAACATACTCGGGAAACCCCGAATCGTTAGCACGCTAACGAATGAAACAGCCGCTATAATCCCGGCCCATGACTTCCATCGATCTCCTGCGCCGTTCGGTCAGCAGTACGCTCGTACTGGCAGCGCGCCGCTGGCGGCGCACGAGCCACGGCGTGCTCGCTTCATACGGCGTATCGGAGGCGTGCGCGGTGCCGTTGCTCGCCGCGCACCGGCTCGGGCAAGCGGTGCGGCAGGTCGCGCTGGCCGAGCATATCGGCATCGAAGGACCATCGCTCGTCCGTCTGCTGGATCAACTGTGCGCCGCCGGCCTCGTGCGGCGCGACGAAGATCCCGAGGACAAGCGCGCCAAGACCATCTCGCTCACCGATGAAGGCCGTGCCGTCACCGCGCGCATGGAAGAGCGGCTCGTCTCGCTGCGCGAACGGCTTTTGAAAGACGTCAGCCGCGAAGACCTCGAAACGACGCTGCGCGTGCTCAGCGTGTTCAATGCATCGGTCGATGCAGCCAGCGGCAGGCGCGATACCCCCGCACCATGAACTTTCCGTCCGCACGCGAATGGCTGTTTTCCACGCGGACCTTCGCAGCCGCGATGATTGCGCTTTACATCGCGCTTGCACTCGAATTGCCGCGTCCTTACTGGGCGATGGCCACCTGCTATATCGTCTCCAACCCGTTCGTCGGCGCGACGCGCTCGAAGGCGCTGTATCGCGCGCTCGGCACGGTGATCGGCGCGGCGGGCGCGGTGGTGATCGTGCCGCCCTTCGTCGAATCGCCGATCTTCTTTAGCGTGCTGGTCGCGTTGTGGACGGGCACGCTGCTGCTGCTCTCGATGTTCGACCGCACCGCGCGCAGCTATGTGTTCCTGCTCGCGGGCTATACGCTGCCGCTGATCGCGCTGCCCGCCGTCACGAATCCGACTGCCGTGTTCGATCTCGCGATCTCGCGCACCGAAGAGATCACGCTCGGCATCGTCGTGGCGAGCATCGTCGGGACGGTGTTCTTTCCGAGCCGTCTTGCGCCGACGCTCATCGAGCGCACCGACGCCTGGTTCCGTGACGCCGCCTTCTATGCGAGCGAAACGCTCTCGGGCCGCCTCGCCGGTGCGCAGATTTCGGCGGCGCGCCAGAGGCTCGCGGCCACGGTCAACGGCCTCGAAGTGCTGCTGAGCCAGTTGACCTACGATCACACGCGCCCCGATATCGTGCGGCGCGCGCGGGCGTTGCAGGGGCGCATGCAGATTTTCCTGCCGCTGATTTCATCGCTTGCCGATCCGCTCATCGAACTGATCGTCAGGCGCGGCACGCATCCGGAAGGCCTGGAAGCGCTGCTCGCCGATGTAGCGAAGTGGATCTCGCTGCCCGCCCCGACAGAACACGATCCCGCCGAAACCGACCGCGAACCCGACGCGTTCCGCGAGCGCATTGCGGCGATGCGGCCATCGGCTGAAGCCCTCGCGAGCGAAGACGGCGCGCTGTTCTCGAGCGCGCTGTGGCGGCTCGGTCAGGTCGTCGACGTATGGCGCGACATCCGCACGCTGCGCGCCGCGATCCTGCACGACGAGCATCGCTGGCGTCCGCGCTTTCGTCACTGGCGGCTCGGCGGGACGGCGCGTTTCTTCGACCTCGGCATGATGCTGTTTTCGACGGCGGTCGCGGTCGGCGCGATCATCGTCGCGTGCGTGCTGTGGATCCAGTCCGGCTGGGCCGATGGCGCGAGCGGCGTGGCGCTCGCCGCGGTGGCGTGCTGCTTCTTCGCCGCCCTAGACGAACCCGCGCCGCAAGTGTTCACGTTCTTTCTCGCGACCTGCATCAGCGTGGCGCTGGCCGGGCTGTACGTGTTCGCGGTGCTGCCTCACGTGCATGACTTTCCGATGCTCGTCGTGATCTTCTCGGTGCCGTTCCTCATCATCGGCACGCTGATTCCGCGCCCGCGCTTCACGCTCATCACCATGCTCGTCGCAGTGAACACGGCGACGTTCCTCAGCATCCAGAGCGCCTACGAAGCCGACATCTTCGTCTTTCTGAACAGCAATCTGGCGGGCCTTGCGGGCCTGCTCTTCGCGTTCGTCTGGACGCGCGTCACGCGGCCCTTCGGCTCCGAACTCGCGGTCGCGCGCCTCACGCGTTCGGCGTGGCGCGATATCGTCGTCAGCGCATCGACGGCGACGATTTCCGATCAGCGCGATCTCTACTCGCGGATGCTCGACCGCCTGATGCAAGTGCTGCCGCGCCACGCGAGCACGGACTCGCACAAGCATCCGTCGATCGAGAGCTTTCGCGACTTCCGCGTGGCGCTGAATGCACTCGATCTGCGGCGCGCGCGGCGCAAGCTCACGGCCGACGTGCAAGCGTCCATCGACGACGTGCTCGCGGGCGTGCGCGCGTACTTTCAGGAATGCATCGACCGGCGCGACCGTCTGCCCGTGCCGGCCGCGCTCGTGCGGACCATCGATGCCGCCGTTGCGCGCGTCGCGGCTCATACCATCGAAGAGGCGAGCAAGCATGCCCAAGCCGCGCTGCCGGGTGAACGCCTGTTGCGCGATACGCTGCACGCGCTGATCGGCGTTCGCCTGTCGCTGCATCCGCCGGCGACCGAAACGCAGGCCAATACGAACGCACGCGGCGACGCGCCAAGGGAAGAGCCCGCATGATGATCGCGCAACCACTCTCGTCATTGAACCTTCACGCATGATCGGCGAAATCGACATTCTCGGCGTGTTCGTGCCCGCCGTGCTCGTGCTGATGTTTATCGCCTATCTGCTGAATCTGGCGATCCGCACCGTGCTCGCGCGCGTGGGCTTCTATCGCTTCGTGTGGCATCGCTCCGTTTTCGATCTCGGCATCTATGTACTGGTGCTGGGGCTTGTCGTCGTCGTTTCGCACCGGCTCTTCACGTGAAAAAAACCTGGTTCTCAGTCGGGCAGATCCTGCTCACGCTCATCGTCGTCGCCATTGCAGCCGTCGTGCTGTGGAAGCTGGTCGATTACTACATGTTCGCGCCGTGGACGCGCGATGGCCACGTCCGCGCGGATGTCATCCAGGTCGCGCCCGACGTGTCCGGTCTCATCACCGAAGTGAAGGTCCAAGACAACCAGCAGGTCAAACGCGGCGACGTGCTCTTCGTAATCGATCAGGCGCGCTATGCGCTCGCGCTGCGCAACGCGGAAGCGAACGCGCAGCAGCGCCGCGCGACGCTCGATCAGGCGCGCCGCGAAGACGCGCGCAACCGTTCGCTCGGCAATCTCGTCGCGCGTGAAGTGGTGGAAGAGACGCAGTCGCGCGTTCAGCAGGCCACCGCCGCGCTCACCGATGCGCAGGTCGCCATCGACACCGCGCGTCTCAACCTGCAGCGCACGGAAGTGCTGAGTCCCGTCGATGGTTATCTGAACGATCGCGCGCCGCGTGCAGGCGAGTTCGTCGCGGCGGGTCGCGCGGTGCTGTCGGTGGTCGATCTGCATTCGTTCCGCGTCGATGGCTACTTCGAAGAGACCAAGCTGCATGGCATCGACATCGGCCAGCCGGTCGACATCAAGGTGATGGGCGAGCCGAACATTCTGCGCGGTCATGTGCAGAGCATCGTCGCGGCGATTGAAGACCGCGATCGTCAGCAAAGCCCGAGTCTCTTGCCGAACGTGAACCCCGCGTTCAGCTGGGTGCGGCTCGCGCAGCGTATTCCGGTGCGCGTCACGCTCGATGAAATCCCCGCCGATTTCCGCATGATCGCGGGCCGCACCGCGACGGTGTCGGTGCGCGGCATCGGTCCCGCGGTCGGGCGTCGCGCGCCGACGGGCAACATGCCCGCATCCGCGACGGCGCCTGCATCGCCGCTGCCGGCGCATGTTCCCGCTGGCGCGGCTGCTTCGGGCGCATCGCAATGAAAGGCATTGCACGCATGAAGACGCCACGCCTCGGCCTTACGCTGCTTGCGTCGATGCTCGCACTCGGCGGCTGCATGACCGTAGGCCCCGACTACAAATTGCCCGAAGGCGCGGCGGTCAACGCGCCGTATGCGAACGCACCGATCGAAGGCGCCGCCGATGCGCCCGTCACGCAAGGCACGGCGCCCTCGAAATGGTGGCGTCTCTACGACGATCCCGCGCTCGACGAACTCGTCAGCGAAGCGCTCATATCGAACGCGGACCTGCGTGTGGCCGCAGCCAATCTCGCCCGTTCGCGCGCCGAAGTCGAATTCGCAAACCGGCAAGGCGGCTTTTCGAGCAAGAGCTCGGTCGCGTTCCAGCGCGCGCAGGAATCGGCGGAACAGTACTTGTTGACGGAGAAGCTGCCGGTCGTGAACGAAGGTGCGCTCGAACTGAGCGTGTCGTATGAATTCGACCTTTTCGGCAAGCTGAAGCGCGGTATCGAAGCCGCCGTCGCCGACGATGAAGCCGTCGAAGCCGCCTCCGATCTCGCGCGCATCACGGTGGTCGCCGATGTCGTGCGCGCCTATGTCGAATCGTGCTCGGCGGCCGAAGAGCTGTCCATCGCGCAGAAGTCGCTGGAATTGCAGCGCGAGCGCGTGAGGCTGACCACGCGGCTGCGCAATGCCGGGCGCGGCAATCAGTCGGAAGTCACGCGCGGACAGACGCAGTCGGAGACGCTCGCCGCCGATATCCCGCGATACGTCGCTCGCCGACGCGTGGCGCAGTATCGCCTGGCGATGCTGCTCGCGCGTGCGCCTTCCGCGCTGCCGCCCGCCGCGCTCGCATGCAACAGACTGCCGAAACTGCGCCAGCCGATTCCCGTCGGCGATGGCGCCGCGCTGCTCAAACGCCGCCCCGATGTGCGGCAGGCCGAGCGGCAACTGGCGGCATCGACGGCGCGCATCGGCGTGGCGACGGCGGCGCTGTATCCGTCGGTGAGCTTCGGCGCGTCGGTGGGATCGGTCGGTATCGCGCAAGACCTGCTGGGCGCGACGACGAACCGCTGGGCGTTCGGCCCGCTCATCAACTGGAACTTCCCGATCAACGGCCAGCGCGCACGCGTGCAGCAGGCGGAGGCGGCATCGGGCGGCGCGCTCGCGCATTTCGACGGCGTCGTGCTGAACGCGCTGCGTGAAACGCAAAGCAATCTCGCCACCTATGCGTCCGATACCACCCGCGCCGACAACCTGCGGACGGCGTACCGGTCGGCGGTGCAATCGGCGGACGAGACGCATCGGCTGTATTCGGCGGGGCGCGAATCGTTTATCGCCGACCTCGATGCGACGCGCACGCTGACCAGCGTCGCCGCTCAAGTGGCGGCGGCGGAAGGCCAGGTCGCGGTGGATCAGGTGAACCTGTTCCTCGCACTGGGCGGCGGCTGGGAGCGTGACGAGGACGTGGCGCAAGCCAAAGGAAAGTGATCGCCTCAGGCCACGAGCTTGCGAATCACCGACTCGAGCGATTCATCGCCCTTGATGATCTCGTCGCGCGGCTTCTCGAAGTCGATCCATCCTTCGTTGAAGCCGTCGAGCATACGGATGCGCGGCATCGGATGCCGCATGCCTTGCTGCTCGAACAACGCTTGCCAGGTGTCGCGCGGCACGGCTTGCGCGCGCACCGGCTTGCCGAGCACCGTCGCGAATGCGCGGGCGATATCGTCAGGGCTCACGCGCTTCGGCCCTTCCAGCTCGACGATGCGATGTCCCTGCCACGCTTCCTGTAGCAGCTTCGCGGCGGCTTTACCGATATCGCCGGTCGCAATCATCGGAATGGCGCGATCCAGCGGTTGCAGAAACGAATGGACGATGCCTTCCTCACGCGCCGATTGCACGTCCCATGCGCTGTTTTCGATGAACCAGCCGGGGCGCAGAAACGCGACGGGGATCGGCTGACTCGCGAGCGCATTCTGAAGCAAGGTGTGCTGCGTCAACAGGTTTTCTTGCGCGGCCTGTGCGCCGATGGTCGACAGACACACGATCCTGCGCGGCTTTGCACGCGACACCGCCGCGACGATTGCATCGATGACTTCGCGCGCTTCCGGAAAACCCGGTGCGGGATCGAACTCGGGCGGCAGCAGGATAAAGACGCCGTGCGCGCCCTCGAAGGCTTGCGCGAGGGCGTCGGCATCGGTCATCGTGGCGACGGCGACTTCGCAGCCGCGTGCGCGCCACGCATCGCCCTTTCTCGCATCGCGCACGACGGCGCGCACGCGTTGTCCCGCTTCGAGCAATGCATTGGCGAGCGCCCCGCCGACTTGTCCGGTGATTCCTGTGATGGCGTACATCGTTTGATTCCTCCGTATGCAGAAGCCTCGCATCGTAGGACAACGCCATCGTTCAACCGATGCCGCACGCGTCACTTCATTGATGACACGCGGTCACGAATGATGATTCAGTTCGTGCAGGATGCTTGCGGCGGCCCGCGCCGCGACCTCGCATCCCAGCACGATATGCGCTTCGTCCGTATCTTCGATGAAGTCGTGACTGACGCCGCCGATGCTCGGCACGAACGGCATGCACGCCGGCACGTGATGCGCGATGACCTGCGCATCGTGCGATGCGCCGCTCGGCATCCGCTCCCATTGACCGGGCGCGAGCGCTTCGGCTGCATCGGCGAGATGCGTCTGCAATGCGCTGTTCATCACCACAGGTTGCTCGGGCGGCTCGCTCGTCGAGATTTCCACGTGCACGCCGTTCTCAGCGTTGAACGCGTCGATCAGCGTGGCGAGCGCGCGTTCCATCGCATCGAGTCGCGCGGGATCGGCATCGCGGAATTGCAGGTACATGTCCGCCCGTCCGGGCACGACGCTGAACGAACCCGGATCGAGTTCGATGCGGCCGACGGTCCATACCGTGTCCGCATCGGCGAGTTGTCTGAACGCATCGTCCATGCGCGCGATGAACGCGACGAGCGCCGCGCCCGCATCGCGGCGGATAGCCATCGGCGTCGTGCCCGCGTGATTGCGCTGGCCGGTGAAGCGCAGCGCAAGCTCGCGTATGCCGACGATCGTCGTCACCACGCCGAGCGACTTGCCGCCCGCCTCCAGCCGCCCGCCCTGTTCGATATGCGGCTCGAGATAGGCCTTGTGCCGCGCCTCGTCGATGCGAACGCGCGGTGCGTCTGCGATGCCGGCTTGCGCGAGCGCATCGGCAAGTAGCACGCCTTCGCGATTGCGCGCGTGGCGGATCGCATCGTCGACGTTATCGCCGACGAAGCTGCGGCTGCCGAGAAAGCCGGAGAACGTGCCTTCCTCGTCGATCCACGAAGCAACATCGACGGCGAGATGTCTGGTCTCTTCGCATTCGGCGAGCGCGCGTGCGATTTCGATGCCGTAGATCACGCCCAATGCGCCATCGAGCCAGCCGCCTGTCGGTTGCGTGTCGGTGTGCGAGCCGATCAGCAGCGCGGGGCCGGCGTTGCGCGAGCGGCCGAACACGGTGCCGACGCCATCGATAGAGGCATCGAGGCCTGCATCGCGCATACGGTCGACGAGCCAGCGGCGCGCGGTCATGTCCGTGGCTGATAACGACAGGCGCACGACGCCGGGGCCGGTCGCGCCGAAGGTGCGCAAGTGGTTGAGGTCGCTCAGCAGGCGGGTGGGGTTGATTTTGAGCATGGCGCTTAGTGGTGGGCGGGCAGATGAGTAGCTTACATGTGCAGCATGTGGAGGGGCGTCGGTAACTGCGGAAACGCAAAAAGCCCCGAAAAACGGGGCTTTTCGCGGGCCAACACCACGCCTCTCGCTTCAGGTCACCGGCGCCGGGTTGAACAATACGAGCGCATTATGCAGCTTCAGCGCCTCGGCCTTCGTCTGCTTCTTCCCGCTCGCGATATCCAGCATCAGCCGGAACAGCTCCCAGCCCACATCGCCGATCGTCGCTTCGCCGGTCGCGATGGTGCCCGCGTTCACATCCATCAGATCGTGCCAGCGGCGCGCCAGATCGGAACGGGTGGCCACCTTGATGACCGGCACTTCCGCGAGACTGTAGGGCGTGCCGCGGCCGGTCGTGAACACGTGAAGGTTGATGCCCGCCGCCAGTTGCAGCGTGCCGCAGATGAAATCGCTCGCAGGCGTCGCAGCATAGATCAAGCCCTTCTGCCTGACCTTCTCGCCCGGCGACAGCACACCGGAAATCGTCGACGAACCCGACTTCACGATCGACCCCATCGCCTTCTCGACGATGTTCGACAACCCGCCCTTCTTGTTGCCCGGCGTCGTGTTCGCGCTGCGATCCGCGCCGCCGCGCTTCAGATAATCGTCGTACCACTGCATTTCGCGGATGATCGCCGCCGCCACTTCGCCATTCGCCGCTCGCGCGGTGAGCTGCGCGACGCCATCGCGCACTTCCGTCACTTCCGAGAACATGACCGTCGCGCCCGCGCGCACCAGCAAATCAGTCGCGAAGCCAACCGCCGGGTTCGCGGTCAGACCGGAAAACGCGTCGCTGCCGCCGCACTGCACGCCGACGACCAGATCCGACGCGGGGCACGTCTCGCGGCGGCGATTGTTCAGCCGCTTCAGGTGCGTTTCCGCCATGCGCATGATGGAATCGATCATCGACTGGAAGCCGACGTGCACCTCGTCCTGCAAGACGACCGCCGCGCCGTTGTCCTCGCTCTCCATGTCGCCGATATCCGCGATCGCGTCGTCCACCGCGGCCGCCGCGATCGGGATCGTGCCCGGCGGCATCAGGCGCTCGGGCTGCAGCTTTTCGCAGCCGAGGCTCACGATCATCACTTCGCCGCCGAAGTTCGGATTCAGCGCGATGTTGCGCACCGTGCGGATCGGCACCATCGCGTCGGGCGCTTCGATAGCGACGCCGCAGCCGTACGTGTGACCGAGGCTCACGACATCGTCGACATTCGGGTAACGCGGCAACAGCTCCGCCTTGATGCGGTCGACCGCGTGCTGCACGACATCCGCGACGCATTGCACGGTCGTCGTAATCGCGAGGATGTTGCGGGTGCCGACCGTGCCGTCCGCGTTCCGATACCCCTCGAACGTGAAGCCTTCGAGCGGCGACGTGTCGGGCGCCTGGATGGTCGCGATTGGCAAGTCATGCAGCTCGGGCGGCGTCGGCATACGCAGCACGTGCTCGTTGATCCAGCTACCCTTGGGCAGCGGCTTCAGCGCATAGCCGATCACCACGTTGTAGCGGATGACCGCATCGCCTTCCGCGAGGTCCTTCAGCGCGACCTTGTGGCCTTGCGGCACGCGCTCGCGCAGGACGAGGCCATCGGCGAAAGTTGCGCCTTCCCCGAGACCGCCGTCGTTCACGACGATCGCCACGTTGTCTTCGGGATGCACGCGAATATAAAGCGGGGGCTGATTCATTCTGATGATCCTTGGCGCCATTGAGCCGACTTCTGGAGTTATGTCATCCTACAACATAACGTTCGGCCATTCCTCGGTATTTACCCTTCATTTTACAGCGATGTCCACGTTCACGCTTGTTCGGCGTGTAGCTATGTTGTACGATGACCTATAAGCGCTGCATCTGCCGCACGCTCCTCACCGAGACAACAAACCATGACGACACCGCAAGAACTCAAGCAAATTGTTTCCGAAGGCCTGCTTTCGTTCCCCGTGACCGACTTCGACGCGCAGGGTAACTTCCGCGCCGATACCTACGCGGAGCGCCTCGAATGGCTTGCTCCCTATGGCGCGTCGGCGCTCTTCGTAGCGGGCGGCACGGGCGAGTTCTTTTCGCTGACGCAACCTGAATATTCGCAGATCGTGCGCACGGCGACCGAAGTCTGCCGTGGCAAGGTGCCGATTCTTGCGGGCGCGGGCGGCCCGACGCGCACCGCCATCGCCTTTGCGCAGGAAGCCGAGAAGAACGGCGCACAAGGCATTCTGCTGATGCCGCATTACCTGACCGAAGCATCGCAGGAAGGCATCGCGGCGCACGCCGAAGAAGTCTGCAAAGCCGTGCCGAAGATGGGCGTCATCATCTATAACCGCGCCAATTCGAAGCTCAATGCCGACATGCTCGAGCGCCTCGCCGACCGTTGCCCGAACCTGATCGGCTTCAAGGACGGCGTGGGTGAAATCGAAGCGATGGTCACCATCCGCCGCCGCCTCGGCGACCGCTTCTCGTACCTCGGCGGCTTGCCGACGGCGGAAGTCTACGCCGCCGCCTACAAGGCGCTCGGCGTTCCGGTCTATTCGTCGGCGGTCTTCAATTTCATCCCGAAGACGGCGATGGACTTCTATCGCGCGATCGCCGCGAACGATCACGAAACCACCGGCAAGCTGATCGACGAATTCTTCCTGCCGTACCTCGCCATTCGCAACCGCCGTGCAGGCTATGCGGTGAGCATCGTCAAGGCGGGCGCGAAGCTCGTCGGCCACGACGCAGGCCCGGTGCGCGCGCCGCTCATCGATCTGACCGAAGAAGAGATGGGCCAGCTCGACGCGCTCATCAAGAAGCTCGGCTCGCAATAAGCGGCGGGCATCGCAACGGGCACGCAGACAGTCACGCGCGCCCGCATCGAAAAGGGCCGCGCGTGCGGCCCTTCGTGCATGAAGCATCGAAGACGAGGAGAAGTCATGTCGATGAGCCGCGCCGCCCATCCCGCCGACGTCATGAAGCGCACGAAAGTGCGTTACGTCATTCTGTTGCTGATCTTTGCGATCACGACGTTCAATTACGCGGACCGCGCCACGTTGTCGGTGACGGGCGCGGCCATGCGCGCGGAGTTCGGCTTCGACGCCATCCGCATGGGTTATATTTTCTCGGCATTTAGTTGGGCGTACGTACTATCTCAGGTTCCGGCGGGCTGGCTGCTCGACCGCTTCGGCGCGCGCCGCGTGTATGCGGCCAGCATCTTCCTTTGGTCGCTGTTCACGCTGCTGCAAAGCGCGATCGGCCTGCTCGGCAGCGCAGCGGCGGCAGTCACCGCGTTGTTCGTGCTGCGCTTCATGATGGGCGCGGCTGAAGCGCCGGCCTTCCCCGCCAATGCGAAGGTCGTCGCGAGCTGGTTCCCAACGAAGGAACGCGGCACGGCATCGGCCGTTTTCAATTCGGCGCAATACTTCGCGGCTGTCGTGTTCACGCCGCTGATGGCGTGGCTCACGCATGCGTTCGGCTGGCATCACGTGTATATCGTGATGGGCGTCGCGGGCCTGATGCTCGCCATCATCTGGCTTTCGGTGATGAAGAACCCCGCCGATCATCCGCGCGTCAATCGCAATGAACTCGAGTACATCGAGCAAGGCGGCGGCCTCGTGCGGGGACATCAGCGTGAACGCGGTTCAGGCAGCGCCGATCAAGGCAGCCCGGTCGGCTGGCCGGTCGTGAAGCAACTGCTCACGAATCGCATGCTGCTAGGCGTGTATCTCGCGCAGTACTGCATTAATGTGCTGACGTACTTCTTCCTGACGTGGTTCCCGATCTACCTCGTTCAGGCGCGTCACATGACGATTCTGCAAGCGGGACTCGTCGCGTCGCTGCCCGCCATCTGCGGCTTCACGGGCGGCGTGCTCGGCGGCGTGCTCTCCGATTCCCTCATTCGACGCGGCCATTCCCTGACCGTCGCACGCAAGGCGCCGATTGTCGGCGGCATGCTGCTGTCGTCGTGCATCATCGGCTGCAACTATGTGAACACCGACTGGATCGTGGTTGCGCTGATGTCGCTCGCGTTCTTCGGCAAGGGCATCGGCGCGCTGGGCTGGGCCGTGGTCGCGGATACCTCGCCGAAGGAAGCCATCGGCCTGTCGGGCTCGATCTTCAACATGTTCGGCAATGTCGCGGGCATCGTGACGCCGATCGTAATCGGCTATCTCGTCGCGACGACGGGATCGTTCAACGGGGCACTTGCGTTCGTCGGCGTCAACGCGCTGATCACCGTATTCAGCTATCTCGTGATCGTGAAGAAGATCGAGCGGGTGCAGTTGCGATAACGCGCTCCGAATTGCTATTCAAAGGCGGCCATCGCGGGCCGCCTTTTTTTCGCCGAGGCTCAGGCAGCAGCGATCACGTCGATCCTCAACGCCTCACCGCCCGCAACGATATCCAGCAGGCGATCGACATTCGGATGCGCCCCCGGACGATTGCGCGCATCCGCCGTATGTTCGGCGAACACCGCGAGGCCGTGTTCGGCGGCCCTGGCATCCAGCGTGCCGAACGCCTGCTCCAGATAGTGATAGACGGCCAGCGAGCCCTGCTTGCCGGGCTTGTTTTCGATGCTGGCGGCCACCGCGCCTTTGCCGTCGATGAGATCGATACGCTCGATGCCGTCGATGGAAGGCAATTGAGCGAGGTTGTCCTTGAATACGTTGCCGGGCTGAATCATGAAGCACACTCCGCGTTGATGAGTCGACTATCGAGGCGGCGTATCTTAAACGATCAGAAGATGTGCATCATGCCGACATACGCGCCCGTCTGCGATTCGCCGGCCAGCGGACTCGTGCTGACATCGGCGTTGCGCGGCGTCGCGAACACCGAGAACGTGCCGTTCGCGCTGTTGCGCACGTAGGCCACGGTGCCGTAGAGGAAGGTGCGCTTCGTGAAGTTGTAGGTGGTGCCGAGCGCATAGAGCGTTGCGTGGCTCGCGGGATCATGCGATGCATCGCCCGCGCCCTCGCCGACATGAATATAAAAGCCCGCTGCCGTGACGGCCCATTGCGGCGTCGCCTGATACGTCGCGCCGAGCCAGTAGTGATCGGCGCTATCGGCGACGCCTGCCGGCGAATCGGGCGCGGCGTAGTGCGTATAAGCGGCCTGCACCTTGAACTTGTCCACCTTGAGATTCGCGCCGACGAAGTACTCGCGCGACGACGAGAAGATGTTGCTGAGCCGCCCGTTCTGATCGCGCAGTTCGTCGTAGATGCCGCGCACGTCGAGAAGCGGCGAGTGATACGTCAGCATGATGCCCTCGGACCTGCCGAATTCGCCGGGCGCGCCGCTGTTGAACGCGCCGGGCTGATTGCCGAAGGCATACTGCCCTTGCACGTCGAAGCCATGAAACACGGGGCTGTGATACTCGACGTTGTTGCTCGTCTGCTGCCAGTTGCGTCCTCGCACGAGCGATGCCGACGACACCGCTTCCTGCACGAACGGATCGAATTCCCACACGCCGTCGCTATCGATGAAAAGATTGCGGCCCGCCTGAATTTGGCCCCACGTTTTCGAATTCAGGCCGGCATAGGCCCGCCGCGAGAACATGCGATCGCCGCCTGTCCTCCCGTTCATGATCTGCAGCGCCGTCTCCAGGGTGAAGACGGCGCTCATGCCGCCGCCCAGGTCTTCGACGCCCTTGAGCCCCCACATGCTCGTGCCCCAGTCGCCGCCTTCGGCGCTCCATCGCGTCGAATTGCCGCCCGCGCCATTGGCGACATGATTCAGATATTCGATGCCGCCATCGACACGGCCATACATCGTGACGCTGGATTGCGCCCACGCAGTCGATGCGAAAAGAAGTAGGCCTGCCGCGTGGCTGACAGCCGCGATGGTGGTTTTCATGGGCGTGGTCGTGATGAGATTTCGTCGCGCACGACCATAGCACTATCTCGCGAAACTGGCTGATATGGGCCCGCAGCAAAAAAAGCGGGCGGCATACGGCCCGAAAGCCGCATGCCGCCCGCAAGGTTCGCTACGTCTCGTCGATGCTTAACGCTGCGAGATGGTCGCGGTGTTCTTCGAACCGCTTTGCGAAACGATCGCCGTGTTGCCCGCGCCGACCTGCGTCACCGAACCCACGTTGCCGTAGCCCGACTGACCGATGTACGCGTTGTTGCCCGTGCCCGATTGCGAAGCCGTCGCGCTGTTGCCGAAGCCGACTTGCGTCAGCAGCAGTTCTTCGTCCTTGCCCGACTGCGTCGCGTTGGCCACGTTCAGATCGCCGAGTTGCACCGACAGCAGCGACGATTCGACCGCCGCTTGCTGCGTCAGATTCGCGGTGTTCTTCGAGCCGCCCTGGAACGAGGTCAGCACGTTGCGGCCGCCGTTCTGCTGCGTGAGCGTGGCTTCGTTGGTGCTGCCGTATTGCGTCACCGACGTGTGGTCGTTCGACTCGTTGTACTGGTTCACGTAGGTCTTGTTGTACAGCGGGCCGCTCTGAACGATGGTCGTGGTTTCGTTGACGGCATTGCCCTGGTTCACTTGCGCGAAGTTCGGTGCATACGCGCCGCTTTGCTCGATGGTCGTCTTGTTGCCGCCGCCGTTGTTCGAGAACACCTTGGCGAGTGCCGAGCCGTCCTGCTTGATCGAAACGGTATCGCCGAGTTCGCTGTGCTGGCCGACATACGCGTCCGTGCCGCCGCCCGTTTGCGTGATGGTGGTCTTGTTCAGGCCGCCGCCGGTGGTCTCGACATTCGCGATGCCGTGGTCGCCGGTCTGCGAGATCTGCACGTTATTGCCGAACGTCGACGTCTGCGTGACGGTGGCGCTGCCGCCGTCGAGCCGGGCGAAGCCTTTGCCCTGACCTTGATCGATGTTCACCGTATTGCCGGCCGCGTTCGTCTGCGTGATCTTCGCGGTGTTGTTCGTGCCGTTCTGACGGATGCTGTCGTTGTCGCCGGCCGATGCCGTCTGCGTGACGCTGGCCGTCGAGTTGCTGCCCGATTGCGTAATGCTCGTGCGCTCGCCCAGTGCGCGATCTTGCGTCACGTTGGCGACGAGGCCGGAATCACCGCGGAATGCGCCGTTCTGCGCGATGTCCGTGCGGTTGAAGCCGCCGTCCTTCGACGTCACAGTGGCCTTCGCGCCGTTGCCGTCTTGCAGCACGCTCACGCGGTCGCCAATCGACGATTGCTGGTCGACGGTCGCCTTGTTCGATTCGCCGAATTGCGAAACCGTCGCCGATTCATTGGCCGAGAAACCTGCTGCAAATACCGAGCCCGATGCGAGCGCGGCCAGACCCATAGCGATGATAGATGCCTTGACTTTCATTTTTATAGCCTCGTGGTTTATGTTTTGAGTGACTTCTCTGCTTGACGGAGTTCAGCCCCTGCCGCGCTCCGGCCTCAACGACCTGCACCTTCCTTACTGCGGTCTCCTCGCGCCCTGGCATCACGCCCTGGCGGAAAAACGTTGCTACTTCATAAGAACCGACGCCCTCGCGCCATTGCCGTTCTGCATGACTTGCAGCGTCGCGCCGTAGCGGCTCTGCAAGATGGCGACCTCGTTGTTGACCCCGAGTTGCGTCACTTGCGACGACATTGACGAGCCGATCTGCGTGACCGTCGCTGCGTTATTGCTGCCGTTCTGCACGGCGATGGAGCGGTTGGCGACGCCCGCCTGCACGCCCTCGTACTGGTTGCCGCTGCCGGTCTGCGCAAGCGCCGTCAAGTTGCCATTGCCGCCCTGCGCGATTGCAGCCGCGTTCGCGACGCCCGCCTGATTCGCCATCAGGCCATTCGCGCCGGACTGCACTCCAACCATGCGATTGCCCGCGCCGGCTTGCGAGACACGCGCCCACTGCGCGCCGCCGTTGAAGCCCGGCTCCGATGGCCCGAAGTCCGATACCGGCGACAAATCCGCTGCGAACACCGCGAGCGACAGGCTCACGACCGCGAAAACCGCCGCACACAACGCCACTTTCGATGCGCGCCAGGGCGCAACCGGCTGATTCATTCTCGTCTCCTTGTTCATGGTCAACCGCCGAGCGTCTTGGGCGGATCGACCTTCACCGGGCTATAAGGCGGATTCACGTCTTCCATCGTCGCGACATAGCCCTGGTTCTCCTGCAGGTACCGTTGCATCGTCGGGTCGTACCAGTCCTTCATGTCCTTGAGCGACCAGCTCTGATTCGCGACGCCCTGCACGATCAGATGCACGAGCGCGGACTCGATCGCTTCGTTCACGCACAATTGCTGCGGCTCGTTGCGCGTCATGCCGAGTTCGGCCTGCAACAGATCCTTGAAGCCGATGAAGCGGTACACGCCGGTATCGACCTGAACGGAATAGATGGTCTTCGTGGTCGATACGCTGTTGAGGATCGTGCCGTTGCGGATATCCACCGCCCGCAGGTTCACCGTGACCTGATCCACGCGATACTGCTGCGACGCGCTGATGCCCAGATACGCGACGCCCGCGCCGCCCGTCCGGATGTTCGAGTCATATCCGACGATGCCGCCTTCCAGCACGATGCTCGCGGGCGCCAGCGCGCCGATCTGCGGAATGGAACCGGCGCGGTTCTTGTCGTCCGGCGTTTCGAGCGCCCGCATGATCTTGCGTTCGGTCAGCAGGTCCTGAAGGTTCTCGCGCTCGACCGGCGTGAACCAGCCGGAATCGCGCATCGCCTTGACGAGAAACGACGCCCCGCCTTGTGTGACTTGTGAGGAAAACGAACTATCCGGCGATGGCTTGTATTGGCCGGTCAGGTCGCGAAAGCCGTACACCGCCGCGATGATCCTGCCCTTCGGCGGCGGCAGATGGGTGAGATCGCGCGTGACGCGCGTCGGTGGCGTCAGCGTCGCATTGCCGGACGATGGCATCGGCGCGGTAACGCAGCCGGTGAGCAGCATCGCGCCGATGACGGCGGCCGCAAGCGCCGCGGATTTGAAAGCATTCATGTTCATTGCAGATGCGCTCGCGTTACTGGCCGTTGCCGACGACGAAAGTCGTCGACGCGCCCGTGGTCTTGTCGGTCGTCGTGACTTGCAGATTGCCGCCCGTCACCGAGGTGATCGCGATCGAAAAGTTGCCCGTGTTGATCGTGCCCGGATGCAGCGTGCCGTCCGCCCCGACGATGGAACTCGAGATCGACGACGCCACGCGCGAGAGAATCGCTTGCTGCAACTGCGTGTTGAACTGGTCGAGCGTGGACTGGCTGCCCGTGCCGAGATCCGACAGCGACGGGTCCTTGTACTTGTTCTGCGCATTCGCTTCATTGAGCAGGTTCGGCCCGTTGAGCGGATTGCCGCCGAAGTTGGGATTCACCGGCTCGTAGACGAGCGCGGTTGCATGTGCATCGGTAAGCGGCATGAAGAGCGTCGACGTGAGCGCGCAGGCGATCACCGCGCTGCGGACAAGCGCATTCGTTTTCATCGTGTTCCCCGTAGTTTTGGCCGTGCTGCTTTTTTATTAGAGTTCGTCCGTCGCCATGTCGGCGTCGCGGAAGAGCAGGCGCGTCAGGTCCGCCTGCATGACGTTCTGGAAGGCGACTTGCGCCGCGTTCTCCGCAACGGGCCGCACGTTCGCGCGGGCGATCGGCAGGAACGCCTGAAACACGCGGCGCTGACCGAACTCCACCCAGACGAGACTGCCGTAACGCGCCGAAGGACGCTCGTGCACCGACACGATGTATCGGTCGGAAAGCGGAATCGCGGTCCAGGCCTGTGCAAACCAGCTATAGAAGTCCTGGCCGGCGAGCGTGACTGTGTCGGTCGTCACCACGCCACCGAGCGCGTCGTCGAGCGGCTTCTGGCCGTTGATGTCGGCGGTGCGGGCGCGCGGCGTGCCAGCGAGCGTTTCGCTCTTTTCCAGCGATTCCGACGCGTTCACCGTGCCGCGCGGCGACAGCGGCGCACCGTTCGCAGCGGGCAACGGCGCGGTGCGCGCGACCGGGCTGGGCGTCGGCGTAGTCGGCAGCGAGATCAGCGGTTGCGCCTGACTGCCGGCATCCGCATGAGATGCCGACGGTGCTTCGGCATCCTGAGCGTATGCGCTGGATACGAAAGCCGGTATTGCGATGATGCACACTGCGATTGCGCACCTTCTCGGGCGCATTGCTTTCACTCGCTGCATGACTTCCCCGTATGCCCTTGGCCGCTATGGTGCTGCCTTCGGGCGTTTTGTGTTTTGCTTTATTCGTTAGACGGATTGGATTGTGCTGAAGAATGAACCGCCCCTATGTTGGAAGCGCCACATTCGACTGACGAAAAGCACAGGGAAGCGAAATGTCGCTGCATGCGTATCGAAAGGAAACGTTTGCGGCGGCTAGGCGCGCCTCGCATGAGGGTTTGCACCGATCGGTTAAAATCGCGCCTCTTTTGCTTTTCCCCTTGCGCACCGGCCGCTTCACCGAACTAACGTTATGAAAAATCACACGCTGCGCGAGGAATGGTTCTCGAATATTCGCGGCGACGTGCTCGCTGGCATCGTCGTCGCGCTCGCGCTGATTCCCGAAGCGCTCGCTTTCTCGATCATCGCGGGCGTCGACCCGAAAGTCGGGCTGTATGCGGCGTCGGTCATTGCAATCGTGTCCGCCTTTGCAGGCGGGCGGCCCGGCATGATCTCGGCGGCGACGGGCGCGGTCGCGCTGCTGCTGTCATCGCTCGTGAAGGCGCACGGTGTTGAATACGTGCTGGCAGCGGGCATTCTCGCGGGCGTGCTGCAGATCGGCGCGGGCGTGCTGAAGCTCGGCGCGCTGATGCGCTTCGTGTCGCGCTCGGTCATTACCGGCTTCGTCAACGCGCTTGCCATCCTGATCTTTCTCGCGCAACTGCCGCAATTGCAGAACGCGCCGTGGTACGTCTATGCGATGGTCGCGGGCGGCCTCGCCATCATCTACCTGCTGCCGCGCGTGACGAAGGCGATACCGTCGCCGCTCGTATGCATCATCGTAATGACGGCGATCGCGATGGCCCTGCATCTGCAATTGCGCACCGTAGGCGACATGGGCGCATTTCCGGACCGCTTGCCGTTCTTCGCGTTGCCGCAAGTGCCGTTCTCGTTCGACACGCTGCGCATTGTCTTCCCGTACTCGGTGGCGATCGCGCTGGTGGGCCTGCTCGAATCGCTGATGACGGCCGCCATCGTCGACGACTACACCGATACGCCCAGCGACAAGAATCGCGAATGCCGCGGCCAGGGCTGCGCGAACATCACCGCGGGCTTTCTCGGCGGCATGCCCGGCTGCGCGATGATCGGCCAGACGGTCATCAACATGAAATCTGGAGGACGCGGGCGCTTGTCGACCTTCATCGCGGGCGCGCTGCTGCTCGTGCTCGTCGTGTTCCTCGGGCCGTGGGTCAGGCAGATTCCGATGGCCGCGCTCGTCGCGGTGATGATCATGGTGTCGATCAGCACGTTCAGTTGGCGCTCGATTGCGAACCTGCGCACGCATCCGAAAAGTTCGTCAGCCGTGATGCTCGCGACGGTCGTCGTCGTGGTCGCGACAGGCAATCTCGCCGTGGGCGTGTTCGTCGGCGTGTTGCTGAGCGCGCTGTTCTTCACGTCGAAGGTGCGGCAGGTGCTGGTCGTCGAATCGACGCTGGATCAGGCGGCAAGCGAGCGCCGCTACGTGGTGCGCGGGCAGGTGTTCTTCGCCTCATCGGAAGCGTTCGTTGGCGAGTTCGATTTCAGGGAGCCGGTGCGCTCGGTGCGGCTCGATGTGTCGCACGCGCACTTCTGGGACATCACGGCGATCGATGCGCTCGATCGCATCGTCCACAAGTTCCGGCGCAATGGCATAGCGGTGGATATCGCGGGATTGAATCGCGCCAGTGCGACGATGATCGAGAAATACGCCACGCATGACAAGGCGACGGGCACGCGCTACGAGCCGTCGCACTGAGCGATCACGCCGAGCTTTCAGCGTACGCAACGTCTTCCAACAACGCATCGAGCGCCACGGGCCGCGCGCGCAGGAAGCCCTGCATCTTGTCGCAACGCGCGTCTTTCAGGTGCTCGAGCTGCTCCGGCGCCTCGACGCCTTCGGCCACGACAGTCACGCCGAGCTTGTGCGCGAGACCGATCACGCCTTCGACGACCGTTCGCATCATCGGGTCGGTGGCGATGTTGTCGACGAACGACTTGTCGAGCTTCAGCACATCCGGCCGGAAACGCGCGAGATAACTGAGGCTCGAATAGCCCGTGCCGAAATCGTCGATGGCGATACGCACGCCCATCTCGCGTATTCTCGCGAGCACGTCCTGCGCATCGTCGACGTTATCGATTAGTGCGGATTCCGTAATTTCCAGCGTGATGCGGTCCGCGTCGACGCCGCTTCGCTTCATCGCGTGCATCAGCACCGACACGAGACGCGGGTCGCGAAACTGCTTCGGCGACACGTTCACGGCGACCGAGCGCACATCGGGCGCCGCTGCGGCGAGGCGTGCGGCCGCCTGCACGGCTTCGCGAATGATCCAGTGTCCCGCTTCGACGATCAGTCCGCTCTCTTCCAGCACCGGCACGAACTCTCCCGGCGCTATCAGCCCAAGCTGCGGATGGTTCCAGCGCAACAGCGCCTCGACACCGGCGAGCGCGCCCGTATCCACGCGATACTGCGGCTGATAATGCAGCAGGAACTGATTGGCGCGTATGGCGTCGTGCAATTCGGATTCGAGATGCGCGCGCGCGAGATCGCCCTTTTCGCTTTCGCCGAACACGCGAAACGCGTTGCGGCCCGCGCGCTTCGCGGCGTACATCGCCATATCCGCGCTGATGAACAGATCCTCGGGCGTGCCGCCATGATCCGGATAGAGCGCCACGCCGGTCGAGCATGTCATCGTGACCGTGCGGCAACCCAGCTTGATCGGCCGGTGACAGGCGAGGGCAAGCCGCCTGCATGCGCGCTCGATCCGCTGCTGATCGAAGCGGCCAGGCAGGATCACGGTGAACTCGTCGCCACCGGGACGCGCCGCGACCGCGCCTTCCGGCATCGCATCGGCGATGCGTCGCGCGATCGCCTTGAGCACGGCGTCGCCCGCATCGTGGCCGGCGGTATCGTTGATGGATTTGAAGCGGTCGATATCGATGAACAGATACGCGAACGGCTCGCCGGATGCGCAGCGATCGACTAGCGCATCCGTCATCGCGTTGCGATTGCGCAGGCCCGTGAGGCTGTCGGTATTCGCGAGCCGATGCAGCTCCTGAAGACGCATCCGCTCCTCGGTGGCATCGACGCATACGCTCACGACACGCGACACCGCGCCGTCCTCGTTCACCGGATAGATGTCCGCGCGCACCCAGCGGGTCCGCTCGCCGGACAGACAAAGACGGAAATAGCTTTGCGAAGGCGCGCCCGTGTTCACCGCTTCGCGCATCTTGTTTCGCAGGCTGGGCAGATCGTCTGCGTGCACACGCTGCATCCAGGCGGTCTTGTCGGCTTCGAGCGCGGCTACCGGCATTTCCCACATGCGCTCGAACGCGGAACTGACATGCAGCAGTTCGCGGAAGTCGTGTGTCGTGGTCCAGAAGACGGCGTCGACATGATCTTCCATGTCTTTCTGCACGCGCGCATTGCCGCGCAGTTCTTCGATGAGCGCAACTTCCGCCGTGATGTCGCGCGACTTGCACAGCACCGACACCACGCGGCCCGCTTCGCCGTGCACGGGCGCGAAGCTCGACGTCCACCATTTCAGCGCGCCGGTCATCGTGCGGCACGAGCCGGAGAACGACGTCGATGCGCCCGCCTTCGCACGTTCGAACGCATCGCGCGCATCGGGGCCGTTCCACAAGGCTATCCAGTCGACGCCGACGACTTCGTCCGCGCAATCCGCATCGATCAGCTTGCGGCCCACATCGGAAATGCATACGACGCGGCCTTCGAGATCGAGCAGCTTCAGACAGTCTTCCGCGATGGAAAGCAGTCCGTTGGAAAGCTGTCGCGCGACGAAAATCTGCCGCCGCCACTGCAACATCAGATGAATGACGGTCAACGCGCCCACCGCAGCCGCGCCGAGCAGCACGTTCCACGGCAGCGGCAGGAACGGCGTCATCGACACGACGAGCGCGACGCCGAGCATCGCCAGCGCAAACGCATCGAAGCGACGCATGCACTCGACATAGGGAAATCGCCGGGCGACGGTTTCATCGATCGTCCCGAGAAAATCGCTCGCTCTTTCCTGCACCGCTTTGTTCCTTTCCGACGTGACCGTACGTGATGCGCTTGGCTCCTTAACGGCGCAAATCGGAAAGTCTTGAGTCGGCGAGCGTGCTCATGCCTTCGGCTTGCGCACCGCCCGCACCTTGCCTGTGCGGCCACCGCCGCAAAAGAACCGGTCAGCACCGTCCGATTCGAGTCCCGATACGGAGACGCCCTCCGGCATCTCGAGCCGCTCGATGACGTCGCCGGTTTGCGCGTCGATGCGCCTCAGCTCGCTCTCGTCGCCTTCCCACGTGGCGTGCCAGAGTTCGCCGTCCACCCACGACACGCCCGTGACGAAGCGGTTCGATTCGATCGTGCGCAATATCTCGCCGCTCTCAGGGTCGATCTGATGAATGCGGCGCTCGCGATATTGCCCGACCCACAGCGCGCCCTCGCCCCACGCGAGGCCCGAGTCTGCGCCGCCACCGGGCGCCGGAATCGTCGCGATCACGCGGCCCGTGCGTGGATCGATCTTCTGGATGCGGTCCTCCGCGATCTGGTACAGATGCTCGCCGTCGAACGCGGTGCCCGCATGCGCCGGCACGTCGATCTTGCGTTGCAGTTCGCCGCTTTCCGGATCGAGCGCGTTGAGCGTGTCGCCGGCGGCGAACCACACCGCGTGTCCGTCGTAGGTCAGGCCGTGCACCGCCTCAACATCCGGAAAAGGTCCATATTCACGGATGATTTCTGCCTTCGCATGTTTCACTGTGTCTGTCCTCGCTCGTTGCATCGGGTCGATGCATGAGTCGATCCTAGCCGCTTGCGAGATCGGCGGGGAGTAACAAGGCCGTCGCGAATGCCGGCATCGGCGGCGTCACCCAGCGGCGCGCGCGTCCGCGCCCGAACGATTGCACCTTCCCCGCCGACGCCAGTCCATCGAGCGCACGCTGCACCGTGCGCTGGCTTGCGTTGAGCGCGAGCGCAAGCGCGGAGCTAGACCACGACTGGCCATCGGCGAGACAGGCCAGGAGCGATGCGTGATCGTCATCGACCGGACGCCCTAGCACCGCAACGGTATGTGCATGTCGCGGCGCGAGCGTGTAGCCATCGCGTGTGGCGTGCACGTCGGCGAGCGGGCGCAACATCGCGCGCAGACGGCCCATCTCGACGCGCAGCCGCGCACGATGCGTCTCGTCCGCATGCCGGATGCGAAAGGCGCGAGCGATGAGCGCATCGCGCGGCGTATCGCAAGGCCATGCTTCCGCGAGCATGCGCGCCAGCATGAAGAGCACAGGACGCCTCGTCAGCGAGATGAGCGTATGAGCATCGCGAACGACGTTGCGGCAGGCATCGATCACGAGCGCATCGGAGGCGAACAACGTTTCGACTTCATCGAGCGAGAGAAGCCGTGCCGTACCCTGCTCGATGATGCGCGCGGCGGGCGCGTCGAGGCTGTGCCGCGCGGCTTCGACTTCCGCGATGAGCGCGGGAATGCCGGCAGCGCGCGCGGCATCGCCCGCACGGGCAAGCGCAATGCGCGCGGCTCTCGTCCGCACACGGCGCATCGCGATGCCCGCCGCCATCAGTTCATGCGCCGCGAGTGATGCGGCCGGCAGCGTCGCTGAATCGATCGCGCCGAGCATGCGTTCTGCTTCATCGATGCGTCCAATGAGCAACGCGCGCCGCACTTCGAGCGTGCGCGCGTGGGCCGCGTTGAGGTGATCGCCGTGTGCGTCGAGGGTCGCGCGCGCATGATCCAGCGCCTTCGCAGGCCACGCAAGCTCGCGCGATGCGAGCGCGATTTCCGCTTCCGCGACGATGCACCGCGCACGCGCGACCGCTTCCTTCGCGCCGAAGGCACGCGCCGCGCTTTTGACGAGCACCTTCGCGCGGGCGAAGTCGCCGAGCTGCGCCATCGCGATGCCGCGCAACGCGAGCGCAGGCGCATCGCTGCGCCACGCGACGCGATTCAGCGCGCCGAGCGGATCACCGGCCGCGAGCGCGCGCGCCGCCGCGGTAATCAACGAGTCCATGCAAATCGCGCCACGCTTGTCACTCCCCCGCTCCGGATGCCCCGCAGTAATCTAACACCATGCATCGCGACGATCTTTCAACCGGCGCACGAGGAGGCGGGAAACATGACGACGCACACTACCGGAACACGCGACGACTGGCTTGCAGCGCGGCTCAATCTGCTGAAGGCGGAGAAGGAACTCACGCGGCGAAGCGATGAACTCGCGCAGCAACGGCAACGCTTGCCGTGGGTTCGTGTGGACAAGCGATATCGCTTCGACACCGAAGCAGGCGATGCGACGCTCGCCGATCTCTTCGGCGGCCGTTCGCAACTGCTCGTGTATCACTTCATGTTCGGGCCCGACTGGAGTGCGGGATGCCCGTCGTGCTCGTCAATCGCGGATAGCTTCGATGGCTACGCGATTCACCTCGCGCATCACGATGTCGCGCTGTGGGCGGTATCGCGTGCGCCGATCGACAAACTTGCGGCCTACAAGCGGCGCATGGAATGGACGTTCCCGTGGGCATCCGCGCATGACGGCGAGTTCAACTACGACTTCAACGTATCGTTCACGGAAGCGCAGCAGCGCACCGGCGATATCGAATACAACTACGCACGCGGCGAACACGCGATGGACCTGAAGGACGCGCCCGAGCCCGTCAAGGCATTCGCCGCCGACTGCGGCACCGATGCGCCGAGCTTCACGCGGGATCGTCCCGGCATGAGCGCGTTTGCGTTCGAAGACGGCGTCATTTATCACACGTACTCCGCGTATGCGCGCGGCCTCGATGCGCTTTGGGGCATGTATCAATGGCTCGACCGCGCGCCGAAGGGCCGCAATGAAAACGGCAACTGGTGGAAGCGCCATGATGAATACGCGAAATGACGATCGATCGTGCGCTTCCTGAAATAAGTGTTTTCCTCGACTAAAGAGCGTGGCGCAGTCGTCGTTATCTATGGAATCCGATGGATTTTCTCGGCCCACGCCCGGCGCAGCATCGCAGCCGGCGCGGGAACGACGCGATGCAGCCACTGTGGGGAAGACATGTTTTCGACTATCAAGGGCCGGCTGGCGTTGGCCATGTCGCTGCTGAGCGCGCTTCTGATTGCGATTGGTATGGTCGGGCTGATCGGTATGACGCGCTCCAATGCGCTCACGCACGAACTCTTCACCAATCAGATGCCGGGCGCGGTTTCGTTGGGCAACGCGGAAATGTTCGTGGCGCGCGAGCGTCTGTGCTTCGACCGCGCCGCGCTTAACGTCGGCACGAGCGCAGCGGAAGAGGCCATTGCACGCGGCTCGCTGATGCGCAAGACCTCCGACGATGCCTGGACGAGCTACGCCGCGGTGCCGCAGGAAGCGGATGAGAAAGTGCTCGCTGACCAGTTCAACGCTCAGCGCAACAATATGTACAAGCTCCTGGATCAGGGATACGCCGACGTCCGCGCGAAAGATCAGGCGAAGATCGTCGCGGATGCGAGCGCCATGCAGGCCGGGTTCAACGAATTGGCGAAGACGGGCGCTACCCTGCGCAAGCTGCAATTCGAACAGGCGCAGAGTGCCTTCGCCGCGGGACAGGCGCAGTACGACACGTTCCGCATCGCGAGCATCGCTGCAATGTTGATCGGCGTCGCAGCGGCCATCTATTCGTGGGTCTCGCTCCGTCGACGGATTGCACGTCCGCTCGATGCCGCGCTCACGCAGTTCACCGCGATCGCATCGGGCGACTTGCGCCGCCACGTGAACGTGACCTCGAACGACGAAATGGGCCAGTTGCTGCGCGGCCTTTCGACGATGCAGTCGAGCCTCATCGAAACCGTTCGTTCAGTTCGTTCGGGAAGCGAATCGATTGCATCGGCGACGAAGCAGATCGCGGCGGGCAACATCGATCTTTCATCGCGTACCGAAGAGCAGGCATCGGCGTTGCAGCAAACGGCGTCGAGCATGGACCAGCTGACGGGCACCGTGAAGCAGAACGCCGACAACGCGCGGCAGGCAAGCGCGCTCGCGGCGAACGCATCGGAGATTGCGGGCAAGGGCAGCAATGTCGTGTCGCAAGTGGTGACGACGATGGGCGAGATCAACCAAAGCTCGGCGAAGATCGCGGACATCATCACGATCATCGAAGGCATCGCGTTTCAGACCAACATTCTCGCGCTGAATGCCGCGGTCGAAGCAGCGCGTGCCGGCGAGGAAGGACGCGGCTTCGCAGTCGTCGCGGGCGAAGTGCGCTCGCTTGCGCAACGCTCGTCGGCGGCGGCGAAGGAAATCAAGGAACTGATCGATACATCGGTGGAACGCGTGCAGTCCGGCAGCGCGCTCGTCGATGAAGCGGGCCGCACGATGACCGAAATCAGCGGCGCGGTGCAGCGTGTGACGGACATCATGGGCGAGATCGCGGCGGCATCGGAAGAACAGAGCAGCGGCATCGACCAGGTTGCGCGCGCCGTCACGCAGATGGATGAAGTCACGCAGCAGAACGCCGCGCTGGTGGAAGAAGCGGCGGCGGCGGCGCAATCGCTGGAAGATCAGGCGGCGGCGTTGCGTACGGCAGTCGAGACGTTCAGGTTGCAGGAAGCCTGACTCTCTAGCGGACCGCTTCCATGCCGTAACGCTGCTTCGCGGTATCCGCATCGGCATGGCGCATGAACTCGAGCAAGGAACGCGCGGCCTCCCCGGCTCGCGCGTTTGCGCATAACGCGCCTTCGAAGACCGTCATCGTTTGAATCGCATCGGGCAGTGAGCCGATCACGTCGACGCCATCGACGCCGATCAGTTCACTCCTTTGCTGGAAGCCCAGTTCGACGTCGCCACGCGCGATCAACACACCGACGCCGACACCCGGCGGCGCCTGCACGATACAAGGTTGAATCGTCTTTGTAATGCCCCATCGTTCGAAAAGCCGCATCAGATGCGCGCCGCTGGGGCCGGTCGAATAGCCGATGCTGCGTGCGCTCAGCAGCGCGTTGCGCACGGCGGCTTCGCTGTCGATCGACGGACGCGCCGCCCCCGCCGCTACAGCCACTGCTATGCCCGATCGCGCGATGCCGACACGGCTCGCTGCATCGACGCGTCCCGCTGCGACGAGACGGCTGATCGCGTTGGCCGCGAGCACGACGATATCGAAGGCCTCTCCCTCCTCCACACGACGCGCCGCTGCCACGCCCCCGACCGATTCGACCGTGACACGCTGTCCGAAGCTGCGCGTGTACGCATCGGCGAGATCGTTGAGGATCTGGCGCGTGGCCATCGACGATATGACCGTGATGGACATCTGTGTCTCGTTCATCGCACGCGCCTGCTTCAGTCGATGTAACGCAGGCCCGCGCGTTCCAGCGGCTCACGCATGCTGTACATGTCGAGGCCGAGCACGCCGCTCGCTAGCTTCGCGCGTTTCTCCTCCTCGAGCGCCTCGCGCGCCACGGCTTTTTGCAACACGTTGTGCGCCGATGCGGAGGGCACCACGACGACGCCGTCATCGTCCGCGACGATGACATCGCCGGGCGTGACGAGCGCCCCCGCGCAGACCACCGGAATGTTGACCGAGCCGAGCGTGGCTTTCACCGTGCCCTTCGAAGAGATCGCCCGGCTCCACACCGGGAAGTTCATCTCCGTGAGCACGCGCACATCGCGCACGCCGCCGTCGATGATGAGCGCCCTCGCGCCGCGCGCCTTGAAGCTCGTCGCGAGCAGGTCGCCGAAGAAACCATCGGTGTTGTCGGTCGTGCACGCGGCCACGACGATATCGCCCGGCTGAATCTGTTCAGCGGCAACGTGCAGCATCCAGTTGTCGCCCGGTTGCAGCAGGACCGTCACCGCCGTGCCGCTGGCCTGCGCGCCCGTATAGATGGGCCGCATGTACGTCTTCATCAGGCCGACGCGGCCCATCGCTTCGTGAACCGTCGCCGAGCCGAGCGTGCCGAGCTTCGTTGCCGCGTCGCCATCGGCGCGACTGATGTTGCGATACACCACTCCGAGTTCGTACATTTTCATCGTCCCTTTGCCTTGAGCGCCGCATCGAGCCGCGGATACACGCGGCGCGCGTTGCCTTCGTAAATCTTGTGGCGTGCTTCGGGCTGCATCGATGCAGCTTCGATATAGCGCCTGGTATCGTCGAAATAGTGGCCCGTTTCAGGATCGATGCCGCGCACCGCTCCGATCATCTCGCTTGCAAACAGGATGTTGTCGACGGGGATCACGCGCGTGAGCAGATCGATGCCCGGCTGATGATAGACACACGTATCAAAGAACACGTTATTGAGCAAATGATCTTTCAGCAGGGGCTTTTTCAACTCTTGCGCGAGGCCGCGGAAACGTCCCCAGTGATACGGCACCGCGCCGCCGCCATGCGGAATCACGAAGCGCAGGGTCGGAAAATCGCGGAACAGGTCCGACGTCAGGCACTGCATGAACGCGGTCGTGTCGGCATTCAGGTAATGCGCGCCCGTCGTATGAAAGCAAGCGTTGCAACTGGTGCTGACGTGGACCATCGCGGGAATGTCGTACTCGACCATCTTCTCGTAGATCGGATACCAATAGCGGTCCGAAAGCGGCGGGCTCGTCCAGTGCCCGCCCGACGGGTCCGGGTTCAGGTTGATCGCGACATTGCCGTATTGCTCCACGCACTTCACGAGTTCGGGAATGCACGTGGACACGTCGACGCCCGGGCTTTGCGGCAGCATCGCCGCCGGAACGAAGTGGTCGGGAAACAACTGGCTCACGCGGTAGCACAGCTCGTTGCAGATCGCGGACCATGTGCTCGACACGTCGAAATCGCCGATGTGATGCGCCATGAAGCTCGCGCGCGGGCTGAAGATGGTCAGATCGAGGCCGCGCTCGCGCATCAGCCGCAACTGATTGCTTTCGATGGTCTCGCGCAGCTCGTCGTCGCCGATACTCAGGTCCGATACGCGCGGCATCTCCGAAGGGTTCTTGATGCCGGCGATCTGCCGGTTGCGCCACGCCTCCAGCGCCTTGGGCGCGGTCGTGTAGTGGCCGTGTATGTCGATGATCATCCTGACTCCGTACTAATGTGCAGCGGTCGTTTGGGGCGCGGGTTCTTCCGCGCGGCCCCGTTGCGCAACGAGAATGGCGATCGCGGCGAGCGTTGCGGGAACGGCGAGCATCGCGAGAATTGCGCCGAACTGCCAGCCGAGACCGAGCAGCGCGCCACCGAAGGCCGAGCCGAAGATGCTGCCGAAACGGCCCATGCCGAGCATCCAGCTCACGCCGGTGGCACGCGCGACCGTCGGATAGCGGCTCGGTGCAAAAGCGTTGAGTCCGGTTTGCGCGCCGCTCATGCAGAATCCAGCGGCGAGCACGAGCACCGCGAGCGACGACGACAACGCGCCGATCCACGCGAGCCCCAGCACGCACACCGCTCCGCCGAGATATGCCGCGCTGATGACCGGCGCGGGACGCACGCGGTCCATGATCCAGCCGACGATGATCGCGCCGATGGTGCCGCCGATCTGGAACATCGCGGTGATGTTGGCCGCTGCCGTCACCGTCAGGCCCGCGTCCTTCATCAGCGTCGGCAGCCAGCCGGTCAGCAGATAGATCACGAGCAGGCCCATGAAATAGGTGATCCACAACGCGGCGGTCAGCACGCCATAGCCGTGCGAGAACAGCACGCCGATAGGCTTCCTCGTCGGCAGCGGCGGCTCGTTCGAGACGAAGGTCTCGTCGCCGTTGAAGCGTGCGCCGCATACACGGCCGAGCACCTTACCGATTCGCTCCTGGGTCGCGCCGCGCACCGCAAGCAGCCGGGCGGACTCGGGCAACAGCCAGATTTGCAGCGGGATCAGCGCGAGCGGCAAGGCGCCGCCGAAGATCAGCACCGAGCGCCAGCCATGCACCGGAATCAGCCATCCCGCGACGAAGCCGATCAACGCGGAGCCGAGGTTGAAGCCCGTGAACATGATCGTGATCAGCAGCGCGCGTTTGCGTTGCGGCGCGTATTCGGAGAGCAGCGTCGTCGTGTTCGGCATGGCCGCGCCGAGGCCGATGCCCGTCAGCACGCGCAGTATCGCCATGCTCGTAGGCGATGTGGTGAACGCGGTGGCGATGGTGAACACGCCGAACAGGAATACCGATGCGATCAACACGCCTTTGCGGCCGATCCGGTCCGATGCCGGCCCCGCCGTCAGCGCGCCGATCACGAGACCGATAGGCGCCGCGCTCATCACGAGGCCGAACGCGGGCCGCGAGATATGCCAGTCCGCGATGATCGACGGCGCGACGAAGCCCATGATGGCCACATCCATGCCGTCCGCGGTGACGACGAGAAAGCACAGCGCCACCAGCAGCCACTGGTAGGCGGAAATCGGCCGCTCGTCGATGAAGCTCTTGATGTCGATGGTTCTACCGCTAGTCATGTGTGTCTCCGTCCCTGTAGGTGTTATTTATTCCTTGCCCTTCTCCGCCTTGTCCCAGTCGAGCTTGTCCGCGCTTTTGCCCGCGACCGAATACAGCGCGCCGGGTGCGTTGCGGGTCCGCTGGAATTCTTCGAGCGATTCGCCGCGCATTGCGGCGTAGATGTGCAGGTTCGATACGCCCGTCACCGCGCCGAGCTTTTCGAGCATGAAGAAGATCACGCCGTAGTGCAGCATCGCGCGCCAGTCGCGGCGGCGGATCATGTCGCGCTCTTCTTCGCTCAGGCCCGCCGTCTCGAAGCTTGCTTCCGAATCCTGTTTAAACGCTTCGCGATGCGCAGGCTCGATCATGCGATGCAGATAGTCGTTGATGCGATACGCACGCACCGCCGTCTCGATGCTGAACGGATACGTGCCGTCGAGCTTCTCGACATCGGTCATCTGCTCCGCCATGCGCTGGCGATGCCGCTCGATGATCGCGGGCTTGGTCTCGCTGTCCTCGCCTTCGTAGATGGCGGTCGCGATGCCGGCCATCGAAGGCAGGTAGTAGCTGCGATGCTTGCACACGACATTCGACGGCAACGCGCCGCGCATCGTCAGCCACATGATCACTTCCGCGCCTTCGTAGCCGCCGAGCGCCGCATATTCGGCCAGCGTCATGTCCGCGAGTTGCTCGGGATCGCGCTCGAAGAGATCGAGAAAACGCGCGTCCCACTCAATGTTGTTGAAACCGGCGCGCTCGCCGTGCACCTGATGCGAAAGACCGCCCGTCGCGAGAATGGCGACCTTGATGTCCTCCGGATAACTTTCGATCGCGCGGCGCAGCGCCTTTCCGAGCTTGTAGAAGCGTCGCGCGTTCGGCACCGGCAGTTGCAGCACGCCCATTTGCAGCGGCACGATCCTGACGGGCCACTCGGGCTTGTGCGGGCACAGCATCGATAGCGGCGAGAAACAGCCGTGATCGAGCGGCTTGTTCTGGAAGAACGACATGTCGAACTCGTCGGTCATCAGCGAATTGCCGATGTGCGCGGCGAGCGCGGGATGCCCTTTGATCGGCGGAAGATCGCGCGCGCCGCCGCCTTCGTCGGCTACGCGCCACTCGGGACCGACGCCGAGTGAAAACGCCGAGTAGTGATCGAAGAAGAACGACGTGACGTGATCGTTGTAGATGGTCACGATGACGTCGGGGCGATTTGCTTCGATCCAGTCCGCGAGCGGCGCGAAGTTCTTGAAGATCGGCGCCCAGACGGGATCGTCGCGTTTGTTCTTGTCGAACGCGAAACCGATAGTGGGCGTATGCGAGGCGGCAATGCCACCGATGATGCGGGCCATATTGAGGTGCTCCGTGAGGTCCGGGCGATGAGGCGCTCGTCGGCTGCACGCGGCCCGGTTCGTTGCGAAAACTGAAAGCGACGATAAGGGGAGCACCGAAGGCGCGGTACTGCGCGTAAACCATGAGGCGGCGTATGAACCGATGCGCCCGGAGTGATCGCACGCCGGCCTGTGGCGGCTTTGCGGGCGGGGCTTGAGCATCGGCGGCGAAGATTGCCGATAAACAAAACAGATGGGCGGACAAAAAGGACGCAAGGGGGGCTGGCCGCGCATGCATCGAAGCGCGGGGAGGCGTATCGTTCCGCTAGCATCACGAAAACGACAACCGGATCATTTCCCCGATATGAACACTTCCCGCCGCAGTTTCATGGTGATGACGATAGGCGCGGGCGCGTCGCTGTGGCTCGCCCGGGCGCACGCGGATGCGCCGCATCTGAACGAAGCCGATCCGGCGGCGATGGCCGTCGGCTACAAGGAAGATGCCGCGAAGGTCGACAAGATGAAGTATCCGAACTTCGCGGCGGATCAAAACTGCGCGAATTGCTCGCTCTTTCAGGGCAAATCCACCGATGCCTGGGGCGGATGCACCTTGTTCGGGGATAAGCAGGTGGCCGCGCGGGGCTGGTGTGCGTCCTACACGAATATGTGAAGCCGCCCGGCCGCTCCCGGTCTTACCGCACTGAATACCCGACGAACCGCCACCGCCTGTCCGGATCGAGCATGAAGGTCACGCTTTCGCGCGACGACTGCCGCGCCTCGCTGAACTGGGTATCGAAGGCCACGTTCATGAACGAGCCAGCGGGCATGTTGCCGGTGCCGTCGAATTGAAGATGCTTGACGCCCAGCGGCATGCGCATGCCCGGCGTGCCGAGCGCCGCCCGGGCGCGCGTGACCTTGTTCACGAAGTCCTCGCGGGAGATGATCTTCTTCGCAACAGCGGACGAGCCGTCCCACACTTCCCCCGCCTTGTTCTGATCGATCATTCTCACGATCGCGGTAGCCGCTTCCGCGATATCCTGATCCAGCTTGTCGAGGCTCGCCTGCTGCTCGCGCGTGAGCGACGGCGCCCGATTTTGCTGCGGTGCAGGTTGCGTCTGCTGCGCATGGGCAGTAATGGTTGACGACATAAGTAGAGACGTCAGTGAAATCCCGCTCACCCACAGTTTTGTATTCGTTTTCATGATGCCGATATGACGTGTTTCCGGTATCGCCGATTGTAGGCCCCACTTTTACGAGACAGTCAGAAATACTGAGTTTCGGAATCCAGATGTCCTTCACGATTGAACTCGAGGAACACGGCTATGCGACTCGTCGACTGGAACATGCAATGGGGACGCGGCGTGGATGGCCGCGTCGATCTGACGCGCATCGTCAGCGAAGCAAAGGCGTTCGGCGACTTCGACGTGCTCTGCCTGCAGGAAGTCACACGCGGCTTCCATGAGGGCGAAGAAGCCGGCGGGCTCGCAGGCCGCCCGGGCGCCGATCAGTTCGCGGAACTGGCGCAACTGATGCCCGGCGCGACCGTCATCGACGGGATAGGCTCGGATCTGCCGCCGCTTGGCGCAGGCATCGCGCGGCGGCAGTTCGGCAACGCGATCGTCAGCCGCCTGCCGGTGCGCCAGGTGTTGCGCCATTCGCTTCCGTGGCCCGCCGATCCCCCGAAGCCGTCGATGCTGCGGATCGCGCTCGAAGCGGTCATCGAAACGGACGTTGGCCCGTTGCGCATCATCAGCACGCATCTGGAGTTCTATTCGGAAGCGCAGCGTCTTGCGCAAGCTGCGCGGCTGCGCGAGCTGCATCGAGAGGCGTGCGAGCATGCGCGCCGGCCGTCGAAGCCGGAGAAGCAGGCGAGCCCGTTCGCGGATACCGCTCGTCCCATGTCGGCGATCATCTGCGGCGACTTCAACAGCGCGTTCGAAGGATCGGCGTATCGCGCGATGCTGGAACCTGTCGCCGATGCGCCCGCCTTCGTCGATGCCTGGACCTGCGCGCATCCCGACGAGCCGCGCGCCGCGACCGTCGGGCTCTACGATCACGAGCAGTGGCAGGATGGTCCGTTCGCGTGCGACTTCATCTTCGTCACCGAGGATCTCAAGTCGCGTATTGCACGATGCGAGGTCGATCAGGAAAGTCAGTCGTCGGATCATCAGCCGATGTGCCTGGAACTGCGTTAGCGCGGCAGGCTTGCACTAGCGTCCTTCTTTCAATTCGCTGATACGTGTGGTTAGCCGCCGCTCGCATAGCAAGGCATCACGTCGACCACGCTTAAGCCCCGATTAAGAAAAGACTCGTAGTCTCGAATCTGACCGACCCACCCTCCTTCCGGCCGCGCAAGCGGCCATTTTTTTGAGCGAACGCGATGCGAATGCTCTTGCGCCTCGTACTGGTCCTGCTCGCGCTCGCCGTCTTTACGGCTATCGGCGTCGGCATTCTCTCGCTGGTTGCGCGCGCGTTGATGGCGCTCTGACACTCAAGCGCCGAGAAAGCGCACCACGTTGTCCAACGGCTCGCGCTCGCTCGCGAGACGGTTCTCCGGCTGCGACCAGTCCGCGTATCCAAGGCTCATGCCGCACACCACCGTCTCGTTCTCCGGCAGCTTCAACTGCTCCGCGATGATCCGGTGATAGCGATTGAACGCCGCCTGCGGACACGTATCGAGTCCGAAGGAACGCGCCATCAGCATGACATTCTGAATGAACATGCCGTAGTCGAGCCACGAACCGCGCTCCATCGTGCGATCGGTGGTGAAGATGATGCCCACTGGCGCGCCGAAGAACTCGAAATTGCGGCCCATCTGCGCATGCATGCCGCGCTTGTCGTCGCGCGTGATGCCAAGCAGCGTATAAAGCCCGACGCCGAGCGCGCGTCTTCTCTCGATGTAAGGCGACGTCCACGTGCGCGGGTAATACGCGAATTCCTCCTCGTGCTCGCGGTCGGCGTCGGGATCGTTGAAGACGGCGAGAATCGCACGCGACAGCGCTTCCTTTGCATCGCCCGTCAGCACGTAGACCTTCCACGGCTGGATGTTGCTGCCCGAAGGCGCGCGGCACGCGTTCCCGAAAATGGCTTCGAGCGTCGCGCGGTCGACCGGATCGGCGAGAAAGGCACGAATCGAACGGCGTGAAGCGATGGCATCGGCGACAGAAAGGCTTGCGTTCATCGTGAGCATGCAGAAATAGGCAAGGCGTCAACGCTACCATGCAGGCACGCTCCGTGCGGTCTCCGTTGCGTTCTGTGAAAGATCGGCGGCGTCTGCCTATACTGGCTGAGTGTCATCCCGGCAACGCTTCGTCCGCCGGTTCCCGCGCATGCTTTCTCTTTCTTTCACCGGAAGCGGCTGCGCACGCTTTGTCGCTCCACAGCTTCAGCGCATCTTCGCCTCTCTATGCCCCGCCGCATCCGCCCGCTCTTACGCTGCGGGATGCGCCATTCAAGGAGATTGCCCGATGCAACACCCCGTCCCCCAATCTAACCCCGCGCGCGCCGATATATCGACAAACAGCCGGCTCGCCGCACAAACGCACGCAGCGAACGGCAACGGACACGCCGCCGCCGAAGTGCTCGCGCCGCCCGCTGCCCGTACCAGCGATTCCAACGCCGACATCACGCTGACCATCAACGGCCAGCGCCATACGCTCTCGCTCGATCCGCGCACGACGCTGCTCGATGCGCTGCGCGAACACGTCCATCTCACCGGCACGAAGAAAGGCTGCGATCACGGGCAATGCGGCGCGTGCACCGTCCATGTGAACGGACGGCGCGTCAACGCGTGCCTGTGCCTGGCTGCCGCGCACGATGGCGACGAGATCACGACGATCGAAGGCATCGGCGAACCGGACGCGCTGCATCCGTTGCAGGCGGCATTCGTCGAGTGCGATGGTTTCCAGTGCGGCTACTGCACCGCCGGGCAACTGATGTCCGCGGTCGCGCTGCTCGACGAACCGATCGGCGCGAGCGACGACGACGTGCGCGAAGCGATGAGCGGCAATCTGTGCCGCTGCGGCGCGTATCAGAACATCGTCACGGCGATTCAGTCCGTGCGCGGCAAGCAAGACTGACCGGAGCGCGACATGGACATGTTTCAGCTTTCCCGCGCACGCGATCTGCCCGATGCGATCAAGGCGGGCGCTTCCGCGCATACCGCCCAGCAAGGCGCCGAAGTGCGCTTCCTCGCGGGCGGCACGACGCTTGTCGATCTGATGAAGCTCAACGTCGAACGGCCCGTGCGAGTCGTCGATATCAGGCGCCTGCCGCTCGATGCGATCGAAGCGACGGATGATGGCGGCGTGCGCATCGGCGCGACATCGCGCAACTCGGATGTCGCGCATCATGCGCTGATTCGCGAGCGTTACCCGGTGCTGTCGCAGGCGCTGCTGTCGGGCGCGTCCGTGCAGTTGCGCAACATGGCGACGACCGGCGGCAATCTGCTTCAGCGCACGCGCTGCGTCTATTTCCGCGATACCGCGTCGGCGTGCAACAAGCGCGAGCCCGGCACGGGCTGCTCGGCCATCGGCGGCGCGAACCGCATGATGGCGATTCTCGGCACGAGCGAATCGTGCATCGCGAGCAATCCGTCGGACATGAACGTCGCGCTCGCGGCGCTCGAAGCGACCATTCACGTCGAAGGCACGAGCGGCAAGCGCGCCATCGCCTTCGACGACTTCTATCTGTTGCCCGGCACGACGCCGGATCGCGAGCACGTGCTCGAAGCCGGCGATCTCATCACGCATGTGACGCTGCCGCCGCCTGTCGAGGGCGCGCGCTCGGTGTATCTCAAGTTGCGCGACCGCGCTTCGTATGAGTTCGCGCTTGCTTCGGCGGCGATCGTCGCCGGCGTGAAGGATGGACGCATCGAGCACGTGCGCGTCGGGCTCGGCGGTGTCGCGACGAAGCCGTGGCGATCGCGCGAAGCCGAGAACGAACTGCTGAACGCCGCGCCCGACGAAGCCGCCTTCCGGCGCGCCGCCGACGCCGCCCTCGCCGATGCGAAGCCGCAAAGCGAGAACGGCTTCAAGGTGGAACTGGCGAGGCGCTGCATCGTGCATGCGCTGAAGCTCGCGACGCAGGCATCCTGAACCCGACGACCGGAGAACGTATCCATGTCCACTGCGCCCGACGTATCACCGTCCGTCAACGGATTCATCGGACGGCCGCACTCGCGCATCGACGGACCGCTGAAAGTCAGCGGCCGCGCAACCTACACATCCGATGTCGACTTGCCCGGCATGCTGTACGCGGTGCCGGTGTGCAGCACCATCGCGAGCGGCAAGGTCACGTCGCTCGAATTCGCCGCCGCGCAGGCGATGCCGGGCGTCAAGCTCGTTCTGCATCGCGGCAACATCGGGCGGCTGTATCGCATACCCGCCAATTCGTTCGTGGACGGCTACGTCGACGAACAGCGTCCGCCTTTCGAGGACGACGTGATCCGCTATTACGGCCAGTACGTCGCGTGCGTGATCGCGGAGACGTTCGAGGCCGCGAGCGCCGCGGCGGCGGCGATCAAGGTCGGCTATGAAGTCGCGCCGCACGATGTCAGCGCGACGCTCGCGGCCGACAGCGAACCCGAGGTCCAGAGCGAACGCGGCGATCCCGATGGCGCATTCGACAGCGCACCGGTCAAGATCGACGAGACCTACGTGACGCCGACGGAAACGCACAATCCGATCGAACTCCACGCGACGGTCGCGCACTGGGACGGCGACAGCTACACGTTTTACGAGACGAGCCAGGCGGTGGCGAACCATCGCGGCACGCTCGTGCAGATGCTCGGCGTGCCGAAAGAGAAAGTGCGCGTGATTTCGCGCTATCTCGGCTCGGGCTTCGGCGGCAAGCTGTGGATGTGGCCGCATTCGCTGCTTGCGGCGGCCGCGACGCGTCAGACCGGACGGCCGGTGAAACTCGTGCTGAGCCGGAAGATGATGTTCCAGAACGTGGGGCATCGTCCGGTGACGCAGCAGCGTATGCGGCTCGCCGCGACGCAGGATGGCAGGCTCGTTTCACTGCGGCACGACTTCCTGAATCACACCGCGCTCGCGGACGAATACGCGGAAGATTGCGGCGAAGCCACGCCGCAGATGTACAGCACGGCGAATCTGCGCGTGACGGGCGGATCGGTAAAGCGCAATGTCGGCTCGCCGACGTCGATGCGCGGGCCGGGCGCGGTGCCGGGGCTTTACGCACTGGAATCGGCGATGAACGAGCTTGCGCTCGCGCTGCGGATCGATCCGGTCCAACTGCGGCTCGCCAACGAACCGAGCAAGGACGAGAGCAGCGGCTTGCCGTTTTCGTCGCGGCATCTGGCCGAGTGCCTGAAGCTGGGCGCGGAGAAGTTCGGCTGGTCGCGGCGCACGCCGGAAGTCGGCTCGATGACGCGCGATGGCCTCACGCTCGGCTGGGGCGTCGCCGCGTGCAGCTGGCCGGGCTTGCGCTTCTCGGCGGAGGCGAGCGTCGATCTGCGTGCGGACGGCACGGCGCGCGTGGTGTGCGGCACGCAGGATATCGGCACCGGCACGTACACGATCCTCGCGCAGCTCGTCGCGGAGCAGACCGGCATTACGCTCGACAAGATCGAAGTCGCCCTCGGCGATACCGCGTTGCCGGTCGGACCGATATCGGGCGGCTCGGCGGCGACGGCATCGGTGATTCCGGCGGTATCGGATGCGACGCGGGCTGCTGTCGACATCGTGCTGTCGCGGGCGAGCGCGGCGGAAGGATCGCCGTTCGCGGGCGTGAAGGCGGAGGAGCTGACGTTGAGCGGCGGGCGGGTGCATCGCAAGGGCGAGGCTGCGGAGAACGGCGTGCCGTACACGCGGATTCTCGAAGCGGCGAGGATGCATGCGGCATCGGGCAGCGCGAGCGCGAAGGGCGGCTTCGACGATCCGCTCAAGAAGGACTGGTCCATTCACTCCTACGGCGCGCATTTCGCGGAAGTCACGTGGGAACCGGCGACGGCGCGTCTGCGCGTGAGCCGCGTCGTCACGGTCATCGACGGCGGCAAGATTCTGAATCCGCGTGCGGCGCGCAATCAGATCGAAGGCGCGGTGGTGATGGGCGTCGGCATGGCGCTGTTCGAGCACACTTCCTACGATGAACGCAGCGGCGCGCCGGTGAACAGCAGTCTCGCGGATTACGTGATCGCGACGAACGCGGATACGCCGAAACTCGATGTGACGTTTCTCGATCATCCGGATACGGTGTTCAACGAACTGGGCGCGCGGGGCATCGCTGAGATCGGGCTGGCGGGGATTGCGGCTGCGATTACCGATGCGGTGTATCACGCGACCGGGGTCAGGGTCCGGAAGTTGCCGGTGATGATCGAGGATTTGCTGGGCGGCTGATCGTTCGTTTTGACCCGGTCTTTCCGCGTGGAAAGGCCGGGTTTCGTGCCGCGTCCATATGCCCGCCGGGCCGGTGCGCGCACTGCAACAACACCGCACAAACGTCGCTAGCTGCGACGCCTACCCCGACGACACAACTCCCCGCATTCGAGAATCGAGCGCGTTACGCGCGTCGCACACGCTGCGCCGACGCGCCGCTCGGGCACGTGCATTGCCTCCCTGCCGTCGCTTCGGCCTTCCCGCATTCCGCGCTACCATACCCCCAGCCCCGAATCCCTATGTAGCAGCAATCAGCCGGAGTGCCCATGAACGAAATGACTCAACAGCACGGCCTCAAAGTCGCATCGAGCCTCGCGAAATTCGTCGAGGAAGAAGCCATCCCCGGCACGGGCGTCGATGCCGCATCCTTCTGGCAAGGGTTCGATGCCCTCGTGCACGACCTCGCGCCGAAGAACCGCGCGCTGCTCGCCGAACGCGATCGCCTGCAAGCGGAACTCGACAACTGGCATCGCAGCAACCCCGGCCCGGTGCGCGATCTGCGCGGGTATCGCAAGTTTCTGACGGACATCGGCTATATCGTCCCCACGCCCGCGCAAGTCCAGGCGAGCACCGCCAACGTCGACCGCGAGATCGCCGAGCAAGCCGGGCCGCAACTCGTCGTGCCGCTGTCGAATCTGCGCTATGCGCTCAACGCCGCGAACGCGCGTTGGGGCAGCCTCTACGATGCGCTCTACGGCACCGACGTCATCGACGACAGCGACGGCGCCGAGCGCACCGCCGAATTCAACCCGAAGCGCGGCGCGAAAGTCATCGCCTATGCGCGCGCCTTCCTCGACGACAACGCGCCGCTCGCCCACGGCTCGCACGCCGACGCAACCAAATACAGCGTCGAGCAGGGCAAGCTCGTGGTCACGCTGAAAGACGGCAGAAGCAGCCTCGCGAATCCCGAACAATTCGCCGGCTTCCAGGGCGATGCCAGCGCGCCCAGCGCCGTCCTGCTCAAGCACAACGATCTGCACTTCGAGATTCAGATCGACGCGAACCACTCCATCGGCAAGACGGATGCGGCGCACGTCAAGGACGTGCTGATGGAAGCGGCCGTGAGCACGATCATCGATTGCGAGGATTCGGTCGCCGCCGTCGACGCCGAAGACAAGACGCAGCTCTATCGCAACTGGCTGGGACTGATGCAGGGCCAACTGTCGGAGCAGGTCTCGAAGAACGGCAAGACCTTCACGCGCAGCCTGAACGCGGACCGCGAATACACCGCGCCGAATGGCGGCACGCTGAAGCTGCATGGCCGCTCGCTGCTGTTCATCCGCAACGTCGGCCATCTGATGACGAACCCGGCCGTGCTCGATCGCGACGGCAACGAAATCCCGGAAGGCATCCTCGATGCGGTGATGACCACGCTCGGCGCCATGCACGATCTGAAGAACAAGATCAACTCGCGCACCGGGTCCATTTATATCGTCAAGCCGAAGATGCACGGCCCCGCCGAAGTCGCGTTCTCGGACGAGCTGTTCACGCGCGTCGAAGACCTGCTCGGGCTGCCGCGTCATACGATCAAGATGGGCATCATGGACGAGGAGCGCCGCACCAGCGTCAACCTCAAGGCGTGTATCGCGGCGGCCAAGGCGCGCGTCGCGTTCATCAATACCGGCTTTCTGGATCGCACCGGCGACGAGATGCATTCGTCGATGGAAGCCGGCCCGATGATGCGCAAGGGCGACATGAAGTCGTCGGCATGGATCGCCGCCTACGAGCGCAACAACGTGCTCGTCGGGCTGAACACCGGGCTGCGCGGGCGCGCGCAGATTGGCAAGGGCATGTGGGCGATGCCCGATCTCATGCGCGCGATGCTCGAACAGAAGGTCGCGCATCCGAAGGCCGGCGCGAACACCGCCTGGGTGCCCTCGCCGACGGCCGCCACGCTGCATGCGCTGCATTACCATCAGGTCGACGTCCAGCGCGTTCAGCGGGAGATGGAAAGCATCGACTATGAAGGCGTGAAGAACGAACTGCTCGACGGCCTCCTGACGATTCCCGTCGTCGAAAAGGCGACGTGGTCGGAAGACGATATCAAGAACGAGATTGAGAACAACGCGCAGGGCATTCTCGGCTATGTGGTGCGCTGGATCGATCAGGGCGTCGGCTGCTCGAAGGTGCCGGACATCCACAATGTCGGCCTGATGGAAGACCGCGCGACGCTGCGCATTTCGAGCCAGCACATCGCGAACTGGCTGCGGCATGGCATCGTCACCGAAGAGCAAGTGCGCGCGACGCTCGAACGGATGGCGGCGGTCGTGGATCAGCAGAACGAAGGTGATCCGTACTATCGCCCGATGGCGCCCAACTTCGACAGTTCGTACGCGTTCAAGGCGGCATGCGCGCTCGTCTTCGAAGGACGCACGCAGCCGAACGGCTATACGGAACCGCTGCTGCACAAGTTCCGCCTCGCCGCGAAGGAAACGATGTAATCATCGCGACGAACGCGGCGGTGCAACGCCGCCGCGTTCTTTCAATGCGCTATTGGTCCGACCACAGTTTGCCCGCGGTCGCCCAGTTCTCGCGCTTCACGTCCGTCAGGATGATGTCCACCGACCCCGGCTCGCAGCCGAGCGTCTCGCATGTCGTGCGCGTGATCGCCTCGACGAACTTGCGCTTTTCTTCCGCCGTGCGGCCTTCGAAGAGCTGGATGTTGAAAGTCGGCATTGCGTTGATTCCTCCTTGAAACGTTCTAATCGCGATACGACGGATCAATGCGCTCCAGTTTGCGCAGAAGCGCGGGCCATTCGAGCGCGCCTTCGATGGCGTCGCCGTCGTGCAGTTGCTCCGCCGTCCGGGCGACGACATCGGGCGTCGGCACGATCACCTTGCTCACGCCCGCCAGCGCGCGCAGTTGAATATCGCATGCCTTGACGAGCATATCCATCAGCACATAAGCCTCGGCAATCGTGCGCCCGAGCGTAAGCGGCCCGTGATTGCGCAACAGCATCGCACGGTGCGCGCCGAGACTCGCGACGAGCCGCTCGCCTTCCGCACGCGAGAACGCGAGACCCTCGTAATCGTGGTACGCAAGGTGGCCGTGAAAACGCATCGCGTGCTGGGACGCCGGCAGCAGGCCATGCGGCTGTGCCGACACCGCGATCGCCTCGCGCACATGCAGATGCATCACGCAGGCGGCATCCGCGCGGGCGGCGTGTACGGCGGCATGCAGCGCGAAGCCCGTCGCGTTCACCGGATGCGCGCTTTCGCCGATCACGTTGCCGTCGATGTCGATCTTCACCAGATTCGACGCGGTGACTTCATCGAACGCGAGCCCGAACGGATTGATCAGAAAGCGTCCCGGCTCGCCCGGCACGCTCGCGGAAATGTGCGTGTAGACGACATCGTCCCAGCCGTTCAGCGCGACGAGCCGATACGCCGCCGCCAGATCGACGCGCGTCGCCGTTTCGGCGGCCGAGCGCGGCCCGCTTTCATCGATCCTGCGCTCGAACGTGTGGGTGAACGACATGCGATTCTCCTTTCGATATTTTCTCGACGCGCCGCGCAACGGCGATCACCGTCCACGACGCGAGCACGAACGGCGCGGTCAGCGCCGCCACCCCGAGGCAATCCGCGACGCGCTCGATCGCTACCGCCAGCGCAATCGCGATGAACGCATGGCGCGCGCCGAGCGATGCCGTCGCGAGCGCGGCCAGCGCCGCGTTGAAACCGCACGCGCCGGACAACACGACGGCATCGCTCGTGCCGCATAACGCATGCAGCGCAGCGCCGGCCGCGCTGCCGCCGAGCGCCCACGCCCCGCGTGCCGGGCGGGCGGCGAACAGTCCCGCCGCGATGAACGCGCCCGCGATCGCGCCCGATGCAAACACGATCGGCGCGAGTCCGCCGAACGCGGCCTTCGTCAGCGCGGCCACGCCGGCCGGCACCGGCCCGAGCGCGCCGACTTCGCCGCGATCGGCAAGCAACGGCATCCAGCACCAGGTGACGATGATCGCCGGACTGGAAAACATCGGCAAGCCGCGAAGCGAAAGAACCCGCGTGAGCGGGCTCGCGAGCAGCGTCGCGAACATCGCGGAGAGAATGGCGACGGCCGTCGCCTGCGACGCATCGCGGATAAAGGTGAACGCCGCGAGCGCGGCAAGCGCGCCGTTGAAGGCGTAGAGATCGTCGCGGAACGCGGGGGAATCGGCGTCCTCGGTGATAAGCGTGATGACCTTGCCGACGATCGCGCCGATCACCAGCGCGCACGCGAGACGCAAGCTCGCACACAGGACGCCCGCGAACAGCAGCGCGCCTGTTGCGGCATTGCGTTGAAGGACGATTTGCCCGAGAGAACGAGCGAAACTACGGAGTGGTTCGCCGGATGCGGCGTCGGTGTGAAGAGCGATGGACATGCGCGGCGGCTACGCGAAGGAAGCCGCCAGCATAGGACAAGCCGCGCGCGTCGTGCGACGCGGGGCCGTATAGCGGGTATTGGATGTGTCGCGAGTGCTTAGTTGAACGCGAGCGGCATCATCGTGGAGCCGTCGATGGTCGCGGTCGCGTAGTTCAGGTCCGAACTCATCTTCACGAATTCCGTGACGTTTTCGCGGAAGTTCGGATGCTTCTCCCAGGTGATGTAGCTGGCATCGGCAACGGCGGACAGCGTGAGCAACGTAAAAGCGATCTTTTCGAGAATGACGTAACGGGTGCGCATGACAGTAAATCCAGAATTTGCTGCGCATTGTAACAAAGACTAGGGTTTTCCCCTAGTCTTTTGTTGCGCCGCCGCAAATCGTCATGCACTCCGGCCTTACATCGACGCTTCCAGGATCGCGATGTAATCGTCGCTCGACGCCTCGCGCGGATTCGTCTTGTGACTGTGATCCTTCAGCGCGCCCGCGACGATGCGCGGGAACAGCTCGCGCGTCACGCCGAGTTCCGCGAGGCCGCGCGGCAAACCGAGCGTCGCGGTCATCTTGCGGATCGCGTCGCCGACGTCATCGCCGGCAGCGAGGCCCATCGCCTGAGCGATGCGCGCGAGCTTGTCTTCATCGGCCATCGACGGGGCCGAGCTGTTGAACGCAATGACCGCCGGCAGGAAGATCGCGTTGAGGGTGCCGTGATGCAGCTTCGGATTGATGCCGCCCAGCGAATGGCTCAGGCTGTGCACGCAGCCGAGGCCCTTCTGGAACGCCAGCGCGCCCTGCATCGATGCGCTCATCATGTTCGAGCGCGCGGCGCGATCGGAACCGTCGCGCGTCGCCCGCTCGATGTGCCGCCACGCGCGCCACAAGCCGTCCAGCGCGATGCCGTCGGCGGGCGGGTTGAACGCGGGGGCCATGAACGTTTCGAGGCAATGCGCGATGGCGTCCATGCCGGTCGCGGCGGTGAGCATCGGCGGCAGGCCCAACGTGAGTTCCGGATCGCAGATTGCGACCTTCGGCACGACATATGGCGAGATCACGCCGACCTTGCGGCCATCGTCGAGAATCAGGATCGCGCCCCGGCCCACTTCGCTGCCGGTTCCGGCCGTCGTCGGAATGGCGATCACCGGAGCGGTCGCCGCCGTGATGCGCGCAAGCCCGCCTTCGATCACCGCGAAGCTCGCGAGCGGCCCTTCGTGCGTCGCGCAGACAGCGACGCCCTTCGCCAGATCGATCGACGAGCCGCCGCCCGCCGCGATCACGCCATCGCAATCATTCTCGCGATACAGCGCCACGGCCGCGCGCACGGCGGCTTCGTTCGGATTCGGCGGCGTCGCGTCGAAAACCGGCGCGGTGAATTGCGGGCCGAGCGCATCGACGACCTTGTCGAGCAAACCCGCCGCGCGGATGCCCGCATCGGTCACGATCAACGGACGGCGAATCCCGAAACGCTCGCACTCGCTGGCGAGCAGGCGCACCGCGCCAAAGTCGAACTGAATCTGCGTGATGTAATTGATCAGGGCCATGTGCAATGACGAAAGGTTATAGCAGTCGCCCGAGTATACGGACGCTGCCGCCTCCGCGATACTGACGGCATGTGATACGGGTATAACTTTCCCTCATGACGCCATCGCTAAATTCCATTCTTTCGCGCCTGCACGTCAGGCAGCTGCGCCTGCTCATCGCGCTGGAAGAACGCGGCTCGCTGCTCGGCGCGGCGAAGCAGCTTGCGCTCACGCAGCCGGGCGCGAGCAAGGCGCTGCATGAAATAGAAACGACGTTCGGCACGCCGCTTTTCGTGCGGACGCACCGCGGGCTGGAGCCGAACGCGGTCGGGCATTGCGTGATCCGTTATGCGCGGCTGATTCATACGGATATCGCGCATCTGCGTGAAGAGATCGTCGGCATCATGCGCGGCTATGGCGGGCGTGTGTCCGTGGGCGTGATCATGGGCGCGGTGCCGCTCGTCACCGATGCGATCACCGCCGCCAGCGCGCGTCAGCCGGAGATGTCGGTGGAGATCGTCGAGGATACGAGCGCGAGCCTGCTCGGGCTCATCGACGCGGGACGGCTCGATGTCGCCGTGTGCCGCACGAGCGTGAGCCAGACGCCGTATCTGTACGACAGCGTCGTCGTACAGCAGGAAACGCTTGCGGTGATCGCGAATGTCGATCATCCGCTCGCGAAGCGGCGGCGCGTCGCGCTGAGCGATCTCGCGCGGCATCGCTGGGTGGTGTATCGCGCGAATATGCCGATGCGGCTGCTGCTCGAACGCGAGTTTCACGACGCGGGGCTGCGCTTCCCGTCGCATCTGCTGGAAACCACATCCGCCTTCGCGACGCTCGCGCTGTTGCAGAAGAATCCGTCGCTCGTGGCGCTGGTATCCGTCGATGTTGCGCGTTTTTGCACGGCGCATGGCGTCGTGTGCACGTTGCCGCTCGCGTTCACGTCGAAAAGCGAGCCGTATGAGATGGTCACGCGCCGCGATGCGCAGCTTTCAGCGGGCGTGCGCTTGCTGATGGACGAGATCGTGGAGGCGGGACGCAGCGCCGCCGCATGAATCGCTGGAGGCTTTCCTAACACTCGCTTTTTGACTCAGCACGCGTGATTCGAGCGCCGCAAATCCGCGCAAACGATTGGCAATCCATCCGCCCCTGAAACAAAGGGCGCGACCATAAAGTTCGATCCTCTCCACTCCGTTATCCGATGGGTGGGACACAAGTCCCGAAGGTCACGCAGTCGCCCGACCGCCGCTCATCGCACCTATGGACCAACAGATCGAATCCTTCACCCTTCCGCGCGGACGTGCGGCGACGTGGCTGCTGCATGCGGGTCCCGACATTCCGCGTGCGATCCGCGCCGCGCTCGTCGGCAGCCTCTTCGGCACGCTGCCGATTTTCGCGGGCGGCGTGTTCAATACGATTGCAGTCGCGTGGGTGCTGCAGCGGCGGCATCCGTCCTTCGCATTCGATGCGTGGCTCGCGCTCGAAATCGCCGTCTGTCTTGCGCGCCTCGTCGTGCTGATCGTTGCGCGCCGCCGTGCCCGGGCGGGCAAATCGACGCTGACCGACACCTACGTGCTCCTTGCGCCGCTGTGGGGCGCGACAGTCGGCTACGGCGCGCTCGTCAGCGTGCTGTCGGGCGACTGGGTGGCCGCGACGCTCTCCTTCCTTTCGGCGGCCGCGATGGTCGGAGGCATCTGTTTCCGCAATTTCGCCGCCCCGCGTCTCGTCGCCGTGATGATCTTTCTGTCGCTCGGGCCGTGCTGCATCGGCGCATTGCTCTCGGGCGAGCCGACGCTCCTTCTCACGCTGCTGCAAATCCCTTTCTACCTGTTCGCGATGAGCGCCGCCGCGTGGCGTCTCAACGGCATGCTCGTCTCGACGATGAAAGCCGAGCAGGAAAACGACCGCCGCGCGCGTCATGACGAACTCACCGGTCTGCTCAACCGCGCCGGGCTGTTTCAGGCAGTGCGCTTTCGCATGCGCTACGGCCGTGCAGACGAGAATGCGTTCGACGCCCTCTTCTATCTCGATCTCGACGGTTTCAAGGCGATCAACGACGCGCGCGGCCACGAAGTCGGCGACACGCTGCTCGCGCTCGTCGCGCGCCGCCTTCGGCAACTGGCGGGCGATGGCGCGCTGGTCGCGCGTCTGGGCGGCGATGAATTCGTGATCGTCGCGCCGCCGCACGCCGATCCTTTCGTGCTGGCGGACCGGCTCGTGATCGAGCTTGGCAAGCCGTTCCATACTGATGGCGACGGCGAACTGGTGATCGGCGCGAGCATCGGCGTTGCCATGTTCGATCGCAATCACACGGAACTCGACGGCGTTCTACGCGATGCCGACAACGCGCTCTACGACGCGAAGCGCTCGGGCAAAAGCCGCTGGGTCGCGGCGAGCCGCACGGAAGCGGCCCTCCCCGCATCGGACGAGACGGCGGTCGCGTGATATTTACCGAACCTACTGCCAGATAGCGTCGTTGTTACCGTCCGTCCATTGAACAGTCGTTCGATTAGTCAGTACGGCTTACCGATTTTCTATGAGCAGACAAATAAAGGTTCTCCCCTCGCTTTTAAGCAAACGTTTGACTGTGTTTTGTGTTCCAATTAGCGGACGATATACCGCCGATACTCTCCGCGATTGATTCGCGTTCCACCGATGCATAAACGGGCCATGCGTTTTCAGTACGAGACTTCATCAACGGATAGAAGAACCAAGGCCCATCACAATCGTCGCGCGCATTTCGAGCGGTGGTTTGCCACGTTCGCGAGCCTCGCTCATTCCCGGCTGCCCTTGCCGGAATATCTTCAGAAAGTCACCGATACGTTGCGCGAAGTCGCGGACGTCTCTTCGTCCGTGATCGAATGGATCGAAGGCGACGAGCTCGTCTATCGCGCGGCGAGCGGCGCAGCCGCGCGTCACGTAGGCACGAGACTGCCGTCCGCGGGCAGCCTGTCCGGCCTGTGCATCACGCGGCAAGAGGCGCTGGTGAGCCGCAACACCGCGACCGACCATCGCGTGGACCGCGCGGCGTGCCAGGCTGTCGGCGCGGCGTCGATGGTCGTCGCGCCCGTCATCCACGAAGGCCGCTCGGTCGCGGTGCTCAAGCTGATTTCCGGCGAGCCCGAACAGTTCGGCCAGGCGGATATCGCGATTCTCAATGCGTTTTGCGCGTGCATCGCCGAAACCATCGCGCGTGAAGAAATCGCGCAGGAGCATCGCCGGCTCGTCGAACAGCACGCGAGCGTCAGCGCGACCCTGAGCGTGGAATCGTCGTTGCGCGTCGAGTTCGAGAAGAAGCTCGCCGATGCGCTGCGCCGCCGCCGCACCGTGCTCGACAACGCGCACATCGCGTTCGTTTCCATCGATGAAGCCGGCATGGTCATCTACTGGAACGAGGCGGCGACGAAGCTGTTCGGCTGGCGCGCGCAGGAAGTGATGAATCAGGAACTGGCGCAGTTCATCGTGCCCGAACGCCATCGCGCCGCGCATCGCGCCGGGCTCACGCGCTATCTGGCGACCGGCGAGGCGCGCGTCATCGATACGCGAGTCGAACTGCCCGCGAAACGCCGCGACGGCAGCGAGTTCACGGCGGAACTGACGATCAGCGAAGTCTGGTATGAAGGTCAGCGTCAGTTCACGTGCTTCATTCACGACATCACGGACCGCCTGCGCGCCACCGAAGCGAATCAGCGTCTGCGCCTGTTGATCGATTCGGTCAGCGACTACGCGATCTACATGCTGGATTCGAACGGCATCGTGCGCTCGTGGAACGACGGCGCGCACGCGCTGTACGGCTACACCGCCGAGGAAGCCATCGGCCGCCATCTGGCGCTTTTCTATACGCCCGACGAACTGGGCCGCGACCGCCCCGGCGACATCATCCGGCGCGCGATCGAGCACGGCCGCGTCGAACACGAAGGCTGGCGGGTGCGGAAGGACGGCTCGGAGTTCTGGGCGCACGTGACGCTGAGCGCGATGCCGTCGAAAGAAGGCAGCGCACAGGATTTCGTCGCGATCACGCGCGACATGACTTCGCGCCGGCGCCTGGAAGAACTGGAGGCGTCGAGCCGGCGCATGAACGAGTTCCTCGCGCTGCTCGGCCACGAATTGCGCAATCCGCTCGCGCCCATCCGCAACGCCGTGAGCATCCTGAAACTGAAAGCGTCCGACGATTCCGACGTGATCCGCAGCCGCCAGATCGTCGACCGGCAGCTTGCGCATCTGACGAAGCTCGTCGATGACCTGCTCGAAGCGGGCCGCGTCAGTTCGGGAAAGATTCGCCTGACGACGGATGTCGTCGATATCGCGGACGTCGTGCATCTCAGCGCCGAAGCCAGTCAGCCCTCGTTCGACGCGCGGCAGCAGCGGCTCGTCGTCGAACACACGGGGCAGCGCGTCTTCGTCAACGGCGATCCGACGCGGCTCGTGCAGGCGCTCAACAACTTGCTGAACAACGCGTCGAAGTTCAGCCCGGCCGGATCGACGATCACGCTCGAAGCCGGAGCGCGCGGCGGCACGGCGCTGTTGCGCGTCATCGATCAGGGACGCGGCATTTCCGCCGATGCGCTCGGCGCCGTGTTCGATTTGTTCGTGCAGGAACATCCGCCGGGCGCGCATGCGGACGAAGGCGGCCTGGGCATCGGGCTGACGCTCGTGCGGGCGATCGCGGAACTGCATGGCGGCCACGTCGAGGCGCAGAGCGATGGGCCGGGCAAGGGCAGCGTCTTCAGCCTGTGGCTGCCGCTCGCCCAGGCGGCGGCGCACGAGCCGCCGAAACTGGCCGCGCCTGAACCGTCGGCGAATCGGCAACTCGAGGTGCTCGTCGTCGACGACAATCGCGATTCCGCCGACAGCATGACGCTCGTCGTCGACATGCTCGGCCATTCCGCGCGCGCGGCCTACGACGGAGAAGAGGCGATGCGCCGCTTCGACGAGCGGCGGCCCGACGTGGTGCTGCTCGACCTGTCGATGCCTGGCGTGACCGGCTTCGACGTGATTCGCGGCATTCGCGAGCGGGCGGGCGGAGGCGGCGCGCACGTCATCGTCGCCGCAATGACCGGCCTCGGCTCGGACGAGGACATGGCCCGCACGCGCGCAGCCGGCTTCGACGCGCATCTGATCAAGCCGGTGGACCTCAACGAAGTCGAAGCGGTGCTCGCGCTCGCGGCGCGGTGAGCGCGCCTACCGCGCGTCCATCTCCGCGCGTTCCACGTTCACGCTGCCGCGCTGCCTGAAACGCTCGATGGCGGCGTCATCGGCGAAGGAATCGGTGATGAGCGTCCACTCCCGTTCGAGCGGCGTCCAGTGCTGCTGGCTCGCGCGCTCCAGTTTGTCCGACGTCACGAGGACGAACACGCTCGCCGCCTGCGCGACGATGCACTCCTTCAGAAACGCCTGCTCCGCCGTGGCTTCGCACAGCCCGCGTCCGGCGACGACGCCATCCGCTCCGAGAAACGCCTTGTCGAAAGTGAGCCGCGATAGCGCGACCTGAGCAATCGGCCCGAGCGTGCTCATGCTCGAAGGCCGCACATCCCCGCCGATGAGCGTCACCCGCACGTCCGCCGAGGCCAGCGCGCCGACCGCCAGCAGATTGTTCGTGATGACCTGAATGTCCTTGCGCCCCGCGAGGCAACGGGCGAGCGCGGCGGTCGTGGTGCCGCCATCGAGAAACAGCGTGTCGCCGTCCTGCACGTGCCGCGCCGCCGCCCGCGCAATGGCTTCCTTCTGCTCGCGAAAGCTCTCGCGCCGCGTATCGAGCGATTCCTCCGGCTCGTGCACGCCGACCGACGCCGCGCCGCCATAGGTCCGTACGATGCGGCGTTCGTCGGCGAGCGCGCGCAGATCGCGCCGCACCGTCGCTTCCGACATGCCGAAGTGCTCGCACAGCGCGGCGACATCGTTCATGCCGGACAGCACGGCCTGCAGCATCGCCTCGCGGCGTTTTTCGACTTTCATGCGATTCCTGTTGATGGCGTGGCGCCTCGCGGGCGGCGGGCCGCCAAGTTTATCGAATCCGGCGGCGCTTCCGGGCGCGCTCGATGCTGAGAAGGCGAGCGTGTGGTTGTGATCGTTTCGGTCATTCCATACGCCACACATTGCTCATTTCGATCAGTGTAAACGCCTATAGACCGAGAATTGCGCTCAATCCGGTCAAACATTACACTACCGACTGATCGAAACGATCATTTTATGATCGAACCGACAAAAATTTCCCTCCCGGAGACACCCATGGTTCAGATTCCCATCAAGCGCGCAGTGGAGCGCGTACCCGGCGGCATGATGATCGTTCCGCTTCTGATCGGCTCGCTGATCGCAACCTTTCTGCCGGGCATGCCGAAGTTTTTCGGCTCGTTCACGAATGCGCTTTTCACCGGCGCGCTACCGATCCTCGCAGTGTTCTATGTCTGCATGGGCGCGGGCATCGACGTGAAGGCAACGCCGTATCTGCTCAAGAAGGGCGGCGCGCTGTTCATCACGAAAGTCGGCATGGCGATCATCGCGGGCGTGGTGCTGGGCCATTTCCTCGGCGAGCAGCCGATCAGCTCGGGCATGTTCGCGGGGATCTCGACGCTGGCCGTCGTCGCAGCGATGAACGACACCAACGGCGGGCTCTACATGGCGTTGATGGGCCAGTACGGGCGCAAGGAAGATGTCGGCGCGTACACGATCATGTCACTCGAATCCGGCCCGTTCCTGACGATGGTCACGCTCGGCGTCGCCGGTCTCTCGGCGTTTCCGTGGCCGACGCTCGTCGGCAGCATCCTGCCGCTCGCCGTCGGCATGCTGCTCGGCAATCTCGACCGCGACATGCGCGATTTCCTGGGCCGCGCCGTGCCGGTGATGATTCCGTTCTTCGCGCTCGCGCTCGGCGCGGGACTCGACCTGCACAAGGTATGGCAGGCGGGCCTGCTCGGTATCGGCCTCGGCCTCGCGGTGGTCGTCTTCACCGGCATTCCGCTCTACTTCGCGGACCGGCTGACGGGCGGCACGGGCGTCGCAGGCGCGGCGGCGGCGAACACCGCAGGCAACGCGGCGGCAGTTCCGGCGCTGATCGCGGCGGCCAATCCGGTTTATGAAGAAGCCGCCAAGTCCGCGACGCTGCTGGTCGCAGCATGCGTGGTGGTGACGTCCATCATCACGCCGATCATCACGGCGTCGATTGCGAAGCGCGTCAACGCACGCAACGACGCCTGCGCCACGCTCGACTCAAGCACGAAGCGCGGAGCCGCTCGATGAGCGCGAAGTCCACGAGCATGCTGATTCTCGCCGACGACCTCTCCGGCGCCGCCGACTGCGCGATCGCGTTCGCCGCAGCGGGCCGCAAGACGGTCGTCACGCTCGACGCGCACGCGCCGGACGAAGGCGCGACGGTCATCGCCGCCGACACCGACACGCGCCGCTACGCTCCCGCCGATGCCGCCGCCCGCGTGGCCGACGCTTTGCAGGCGCTGCGCGCGCCCGGCCGCCGTCTCTACAAGAAGATCGATTCGACGCTGCGCGGCAACTGGACCGCCGAAGTCGCGGCGCTCGCCCGGCTCGCCGGTTGCGCGATCGTCGCGCCCGCGTTCCCGGCGACGGGCCGCGCGGTGCGCGACGGCGGCGTCTTCGTGCATGACGTGCCGCTCGACGCCACCGAAACGTGGCAACTGGAACACGCCGGACGCGACGCCAGCCTGAGCGCGATGCTCGAAGCAGCGGGCCTGAAGTGCGCGCACATCGGGCTCGCGAGCTTGCGCGACGCGCCGCAGACGCTCGCCACGCGGATCGCGGCGGCGGCAGCGGAAGGCATCGGCGCATTGATTGTCGATGCCGAAACGAGCGACGATCTCGCCGCGCTCGCGCGCATCACCGCATCGCTCGACACGCCGTTCTTCTGGGTGGGCTCGGGCGGCCTCGCCCGCGAACTCGCCGCGCTGCCCGATCTCTTCGATGCGCCCGCCGCATCGACGGCACGGCCCGCATCGGCGGAGGTGGCGCATGGACCGGTGCTCGCGCTGGTCGGCAGCCTGTCGTCGGTATCGGAGCGGCAATGTGCGATGCTTCGCGGCGAAGCGGGCATCGACGAGCTGATCGTGCCGCCCGCGGTGCTGCGCGACGGCGCGCGGCATCCGATGTGGGCCGCATGGGGCGACGACATCGGCTCACGGTTGCGCGGCGGGCAAGACCTGATCGTGCGGATCGGCCGTGACGACGCCTTCGATCCATCGGAAGGCGCGCATCTCTCCAACGCGCTCGCCGCGCTCGTCGCGCCGCACTTCGGCACGCTCGGCGGGCTGATCGCAACCGGCGGCGAAACCGCCCGCGCGATGCTCGCGGCGGCGAACGTCGGCAGTCTCGAACTCGTGCGCGAAATCGAAGCCGGCGTGGCCCTCGGCCGCGCCACCACGGCCAGCGCGGCGAATGGCGCGGCCATCGTCACGAAAGCCGGCGCGTTCGGCAGCGAGCACGCGCTCTACGGCGCATACCGGCATCTGCGCGGCCAGCCAGCCGTGGCCGACACCGCCGCGCTCGACAAGAACGCACGCGAAACCTCAATCTGAATAGACGACCATGACCAACTATCTCCCCGTAATCGGCATCACGATGGGCGACGCAAGCGGCGTCGGCCCGGAAATCGTCGTGAAGAGCCTCGCGCATGAAGCCGTGTACCAGCAGTGCCGCCCGCTCGTGATCGGCGATGCGCGCCGGCTCGAGCGCGCCATCGAGATCACCGGCGTGCGCGCGAGCGTGCGGCGCATCGAGGATGCATCGCAGGCGCAGTATCAGATTGGCGTGATCGACTGCATCGACCTCGAACTGATTCCCGACGACTTGCCGTTCGGCCAGCTTTCAGCCGTCGCCGGCGATGCGGCCTACCGCTACATCGCGCGCGCCGTCGAGCTTGCGCAGGCCAACCAGATCGACGCGATCTGCACCGCGCCGCTCAACAAGGAAGCGCTGCACGCGGGCGGCCACAAGTTCCCCGGCCACACCGAAATGCTCGCGCATCTGACGGGCGTGGACGAAGTGTCGATGATGCTCGTCGCGCCGAAGTTGCGCGTGATTCACGTGACGACGCACATCGGCATCATCGACGCGATCCGCAAGATCGAGCCGGGTCTCGTGCGCCGCACGATCGAGCGCGGCAATGCGACGCTCGCGAAGGCCGGCATCGCGAAGCCGCGCATCGGCGTGTGCGGGATCAATCCGCACGCAGGCGAAAACGGCCTGTTCGGCTACGGCGAGGAAGAAGAGAAGATCATTCCGGCGGTGAAGGCGCTGCAGGAAGAGGGACTCGACGTGACCGGCCCGCTGCCCGCCGATACGCTCTTCTACCGCGCGGGACGTGGCGACTTCGATCTCGTCGTTGCGATGTATCACGATCAGGGCCACGGGCCGGTGAAGGTGCTGGGCCTCGAAGCGGGCGTCAACGTGACGGTCGGGCTCGACGTGATCCGCACGTCGGTGGATCACGGCACCGCGTTCGATATCGCGGGCAAGGGCATCGCCGACGAAGGCAGCATGCTCGAGGCGCTGCGGCAAGGCGCGGAACTGGCGACGCGGCGCGGTTGAGGCGCGTCTCGCGGGCGTGATCCGGCGCGATTTGGAACGCGTTGCAAATCGGCGCGACAATGCGGCATCTTCCACCGCCCACGCGATCCCGACCATGCCCGACTCTTTTGAGACACTGACGCATCTGTGGCAACTCGCCGGCCTTCCCGGCGACGCGCTTTCCTTCGCCGAACTGGCGGGCCACGACCCGGTGTTTCCGTCGACGTTCGCGGTCGGCACGGCGGCGCAATCGACGATCGCCGCCGCCGCGCTCGCCGCCTGCGAACTCGCGCACGCACGCGGCGCGGCGCGTCAGAACGTGTCCGTCGACATGACGCACGCGGCGGTCGAATGCACCGGCCACTTCACGCTCGATGGCCAGGCGCCCGAAACCTGGGGCCCGTTCTCGGGCCTTTATCGTTGCGCCGACGGCTACGTGCGCATTCACGCAAACTTTGCTCATCATCAGGACGGCGCGCTGCGCGTGCTCGGCCTCGATCCCGCCACGGCCAAACGCGATGACGCGGAGCGCGCGCTGCTCGGCTGGCGCGCCATCGATTTCGAGGACGCCTGCGCGCAACGCGGGCTCGTCGTCACGATGCTGCGCAGCTTCGACGAATGGGACGCCACGCCGCAAGGACGCGCCATCGCCGCGCAACCGCTGATGACGCTCACCCGCATCGGCGATGCGCCGCCGCGCGAACTGCCGCCGCTATCCGCGAACGATCGTCCGCTTGCCGGCGTGCGCGTGCTGGATTTCACGCGCATTCTCGCGGGTCCCGTCGGCGGACGCGCGCTGGCCGCGTTCGGCGCGGACGTGATGCTCGTGAACTCGCCGCATCTGCCGAACATTTCCGCCATCGCCGATACGAGCCGCGGCAAGCGCTCGGCGCATCTCGATCTGCAGAGCGACGATGACCGCGCGGCGCTCTGGCGTCTCATCGACGGCGCGCACGTGTTTTCGCAGGGGTATCGGCCAGGCGGGCTGGCGGCGTTCGGCTTCGCGCCGGAAGCGGTGGCGCAACGGCGGCCGGGCATCGTCTATGTGTCGCTGACGGCGTATGGCACGCAAGGCCCGTGGGCCGGGCGGCGCGGTTTCGATTCGCTGGTCCAGACCGCGATGGGCTTCAACGCAGCGGAAGGCGAGGCGCAAGGCGCGGGCAAGCCGCGTCCGTTGCCGATGCAGATGCTCGACATGGCGAGCGGCTTCCTGATGGCGTTCGGTGCGGCCGCCGCGCTGTGGAAGCAGCAACGGGAAGGCGGAAGCTGGCACGTGCAGGTGTCGCTGGCGCAGACGGGGCAATGGCTGCGCGGCCTCGGGCGGATCGATGGCGGTCTGCGCGCGGCCATCCCCGATTTCGCGCCTTTTCTCGAACGGCAGGCGTCGGGCTTCGGCGAGCTGGAAGCGGTACGGCCGAGCGCCCAACTGGCGCGCACGCCGGCGGGCTATGAGCGCGCTTCGGAGCCGCCGGGAACATCGGAGGCGCGGTGGTAAATCGCTTGGTCCTTACGCAGCGGAGCCGCGCTTCTTCTTCGCCTTGCTTCGGTTGAAGTCGATCGCGGCGCGAATCAGACCTCGCAGGCCGTCCGCATCGACTTCGTCGCCTTCCAGATAGTCGATCGCGCGCCGCGCATTGCCCTCCAGCCCCGCGTTGAAGAGCTTGCCGGGATCGGGAAGCATTGCGCCGTGAGCAAACGTCAGCTTGACCTTGCCCTTGTGCGCGTTGGCGACGGCGATCATCCCGTCGCAATACCACACGGGGCTGCCCATGTACTTCCATTCCTCGACGATGCCGGGATCGGCCGCGAGGATCGCCGCTCGCATGTTCGCGAACGTCGTGCCGCGCCAGTCGGCGAGTTCCGCAATCATCTGGTCGATACGTTCGGTCGCGCTCATCCTCACGCCTCCGCACGCAGATCGGCGGCTACCGGCGCATCGACTTCGACAAGCACCCGACGCGCGAGCGCGCACATCAGTTCATAGCCGATCGTTCCGGCCGATTCGGCCACTTCATCGACGCGCACCTGATCGCCCCAAAGCTGCACCGATGAACCGATGCCCGCTGCCGGACAGGGCGTGAGATCGACGGTCAACATGTCCATCGACACGCGCCCGACGAGCCGCGTCCGCACGCCATCGACGACGACCGGCGTACCGGCGGGCGCGTGTCGCGGATAACCGTCCGCATAGCCGCACGCGACGACGCCGATGCGCATCGCGCGATCCGCCGTGAACGTGCGTCCATAGCCGATGGTTTCGCCCGGCGCGAGCGACTGCACGCCGATGATGCGGCTCGACAGCGTCATCGCCGCCCGCAGCGGCAAGCCGGCGATGTGCCGCGCGCTGCCCGTCGGCGATGCGCCATAAAGGATCGTGCCGGGCCGCACCCAGTCGCGATGTGCACGCGGATGCCAGAGCACGGCCGCCGAATTGGCAAGCGAGCGCGTGCCGGGCAGGTCCCGCGTGGCGGCGTCGAATTCGTCGATTTGCCAGTCGATGCCGCCGTCGTCCGCGTTGGCGAAGTGGCTCATCAGCCCGATCTTGCCGATCTTCCCGGCCGACGCCATGCCCGACGCCCGTTGCCAGGCGCGCGTGAAAGCATCGGGCCGGAATCCGAGCCGGTTCATGCCGGAGTTCATCTTGAGCTGGATGTCGACAGGCTGGCGCGGTGTCGACGCATCGAGCAGATCGAGCTGCTCGTCACAATGCACGGTCACGGTCAGCCGATGATGGTCTGCGACTTCCACGTCGCGCGCATCGAAGATGCCTTCGAGCAGCAGGATCGGTTTGGTCCAGCCGAGTTCGCGCACGCGCACGGCTTCGTCGAGATCGAGCAGCGCGATGCCATCGGCCTCGCCGAGCGCCGGATAAATCCGCCCGATGCCATGACCGTATGCGTTCGCCTTGATCACCGCCCACACGCGCGACGACGCCGCCGTGCGCCGCACGAACGCGATGTTCTCCCGAATCGAATCGAGGTGGATGCGCGCGGAAATGGGACGGGGCATGGACGTTACTCCTTATTGGCTCGTTGTTAGTCGATCATGGGATCGTATCGAGTCAAACGGAGTGCTTGTTATTCTATTCGGTGAACTTTTTGGTGGAATCGACTGAGGTCGCGCCTACCGCGCCAGCAAACCGAACACCGCCACGCCGTTCTTCGTCCCCACATAAACCTTGCCGTTCGCGATCGTCGGCGTGATGAACTTGTTGCCCGGACCGAACTGATCACGCGCGCCGGCCTGATTACTGTCGTAGAGGGAGCGCGCGAGATCCGACGCGTCGTACGCATGCAGCGTCGCAATCGTCCCGTTTCGCGCCGCCCACACGATGCCGTTCGCCGCCCCGTTCGCCGATATGCCCGGCGTCGTGCCGGGAAAGCCGAAGGTGGTCGGCGTCTGGCTGGCGGGCGTAGCCGAGAGCCGCGCGTTCGTGATCGGGAACGCCTTGAGGTTGTCGCCGACCGCGCCGAAATACACCGTGCGATTGAAGTACGCGGGCATGCCGAACATCGCTCCGCGAATCTGCCCGACTAGTTCCTGATAGATGTGATCCCCGTTCGAATCGAACTTGCCCATCGAATCGCGGTTGACGACATAGATCACCGCGTTCTTGCCCGCACCCAGCGCGAGGCGGCGCACCGCGCCGCTGGCATCGACGAGATCGGGCAGCACGAGCGCGCCGCCGGACCCGAGGTCTTCGTCCACGTTCGACTGCTGCACTGTGTTCGACGCCTGGAAGTAATCGGTGACGGCAAGCGCCGGCGTCACGCCCAGCTTCAGAAAGCCATTGCCGAAGTTGCCGTGCAGCGGCATTTCCTGCGCGTTCAGCGTGGCGTCGAAGGTGCCGTTGCCATCGAGGAAATAGATCGACGCGCCATCCGACGCGAGTCCCGCGCCGCTCATCCAGATCGCGCCCATCTGCCCGTTCGGGGTCACGTTGAGCACGCTCGACTGCTGCAGCGTCGCGGCGTCGTAGCCGATCACCCAGCCCGTGTAAGGCATGAAATCGCAATGCGATGTCCACGCGGTGTAGACGACGCCGTTGAGCAGCAGCAGCGACGCGCGCTCCGCGTACTGTCCAGGATCGAATACCACGCGCCCGTTCTGGCTCGCCGCGCCCGTTCCCGGATACGACGCGCTGATTTCCGTGGGTCCGCCGAACAGTTCCGCGCCGGTCACGATATCGAGCGCGTGAATTCGCTGGTGATAGCGGCCCGCGCCGTCCTTCGACATGCCGACGACGTACATCGCGCCGTTCGGGCCGCGAGCGCGGTCGATGACCGGCGTCGCCGTGATGCCGATCGTCGGCGTGATCTGGCTGCAGCCGTGATCGTCGCTCGGCGTTTCGCCGTTGGCGAGCGTCGTGGTCTTCCAGAGCGTCGCGCCGGTATCCGCGTCGAATGCATAGACGCTGGCGTTTTCAGTGGCGACGTACAGCACGTTATGCGTGCCGCCCGCAATCGACACCCTGGCCAGAAAAAGCGGCTGGGCGTCGACGGGGCCATCGACCGGATAGACGGCGAGCTTGCCGAACGTCGTCGAGTTGACGCTGGCCGGCGTGAGCACTGTCTCCGCAAGCTGCTGGCCGGTGCGGCCGATATCGTTGTGGTAGGTGACGACGTCCATCGCGTTCGCGACGGCGCCGGAAGCCGCCGGCGGGCTGGATGCTCTCGGCGGCCCCGATGCGGCCGGCGGACCGGATGCACCAGCGCCCGCGTCCGATGAAGAGGACGAAGACGACGACGACGATCCGCCCCCGCTGCATCCCCCGCCGATGGCGAGCGCGATCATCACAGCGAACAGCAGCGACAGCAGGACGGTACGGCCCGAGAGCTTCGGTTTCATCTGCTATCCCCTGCTCTGACGGCACGAGCCGCTTGCGGCATCTTGCCATCGTGCGACGCCTTTGCTACGTCGCCATCAACCGTGCTAATATAGGGAAACTACCTAGGTAGTTAACCTAGTTCCACGCTTAATCAAGGAGTTGCGCCATGGGAGTGATCCTGTCTGCTTTTTCGATGTTGTCCGCCGCCGTCCGCGACGCCCTCCAAGCCCGCGCCAAGGTCAGCGCGCTGATGGCCGAGGCTTATCGCCGCGCGGGTTAATCGCCCGGCTCGCCGATTCATCGGACCGGGCGCGGCCAGCGCCCGAAGTGGACCATCGTCGCATGCGTGTTCGATAGCAGCGCGGCCTTCAGATCGCGCCGCTCGGAGAAGCGCGGCGCGTCGAACCACTGTAGAAACTCGTCGTGCCAGAAGGCCCAGGCACTCTCGTCGAAGTCGAAATCTTCGTCGATGCAGCCGTTGTCGCGCAGATACGCTCCGACCACTTGCGTCCCGTTCCAGTAAGCGACGGCCACATCGGTCAGATCGGCGGTCATGCCGCGCGGCAGGTCGCGCAGCAGCATGGCGAGATGCGCCTTGAACGATGCGAAGTCGGTCGGTCTCATCGCGTGTTCCGCCCCAAAAAGTGCGTTGTAAGACGATGCGGCGCGCGGCCTGTCCACGGCACGATCAGCCGAATGCGCCCTTGTTCAAGTCTTTCTCGAACATGGCCACCCAGGCGGTGCCGTGTCCGACGCGATACTCGCGCTCTTTGAGCGTCGAGCGCCGCACGATCGTGACGTGTCCCTGCAAAGGATAAACATCGTCGACGACTTCGGATTCCCCCGCTTCCTGCACGAGAAAATCGCCCGCGTCGATACGATGCCGCGCAAGAATGGCCAGAAAGTCCGCTTTTTCGTCCGGTGCGATCACTGACATGGCGGCCTCCACGATCGATTGCTGCTGCATTCAAGGTAGCACACGCAAGACCGAACGGCGATGCCTATTCGCCGCACGCAAATTGCTTGCAGTCGCCCCGTGATTTAACCGGAGGCACTCGCCGATGACCCACGCAACCGTTCGCCGCGCGCTGTGTTGCGCGGCGCTTGCCGCGTGCGCGCACGTTCATGCAGAGGACCGCGCTTGCGGCGTGCTGCAAGGCGCGTCCGGGGATGTGCTTTCGTTGCGGGAAGGTGAACGCGCCGATCTAATGCGGGGCGGCAAGGCCGTGCATGGCGCGCTGCATGTGTACGCCGACGGCGCGGTGTATCGCGTGTACTGGCAGCCGGACGGGAGCGCCGAGCAGTACGTGCTCGCGAATGCGGGAGAGAACAGCGTGCGGCTGGTGTCGACGCCGCCGCGCGGATCGAAAGTGGACGCGGGACCGGGCACGCTGCCGCCGCAGCAAGTGCTCTCGTGTCCCGCGTTGTAACGCCGATTACTTCGCCAGCACCTTGCCGATAGCATCGGCGACCGTCTGCACATTGCTGTCGTTCAGGCCCGCCACGCACATGCGGCCGGAGCGCAGGATATAGACGCCGAATTCCTCTTTCAGGCGGTCGGCCTGCTCCGCCACGAGGCCCGTGTACGTGAACATGCCGCGCTGCTTCAGATAACGCGTGAGCATTTCGCCGCGCACGTGGTCTTTGAGGCCATCGTGAATTGCGCGACGCATCCGCGCGATGCGCTCGCACATCGCCGCCAGCTCTTCGCGCCACGATTGCGCGAGTTCGGGCGTCGTCAGCACCTTCGTGACGATCTTCGCGCCATGCGTCGGCGGGTTGCTGTAGTTCGCGCGCACGGCGCTCGTCAACTGGCCGAGCACGCGGTCGGCTTCGGCGGCATCGTCGCAAATGACATGCAGGCCGCCGCAACGCTCGCCGTACAGCGAGAAGTTCTTCGAGAACGAATTGGCGATGAACGCCGGCACCCCGCGGCGCGCCAGCTCGCGCACGGCGAAGGCGTCGTCGTCGAGGCCGGAGCCGAATCCCTGATACGCCATGTCGACGAACGGCAGCAGGTCGCGCCGCTTCAGCACGTCGATGACCTTCACCCACTGCGCTTCGTCGAGATCGACGCCCGTCGGGTTGTGACAGCACGCATGCAGCAGCACGACGCTCTTCGCTGGCAACGCATCGATGGCTTCCAGCATCGCATCGAAACGCAGGCCGCCAGTGGCTTCGTCGTAGTACGGATACGTGTTCACTTCGAAACCCGCGCGCTCGAAGATAAAGCGATGGTTCTCCCACGTCGGATCGCTCACCCACAGTTTCGACGCCGGAAAGTAACGCTTGATGAAGTCTGCGCCCACTTTCAGCGCGCCCGAGCCGCCGAGCGTCTGCACGCTCGCAATGCGGCCATCGGCGCGCGCCGGGCATTCCGGGCCGAACACGAGCGCCTGCACGGCATCGCGGTAATGCGCGAAACCGGCCATCGGCAGATACGGCTTCGGGCCGAGGTCCTTCAGGATCGAGAGTTCGGCTTCGCGCACGGCCTGCATCACGGGGAGGCGGCCGGCGTCGTCGAAATAGATGCCGATGCTCAGGTTGACCTTGTTGGTGCGCGGGTCCTTCTGGAAGTTTTCGTTCAGCGAGAGAATCGGGTCGCCGGGGTAGGCATCGATATGTTCGAACATGGTGTCGGGAGCGGAAGCGAAAGGAAGGATCAGCGGGATGTCACGCGGCGCGTTGCGCCCGCGTCATCGCCGCGACTTTTGAGATAGTAGCCGATTCCCAGAACCGCGAGCCAGATGGGGATCAGGTAGACGGACAGCCGCAGGCCGGGCGTTTCGAACATCACCCAGACGATGCCCGCGACGAACGCAAGGCACAGATAGTTGGTGAGCGGAAAGCCGATGCTTCGGAACGACGTGGTCACGCCGCGCTCCTGCTTCTCGCGGCGGAACTTGAGGTGAATGATGCTGATCATCGCCCAGTTGATGACGAGCGCCGATACCGCGAGCCCCATCAGCAGTCCGAACGCGCGGCCCGGAATGAAGTAATTGATCAGCACGCATGCCGCCGTGACGATGGCCGAGACGCACAGCGCCGCGATGGGAATGCCGCGCCTGTTCACGCCGCAAAGTGCGCGCGGCGCATTGCCCTGTTGCGCGAGGCCGTACAGCATGCGGCTATTCGCATAGACGCCGCTGTTGTAGACCGACAGCGCGGCGGTCAGCACGATCACGTTCAGCACGTTGGCCACCAGCGTGCTGTTCATCTCGCGGAAGATCAGCACGAAGGGGCTGCCGCCCGTCGCTACCTTGTCCCACGGATACAGCGAAAGCAGCACGCCGAGCGCACCGATATAGAAAATGAGGATGCGGTAGATGACCTGATTCGTCGCGCGCGGAATGCTGTGCGACGGGTCTTCGGCTTCCGCCGCCGTGATGCCGACGAGCTCCAGCCCGCCGAACGAGAACATGATGACGGCCATCGACATGACGAGGCCGCTCACGCCGTGCGGAAAAAATCCGCCGAGCTTCCACAGGTTCGTGACGCTCGCTTGCGGCCCCGCGTGACCCGAAAACAGGAGATAGCCGCCGAACAGGATCATGCCGACGATCGCGGCGACCTTGACGATGGCGAACCAGAATTCCAGTTCTCCGTATGACTTCACGCTCGTCAGGTTGATCGCATTGACGATGACGAAGCACGCCAGCGCCGATATCCACGTCGGCAATCCCGGCCACCAGTACTGCATGTAGATGCCGACGGCGGACAGCTCCGCCATGCTGACGAGAATATAGATGGCCCAGTAGTTCCACCCGGAGATGAAGCCCGCCGCGCGGCCCCAGTACTTGTCGGCGAAATGGCTGAAGGAGCCTGCGACCGGTTCGTCGACGACCATCTCGCCGAGTTGCCGCATGATGAAGAACGCCATCACCCCGGCGATCGCATAGCCGAGCAGCACGGACGGACCGGCGAGCTTGATCGTTTCCGCCACGCCGAGAAAAAGCCCGGTGCCGATTGCGCCGCCGAGCGCAATCAGCTGGATGTGACGGCTCTTGAGTCCGCGCCTGAGTGCTTTGGGCGAAGTCGCCGTCGCGCCGGTATTGCCTGAAACCATGTGATGCCCGCCTCTCCTGCCGGGTCCGCGCGTCGCCGCGACGCCCGCCGCCGCACCGTCATAAAAACGCACGAAGTGTTGTTTTTATGCGAGGACAGACTTCCGCCGCACGCATTACGACCGCTTCGCTTCCCGTTCCGCCCGGACCAAAGTACGCGATTTTACCGCTCCCCCGCCCGCAAAGCCTTGTCTAGCGGACTTGCGGGACGTTTGTTCGTGCCGGCTGGCGCGCCCGAGCCCTCGAAGAAGGAGAACTGAGGCCGGAATTGGGGCTTTTTCGGAGGATTGAGTTCGCGGCCCCGCGCGCAGAATTCATTCATCCACTTAACGGGGAAGCGCCATGTTCCAGACGATGCAAAAAAACGCCGCGCCGCATCACATCGCGAATCCGAATGCTTACGCGCACATCGACGCGCCGGCAACGGAAGCCGAACTGCTCGCGCAGCTTCAGGTCGCGTCGGACAACGTGCTGCGCCTCGCGGGTGCACTGCACGCGAATGCGAACGCAGACGCCGATTCCCTCGCCGAGCAGCACGAGATCGCGCAACGGCTGATCGGCCGGTTGCTCGCCATGCCCGCATCGCAACGCTGATTCACCGCTCACCGCACCAAACTGGAATAACGAAAATGAACTACTTGACCATCATCGCGATTGTCTGGACGGTGTGCGCGCTCTTCGCGGTTCTGTTCATCCGTGGTGCGACGGCGCAAGAGCGGAAGCCGGCGCGCGTTGCGCAGCGCCGCGAACTCGGCAATGCGTCGAATGGCGGAAACGCGGTCAAGACCGCCAGCCGCGCTTCCTGAAACACGCGCCCGGCGCGCGCGATGCATCACTGAATAGCCGATGCCGCCGCGCGCAATCCGAGCAGATAGCTGTCCACGCCGAAGCCGCAGATTTGCCCCTTCACCACTTCGGCGAACACCGAGTGGTGGCGGAACGGCTCTCGCGCATGAACGTTCGACATGTGCACTTCGACGATGGGCACGGTCAGAATGGCGAGCGCGTCCCGAATGGCGATGCTGTAATGCGTCCACGCGCCCGCGTTGATGATGACGGCATCGACCTTGTCGGCGAACGCCTGATGGATGCGCGCGCACATCTCGCCTTCGATGTTCGTCTGATAACACTCCACTTCCACGCCCAGTTCCTTGCCGAGCGCGCTCAGTTGCTCGTCGATCTGCGCGAGCGTCGCCGTGCCGTACTGCTTCGGATCGCGCTTGCCGAACATGTTGAGGTTGACGCCGTGCAGCGTCAGGATCTTTGCCATGGTGTGTCCTCGAATGTGGATGCTGCAGGCTGGTAACGGGCAGATTCTGCAGTCCGTGACGCGCGATGACAATAGGCGCGCCTCGCGATTCGCCGTTAACTCGACTGGGCCTGCAGCGCGGCGTGCAGCATGTCGCGAAGCTCGATCAGGTCGCCACGCAGCAAGGCGGTGAACGTATCGACGTCTTCGACCCACTGCCCCGATTCCCGCAGCACGGTGCGCAGCTCGTCGCACTGGTCGTACAGCATCGACGGACCCAGCACCGTCAAACCGCCCGCCAGCTTGTGCGCCCAGCTGCGCATTTGCTGCACGTCCTTCCGGCGGCTGATGCGGTCCAGCGCGACGATATCCTCATCGAGTTGCGCGACGAGATCGCGCATGTATGCCGCGGGAATCGTCGGAAAGCGCGGCGGCAGGTCGTCGTCTCCAACGTCATCGCACCGGGGCGTGTCCGGCTGGCCGGGATCGTCTGCGCGAGCCGTCTGCAGCACGCCCGCAAGCACGGAAAGGGGAAGCGGCTTCGTCAGGTAATCGGTGAAGCCGCGTGCGCGGCCTGCTTCGACATCCTGCGTGCTCGCGCTCGCGCTGACCGCATAGACGCGCATCGCCGGGTCGAGCGCACGCGCCGCGACGAGAAGTTCGGCGCCCGACATCTTCGGCATGTCCATGTCAGTGAGCACGAGGTCCACGCGGTTCTTGCGCAGCAGATCGAGCGCTTCTTCGCCATCGGCCGCCTCGAGCACGGTTGCGCCGAGCGTCAGCAACTGATCGCGCAACAACCCGCGATTGAGCCGGTTGTCTTCCGCGATGACGACCGTCGGTCCCGCCGTGCGCGCTCGCGGCAGCGCGGTCGCAGTGCCCGCGCCCGGCAGGGCGACGCCGCGCTCGCGTTCACGGATGATGCCAACTGCGTCCCTGAATCCCTTCACGCTGAAGATGCTTACTTCGAGCACGCCATTCTCCCGCTGCACCGGAACGAGCGGCCCGTTCTGCGTCATGCGGATCATGCGCGCGGGGTCGTTCCAGGCCGACTGGATCTCCTCTTCGGAAAACTCGTCGGTGGCGATCAGATAGTCGCAACCGTCCGTCGACGCAGCGCCAGGCCGCTGCATGAACGTGAGCGAACTGCGATCCGGGTCGTATAGATTCCCGAACCATTCACGATACTCGCTTGCGCGGCACAGGATCGCCGGGTGGCCGCCCAGCAGAGTTGCATCGCTGCCGGCGTTCGCCGAAACATCGACGGCAAGCGGCAGCGACACCCGGATGCGCGTGCCGACGCCTTCGGTGCTGTCCAGGTCGATGCGGCCTTTCATCAACTGGCTGAGGCGCACGCAGATGGACAGCCCGAGGCCCGTGCCACGCGCCTGCGTAAGGCGATGGGCATCTCCCTGCATGAACGGCTGAAAGAGCTTCTCGCGCTGCGACTCAGGAATGCCGATGCCCGAATCGGCGACGCTCAGTTCCAGCGCGCTGTCGGCCCAGCGCGCCCGAACGACAACCTTGCCCGAATGCGTGAACTTGAGCGCGTTGCCGAGCAGGTTGTTGAGAATCTGCGAGACGCGGATCGGGTCGAACAGCAGCTTCGCGGGACACGAGCGGTCGATCACGACATAGAGCCGCAAGCCCTGCCGGTTCGCAAGCGGCGCATGGGCGATGATCACGCGCACGAGCAGGTCGCGTATCGAGCCCCATTCCTCGGCGAGCCGCATTTCACCGATGTCCATCTTCGAGAAATCGAGTACATCGTTCACCACTTGCAGCAGCGCGCTCGCCGAGGCCTGCATCGCGTGGACGCGCGCTTCCTGCTCGGCGGCGAGCGGCCCGAGCGCGACGAGTTCCAGATTGCCGACGAGCGACGACAGCGGCGTGCGGATCTCGTGGCTCATCGATGCAAAAAAGCTCAGCCTTGCCTTCCCGGCGGCATCGCTCGTTTCCTTGGCCGCGCGCAGCAGTCGTTCGGCTTCGTGATGCTCGCTGATGTCGGCGATCGCGCAGAAGAGCACGTCGGTCTTGTTCACCACCGCCGACGCATACGAAATCTTGAGATGCACCGTGGCGGCGTCCGGCTTCTCGAGCGAGTACTGAAGCTGCCGGATCATCGCTTCCTGGCCTTCCTGCGCCGGCGCAATGCCGTTCGCCTGCAGCGCCTGACACAGCCCAGCGGGCAGCCGCAAGGAGGCGTCGGTCAGATCGAGCACCGAGCGCGCGACCTGATTCGCGGCAATAACGGCGAAATCGCTGCGCATCGCAATGCATAGACCGACTGGCGTCGCGTGCACGAGCAGGTGATTGAGAATCTCGCCTTCGACCGCGCGGCACGCCTGCTCGTAGGTGCGCGTGAGAAAGCGGTAATTCCAGTATCGGTACATCGCGACCAGCATTGCAATGAGCGCAGCGGTCACGAGCGCGATCACGATGGCCGGTTCCTTCTGCGACGCGAGACGCTTTCCGAGCGGCAGCGCAGCGACGATATAGCCGATGCCGAGGGCGAGCGGTTCCAGCCGTATGCCCCATCCGCGGCCGGGCAGCCAGTGGAACGTGCCGGTCTGCTTATCCGACAGATGCGCGTTGGCGTAGCGCGTGTGCTCGGTGTCGTCGCCGCCGAGAATGCGGCCATCCGCATCGAAGACGGCTATCTGCGATTCGAGCGTGCGCGAAGTCACGTGGCGCAATGCGGTATCCGGTGCAAGCGTCGTGAATACGAGACCGAGCGGCTGTTCGTTTCGAGCGACGACCATGAACAGCACGACCATCGGCTTCCGAAAACCCAGCGAAGGCGGCGCGATGAACCACATGACGCGCCGCGCACGCGCCGCTTCGAGCGGCGCAATCCTGTGCGTGTTCATGTAGATCATCGCAAACGATACGAGTGCAGAAAGCCTCTGGGCAGGAGCGACCTTATTGTCGGTCTTGTCGAAGAACCCGAAACCGTGCGAAGCGGTGCCGTCGTACGACACATATTGCAGTATCGGCGGCGTGCTTTCTTCCGGGATGAGTCGGCGCGCCGCATCGCAAGCGGTGGCCAGCGCCGGGTCTTCGCGATCGGGAGGGTAGGCCTGGCATCGAGGCTTGTTAGCCAGCTCGGGTGCGTCCGAGCTCGACGCGACCGCGCCCACGTTCAGCAGCAGGCTGCCCGGCGTGAGCATGTTGTAGCGGCTGAACACCGAGACGTTGACGCCGCGCATGGCGGTCTGCACCGCATACTGGTCGGCCTTCAGTCCCGCGCTCAACACGAACACCCCGGTGACGGCGGCGCCGCATAGCGCGGCGAAGATCAGGAGACCTACGGCTATCGCAAAGATGCGCCGCTCCCGCTTGAGGTTGTTTTCCAGCATCCGCAGCATCTGCAGAGGGGAGTTCTGCGATGCGGCGAAGAAACGCTCCATCAGGCCAGTCCCGTTCTAGTAGCGTACTTGACAAGGTCTACGTGGTTCTCCACGTGGAGCTTGCGCATGGCGGAGCGCTTCTGAGTCGCGACCGTCGGCACCGACCGGTTGAGGGTACGCGCAATCTCCGTCACGGAAAGCCCTTGCGCGAAGAGGCGCACGACTTCGAGTTCACGCGGCGACAGCGGCTGTGCGCGTGCAAGATCCTTCATCGTCGATCCCTCGCGGGCAAGGCGATTCTGGATCTTCGGCGAGATGATGGTTTCCTTCGTGGCGAGCGCACGCACGCTGATCTGCGCGAGCTCGCTCGCCGGCTCTTCCTTGCTGACGATAGCGGCGACGCCGAGCTTGCAGAGTTCGTGGAACATGTCGCCGCTCGTCGTCATCGTGAGGATGACGACCGGAATGTCAGGATAGGAACGGCGCAGCTTGCTCACGAGACGCAGTCCATCGAGTTCGACTTCCGCATCGCCCTGCATCACGAGGTCGGTGATGATGAGATCGGCAGGCTGCTTTTCGAGCACGCGGATCAGTTCCGCGCCGGAGTTCACCGTCGCCGCGATCTGATAGCCGGGCAGCTTCGCGAACTGATCGGACACGGCCATGAGAACGATGGGATGGTCATCCGCCAGCACGATCCCAACCGTGCGCATCTGCTCATTCATGAATACACCGTCGCTGACGCATTGGATGTCCATGTCGAAAGATGAAACAGACGCGCTGCCTTTCGCGAAAGAAGCAATAGACGAACAGGCCGGTTCATCAGGACGCCCTCCGCACGAGTATGCACATCCAGGATTCATTCTAGGATAGCCCGCACAGCATTGAAAGACTCGCGGACACGCTCTAAGACACGTCATCGTGGCCCCTGCATCATGGACTCTTTTCATTCCGGTGTTCACATTAAGCTCTACAGGTACGCCTGCGGAAGTGCCGGCGGCAGTCGCCGTCACGGCAAAGGCTTCATCGAATCCGCATGCCTTTGCGTGAAGCATCGTTGTTCGCCTCTTCGCTGCCGCGATGCGGCTTCGGCTGTCCGAACTCGTCGAGCGGCATGGACATGATGCGACGAGCCTTGTCCGTTCCTGACCGCTTGCTCTGCGCGAACAGCACACACGTGATCACGACCATGCAGGCGACGAACCCGATCGCGATCGACTTGACCGGCAAGGAGCGCCACTTGTCGAAGGCGAAGGCCGCAAGGATGATGAAGGATACGGCGAAGAACACCGGCACGAGCACCAGGGAAGCGATGCCTGCAGCGTCGGAGACTTTCTGAGCAATTCGGCGGACCGAATGGATTACGGACATACTGGGCACCCGGCAAGGAACGCAACAGGCGCCATTGGGACGCCTCTCTGCGGAGGAGGAATGCAATCTGTCTGGTATCGAAGCCTTCGCCGCTACATCGAGCGCGATCTTGAGTTGTCTTGCATTGATCCATTGGCTTCTCATGCGTGACTGTAATCAACACCTTGTGACAAACATATCGAAGAATGTCGAGATGGTTCGATAAACACGATAGACGTCCTTCAACTGGCCGACGCCACGCAAAAAAAAGCCGCCTTGACGGCGGCAAATGGGTCGAACGGTGAAATGCAGACTGCGCCTCGTAGCACGTTGGTCGCGAAGCAGCGCATGAAGCATTCAACGCGGGTGGATCATCGCATCAGATGCAGGTCCGGAATATAGTAGGAATTCGAAACAATTGCGGGCGACTCGCGATCGACATCAGGCCGCGACTGCGCACGGTGACTTGTTCATCACCGACTGCCGCATATGTCCGCTGATGCGCGCGACGACCTCCGACCAGTCGCAGCCGAAACGCCGGCGGAACAGGCGCATCGTCGGATACCACGGGCTGTCATCGCGTGTGTAGTGCCAGCGCCAGTCGCCATAGGCGGGCAGCATCAGCCAGACGGGCTTGCCCATCGCACCGGCCACATGGGCGACGGATGTATCCACCGTCAACACCACGTCCAGTGCTTCGATCGCGCTTGCGGTCTGCGCCATCGTGTTGAGGGCCGGGCCAATGTCGTGGAAGTTGCGATAGAGCTTTCCATAGCGCGCGGCTTCGTCGGCGCCCGCGCCTTTTTGCAGGCTGAAGAACTCGACATCCGCGAGCTTGATGAGATCGTCCAGCACGGCAAGCGACGGCAGCGAGCGATGGCTGTCGTTCTCGTGAGTCGGATTGCCCTTGAACACGAGCCCCACTTTCAGCTTGTGTGAATCGACGGCGGGCAGCCTCGGGTCGACGCCCTGCGGCGCGCGCAGATACGGAACAGTCTGCGGCATGGCTTCGAGATGCAGGGGCATGTGCGCCGGGATCGCATGCGGGAACACCCAGTAATCGACGGCCGGCATCGACGAGACATCGTTCACGTCGACGACGACATCGGCCGTGCCCGACGCCTCGTACAACTCGACGAGCGGCGCCTGACACACGACGACGACACGCTTCGCACCGCATCGCTCGCGAAACGTCTTCGCGAAACGGAGAAAGAAGATTTCGTCGCCAAGACCGAACTCGCTCCAGATGGCGATGGACTTGCCTGCAAGCGATTCTCCATTCCACTGCGGCACGTCACGCGGCGGCTCGGCGGTGGTGCGACGCTTCCAGCCCAACGGAGCCATGACGGATTCACGCAGGCTGAAGCCTTCCTGCAGATTGCCACGGCTGATCGCGTGCAACGCCTGATATAGACGCGGCATATGCTCGCCGGGCAGACGCTCGACGCATTGCTTCCAGAGCGCATCCGCTGCTTCGGGTGCGTCCCAGCGCAGCGCTTCGAGCATCGCGCGATGGTATGCCTCGAAGCGATACGGATACAGCCGCACGGCTGCCCGACCGGCCGCGATGCCTTCCTCGCGGCTCCGCGCCCGCCCGATGGCGGCGATCATGTCCCCCGCCGTCGGCACCGGGCGCTTACGCAGCACGATCTCGATCACGCATTCGGCAACGCCATTGGCGGTCTGATCGGCTTCGGGACGGCCAGCATCGTAACCGTCGCGCACGAGCGCGATGCGTTCGCAGTCCGCCACCGGCGACATCGCCTGCACGAGCTCCACCACGTTGACCGACTTCGGCAGCCTGCCGAGCGCCTTGCAGACAGTGAAGCTCGCCTTGTGCGCGGCGTTGAAGCGGTTAGGCCATACGCCCTTGCCGTAAAGGTCTTCATCGGGCAAGGTAACGACAGCGTAACCGCCCGGCTTCAGCACATCCAGCCAGCGCGCGAGGGCCTTGTGCGGATTGTCCTGCTCCGCGAGCAGATGACTCGAATGCACGAAGTCGAGCGATGCATCGGCGACGCCATTGAGTGTTGTCGCATTGCCTTGCGCGGGCGTCCACGACGCGACCTTGCCCATTCGCGGGAAAGCTCCTGCATGCGCCGAGAGGGCGTCGTCGGCAGAGCCGATGTCGAGGCCATCGCCGACCAGGTAATGTTGTGCGAAGGCTGAATCGCGCGAACGGCGCAGAACGGCTTTACTGGTTTCTTTCATGTTCGTCTCACTTCACTGCCGGTGCCGGCGTTGGGTCCTGCAAGTGCCCGTGAAGGGCCGAAGAATCAGTGACTCCAGGTCACGGAGAGCCAATATTGCGTCGGTCTCTTGCCGGGTTCGACCCACGAACTCTCCGAGAACCGATAGGGCTTCGAAACTGAAGCCGACACGGTCGCACCGATCGGCGTCAGCCAGTCGACACTCGCGCCGTATCCCGCGAGCACGCGGTTGTTCGTCACGCCCGGCACGCCTGGATAGCTCTTCTCCCAGCCATCCCACGGCGAATGATTCACGCGTCCGTAAGCAAAGTCGTTGAAGACGCCGAACTGCAACTGATGACCGGCCGCAACCGGAACGCGCTGATACAGGCCCGCACTGGCCACCACGCCTTCGTCCGCGGAACCTTCGTCGGCGCGATACGCGCGCACGGCGTCAGGGCCGCCGAGGCCGAGCTTCTCGCTCGCGTCGAGGTTGCGGCTTGCCAGTTGCGTGCTGATGCGCCCCGACAAAAACGTGTTGCCGCTCTTCGACAGCGCATACGTGCCGAAGCCGGTGCCCGCGATCTTCGCGTAGTTGCCCGCGTGATGCACGACCGATTCGAACGGATCGTCGTTGCGCTGATGCCCGAGCGTCAGCGCGATCTGTCCCGTCGCGAGGTTCGTGCGCAGCGCACGGGCGCGATCGCCGTTATCGGCGGTCAGCGAAAGCTGGATCGAGTCGAGCTTGCTGTGCGTGACGGAGCTGTATTCCTGCATGTCCGTCGATGTCTGGCTATGCAGCACCGATGCGCCGCCCCACACGTTCGCATCGAGTCCTCGCGCGAACGGATATTGCACGCCGAGCTGGCCTGTCGTTGCGACGCCCTTCACCGGTGTGCCCGCATTGATGAAGTATTGCTGACGCGTGACGCCGCCCGTCATGCGCAGGCCGTCGTCGAAGATGGGCGCGCTGCCGGTGAGCGAACCAGTCCACATCTTCTTGTTGGTGCTGGTGAGCGTGAACGCGTAGGCATCGCCCTGTCCGAACAGGTTGTTCGCCGATGCCGTCACGCCTGCGCGATACGAGCCCGTCGATTCGACGCCCTTGTTATCGAACACCAGATCCGCCGACACCGGCTTGCCGTTCTGCGCGATTTTGAACACGACATCGACATCGCCTACGCCCGCGCCGGGGGAGAAGCTCGGTGCGCCATCGATTGCAACGCCGGGGATGTCCTGCAACAGTTGCGTCGCGCGTTCGAGACGCGACGTGCGCAACAGGCACGCGTTATTGATCGTGTCGCCGCCGCAAAGCGCGTGCGAGATAAGGCGCTCCAGGCGTGCATCCTTCACGCGCGACTTGTTCTTGACGATGATGTTGCGGATGCGTCCCGGAAACACGGTGAATTGCATCTTGCCGCCCTTCTGCGCGGCCTGCCAGTCTTCCTGCGTCATGAGCACCTGACCGAGCGGAAAGCCGCCCTGACGCAACGCGACGGTCAGCAGTTGCGACCAGTGATCGACTTCCGCGAGCGTCGCCGGAGCGTCGCCGAGTTTCTTGATGTCGGCTTCGAGCAGTTGCTTTACGAGCAACGCGTCGGCGCCTTCAGCCGGTACGACCTTTACATCGACCGCATGCACATCGACGGCCGAAGCCTGCCTGTCCGTCGTGGCGACAGGCGCCTCGACGACGGGTTTTGCAGCGGCAGGCTCGGCTGCCGCCGCGCGTTCCGCACTTGCCACACCTGCCAGCAGGACGGACCCGACGCACACCATGCGGCGGGCCGCCATCGCTATTTCGCTCATCTTCAACATTGCACGTATCCTTGCATTCAACCAGACGTTGGAACGTTCGCGCCTGGTTCATCGACTCTTGTCTGCGCATCGTTCTCAAATAGAAGGTTAGGGATTCGCTTGCTTCATTCGAATAGAACAAGTTCTAAAGTGCCGCGGCACAGCGGGGAAACGCAGTGTTTCGGCATGCGATGCACGCGCAAGGCGGCCCTTGAATAAAAAAAGCCCGGCACGTAGCCGGGCTTGGTCCACCAGAAGGCAGTCGGTTCAACGAACGTGCTTATGCGGTCTCGGTGGCGCGTTCCACTTTTTTCGCTCCACGGGCACGCGGCTTTGCACTGGGCAGTTGCTCCTTCCACAGCGCTTCCATGCGCTCGCCGAGAATCTCCGGACGGCCCGCGAAGATCAGCTTTTCGATGGCCTGCGGACCGGCGAGCTTCGCCGACAGTTCGGCGCGCTCATCGGCGTTCTCGATCAAACGCAGCGCCGATGCCTTGTACTCTTCGTTCGTCTTCGCGATCATCCAGTCGGGGAAACCGAGACGACGGAACATGCCTTCGTCGATATGCTCGTGCACTTCGCGCCCGGTCTTGCACACGCCGACGAGACCCGCCCACACCGTATCGACGATGCCGTTCGTATTGCCGAACGGGAACGGATTCAGGAACAGGTCGCAGCCAGCGATCACCGTCATGTAACTGCCGTAGTTCTGATGCTTGTGCACGGTGGCCTTATCGCCCATCAGGCGGCGCACCAGGTTGCGCACTTGCGGATAAATCAGGCCGTTGGCCTGGCCCGGAAATGCACCGGCACCTTCGATTCCCGCGCAATTTCGGCGCACGTGTTGAGGAAGCCCGGGTTCTGCTTGATCGTCGTGCCGGCGACCGCGATCTTCACCACGCCATCTGACGGCTGCTTCTCGGGAAGCTGGAGTTCGAGCAACGCGGCCGGCGCGCGGTATGGCATGCCGTCCTTCGGCAGCTTGAGCAGCTTCTCGCTGAAGCATGCTTCGTCGCCCACGTAGTCTTCTTCGACGACGACATAGTCCATCGCATGACCGTGCGTGGTGGCAGGATGGCCAAGCGCCATCATCTGCAGCGGCGCGACCCGCAGGCAGGCCAGCACCATCGTGATCGGGAACATGCCGACGCTCGGCATGTACATCATCTGCGCGTTGATCGCTTCGCTGGTCTGACGCACGTGCTTCGCGACTTCCCACAGATTGCCGCCTTGCAGCGGAATGAACTCGTGGAACACGGCCTTGCCCGCATCGTCGACGCGGCCGTCATAGCCCATGCCGACGAGGTGGAACTTGTCGCGCATCGCGACCATCGTCTGCGAGTGCGTGCGGTAGATCGAGTGATTCTTCGAGAACCATTCGAGCACGACGAGCACGACCGGCTTCTCGCCCTTCTTCGCCGGCTGCGCCTTGCGCTCGACGTCGTGGATGTCGAGGCTCTTCAGCTTGCGGCGAACCAGCGCATTGATCGGCTTCTTGATGTCGTGCTTGCCGGAATAGTCGGCATAGCTCGAGTGCATGTACATGTCGTGGAAGACGCCCATCGGCAGCACATCGAGGCTTTCGACTTCGGCGAGCCGCTCGGGCAGCCAGCGCAGCAGCATTTCGCGCTTCGAATGCGCGGAAGGCGTGGCGAGAAAGCGGGACGACATGATGGTCGTCGCCATGCTCGCGGTCATCACCTTGTCGTCACGCCCGTCGACAACGAGTTGATCGCCGTGGAAGTCGAGGTCGACAACGAGTTCACACCCGTGGACAGCGAGTCAACACCCGTGGACAGCGAGTTGACACCCGTGGACAGCGAGTTGATCGCCGTGGAGGTCGAAGTCGACAGGGAGTTCACGCCCGTGGACAGCGAATTGACGCCCGTCGACAGCGAATTGATCCCCGTGGAGGTCGAGGTCGACAGTGAATTCAGACCCGTCGACAGCGAACTCACGCCCGTGGAGATCGAGTTAACGCCGGTGGACAGCGAGTTGATGGCCGTCGAAGTCGAGGTCGACAGCGAGTTCACGCCCGTGGACAACGAATTCACGCCCGTCGACAGCGAGTTCACGCCGGTGGACAACGAATTCACGCCCGTCGACAGCGAATTGACCGCCGTGGAACTCGAGGTCGACAGCGAGTTAATGCCCGTGGACAGCGACGCGACGCCGGAGGTCCGCTGCAACTGAGCTCGACGGGCACGAACGCAAGCGTCGTGAACGACGGCTCGATTCAGGCGCAAGGCTATGTGACGCTCATGGGCGATCAGGTCCGTAACTCGGGCTCGATCGAGACGGCGCAAGGCGGTCAGGTGGTGCTCGCGGCGGGCGACAGCGCAACGGTTGCGCTGCCCAACGGCCAGGGCATCCAGCTGACGCTGACGAACGCGACGGCCAACGCGCTGGTGGAGAACAGCGGCACGATCAAGGCCGAGAACGGCTCGGTGCTGCTGACCGCACGCGGCAGCAACACGCTGCTCGATACGGTGGTGAACATGTCGGGCGTGACGCACGCCGGCACGGTCGTGGCCGATGCCGGCAACACGGGCGACGTGGCGGTGACGGGCAAGATCGACGCATCGAACGCAGTGGGCCAGGGCGGCACGGTGGTGCTGTCGGGCGATCGCGTGGGTGTGTTCGGCAATGCATCGATCGATGCGAGCGGCGCGACGCAGGGCGGCAAGGTCATCATTGGCGGCGACAGCCTCGGCAAGCTCGCCGGCACGCAAGCTCAATCGATGCTGCAAGACGGCGTGAACTTCGCGAACTTCACGCAGGTCGATGCAGGCGCGTCGATCAACGCAGGCTCGGCGCACGGCAATGGCGGCTTCGTCGAAACGTCGGGGCATATGCGCCGACTCCATCAGTGCTGGAGCCAACGATATTGAGAACACCGTTCCCTGACACATCTACTTTGGCGACATCGGACCACGTTGCAGCGCCCCAGGCCACGCCCGAACCGTTCGCCGAACTACCGGCCAGCGAGACCGTCGCGTTGTCCGTGACGTTCAGCGCCGTCCCTCCGTTGGTGGCATAAACGTACGCGTAGATGCCGTTGCCGCTACGGGTGTCAATTCGCTGTCCACGGGCGTGAACTCGCTGTCCACGGGCGTAAACTCGCTGTCGACCTCGTCGTTGATCACTCCCGTGCCATTCGTCGAGTTGCCCGAGATATCGGTCGTGCCGTTGCCGGTGGTGTTGATCGTCGCGTTCGGGCCGATGTCCGTGCCCGTGCCATTCGTCGAGTTTCCATCGATGTTGGTCGAACCGTTACCGCTCGTATTGATCGAGCCGTTGATGTCCGTGCCGTCACCGTTGGTCGAGTCGCCCGAAATGTTCGTCGTACCGTTATCGGTGGTGTTGACGGTGCATGGTACGTCGAATACCGGCAGCGGGGTGCTGTTCGGAACCAGCAAGATCACGGCAATGAACGCTGCGGTGTTGAACGTCAATGGGGCTTCGAATAGCGGCGCGGACATCAACGGCTCGATCAATACGAGCGGCAATGGTTCGACCAACATCGATGGCAACTCGACGAATGGCACAGGCGTGATCGTTGACCCGAATGGTTCGATCAACACCACGGACAACGGCACGACCAACATCAGCGGCGACTCGACCAACGGTAGCGGTGCGGACATCAACGGCTCGATCAACACGAGCGGCAATGGTTCGACCAACATCGATGGCAACTCGACGAACGGCACGGGCGTGATCGTTGATCCGAATGGTTCCATCAACACCACGGACAACGGCACGACCAACATCAGCGGCGACTCGACCAACGGTGACGGCACGGACATCAACGGCTCGATCAATACGAGCGGTAACGGTTCGACCAACATCGACGGTAACTCGACGAATGGCACGGGCGTGATCGTTGATCCGAATGGTTCGATCAACACCACCGACAACGGCACGACCAACATCTCGGGCAATTCGACCAACGGTGACGGCACGGACATCAACGGCTCGATCAACACGAGCGGCAACGGTTCGACCAACATCGATGGCAATTCGACGAACGGCACGGGGGTGATCGTCGATCCGAACGGTTCGATCGAGGCGCCCGCGCCCGACACGCGGTTCAACGCCTGCGATTGCGCGTTGGGCTGATTGAACTGGACCGTGTTGCCCGAGCCGACGTTGAACGAATCCCAGTTGATCACGGTGCGCTGGCTACCCTGATTGATGGTCATCGTGTTGCTGTTCTGCGAGATCGATGCCTGACCGGCCGCGACCTGGCCGCCCGTCGGCAATGCCTGCGCGAAGCTCACGCCGGGTTGCATCGCCAGGATGGCGGCAGCGAAGGCCGTCAAGGACGAGATGACGCCAATGATGCCGCTTGCAGGCGCTACCTGAGCCGCCGAGCCTTCGCCGGGCGCCTTGCCCTGGCTTGCGACGTCTTCCGCTACCGCGACCAGCATGCCGAGACGCTTACTGAAGACACGACGAAACCGATTCTTGTTCATGAGAGAGACCGAGAAATAGAGGAGATGAGACTTCCGCGTCGATCGTTCGACCGCGGTAACAAACGCGCGAGCGGCGAGCTCCAATGCAGACTTGAGAGACGACCTAAGCGACGTGACATGTGGGATCCGGCGACGCCCTTCGGGTCTTATTGCGAAGCCGCAGCTCCTAACTTCCCCTGCTGCGACCTTTTTTGGCGAATCCACGAAACGAATGCTAAAGAGCAGTGACGTGCGCCCATATCGAAGGAATTCGAAACTCGGCTGGAGGGAAAAGGCCCGTATTACGCGCGATCACGGCGGGGCGGAGCGCACAAAGGCGTAGGCGCGAACGGACACGAAGAAGATTGAGAAATGTCCTGGCGCGTGAGCGATCGGTTTCGGATCGACGGCGATGCCTGCTCGAAACAGCGTCTTTCATCGAGCGATACGATCGGCTTGCGGTTACCACGCTCCGCTGCTGGACACCAGACGTAAAAAGGCCCGGCGCTGTGGCCGGGCCAGGTACTGCATAGGGAAGGCAGCATTGCGCCGCTTTCTCATGCGTGCCCGTCGTTCGAGCCGTTTCGACGTTCAGGCTTACATGCCGGGCTGGGTCGCCACTTGCCGACGTACGGCTTGCCGTTCACCACGCCGCTCGCCGTATAGAAGTACTCGCGCGTTTGCATGTTCACCGACAGGTCGGCATTCCGTCTTCATACGCGCAGTGCTGTAAGCCATCGGCGCGGTCACGATACGTCATATGACGCGATTGCCAAGCGCCATCCCTTATGGAAAAAATCCGAGAAGAGACGCGCCTTTCCTGGCGTGCACGACCGATAGAAGTATTCCTAAATATACCGGTAGCGTGCAGGACCGTTCGCTTTTGACGAGCTAACAGGTATCAACAACGGTCCTGACTCATACACCGACACGAACAGCGCTCGCCGCCTGAAATCTCAAGCCGCCCGCGATTCATGATCCGACAACGAGCAAGACCGGTCGAGCCACAGCCCATGTCCAACGGCAAACCGATACATCTCCAACTCCCCGGAGAAACCGAGACGCCGGCAAGCCTCTGTCCGCTGCGCACTGATCGTATTCGCACGCCGCTGTAGCAAACGCGCCGTTTCGCATACAGAGAGTCCACACAGCATCAGCCCGGTTACTTCCATCTGCCGCCGCGAGAGCAGCGCGAAGCGTTGATATTGAGGCAGTTCGCCGAACTGACGAAGCGATGCCTGCGCAATCGCCGAAAGATAGCGATCGCCCATCGCGAGCGCGCGGACAGCCGCCAGCACTTCATGCATCTCGTCGCGCTTGCTGACGAATCCCGCGACGCCGCGCTGGACGAGACTGCCAACCAGAAAGGGATCGTCGAACTCGCTATACACGAGCACAGGGACTTGCGGATACTCGCTCGATACGGAAGCGAGAAACCGCCAGCCGTCGAGACCTTGATCTCCGGGGCGCGAGTAATCGGTCACGACGACATCGCACTCGGAAGCGCTCAGCAACTTCTCTAATTCCGCCGGACTCGTGACCGTGCCCGACACATCGAAGCCCGCGCCCTCGAGCGCCTTGCGAAGTCCGCATAGCACGAGCGGATGATCGTCGACAACGGCAACCTTCGCACGTCTCGTCATGGTTATCTCCTGACGCCTGTGGAGGCGCTCATCAACTGCTGTCGCAGGTCTCAACGTTCGGCACGCTGCTCGACGGGCGGGCAGCGGGAAAGGAAGCGCATCCGGCTGCCGCGTCGTCACGACGGCATGGACGCGCTTTCGTCGCGTACGTCTTTGTTCGCGACTTGCCGGAACGATAAAGCCGGGACGTAGGCCGTCATATAGAACGACGTCGAAAACCCGCCGCTAGTCGGCGCGGCGTTGAAAGGCGCAGCCAGCGCGATGAACATGCATCGCAAGCGGTGATGCGCCGGAGACGAAGTGGCTTGATGCGCTGCCTGGCCCGGGCCTTTTGCATCGTTATGCGGGCGTGCAGCGAGTAAAGCGGCTTAAGCGGGCAGTGGCGATTCAGCCGCGGCGCCGGCTTGCGCTGGCCATGCAGCAAGCCAGTCGAGGAGTCTCGCCGGCGGCAACGGCCGGCTCAGATGATAGCCCTGCGCGAGATCGCATCCGAGCGCCTTGAGACGCAGCATCATCGCCTCGTTTTCAACGCCTTCGGCGACGACCTTCAGGCCCATGTTGTGCCCGAGATCGATCGTCGATCGCACGATGGTCTCGTCGTCCTTGTGATGCGCCATGCCCATCACGAAGGACTTGTCGATCTTCAGCTCATCGACGGGCATGCGCTTCAGATATGAAAGCGACGAATAACCCGTACCGAAGTCGTCGATGGACAAGTGAATGCCGAGCGCATGCAGACGGTCGAGCGTTTCGATCGCGTGATTCGGATCGTCCATGATCGCGCTTTCGGTAATCTCGATCCATATGCAATCGGGCGACACGCCATGCTTCGCAAGCAGGCCGAGGAACATGTCGGGCAACGACGACAAGATCAGCTCGCGCGCCGACACGTTTACCGATACCGCAAGCTCGATGCCCTGCGCCTGCCACGCGGCGCACTGCGCGATGGCCTTGTCCGCCACCCAGCGCGTGATGGTTTTGATGTAGCCGGTTTGCTCGGCGAACGGAATGAACTGGTCGGGCGACACGAAGCCGCGCGTCGGGTGATCCCAGCGCACGAGCGCTTCCACATACTTCACGCGATGCGTCGCCAGGTCCACCTTCGGCTGATAGTAGAGCGTGAGCTGATCGTGCTCGACGGCCTGCCGCAGCTCGCCCATCAGCGAAAGACGCTCGGCGCTGTTGTGATCGTGCCGCTCGTCGTAGAGCGCGTGGCCGAGGTTCGCGCGCTTGGCGACGTACATCGCGATATCGGCGCGTCGCAACAGCACGTTCATGTCCGTGCCGTTGTCCGGAAAACTCACGATGCCGATACTCGCGCCGACATCGACGAGCTGCCCTTCGATCGTGATCGGCTCTTCCAGCGCACGCAGCATGCGCGCCGCCACGACGCGCGCCGCCGCGAGATCGCTGTCCGGCAGGAGCACCGCGAACTCGTCGCCGCCGAGACGCGCGACCGTGTCCGTCGGCTGATGCAGCGCCGCACGCAAGCGCCCGGCGACTTCGCACAGCAGCATGTCGCCAATTGGATGCCCGAGCGTATCGTTCACGAGCTTGAAGCGGTCGAGGTCCATCATCATCACGGACAACGGCTGGCGCGCTTGTCCGGCGGCGGCGATCGCCTGTTGCAGACGGTCGGCGAACAGCGCGCGATTCGGCAAGCCCGTGAGCCGGTCCATGTACGCAAGCTCGGTGATGCGCCGCTCGCGCTCGACGATACCCTCCTGCATCTGATTGAACGCGTTCGCCAGTTCGCCTATCTCGTCGTGATGACGCACCTCGATGGAGCCGCTGTAATCGCCCTGCCCGACGCGGCGCGAGAAGCGCGCGAGCGCCGCCAGCGGCCGCGTCACCGAGCGCGCCGTCAACATGCTGCCGACGATCGACACCATCACGCCGAGTATGGTGATCAGCAGCAACGTCGATTGCAGCCGGTGAAACGGCGCGAGCGCCTCCTTCAGCGAACGTTCGAGCAGCACCACCACCGTGCGCCCCTCGGAATGGAGACGCACCACGCGCGTGGCGTAACCGTCTTCGGCCAGTTGCGCCTGATTGGTCAGCTTGGCGCGCGACGCATCCGGCAGCGAGCTGGCGACCACGTCCCAGCGGCCGCGTGCATCGACGGTGAGGAAGGACACATCGAGCGATGTCAGCGAACTCATCTCGCGTGCGAGGGCGTCGTCGATGGCGAAGCCCATCACCACCCACGCGATGACGATCGGCGCCTTCACCGGCACCGCGACGAGCTGATACGCCTTGCCCCCGATGATGCCGAACGACGACGCATCGCCCTTTTGCGCGACCGCGCGAATCAGGTGCGGAAACGGAAACGCCATGCCTTCGTGCGCCGCGCCTTCGTTATCGGCGATGAGCTTGCCATCGAGATCGACAAGCATCACCACGGCCGCATGAATGCGATCGCCGTGATTCTGGAGCGCGGAAGCGACGGTCTTGCTGTCGTGCGTCGCGACCGCCTCGCGGAAGCCGAAGTCGGACGCGGCCACGCTCGCGGCCTGCGTCAACTGCTGGCTATTGCCGCGCTGCACTTGCCCGAAGACGCGCTCGGCCACCGACAATTGCTGCTCCGCGCTCTCGTGCGCATTCTTCAGGATGACTGAGTTAATGACGACGTAAGCCGCAGCCTGCGCGGCGAGCATGAGAACGACGAACACGAGCGCGATGCGCGCCCGCAGGCTGTGCAGGCGCATGCTATTCGGCGGGCCTCAGTTGCAGCGCGAACTTCGCGGAGACGTCCGCCGCAGGGTTGATCTTCTGCGTCGGCTGCGCGTTCGGATCGCCCAGACGGAAATGCCATGCGGAGAGCTTGAGCGCATCGGCGGGCAGGTTGTCGATGACGGCCATGCCTTTTTCATCGGTCTTCGCGAACCACGGCGTATCGACGATCAGCAGATACGACACCATCTGGTCGTGGATATTGCAGCCCATCACGACGAGGCCGGGCTTGTCGAACACGACCGGACTCGACGGAATGCCGTGATACAGGTTCAGCTCGAAACGCTTCGCGGGCGAAAACGAGTACACGTCATGCTCGATGTTGTCCTTGTTCGGAAACGTCACCGACGCGCCCGTCTGCACCACGGACACGAGCGGCACGAAACGCCGCTTCACCTGATCGATGATCGCGCCGGCAGGCTTCGTCGCGGGCGGCTTGCCGGCCACGGGCGTCGCATAGACCACGGCATTGGGGACGGGCGCGCCCGACTGATCGACGACCTGAACATGCACGCTCGCCGCCTGCGCAAGCGATGCACAAAGCGCCAGCAACGGCGCGAAGAAGAATCGGTAGGCTTTCATCATTCACGGTCCTGTACATCGCGGTACATCGGCGCGAGCTTCGCGAGCAGCTTGTTTTGCGCGTGAAACGGCACGCCGTTCTTGTCCATCGCAGCCTGCAAGTCTTCGACGAGCGCGTTGAACGCCGCACGATCGATGTTCTGGCCTTCATGCGAGCGTCGCATCGGGCGGCCGGTGTAGACGCACGGGCCATCGAGCAGCACGCAGAATTGCTCGACGAGCTTGGTCTTGATGCGCCCGATCGGCGCGTTTTCGAAGTACGGCGCGGTGCGCGGATCGACGGTCACGCTCGCGTACATGTCGTCGACGATGCGCACGAGCCCTTCCTTCTCCCCGAATTGCCGGTACAGCGCGTCGTCCTGCGCGCGGGCGCTCATGCTCGTCAATGCGGCGAGCACGCAGGCCGCGAGCGCGGCGTGTCGAATGGTCATGGTCATCATCAGAAGCCCGCCTGAAACGAAACGTACAGCCCGCGCTGATTCCTGATGGTCGCGATATCGCCGAGCGACACATACGCGGCCGTCAGCGACACGTGCTTGTTCGGCGCCCACGCGACGAACGCATCGTAGGCATCCTGTTCGCGGGCGAACGAGAGGTTGTCGGGCTTCATGCGGTATTCGGCGCCGATCGCGATGTTCTTCGTTAACAGATACGCCACCGATGATTCGAATTCCGGCTTGTACGCGTTCGATTTGTCGCCGCCGAATCCCAGCAAGCCGAACTGATTCGCCTTCGTGAAGCGCACGGTGCCGTTGAGCAGCAGGCTCTGCGCGAGCAGCAGCTTCGTCGCGGACAGATAGAAGTCCGTGCCCGAATTGCTCGCCGCGCCGATGGCCTTCAGCACGCCGCCCTGTTCGTTGTGCTTGAACTGGATGCCTGCTGCGACCTGCGGCATCCACGTGTCCTGATCGAGCACGGCATCGCCGAAAAGACGCACTTTGAGGCCGAAGATGTTCTGATTGAACGCGTAGCCTTCGCCGAGGCCGAGCTTCGCGCCGGCATCGCGCGTATCAAAACGTTGGCGGGCGAGCGAGAACTCGACACGGTTCGCCACGCCCACGGTCAAGCCCCACGAGCCGAGCGCGTAGTCCTGCGTGTGGACGTAGGTGCCGTGAACATTCGCGCCAAGCTGGCGTGCCGTGCCGTAGCCGCCGATGACGGCCCACGGCGCGAGGCCGCCGCCCGCCGCGCCTTCAATTTGCGACACGCCGCCCGTGAGCAGCAGCTTGCCGCTGGTGAGCGGCACGGCTGGCAGCTCCGGCGCGTCCGGGGCATCGTCGGCGAGGGCGGACGGCGTATACAAGACGAGCGCGGCTACAGCGCCAGCCAGGCTCGCGGTCGTGCGGATGAATTGCATTACGTGGATGGGCTCTCGAAACGGGTCCATGAGATTCCCGTTTGCCGCAGTGGGAGTGCCGCGTGCGACGTGTGCGTCGACGCGGCGAGCCTGGCGCTTGGGATGGACGCAGCGAATATGCCGCGCCCTTTCATCCACGTGTAAACGGCGGGGCTGATCGAAACTTGATAGCGCCCGCAGAAGAGACTTACGGCTTCGGAATGCGGATGCGGCTGATCATCAGCGAGCCGGAGATGGCGTAGACGAGCACGAGCGGATGCAGCGTGAAACCGGCGATGCGCCATTCACCGAACCACATGCGCGGCCCGAGCGCATCGAACCAGGCGGCGATGCCGAGCATCAGCACGATTGCGAACGATGTGGGAATCGGCGTGCCCTCGAAATGCGTAACCTTGCCGGCGCTGCCGGACATCTCTTCGGTCGTCACGTTGTAGCGCGCGAGACGCGACACGCCGCACGCCACGAAGTACGCCAGCATCACGCGGTCGTAAAGGCCGCGCATGCCGCATCCATAGCCGATGATCGCCGGCGCGACGCCGAACGAAATTACGTCGGCGAGAGAATCCAGCTCCTTGCCCAGCAGCGACGCCTTCTGACGCCACCGCGCGATGCGGCCGTCGAGCACATCGAACACGAGCGCCGCAAACACCAGCGCGCACGCCAGATAGATATGCATGACGTCGGAATCGTCGATGTAGCTGATGGTCGAGAACAGGGCGCCCGTGCCGCAGACCGCGTTGCCCAGTGTGAACCAGTCGGCGAGATGGAAATCGCGAATCATCGAGAAACGTTTCATGCTTGTTTTCTTTGCTGTTTTTGCTGTCGTTGCGTTGGATTCGGGCAGCGCCGAGCACGGGCGGCCGCGGAACGGATCGAGTCTATCATCACGCCCTGCTGTCATCGCGCTCCGCAAGAGTCGGACCGCGTCAGCCGATCGGCTCGCCGTTCCTGAGCACGCGTGCGTTCGCCAGCGCGCCGGGCGGCATCATCCGTGTGTTGATGCCCATGACGGGCCGGCCGGGATCCACCGCGCGCCAGTGCGTCACGCATCCGCACGACGCGCAGCGATGAAACTCGAGCCTGCGCGGGCCCCACATATAGATATCCGTTGGGCCGCAGCCGGGCGCAAAGCGCACGCGCGACGGATCGTAGTAGGCCCAGCGCGCGCCGTATCGCCGGCACAGGGTGCAATCGCAGGCGTTGACTTCGTCGGGCGGGGCGTCGACGGTGAAGCACACCGCGCCACAATGGCAGGAGGCGTCGATCATGAGAGCGTGCGAAGCTGGGCTTCGATGGCGGCCTTGTCGATCACGGACCACACCTCGACGATCTTCCGCTCGCGAAACTCGTAGAACACGTTCTCCGCGAAGGCAACGCGCTTGCCGTCGATAGCCAGGCCGAGAAAATCGCGCGCCGGCGTGCAGTCGAACCACAGGCGGCTCGCGACATAGGGGGGATCGGCAGTGAGAAGGCGAATGTCGAAGCGAAGGTCGGGGATCTGCCGGAAGTCCCGTTCGAGCATCTGCCGGTAATCGGCGAGGTGAATGGGCTGGCCGTTGTAATGGAGGTCGTCGTGAACCAAGGCGCCGAGCATCGGCCAGTTCTGTTCGTTCAGGCAGGCAATGTAGGCGCGATAGACGCCGGCGAGGTCGGTTCTTTCCATATGAACGGTCCTTTGCGTGGCAAGGCTCGTGCGTATGGTCTCACATCACGTCCGCGACCCGCATCGCTGCCGCAACAAGCCGGAGCGATGCGCGCGGGACATCGGCCTTAGCCTTCGATCTTCGACATGACCGCCGTCGCTGGATCGTAGCGATAGCCCTTTTGCGCAAGCTGCTGCGCGATCTTGTCGCCGATGACGCGCTGCTGCGCCTCGCGGAACACCAGTTCGTGATCGGGCTTAAGACGCTCGAGCTCCGTCGAAAGACGGCGCAGCAACGCGACTTCGCCGGTGCTGCGGGCATCGATGAAGAGAATCTTCTCGTTGGCCACGTCCAGGCGCTGCTTGAGGTCGCGTGCATACGTGACCCATTGCTCGGCGTTGGAACGAAGCTCGTCGTAGGCCTTCGAGTGCGTCTGCGCCTGCGCCGAAAGGCGGCGCTGCAACGCGGCAAGCTCTTCTTCCTTGGCCGTGCCCGCGGTCTGCAATGCAATCTTGTGATCGCGCAACTCGTCGCGCATCGCGGCTTCGCTCTTTTCGCGCTCGGCGAGCTGTTCCGCGAGCCGCGCCGCTTGCTGCTGCGCCTCGTCCGCTCGCGTCACGGCGGCGGCGGCTTCTTGCGACACGCGCGTCAGTTCGGCTTGTGCAGCGGACTTTTCTTCGTTGGCGGCGTTGAGCTGCGCGCGGGCTTCGTCGAGTTCGCGGCTGATGCGCGCGAGCGTTTCCTGTCCCGCCGATGCCTGCACGCCATGCGCCGCATTCGCTTCGCGTTCGGTGGCGAGCTCGGCTTCGAGCGCGGCGACGCGCGACCGGCTTTCGTCGATCTGCGCGCGCGCTTCTTCGAGTTCCCGGGTCGCGCGCTGCAAGGCTTCTTCTCGCGCCGACGCCTCGGCCTGACGGGCCGCGTTCACTTCATGATTCGCTGCAAGCTCGGCTTCCAGCTCCGCGACGCGCGCACGGCTTCCGTCATTTTGTGCGCGCGTTTCGTCCAGCTCGTGCTTGACGCGCTGCAACTCTTCGTCCCGCGCGGCGGCGTCGGCGTTGCGCGCCGTGTGCGCTTCGCGTTCCGTTGCGAGTTCGGCGCGCGCTGCCTGCAGGTCGGCTTCCAGCGCGGCGATGCGCGCTGCGCTTTCGTGCGCCTCCTGCGTCGCCCGCTCCGCCTGTTGGGATTTCGCCGCGCTTTCCTCGCGGGCTTCGTCGCGCTCGCGAGCGAGGCGGCCGGTCTCTTCGCTCTTCGCCGTCACTTCGGCCTTCAACGCTTCGCGCGCCTTGCGCTCCTCGTCGAGCGACATGCGCGCGGCGGCGAGCACGGCATCCTGCGTCGACGTGCGTTCCGCGAGTTCCGCCGCACGCGCCTGCGATGCCTCCGCGCGCTCCGTGGCGCCAGCAAGCTGCGCCTGCAGGCGCGCGACGGTCTCCTCGGACGCGCGCAGACCGCGCGTCAGGTCGTCGTGCTGGCGGCGCACGTCGGCGGCGGCGCCTTCGGCCGTCTGATACACCGCGAGCGCTTCGTCGCGTTCGGCGAGCGCCGTTTGCAGCCGCTGGCTCAGGCTGTCCGTATGCTGCGCGATCGCGCTGTGCGCGTCGTCCCAGGACGCCTTTCGGATCCGGTGCGCGGCGTTCAGCAGCGCGTCGGCGAATTCGTGCGGCATCTCGGCGGGAAGTTGCGCGGCGGGCATCGCGGGCTGGCTGGCGTCGCGCCAGCGCTGCAGGGCCGCAGCAATCGATACGGCCGATCCGCGCCGCAGCTCCGACCAGACGGTGACGGGGGTGACCGGCCGCCCTTCGTCGGTCAGACGCTGGGCGATCGAGATGACTTCTTCATCGGTGATGGTGTCTGCTTCAGTAAACATAAACGCCTCAAGTTACAGGCATCGGGCACGGGGTGCCGGACGAAAGGACGAATTATCCAACAACTTGGGAAGGCTTCCCGAATTTCGCCGGACGAAAACGTTGCACACGCGACGAAACAGGAAGTTATTCCACATTTTTGTCGAGCAACCGGGACCGCGCCGCTTCGATCGACTGGTGCAATTTCGCCTCCAGCGTCTCGCGCGGCGGCAGCACGGTCAGATACTCCGCCACGTGGATGCCGCTCTTGTTCAGCTCCAGCAACTCGATTTGCTCCTGCTTCTTGCCCGCGCACAGGATGATGCCGAGCGGCGGCAACTCGTCCGGTTCCTGCTCGTGCTTCGCGAGCCAGCGCAGATAAAGCTCCATCTGGCTCTTGTACTCGGCCTTGAACGCGCCGAGCTTCAGTTCGATCGCGACGAGCCGTCTCAGCTTGCGGTTGTAGAACAGCAGGTCGATGTAGAAATCGTCCTCGTCGATCTGCAGGCGCTTCTGGCGCGCGACGAACGTGAAACCCGCGCCGAGCTCCAGCAGAAATTGCTCCATCTCCCGAAGAATCGCGTCTTCGAGGTCTTTTTCGAGGTAATGGTCGTTGAGGCCGAGAAAGTCCAGCACGTAGGGGTCTTTGAGGAGCGTCTCGGGTGCGACGCGCCCTTCGTCGCGCATCACGGCGAGATCGTGCGCGATGGCGTCCTGCGGCTTGCGGGAGATGGCGCTGCGCTCGAAAAGCATCGACTGGATGCGTTCCTGCAACTGCCGCGACGACCAGCGTTCGACGCGCGCCAGCTCGATGTAGAAGTCGCGCTTGAGCGGATCGTCGATGTAGATGAGGGTCTTGAGGTGCGTCCAGCTCAATTGTCTCCGCACTGCGGAGACACTTTGCTCGTCGGCGAAAACTTCGGCCAGGCGGATGCAATGGCGCAGTTGCTTGTCGCTCCAGCCGCGTCCATAGCGGGCGCTCAGCTCACGCGCGAGCGTGGCGACGACTTGCCGGCCGTATTCGGCCCGGGCGCCGCGCAGCACTTCGGCGCGCACGCGGCTTCCGATCTGCCAGTAGAGCAGCGTCAGTTCGGCGTTGACGGCGGCGGCAGCGCGTTCGCGCGCTGAATCGATCAGCCGCCTGACTTCGTCGAACAGCGAAGATGGGATGAGGTCGGTCATAAAGCGTGGTTGGATCGGCGGCGATGAATGTCTCCGCGCTGCGGAGACAATTCCCGTAATGCGCGATGCACCGCGCAACATGCCGATCCTAACGCAAGCGCCGAATCCTCAGAACCCCGGCGACGCCCCCGCGCTGCCCCGCCAGTCGGGCCGCGACACGCTGCCGGTGACGCCGGCCGCGCGTTCCAAGATCGCCCGCGTGCCAGGCGTCACGGACATCCGGGCAAGCTGCGAAAGCTCGACCCAGCGTAGATCGTCGATACCCGCACGCACGTTCGCACGCGGCCGGGCATCGCCGGGAACGGCGACGCGGAAAACCTGATGCATGTGATGAGCCGAGACGTGCTGCCACAGGAAAGCGGCCGCGCTCGCTTCGACGCACGTTTCCTCGTGCAGCTCGCGGATCGCCGCGGCCATTGCCAGCTCGCCGGGACGGAGATCGCCTCCCGGCAGAAACCACGGGCCGCCGCGTTCCTTGACGAGCAGCACCGCGTGTTGGCGCACCAGCAGCGCCGTTGCCCGAACCCTCATTCCCCCGTCTCCAAGATGAAATGCCGCGCAGCGTAATGCATGCGTGCGGCGGTGTGTGCCAGCGTCGAAGCGCCCTTATGGTCGGATCGTTGTAACGCATAAGGGGCGCATGGCGCAATCGGTTACACCGCTATTTCGGCACGGCAATGCAGAAGTTTAGGGTTCGGTGTGCGATATAAATCGTATGACGTTATCGCGGCATCAAAGCGTCAGAGATACTCGACGTTGCCATCCACACTGATCGCCTGACCGGTGACGTTGCGCGCCGCCGGGGATGCGAGGAACAGCGTCATCGCGGCGATATCGTCGACGGTCACCATGCGGCGCAGCGAGATGCGCTGCAAATACTGCTCCCGCATTTCGTCGAAGCCGATGCCGAGCGATTCGGCGCGCGCCGCGATCACGCGGTCCATCCGCTCGCCCTGCACCACGCCCGGCAGGATGGCGTTGACGCGGATATCGCTCGGGCCGAGTTCGACGGCGAGCGACTTCACGAGCCCGACGATCGCCCATTTCGTCGCCGCGTAGGGCGTGCGGAACGCATAGCCGAGCCGGCCCGCCACCGACGCCATCGCGATGATACCGGCGCGGTCGGATGTCTCCTTCAACACCGGCACCGCGCGCCGCAGAAAGTAGAACTGGCTGTTGAGGTTGGTCGTGATCGTGCGTTCCCACTGCGCCGGGTCCATGTCCTCGATTGCGCCCGTCGGTCCCGCGATGCCCGCGTTGTTCACGAGCAAATCGATTCCGCCGAGCGTGCGGCGCGCATCGTCGATGACGGCATCCACCTGTTCGATGTTCGCGACGTCCGCGACGCTCGCGTGCAGTCGCGGCTCACCCGCCTTCGCCTTCTCGACCGCCGAAGCATCGACGTCGCAGATGAAAACCTGCGCGTCCGCCTGAATGAACGCCTCGGCAATCGCCGCGCCGATGCCGCTCGCCGCACCCGACACGACGACGCGCAGTCCCGGCGCGGGCTTCAATAGTTCGAATGTGTGCATGCTGCCAGTGCCTTGTTACGTTGAAGATGCCGCAAAGGTCAGAGCGTCATGCCGCCCGACGCTTCGATGACCGCGCCGTTGATGTAGCTGGCTTCGTCGCTTGCGAGAAACGCGTAGATATTCGCGATTTCCTCAGGCTTGCCGAGACGGCCGAGCGGCACTTGCGCGCGCATCTTGGCCAGCACTTCCTCGGGGATGGTGGCGAGAATCGGCGTATCGATGAAGCCCGGCGCGACCGCATTCACGCGCACGCCCTTCGGCCCAAGCTCGCGGCTCCACGTCTTCGTGAAGCCGATCACGCCGAACTTCGCGGCGGCGTAGTTGGTCTGCCCGAAGTTGCCATAGATGCCGACGACCGAACTCGCATTCAGGATCACGCCCGAACCCCGCGCGACCATGTGGTCCGCGACCGCCTGCGTCGCATGGAACACGGCGCGCAGGTTCACGTCGATGACCGCATCGAACTGTTCGATGGTCATCTTCTGCAAGCGCGCATCGCGTGTGATGCCCGCGTTGTTCACGAGCACGTCGATACGTCCGTGCTGCTCGCGCACCGCAGCCACCATGTCATCGACGCGCGCACGATCCGACATGTCGAGGCAGAACGCGCTCGCCTGGCCGCCCGCTTCCCGGCAGGCATCCGCGACGCGCGTGACCGCATCGTGGTTCAGATCGCACGCCGCGACGATCGCGCCTTCGCGTGCGAACTTCAATGCCGTCGCCGCGCCGATGCCTTGTCCCGCTCCGGTGATGATCGCTATTTTTCCCTGTAACCGCATCGTCTCCACCTTGTTGTTGGTCATACGTTCACGAGTGCGCGCCCGCTGCGGCGCCGACAGCCGGCCTCGGGGCCGCTTCCCGCTTGATCGCGCGTGCAAGCAAGGGTACCAGCAGCAGGCCCAGCACCGATGCGATCAGGATCACCATGAAGCCCGAATCGCTGCGGCCCGTCGCCGTCTCGGTCATGCCGAAGAGATACGGTCCGACGAATCCGCCGATCAGACCGATCGTGTTGATGAACGCCAGTCCCGCCGCAGCCTGAATGCCTTGCAGCCGCTTCATCGCGATGGCCCAGTACGAAGGCAGCACGCCGCCCGCGAAGAAGGCCGTCACCGCGAGCAGCACCATGCGCGCGACCGGGCTCGACGTCGCGACGAACGCGCACGCGCCGGCAACGAGACCCGCCGTCAGCACGCCGAGATACGTGCAGTCCTTCCCATAGCGGCGATGAATGCGCGGCAGCACGAGCACGCCCAGCAGAAAGCCGACACCCACGCTGCTAGACAGCAGGCCCACGATGAACGGTGTCTTGATTTGCATCTGCTGAATCATGGCGGGCGTGAAGAAGTACAAGCCGACGAACGCCACCTGATTCAGGAAATAGATGAGGCCGATGAGCACCGTCGTCGGGCGCTTGAGCGCGCTGATCCAGTCGGCCGACGTGAGTTCGGGATGCCCGTGCGCGTCGATGACGGCGCGCTGTTCGAGCGCATCGACTTCCTCTTTCGACAGCCAGCGTGCATTGCGCGGCCGCTCGGGCAGCTTGAAGTACAGCACGATGCCGACGATCACGCTCGGAATGCCTTCGATCATGAACATCCACTGCCAGCCGTGCAGTCCGCCGATGCCGCCGAGCTGCATCAGCGCGCCGCCGAGCGGATTGCCGAGCATCAGCGCGAGCGCGGGCGCGGTGTAGATCCAGCCCACGGCAACGGGCCGGTCCTTCGGTGCGAACCACAGCGTGACCATGTACATCAGCGCGGGAAAGAGCCCGGCTTCCGCGATGCCGAGCAGCACGCGCAGCACATAGAACGACCACGTGCCCTGCACGAACATCATCGCGGTAGAAAGAATGCCCCACGTGACCGCGATCCGCGCGATCCACCGTCGCGGTCCCACGCGATGCGCCGCCAGATTGCTCGGCACTTCGAGCAGCGCATAGCCGATGAAGAAGATGCCTGAGCCGAGCCCGAACGCCGCCGCGTTGATGCCCACGTCGATGGCGAGCTGCGTCTTCGCCAGCGCGACGTTCGTGCGGTCGAGGAAGGACATGAAGTAGATCGCGCACATCAGGGGAATGAGGCGCTGCATCGCCTTGCGTGTGGCGATGCGGTGAGTTTCGTCGATCGATAAGGATGTCATGGTGTCTCCGTATGTGTCTTTTTTATCGATATTCGTGATGCGTTACTCGATGTCACGTCATGGCGTGACCTTGTCGGGTCCTTTCAGGCCGAGCATTCGGCGCGCATCGTCGGGCGTCGCGATCTCGAACGACAGCTCTTCGAGAATCCGCCGTATCTTGCGCACCTGCTGCGCATTCGATTCCGCCTTCACGCCCTTGGCGATATACACGCTGTCCTCCAGACCGACGCGCACATTGCCGCCCATGATCGCGCTCATCGTGACGAGCGCCATTTGATGACGTCCTGCCCCGAGCACGGAAAAGTGATAGTTCTCGCGTCCGAACAGACGGTCGGCCGTCGAGCGCATGACGGTCATGTTCTCCGGGTCCGGACCCATGCCGCCGAGTATCCCGAACACGGACTGAATGAAGAACGGCGGCTTCACGAGCCCTTGATCGACGAAATGCGCGAGGTTGTACAGATGCCCGAGGTCGTAGCATTCGAACTCGAAGCGCGTGCCCTTGCCGCCAAGCTCGAGCATGATGTGCCTGATGTCCCTGAAGGTATTGCGGAAGATCATGTCTTCCATGCCTTCGACGAAATCCTTCTCCCAGTCGTAACGCCACGATGAAATCTTCGAGGCGAGCGGATGAATCGAGAAGTTCATCGAGCCCATGTTGAGCGAGCACATTTCCGGCGCCGCGAGCAGCGGATACGCGAGGCGTTCGCCGAGCGTCATGCGCGTGCTGCCGCCCGTCGTGATGTTGATGACCGCGTCGGTGGCTTCCGCAATTTGCGGCACGAACTGGCGGAACACGTCCGGGCTCGGCGTCGGGCGTCCGTCTTGCGGATCGCGTGCATGAAGATGGATGATCGCCGCGCCGGCCTCGGCGGCTTCGATGGCCTGCGTGCGGATATCGGATGGCGTGAGCGGCAGATGCTCCGACATCGACGGAACGTGCGTGGCGCCTGTGACCGCGCACGAAATGATGACCTTCCGGTCGCTCGTGTTCATCTTGCGTCCCTCCCTATCTACTGTCCGTGCCGCGCGTCGATCGCGCGCGGCATCTTGTGAGGGCGATATTAGTGGGATAGCATCGCGCTCGAAAGGTCATTTTCGGACAGGCGAGAGTCCGCCGAGGACAACCCAAAACACGACCGCGAAAACACGACGCAGAGGGATGCCGTGGCCACGAGCCGCCCGCCTTACAACGAGCGCATCTACGCGCCCTACAAGATCGCCGCGCTGGTGGAAGTGCTGGCGGAGCAAGGCATCGCGCCTGCCGACAGCCTGCGCGGCACGGACGTGCGTCCCGACCAGATCTACGACGCCGCCGTGCTGACCTCGGTTGCGCAATATGCGACGGTATGCAGAAACGCGGTGTCGCTTTCGTGCGATCCCGCCACGCCGTTCAAGGTCGGCATGCGGCTGCATCTGTCGGCTTACGGCATGTACGGATACGCGCTGATGTCGTGCCTCTCGCTGCGCGAGTACTTCAAACTGGGCGTGAAGTATCACCGTCTCGCGACGCCCACGGTCGCGATCGAATGGACCGAGTATCCGGACAGGATGGTCTGGACCTTTCCCGATGCGTTCGTGTCGAGCCCTTCACGCGAACTGCGCGAGTTCGTCATCGAGCAGCAGTACACGCAGCACGTCACGCATCTTCAGGATGTCGCCGGAAGCCGCTGCCCGCCCGTCAAGGCGTGCTTTTCGTATCCCGCGCCCGCACACGCCGACCTGTATGCGAAGTATCTCGACTGCCCGTGCTTCTTCGATCAGCCGCAATGCGAGCTCGTCTATGACAGCGCGATTCTCGATCGCAAGCCGCAGCTCGCGCACAAGCTCACGGCCACGCTGTTGCAGGAGACGTGCGACCGGCTGATCGGGCAGGCGAAGACCTCGGCGGGCGTCGCGGGCGAGGTCTATCAAATCCTGATGAGCACGCCCGGCACCTTCGCCGGCATGGAAGCCGTGGCCCAGATGCTCCACATGACGACGCGGACCTTGCGGCGGCGTCTGGAAGCGGAAGGCACGTCGTTCCTCGCGATCGTCGACGACGTGCGCCGCTCGCTCGCGCTCGAATATCTGAAGACCACGAAGATGAGCACCGATGACGTCGCCATGCTGCTTGGCTTCAGCGACGCCGCGAACTTCCGCCGGGCGCTCAAGCGCTGGACGGGCAAGGGGCCGGGCGAGCTGCGCCGATAGTCCCGCCTTTGATACGGACTGCGATTCGACGCCGCTATTCCTCACACGAACAGCGGGCCCGAACGCTCTGTGCGCAAAGGCACATTCACGAAGGAACCCGAAAGCTATAACGTGCGAAGCCCGCGCTCTGCCGGCTAGTCGTTGATTCCGTGCGTCCGTATTAATCACTCACTGAGCGATCACTCACCGAGGGCATCGGTAATGAACACGACTTCGATCGGCGGATTCAGGACGCGCGTGAAACGCAGCATCAAGTGGCCTTTGATCGCTGCTGTCGCATCGCTGCCGGATCCGGTGCAGACGCTGCTTTTTGCGCCGTCAATCCGCAAATACGCGCAGCGTGTGCCGATTCTCAAGGTGGTCTATTCCGGCTGCTATCGCACGCATCCCATCGACAGGATGCTCGGCACGAATACCGGCGGCATCGAGCCTCCCGAAGCGATTTACGGCGACGGCGTCGATGCGACGAGTTTTCCCTATATGGGCTCGCAACCGAGCCTCATTCGCTGCGCGCTCGCTCAACTCGGCGACCTGCGCGATCAAACCTTCATCGACATCGGTTGCGGCAAGGGTCGGCCGATGATCGTCGCGACCGAGTTTCCGTTTCGCGCGGTCATCGGTTACGACCTGGCCGCGCATCTGGTCGATATCGCGAACCGCAATGCGGCGATCGTCGCACGACGTTTCCCAGAACGCGTGCCGATGCGCGCCTATGCCGCCGACGCGCTCGAACTCGAGTTTCCGCCGGGCAAGCTCGTCGTGTTCATGTTCAATCCTTTCGGCGCGCAACTGATGGCGCGGCTTCTTGCGAATCTTTCGGCTGCATATCGGTGCGGTTCCATCGAAGCGTTCTCCGTGGTCTATTTCAACCCTATTTGCGCACATGTGTTCGATTCATCGCCGTTGCTCGAGCGGCGCTTCGCTTCATCGGTCGACTATGCGGAAGAAGAGATAGGCTACGGCGCGGAAACACGGCAGGACGTATTCATCTGGACAACGAAAACCTGAATGTTTAGATGAAATGCCCGATACGGATAAATACCGATACTGAATGCGCTTGCTTCTGTCACGGAAAATAGATTAGGCATACCCACATTAATCGCTTCGCAAGCTTTATTAGCTCGCCAAAACCCGGCCGCGGGCCGCAATGTGGGCTTCCGCGCATACCCGCAAAATGCAGGCTGCTACGGTTCCACCACGCGCAATTCTCTCTCACGTATCGGGGCCTGGATTATTTGCTTTCCTTATGAACGCGAAAGGGAAAGCGCCGAAATAGGTCCACCCAAATCCGTTTGAGCCAACCACACGCGCCGGGACCTGCTCAACATGATTTCCAAAGTCAAAACGTCTGATGAAGCCGTTTCAGATAACGGCGACGAGATCCCTTTTGCTTCGCTAATCGATACAATGATCAACCATCGCGTATTGATCGCGCTGGTGGTCCTGTTCACCGTACTGCTCGCCGCCGCTTACGCGTATCTGAGTCCGCCGATCTATCAGTCCGCGATCCTCATCAAGGTCGAGGACAACAAGGACGTATCGAATTCGCGCCCCGGCGACCCGCTGAGCAACATGCTTCCGACGCTCGACGACCGCTCGTCGGCTGAAGGCGAGATGCAGGTGCTCGGCTCGAAGCTCGTCGTCTCCCGCGCCGTCGATGCGCTCAAGCTCTATATCAGCGCGTATCCGCGACGTTTCCCGGTGATTGGCAACCGTCTCGCGCATCACGACGGCAAGCTGTCGGAACCGGGCTTGTTCGGCTTCGGCAACTACGCCTGGGGCGATGAATCGATCAGCGTTCCTGACTTCGACGTGCCGCGCCAGCTGGAAGGTGCGAAGTTCACCGTCACGGCGCGCGCCGACGGCCAGTATGAACTGAGCAATGCCGCGCTCGGCACGCCGGTCGTCGGCACCGTCGGCGAAGTGTTGCTCGTGCAGACGCCGCAAGGTCCCGTGAGGCTTCTCGTCACCGCGATGAAGGGCAATCCCGGCGTGGGCTTCGACGTCGTGCATTATTCTCGGCAACTGACCATCGACGCGATTCAGAGTCAAGTCAAGATCAGCGAACAGGGCAACAAGTCGAGCGTGCTGAAAGTGACGCTCGAAAGCGCTGACCCGGTGCAGGTGGCCGCGACGATCAACGAAATCGGACGCCAGTACGTGAGGCTCAATGGCGATCGCAAGGCGGTGATCGCGGAGAACTCGCTGACGTATTTGCAGAAGCAACTGCCGGTGCTGAAGCGTCAGATGGAAGACGCGGAAAACGCGTACAACTCGTATCGCGACAAGAACGCGATGCTCGATACCGACGAAACGAATCGCCTGTTGCTGAAGCAAACCGCCGACGCCAACGCGCAATTGCTCTCCTTGCGCCACACGCGCGACGATCTCACCACCACGTTTTCGACCGCGCACCCGCGCATCACCTCCATCGACAAGCAGATCGCCGCAACGGAACAGTTCCTCGCGAAGCTGAACGACCGTACCCGTTCGATGCCGATGGAAGAGCAAGGCGCGCTGCGTCTCCTGCGCAACGTCCGCGTGAGCACGGACCTTTATACGGCGCTGCGCAACAACATCGAAGAGATGATGCTGATCAAGGCGGGCAAGGCGGCATCGGTGCAACTGATCGACACCGCCGAGGTGCCCGAACTGCCGGTCAAGCCGATCAAGTGGCTGGCCATCGCAATCGGCCTCGCGCTGGGCATGTTCTTCGCCGTGGGCCTTGCGATGCTGCTCGATCGCATCTTCCGGGGCGTCACCGATACCCAGGAGATCGAGATCGAGACCGGCCTGAGCGTGTTCGCGACGATCCCGCAAAGCGCGCGTCAGCCGGCGCTGTCGAGCGTCGCCAACGGCACGGCCCCGCGTCAGGCGGTGCTCGCGTCGCAGTTTCCAAAAGACCCGACCGTGGAAGCGTTGCGCATCCTGCGTTCGGCGTTGCAGTTCACGCTGGTCGGCGCGCGCAACAACGTGGTGATGATCGCGGGCCCGCTGCCGGGCGTCGGCAAGTCGTTTCTGTCCGCGAACCTCGCTACGGTGCTCGCATCGGGCGGCACGCGCGTGCTTCTGGTCGATGCGGACTTGCGCAAGGGCTATCTCCATCGGCAATTCGGCATTCAGCAGGGGCCGGGGCTCGCGAACATCCTGCTCGGCACGCATACGCTCGAAGGCACGATCCATCGCGAGGTGTTGCCCAATCTCGATGTGCTGCAAGGCGGCCCCTATCCGGCGAGTCCGGCCGAGCTGCTGTTGAGCGCGAAGTATCGCGAGACCATTCAGGAAGCGTCGTCGCTCTATGACATCGTGCTCGTCGATGCACCGGCGGTGCTGGCCGTTTCGGATGCGGGCGCGATCGCTCCCGCCGCTGCATCGATCTTCCTCGTGGGCCTATATGGACGGACGCGCGTCGGAGAGATCAAGGAGTCGATGAAGCGGCTCAACCAGACCGGCGCACGCGTGACGGGCGTGCTGCTCAACGGCGTCTCGCTGCATACGGCGGACAAGGCGCTCGCCGGACGTTATGGCAGCAGCGCCTACGTCGCGCACAACTACGAATCCGCGCCCGAATAAGCGCACCCCGCGCGAAGCAGCACACCCGCAGCATCCTATCTACGCGTTGCTACGAGACTGGAGAGACTTCATGCGTTCGCTTACTGACCAGAAAATCGCTGTGATCGGCCTGGGCTACGTGGGCCTGCCGCTCGCCGTCGAGTTCAGCAAGCATCATCAGGTGGTCGGGTTCGATGTGAACCGGCATCGCATCGACGCGCTGCGGGAAGGACACGACGCGACGCTGGAAGTCGCCGACGACGAGCTTCGCGCCGCCGAGACACTCGCCTTCACCGATGATCCCGCCGCGCTCAAGGACTGCACCGTGTTCATCGCGACCGTGCCGACGCCGATCGATCGACACAAGCGCCCGGACCTCGGCATGCTGTTGCGCGCGAGCGAAACCATCGGCTCGGCGCTGAAGCCGGGCGACGTCGTCATCTACGAATCGACCGTGTATCCCGGCGTGACCGAAGAGGAATGCGTGCCGGTGCTCGAACGCGTGTCGGGGCTGCGCTTCAACGTGGACTTCTTCGCGGGCTACAGTCCCGAGCGCATTAATCCGGGCGACAAGCTGCATCGCCTGCCGGACATCAAGAAGGTCACGTCCGGTTCGACGCCCGAAGTGGCCGAAGCGGTGGATGCGCTCTATCGTCAGATCATCACGGCGGGCACGCACAAGGCCAGCAGCATTCGCGTGGCGGAAGCGGCCAAGGCCATCGAGAACACGCAGCGCGACGTGAACATCGCGCTCGTCAACGAGCTGTCGATCATCTTCAACAAGATGAACATCGACACGGAAGCCGTGCTGCTCGCAGCCGGCACGAAGTGGAACTTCCTCAACTTCAGGCCAGGTCTCGTCGGCGGGCATTGCATCGGCGTCGATCCGTATTATCTGACGCACATGGCGCAATCCATCGGCTACAACCCCGAGATCATCCTCGCGGGACGGCGCCTGAACGACAGCATGGGCACCTACGCCGTCTCGCAACTCGTGAAGGCGATGACGAAGGCGCGCATCTACATTCCCGGTGCGCGCGTGCTGGTGATGGGCCTCGCGTTCAAGGAGAACTGCCCCGACATGCGCAATTCGCGCGTGGTGGATATCGTCACCGAACTGAAGCAATACGGCACTAACGTCGATGTCTACGATCCCTGGATTTCACGCGAGGATGCGTTCCACGAGTACGGCATCCAGCCGATCGAGGAGCCGGTGAAAGGCGTGTATGACGCGATCGTGCTCGCGGTATCGCATCGCGAGTTCGCGGAGATGGGCGCAGCGGCGCTGCATGCGTTCGGCAAGGATCAGCACGTGGTCTACGACCTCAAATACGTGCTTCCCGCCGATGCAAGTGATCTGCGCCTGTGACCCGCGTTCAGGCGAGCGCACATTCGGAGACCCCGATGCCCGACCGATACGAATCCGTGTGCGAAGCGTTGCGCACCCGTCCGCAAACGTGGCTGATCACCGGCGTGGCCGGCTTCATCGGCTCGAATCTGCTGGAGGCGTTGCTCTCGCTCGATCAGCATGTCGTCGGGCTCGACAACTTCGCAACCGGGCATCAACGCAATCTGGATGAAGTGCGCGGCGCCGTCGATGAGCGCCAGTGGCGGCGCTTCCGTTTCATCGAAGGCGACATCCGCAACATGGACGACTGCAGGCGCGCGATGCAAGGCGTCGATCACGTGCTGCACGAAGCGGCGCTCGGCTCGGTGCCGCGTTCGGTGCGCGACCCCATCGCGACGCACGACGTCAACCTGAGCGGCTTTCTGAACATCCTGTGCGCCGCCCGCGATGCGCAAGTCGAGAGCTTCACGTACGCCGCTTCGAGTTCCACCTATGGCGACCATCCGGGCCTGCCGAAGGTGGAGGACCGCATCGGGCAGCCGCTCTCGCCGTATGCGGTGACGAAGTATGCGAACGAGTTATACGCATCCGTCTTCGCGCGGACTTACGACTTTCATGCGACCGGCCTGCGCTATTTCAACGTATTCGGCAAGCGGCAAGACCCCGAAGGCGCGTATGCGGCAGTGATACCGAAATGGACCGCCGCGCTCATCGAGGACGAAGGCATCACCATCAATGGCGAGGGCGAAACGAGCCGCGACTTCTGTTTCATCGACAACGTGGTGCAGGTCAACATCCTCGCGGCCACGGCCGATAAAGCGGCGCGCGGACAGGTGTACAACGTCGCGGTCGGGGATCGCACGACGCTCAGGCAGTTGTATCAGGAACTCAAGCGGGCACTCGCCAAGCATGGCATCGAAAGCCGCCGGGAAGCCGAGTACGGGCCATTCCGCGCGGGAGACGTGCGTCATTCGCAAGCCGATGTCTCCAAAGCCGAGCGCCTGCTCGGTTACGGGCGCAAGGTGGCTTTCGCGGAAGGCATCGAACGCGCCATGCCGTGGTACATCCGCTTCCTTTCAGAACAAGCTGATCGCGGGCCAATCGGCGCACATGCGCCTTCGGCCGCACGCAGCGGGACATGAGGCAGATGCGTTGATCTCACAATTTGCTGCACTGAAGAACCGCCTCTTGCAGCTTCACCCGGACCACCTGCGCGCGGCGCGGGGCATGGCGCGGGTGGCCATCTTCGTTTTGCTCGGACGTTGCGCGGGCGCGGCGAAGGAGATGGTCATTGCGTATCGCTACGGGATCAGCAACGTGGTCGATGCCTATCAGATCACGTTGACGCTCGTCTCGTGGTTGCCCGCCGCTTGCTCGGCCGTCTTCGCGATCGTGCTCGTGCCGGTGTTCGTCGATTTGCGCCGCGAATCCGCCGATGAAGAGACGCGCTTTCTCGGCGAACTGCTCACGTGGGCGATAGTGGTCGGGGTCGTGTTCACCGCGATCATCTACATCGTCTGGCCGTATGTCATCAACTTCATGGCCGGCAATCTATCCGCGCAGACGCGCGAGATGGCGCACCACATGATGATCGTGATGGCGCCTATCGGCGTGCTCATCATGGTCGTCACCGCCTATTCGACGCGGCTTCAATCGCGCGAACGCCATATCGCAACGCTGCTCGACGGCCTGCCTGCCGTGATGACGCTGCTGCTAGTGCTCTTCGTCACCGGCAACAACGCGATGACGCCGCTCATGTACGGCACGCTGCTCGGTTATATGGCGCTCGTGCTCGTGCTGTGGCCGCTCGCCGGCAAGGTGGAGGGCAGGTACAGCCGCCTGAGCCTGACGTTCAGGTCGCGCCGCTGGCAGCCGATCTATCACGCGGTGCGCGTCTACATGCTGGGACAGCTTGTCGTGTGCTGCTCGCCGGCCATCGACCAGTATTTCGTCGCGCATCTGGGCGATGGCGCCGTCGCCACGCTCGGTTATGCGAATCGTGTCTTCGGCCTGCTGCTGAGCATGGGCGCGCTCGCGATCGCGCAGGGCACGCTGCCGGTTCTGTCCGACATTCTCGGCAAGGACGACGTCAATCGCGCACGTCATACCGCGCTCCAGTGGTCGTTGCTCGCGCTCGGCGCAGGCGCGGGCGCCGCGGTCATCGCGTATCCGCTCGCGCCATGGGTCGTCGAGGTGCTGTTCCAGCGCGGCGCATTCACGGCGCAGAACACGGTGCTCGTCGCCGACCTGATGCGCTACGCGCTGGTGCAGTTGCCGTTCTACTTCGCGTCGCTCGTGATGATGAACCTGCTGTCGGTCGAAGGCCGCTACAAGGACATGGCCATCGTGACCGCGCTCGGCTTTGCGGTGAAGGTCGTCGCGAATGCGCTGCTGACGCGGTGGATCGGCATGCCGGGCGTGCTGGTCGCCACCGGCTTCATGCACGCGACCGTATTCTTCGTAACGATGATGATCACGCGGCGCGTGCCGCCAGCCAATCTCACGGGAGGCGCCGTTCGATGAACATCACGCTGCTGGTCAGCTCGATGGGAAGCGGCGGCGCGGAGCGCGTCGCGGCCACGCTCGTGAACGCATGGAGCGAGCGCGGCGACACCGTCACGCTGATCGCTACTTATAGCCGCAAGCGCCCGTGCTTTTATGCACTGTCGGAAAAGGTCCGCTTCATTCATCTTGCTGATCGCGTGCGAAAAAGCCGTGGCGGCGTGGCCGGATATATCGAACGTCAGTTTGCCTTGCGCACGCTGATACGCGAAAGCCGCGCGGATGTCGTCATCTCGTTTCTCTATAACGTCAACGTGGCGAGCGTGCTTGCGACGATGGGCCAGCGCGTGCCGCTCATCCTCTGCGAGCACAACGATCCTTCAGCCGATGGCCGCCCCGCGTTCTGGCATTTCGCGACGCGCATCGCGTATCCGCACGCGGACGCCGTGACGGTGCTGACGGAGAACGTCGTCGATCCGTTCCGCGCGATGGTGCCGGGCGTGCGGCACATGACCGTCATGCCGAACCCGCTGCCGCCGGAACTGTTCTCGCAGCCCGCGCCCGCCGCGAGCGCCGATGGCCGCATGCGCCTCGTATCGTTCGGGCGGCTGCATCATCAGAAGAACTACGGATTACTGATCGATGCGTTCGCGTCGATCGCGCAACGCTTCCCGCAGTGGGACTTGACCATCTGGGGCGAAGGCGCCGAACGCGCTGCGTTGCAGGCAAAAATCGATCAGCTCGGCCTCAAGGAGCGCGTGTTCATGCCCGGCGTAACGAACGAACCGTGGCTCGAAATGCGGCGCGCGCAGGCGTTCGCGATGTCGTCGCGCTTCGAGGGCTTCGGGCTTGCGCTTGCCGAAAGCATGGCGCTCGGCGTGCCGGCGGTCGCCGTCGATTGTCCGAGCGGCCCGCGCGATATCACGCGCGATGGCGAAGATGCGCTCCTCGTGCCGCCGCACGACCGCGATGCGCTCGCGGACGCTCTGGCTCGCCTGCTCGGCGATGAAGCCCTGCGCGCGGACCTTGCACGCAAGGGCGCGCATTCGATTCGCGAGCGATACGCGGTCAACGCGATTCTCCGCATATGGGACGACCTCTTCGCACGCGTCGGCGCATGCACAGGGAACGCACAACAGCCTGCGGCAATCGGCATGCAGAACCATCAGCGGCAAGTGCTTTGAACGGAGATCCGGGCCATGAACAAAGTCATTCTCTTTGCCAACACCGACTGGTATCTCTACAACTTTCGCCTGTCGCTCGCGTATCGCTTGCGTGACATGGGCCACGAAGTCGTGCTGATATCGCCGCCCGGCGAATACGGTCCGCGTCTGCGCGAACTGGGCTTTCGCTGGCATGCCGTGCCGATGATCCGCCGCAGCCTCAATCCGCTGCGCGAACTGAATCTCGTGCTGTGGCTCGCGCGGCTGTTTCGCGAGGAGCACGCCACGCTGGTGCATGGCTTCACCATCAAGAGCGCCGTGTATGGCTCGCTCGGTGCAAAGCTCGCGGGCGTGCCGGCGCGCGTGAACTCGGTTGCGGGACTCGGCTATGTGTTCACGAGCCGCGATATCAAGGCGCGTCTGTTGCGTCCGGTCGTGCGCCGCGTGTTGCGGCTCGCGCTCGACGGCGAGGGTTGCGCGCTCATCCTTCAGAATCCCGATGACGTGCAGATGTTCAAGAAGGCGCGCCTCGTCGACGACACCGCCGTGCATCTCATCAAGGGCTCAGGCGTGAATTGCGCGCGCTTTCAGGCGCGTTCCGGCGACGCGCCGCACGCCCGCGAGCCGCTGCGTGCGCTGCTTGCCGCGCGCATGTTGTGGGACAAGGGCATTGCCGAATTCATCGATGCAGCGCGCGTATTGAAGCGCGAAGGCCGCACGATCCGCTTCATTCTCGCGGGGATGCCGGATGCGGGCAATCCGGCGTCCATCGATCGCGCGACGATAGAAGGCTGGGTCGCCGAAGGGCTCGTCGAATGGCGCGGCCACGTCAGCGACATGCCCGCGCTGCTCGCCGACACCGACGTCATGGTGCTGCCGAGCTATCGCGAGGGCTTGCCGAAATCGCTGATCGAAGCCGCTGCGTGCGCACTGCCGCTCATCACGACCGATGCGCCGGGCTGTCGCGAAGTCGTCAGCGTGAACGGCGAGGATGGGCTGATCGTGCCGGTGCGCGATGCCGTCGCGCTCGCCAATGCGATGCGCCTCATCGACGACGACCGCGCGCTCGCACGCAAGCTCGGCCTCGCCGCACGCGACAAGGCGCTGCGCGAGTTCGACGAAGCCATCGTCATCGACAAGACGCTCGGCGTCTATCAGACGCTTGCGCCGGTGCGTCAGGCCGCGCCTTCGTCGGTCGGCATTGCGCCGTGAAGATCGTTCACGTCATCACCGCGCTGCCGGCAGATGGCGCCGAAATGCTGCTGTATCGGCTCATACGCACTTCGCGTGAAAGCGGGGTACGGCACACGGTCATATCGCTGTCGCCGGAAGACACGCTCGCCGCGCGCATCCGCGAAGCCGGCGCGGAAGTTCGCATTCTCGGCATGCGGCCCGGTGCGCCCGGGCCTGCGAAGTTCGCGACGCTCGTGCGCTGGCTCGACGAACTCGATCCCGATGTCGTGCAAAGCTGGCTTTATCACGGCGATCTGATGGGCGGCCTCGCGCTGCATGCCGCCAACGCCTGGCGACGCCTGCGCGGATCACGCGCGCCGCGTCCGGCGCTCGTATGGGGCATCCATCATACGGACCTGCGTTCCACTGGCAGCAGCCGCATGACGCGCTGGGTCACGAAGGCGTGTGCCGTGCTGTCCTCGCGCGTGCCCGATTCGATCGTATGCTGCGGCGAAGCAGCGATGCGATCGCACGTTCAGGGCGGCTATTGCGCCGCAAAGATGACGGTGATTCCCAATGGCTTCGAGGTGGATGTGTTCAAGCCGATGCCGCAAGCGCGCGATGCGTTGCGCCGCGATCTCGGCTTCGACGCGGATGCGCCGGTGGTCGGCATCGTCGGGCGATATCACGCCGTGAAGGATTATCCGAACTTCATCGCCGCGATGCGTCGCGTGCTCGACGTGTTGCCGGACTGCCGCTTCGTGATGGCGGGACGCGGGCTCGATGGCGACAATCGCGAACTGGTGCCGTTGCTCGACGAGGCAGGCGTCGCGCATGCGGGGCGTCTGCTCGGCGCGTTGCGTCATCCCGAGACGATGCTTGCCGGACTCGACGTGTTCTGCCTTTCGTCGCGCAGTGAAGGACTGCCGACTGTCGTCGGCGAAGCGATGGCCTGCCGCGTGCCTTGCGTGGCCACCGATGTGGGCGATACGGCATGGCTCATCGGCGATACGGGTCTGGTGACGCCGCCTGAGAACGCGGACGCGTTGGGGCGCGCACTCATCGACATGCTGACGATGCCTGCGGAAGAACGTTCGAGGCTGGGCTTGGCGGCTCGTGAGCGGATCGAGCGTGTATTTTCGATCGAAACGAGCTGGCGCCGCTATGAGGAGACTTACATCCGTACGACGAACGCGTTGCGCGAATCGCGCGCTGAACGGCTCAATGCCTGAACGGCTGGATGTGGAGATTGCGTCGGGCGACGACTGACAGACTGAAGATTGCGCATGCGCCACCGATTGCGGCGCGCCGTGCTGTCAAGGACGCAGAATTTGCACAGGCAGAGTCATTTCTGATGACTGGAGCGCGATGAATGCCCCGCTTCCTTGGGCTCGAGTTCGTCCGGCTCGTGCATGCGGCCGCGCAGGCCGCCCCGCAGACTGGGCGATCGCTCGCCGCCGCCTTCGTCGCTGCCCTTGGCGCGCCGATGCCGCCGGCGCGAAGGCAGCAGCACGTCGGCCGCCGCCAGCAAGGCGAGCGCGACGACAGCAAAGAACACTATCGTGCCGACAGTAGTGGCGAAGTCCATTCCCTCTCCAAGACGGATCGACGCTGGGTAATCCCGCAGCCGGGATTACTTAGAGCAGCATCCATGCCATTAGTTTTCGGCATTTTCCGCCGAAAGTTGAGGGTGGGTGCAGGTGATTGTCAGAAAAAGACAGTTGCGTGAAAGAGAGGCCGGCCTGACGCGCCGGCCTCCCATCGACGGCTAAACGCTTCGCTTAGCGCGTGTACGTCATGTTGGTCACTTCGACCGAAGGACCGGCGTTGTCCCAGTCCGTCTTGCTGAAGCCGAGCGCCGAGTGCATGTAGACCGGCTTGTCGCTGGTGATGTGACCCGTCACCGTACGGCCGTTCAGTTGCAGGCCGCCCACCGCATACGCCACGTGATAAGCGGCGTTGTCGCGGTGATTGGTGATGTCGATCGACACGTTCTTCGCGACCGGTCCCGGCAACGCGCCCAGATACACGAGGATACCGTAGCGTGTGTTGTTGGTCGTCGGGCTGATGACCTTGATGTTCTGCAGCACCGCGTTGTTGTCGTTCGGCTCGATGTCGAGGCCGGCCGAAGGCATCGTCCCCTTCGTGTTCGACCACGTCGGCGTATCGAACGTGATGTTGCTGCCGCTCGTGATCGTCGCGCCCTGGCGGCGGTTGCCGTCCGAAACGTGCTTCGTGATCGTTACGCCATTGCTCGGCGTCGTGCGCGTGCGATACGAATTGCCGATGTACACGCCATCGCCCCAGCAGTTGATCGTGGTCGGCGACGTGATCGTGACGTTCGTCGCGCCGGCGATGGAAAGGCCCATGCCCTGACCGCCCTCGTTCGGATCGTTGGTCGCGGAATTGAGTTCCTTGCTGCCGTCGAGGTAGGCGTTCTCGATCTGCACGTTGTTCACGTCCCACATACGCATGATCTGGTAGCTGGGCGTGCTGTGCGCCAGCAGCTTGATCGACGCGCCGGTGGCGAAGCGGATATGCGAATTCGTGCGCAGGTCGACGCCTGCCGAGTCGATGCGGACCTTGCCCGAAATCAGCAGGATCTTGCCGACGGAACCGTCGATGGCTTTCTGCAGCGCGACGCGGTCATTGGTGACGCCGTCGGCCTTCACGCCGAACGAGCTTGCGTCGACGACCGTGCCGGACGTCGCGGTGCTGGCCGCTGCTTGCGTCGACGATGCAACGTTGGTGCTCGATGCCGCCGCCGTGGTCGCCGCGGCCGGGTTGCGACGCCACCGCTTGTCGGTGGCCGCGAGATCATCGGCGCTGCCGCCGCCGCAAGCGGCGAGCACCATCACACCGGTGCAGGCGGCAACTGCGTTCAGCAATTTGCGGCGGGTGAAAAGCGGGTTGTGAATTTGATCGGAAGAAACGAGATTATCTTTGGAAAATAGCATTGTGCTTGACGTTATTAATAGGCGACTGAGGAAAAGGAATGTCCGTCGAGACCGAAATCGGACGAATGCAAAGCCGTTCAACCGGGGCGAAAAAAGTTGCCCAAAGCATGCAAGGCCACGAATGCCGGTCAAACTTACTTCATAACGCTTACGCGCAAAGTATCTAATACCGATACTGGGTCCGTATGATACAGAACGTGGTATGACAATTCCGAACGTTTCGTAACGCGATGTAACGATCGAGTGGGGACAGGTCGAAATGGCGGGTACGTACGTTCGCGCAATCCCCCGCCAGACGTGGGATTGGGGAAAACGCTGCCCTATTGATCCGACGATTAAAAATAAATCGCGGTTGGAGATAAAAAAACCCGTCGTTGCTACCGAACCACGGGTTTCTAGTATGAAGAAAAGTGAATATCTTGCCGTTTATATTCTTATGATTTTATTGGCTCAAGTCTGTTTTGATTGCTCTATTCCCCGAAAATCGCTCTTTAGAGTTTTTCCGACGCGACTTTCGCTTTGCCGCGTCGCATTTCAGCGCGAAGCGCCGCAAGCTTGCTAATCCCGTCGTTGACGGCGAATGCGACGCGTCCCCAGGACGACTGCGCAATCTGAATACTGGACGCCGCCGACATATTCCCCTTGCTCCAGTACGGTTTGAATGTCTCCGACCCGACGCCAAGATCGAAGTCCATGCCGTTTTCCACCGCCCAGCGCACCCACGCTTCGATCGTGATCGCTCCCGGCGCCAGCTTGCTGTGATCCCGGTCGAATCCCGCCATCACGCCGAGCATGATGCTTCTGCCGAGGCCGACCATGTTCGCCGCGACCGGTGCGCCGTCGAGCATCAGCACCATGACGCGGGCGTACGGCCTGCCGTCGCTATCGGCGGGATGGTTGGCCAGCGCGACGAGATAATCGCGGAACGCCTGCGAGTAGAGCCATGCGCCCTTCTTGTCCACGCGCTCGGCCCAACTGCGCTTGCACGCGAGCATCCAGTCGATCATGCGCGCGTTCTCTTCTTCGTCGTCGGGGCCGAGTATCCGCATCTCGACCTTGCCCTGCCGTTCCAGACGTCTGAGCAACGCGCCCGGCTTCTTTCCCGACAGCGTGCCGAGCGACGCCGCGAAACTTTCCCAGTCCTTCTCACGCGACAAGCGCGCAATCGCATAAGGATGCGCCTTCGACGTCATCAATCCATGATGGGTGGTCGCGAGGCGGAACAGCGTGTCGTTGTGATCGAGATACGGAAGCAGGAAGATATCAGACGGACACCGCTCCAGCGCCGCACGCCATATCGATTCAATCAGTTCAACTGATACATGTTCGGGGTCGATCAGCACGGTCGTATAGTCCGCCGATTCCGGGCTCAACGGTCGCAGCACGGTCCACAGCCGGTTGCGCGAACGAACGAGCGGCCACACTGCAATGAGCCGCTCATCGCGACGAACGGCAACGATGCGCAGCGAACGTCCGATCGGCTTCGCCACGCGCTCCCAGCTCAGCCAGCACGTCACGAACGATTCGTGATGCCGTCCGCCGGCGCGACGCCATAGCGCCTGCCATTCATCGGCGAGCGCATGGAATTCCTCTGTCGTTTTGATGATGTCTATACGGTAGGCTGGTGCAATCATGAATGTCTCTGCGGCGATGCATGGGTTACGATGTCTGCGCCTCGAACAATGTTCTGAAACGCACATGGATGCAATCGGTTGGCTGTCCTGTGCTTGCGCATCTTGCATCGCAAAGCAACCAGCGCAACGTGCGATGCCGTACAGTGGTGCGCGCGAGTGGTCCATTACCCTGCGGTAATCGCTTGTAATAAGTCGCGCGACGACCATGCTTGACATCGTCGAAACTTATGCATTGCCTCCTTCTGACATACAACGTCGACAACGCTTCGTCACCCGATTCACCAGCATCCGAGCGCTGTCGACTGCGTAGGAACGCTTGCGTCTCAAAGCCTTTCGCAGATTTAAACGCGTGGCGAACTGCATCATGAACCGAGTTGCGAGGGACAATGGACAACGAATGCTATTCAGTCAGCACTTCCACTGTTGCAACGAAGCCAAAGCCGACGAAAGCGAAACCGAATAAAGCGAAGGAGAGCGTGAAGACCGTCCCGGCGGGTAATATCAAGCCGCAAGGTCTGACCGCGCGATCCATCTTCCATGAACCGTGGTGGCTCGAAGCAGCGACAGACGGAAAATGGGGCGTTGTCGAAGTCAAACAGGGCGATGACGTCATTGGTGAAATGCCCTATATGCTCGAACGCAAAGGCTTGTGGCGCATTTCCGAATTGCCGCCGCTGACGCGCACGCTCGGCCCCGTCATCAAACCGCAACGTGCAGGCGGCAGTGATCGCGAGTGGTGTTATCGCATGGAGATCGCGGATCAACTCGTCTCGAAGCTGCCGCCGTGCGCGCACTTTCATCAATTGATGGACACGCGCATGTCGGAAGCGGAGGCCATTGCCTTTTCGTTGCATGGCTACGATGTCTCCATCGGCTACACGATGGAGATTCCCCCCGAACGCACCGAAAGCGAAGCGTGGTCCGCGCTTCGCCGCAATACGCGCAACTGGGTGCGGCGTGCCACCGAACGCCTCACGATACGGGAGATTGCGAGCCCCGATAGTTTCGTCGACTTCTACGACAGCAACCTCGCCATTCGCAAACGCAACAACGTCTACGGCTCGACGATCATGCGGCGCGTGCTCGGCGAAGTGCGAACGCGCAATGCCGGTGTGATGCTCGGCGCATTCGACGACAACGGCCTGCTCGTCGCGGAAACCGCGCTGGTCTGGGACGACCGTGCGGTGTATTACATGCTGTCGTCGCGCCGCGCGGACGCACACGGCGGCGCAATCAGTCTGCTGATCTGGGAAGCGGCGCGCATTGCGCGCGAGAAGAATCTGATCTTCGACCTGGACGGCATCTCGACTGCGACGATACTCGACTTTCTATCGGGTTTCGGCGGACGGCTCGTGACCCGCTATGAGATCGAACGCATGCGCGCGGATTACGGCGCGCTGCGCACCGTGCTTCGAGGCGAGAAGATGGCAAGCAAGACCGGCGCGAAACGCCTGCGCAAAGCGCCGCTCGAAAAGACCTGATACCGCGTTCGTCATCGGCGGCTCGATGCCGTCGATGACAAATCGCGCGATTCGTTCTAACTGCCGATGAAGTACGCGTACACGCCTTCGTAATAGCTCTTGATCACTTCAGCGGACAGCACCAGCATTATCCCTACTACCCACCATATCGAGAATGCGTTCCTGAAACGAATCTGCGGCACGATGAAAGTCATCATCAACGGGATGCAATACCATACGCGTCCCTTGCCGAACGGAAAGAGCAAAAACGCGAGCAACAAATAAAGCACCAGAACGATATGCATGGTGCATAGCTCGGTCCAGACGGTCGATTTTGCAACCGGGCGGTTCTTCCATTCCGAATATAGAAACACGATCGAAGCCGTCATGTAGACGACGAGCAGCACGACGAGCTTGATCGTGAAATCGTTCTGATAACCCGAGTATTCCTCGACTCGCCTTCCGCCGAAGTTCTTGAACAGGAAACCCGCCGACGACACCAGCATGAAAGCCATCGCGCTCGCGCTGCCGAAGGCGAGCCGCCTGCGGTCGCCGCATAGCCGTATGGTCAGCAGAAGCAGCGCCGGTATCGCGAAGGTCGTGTGAATGAAGCACGCGAGCACCCATCCGGTGACGGGACGGTGATAACGCAGCGTGAAGAGCATTGCGATGCCGAACGCCATGCCCTGACGAATCTGGAAGGTGCCGACCGTCGCGAGCGCCATCGGCACCACGGCCCAAAGGACGAGGCCGAGCAGCGGCCGCCTCACTTCGAGCAGCGCGATGAACACGAGCGCATTGAGCATGACGACCGTGATACGAACGCCCGTTTCAGGCGTGAATCCCAGCGCATTCAGCCCGACCACCCACGCGCGCCAGCCGAATTCCTCCGTCACCGTGCTGATGACGAATGAAAGCGTCGACGTGCGCGCCTTGTAGGTGCTGACGAACCAGTCCCACGTCGTTCTTCGAAAGTACTCGAGGTAATTGTCCTGGTCGAGCACGCTCGATACATGGCGCGGCGTCGTCGCCATAATGACCAGAATGACGACCGCGAGGGTGACGAACAGCCAGCCGCCCGGCGTCGCGAGAAAATGCTGCGCACGATGCACGGCACGCCAGTTCGACGCGCTTCGGCCCTGCATCGCTCTTGCTCTCATCGGAGAATCCTCGCGTCTAGTGGCGTCGAACAGCGTGCTGTCATGCGCGCGCGCAGTCTGTGCGCTGTCCCACAGCATCTCTAAAGCTCTAACGAATCAGCCGCAATCCCGTCACGACGATAGTTGGCCCACGCTTGTCGTAGTCGACGTTTTCCACGGACGCGAGCCGCGAATCGATCCAGGTCGGCGAACGGCTTTCCACGCGCCCTTTCACGATGAAGCCTTTCGTATCGAGGCCGGATACGCTGAAAGCATTGTCACTCGATCCTTCATCGCGATGACCGCTGATCGTTATATCGACGTGCTTCGCGAGCGGCCCCGGAATCTCCGCAAGAAAGACCAGAATGCCGATCTTGCAATTGCGCGTGACCGGATCGACGACGCGGATATTCTCAAGCACGTCACGATTGGAATTCGGTTCGATGTCGAGCCCCGCCGAAGGCGCCGTCCCCGCGATGTTCTGCCACGTGCACCGCTCGAGCGTGATGTTCCTGCCGCTGATGATCGACACGCCCTGCCGCCTGCAATCGCTCGCGCGATGCTCGATCAGGCGAATGTCTTCGGGCGGCACGTGCGGCGAGCGATAACTGTTCGCGATATAGACGCCATCGCCCCAGCAGGCGGTGGTGACCGCCGACCGAACCGTTACGTTCGTGCTGCCCGCGATGGAGATGCCCATTCCGTAGCCTTCATCGCGACGCTTCGGCGTTGCGGCGTTCAGTTCCTTGCTGCCATCCAGCGCAGCGTTCTCCAGGACCACGTTGGTCACGTCCCAGATGCGAATGATCTGGTAAAAGGGCGTATTGTGCGCAAGCAACTTGATCGACGCGCCCGGCTCGAAGCGCACGCGCGATCCGCTGCGCAAATCGAGGCCTTTCGCGTCGATGCGGCAACGGCCATCGATGACGAGCGTCTTGTCGACGGATGCGTCGATAGCGGCCTGAAGGCGCACGCGGTCGTTGCTGGTTCCGTCGCCCTTTACGCCGAACGCGCTCGACCTCACGATATCCGCTGCACGAACGGGCGTTTCAGCAAGGGTTTTCACCAGCGCGCCAGAGGCAATGAGTTTTAGCGCAAGCCTTCTTTTTCGCATGACGCGGCGAACTCCTCTTTGCGTCGTTGGAGGACATCGAATGAAATGTGAGTTCTCAAACTTATACGCGATGAACAGCCCGTTACGCTACCGCGCACCGCACCTTCGTTAGGTTACCGATGAAAGCGATCGATCTGATCAGAAGCGATCTTTACCGCTATGCCGGGGCAGCCGATACGGGCACGCTCGTTCGGAAGTACATATCCTCCGAAGGATTCAACTATTCCGTGTGGTTCCGTCTGGCGTCGTCGAGACCGCGCGGAATACTTGGCGTACTCCTGAGAATTATTCTGCGCCGCAAGCAGCGTCGGTTCGGAATCGTCATTCCGGCCGGCACAATCGTGGGGCCGGGGCTTTTTATCGGGCACTTCGGAAATATCGTGGTGAACGAAACAGCCGTAATTGGCGCGAACTGTAATCTCTCGCAATGCGTGACCATCGGCTCGAATCATGGTCAGGCGGCGACCATTGGGGATAACGTGTATATCGGGCCGCATGTATGCATCGTCGAAGACGTCGTGATTGGCGATTCAGTGACCATCGGTGCGGGGAGTGTCGTGACCGCAGATGTACCGGCCAATGTCACGGTTGCGGGCGTGCCTGCGCGCGTGTTGAGCGATGACCTCGCGCGCAATCGCGCGGGTAGATACGTGCTTCGCCGATGGATTGCGTGAGCGCCACGTAAAGTCGCCGTCATCATATCGACATACGCTGCGTCTGCCATGCCTCCAAAGCACAAAAGAAGGCTTTTGAGAGCGGCCAATTGTTGACCGATACGCGGCCTAGCCAACATTTCACCAACAAAAAAACGTGCCATTAAAAAGGCGTGTCGAGAGATGATATTCGGACTCCCAACATGATTAGCTTAGCGGGATATCCCTGATTAATCATAAAAAACGCGGGAATAAAAAGGGTTATCACTCGTTTCGCCGATTGCATATCCGGAATATCGCCTGATGCTGTAGCTTCATTGCAAGACTCGTGGGCCGGCGCACCGGCCTGCCACATCGGAGTAGGCTCTTACTTCGCGATCCGATCAACCGTCCGCGCTGTTGACCATGAGCACACGACAATGCTGAATCTCGCCCTCGGTTGCCTGACATCGTTTTGTCTGACTCTTTGGATCGTGAAATACACGACTCGCGCCGGTTCTCGCTGGCTCGATTCCGACTTGAAGGGCGTACAGAAGATGCATACCGTCCCTGTTCCGCGCGTTGGAGGCGTGGCCATCGTGGGCGGAACTGGAATCACGTTCATCGTAGGCGGCATGTTCGACGCGAACCCGCCGGGCGAGTCGCTGCTGCTGCTCGGCTGTGCGGCGATACCGTTTCTTGCCGGAAGCGTCGAAGACGTGACGAAGCGCGTGAGTCCGCGCATCCGGCTGCTCGCCGCGATGGCCGGCGCGATCTGCGCGGTCTATGCACTCAACGCGGTGCTCGGCCGCGTCGATCTGCCTATCGTCGATCGCGGGCTTGCGCTCATGCCGGTCGCCATCGGCCTTACGGTACTCACGGTGTCGGGCCTGACCAATGCGATCAATCTCATCGACGGCATGAACGGGCTCGCGTCGGTGTCGGCTATCCTCATCTTCGGCTCGATCGGCTTCGTCGCGCATCAGGTCGGCGACTGGCTCATCATGAGCGTCGCCTTGACGATGATCGGCACCATCCTCGGCTTCGCGGTATGGAATTACCCCGGCGCGGCGATCTTTCTCGGCGACGGCGGCGCGTATTTCATCGGCTTTCTCATGGCGGAGCTGCTCGTGCTGCTGATCGCACGGCATCCAAATGTATCGGCGTGGTACGCGGCCGTGGTGGCCATCTACCCGCTGTTCGAGACAATCTTTTCGATCTACCGGCGCAAGTTCGTTCGCGGGCGGCCCGTCAGCGAACCGGATGGCGTGCATCTCCATACGCTGATCTATCGGCGCATCGCGCTACGCGGGGCCGACTATCGCGATGCCCGTCAACGGGGCCGGCGCAACGCGCGCACATCGCCGTATCTGTGGGCGCTATGCTCCGTGGGCGTCGTGCCTGCATCGCTTTTCTGGAATCAGCCGGTCGTGCTGTTCGCAACGGACATCGTGTTCGTCGGCGCGTACGTGTGGTTCTATGCGTGCATCGTGCGCTTCAAGACGCCGCGCTTTCTGCTCGGCCATTCGTCGATCACGCCGGCCACGTCGCACGAGACGCGCCGCTGATAATCACACTCGGAACCGCCCGCATCACTCGGCGGTTGCGAGCGCGTTCGACGCACGTCCATCCGCGTGAAGACGCTCGCCGAGCGCGCACAGTTCTTCCATGTTCAGCGAAACGAAGCCGTATCGCTCGTGAAGGACGACGTAGTGATCCGCGATACGCTGCAGGAACGCGATATTCTCCGCCGTGTCGCGCCCGAAGTTATGCGGATGCCACCACAGGTGATAGAGCCGCTTGTGGATCGCGGCGTGCGTCATCGCATCTTTTATCCGGTTCAGGCGCAGCGTGTCCAGCATCGCGGCCTTGCGCTTGAAGGGCCTCAGAAAGCTGCTCGCCGGAAAGTTGAACGGCATCGAACGAAAGCAGTCCTCGAGCGCGTGCGTGTTGTGGCCCGACACGTTGACATAGGCATCGAGCAGGCGGCTCGCGCGCCTGGCGCGGCTCTGTCCTGCCTTGTCGGAGGCTGCATAGGCGTGTCCGCCTTGCGTGCCGCGATAGCAAAGAATGCCATGCTTCATCAGCACGGCGAGATACGCATCGTTGCATTGATTGCGCGGAAACACGATGCTCGTGATGTCCACGCCCGAGCGCCGCGCCACGTCCACCGCACAGGCGATGTCCTCTTCGAACTCGCGTACGCCCTGCCCTTCTTCCAGACAGTAATAGTGTGAGTACGTGTGCGTGCCGATGGCCTGCCCCGGCTGCGTGGCGATGCGCGCAATCAGTTCGGGCGCGAAGTGATAGAGCGGATCGAGTTCATGCGCGGCATCGATATACTCATACGGCGATATTCCCGGCCGCTTGTAGTGCGGACGCGCTGCCGGCAGGCTCGCTTTGAGTTCGGCGGTATCGCGGTGAAACATGAAGCCGACGGTCGCCCACGTCGCATGAATGCCGCTGTTGCCGAAGACGTTCAACATCTGCGGAATCGCGCGCCGCCCGCCGCGCAGATTTTCGCCGTAGCTTTCGATGGTCCGCGTCTCGCGCACGCCCCACAGCAGTTCGAAGTCGAGCGAGACGGTGAATACGCCGTGATCGAATGTCATGTGCCTGCCTGGTCGATGAGGATGCGGACGGCGAGCGTGCCGAACGGCATCGGACATGCTCGCCTATTTTCCGGGCGGCGATGGTGGCGTACCGCACCGTCGCGCAACTTTGCGCGTGTCACGGCTGTGCACGATTGCTCGATGCAGATACAGTTTCGCTACCGCGCATGCATGCCTATCGACGAATGAACGAGACTTTCAGCGAATCAGAACGAAACGCCGTCTACCGCGCGATCGCGCAACGACGCGACATGCGCCACTTCGTGAGCGATCCCGTCGCGCCGCAGATCATGCAGCGGCTCATCGATGCCGCATTGCACGCACCGAGCGTCGGCTTCATGCAGCCGTGGCGGATCGTGCGCATCACGTGCGCGCAGGTTCGCGAGCAGCTTCATGCAGCGGTGGAACGCGAGCGGCTTCTCACCGCCGATGCGCTCGGCGAGCGCCGCGATGCGTTCATGCAGCTAAAGGTGGAAGGCATGCGCGAATGCGCGGAATTGCTCGTGATGGCGCTGATGGATGGCCGCGAGCACCACGTGTTTGGCCGCCGCACGTTGCCGGAGATGGACCTTGCGTCGGTGGCCTGCGCGATTCAGAACATGTGGCTCGCGGCGCGCGCCGAGGGTATCGGCATGGGATGGGTGTCGCTGTTCGATCCGCGAGAAATCGCCGAATTGCTCGAGATGCCGGCAGGGGCGCGGCCGGTCGCGATCCTGTGCATTGGCCACGTCGACCGCTTTTACGACGCGCCGATGCTCGAAACGGAGGGCTGGGCGAAGCGGCGGCCGCCGGAGGAATGCGTGTTCGAGAACCGGTGGCCGCGCGAGTGAGAATCAGCAGGACGTGGGTTTGAGCCGCTCGACTTCCAGCCCGAACATTGGACGCAGCCGCGTGCCGAGCACGTTGCCGAAGAACGCGGCCACGAGCCACAGCCAGCCGTGCAGGCTGCCCGACACGATGCCGCTGAAATACGCGCCAATGTTGCAGCCATAGGCGAGCCGCGCGCCATAACCGAGCAGCAGGCCGCCGACGACGGCGGCGATCAGCGAGCGCATCGGCACGCGCCAGATCGGCGCATAGCGTCCGGCGAGCGCGGCGGCGAGCATCGCGCCGAGCACGATGCCGATGTCCATCACCGAGGTCACGTCATGCGAGATGGGCGCGGCGAGCGTCGCGGCGTTGGCCTTGCTCATCCAGTAGGGCCAGCTTGCGACGTCGACGCCCATCGCGGAAGCCGCCTTTGCGCCCCACAACGCGAACGCCGACGTGACGCCCCACGGCCGTCCGGACAACGCGAGCGTCGCGAAGTTGAGCACGGCGAGCGCGAGCGCGCCTGCCAGCAACGGCCACGGCCCATGCAGCCACGGCGACGTATGCGCGGGCTGAACGTGCGCCGCGACGAGCTTTCCGTGCCGGCGCTTCTCGATGAACACGGTCAATGCCGCGATCAGCGCGAACAGAATCCAGTTGAAGGCGAGCGCGGGCGCGAGACCCATCGACTTGACGAGCGATATCGGTGGAAGCGAAGGGAGTGCGGTCCAGAACGGCATGTGCGCGGTCGCAATCACCGATCCGGCGATGAACGCGAGGAGCGTCACGATCATGCGCGTGCTGCCGCCGCCGACGGTGTAGAGCGTGCCGGACGCGCAGCCGCCGCCCAGTTGCATCCCGATGCCGAAGATGAACGCGCCGACGATCACCGACGTGCCCGCGGGTGACACGAGCCCGGTCACCGGCATGCCGAACAGCGTGCCTGCGGCGAGCGCGGGGAAGAACAGCGCGACGCCGACAGCGAGCATGACCATTTGCGCGCGAAGACCGGCGCCGCGGCCATCAGCGATGAAGACGCGCCACGCGGAAGTGAAGCCGAACGCCGCGTGGTAAAGCACGATGCCGAGCAGTGCGCCGACGACGTACAGCGCGGCCTGGCGTGCGCTGGCGGTTTGCGCGAGGTACCACGCGCCCGCGACGATCAGCATTGCCGCAATGCCGAGCGGCGTCGGGTTGATGTCGCTGCGGCGAGGGAGAGGACTGGTTAGGTCGGACATGACTTTCTGGGTTTTGTAGAGGGTTAACCCGGTATTGTGCGGGTTTTGGGCGCGGCGCGCTGGCGCACGGCGTGAAGTGCTTTCCTGGAAGCATTGCGTGTTCCGCGGGCGAGCATTGAGCCGGTTGCGGCACCGTCAATGAGACGTTTGCTCCATGCCGCCCATTGCAACTTGCGCTTTTGCGTTCACGCCGGGAAAGCGAAAGAACAAAGCGGGATTGCATCAGAAAGGGATCATTGCCTGTCCGAAGCCGGGCAGCCCGCGTTGATTCACCGCTTCCCCCCTTCCACCGCCTTCGCATACCCCGTCAGCTCCAGATACCCTCTCCCCCGTCGCCCGGCGCTCTGCGCTTCGCCCGTCACCGTCACCGCGCCCTCCCAATACACCGCGCCCGTCGATTCGCGCGAATCCAGCTCCTGATCGTCGATCAGCGGAGCCAGACGCCAACGCATCCCGCCGACGCGCACCGTCATCGCCACCGGATACTCCGTGTTCGTGCGCGGCGATCGCCACTGTCGCTCCGGCGTGAATTCCACATCGCCGGGACCGTATTGCGTCGTGCGGCCATCGCTGCCACGCAGCGCAGCGTGCGACCAGACCGCCCGGCCATCGCGGGAGCGGACCTTGAAGGCCATTAGCGCCGCGCCATCGTCCAGATTCGCGCCGAGCCAGTCCCAGCCCGATGCGTCCGCCGAAAGCAGCGTGCTCGACCACTCGTGATCGAGCCACGCACTGCCCTTTACGTCGACGGTCTCGCCCTTTCCCGATGACGACGGCCGCGTCACCCGGCCGCTCACCTGCAATTGCGGCTCGCTGTAGTAATAGCTCGCCTGCTGCGGCTGCGGACCCTTGCGTGAATAGCCGCCATCACCCTGGATCATCGGCGGCTGCGTCGGCGTAAAGACGAGATGCAGCGCGAAACCGGCGGCATCGGCATCGGCGTCGACGGCATAACGGCCATCCGGATCGCGAACCATGCGCCACGCGTCGAGCTTCACATCGGTATTGCCCGCGTTGGCATAGGCCAGCCCGAAGCCCTGCCGCGCGATGTTCTGATCGTGCACGAGCCGTCCATACGCCGGATCGGACAACGCCGCGTGCGCGACGATCAGCTGCGACGGATCGAACGCGCCCTCGCCCCTACCTTTTCCGGTACTGGACCGAAAGAACGTGATCTGAAAACCGAGCGGCTTGTGGTCCGGCGTTTCCAGCCAGCCGGTCGCGTACCACCATTCCGTGCGATACGGCGGATGCGCGCCGCTGTCCTGCGGCCAGTCGATCGCTCGCCCCGGCACGACCGCCGCGAACTGCGGTTCGGCGGCGAGCGCGGCCGTCGACAGGAGCGCGATCAACATTGCCGATAAAGGGCGCATCACCAGTCCTCCCGCACGGCGCGAACCGCATCGACCGATACCGCGCGCCGCCCGGCCAGCACCGCCGTCGTACACGAGGACACCAGCATCACGCAGCCGATGATGAGCAGCATCGTCCACGGCACGTGCAGCGACATCGTCCAATGGAAGGATTGCGGATTAACGACGAACACGAGAATCAGGCTGATCGCGAAGCCGAGCACGCAGCCCACCGCAATGCCGAGCACCGTGAGCAGGCCGCCTTCCGAGGCGAGCAGCGCGAGAATCTGCTTTTTCGTCACGCCGACATGCCGCAGCATGCCGAACTCCCGCGAGCGCGCGAGCGTCTGCACCGAAAACGTCGCGGCCACGCCGAACAGGCCGATGACGATCGCCACCGCCTCGAGCAGATACGTGACCGCGAAGCTGCGATCGAAAATGGTCAGCGTGCGCGCGCGGATGTCGCCGGGCTGCGAGAACTCGAGCGCATCGCCGAACGGGAGCTTTTGCAGCGCCGCGATGACCTGCCCCGCCGACGCGCCCTTGCGCAGGGTGATGCCCGCATCGGTCGCGCCCATGTCGCCGGTCAGCCGCCGATAGTCCGCGAGGCGAATCTGCAGCGCGCCGGTCTGCCGCACATAGTCGCGCCAGATGCCCGCGACGACGAAGCGCTCGCTCGCGCCGCCGACCGGCAGCGTCAGCCGTTGCCCGGTGCGGTAGCCGTACAGGTCCGCCATCGCCTCGGACGCCCAGACCGGCGTTTCATCGGTGCGCCACGATTCGGGCGGCAGCGTCGCGCCGGTCATCTGAAGCATCGCGCCGGGATCGGACTCGTTGATCTCGCGGGCGATCAGCGCGACCGGCGGCTTCGATGCATCGAGCGTGACCTGCGATGCGCGCGAGAACGCTGCATGCGCGACGCCGTTGGTCGCCGCGATCTGCGCCTGCTGGTCCGGCGTGAGGCCGCCCGTGTCGCCGCTCGACACCACGCGCGCGTAGACATCGGCGGAAAGGAGATGCTCCAGCCAGTCCACGACCGACACGCGAAAACTCGCCACCATGATCGCCATCGCGACGATCAGCGTGAAGCTCGACAGCACGCCGCCCATTGCGATCGACGCCTGCCCCGGCGCGTTCGCCAGCCGCGCGAGCGCGAGCGTCGCGACCGCGCTGCGCTTGCGCTTCGCGCGCAGCCACCCATGCGTGATGCTCGCCGCGCCGAAGACGATGGCGGTCAGGCGCGGCATCAGCGCGATCCCGCCGATCAGCAACAGCGCGACAGCCGCATAGCCGGCGAAGGGCGCGTCGTCGATGGGCGGCGCCTGCGTCAGCGCCGCGCCGAGCGCGAGGCAGAACAGCGCGGGCCAAGGCGTCGACAGCGGCGAGAGCGCGGCTTCCTCGCTGCCCGCCTTCAACGCCGGCGCGGGCCGTGCGCGAGCCGCTTCGAGCGCCGGAACGAGCGTGCCGGCGAGCGCCACGCCGATGCCGAGCGCGAGGAAAACTGCCGTCGAGACCGGCTCGAAGTGAACGCGCGGCTGGACGCCGGGGAAGTATCCGCCGCCCAGATCGCTGCCGAAAAAACGCAGCGCGATGCCCGCGACCGTGAACCCCAGCGCGATGCCGAGCACCGCGCCGGCGACGCCCAGCAACGCGCCTTCCGTCATGATCTGCCGCACCAGATGGCCGCGCGTCATGCCGAGCACGCGCAGCATCGCGAATTGAGCGCGGCGTCGCACCACGCCCGCGGCCTGCGTCGAAAAGACGAGGAACGCGCCCGTGAACAACGCGACGAGCGCCAGCACGTTCATGTTGATGCGATACGCCCGCGACAGCCTGTCGGTGCGGCTTTCGATATCCCGCGTCTGCCCGACGACGATGCGCGCGCCGAGTTCGTCCTGCAACGCGCGCTGAAACGCTTCGCGATCGACGCCGCGCGCCAGTTGCAGATCGATGCGCGTCAGCCGGCCCTGCATGCCGAAGCGCGACTGCACGGCGGCGATGTCCATCACGCCGATGCGCTGCCCCGGCAACGCCCGCACGACGCCGCCCGCCACGCGCAGCGGCACCGGCGACGTGCCGCTTTGCAGATCGACCTGCAGGCCCACGCCGGTATGCAGCCATTGCTGCGCGGCGGTCGAAAGAAAGATCGCATCGTCCGATAAGACGTCGAGCGGCGCTTGCGGCGACGGCACGCCGGTCAGATCGGGCGCGATGCGTTTCGCGCGGAACACGTCGATGCCGAGGACTTTCAACGGCGCGCTCTGCTTGGGCACGGCGACATCGACTTCGAGCACGGGACTCGCCATCGCGACGCCGGGACGCATGGCGAGTATCGGGTAAAGACGTTCGTCGATGTACGGCTGCACGCCGCGCACCTGCAAGTCCGCCTGACCGGAAAGACTGCGGGCGGCGGCGGAAAACTCATTGAACGCGGCGCTGTTGATGAGCTGCACCGCATAGCCGAGCCCGACGCCCAGGGCGATCGTGAGAATGGCGACGAGCGCGCGTCCGCGATGACTGCGCCATTGCGCGCCGAGCAGCCAGCGGGACAGCAGGCGATGAGCGGCCGGGCGCGCCGTCATCGTGCACGCGCTTCGTTGAACGCCGAAAGCGATGCCGCTTCGTGCAGGGCGCCGTCGGCGAGCACCAGCACGCGGTCGGCGAAGGCCGCCGCGGCTTCCGAGTGCGTGACCATGATCGCGGCGGCGCCGGTCGCTCGCGTTTCCGTTCGCAGCAAGCCGAGGATTTCGTGCGCGGTTTGTGGATCGAGATTGCCGGTGGGTTCATCGGCGAGGATCAGGCGCGGCCGATGCACCAGCGCCCGCGCGATCGCCACGCGCTGCAGTTCGCCGCCCGAAAGCTGGCGCGGAAGATCGTCCTGACGATTGAAGAGGCCGACTGCTGCGAGCATGCCGTGCGCCGGCGCGATGGGCATGCCATTGAGCAGCAGCGGCACGGCGACGTTCTGCACGAGCGTCAGATGCGGCAGCACGTGGAACGCCTGGAACACGAAGCCGAGCTTTTCGCGGCGTGTGCGGGTGGCGGCTTCGTCGCTCAGCGCGGAGATGGATACGCCGTCGATGAGGATTTCGCCGCTGTCCGGCGCGTCGAGTCCCGCGATGAGATTCAGCAGCGTGGACTTGCCGACGCCCGAGTCGCCCATGATCGCAATGAATTCGCTCGATCCGAGCGTGAAGTCCAGTCCCGCGAGAATGGTTCTGCCAGAACCGAAAGTTTTATGAAGGCGGCGGCATTCCAGTGCTGGGCGGGTCATAGGCAGGCGCGTTCCGGTGTTCTCGGGTGTTGCCTATTATGCCTAGGTGTTTCGTCGGATGTGAACGCGCCTATGCGCCCGTTGAAGCGCCGCAGCGCGCTTTTAGTGAGGATGCCGTTTCAATCAGCTCCAGTCGTCCATATCGTGCTTGATGCTGTGGCGGTTCGCGATCAGCGTCTCCACGCTCGGCTCGTTGTTCATCGCGCGCTGGATGGCGAGCTTCGTCGCTTCGTAGTTGGTGCGATACATGTCTTTCTTGTCGAGATTGGCGTCGGTCACGCAGCGCGGATCGATCCACACGAGGCTGATGATGCATAGCTCGTTGGCGTGCTCCTTCGGCAGGATGCCTTCGATCAGGCAATCGACGACGGCATCGGCGGTGGCCGACTGAACCACGCCGCCGAATAGCTCGATGGTCGGCATGTCCTTCAGCGTGACCTTCGGGACGATCATCGTCGCGGGCCGGACCATTTGATTGCATGCGCGGATCGCGAACATCGCGGTATGCCCTTTCGACTGCGCCATCATGTTCGCGAACGCATGACCGACGGGGCCGTCGACACGGCCGATCAGGATTTCCGGCATGGCGTCGGTGGCCTGGCCGGGCGCGGCGAAAACGGTGGCTTCGCCGGCGCGGAAGGTGAGGTCTTGAGGCATGAGGCGGCTCCTTGGGTCGTCGGTTATGCGAAATGGTGAGGGGATGCAAGGAGGGTGCCATGGGCTCAGGCACTCGGCCACCACGCGCTTCTCGTAGTACACGACCCGCCGGCGTGACACTCTGCTCAACGCGTCGTCGCCAATCAAATGAGCATTTCTGACTCAAAGTGTCTTCGCTATTGCGATTCGCTTTCTTCCATCGTCCAATGCCGCCTTACATCCGCGCAATTCGGAGGCGTTTTGCGCGCAGATCGATCAGCATCACTCAGAAAAGAACGAGACGAGAACGATGAAGCCCATATTCGGCGATAGTCGCGAGGCCGGTGAGGTCACCCCGCGCACGGACGCCGCCGCGGTCGCCAAACTCCTGACCGAGGACGAAATCCACGGCCTCGGCGCAAAAGCCGGCGAGCGCGTGGCCGGCCTGTCGCAGCGCATCCTGTCCGAAGTGCGCGCATCCGACGCCGAGCAGTTCGGCGCGAAGCTCAACGAACTCATCGTGACCGCGAAGGGCCTCGATCCGGCATCGCTGCAAAAACGCGGCATCGTCGGGCGCATCACGGCCATGTTCGGTTCCACGAAAGAGCGTCTGCTCGCGCAATTCGATTCGGTCGAGAAGCGCATCGGCACGCTCGTCATCGAACTCGAGAGCAACGCGAACCGGCAAAAGCGCGATATCGCCGAACTCGACCAGATGTATGCCGACAACTACGACACGTTTCGTCAGTTCGAAGACGCGCGCGCGCTCGGTCAGACATCGCTCGAAGCGTATCGCGCGGTGCTGGCCGAGCCGCACGAAGCCGCCGATGCCTTCGCCGCGCAACGCACGATGGACATGCGCCGCTGCGCCAATGCGCTGGAACAGAAAATCGACGATCTCTCCCGCGCCATGCTGATGTCCGAACAGCTCGCGCCGCAGATTCGTCTCGAGCAGGAGCACAAGCGCACGCTCATTTCGAAGTTCGCGACCGCGAAGACCGTGCTGATTCCCGCGTGGACGAACGCGTTTTCGCTCTACATCAAGCAGTTGAGCACGAAGAAGGCGGCCGATCTGGTGAACGCGACGTTCGATGCCGCCGACGCCGCACTGCGCGCGCAAGCCGACCAGTTGCACGCGAACGCCGGCGCGGTCGCCGCCCTGGGCCAGCGGCCCGTCATCGCCACCGAAACGTTCCAGTACACGCAGCAAAAGCTCTTCGATGCGCTCGACGAAATCGCAAAAATCGTCGAGGACGGACAGCGCCGGCGTCGCGCGGACGAGCCGCGTCTGCGTCAACTGGAACGCGACTTCGTCGCGCGCTTCAACGAAGCAAAGAACTAAAAACGTTCCTTCCTTAAGGCAAGCATGAGCACCATCAATCTGCACAAGCCCGCGCTGGCAAGCCGTGGCGAGACCGTCTCCATCGTCCTCTCGAAACGCAAGCTGCCGCGTCCGCCCGTCGTGCGCGTCGCGGCGGCGCTCGACATCTCCGGCTCGACCCAGGCGCTTTACGACTCCGGCGTTATCCAGGAAACGCACGACCGGATGCTCGGCATCGCGATGAAGTTCGACGACAACGGCGAGATCGACACCTGGACTTTCACCGAAGGCTTCAACCGCCTGCCGACCGCGACGCCCGACAACTACGGCAGCTACATTTCGGAGCATGTGCTCAAGAACAACGAGATCCGCAAGTGGGGCGGCACGATGTACGCGCCGGTCATGGCCGATATCGTCAACTTCTTCTTCGCGCCGTCTGAATCGCCACAAGCGAAGCAGAAGGACAAGCGCGGCTTCTTCGCGCGGCTCTTCAGCGCGCCCGGCGAGGAGCCCGCGCCGCTGCCCGCCGAACCGGCGAACACGATGCCCGCGTGGGTGCTTTTCGTGACCGACGGGCAAAACCCGCCGCGTGATCGCATGAATGTCGAGAAGCTGCTGCGCGATGCGCAGAAGTTTCCGATCTACTGGTCACTCGTCGGCGTGGGTGATCCGCGCGAATTCACGTTCCTTCGCGACGTCGCCAATGAATTCGCGAACGCGGGCTTCCTGCATCTGGAATCGCTCGATATCTCCGATCAGCAAATCTACGAGCAACTCATCACCGAGGAATTCTGCGACTGGGTTCGCGGCAAATAACGACAACGCGCGATCGGGCAACCCTCAACGCGCCTTCATTTGATTCGACTCAAGCTCCACCATGAAACTCTTCAAGATTCCGCTTGCGCTGACCTTCATCGCGCTCGTGGCCGCGCTCGTGCTCGGCGGCGTCAAGGACATGATCCTCGTCGCGGTGCTGTGCATTCTCGAGATATCGCTCTCGCTCGATAACGCCGTCGCCAACGCGGCCGTGCTTCGCAACTGGTCGCAGAAGTGGCGCGACCGCTTCATGGTCTATGGCCTGCCGATCGCCGTGCTCGGCATGCGCCTCGTGTTTCCGCTGCTGATCGTGTGCATCGCGGGACATATCGGTTTTATCGAAGCGGGCAAGCTCGCGCTCGAAGCGCCGCAGCAATATGCCGCGATTCTGACGTCCGCGCACCACGAAGTATCCGCATTCGGCGGAGCGTTCCTGCTGATGGTGTTCTTCAAATTCATGCTGGATATCGACAAGGACGAGCACTGGATCGGCATCATAGAGCGGCCCTTGACGCGCCTTGGACGCCTCACTGCGATCGAAACCGCGCTCACGCTCGCAGTCATCGCACTCGTGTCGCTACAGTTGCCGGAAGCGGAGCGCGCGTCGTTCCTGTTCGCGGGCGGCGGCGGCGTGATTGGCTTCATCGTCGCGCATGGCATCGGCGATCTCGTGGGCGGCGATGAAACCGGCGACCGCGTCGTGCGTGAAGGCGTCGCGGGCTTCTTCTATCTCGAACTGCTCGATTCGTCGTTCAGTTTCGACGGCGTCATCGGCGCATTCGCGCTGACCAACAACGTGTTCCTCATTGCACTCGGGCTCGGCGTCGGCGCGGCCTATGTCCGCCAGATGACGCTGATCCTGCTGCAAAAAGGCACGCTTGCGCAGTATCGATTCCTCGAACACGGCGCGTTCTGGGCGATCGGCGCGCTCGCGGTCATCATGCTCTGCGTCACGGTGGACGTGCCCGAGGTCGTCACCGGGCTGATCGGCGCATTCACCATCGGCGTGGCGGTGGTGAGCTCGATCATCGTGCAGAAGCGCGAACAGCTAGCGGCATCGGCGCAATAACAATTCTTCGATAAGTCATCCAAATCATGTCAAAGATCAATCTGTCCAAAGGCGGACGCATCAATCTGTCGAAAGAAGCACCCAACGCGACGAGGTTCAAGATCGGTCTCGGCTGGGACGCCAACGCGACCGACACCGGCAACGACTTCGATCTCGACGTCTCCGTGTTTCTCTGCAACTACGACGCGCAGAACAACCCGAAGCTGATTTCGCAGAAGCACTTCATCTTCTACAACACGGAGATCCGCACGCTCGACCGCGAGACGACGTTCTTTCAGCCCGGCGACGACTGGCCGCGCAAGGGCATGTCGGCGTCGGAGTGTCTCGGCGTCATTCATAGCGGCGACAACCAGACGGGCAGCGGCGACGGCGACGACGAAGTCCTCTTCATCGACACAAGGAAACTCGAGGCGGCCGTCGAGGAAATTTCGGTGGTCGTGACCATCGACCGCGCAGAGGAGCGCAAGCAGAACTTCGGGCAAGTGCGCAACAGCTACATCGAAATCTCGGAGGAGGAATCGGGTAAGGTGATCGCGCGTTATGCACTAGAAGAGGACTTCTCGATGGAAACCGCCGTGCAGGTCGGCAGCTTCTATCGCCGCGACGGACAGTTCATGTTCAAGGCCGTCGGCATGGGCTACAACCGCGGACTCGCGGACTTCGTGACGGCCTACGGCGGCCACGTCGATCGCGCCTGATCGATCCAGCCAACGGGCATCGCGTGACGGATGCCCCATGTTTTCCGCTTACGAGAAGCCAGCGTGTCCCGCGATGATCTCCAGCCCCGGCCGCTCGATTTCGGCGATGCGAGTCCCGAACCCGGCGTCCTGCGCTTCGCCGATGAAAAACCCGCCGAGCCGGCGCAGGCAGTCGCGCCGCTATTCGGCGAACGCAGCGCGCGCAAGACTGCGCCGCGGGGCGAGCCGGGACGCGCGCTCTTCGGCGAGAGCGGTCATCCGCTGCTCGACCGTTGCTTTGAACTGGCGATGCAGCGGTTTCCCGAGCTGTATCCGAAGCATCAGGTGCGCATCGAACGCGCGATCCGGCAGTTGATGCCGCCGAGCGTCGACGCTGCGACATCCATCGCGGATGCGCCGCTCAGGGCTTGCGGCGAATCCGTAGAAACGCTCACGCGCATGACGCGCGACTTCGCGGACCTCGACGCGGCCGGTATCATGGCTGCCTTGCTCGACCGAGCCACGCACGGGCCGACGTTGATGAACCGCCTCGCCGGCAGATACCTCGGCGTCGACACGGCTGAGCCCGATTACCGCGCCGCCCTGACGACGCTCAAGGCGTCGCTGCAATCGTTCTCCGCGCGCATCGACGCGATACAGAAGACCGTGATGCAGGCGCGCGAGGGGCTGGGCATCGGTCTTGCGGCCTTGTGCGCCGTTGCCGGTATCGACGGCAATCCGGACGATGCGACTGCGTCGAATGCGCTTCACGACCGCCGCGCAATCGTCCAGCAGGCGTTTCAGCAAGTGGAACTGCTCTCGCTCCAGGCGCGCGGCTTCGAAGCGGAGATCGTCAATCTGCTGTCTCGTACCGATCAACTGATGAACGTGACCCTGCCCGCCGCGTTGGCGGCACGCCAGGCCACGAAGCACACTTTCCGATGACACGACGCGCAAGAACCATCGCCGCATTCGATTTCGACGGCACCATCACCACCGGCGACAGCCTGAAGGCGTTCGTGCTGCACACGGCGGGCGTCGCGCGATTCGTCACGGCGGGCGTGCTCGCCGGGCCGCAATTGCTTGGCATGGCTATCGGCACATGCGACCGTGGCGTCGCGAAGGCCGCGTTTCTACGTCATGCCTTGCGCGGCCTGTCGCGCGTCGAACTGGCCGATGCCGCGCGTTCGTTCTGTGCGTCGCGCCTTATCGCGATGATCCGTCCGGAGATGATCGAGCGCATCGACGCGCATCGGGCGCTCGGACACGAAGTCGTGCTCGTCAGTGCGTCGCCGTCGTTGTATTTGCAGATATGGGCGTCGGAGAAGGCGGGGATCGGTACAGTTCTTTGCACGCAACTCGAACTCGGCGACCACGGCTTCACGGGCCGTTTCATCGGCGGCAATTGCTGGGGTCCGGAGAAAGTGGCGCGCCTTAAGGCCTGGTGGCGCGACGATCCTCCTGCGAAGCTCTTCGCTTACGGCGATAGCCGGGGCGACAAGGAAATGGCCGAACTGGCCGATGTCGCGTGGATTCGTGGAACCGGCCCGCTTCCGCCTCTCGCCGCCTGATCCTCACGCCGCCGCAAACCGCACCGCCACCACCACGCCCCTCCCCGAAGGCTCGCTTGCCGAAATCGCGATTTCCCCGCGATGCGCCTGCACGATCTCACGCGCAATCGCGAGCCCGAGCCCCGTGCCCTCGGTATCCGCCGATGCCCGATAGAACGGCTCGAACACGCGGCTGCGCGCTTCCGCCGGTATGCCCGGCCCGTCGTCGGTGACGGCGAGCGTCACGCGCTCGCCCTCGCGCGCCACCGCGACGGTCACGTGCCCGCCCGATTGCGTGTAGCGCACGGCGTTTTCCGTCACGTTGAACACGAGCGCCGCAAGCAATCCCTCGTGACCGATGATCCACGCGGCATCGCCCAGTTCCGCGCCGAGATCGATGCCGCGCTTTTCGGCAACCAGCGCGAGATCCTCGACCACCTCTTTCGCGATGCCCGACAGGTCCGCCTTCTGCGTCGCCAGTTGCGTGTAATCCGCCGCTTCGGCTTGCGCGAGCAGCAGCAGCTTGTTGGTCAGGCCGACCATCGAGCGCGTGCTGCGCTGCATCGCCGCCAGCGCTTCGGTCAGCGACGGCTCGAGCGCACGATGCTGCCGCGCATATTGCACCTGCGTTTCCAGCACGGTCAGCGGCGTGCGCAACTGATGCGCCGCATCCGCGATGAAGCGCCGCTGCGCCGCCACCTGCACGCCGAGCCGCGCGATGCACTGATTGATCGCATCGACGATAGGCCGCAACTCCGCATGCAGGCGCTCGACGCGCAGCGGTTCGAGCTGCATCGGATCGCGGTCCATCACCTCGTCCTTGATCTTCAGGAGCGGACGCAGTTCGAAGGTCAGGCCGATGCACGCCAGCGCCACCGCGAGCAGGACGATCTCGATCTGCCGCACGAGCTGCCCGCGCCAAAGCTGGCGCACCATCGCATCGCGCGATGCCTGCGTCTTGCCGACCGACACGAGCACCTGGCGTATCGATCCGTTGTCGTACATGCGGCGCACGTAGCCGATCACGCGGATCGACGCGCCGTGCAAAGCCGCGTCGTAGTAAATGGGGGTATCGTGCGTCGCGGCTTCGGCTGCAGCACGGTTCGACGGGAAGTCGGGCAGGCCCGCGAGCAGGCGGCCATCGTCGACGCTCACGTTGTAGTAGACCTGATCCCCATGAGGCGACGCGAACACTTCGAGCGCCGCTGGCGGTATGTCGACGCGCAACATGCCGTCCGACCACTCCACTTCGCCCGCGATCATCCGCGCCGACGCGAGCAGCGTGTTCTCCTGCAAGAGGTCGGCCGTGTGGCGCGCGTTGTCGTATGCGGCCTTGCCCGACACGAACACATACAACGCGAGCGGCACGAGCAGCCACCACAAAAGGCGAACGCGCAGGCTATTGGTCATCGTCCTTCTTTCGAAGCAGATAGCCGAGCCCGCGCAAGGTCACGATCGCGGCGGAACTGCCATCGAGTTTCTTGCGCAGCCGCGACACGTAGATTTCGAGCGCGTCCTCGCTCGGCTGATCCTCGTGCGTGAAAATGGCGTCCAGTAGCGACGCCTTCGACACCGTCTTGCCGAGCCGCAGCACCAGCGCTTCGAGCACGCTGCGCTCACGCGGCGTCACGTTGAGGGGCGCGCCCTTGAGCGCGAACTGGCGCGTGTCGATATCGAAGATCAGATCGCCGCACGACACTTCGTTCGCCGTCGCGGCGCTGCGCCGGCGGATCATCACCTTCACGCGTGCAATCAGTTCGCGGACCTCGAACGGCTTGACGAGGTAATCGTCCGCGCCCGCGCCGAGCAGTTCCACTTTTTCGTCGATGGAACCGCTCGCCGTGAGGATCATCACCGGTGTCGCGTCGCCGCGCTGCCGCATGCGGCGCAGGACGTTCTTGCCCGACAGCCGCGGCAGGTTGAGATCGAGCAGGACAACGTCATAGTGATTTGCGCGCAGCAGTTGATCGGCCGCTTCGCCGTCTTGCACCGCGTCGAGCGCGAACGCCTCCTGTTCCAGCATCTTGGCGAGCCAGAGCGAAAGCGTCGGGTTGTCTTCGATCAGGAGCAGCTTCATGCCGCGCGATTGTAGGGCGTCTCGCGAATGCGCGATGCATCGGGTTAACACCCATGTTCCGGCATCGGCTCAGAAAGCTGGCAGAAGGTTTGGCATTCCTATAATCGCCGCACACATTCGAAAAGCGGGCCGCGTACGACGGCCCATCTCAAGGAGACTCCTGATGCGTACTCTGCGCCAGATCGCTGCTTTATCCGGTGTCGCTTTCGCGCTCGCCGCCGCTTCCGTATCCGCCCACGCGGAAAAGTTATCGATCATGGTCGGCGGCGCGACCAAGATCATCTATCTGCCCGCGAAGCTGACGGAGCAGCTCGGCTACTTCAAGGACGAAGGGCTCGACGTCGAAATCCTCTCCCAGCCCGCGGGCGTCGATGCCGAGAACGAATTGCTCGCCGGCGCCGTGCAAGGTGTGGTCGGCTTTTACGATCACACCATCGACTTGCAGAGCAAGGGCAAGGAAGTGCAGGCGCTCGTCGTGTTCGGTCAGGTGCCGGGCGAAGTGGAAGTGGTGTCGACCAAGGCATCATCGACGATCAAGAGCATGGCCGATGTCAAAGGCAAGACGCTCGGCGTCACGGGCCTCGGTTCATCGACGAGCTTTCTCACGCAATACCTCGCGCAGCGCGCGGGCGTGACGTCGAAGGAATACACGCTGCTGCCGGTCGGCGCGGACAACAGCTTCATCGCGGCGATCAAGCAGGAGCGCATCGACGCGGGCATGACCACGGAGCCGACGGTGTCGCAACTGCTCAAGACCGGCGACGCCAAGGTGCTGGTCGACATGCGGACCATCGAAGGCACGCGCGCCGCGCTCGGCGGCACTTACCCGGCGTCGAGCTTCTACGTGCAGCGCGCGTGGGCCGAATCGCACAAGGCCGAGGCCGCCAAATTGTCGCGCGCATTCGTGAAGACGCTGAACTTCATCGCGACACACAGCGCCGAGCAGATCGCCGAGAAGATGCCGAAGGATTACTACGCGAAGAACAAGGAACTCTACGTGGGCGCGCTGAAGGCCTCGCTGCCGATGTTCACGAAGGACGGCAAAATGCCCGCCGATGGCCCGGATACCGTGCTGAAAGTGCTGTCGGCGTTCAATCCTTCGGTGAAGGGCAAGCATATCGATCTGGCGCGCACGTATTCCAACGAGTACGTGGCGGGCGCGGCGATGGCGTCGGCATCGAAGTGAGGCCGGCGATGAATACGACACGACAACCCGCGATCGAACTTCGCAACGTCTCTTGCCGCTTCATTTCGCCCGACGGCCGCGCCACCGTCGCGCTGCGCGACTTCAGCATGTCGGTGGCGAAGGGCGAGTTCGTCGCGATCGTCGGCCCGACGGGATGCGGCAAGTCCACGACGCTCGGCATGATCACGGGCCTCCTCAAGCCGACGACCGGCGAAGTGCGCGTGATGGGCGCGCCGGTCGATGGCATCGATCCGCGCATCGGCTTCGTGTTTCAGGCGGATGCCGTGTTTCCGTGGCGCTCGGTGCTCGACAACGTCGCCGCCGGGCCGCTGTACCGGGGCCGTTCGAAGTCCGCCGCCTACTACGAAGCCAACGAATGGCTGCGCCGCGTCGGCCTCGACAAATTCGGCAAGCACTATCCGCATCAGTTGTCGGGCGGCATGAGAAAGCGCGTGGCGCTCGCGCAGACGTTCATTAACAAGCCCGAAATCCTGCTGATGGACGAGCCGTTCTCCGCGCTCGACATGCAGACGCGCACGCTGATGCAGGACGAACTGCTGGAGCTCTGGTCGGCGAACGCGGGATCGGTGGTTTTCGTCACGCACGATCTCGAAGAAGCCATTGCGCTTGCTGACCGCGTCTTCGTGCTGACCGCGCGGCCCGCGACGCTCAAGAAGGTCTACGAGATCGACTTGCCGCGTCCGCGCATTACGTCGGAGATTCGGTATCACCCGCGCTTCATCGAAATCTCACGCGATATCTGGCACGACTTGCGCGAAGAAGTGCAAATCGGCTGAACCTGTCCGAAAGGAACATCGAACATGTCAACACCTCAACAGACGATGCCCGCGGGCATCGACGCCGGCGCGCTCGCGCAAGTCGAACGCGAGGCGCAACGGCGCATCCGGCAACGTCATGCGCTCGTGATCGGGCTGCGCATCGCGGTGCTGGTCATCGTGCTCGGCGGCTGGGAACTGTCCGCTCGCCTGCACTGGATCGACCCGTTTTTTTTTTCGATGCCTTCCGCGATCTATGAGCAAATCGTCGAATGGTTCGTCGAGGGCACGTCGCAAGGGCCGTTGCTTACGCAAGTCTGGGTCACGCTCGAAGAGACTGGGCTCGGCTTCATCATCGGCTCGGTGGCGGGCGTATTTTGCGGCATCGTGCTCGGGCGCAACAAGCTGCTGTCGGATGTGTTCAGCATCTACATCAAGATTGCAAATTCGATTCCGCGCGTGGTGCTCGGCTCGGTGTTCGTCATCGCGCTCGGGCTCGGCATGGCGTCGAAGGTCGCGCTGGCGGTCGTGATGGTGTTCTTCGTCGTGTTCGCCAATGCATTTCAGGGCGTGCGGGAAGCCGACCGCTACATGATCGCGAATGCGCAGATTCTCGGGGCGTCGCGGCGCCAAGTGACGACTTCGGTAGTCATTCCGTCGGCGCTGTCGTGGATTCTCGCCAGCCTGCACGTGAGCTTCGGCTTCGCGCTCGTCGGCGCGGTGGTCGGCGAATTCCTCGGATCGAAGCAGGGCATCGGGCTGCTGATTTCCACGGCGCAAGGCGCGTTCAACGCAAGCGGGGTCTTCGCGGCGATGATCGTGCTGGCCGTCGTCGCGCTGGCGGCGGACTATCTGCTGACGGCGGTGGAGCAAAGATTGTTGAAGTGGCGGCCTGCTGCGACCTGATTCGGGGGCCAACTCTGTTCTGATTGAAACGCAAAACCCCATGCGCGGCGCATGGGGTTTTTGCTTTGGCGCGGCGGATCAGACGTCCGTATTCGCCTTGATCTGCTTTTCCCAGCCGAACGCGTGGACTTCCGACACCGGCCGATCCACCGCGACGACGCCGCGCAGCTCGCCGGGCATCGGCAGCACGAGACCATGCCACGTCGACGATGCAGCGCCCTCCCCGCGCCCCGCTCTTTGCCTGGCGATTTGCGCCGCTTCGACGAGCGCGATCTGCGCGCCCTGAGCGCCCGGCGCGTCGACACTGAGGCCGATTCCGACATCGGCCGACGCCACGGCCATCACGATCCAGATTCCCGAGTACGACACATCGACGCCCACGCTGCGCTCCCCCGCTGCGTCCTTCACGACGATGCGCTCGTCGGGCGCATCCTCCACGCGCACTTCCTGAGGACGGCAGCCAAACATCTGCGATACGACGAGCCGAAGTGTCGCCCGCGCGACGCCGAAGCGCCGGCCAATCGCCGAGTTCGGATAGAGCCGCGCCCGCTTGCGCTCCGCGACGCTCAGCCAGCTTCCGATATTCGATGCCGACGCGAAGCGAAACTCGCTCGTGATGAGCCACAGGCCGACTTCGCCGTCGGCGGGCGGGCGGTCGACGGTGCGCGACTTGGCGAGATCGTGGAAATGCCAGGCCACGTTGTCCGCGAGTTCCAGCGGCAGGGGGACCGAGCCGTGCATCACGCATTCGGTCCCAGTGACACGGCGATTTTATGCGGCATGGCGGCGCTCCTTTCGGTTGTTCTTTAGACGATGTGCGCCTCGTGCGGGCAGCTATCGATTCTCAGCAATGAATTCTTAAGAAATGCTTAGGCGCATCGGAGATCTCCGAATCGGACCGGGGAGAAGCCCTTACGGGTCGCACCGGAGTTGATCGCATCTCACACCCGCGCTGATAAATCGTCGATTCCTTCGCTGTCGAACGCCGCCGCAGAATGGCCGCATCCACCTATCAGGCGGAATCGACAGAGGAATAAGTTCATGCAGAAGAATCTTTTTATCGGTGAAGGCTTCGAAGGGCCGGGCGTCAATCTCGCCCATATCAACGTACTGGTCGGGCCGCGCAACGGTCCTGCCGGTCAGGCCTTCGCCACCGCGCTCGCGACACCCTCGGCGGGACATGCGCCGTTCGTCGTCATCGCGCAACCGGGCGTGCCGGCCAAGCCGCTCACGCTCTATGTGAACAAGGCGCAGATCGACGGCGACTTCCACGGCAACGCCACGTGGGGCGCATCGCAGGCGGGCATCGCGAAGGCGGTGGCCGAATCGCTCGAAAACGGCACGCTGCCGCCCGAAGCGGAGAACGACTGGGTCGTCGTGACGGCGAACTGGGTCAATCCGAAGACCGACGATCTCGACGCCGTGTTCGAAAACAACTACCGCGCGTGCAAGAACGCGATCGTCGCGGCGATGGAAGGCCTGCCGCGCAAGGAAGCCGTGTTCGCCGCCGCACGCGAGGTGTCGAACCCGTTCTACACGCCCAAGAAAAAGTAAGGAGACCGACATGGAATACGTGCGCCTCGGCCAGTCCGGCCTCAAGGTTTCGCGCCTGTGTCTCGGCACGATGAACATGGGCACGCCGCAATGGAAGCCGTGGATTTTCGATGAAGCGCAGAGCGAGCCGATCGTCAGGCACGCGCTCGATGCAGGCGTCAACTTCATCGACCTCGCCGATTTTTATACGACGGGCGTCGGCGAAGAAGTCGTCGGCCGCATTCTCAAGCGGCTCGTGCGCCGCGAGGATATCGTCGTGACGACGAAAGTCGGCTATGACATGGCCAGCACGCCCAACGCGGGCGGCCATTCGCGCAAGCACGTCATGGACGGCATCGATGCGTCGCTGAAGCGGCTCGGCATGGATTACGTCGATATCTACATGCTGCATTTCTTCGATGTGAACACGCCCGTCGAAGAGACGATGCACGCGCTCGACGATATCGCGCGCGCGGGCAAGGCGCGGTATATCGGCGTCTCGACGATGTGTACCTGGCAGTTCGCGAAGATCATGCAGGCTTGCGAGCGCCACGGCTGGCACAAGCCCATCAACATGCAATTGCAGTTGAACGCCGCGTACCGCGAGGAAGAGCGCGAGATGATTCCGTATTGCATCGATCAGGGCGTGGGCGTGTCGGTGTTCAGTCCGCTCGCCCGCGGCCTGCTCACCTGCGATGCGAAGTCCACGCGCAATCAGACCGACTTCTTCACGGCGCAAATGTATGCCGATCCGGCGTCGCTCGCGATTGCCGCATCGGTTGCGCGTGTCGCGGCCCGGCGTGGCTTGCCGCCCGCGCAGATCGCACAGGCGTGGGTGCTTTCCCGCCCCGGCGTTTCGAGCATGCTGGTCGGCGCGGATACCGCCGCGCAATTCGACAGCGCGCTCGCCGCGCTCGACACGCAACTCGACGCCGACGAGCTTCACGAACTCGACCGCAATTACACGCCCTGCGATCTCATCAACGACTACACGGCGGGCAAGCGCATCGCGCGCGAGCCGCGTGCGGCGCAAGCCGCGTTCGCGGACAAGCTGGAGCGTGCGGCATGATCGATCTGTTGCGAACGAGTCATTACATCGACGGCCAATGGCGCGTGAGCGCCGAGACTTACGCCGTCTGCAATCCGGCGACGGGCGAAGTGATCGCGAACGTCGCTCGCGGCGGCGCGAAGGAAACGCAGCTTGCCATCGACGCCGCAAGGAAAGCCCTTCCCGCCTGGCGCGCGTTGACCGCGAAGGAACGCGGTGCGCGCGTGAAGCGCTGGGGCGAACTGATGGTCGCGCATCGTGAGGCGCTCGGCACTCTGCTCACCCGCGAGCAGGGCAAGCCGCTTGTCGAAGCGTTCGGCGAAGTCGCGTACGCCGCGAGCTTCTTCGAGTGGTTCGCGGAGGAAGCGAAGCGCGCGTATGGCGACGTGATCCCGAGCCCGAAGCCCAACTCGAAGATCATCGTGACGCGGGAGCCGGTTGGGGTGGTCGCGGCCATCACGCCGTGGAATTTTCCGCTCGCGATGATCACGCGCAAAGCCGGTCCCGCGCTCGCGGCGGGCTGCACGATGGTGCTGAAGCCATCGGAAGAGACGCCGCTTTCCGCCTTCGCGCTCGCGGTGCTGGCGGAGGAAGCGGGCATCCCGCCGGGCGTGTTCAACATCGTTTCCGGCGACGCGCCGGCCATCGGCGCGACGCTCACCCAATCGGACGACGTGCGCAAGCTCTCGTTCACCGGCTCGACGCGCGTCGGCAAGCTGCTTGCCAGGCAGTCGGCGGATACGCTCAAGAAGCTCTCGCTGGAACTAGGCGGCAATGCGCCGTTCATCGTCTTCGACGACGCGGATATCGATGCGGCGGTGGAAGGCGCGATCGCATCGAAGTTTCGCAACACCGGGCAGACGTGCGTGTGCGTCAATCGCTTCTACGTGCAGAACGGCGTCTACGACGCGTTCACGCAGGCGCTTACGCGGGCCGTGCAGAAGCTGCGCGTTGGAAACGGGCTGCTGGGCGCGTTCGAGCAGGGACCGCTCATCAACGAGGCCGCGTTGAAGAAGGTGCTCGCGCATGTCGACGATGCCCTGCACAAAGGCGCGAAGGTGCTGACGGGCGGCAAGCCGCATGCGCTCGGCGGCACGTTCTATGAGCCGACCGTGCTGGCCGACGCCACGCCTTCCATGCTGATCGCCGATGAAGAGACCTTCGGGCCGGTCGCGGCGTGCTTCCGCTTCGATACCGAAGAGGACGTGATCCGCGTCGCCAACGACACGCCCTACGGCCTGGCCGCGTACTTTTACACGCGCGATCTGGGCCGCGCCTGGCGCGTCGCGGATGCGCTGGAAAGCGGCATGGTCGGCATCAACGAGGGAATCATCTCGACGGAAGTTGCGCCCTTCGGCGGCGTGAAGCATTCGGGATTGGGCCGCGAAGGATCGAAGTACGGACTCGATGAATACACCGAGCTCAAGTACATGATGATGGCGGGCCTCGGCCGCTGAACAGGCTTGCGCGGTCCACGCGCGGCGCATCGGTCGCCTTGTTGCGCGATGCGCCGCTTCGAGAACAAAGTGGAGGAGATACCTATGGATACCCAAAGCCTGAGCGACCCGAGGGCGTTCGCGCCGCACGGAGCGACGCCAGCCAGCACGCCGATGCCGCGCGTGATGCTCGACGACGTTCCGCTCAACCGTTTCCACGTGAAGATCGCGGGCCTGACCTTCGGCGCGCACTTCACCGAAGGCTACGCGCTCGGCACCATCAGCTATGCGCTCGCGTCGCTGAACCGCCAGATTCCGCTCGATGCCTTCTGGATCGGCCTGCTCGGTTCATCGGCGCTGATCGGCATCTTTCTCGGCAGCCTCGTATTCGGCTGGCTGTCGGACAAGCTCGGGCGGCAGAAGATTTTCTTGCTCAGCTTCGTCATCATCACGGCGGCGGCTTTCGCGCAGTTCTATGCGACGACGCCCGCGATGCTGGTCGCGCTGCGCGTGCTGATCGGCTTCGGCATGGGCGGCGACTTCGCCGTGGGCCACGCGATTCTCGCGGAGTTCTCGCCGCGCAGGCATCGCGGCACGCTGCTCGGATCGTTCAGCGTCATCTGGACGATCGGCTATGTGATCGCGAACGTCGTCGGCATGCATTACGCGGACGCATCGCCGGATGCATGGCGATGGCTGCTCGCGTCGGCGGGCGTTCCCGCGCTGCTCGTGCTGGTGCTGCGTATCGGCACGCCGGAGTCGCCGCGCTGGCTGCTCGGACAGGGACGTGAGGAGGAAGCGCATCGCATCGTGCGCAAGCACTTCGGCGAGAACGTCGCGCTCGAAGCGGACAACGGCGAGCACTTCGCGCCTGCGGGCGGCTTCGCGCGCCTGTTCAAGCCGGACCTGATCCGCCGCACGATTTTCAATTGCGCGTTCTTCGTGTGTCTCGTGATTCCGTACTTCGCGATCTACACGTTTCTGCCGAGCATTCTGTCTGCGATCCATCTCGACGGAGGCTCGCGCGCCGACTTGCTGCTCAACGGCTTTCTCGTGCTGGGCGCGGTGATCGGCATCTGGCTGACGATCAGGCTTTCGCGACGCGGCTTCTTGATCGGATCGTTCGCGATCACGTGCGTCTCGCTGCTCGCGCTGGCAGTGCTGCCGTCATCGGCGACTATGGCGATGATCGTCGCGTTCGGCGTCTTCACGCTCACGATGTCGGCGTTCTCCAATCTCGTCGGCGTGTTTCCGCCCGAGTGCTTTCCGACCGAGGCGCGCGCGTGCGGCGTCGGACTGGCGATTGCGTCGAGCCGGCTTGGATCGGCGATTGGGACGTTTCTTCTGCCGGTCGGCATCGCGCAGGCGGGCATTCAGATGACGATGCTTGCACTCGCGGGGGTGCTTCTGGTGGGGATGGTGGTGTCTATTGCGTGGGCGCCGGAGACCAAGGATCTTACGTTGAGGGAGGCTAGTGGGGGATGATTTAGCGCGCGGCGTTGGCGGGCGCGGCCAGGTTTTCGTGATCGACAGGAGTCGGCGCACTCGCCGGATCGCATCGGCAGCAGGCGGTTATAGGCGAACGGACGTCACCGATGCGAGAGTGCCAACGCCACGAGCACTACGATTCGCCAGCCGAGCAAGCGAGCGCGTTGACGCCATCCGAAGTGGCTGTTCACGGCTCGACACTCAGAATCGCATGACCAGCGCGACGCCCGCCACCATCAACACCGTGCCGAGCGCGCGCAGCCAACTCAGCGGATGCGCGGCCACGCCGATCAAACCGAAATGGTCGATCGCAACCGATGCGACCAGGTTGGCGCAGATAGTCAGCCCATTGAGCGTGCCAACGCCCACTTTCTGCACGAGCGTCAGTCCCGCGAACACCGCGACCGCGCCGACGATGCCTCCGAGTGGCGCCCACCATTTCATGCTACGCAGGTCATCGAGTGTCGGCAACGGGGTCGGCTGAATCCAGAACAAGGTGATGGCGAGAAACGTCACGAGAAGAAACGACACGCTCGACGCGAGCCACGGATTGACGAGCGCGCCTTTGAGTTCGCCATTGATCGGAGCGCCCGCAGCCTGGAGGACGCCGCCCAAGATGATGAAGGGATAAATCCATGCGCTGCTCATCCTTGTCTCCGTGCGTGCGTGTCAGTGTCCGGCAAGGAGCCGGCTGCCGAGCGCCAGAACCAGCGCGGGAAGCATGACGACAATGCCGACTTTCAGAAACTGCATGAAGCCGACTTCCTCGCCTTCGCGTCGAATCGACGAGAGCCAGAGAATGGTCGCGAGCGAGCCGGTGATGGAGAGGTTCGGGCCGAGGTCCACGCCGATTAGCAGAGCGTCGATGACGCGCTCCGGGCTGTGCGCCTGCAAGGCCGTCGCACTCGCGATGAGTCCGGCAGGCAGATTGTTGATCGCGTTGCTGCCGAAAGCGATGACGAGACCGGACGCCGCTGCCGCCATCGGCTGATTCTGTTGAGTTGCCAGCGCCAGAAGCGCCGAGAGTTCGTGTATGACGCCCGTATGATCCAGCACCTCGACCAGTACGAAGAGGCCCGCGACGAGCGGCAACACGCTCCACGATATTTCGCTGACGAGCTTCACGGGTGACTGACGCTCCTTGACCAACACGACCAGCGCCGTAAGGATGCCGAGAATCGCCGTGGGCAGACCGAGTTGCAAATCGAAGGCCGAGACCACGAGCAGCGCGACCGCCGTCACGCCCATGCTCGCTAGCGTGACTTTGCCGTTCGTGCTCAGTTTTTCCACAGGCAGGTCGCAGGCGCACGCACCGCCCAGATCCGCACGCTGGGTCCAGCGCAACATGACGAACGTGGCGCCAATCGACAGCACCGACGGCACCGCGAAGCGAGCGATCCACAGACCGAGCGCCGGCGTGTGGTTCGCATAGAGCACGAGGTTCGCAGGGTTCGAGATTGGCAGGACGAAGCTCGCCGCATTGGCGATGAACGCACATACGTAGAGCAACGGAAGCGGCTTCGTCTTCGCTTTTCTGGCGGCGGCGAACACCGCGGGCGTGAGGACGACGGCGGCTGCGTCGTTCGACAGGAAAGTCGTCACCACGACGCCCACGAGATACACCAGCGTAAAGAGCTTGCGAGGCGATCCCTTTGCGTAATTGACGGCATGCACCGCGACCCAGTCGAACAGGCCTTCGCGACGTCCCAACTCCGAGAGCAACATCATCCCGATGAGAAAGAGATAGACGTCCGTGCCCTTGCCGACCGCTTGCCAGGCAAGCTGCGCGGGAAGCAGGCCCAACGCAACGAGCACGAGTGCGCCGGCGACGGCCCAGATCGCTTCGGGCCAGCGGAAAGGCCGCAGGATGACGCCGGCAGTGGCGGCGAGCGCAATGCCCCACGAGAGAAAAATTGGATTCATGTTGCCAGAGGAGCGTCGTTAGTGACGTCGCGGCGAAGGCCGCACGCTTTTTTGAGGGCGGTGCCGAACAGCAGCCACAGCGCGAGCGATCCGGTCGAAACGGCGCCCAGCACGAGAAAAGCGCTTGCGTATCCGAAATGCTGGGCGAGCACGCCACCCAGCAGAGGACTCAGCGCAGCGCCCGCGCCTTGCACGGTCATGACGACGCCTTGCCCGACATTCACCCGCCCCGTGCCTTGCAGCAGCCGCACCACCAGCGCGGGCACCGCGACGCTCTGCAAGCCCGCGCCGATGCCGTCCAGCGCCTGTACCGGCCATACGCCCCACGCGGTGATGAACATTGCGGCGAGCAATCCGCGTAGCGGCAGCGCGAGGAAAGTGATCAGGATGACGCCCCAGTAACCGATTCGCCGAATCAGCCGGTTCGCAACACACGCCGCGACGACCATCACGAGCTGCGCGACCACGATGGTCTGGGCGGTGAAGGCGCTCGGATCGCCCTGATGCGCCGCGACGACCGCGAGGCCGTAAAGCGGCAGCATCGCCGCATTGCCCAAATGAAACAGCGCGAGCGACGCGGCAAGAAGCATCAATGGCTGGCAGGTCAGCAATACACGAAACCCGCTCGCCTGCTCATGCTCGTGATTCGGCCTACCCGACGCCGGTCCGCCGAGACCGCGTGCGCTGTCGTGATCGATCGCGTCGCGCCGGATGAGCAGCGTCGAGATGACGGTCAAGCAGCCAAATACGCCGACGAGCACGAAGACCGCGCCGAATCCATAGCGCCATCCGAGCCAGCCCGAGAGCGCGGCCCCGACCACGTTGCCCGCATGATTGGCCACCTGATTACGGCCGAATTGCCGATCGAAGCCCTGTTCGCGAACGATGCCCAGCGTCACGCCGGCCACGGCCGGTCCCAGCGCGGCCCCCGTCACGGCAGTGAATATCTGCGACGCAGCCACCATCCAGTAACCATGCGACACCCACAACACGAGCGGCGCCAGCGTCGTCATCACCCCCGCGATGACGATAATGCCGCGCTTGTGATGAGTGGCATCGACCAGAGCCCCCGCCGGAGACGTTGCGATCATGCCCGCAATACCGCCCAACGTCATGACCGTGCCGATCGCCCCGGGATGCCAGCCATGCGCCTGCAAAAAGACGCCGAGGAACGGCCCGATGCCTGCCTGCACATCGGCCATGAAAAAATTCAGTCCTTCGAGTGCGTATCGAGGATTCATGGTTCACCGATGGCATCCGTTCTTGTTGGGCCCAGACTCCGAGCCGACGATTCCGTGCTCTGCCCCGGGTTCGATTGCATGCGCATCGGTGCCGGGCGCCGCGTGACGTTCGAGGTGTTTGTCCGCGTGGCCCGCTGCACGAACCGAGATCAAACCTTCGGCACTTCGTCCGTCCGCCGTGCGGGCCGTCACCGTCGAACGGTCGGACAGGTTGCGATTGACTAGCTGGATCATCGACGTCGGATGGTCGACACTCCCGTAGCGGCCGACCTTCGACGCATGACGATCTCCGAAGAGCACCCAGCTCCACATGACACGCGCTCCATAGATGAGATGCAGCCTCGTCAGGCCGCCTGCGGTGCGTCGATAAGTTCGGCTATTTCATCGACCTCGATCGTGCGCCCGTGCCGGTTCTTCATGCCGTGGCCCCACGCGTGCACGTGCGCGCCCGGACTTAGATACGCGGCCAGCTCCGCTGCGGCATGAGGCGGCATACGCAGCGAGGTCCCGTCGTCGAGCAGCGCCCCGCGCAATTCGCCTTTCGGGCCGAAGAGCGAAAGCACCACTTCGCCGGATGCGTCCATGGCTTTACGTTCGACGTGCGGCTTGTGGTGCTTCTCGCCGTTGTGATGCGGACCTTCGTCGAGAATCAGAACGCCGCGTGCGGTCGTCAGCGAAACGGCGGCGATGATGTCTGCATCGCGAGGCTTGACGCCGCGCACGCGCACTGCATCGCCCGGTGCGACATGACGCGCGAGTTGTTTCGACAGATGCGGCGGAAAGTGAACCTGACGCGCGCCGATGACGAGGCCGTCGATTTCACCGTGCGGGTTCAATAGAAAACGCGTGACTTTGCCGCGCGTTTCCGGAAGGCTGGTGGGATCGATCCAATGCATTTCAATTGTCCTTAATGAGTGTGAGCTTGAACATCTCGATGGCCTTGCCTCAACGCATCGGCGCGTTGCGGTCGTAGAGCGGAGTCAGATTGCCCGGAGCGCCGAACGCGGTCGCCTGAAGCGCGGTGCCATATTGATTACGCGTGCCGTAGCCTTGCGCCGATACCGTCGCGCCCGTCCGTACCAACGTCGCGAACTGTTGAGCCACGGGTGGCGTGAGTTTGATGACGGTGCCGTCAGAGAGGATCACGCCGTCGGGTTCGCCGCGCGGCGCCGTGGTCACATGGGCCACCCGTCCTTGCGCGCTGAGGCTCGAAAGACCCGCTCCGCGCGCGGTGCGTGGCAACGGTGGCCGGCCGCGCATCGGCGGCTCGTCGATCACTTGCCGGCCCGTTCGTGTATCGGTGATGCGTTGCGCAGCGAAGCTGCCTCCTTCCTCGCGAATGCCACTCGCCTGCACGAGATCACCACGGCGAAGCGCCGAAGTCAGCTGCGTGCCCATATGCGGAGGAAAGCGCACGAAGGTTCCGTCGTCGGTCATGAAACCGTCGACATCGCCATCCGGATTGGTCAGGAAGCGCGCGACTGTGCCCTGCGTAGTGGTGATCGAAGCCGCGTCGGCAAGCGGACGCGCATCGACGCCCGGAGGCGGTGGAACATCGGCCGCGACTGGAGGCGGTGTCGGCGTTACAGCGGGTTGTGCTGCGCAGCCAGCGCTCGCCGTGAGCAAGGCCGCGAGCACGGCAATTCGCAAGCTGGGGCATCGAGTCGATTGCATGATTCACTCCTTTCGCGTAGCGAGGAGTCATCTGCAAGGGCTATGCCATTCAGGAAACGCCCACGCCTCAATGGGTTACGTGATAAAGGGATGTGACGGTGTCAAGAGAGCCGACAGCACATGTCCGGTTCCTTGACGGTGTCAGGCTCAGGCGGAAGCCTCGGACATGCCCTGCGCCGCCATGCGCGTGTAGAGCGACTGCCGGCTGATGCCGAGCCGCCGCGCCGCCTCGGTGCGATTGCCGCCCGCGGCCGAAAGCGCATGGACGATCAGCGCACGCTCCAGTTGCGCCACCGCTTGCGGCAGGGGAAGTTCGAGCAGTGCTTGGGGAATCGCGTCATTCGCACTGTCTGGCGTTGCGGTCAGAAACGCGAAGTCATCGCGCGTCAGCACCTGTCCCGGCGCAAGCGCGCTGGCCCGTTCTATTGCATTGGCAAGCTCGCGGACATTGCCCGGCCAGCCGAACGTGGCGAGCAGGCGCTGCGCATCGGCCGAAAGATGCTTGCGTGCAACATCGGACGATGCGCTCGCGAGAAAATGCTCGGCAAGCGGCAGGATGTCCGCTACGCGCTCGCGCAGCGGCGGCATATGCAGCGGAATCACGTTGAGACGAAACAGCAGGTCCTGCCGAAACGTGCCCGCTTCGACCATCGAGGCGAGATCGCGATGCGTGGCGGCGACCACTCGCACATCGACGGTCACGATCCGGTTCGTGCCGAGGGGCGTGACTTGCCGCTCCTGAAGCACGCGCAGCAGCTTCGCTTGCATGGAGAGCGGCATGTCGCCGACTTCATCGAGAAAGAGCGTGCCGCCATGCGCTTCTTCCACTCGCCCTCGCCTGTCGGCCTGCGCGCCGGTGAACGCACCCTTGCCGTGCCCGAAGAGTTCGCTTTCCAGCAGATCGTTCGGAATGGCCGCGCAGTTTACCGCGACGAACGGGCCGCTTGCACGCGCCGACGCGCGATGCAGCACGCGCGCCGCGATTTCCTTTCCGGTTCCCGTTTCGCCCGTGATGAGCACGGTCGAATTCCCGCCCGCCGCACGGCCAAGGCGCTTCTGCACCTCGCGCATGGCCTCGCTCGCGCCGAGTAGTTGCGGCTCACGCGACGTGGCCTCGTCGGCGAACCCGCGCGCGGCGGGCGTCTCGCGCTGCGCCGACAGAATGCGCTCGAGCAACGCGGCGATCTCCTCGCGTCCGACCGGCTTGGTGAGATGCTCGAACGCGCCGAGCCGCATCGCGCCAATGGTGTTGTCGCTCGTCGCGTGTGCGGTGAGCATCACGACCGGTATGGTCTGCAAGCCCGGTGTCTTGCGCAGCGTGTCCAGCACCGCGAGCCCATCCGCGCCCGGCAGGCGGAAGTCGAGAAAGATACAGTCGGGCGCAGAACGTCCGCGCAATTGCTCGAACGCTTCATCGCCGGAACGTGCTTCGGACGGTGAGTAGCCGAGGTCTTGCACCGTTTCCGCGAGACCTTCGCGAAAAGCGTCGTCGTCGTCGATGATCAGGATGGTCGCCATGGCAAGTCGATTACAAAGCGCGTCATGTTCGAATCTTCCGCGAGATAAGCGCGGCCGCCATGCGCCGACGCAATCTCACGCACGACGGCGAGACCGAGGCCCGATCCGTCGGGGCGGCCCGTCACGAACGGCTCGAAAATCCGCTCTCGCTCGGCCGGGCTCACGCCGGGACCATTATCGATGACTTCGAGCCTCAACCGTTCGCCTTCTTCCGCTACCGCAGCGTACGCTCGAACCGTCACTGTCCCGCCCGACGGCGTGTGCCTGAGCGCGTTCACGAGAAGGTTGTCGAGCGCGCGCGCAAGCTGGGCTGGATCGAATACTGGCTGCGTCGAGTGCGGCGCGACTTCCACGCCGAGTGCAACATGCCTGCTTTCGGCCCGCGATTCATGCGTGTGAACGATATCGTCGAGCCACGCGGGCAGGTCGACCTCGCGTGCGTGGACCGTCACCGATTGCGTCAGTGCAAGCAGGCTCGATACCTGCAATTCGATGCGTCCCACTTGCTGGATGACCGTCCTCAAGGCGGCTTCCCGGCGTGCGCCGTCGCCTGCCAGCGCGTTTTCGGCCTTTAGTCGCATCGCGCCTGCCGGATTGCGGATTTCATGCGCGATTTGTGCCGCCATCTTTCCCAACGTGCTGAACCGTTCTGCCTGCGCGAGTTGCCGGTTCAGTGCGTCGGCATTGCGCTTGAGCCGCTCGGCCCGCTCGCCATAGCGATTGAGCGCATCGACGATCTGATCCAGATCGCGCTCGCCGATGCGGTGCAGCCGCTTGCCCTGCTCGAATTCACCGTCGGGCGCGAGCGCATGTTCAAGCTGCGTGAGGTTGTGTTTCCATCGCTTGAGCGTCAGCGCCAGAAACAGCGCGAGCACGACGATGACGGCGAGCACGCTCGCAAGAATGGCGGTGGCGCGCTCGCCGTACGGTCCGAGCGGAGGGCGCGCGCGCGTGAGCGTCCATGCGAGCAGGCCCGCGTGACGCGGCACGGGACAGGCTACCGCGAGCACGGCGTCCGTTCCGCTCGACACGATATCGGCCTGCAATTGCCCGCTGCTCGATGCGCTTCGTAGCGCACGCAGAATGAGCGGTGTCTCGGCTTCGGGGATGTCGCGCTTGACGCCGCTGCCGCCATAGGTAGGAAATGCGTACGCGATAAAACCGTTCAGCGCCTTCGCCGCTGGCTCGCTGGTCCAGAAGCCGCCTTCGATGCCTTCGGTCTGGATCAGCACGAGATCGAGCACGGCGTGCATCAGGTCGACATTGGTTTCGCTGGTGCGCTGCATCGACAGGTCGTAGCGCGAGGCAACCGCCGTGCAGGCGGCTGCCGCTTGCTGCTTCGCGGCGACGACGCGTTCGCTCAGCGCCGACGACAACATGAGCCATACCGCGACACTCAGCAGGCCGCAGAGCACAGCAATGAGAATCCAGAGCGTGAGAAGCTGAGTGGAAAACGACGGTCTCGGCATGAAAGGTTCGTGAGCGAACGGAGGTGGCGGACTGTGAAGCAAATCCTTTGCCACGCACCCGCGCGTCCAAGCCGGGCTCAACGAGTTCCTCTCTGAGCTGGCGTCATTGACGCGGAACTCGACAAGCTCAACTGCTCCTACCGGATAGATCCGTCATTCGAGTGATGCAGATACAACTGCCGCGAAGCAGCACTCGACGCAAGGATGCCCGGCTGCCGTCTCGAGCCGGATACATTCCGCTGAAAGCGTCGAGAATGTCTTCCGGCAACCGCCCGTTCAAGCGCCCGCCTCAAATCGCTCCCGATTCGCGACGACATACTCCCGAACCGACATCGGCACGCGGCCGGTAATACGCTCGACTGTATCGTCGTGTCCGGCGAATTCCCCGTCCTGATAGCCCGAATAAACAGACGTAATATGCTGGATGAAATGATCGGAGAGGCCGGCTTTTCTAAGTCGGTCCGAGAAAGATCCCATACTTTCAGCCTCGTAACGAATGTCGCGGCCAAGCGCATCCGAAAGTATCTCGGCTACCCGATGGTGATCCATTTCTTCGGCCCCGAACAATGGATAGGTCTTCCCCGCGTGCGGTCCGGGGTTCAAGAGAATTCGAGCGATCACGCGTCCTTGATCATCAGCCGCAATCGGCGCGTGGCGGCCTTTTCCTGCTGGCACCTTGAGCAAGTTGTGTCCGGCAATCAAAGGCAATTGAAAGCCGTAAGTCAGCCACTCCATGAAGAACGTTGGCCGCAGATGCGTGACGGGAACGCCGCTCCAATCGAAGATTCGCTCTCCGTACCAGTGCGAAAGCGATGCGCGACTCCGCGCATCGGCCTTCGCCGAAATCTGCGACATATTCACGATCGACCGGACACTTCCGCCATGCCTCGCGGCATGCGCAAAGTATGCCGTTGCGTCGATCAGATGAGGTTGCATGATCGGATAGACGAAGTACGCGCCCGTAACATCCTTCAGCGCTGCCTGAACCGCATGGCTGTCCAGCAGGTCGCCGACGAAGACCTCGACATCACGGGCGCGCAATGCAGCCGCGCGCTCATCGTCTCTGTGGACCAACGCCCTCACCCGAGCACCTTTCGAAAGAAGCTCGTCTATGGCAGCGCTGCCCGTGGCTCCGGTGGCGCCCGTGATCAGATAGCGTTCATTCGTCATTTTGTACTCCGAAGTACGATAAGAAGCAGATGGACTATGGTTTGGCGGCTAGCCTGTTCCGACGCTCAGTGCGCCGGCTCGCGCAGGCGCGCCGCTGGAACGACGGTCTCGACGAGTCCCGTCTTGACGTCATATACAAGGCCCGAGATGACCAGTTCGTCTGCTAGCTGCCGATTGGCCCTGAGCGCTGCGACATCCATCGTCACCGCCTCGTACGGGTCGGAAATGGCGAGACTTTCAAGTGCTTCTGTCTCAACGCCAAGATGCTTCGCCAACATGGCCGGTGCATGCCGATAGCAGCCGATGATTCCGCAGTCCGTATGCTGAAGCAGTACGAGATTGCGCGCTCCGTCAGGCCGTCCCGCCGCTTTCGCGACAACGGACAGGATCGCCAGCGTTTCAAGCAACGGCTTGTTGACCCGCCCGCCGACATTGCGGATGACCGCTGCCTCGCCCTGCTTCAGGCCCAACACGTTCGCCGGATCGACACGCGGGTCCACGCAGCCGACGACCACCGTGCCCGTCGACGGCATCATCTTGAGTTCGGGAGAAAACATGTCGTTGGCAAACGCGGCATTGCGGTCGAGCATCACATCGTTGAAGGTCATTTCGATCATCTCCAGGTTGAATGCCGCACATTTGCGGACGATGCTTCGGTGAATCAGGCCCGGATGTGAAGCACCGAAGGCGTTCGAGCGGAGCGGACCACACGACGCCCATCGACCTTCGTTTCCGGCAGCGAGGAAGTGCTTGTACCTTAGCGCCGCATGCCTTTAGCATGTATGTCGTTGTTGCCACCTTTCGTGCCATCGAACGAAATTGGCCGGATCCGCTTTGCGCTTCAGAGAAGCGACGAACGTCGTGGACGTGAGCGCTTGTCAAGCGCCCTACCTCGCGAAGGAGCAGGTATGCATCGAATCGGCTTCATCGTGCCGCAACGGTTTCAGATGATGAGTCTGGCCGCGCTGACAGCCTTCGAGCTTGCGAACATGCCGCCGCGAGGCCCTTGCTATGAGGTTCACCTGCTGTCGCCACATGGCGGGCCGCTCGAATCGTCCGGCGGCATGACGCTGCAAACCGAAGCGTTCGGGGAACCGGCATTCGATACGATCATCGTCGGCTCCGTCACGGACGTCTGGAGCGCCCCGTTCGAGCCAGAACTAGCTTCGTTCGTGAAGGCGGCCGCAAGCGCATCGCGGCGCGTGGCCTCCATCTGTAGCGGGGCATTCGTGCTCGCGGAGGCGGGACTGCTCGATGGCCGGCGCGCCACGATGCATTGGGCGCATGCGTCGGAGTTCAAGACCCGATTTCCGCAGGTGATCGCGGAAGAGAACCGCATCTTCATCAACGACGGCCCGATATGGACGTCCGCTGGCATGACGGCGGGCATCGACCTCGCGTTAGCCCTGCTCGATAACGACCTGGGGTCCGATGCCGCCAAGCTGGTCGCCAGACTTCTGGTTATGAATCAGCGGAGACTCGGCGGGCAGTTACAGCATTCCGCCTTGCTCGACATGACACCGAAGTCGGACCGGATCGCATCCGTCCTCGCACACATACGGTGCAATTTGCGGAATACGTTGACCATCGAAGAACTTGCGGACGTCGCCAATCTCAGCCCGCGTCAGTTCAGCCGCGCTTTCGTGACTGAAACGGGACAGTCCCCCGCGAAGGCCGTCGAACGTCTCCGGCTGGAGGCGGCGCGGTTCATGATCGAGCAAGGCCAGCACACCATCAACGTGATCGCGCAAGAGACGGGCTTTGCCGACCGGGAGCGCATGCGTCGCGCGTTTATCCGTACCTTCGGTGTGCCCGCCGATGTCCTGCGCAGAAATGCTCGCGACCAGACAGCGGTGGCAAAATCAGTCAGCCCGAGAAGCGAGGTTGGAGCAACGCTGTTGTCGATGTGAGTGGTCCAGCGTTGAAGCACCGCTAACGGCTCGTCCACACAGTCCACTCATCCCTTGCCGAGCGGCGGCTGGCTCGGAAACCCCGCGAGATTGCTCAACTGAGCCAGTTCATTGGCCGCCTCGCGTAGCAGCACCGAATACTCATGAATCTTCTCGGCCGTCAGCCGTTTGCGCGGACCCGCCAGACTGATGACACCGACGCAACGCGATCCGCTGATCACTGGAGTCGCCACCGCCGACATGCGCGGCGCAAACACTTCGTCGATCATCGCGTAGCCGCGCACGCGCGCTGCGTGCAGGAAGCCGAGCAAGGCCTTCAGCGTCGTCGGCGCATTGGGGCCAAACTCGTTCGGCTGTCCAAAGCCCTGCTTCAGGACCAGCGCAGCCGCCTGCTCATCGGTCATCGTCATGAGCCATGCATGTCCCGTCGACGTGCAGGAAAGCCGCGCCGCCTGCCCCATATCGGGATCGTAGCGAAAGCCGGTGCGGTGTCCGTCCGCCTTCCCCACCCAGATGATCGCTTCGCCATCCACCAGCGACAGCCGCGCGAGTTCGCCCGTCCGCGCCGCGACGCGTTCGATGATCGGCTGGGCGATATCCGCGATGCCCGTCAGGCTCAGAAATTCGAGGCCATTCGACGTCATGCGCATGGTAAGGATGTAGCGGCTGTGATCGGTCAATTGCCGCACATAGCCGCTCTCGACGAGCTCGGTGAGCACGCGATGACACGAGCTGCGTGGCATGGCCAGCGCATCTGCGATCTCGACAAGCCCCGCGCCCTCGCCTTGCGACGCGAGGAAATCGAGCATTCTCAAGCCGTTTTTCAGCGACATCGTTCGTCGATTTTCGTGATATGAAATGCAGTTCCGGTGCGGAACGCCCTGCTTTCAGAGCGCAAACAATAGCATCTGTTCGCCGCAAGAAGCGAACGCTAATACACCGAAAATCCAGGAGACACCCATGTCAGTTACCGCTGACCCGAACTTGGCCGCGGGCGAACGCTCCGCGCAGGCTCACTTGATGGCGCGTCGCGCCGTGGCGGGCGCTACCGTCGGCACGGCGCTCGAGTGGTTCGACTTCGCGCTGTACGGCGTCGTCGCCGCCACCATCTTTCCGAAGCTGTTCTTTCCCTCGCTCGATCCGACCGCCTCGCTGCTCGCGTCGCTCGCGAGCTTCTGGGCGGGACTCGCTGCACGTCCGCTCGGCGCGGTGATCTGCGGCATGCTCGGCGACCGCTGGGGACGGCGCAATCTCATGCTCCTCACGGTTTCGGTGATGGGCGTTTCATCGTTCCTGATGGGCCTGCTGCCCACGTATCAGCAAGTCGGCATTCTTGCGCCGATCCTGCTCGTCTCGCTGCGTATCGTTCAGGGTTTCGCGCTGGGCGGCGAATCGACGGGCGCGCAACTGATGGCGGTCGAACATGCATCCCCGGCAAAACGCGGGCTGTATTCGGGCTTGCTCGGCATCTGCTCGCCGCTCAGCCAGATCCTCGCCAACTTCGCCCTCTTCGCGCTGTCCAGTCTGCTATCCGCCGACGATTTCGAATCGTTCGGATGGAGAATCCCGTTCCTCGCGAGCTTCGTGCTCGTGCTGCTCGGCATCTACATCCGCATGAAGGTCAGCGAGACGCCCGCCTTCGAGGCGCTCAAGAAGAAAGGCGAAGGCGCGCGCGCCGCCAATCCGCTCGGCGTCGTCTTCAAGTTCCACTGGCGCACCGCGCTGCGCCTGACGCTGTTCTTCTGCGGCCCGGCTGCGTTGTTCTACCTGATCGTCGTCTTCTCGCTCAGCTATCTGACGAAGAACCTCGGCGTGCCGAAACAGACCGGCTTCATGCTGCTGATGGTCGCCAATGTCTGCGCCATCGTGGGCGCGTTGGCGGGCGGCTATCTGAGCGACCGGATCGGGCGTAAACGCGCGCTGATGATCGGCTCGTTCTGCACGCTGGTCTGCTGCCTGATCTACTTTCCCATTCTCAACCAGCACTCGGTCGCCATGACGATGGCCGTGATGGGCGCCTTCCTCGGCTTCACGCAATTCCAGAGCGGCATTCAACCCGTGTGGTTCGCCGAGTCCTTTCCGACCGAAGCGCGCTATACGGGGTCCGCGCTGTCGTACTCGGGCGCGAACCTGCTCACCGGCGGGCCGATGCCGATCGTCGCGGTGGCGCTGCTCAATGCCTTTCACGGTTCGCCGTGGGCGATCGTCGCTGTCTGCGGCTCGCTGAACCTGCTGTCCTTCCTCATGATCGCAACGTCGCGGGAAACGAAAGACACCGCCCTCGAACGCAGCGCTACCCACTGAAACCATGACGCGCAAACTCTACATTCTCAACGGCTCCAATCTGAACATGCTGGGCGTGCGTGAGCCCAACATCTACGGCCATACGACGCTCAAGGACATCGAGCAGAACTGTCTCGCGCTGGCTGAAGATCTGAAGTTCGACTGCGTGTTCCGCCAGACCAACAGCGAGAGTCAGTTGATCGACTGGATTCAGGAAGCGTTTTTGCAGGACGCCGCGCTGATCATCAATCCGGCGGGCTTTTCGTTCGGGCGGATTCCGGTGCTGGATGCGGTCAAGCTGATTCGTCGGCCGGTGGTGGAAGTGCATATCTCGAACATCCATCGGCGCTCGGAGGAATACCGTCATTCGACGATCTCGGTCGCGGCTACCGCGGTGATCTGTGGAGCTGGCGCGAACGGCTACTTGCTGGGAATCCGCGCGGTTGAGGATCTCTGGGGCGATCAGAGTTGAGCGTCTTTCTTCATCTGTGAGGCACGCGGGCTTCGCAAGGAGTCCGCGGTTCAGCATATGAAGTGGAAGCGTGCCGGCCGAACGCCCGCAATGAGGCGAACGGCGAATTGTTCCGCCGAAAGTGGATGTGGGCGATGCGAACGTGCCTCTTTCGCATCGAGGCTGCCGCCGTTAGACGACTAAACGCGCCGCTCGAAACTAGAAAAAAAGCAATCGCACAAGATCGCAGTGCGTTTCGCTCGAGCCGAACACCGCCGGAGTCCGGTGACGCCGAACTCATTCTTCGCGCTGTTCCCTCGGCCAAAACAAACTCACTCGCCCCGCCGCATCGCCGATCAAAACCCCTCACCATCAAGGCAAGGGGCCGGCATCGACCCCTACCCCTCACCGTTTCGCGTAATCCTTCGACGTGCACAGCGAAGCGGCAAGCGCCACCTTCGTCTCATCGCGGCCGGCGAGCTTCGCAAACCAGCGGCCCGCATCCTTCGTCATCGCGGTGATCGGCGCGGTGACGCCGCGCAGATACGCCGTCGCCGGAGAAACGATGCGCACGTTCTCCATCATCCCGCGATCCTCGTGATCCAGAATATGGCAGTGCATCACGAAGTCGCCGGTGAAGTCCTGATACACCGTTCGCATCTGAAGCGTATAGCCGGCCTTGAGGAACAGCGTGTCCCGCGTGACGCCCTGCAGGTTGCAGTACTGCGTGTCCGCGCCTTCGTCGGCGATGCAACCGCCATTGCCGTTGAAGATCGACTTGCCCGCTCCGTTTTTGATATCCATGATCCTGAACGGATTCGTATGGATGTGGAACACATGCGTGGCAAGCGCCGAAGCGGAAACATTCCACTGATCGATGTTGCCCAGCACGCCCGTATAGCCGATCTCATCCGGGTTGTACGCCTTGCCGCTGATCAGGAAAAGCGCCGGCGCGGGAAAGGGCTGCGGCACGATCTGAAACTGCTTCTCGACGACGTTCGCCACCGTCCCGTCGACGGGAGTCGTCGGTGCGAACGCGCGCAGCGACAGCGATTGCAGATCGGACTTCGCCGGTTGCGCGAGCGTCGGATTGGCCGCGACGAGTTGATCGCGAATGTACTGCCAGTACTTCGAGTGATTGCCGACCGTCGTATTCGGCATGTTGACGCCGGGGCCCACGCGCGCCAGCGACAGCAGCCGGCGGTCCTTCACTTTCGTCGAGTTGGTGCGGAAGTTGATGGTCGCGGACGCATCGGCGGCTTCGTCGAGGATGCAGTACAGCCCCGGCCTCGGGAACGCCACGAGCACGTCGCTACGATATCCCGGGTTCATCGAGTTGACATCCTTCTCGATCATCGAGGACATTGTGATGCCGTCTTCCGCGAACTCGAGTTGCTTGACCACTTCACCGCTGCACAGTGAATCGAGCGTCGTAGTTTGCGACGGCTTTGTGTGCGCCCTCGCGAGCGCGGACGCCGCCGCGTTCGTCGCGGTGTTGACCTGCGCCGCCGACAGCGATCCCGAATCCGCGAGGCCAAGCGCCGAAAGATTCGCGCGCACGATCTTCACGTTGATGGTGTCGCGGTTGCCGCCGTGAACCATGCGAAGACGGCGGACATCGCCAGCCGGCACATACCCGATCGCGCTCGGAAACACCGGCTGCACGACGCCGTTGATCTGCGTATAGCGGCCCGAGATGATCCACGTCGAATTGAGCTGGCCCGTATGACCCGGCCTCGGGTCGGGAATGAAACCAAGCTGGTTGTTATAGCCGCGAATCTCTCCGACGCTGCCTTGCGGGCAGACCCATTCGGCCGTCGTCGGGTCGGCGAGCGGCACGTCCGACGTCGCGTTGCTGAAGCAGCCGTATTCGATTTGCTGAAACAGCATCACATGCTCGCGCAGCGGCAGCGACAGGAAGAGCACGCGGCGACGCAGAATGGTATCGATATCCGCGCCGCCGTTCGTCATGCCCGGCTTCGCCTGCCGCGAGCCGCGCACGATCAGCACGCCCGCCATGCCGCTCGCGACATCGATCGCAGTCGATCCATGCAGATGCGCGTGATACCAGAACGTGCCGGACGGATGATCGGCGGGGAGCTTGAAGCTGTAATCCTGCGACTTCCCCGGCAGCACGGTCAGCAGCACGTTGTCCGCGTTGCCCGATGGCGATACGTGAAAGCCATGCGTGTGCAGGTTCGTGTTGTTGTAGCAATGCGGCGTCGAATGATCAGGATTGTCGGGGCAATTCGACGGCGGATCGTTAGCACCGAGCGTGTTCCTGAGCGACACCTTGAGCGTTGCGCCCGGCTTGATGCTGATCGTCGGGCCGGACGGGCATCCGTTGTACGAACGCATCGAGACGGTATCGAAGGAATCGGTCGACGGATTGTAGAGGCGATAGTTCGCCTTCTGAACCTTCAACGTCACCGATCCCGAATTGCCTGATGGATTCAATCCCTGCAGACATTGCAGGCGCTGAAGCATCGACGACAGGCTGCCGGGTGTGGAGACGGCGGAATTATCCGTGGATGCGTCCGTATCGTCGCTGAGATCGCTGAAGGAACGCGCGGTCAGCGACGTGGTGCTTTGTGCAACGCCGGGCGTCGGGGCTAACACCAATGTCAACAACATGGCCAGTCCGGCTCTGACGACCATGCCTATGTGCGCTTTCATCTTCTCTCCTTGCATGAAGGCTGGCGTTAGCCCGCTGCAAGAGGACATTAGGAGATTAGAAACCGTCACGTATCCCTAATCGATTTGGCTGTGTGCGGTGTCGCACATGATCGATGGCGGGCGTTTTCAGGCGGCTTGCATCGAGCAATTTCTTCCGGTTCGAAGCGCGGTTTGTCCCGGGCGCTGGGGCTGCGCTGGTTCGCATCCCGAAGCGTAAATATTACGCGTAGCACTGCCATGCATCACTGCTGCACTGCTTTTGCGCCTTCACCTCGCAGCCATTCGGTGAACGCCTGCACTTCGTCGGATGCCGCGTCAACCCATGCGATATCGAGCCAGTATCCATACGGCCCGTTCGATTCCACCGCCGACAGTTGCACGAGCGAACCATCGTGCAATTCGTCCGCGATCATGTTGCGGTCCACGACGGCCAAGCCGGTTCCCGCGCGCGCCGCGTGGATGGCCTGATCGAGCGTCGAGAATTCGATGCCGTTGTCCGCGCACGCGCGAGGCAGGCCTGCCGCGTCGAGCCAGTTCGGCCACAGCGTGAGGCGTGCATCGTTGTGCAGGACGTGCAGCGCGGGCAGGCGTGCCAGCAACGCTTCGACGGGCTGTCCCGCGAACTTCATCGCGCCGACGAGCACATGCCGTTCGATGAACAGCAATTCGGAACGATGATCCGCACGCGCCTCATGCCCGAAACGGATGCAGCAGTGCCGTTCATCGGTCGAGTCGGTTCGCACCGAAAGCACGATATTGGGCACGGCGTCCATCAGCGAGCCGAGACGGGGCGAGAGCCAGCGCGTGGCGAAGGTAGGCGGTGCGCAAATGGTGAGGCGCTTGCGCTCGCTGCGTTGCGCGCTCGACAGTGCGCGCGTGACGCGCTCGATCGAATCGAACGCATCGGATACGCACTCGAGCAGCTCAACGCCTTGCGCGGTCAGACGAATGCCCTTGTGATCGCGGTCGAACAGCTTCGTGCCGAGCGCGTCTTCGAGCAGCCTGATCTGACGGCTGACTGCGCCGGGTGTCACGCATAACGCCGCCGCCGACTGATTGAAGCTCATGTGGCGCGCGCTTTCCTCGAAGAACCGCAGCGCCGTCAACGATGGCAGGCGGCGCACGGCTTACCCCCGCTGACGCTTGCGCGCCTGAGCCTTGATCTCGCCTTGCAGCCAGTCGCGAAACAGCGCGACTTGCGGCGCGTCCTGCTGACCGGTGCGCGTAACGAACCAGTACGACTGATGTCCGTCCACTTCGACATCGAGCAAAGGCACGAGCGCGCGGCGCTGCAACTCCGGCCCGATCATGTGCCGGTCCGCGATGGTCACGCCAAGGCCATCGATTGCGGCGCGGATTGCGTGATCGAGCAGGTCGAACTCATAGCCGCCGTTGAGATCGACATCGTCGATTTGTGCGGCCTTGAGCCAGTGCTGCCAGGTGAGATAGCGCTGGTCGCTGCTGGCGAGCACGTGCAACAGCGTGAAGGCGTTGAGATCGATGTCGCCGCTCGACTGCGGGCGCTCGCCCAGCAGTCTGGGCGAACAGACGGCGATATGCCGCTCGTGCATCAGCAACTGAATGTCGAGGCCGTCCCACTCGCCGTTGCCGAAGCGGATCGCGCAATCGAGCGCGCCCGATTCGACGAGGTTGTCGCGCAGGCTCGTCGTCAGTGTGATCTGCAGTTCAGGCGCGGCTTCGCGCAGCGATTGCAGGCGCGGCATGAGCCAGCGGCTGGTGAAGGTCGGCGGCGCATTGATGCGCAGCCGCCTGAGATGGCTTTTCTCCTGGATGCTGCGCGCGGTCAGCTCGATACCGTCGAAGGACATCTTGAGCGCCTGCAAGAGCAGCCGCCCCGTAGGAGTCAGTTCGAGATGATGATGCCGGCGCAACAGCAGCGTTTCGCCGAGTTGCGTTTCCAGTTGGCGAACCTGCCGGCTCACCGCGCTTTGCGTCACGTGCAGCACGGCGGCCGCACGCGTGAAGCTTCCGGTGTGGCCGGCGACTTCGAACGCCCTGAGCGCATTCAGGGCGGGCATTTTTCGCTTCAATCGTGTCTCCTGTCGGCCGAAGCGGGCGCCTTACAGCGCCGCTCTGGTCAATCTGCTGTGCGAGCGGTTTAACACGCTCGTCGCGGCTCTTGCGGCCGTATCGCGCAGCATTTTACGGATCGAGGCAAATTATGCCGGTCGCGTCCTCCGGACCATGCACACCGGCATCACGCGGCCGCCAGTTCGGCGGCTTGCGTCGCCATCGCGGTCGCCTGCGCGTCCTCGAGAATCATATCCGCGCCCTTCTCCGCCACCATCATCGTCGGCGCGTTGAGGTTGCCCGACGTGATGTTCGGAAAGATCGATGCATCGACGATCCGCAAGCCCGCCACGCCATGCACGCGCAACCGCTCGTCGACGACGGCGGTGCGCGCGTCCGGTCCCATCGCGCACGATCCGCACAGGTGGTAGATCGAGCCGGACTGGTCGCGGAAGTACGCGAGCAGCGCTTCGTCGCTCGTCACATCCGGTCCCGGCGATATCTCCTCGGCCGTGATCCGGCGCAGCGCATCCGTATGCATGATGCGGCGAATCAGCTTGCTGCCCTGCACCGCTTCGCGCAGATCCTTCTCGGTCGTGAGCGCGTTGATGCGAATCTTCGCCGCATCTTCCGCGCGGTTCGACGCGATCTCGATCGACCCGCGGCTCGTCGGCCGGCACGGGTTGAAGCAGAGCAGGAAGCCCGAGTACGGCTCCGGCTCGAGCTGCGCCTTGCTGCTCTTCGGAATGCGATACGACAGCGGGTTGAAATACAGTTGCAGATTCGGCTCGGTCTCGCGGGCATCGCCCTTGAAGAAGCCGCCTGCCTGATTCACGCTCATCGACAGCGGCCCGGTGCGCTTCAACAGATATTCCAGGCCCACCTTCACTTTGCCGATGAGCGAGCGCAATTCGTCGTTGAGCGTCTTCACCGTCGCGCGATAGTAGAAGCTCACGCACAGATGATCCTGCAGGTTCTTGCCGACAGCGGGAAGTTCATGCACGAGCGGAATGTCGTGTTGCGCGAGAAGCGCGGCATCGCCGAGGCCGGAAAGTTGCATGAGCTTCGGCGAATCGACCGCACCCGCCGACAGAATCACTTCGCGCGACGCTCCGAAACCGAGCGACTCGCCGCCACGCGAGGCGAGCACGCCGACCGCGCGCTTGTTCTCGTCGAACAGCACGCGATGCACCGTGACGTTGCGCTCGATGCGCAGATTCTTGCGCCCGAGCGCCGGATGCAGGTACTCGAAGCTGCTCGAGGATCGCTGTCCGTTGCGCGCGTTGACATCGTAGACGCCCGCGCCTTCGAAGTGCGGGCCGTTGAAATCGTCGGTGCGCGGGTAGCCCGCCTGCTGCGCGCCTTCCAGGAAACGCTCGCAAATCGGATGCGCCGAGCCCTTCATCGGCGAGATGCTGATCTTGCCCTGCGCGCCGTGATACTCCGTGTCGCCGAGCGGATGCGATTCGAGCTTGCGGAAATACGGCAGCACGTCACGAAAGCCCCAGCCGCGATTGCCCGCACGCGCCCAGTCGTCGAAGTCGTGCGGCTGGCCGCGCACGTAGATCATCGCGTTGATCGAGCCGGAACCGCCCTGCACCTTGCCGCGCGGACAATACAGGGAGCGGCCGTTGAGCTGCGCTTCGGGCTCGCTGTAGTACATCCAGTTGTACTCGGGGTTGTAGTAGGTCTTCGTGAAGCCCACCGGAACCTTGAACCAGAACGATGCATCCTCGCCGCCCGCTTCGAGCAGCAGCACCGAATGCTGTCCGGACTCCGACAGCCTGTCCGCGAGAATGCAGCCCGCCGAGCCCGCGCCCACGATGATGTAGTCGAATTCCATGTCTTGTTGACGATTCATGTTGGATTGCGTGAGCGTTTAGTCTTTAGCCGTCAGCCCTTGGCGGGCGCGAGGTCTTTCACGTCGAAGGGTTTCGACGCCATCTGCAGATGCAGCCGATCGCCCGTATAAGGCGTATGCGCGCGCACCACGTCCATGTTCAGTTCGACGCCCAAGCCCGGCTCGCGCGACGGAATGATGTAGCCGTCTTCCCAGCGAATCGGCGTCTTCAGCACTTCGGCGTGGAAGCCATCCCATGTGCCGATGCTTTCCTGAATCAGGAAGTTCGGCGAGCATGCGGCGATCTGCACGCTGGCCGCCGCGCCGACCGGACCGTTGTAGAGATGCGGTGCGATCTGCGCGTAATGGACTTCGGCAAGGCTCGCGATCTTCTTCGCTTCGAGCAGGCCGCCCACGCGTCCGACGTTGAATTGCAGAATCGACGCGGCGCGCGCTTCGAGCAGCTTGTGGAACTCGTACTTGGTCGTGAGGCGTTCGCCCGCTGCAATCGGAATGCTCGTCTTCGCCGCGACTTGCGCCATCGCGGATTCCTGTCCCGGCGGCACCGGCTCTTCGAACCACAGCGGATCGAACTTGGCGAGACGCTCGGCAAGACGGATCGCGGATGACGGCACCATCTGCCCGTGCGTGCCGAACAGCAGGTCGGCCTTGCTGCCCACGGCGTCGCGCACCTTGCGGCAGAAGGTTTCGCAGCGATCCATCACGTCGAGCGAGAGCTGGTGTCCCGAATACGCGGTGTACGGGCCAGCAGGATCGAACTTCACGGCCGTGAAGCCCAGCGCGACGTTCTGCGCGGCGCATTCGGCGGCGAGATCGGGATCGTCGTAGTCGTACTCGCCCCGGCTGTTCTTCGGATAGAGATATGTATAGGACCGCAGCCGTTCATGCACGCGGCCGCCGAGCAGTTCGTAGACCGGCTTGCCCGCCGCCTTGCCGATGATGTCCCAGCACGCCATTTCGAGGCCGCTGACGACGCCCATCATCGTTAGGTCGGGACGCTGCGTGAAGCCGCTCGAATACGCCTCGCGATAGAAGCGCTCGACGTGATGCGGGTCGTGGCCGAGGAGATAGCGATCGAAGACATCGTCGATGATGTGCGTCATCGCCTTCGGATGAAACGTCGCCGAGTAAATCTCGCCGACGCCTTCGATGCCGCAATCCGTGCGCAGCTTAACGAAGATCCAGTACATGCCGCCGATGTGCGGCGGCGGAACCGCGACGATATACGTCTCCAGTGCGGCGATTTTCATTGTTGCGCTCCCTGGCGATTGATCCGGTGTTTGAAGACGAGCCCCGCGATGCCGCCCAGCGCGGCCATGCACGCGACATAGCCGAAATACATCTGGTAGCCGAGCACGCCGGGATAGTTCTGCGTCAGATAGCCGTTCACGAGCGGCAGAAACGTATCGGGCATGTAGCCGAGCACGGAGACGAGGCCGATGGCGAGGCCAATCGTCTGCGCGGGCACCTTGCATTGATCGAGCAGCGACCAGTAGAGGCCGCGAATCGCGTACGTCATCACGCCGATGAAGAGGACCAGCACGGCGACCAGCGCGTGACTGGCGATGGCGGGCGCCGCGATCAGCACGAGCAGCGCCGCCGACGCGCAGAAGAGCGCCGTGACGAGCACCGAGACCTTAGAGAAGCGATCGCCCAGAAAGCCGCCGCCGACGCCGCCGATCGGACGCATCCAGAGCTTGAGCGTCGTGATCGCGCCTGCCGTCACCACCGACAGGCCGATCTCCTTCTCGTGCAGATAAGCCGAGAAGCTATACGTCGCCCAGAACACCTGATAGCCGCAGAACACGATGGCCGCGAGCAGCAGCAACTCGCGGCTCTTGAACAACGCGGCGAGATCGTGAAACACGTTGCTGTCCCTGCGCGCTGCTTGAGCCGATGCGCCCGCTTGCGGATCGCGCACCAGACCGAGCACCACGCCGAGCGCGATGCACAGGAACGCGTACAGGTAGACGACGAGCTTGAAGCCGGCCGCATTCGATTCGCCATGCGTCGACGTGACCCACGCGAACAGCCCGATTGCGATCGTCGCAAGCATCGCTTCGATGAGGCCGCGGCCGCCATCGAGAAAGCCGAAGAAGCGGCCCTGCTCGTCGGCGGAAGCGATCATCGACACGCGCTTGATGATCGCTGCCCAGAACGTGAGGCCGGTAGTGAGGCCCCATCCGCCGAAGATGACGACGAGCGATGCGAACGAGGGCGCCGTCGAATACCACAGGCCGAGCGCGCCGGTTGCAATCAGCGAGAACGAAATGAGCATGCGCGGCGCGATGCGGTCAGCGAGCCATCCGCTCGGCAGATAGCACAGAAGAAAGATGATGCCGAGCGCGGAATAGAGATAGCCGAGTTGCGCTTCGCTGATATGGAAGACTTCGAGCATCGTCGGCTGATAGACCTGCCGAAGATACAGAATCGGATAGATCGCGCCTGCGGCGATCACGAGCAACGCAAGCTGCAGATAGCGGCTCGCGTTGGAAGATTCGCGCGGCGCGGCGGCCACGCTTTGGCTGGTTCGTGCTGGGTTGGAAGACAAGGCAGTGCTCCTGGACAGGCCGTTGGCACGGGCAGCAGCGCCGACCGTGCTGACCTTCACGTGTTCTTTTGATGATGAATGGAAACGTCAGTACTTCATGACGACGAGACGGGTTTGCGTGAATTCGAGCATGCCGTGCTTGCCGTCATCGCCGCCGATGCCGGAGCGCTTCCAGCCCGCGTGGAAGCCTTGATAGGGATCGGCCGGAGTGCGGTTGATATACAGCTCGCCGGCTTCGATGCCGTTGGCGACCTTCATCGCGGTGCGATAGTCTTCCGTGTAAAGCACGGACGACAGGCCGAATTGATGATCGTTGGCCATCGCGAGCGCCTCGTCCAGCGTGCGGTACGAGAGCACCGCGAGCACCGGGCCGAAGGTCTCTTCCTGCACGATCTCCATGTCCTGGCGGCAGTTCGAAAGCAGCGTCGGCGGATAGAAGAAGCCGCGTCGCGCCGGCACTTCACCGCCAGTTTCCAGCGTTGCGCCCGCTTCGATGGCGCGGCGGACCATCGCATGGATGCCGTCGCGCGATGCCGCGTTCACAAGGGGACCCATGAAGGCGGCATCGTCGGCGCGGTCGCCGATCTGCTTCGCGAGCATCTGTTGCTTCAGCAGGCCGACGAATTCATCGTGGATGCGCTCGTGCACGTAGACGCGCTCGATGGCCGTGCAAAGCTGCCCGCTATGCGTGACTTTCGAGGCGACCAGCTCGCGCGCCGCCTTCTGCAAGTCCGCATCCGGCTCGATGATCGCGGGCGTCTTGCCGCCCAGTTCCAGCGACGGCTTCGCAATGTTCGCCTTGCAGTACTCGAGCACCTTGCGCCCCGCCGACACGCTGCCCGTCAGCGTGATCATGCCGACCGACGGATGCGTGCAGACGGCTTCGGCCGCCGCGTGATCCATTGCCAGGATATTGACGACGCCCGCCGGCAACGCGGCGCGTTCGACGGCGCGCGCCAGTTCGAACGCCGACAGCGGCGTGTTGTTGCTCGGACGCACGACGACGGTGTTGCCCGCGATCAACGCGGGCGCGGCCTTGCGCATCAGCGTGTAGATCGGGAAATTGAACGGAATCAGGCACGCGACGACACCGATCGGCTCGCGATGCAGCACGAGGTTTTCATCGGGCGTGTCGCTAGGAATGACTTCGCCTTCGATGCGGCGCGCCCATTCCGCGTGATAGCGCGTGATCTCGGCGGCATAGACCGCTTCGCTGGTGGCATCCGCCACGCTCTTGCCGGATTCCATCGCGAGCGCCGCGCCGATGCGGCCCGACGCTTCGACGATCGCATCCGCCAGGCGGCGCATGTGCGCGGCGCGTTCAGCGGCGGTCGTCGCGCGCCAGCCCTTTTGCGCGGCGGCAGCATACGCGACGGCGGCAAGCGCCTCGTCGCGCGAGGCGTGATGCACGTGCCCCGCCACTTCGCCGGTGGCCGGATTGAGGACAGCGGCGATATCGCCGCTGGCGGGCTCGATGAAACGTCCGTTCACGAAATTGCGTTCTGGCTTCATGCGTCTCGGTTCTTCCTTGTCGGTTGACGGGCCGGCTTGCGGCGTTTTGTCCACTAGGCGGCGGGCCATTCTTTCGCGCCTCGCGCTGCAACGACAAGCGAAGTTTTCGCTGGCAAAGCATTCGAAAAACTCACGCTTGGCCTGCGACTAAATCCTTTGAAGAACATGCACGGCTGAAGCACAATTCGTCGCTCGGCGCGCGCCGATCGATCAACTTTCTTTAGAAGCTAGCTTTCCTAAATAAGTAAAAGAGTCGAGACACTCATGAGAATCAAAACCTTATTGCTCGCGGCGCTTGGCTGCGTATCCTCCACCGTCTTTGCGCAAAGCAGCGTCACGCTATACGGCGTGCTCGACGAAGGCATCGACTACACGAGCAATGTCGCGTCGAAAGACGTGTACGAACTGACGAGCGGCTATGCGTCAGGCAGCCGCTGGGGCATGCGCGGCGTCGAAGATCTGGGCGGCGGCACTCAGGCCGTGTTCCAGCTCGAAAGCGGCGTGAATCTCAGCAATGGCGCGGCCGGACAAGGCGGACGCATGTTCGGCCGGCAAGCCTATGTCGGCGTGCAGAGCGCGCAACTCGGCGCGGTCACGCTCGGACGCCAGTACGATTCCGTCGTCGACTATCTCGCGCCGATGACGGCCAACGGCAACTTCGCCGGTTATCTGTTCGCGCATCCGTTCGACAACGACAACACGGACAACTCGTTCCGCGTCAACAACACGGTCAAGTACGCGAGCCCGTCTTTCGGCGGCTTCAGGTTCGGCGGGACGTATAGCTTCAGCAACGCGTCGAGCTTCGCGAATAACAGGCAATACAGCGTGGGCGCATCGTATGCGAACGGCGGCCTTGCAATGGGCGCGGCGTATTTGCATGCGAACGATCCCGGCCTGACCGATAACGGCGCAATCGCGGCCAACGACGCGAGCTTCGTCGCGACGCGCATGCAGGTGTTCGGCGCGGGCATCAACTACACGTTCGGCGCGGCCACGGCGGGATTCGCGTACACGAACGCGAGTTATCGCGACCCCGTGACGAACGGCTATATCGGCGGATCGCTCGCCGCCGAAGGCAACACGCTGCGGAATCTGCGCTATCAAAACTTCGAAGTGAACGGCAAGTACCAGTTCAGCCCCGCGCTGTTCGTCGGCGCGCAGTACGTCTATTCGATGGAAACCTACGATTCCACCGCCGGCAAGGTGAAGCCGAAGATTCACTCGGCGGGCGTGATGGCCGACTATCTGTTGTCGAAGCGCACGGACGTGTATGTGCAGGGCGTGTATCAGAAGATCGCGGGATCGTCGACGGACTCGGTGCTGGATCATGCGTACATTCCGGGCGCGCAAGGCGTCTCGTCGAATTCGGAGCAGTTCGTCGCGCGCGTGGCGCTGAGGCACGCGTTCTGAAGTAGTGCGCCGTGACGCTAAAGGCCGTTCCGTATTCGTACGAAGCGGCCTTTTTTGCTTCACGCGCCGGAATAGCGATTGCTGCCGTTCACGCAACGGCGTCGTCTTGCTGGCGACGCTGCAACGAACCGGAGAATCACATGGCACAACCACCCGCACTCTTTACACCGGCGCGCGTTCGCAGCCTGGAACTGGCGAACCGCATCGTCATTGCGCCGATGTGTCAGTACTCCGCCGACGACGGCTGCATGACCGAGTGGCATCTGATTCATCTCGGGCAGCTGGCCATGTCGGGCGCGGCGCTGCTCACGATCGAAGCGACGGCCGTGCTGCCGGAAGGCCGCATCACCTGGGCGGACGTCGGCTTATGGAACGACGAAACGGAAGCCGCCATCGACCGGACGCTGAAAGGCATTCGCCGCTGGTCCGACATGCCGATCGCGATCCAGCTGGGTCACGCGGGGCGCAAGGCCTCGACGGAAGTGCCGTGGGAAGGCGGAGCGCAGCTTCCGCCAGATGATCCGCACGGCTGGCAGACCGAAGCGCCGTCGTCCGTGCCGTACGAAGCCAGCGAAACACCGCCCGTCGAGCTCGATCGCGCGGGGCTTGCACGCATCCGCGATGCGTTCGCCGCGTCCACTGCGCGCGCCGCCCGGCTCGGCATCGACCTGATTCAGATTCACGCCGCGCATGGCTACCTTCTGCATCAGTTCTTGTCGCCGCTTTCCAACCGGCGCGACGACGAATACGGCGGCTCGCTCGAGAACCGCATGCGTTTTCCGCTCGAAATTTTCGATACCGTGCGCGCCGCGTTCCCCGATGACCGCCCGGTGACGATTCGCGTATCCGGCACGGATTGGGTCGATGGCGGATGGGACATCGAGCAGACGATTGCGTTCGCGCGGGCGCTGGACGCGCGCGGCTGCGATGCGATCCACGTGTCGAGCGGCGGACTCGATCCCGCGCAGCAGATTCCTGTCGGTCCGAGCTATCAGGTGCCGCTTGCGCGGGCGGTCAAGGCGGCGGTGAAAATGCCGGTCGTGGCGGTCGGGCTGATAACGGGCATCGAGCAGGCGGAGGGGATCATCGGCACGGGCGACGCCGACATGATTGCGCTGGCCCGCACCGCGCTCTACGACCCGCGTTGGCCGTGGCACGCGGCGGCAGAACTCGGCGCGCACGTGCGGGCGCCGAAGCAGTATTTGCGCTCGCAGCCTCACAAGTATCGGGATTTGTTCGACGAGGACTGACGCGCGGCACGCGCCGGCGCTGCGGCGTGCTATCTTCAAAGCGTCGCGCGTGGAAGTTCGAAGCTGTCGCCATCATGAGTCAAGTCCGCTATCCGCTCGGCCCCGACGACCGGGTGCATCTCCTGTGCTGGCTCACATGCGGCTTTCTCGGCGCGTATTACCTCGAAGGCGCGTGGCCCGATCCGTCGTTTCAGGTGCGGGCGGCGCATCGCTGGCTGGAACGGCATCAGCGCGCCGCCGACTGGATCGAGACCGCGAAACTATCGGTGAAGGCGCAGGCGCTTGCATCGCGCTTTCGTCCGATGCTCGATACCGACGCCGGCCGCGGCGCCATCGAGCAGATGATTGAGGCCGACGAACTCGACTACGACAGCGCCGTGGTGCAGCGCATCTTCAGTGCATGTGTGATCGAGTTGACGCAGCGGGGGCGGCCTTCGCGGTAGACTAATCAGTCATCCGTAATTTCGATGCTCCCTCGCGTGCGTTATCGGCGATAGTGAAAGTCGCGCCTTCGCTGTGAACGATCTTCACCGAGTGCTTGCCGGACGCCTCTCGCGAAACCTTCACGCTGAACGACCCTGCCCCGACCTGAACATTCTCGACGGTGACGTCGCCCCACTCGGGCGGCAAGCGCAAGGGGTCGATCGTCACGTGCGACGTCCGTCCATCGACGACGATGCCCAGCGCCGATTGAATCAGCGAAAAAGGAATGCCGGCCGTCCAGGCCTGAATCAAATTCGCCGACTTGTATTCGACCGGTGCAACACCGGCCTCGCGTTCGTACCCGCAAAACAGTTCGGGAAGGCGATAGTTGAACGCTTTCGCGGTCTCGAGCGTCGCGGAAAGAATGCTCTCGACGGCTCCCGCAGACCTCACGTTGCTTGCGCTCCACGCAGCGATCGCCATTTCGTGCGGCCAGCAAGGACCGCGATGGTACAAGTCGGGCTTATAGCGCGCTTCGCCCGCCGCTAACGTGCGAATGCCCCATCCGGAGAACAGCGGCGCGCTGAGCGCATCAGCCAGGATCGACGCCGCCCGGTGCGCGGGAACGACCTCGCACCACGGCAGATGGACCATATTCGAAGCGCGTACGCGGCATGGGTTCTTGTCGCCATCCAGCGCCAGCGCGTAGTAACCCTTGTCTTCCTGCCAGAACGACGCGTCGAAGCGCGCGAGAATCACTTCCGCTGCGGAACCGCAGAACTCGGCACGTTTCTGAAAGCCCAGCGCGGTTGCCATCTCGCTTCCGGCGCGCCAGGCCGAATATGCGTAGCCCTGCACCTCGCACAAAGCGATGGGCCCGCGAGGGAACGTACCGTCTTCGTGCATGATGGCGTCCCACGAATCCTTCCAGCCCTGATTCGCTAGACCCTGGCCCGGATCCGCTGCGTATTCGATGAAACCGTCGCCGTCCTGATCGCCGTAGTCGCTCATCCACTGCAATGCGAGATCGACCTGAGGCCACAGGCTGCGCAGCAGAGCATCTTCGCCGGAGCGCACCCAATAGGCATGAACGCAGATGACGAAAAGGATCGTCGTGTCCACGCTGCCGTAATAGCAGTAAAACGGATTGAGCTTCGCTCTCGATGTCTCGCCCAGACGCCTTTCATGCATGGTCTTGCCGGGCCACGCCTGCCGGAAGGTGTCTATCTCCGTGGCCTGATACTTCGCATGATGGAGCAAGACGCCCTTCATGATTTGCGGGCTGAACTGCAGCGTCTGCAACCCGGTGATGAGGCCGTCACGTCCAAAGGGCACCGCAAACCAGGGCAAGCCGGCGACAGGATAAGGCCCAGTGTCCAGCGTCACGGTCATGATCGACAGGTCGGCTTCGGCCCGCGTGAGCCAGCTGTTCACGTCTGCATTCGTGGAGCGGACGTTGCAGCCGCCAGCGAACGCCGCAAGCCGGCTGTGTTTGAGGACGTCCCAGGCCTTCGTCCACGATTCCACGTCCACGGTCGATGCCTGTGCTCCAGCCTGAAAGACCAGTTTCCACGTTTCGCCAGATTGCAGGCTTCTGGCGAAGCTCATCGTTCCGGCTTGCGAGCCGACCGGATGCTCCGATGCTTCGATTGCGCTGCGTAAGCGCCGCCCGTCCAGGGTGTCGTACTCCACGCTCTGTCCGGACGTTCCGAGCTTCGCGGGATGGAGCGTGCCTCGCGGGCCTTTCGGCGGGAACCTGACGTAGAAGGTATCGAAGAAGTCGGCTGCGAAATCGACATCCATGGATATGTCTTCGATTCCGCTTCCGCTATTCGTCGTCTCCATGCTGATCCACAGATCGGATTCTCCGAACGTATAAGTGACGGTCAAACCGATATGATCGTGAGCCGCCGAGCAATACGTGAACGCGAAGTACGACAGCGTCGAGTCGGTGCTAGAGCTTTGCAGCCTGCAAGGGGCGCCATTGAGCCGGAAGCGAAACAGCGACACGATCCGCATGTCGTCGACATAGAATCCCGTTTCGCCGTTCCTTGCACTGTCGATGTCGCCATCGTTGGAAATGACGACGAGCGCCGAGGCACCCGCGCGACTGATGAACGATGTCGAGACGGCGCGTTGCGGATCTGGCTGGTCGTCGCCCGCATTGCTTAGTTTTCCGAATATATCCCACGCGGGAAGCGCGGGCTCGCCAGCCGAAGCCGGACTCAGGCGCGGGATGCCGACGGTGTCATCGAGGTCGGGAGTGCGTAGGCCCGCGGTTCTCGCGGGCGGCGAGCCTGCGCCGCGCCTGGAGATGGCCCAGCGCGATGGCGGCGACCATCGATGAAGATTGCAGGAACGCCAGCGCGTTCGCAAAACGGGTATCTGGAACTTCGCCACTGGCGCGCCCTCTATCGCAGATTGAAATGGTCGAGGGAGACGCCCGGCGATGGATACCTATAACATTTTTTGTCTAGGCCACGGCAATGCATCGGTCTGACCACGTGATTGCGTGTGCGTTGCGAATTATCGCGGCAACGCGGCTTTGCAGACTCTCAGGCTGGGCTTGGGCTTGTCAGCAAGACCTTCCCAGTGAGCGTAAAGGAAGTTGATGATGGCCTCTTCCGTCTCCTGGCCCCGAACTCCGTTGATAGTGTAGAACAGCCTTACTGCGAACAGCAAGGCGATTACCGCCGTCGCCGCAGTCCAGTAGGGTCCGATCTGTCCGTGTCTTACAACGACGCACGGCGCCACGAAAAGAACCGGGGCGATGAACCCGACCACGAGATTGATCTCCGCCTCCATGTGATCGGTGGACAGCGCCGGAACCTTCGTGCGAAGCCAAAGCTTGCAATACTCGCGCACATAAAACTCCGGAGGGCGAATGAGGCCGTGCTCCTTATAGTCCGCTTCGTGATTCGCGAGTTCGAAAACCTTGTATTGGCCGATCACGCTATCCACCTTGTCGCTTCCATAGATGAAGCGCATCTGTTCGAGCATCTTGCTGACATAACGAGCCGGAGGCCAGCCATGCCGCAGCCATGCCGTGCTCAGGGCGAAGGTGGTTTCACGCGAGATATAGCCGAGCACGTACGAGACGGCCAGCACCAGCATGACAAGCAGGGCCAGGGCAAAGGATTGCGACCCGAAATTCTTCGTGAGCCACGCGATGAGCGCGCCTTGCTGGCTGATGTCGGTCCAGAAGACGACAGCCAATGCCTCGCAGAGCAGGAGGAAGCCGGGCGTCAGCACGCCGAGGATAAGAAGTCGTGCGCGGCTGCCGATCATTCCGGCGAGGTTGCCCACTTCCTTCAAGGCTCCTTCCATCCGACGCTCCCGGTTGAGGCGGTGACAAGGCCCTGCGATCGACTGAGTCAGATTACACGCTCTGTCGTGCTTGCGCCAATTGGTACGCGTGATTCCAGCGTGCCGCCGCAAGGGGATGATCCGTCAGCACGAGACGCGCTTGAAGCAGGAGGGTATCGCCGTTTAGTTGCGTCCAGTAAGGACTAGGGCCGATGTAAGTGACGCGAGCGAGCGCACACAGCAAATCAGCGCCGACTTCGAGCTGTCCTTCCGGGTCCACGACGAGCACCACTGCGTTCGAGTCCAGTAGCGACCCAAGGTCATCGTCAGGCGCGCAGTCCTCGATAACCAGCCCCGGAAAGAGGCGAGCGAGCGGGGCCAGTTCGCGGCTGAACGCGCTCGACGTTACGACTATCGGGGCAGCGCGCGGCGTACGGACTGCATGCCGCACCGGAACGGTGATCGTGGGTGTCGGGAGAAACGTCGCGTCGTGGCCGGTGGGTCTGGAAACATGACTCAACGACCACTGCTGTGGCGCATTCGAACCGGTCCTGCGCTCGCACGACTCGACGATGGACTCGAGCTTCATGGCGACTGCGCTCCATGTCAGCGCGCCCGCGAACGCGACGCTTTTCGTGCTCAAATCGCTACGGAACGTCTCATCGGAATACAACGACTCCAACGCCCGCACCGCCGATTCCCTGTCGATGAAATGGCGGACGATGCCGAACTCATCGACAACGGTTCCCGCATCCTCGACGATCATTCCGCAACGCTGCACCAGTTCTTTTGTCGCGCTGAAGCCGCCTGCAACGGTTGGCACGCCCGCAGCGGCCGCCTGAAGCGTCGGCAGGCCGAAGCCTTCTCCCCATGAGCAAAGCAGATGAACGTCGGAAGCCTGATACAGGCTGGCCACTTCATCCATCGTCAACGCCTTGCAACTGTGCGTATTCGCCAGTTTGACTATGTCGCGAAGACCGAGAATGTCGATGTCTGTCTGGAGATCGTAGAGATACGCGCCATGCTCGGCATCGGCGGCGATGTTCGTATTGAGCAGCAGCGCGACATCGTCCTTTCCCGAAGCGAAAGCCTTGACGATATCGAGCAGTCTCGGCAGCAACTTGCGCCGATGGTTACGCGCATCCGATAGGATGACGAACTTTTCATCGAGATCAAAGCGCCGCTTGACAGCGTGCTTGTCCGGCGGCGGGCGGAACAGATGCTCATCGCAGCCATGCGGCACGTACGCCGCGTCGATCCCTGAACGCGCAGACGCTTCGACGCCGAACATGCTCATCGCGATGCGCTCATCCGCCTGCGCCAGAATGCGAACCCACGCGTCGGGCAGCGAACCATCGGGCAATGTGCCGTCGACGGGATAGTAGATGATCCAGCTTGTCCCGCTCGCATCGAGCATATTTTGAACGGATTGCTGTGCGAGGTAATAGACCCAAGGCACATCGCCGAGTGTGACGAGCACATCGGGCTGGCATGACTGAATGGCCTGACGCAGTTCTTCGATGCAGCCTTCAGGACTGACCGGACAGGCGATCACGTTCAAATCGTCCGTTGGCGGCCGAGCGCCTTCGGTCCACCAGCCCAATACGGTGACCGCGTGCCCGCGCCTTTGCAGGCAAGCGCAAAGCTCACGTGTGACGAGCCCAAAGCCGCTAGGGCGGTCGGGTGCATCCGACATCCAGAGAATCCTGGCCATTTGCGCTCCTTACCGCGCGTCGGCGGCGAAAGCTATTCAGGCTCTTGATTCAGGACTGTTGAAGCGGACTGCCGACAGCGATTCATCGGCTCATTGCGTCGGTAGCAGGCGGCCAGGGTCGCGTCGGCCTCGGGCGGCATGAAGGAAGGAGACCACGACGGAAGTGGCCGGTCAAGCAGGACCGGCCCTTAGCGATAGAAAGCTGGGGAAGTGACTGCATAAGCGTCGAGGCATGGGTGTCGACCGGCGAGCACGACACGCATGAACACCAAATCACCCGCACGCCGGACGACGCGCGGGCTCGATCACCATCAAGGCTTCAGCACGACCTTGATACAACCGTCCTTCTTGTCGCGGAACGTCTCGTACATGCCCGCGCCCTCGGACAGCGGCAGCGTATGCGTAATGACGAACGACGGATCGATCTGTCCTTCCTGAATACGGTGCAGCAGATCGTCGGTCCAGCGCTTCACGTGCGTCTGCCCCATGCGCCACGTCAGCCCCTTGTTCATCGACGCGCCGAACGGAATCTTGTCGATGAGACCGCCGTAGACGCCAGGCACCGACAGCGTGCCCGCAGGCCGGCACACATAGATCATTTCGCGCAGCACGTGCGGGCGGTCCGTTTCCAGCATCACGGCCTGCTTCGCACGGTCGTAGATGGCGTCGATGGAACGCGTCGCGTGCGATTCCATCCCGACCGCATCGATGCACTTCTCCGGGCCCTTGCCCTGCGTGAGATCGCGCAGGCGTTCCAGCACGCTCTCTTCCTTGAAATTGATGACGATGGCGCCGCCCGCACGGGCCATCTCGAGGCGCTCGGGGACCCAGTCGATGGCGATCACCTGCTTCGCGCCGAGCAGCACGGCGCTGCGAATCGCCATCTGGCCGACGGGGCCTGCGCCCCAGATCGCCACCGTGTCCGTCGGTTCGATGTCGCATTGCACCGCAGCCTGCCAGCCGGTCGGAAAGATGTCGCCGAGAAACAGCACTTGCTCGTCGGTAAGGCCATCGGGAATCTTCACGTGGGTCTTGTCCGCGAACGGCACGCGCACGTATTCGGCCTGCCCGCCCGGATAGCCGCCCGTCAGATGCGTATAGCCGAACAGTCCCGCCGTGGTATGGCCAAACAGTTTGTCGGCGACATCCTTGTTACGATTGCTGCGCTCGCACACCGAGAAGTTGCCGCGGCGGCACTGCTCGCACTCGCCGCAGGTGATCGTGAACGGCACGACGATGCGGTCGCCCTTCTTCAGCGCACTGTTGTCGCTGCCGACTTCGACGACTTCGCCCATGAACTCGTGGCCCATGATGTCGCCGGATTCCATGCCGGGCATGAAGCCGTCGAAGAGGTGCAGATCGGAGCCGCAGATCGCGCACGTCGTCACCTTGATGATCGCATCGCGCGGATGCTCGATCACCGGGTCTGGAACGGTTTCGTATCGAATGTCCTTCTTGCCCTGCCATATCAGCGCCTTCATTGCTTGCCTCCTGCGGGAGTGAGTAGTCGTGCCGCGCGTGGGTCCGTTCGCTCGACGTATCAGGCGACGACCGTAGCCCGCTTTAAGCAACGCGTGTTCCGCACCGCAAACAAAGCAAGTCTTGCAAACGTGAAAGGCAGCGCAGAAGGCATATCGAACGCGCGCGCAACGGCGTGCACTGCAGCAACGCGCCGCAACGCGCGTGACCTGTGATGGCTATCGATCCGATTGGCAAATTGAAATGCCGTGGGAATAGGCACTGCTGCCGAATGATTGCGCCCGCCGTACGTTGCACGCGACACGGCGGCGTTTCTCACATCACAGTCAAGGAGGCTGCCATGTTCATTCACAACAAGCGTCTGCAGTACACGGTGCGCGTTTCCACGCCCAATCCCGGTCTCGCCAATCTGATGCTCGAACAATTCGGCGGCCCGCAAGGCGAGCTTGCCGCCGCGATGCGCTACTTCACGCAAGCTGTTACCGAAGACGATCCGGGCCGCAAAGACTTGCTGTTCGATATCGCCACCGAGGAGATGAGCCACCTCGAAGTGATCGGCAATATCGTCGCGATGCTCAACAAGGGCGCGAAGGGGACGCTTGCCGAAGCCGTCGAAGGAGAAGCAGAGCTGTATCGCACGATCACGAACAACGGCAACGATTCGCATACCACGTCCCTGCTTTTCGGCGCAGGCTCGCCGCTCACGAATTCCGCGGGCGTGCCCTGGACGGCGGCGTATATCGACACTATCGGCGATCCGACCGCCGACCTGCGCTCGAACATCGCGGCCGAGGCACGCGCGAAGATCCTGTATGAGCGGCTCATCAACGTCACGGACGACCCCGGAATCAAGGATGCGCTCGGCTTCCTGATGACGCGTGAAATTGCGCATCAGAAGTCGTTCGAAAAGGCGCTGCATTCGATTCAGCCGAACTTCCCGCAAGGCAAGCTGCCGGGCAAGCCGGAGTTTACGAGCGTGTACTTCAACATGTCACAAGGCGACGACATGCGCGGCCCGTGGAACGAAGGCGGCGACTGGCAGTATGTCGAGCAGCCGCAGCCGGCCGTCGATGGCGGCGATGGCACCGCGAGCGTCAATGTCAGCGCGGCGGAAGAGCAGGCGCTCGCCAGCTTCGCGACGCGCACCGAGTCCGATCCCGCCGCCGATCCCGCAACCGGCGCGGACCTCGGCTCGGGACAGGGAAAGATCGTATGAACGATGGCCGACGAAGGGCTCGTCGTGAGACGGGCCCTCGGACGAAACATGGACATCGCGTTATCGTCCGGGGCGAAGTGCCGGCGGCATGACATTTGGTGCACGCGTATCGCATAAATCGTGCACACTGCCACGTCTCGCGCACGGAGTTCCTGTCGCGACGCCTCTTCCCGACGATGATCGACAAAACCACCCCTCCAGAGACAACCGCCACCGGCGCTATCGACATCTCCGCTTTCGCCGAATGCGCCCGCGAACCGATCCACATTCCGGGCGGCATCCAGCCGCACGGCGTTCTCATCAGCGTGGACGCGGAAGGCGTCGTGCTTCAAGTCAGCGGCAACATCGAACTGGTGGCGCGCATCGCACCGCACGCGTGTCTCGGGCAGCCGCTTTCCAACCTGCTCGGCGAACAGGCAAGCGAACGCGCGCTGGCGCGGCTTGCCGAACTGACGCGCGACGGCGCCGCGATTCACGTCGGCAACGTGCGTATAGACGGATGGGCGCATACCGGACCGCTCGCGATCGTCGTGCATCGGCACGAAGGCTTGCTGTTCGTCGAAGTCGAGCCCGCGCAGGACACCGCCGACCCGTTCTCGACGATGTATCCGCTCGTGCGCTCCTTCGTCACCGAAGTGCAGTCCATGCGAACGGTCGAACAGATTTGCCGGTTCGCCGCGACGGAAATTCAGCGCATCACGGGCTTCGGCCGCACGCTCGTCTATCAGTTCGATGAAGAAGGCCACGGCCACGTGCTGGCCGAAGCGATCCAGCCCGGCTATCCGTCGTACCTCAACCAGTACTTCCCGGCATCGGACATTCCGGCTCAGGCGCGCGAGCTGTATCGACGCAACCCGATTCGCCTGATCTCGAACGCGCATTACGAGGCCGCGCCGCTCGTGCCGCCGCTTCATCCGCATACGGGCCGCCCGACCGATCTCACCTACGCGTCGTTGCGCAGTGTTTCGCCGGTGCATTTGCAGTACATGCGCAACATGGGCACGCTTGCATCCATGTCGATGTCGATTCTCGTCGACGACAAGCTGTGGGGCCTCATCTCCTGTCATCACGCGACGCCGCGCCTGCCGCCATTCGAAGTCCGCACCGCCTGCGAGCACGTCGCGCAGATCGTTTCGTTGCAGCTCGAAGCGCGCGACACACAGTCTGAATCGCAATACCGGCTGGAATTGCGGCGCATGCTATCGAAGCTGCTTTCGTCGATGGCGAACACCGACAGCTTCGTCGAGGCGCTCGTCGACGATGCCCCCGATCTGCTCGGCTTCACGCGTTCATCGGGCGCAGCGGTGATCTTCGAAGGACGCACGTCGCTGATCGGCGTGACGCCGGATGAGCAAAGCGTGAACGCGCTCGTGGACTGGCTCGATCATCAGAGCGAAGACGTCGTGATGTCGGATCGCGCGTCGGAAGACTGCGCGGTGCTGAAAGACTCGCCGGATATCGCGGGCTTTCTAGCGGTATCCATTTCGAAGGTGTATCGCAACTACGTGGTGTGGTTTCGGCGCGAGGTCGTGCAGACGATCGAATGGGCCGGCGATCCGCGTGCGAAGCTCACGTCGCTCGCCAGTTCGCTTTCGCCGCGCGTGAGCTTCGACACGTGGACCGACGTGGTGCGCAATCGCTCGCTGCCATGGCGCGCCGCCGAACGCGAGATCGCGCTGGAATTCCGCGCGGCGATGCTCGGCATCGTCTTGCGCCGCGCCGAAGAGATCGCGCAACTCGCGACCGAGCTTGGCCGCGCGAATAACGAACTCGAAGGATTCTCGTACACGGTGTCGCATGATCTGCGCGCCCCGTTGCGGCATATCGTGAGCTTCGCAGACCTGCTGCGTCAGATCGACGGCGACAAGCTCTCCGAGCGCGGACGCGGCTATCTGGAACGCGTGGTCACGTCGGCGCGCTTCGGCGGCCGTCTCGTCGACGATCTTCTTTCGTTCGCGCAACTCGGCCGCGCCGCGCTGCGTCCGCACAACGTGGATGCGCATGCGCTCGTTCATGCCGTCATTCAAAACGATATCGACGAAGAGAGTTCGTCGCGCGTGCGCTGGTCGGTCGATGCGCTGCCGTCCATCGAAGGCGATCAGGTCTTTCTGCACGTGGCGTTCGCGAACGTCATCGCCAATGCGGTGAAGTTCAGTGCGCCGCGCGAGCAGCCGGCGATCCATATCGGCGCGCATGACGGCACGGGCGAACTGACCGGACACACCGTCTATTTCGTGCGCGATAACGGCGTGGGTTTCGACATGCGATACGTCGACAAGCTCTTCGGCGTGTTCCAGCGTCTGCATGTCAACGAGCAGTTTCAGGGGACGGGCATCGGGCTCGCGAACGTGCGGCGCATCATCGAGCGGCACGGCGGCAAGGTATGGGCCGAAGGCGTGCTGAACGAAGGCGCGACCTTCTTTATGGCGCTGCCGAAGCACCTTCGCCCCGAAAGCGGCGTGCGGCGCGATACGGCCGCTTCCGCGCTCGCGCGGCTCGCCGCGGGCACGGGCGGCACGGGGCACGACATCGAACAGCTCGTGAAACGTTCGCTGCAGGACAAGAAGTAAGCGCCTCACGCCGCAAATAAAAACGGCCGCGATCGTTACGATCGCGGCCGTTCTTGCTTCAGCGAGAAACGTGCTTAGAAGCGGTGACGCAGACCCACCGTTGCAGCGACCTGGTTCTGCGTGGTCGACGGCGACAGCGTGTTGATCATCGCGACGTTCGCGCCTGCATCGCCCAGTTGACCCGATGCGTGCTGATAAACGCCTTCGACGTAGACGTCCGTGCGGCGCGACAGCGAGTAGTCCGCCTGCAGCGATACGGTATGCCACTTCGGATCGCCCGAGCCGTTCGAACCGCTCAGCTTGCCGTCGGTGTACGTGTACGCTGCATCGAGGTTCAGTGCCGGCGTCAGTGCATAGCGGCCGTTCAGTTCGAAGTTGTTCAGATGCAGGTTCGTGCCCGACGGAATGACGATCGATGCGCCGCCTTGCGAGGCCGCGATCAGGTTGTCGTAGTGCGTGTTGGTCCACACGAAGCCGACCGTCGCCGGGCCGTACGTGTAGTTCAGGCCAGCGCCGAACGTGCGCTGCAGATCGGCGGTCACGTTCGTCTTGTCGCTGTTTCCTGCCGACACCGCGCCGTTCGTGTTGCCGTTGCGCGACGTGTTGGTCTGCAGGTAAGCCGCGGCGAAGTTGAACGGGCCGTTGCTATACGATGCGCCCGCGCTCCATGCGCGGTTGTTCGCGAACTGGCCAGCCTGGTTGCTGAAGCCATACAGGCCGCCGAACGTGAAGCCGGCATAGTTCGCGCTGCGATACTTGACCGAGTTCTTGACCGAGATCGAGTTGTCGAGGTTGTCGTTGTCGAGCGGGTGAGCGGCCAGGTTGTTGCCGTAGCCGGCGCCTGCGTCCGACAGCGGCGCGAGGAAGTCGACCATCGAGTCGTATTGACGGCCCAGCGTGACCGTACCGAACTGGTCGCTCTTCAAGCCGACGTAAGCCTGACGGTTGAACATGCCGTCGCCGTCGAAGCCGCCGTTATTCAGGTTGAAGCCGCTCTCCAGTCTGAAGAGCGCGTGCAACCCGCCGCCCAGGTCTTCGCTGCCGCGCAGGCCGAAGTACGTATCGGAGACGGTGCCGCTGCCTTGCCGCCAGTTGCTGTGACCCGCGGAGTTGTTGGTGTACACGAGGCCGGCATCGAGCATGCCGTACAACGTGACGCTGCTTTGCGCCTGAGCCGATGCAGCGAAGGCGCCGAGCACGCCCGCGATGAGGAGAGTTCTTTTCATGGTTGCTATGTGTCCTAGTAGAGCAAAGGCTTCTCAAGGCGATGCGGCGCTTGCCCCAAGAAACCGGACACACTTTATGTGACTGCTTCAATCGCGTCGCCCTTTTTTCAGTGGATTCGTCGGAAAGAATCCTTTGCTAAAACAGAAATAGCAGTAGTCCGAACACTTATATACGTTTGAACTCAGTCGCTTACGGCCTTTAGCGCGTCATGCGGCGTCGATTCGGCGTTGCGCAGGGGCGACGTTATTCATGCTGGATCTGCAGAGGTGCCTTACGGCTCGCGGCCTTAATGACGCGCAACGCCCTTGCTAATCTATGCACCGTCTGAAGCCTTGACCATGAGTTGCAGCTTGAGGACATGGAACGATTTCGCGAGAGGAAATCGTCCCGCTCGCGTTAGCCGGGCATAACGGTTGCGTCCTTTCTGTGCGAATCACTTCTCTCTTGAAGGAGCGCACATGGACAAGGACAAGACGGACGGCATCAAGGAGCAGGTCAAAGGCTGGGTCGATACGGCCATCGGCACCGTGACCGGCGACGAAGAACGCAAGCTGAAGGGCGAAGTCGAAATCACGAACGGCGCGAGCCGCAAGGACTACGCTGACCAGAAGGACAACATCGAGAAAGGCGTCGAAGATCCGGGCGAGCCGACCAATACCTGAGCCCGCCCGTCACTCGACGCATCACGCCGCGCGCTTCACATAGCGCGCGATGAAGGTGCGCGTCTCGTCGTCCGGGAAGCGCACCGCCACCCGATCCCCGCTCACCATCTCCACCGTGCCCTCGCCATAGCGGCGCACGCGAACCCGATCGCCCTGATTGAAGGCTTGCACGTTGCGCTTCGGCTTGGCGTCGTCATTGGACCGTTCCTGCGACATCGCGTGCTCGCGCACCTCGCGCGGACTTTCCGTCACTTCCGGCGGATGCAGGCAGTTATCGCATGAGCCGCACGTGCCGCCTGCAAGTTCGTCGTCGGGCGCTTGATACTCCACTTCGGCCTTGCTGGCCGCCTGCAGCGCGCGCGTATCTTCGGCATCGGATGCGAAGTAATCGAGCAGCATGCGCCATCGGCAACGCGCGCTTTGCGCATAGCCGATCATCCGTTCCAGCACCGCGCGATCGCGTTCGGCGCGGGAAGCATAGGCTTGCGCCGCAATGTCGAGCTGGATGATGGCCTTGCCGTCGTCGATGAGCTTCATGCCGCCACGACGCGTGCGGCGCGTCACGCCCATGTCGTTCAGCAATGTGGCCGCCACGCGCAGCTTGTTCGCGCCGACGTGCGGTAACGCTTCGCGCAGGCGTTCGAGCGGCTTGTCCAGCGTCTGACTCTCGTTCTCGCGGGCAAGATCGCGCACGGCTTCGCCTACGCGCCGGATCGTTTCAGCGTTCGGGTAACGTCCACCGAGAAAGAACTGCTGCACCTGCTTGTCCTTCAGTTCGAAAAGCAGAATGCACTTGGCGGGCTCGCCGTCGCGCCCTGCACGCCCCGCTTCCTGATAGTAGGCGTCGAGGCTGCCCGGCACTTGCGCATGGAGGACGAAGCGGATGTTCGGCTTGTCTATGCCCATGCCGAACGCATTGGTCGCCACCATCACGCGCACTTCATCCGCCATGAAGGCGTCTTGCGCCTCCGAACGCGCGCTCGCGGCGAGCTTGCCGTGATAGCGTTCCGCCGATACTTCCGCCTCGACGAGCGCGGCATGCAGCGCCTCGCATTCGGCCACCGTTGCGCAGTAGATGATGCCGCTGCCTTCGAGCGTGCGAGCCAGTTCGATCGCGCGCGCCCGCTTCTCCTCGGGGTTCGTCAACTGCTCGACCATAAAATGCAGGTTGTCGCGATACACGCCCGTATGAATGACATTGGCGCGGCGCATCTGCAATTCGCGCACGATATCGTCGATGACGGAGGGCGTGGCCGTCGCCGTGAGCGCAAGCACCGGCGGTCTGCCGAGCGTTCTGATCGCGTGGATCAGTTCGACATAGGCGGGGCGGAAATCGTGGCCCCACTGCGAGATGCAGTGCGCTTCATCAATGACGACGAGCGGCACTGCCGGCATGTTCTTGCCGGTCAGCGTCGCGGTGAATTCCGCGTTGACGAGCCGCTCCGGGGTCACGAAGAGAATGCGGATCTCGCCGGACGTCACCGCGTCCATCGCCGCGCGCTCTTCAGTCGTCGACAGCGTGCTGTTGATGACCGCCGTCGCGACGCCCGCTTCGATGAGCTTCACCGCCTGATCGCGCATCAGCGAGATGAGCGGCGACACGACGACCGTCATGCCATCGAGTTGCAATGCGGGCAGTTGATAGCAAAGCGACTTGCCCGCGCCTGTCGGCATGACGGCGAGCGTGTCGTTGCCGTCGAGGACACTGCGTATGACCTCGTCCTGACCGGGTCGCAGATTGGGAAAACCGAAGACTTTACGTAGCGCGATTTCGAGTTCGCGGTCGAGCGGCTTGCGCGCGCGCGTGGTGGCGGTGCGAGTGGTGTCGTTCATGTAGATCGAGTCGGATGGAGCGCGCCGCGTGGTTAAGTTTATTCAAGCGTCGTCTGATAACGGCGACTTCGCCATTGTCGAAACGCTTCGCATTTGGAGAGACTTGCTGCGTGATGATCGAAGGCATCAAGCAAACTGCAGTCCCAGCGAATGCATTTGAATAAATCACACGAGCGATGGAAAGATTGCGCCTTGCGGAACGCGATTTCATTACTTGCCGCGCCCACCGGTTTCCTCGAATGAAAAAAAGTAAATCGGGGGAGCCCCGCCCCGCATACGTTCAGAGCACGAGCGTTTCATCCAGATACATCTTTTGCGTATCGTTGACAGTCAAATGGTATGAGGCTTGCTCTAATAGTCGCTTCTCGATTTCAGCCGGATCAACCACATGCGAAGCACCGATGCAAGCACAGCCTCCGATTCCCGACAGCGACGCCCTGCACAACTGGCAGAGGGCGAACTAAAACATCTCGAATCGATTCTGGCGTGTTTCGTCGAAGGCAGCGCCGCACCCGGACGCTTGCCGACGAAGTACTGGGATATGCGCGTTGCGCAACTCGACAGCGAATACGAACTCGTGCCCTCGCAGAGCCATCGTGTCGCGTCGCTCCAGCGCAAGCTCGCCCTGCTCGATGCCGCGCTGAATTCCGCATCGGCCGCCGCTGACGCGCAAGAGCGCCAGAACAGGCGCGTCGCCGCCTGACTTATTCGAGCGGCCATCCGCTCGAGCTTGCCCGGATTACCTACTTCGCGCGCCGTATGACGGCGTGAGCCACGTTCGCTGCAATGTCGGCTTGAAGCTCGGCCCATTTGCCGAGCAGCGAAGGATCGTTGGTGAGGAAATAAGGCGTATCAGTCCATGCGGGCGCCTTCGCATCCGCATCCGCATTCGCGACTTCGAACACGCGCATGTCTTCATCATCGGACTCGCCCCCGCGCACCAGTTCGCTGAACGACTTCACTTCCCTAAGCGTCACGTCGTAAATGGCGACGCTGTTAACCACGGCGATCACCGTTCTGCCGATGCGCGATGCCGCCTCGCGGCTATCGGCCATGACGAATGCAACGCCTTCCACTGGCGTCGCCAATGTCAGGCGAAAGAGCCGCGATTTGCATTCGTCACTGAGCTGGGTGGTCATGTCGTGGAGCTGGCGTCGAAGTGAGCGCGCGTTCTGTCGGGGAGCGACGACTTTAGCAAAGGACGATCCAGCGTCGCAGCGCATGAGTGCGAGTCGGCTTCAACAGTTATAGCACCGCCTGCTCTCGCCCGCGCGGCGGCCGCGAGCCACGTGTTGGTCATCGGCTTACGTCCCGCCCATATAGAACTCGTCACGGCCGTTGCCCGTCGTGCGAATGCAAATGGGCGAGCGATATAGCGGCTCCGTGTACTTCGTTCCTGGCAACTCGTCGCGAATCTTCGTGAAGAGCGGCGACAGCCCGTTGTCGAGCCACGCGCCCCAGATCGCATCGTGATGGTCGGGCAGAAAGAGTTTCGGCTTGAAGAGCTGCAAATGCTGGAACGTATAGCCGAGTTGCGTTTCGGCGATCGGATGCGGCGTCCACGGAAAGATGCCGACGTCCACGCCCGGCGCGACGCTCGTCGCCAGTTGTAGTTCTTCCGGGCTCGGATTGCTGACGCTGTCGAACCAGACGATCCTGAAGCCGTTCGGAAACGTGAACGTGAAGCCCATCGTGCCTTGCGTGATGATGTTGGGATCGCTCGATCCACGCGCCGATACCGCATCGTGTTGCTGCTGCTCGGCGGCGGTGAGCGGTGGGGCGTCGAGCGCATAGAGCGCGGCGAGTTGCGTCGTCAATCCCGCCTCGATGGTGCTGTGAATGATGTGCGTCGGGCTGATCGTGATATCGCCGTAAGTGAACTTCTCGGTGTTGTTGCCCGTGACGGTGGTCGTTTGCGACGCCGGCACGCCGAGCACTTGCGCTTCCTTCGTGGTGATCGCGGAGCCGATCACCTGCGCTTTCGTTTGCGCCGCGACGGCGGCTACATCGCTGATATGGTCGGAGTGCGCGTGGCCGATCAGGATCACGTTCGCCTTCTGCACCTGCGATACCGTGAAGCCGAGCGACGCCGTGCGCGCGGGGCGTTCGTAATATGTGTCCATGATGACGACGACGCCGTGATACGCAAGCTCGTAGTTCGCGGTGCCGAGCCAGCGGAGCACGGCAGTATCGCCTTGCGGAAGCGGCCCGCCCTGCGATGCGGGCACGAGGCTCTGGCACGCGGGATCGGATGCGAGCGGAGCGTCCGCTGCGTTGGCCGGCGTCATGCCGGAACCGTGATCGTGACCGCACGCGGATAGCAACGCCGCCGATGCAACCAGCGCCCCGGGTAAAGCTCGCAACAGACCAGCCGTTCTCATGACACGTCTCCTTGGAAGACTGCCGACAGGGAACCGAAAGCTCGTGGATCATGCGAAAGCTGGCTTTGTCGGGATACTAGGCTTCGCTACGGACACGCGTCTATATGCCGTGCAGCATTTACTTCAAAGCGTCGCGGTCAGTCGCAGAGCACGGTGGCGTTGCCGCTTCGTTCGACGGTGAGATTGACCGAGCGCGCGCCGAGCGGCCGCGTGCGATGACGCATGCCGGCGGGCACGGTCAGCATCTGGCCCGCGTGCAGTTCGACGACGCCATCGTCGAGTTCGATCAAAAGCGTGCCTTCCACGCCGATGAAGGTCTCGTCCGAATCCGGATGGACGTGCCAGGCGTACGGCGCGTGCATCACGCTGATATGGATGTCGTGATCGTTGTTGCGTGCGATCACGCGGTTCATGTAGCTATCGCGCGCCGTCGCGGCGATGGCTTCGAGTGTGACGGGCTGGATCATCGTCGGCTCCCTTTAAAGCCTGAGGCTAATCCAGCGTGTGGCACGCGGGCAAACGAATGCTTTTGACGCTGATGTGAAACTCGCTCACATCGAAGTGGCCGCGCCGATGCCTTCGGCCTCATGCATCACCGCCGCGATGTTGCCGACGGCGGGCTGCACATAGACGGGCGGCGGCGCATCGAGCGGCAACGGGGCGGGGCCACAATCGGTTGCACGCGGATACACCGGCAACGGCGGTGCGCTCTGTCCGCTGGACGCGACCGGAAACACCGGCCCGCCCACGATGCCCACGCCGATGAACGGATGCGCCTGCGCCGCCGTCACGCATCCCATGCTGATTGCCAGCACCAGTGTCACGGTTCCGATCGTCTTCATTTCATGCTCCCCTTTCGAAGTGGCTGTCCGGTTCGTCGATGGGAGCATTGTGCTCAGCGAGAATGAGCAAATAATGAGGGCGCTCGGGAGCGTTCCGGGTCGAGCGGAAGCGGGCAGGTCCGCCGTCGTCGTGAATCAAGCGGATCATCACATGCGTTCCGCGCGCCCCTCCCCATCCTTCCACGATGCGGTTACGATAGCGCGCAAGCGTGCCGCTCGATGGCTTGCGCGCCCTGCGTCTCGCGCTGCGGCGGGGAAACTGCGGGCATGGGTATGACGGCGATCGCCGCGCCCGCGCTCAAACATTCAAACTCGATACTGCGACCCGCCACACCATGCGTCGAACCATTGTCCGCAATTCGCCCGTCCATGGCCGGGGCGTGTTCGCCCTCGCCGATCTGCCCGCCGGCGCGCTGCTCTTCGAATACAAGGGCAAGCGCCTTTCGTGGAAGGAAGCGCAGCCCGTGTACGAGCAATCGAACGCGGAAGACGGCCACACCTTCTTCTTCGGACTCGACGATGGCCGCGTGATCGACGGCGCACGCGGCGGCAACTCGGCGCGCTGGCTTAATCACAGTTGCGCGCCGAATTGCGAGGCGGAACAGAACGGCGAGCGCGTGTTCATCCGCGCGATCCGTCCGATCAGCAAGGGGCAAGAGTTGTTCATCGACTATCAACTGACGGTCGAAGGACGGCGCACGGCGGCGCTCAAACGGCTCTACGCCTGCCGGTGCCTCGCGAAGGAATGCCGGGGAACGATGCTGTGCAGCGCGCGTTGATCGTTCGCGTGCGGCTGCTTTTGCTTCAACCTTCGAACGCCTGAGCCACAAGCGGAGCCGCGCCTGCGCGATACATCGTCGCCAGTTCGCGCGCGCGCCGCATCAGCGCATCGCGGTCCGAAGCTAGCGCATCGCGCATGGCTAGTGCGAGTTCGTCGATACCCACGGCGCGCGGCATAGCCTCGATCTCCCATGTCTCTGCATACGCGGCCTGCTTGCCGGTCTGCGCGGCATTGTCGGGATGAAGCACGTTCACGCGCGGCAGCGCATATGCCATCGCGACGATGCGTCCATGCAGGCTGCTGCCCGCGAACCCCGCGCTGTTCGCGATGAGGGCGCAGATGTCCCAGATATCCAGCGATTCGACAATCGTCACCTGACGATGGCTCATGCGTGCAACGAGCTGTCGATACACAGCGATGTCGTCGTGCCACGGCGCCGCGCCGGCCCGGAACAATGCGATGCCCAAACCACTGCTCACGGCGATCACATCGAGTTGATGGGCAAGGCGCGCGAGCGTCGCGTCGTCGCCGAAGTCGGCGCTGAATTGCACCGCGAGATAGCCGCGAGGGAACGCGCGTTGTGACGAGGCCATCGAACCGTAGCGGGCGCGAGCGCGGATACGCGCATCGAACAGCTCCGCGATGACCGATACCGGATCGGGAATCAGCCGGGCCGCGATGCCGGCCGCCTGGAGCACGCTCTGCGTGAGGGCGTCGCGCACGCTCAGGTGATCGACGCCGCGCAGCTTCGTCAGGACTTCGGCGCGAAACGGCGCATCGCGTGAGCCGAGCGTCACGCCGCCGATCGCGTTGCAGCCGATCGAGGCCGCCTGCGCGAACGTCTCGTTGCCAATGAGATACGGCGCGAGCGCGTCGGTGCCGAGCGTCGAGCGCGCCCACGCGCGGCGGTCGTCGTCGCGCGCGCCGTATCGGGCGATGCACGCTTGCGCGTCTTCCGTCCGCGACAGCATCACGGCGGCTTCCCACGCATCGCAGGTCAGCACTTCGCCGCCCGCGTGAATGACGCTGACGGGTGCATCGCGCAAGCGCGCCGCGAGCGTGGCAAGCCCGACGACGTCGTGCCCGCCGTAGCCGCGCATATCGCGCGCCGCCAGCCCGGCGAAGACCGGCAGCACGTCCATGCGATGTTCATGCAGCAGCCGGTCGACCACGTGCGCGAACAACATGTCGCCGAAGTTGTGACGGTCGAATGCGCCGAACACGATGACCGGCCTTGCTGCATGCGTCAAGATAGAAGCGTCGGGCAATGAGCCTCCGGATTCAATGATCGAGACTACGTAAGCGCACATCCCGAAAGAGTATCCCGCGCCGGCTAGCGGAAGAATCGGCCGGCGTTCGCCGCGAATCGTTGCAAAATCATTCGCCCGTCGCTTACTTTGCGCGATTCGTATCGTAAGATTCTTCTCACCGTAGGCAGCGGCTTGGCACGCACGCGTCGGCTCCCCGCCGCAGCTTCGGCGAACGTATTCGTGTTGTTCGAAAAATAGCTTCCCTAAGTGGTAACTACTGGAGACAACGAATGAACGCAACGCTCAAGCTTTTGCCGTTGGCCGTCGGCGCGATGATCGCCTGTCTGCCCGCCGCCCGCGCGGCGCAGGACAACGTCAGCGAGCTGTCGAACTTTCGACAGACGGGCAACTCGCAGCCGGCTGAGACCATCGCGCAGACCGGCAAGACCGCCGACGCCCTGCGCGAGAATCTCAAGCAGATCAAAGTGCCGCCTGGATTCAAGATCGAGTTGTATGCCGTCGTGCCCGAAGCGCGGCACATGGCGATCGAGCCGTCGACGGGCGTGGTGTTCGTCGGCACGCGGAAGAATCGCGTATGGCAGGTGACGGATCGGACCAAGCAACGCGTGGCGAGCGATGTGGCGCAGTTCGCGTCGTCGGTGACGTTCAAGGTGCCGAACGGCGTGTGCTTCTCGCCGGACGGCGTGCTGTATGTCGTCGAGCAGAATCGCGTGCTCGGTTTCCCGGCTGCGCAGTTCTTCGGCGAAGGCGGCCCCGACGTGGCGGCGGCCGTCGTGCTTGCGCAGGGCAAGCTGATCCCGACGCAGTTCGAAAGCTTCAACCACGGCGCGCGTGCGTGCCGCATCGGGCCGGACAAGAAACTGTACATCGCGCTTGGACAGCCTTGGAACGTGCCGCCGAAGGACAAGCTGGCGGAGCTGGATCGCAACGGGCTGGCGGGGATCATCCGCGTCGATCAGGACGGCAAGAACCGCGAAGTCTATGCGCATGGCGTGCGCAATTCGGTCGGGCTCGACTTCAATCCGAAGGACAAGACGCTGTGGTTCACGGATAACCAGGTCGACGGCATGGGCGACGACACGCCGCCCGGCGAGCTGGATCGCGCGACCAAGGCCGGCGAAAACTTCGGATTCCCGTGGTATGGCGGCGGCAAGGTGCGCACGGTGGAGTATAAGGATCAAAACCCGCCGGCGGGCGTGGTGTATCCGCAGGTCGAATTCGCCGCGCACGCCGCGGACCTCGGCATGTCGTTCTATTCGGGCAAGAGTTTCCCGCAGAAATATCAGGGCGGCATTTTCGTCGCCGAACACGGTTCGTGGAATCGCACGAAGCCGATCGGTGCGCGCGTCATGTACGTGCCGGTCAAGGACGACGGCACCGCCGGCGAGGCGGAAGTCTTCGCGGAAGGCTGGCTCACGCAAAGCGGCGAGTACATGGGCCGCCCGGTCGATGTTCAGATGCTGCAGGACGGCTCGCTCCTCGTTTCCGACGACTATGCCGGCGCGATCTACCGCATCTCTTACTCGGGGGCGAAATGAGGGCCGCAATGATGGCGGGTGCGCTCGCGGCCACGCTGATGACGCTGTCGCAGGCGTCGCTCGCGGCCGGCGATGTCAAGGCGGGCCGCACCAAGGCCGCGCAGTGTCAGGCGTGCCACGGGCTGGACGGCATGTCGAAGCTGCCGGAAGCGCCGAATCTCGCCGGTCAGACGGAAGAGTATCTCGTGAAGGCGTTGAACGACTTTCGCTCCGGCGCGCGCCAGAACGAGATGATGACGATGATGGCCAAGGGCCTGTCCGATGCGGATATCGCAAATCTGGCGGCTTACTACCACAGCCTCGGCAAGCAGTGATGCGTGTGCGCGACGGCGGCTACCCGGTGTCGAACTTTTTTGAAGTTGACGCTTGACTTGGCGGACTAAGGGTTTATACTAGCTCTTGTCTCCTCCATGTCTCAACCGATGTGGATTCAAGCCCGCTCAATGAGCGGGCTTTTTTTTGGCTATCGATTTCGAGATGGCGGGGAGTTTGGCGGTACTGAGGAGCAGCGGTGGTTGTCCACAGAAAACGTGCACAAGCATGTGGATATCCTGCCGATCAATCGCCTAACGCATTGATCCCAAAGCACTAACGGCCCGCGCTGCGCAATGCACCCCGGCGGCAGCTCCAGTGCTCACCTAGCCCCACCCGTACACGACGCAACCATCGCTCCGACCCGATTGATCTCCGCACCGATCGCCGATTGCGGCGCCGTCACCGCGCTGAGTTCATCGGCGGCGGAACGGGGCATCGCAAACGCGATGGTAGCCGCTGCCATCAGCGCCAGAATCATCGATAAGAACCAGGAAAAGACGTACATCGCCGCCACCTCGCAGGAAACTCGTCGTCAGAATCGGCGCCCATGAATTCCGACGCCTGACGTGCAGAGTAGAGTCCCGCAGCGGAACAGACAGCCCCACGGAGGGAGGGACTTGAAGGAGGGAGTCAGCGTGTATCGGGCGCAGGCACCGGCGACACGCCCTGCGCCCGCGCAGCCGCATCTTGCGCGCCCAACGCGCGGATAAAGCCCTCGCGCTCCCGCAGCCGCGACCAGTATCGGGCGATGGGCTCGGCGAATCGATCGCTCAAACCCAGATGCTCCGCGAGCATCAGCGCATAGCCGACAGAGATATCCGCCGCCGTGAAGCGGCCCGCGCACAGGAAGTCTTGACGCTCCAGCAACGGCGCGAGCGTGCGCAGCCGCGCGTGAAACCACTTCGCGTAATCCTCGACGACTTGCGGCTGCCTGCGCTCCGGCGGCTCGAAATGCGTGTACCGAAGCACCAGCGTCTGCGGAAACGTCAGCGTCGCTTCGCCGAAATGCAGGAAGTTGAGGTAGCGCCCGAAATCGGCTTCGTGTGAGGCGACATCGAGTACGCCAGGCGAAAAACGCGCCGCCAGATACTGACAAATCGCCGCCGATTCCGTCATGAACAACGCACCGTCTTCGAGCGCGGGAACGGTGCCGAGCGGATTCGTGTCGAGAAACGCGCGCGCCATCACGCGCGGCGGAAACGGCAGCATCTTGAGCTCATAAGGCACGCCGATCTCCTCCAGCGCCCAAAGCGGCCGGAACGAACGCGCGCTGACACAGTGATGCAGCGTAATCACCTTTTCCCTCCCAACAAGCAGTTCAGCCGAGCCACGACGGCTTACGCTTCTCGAGGAAGCTGCGCACGCCTTCGCGACCTTCGTCCGATGCACGAATGCGAGCGATGCGATCAGCGGTGTCGGAGATGAGCACGTCGTCGATGACGCGATCCGCCAGGTCCGCGACGAGCCGCTTGCACTCGCCTACCGCGTTCGGACTGTTCGCCGCGATGCTGGCCGCGATGTCGTCGACGGTGGCGTCGAGCGCATCGCTCGTAACGACTTGATGCACGAAGCCGATCCGCAACGCTTCAGCCGCGTCGAAGCGCTCGGCGGTCACGAAGTAGCGATGCGCGGCGCGCGCGCCCATCGCGCGAATCACGTACGGGGCGATCGTCGCGGGCATCAGTCCGAGTTTCGCCTCGGACAGGCAGAACTGCGCCGAGTCGACGCTCACCGCGACGTCGCACGCGGCGACGAGGCCCATGCCGCCCGCGTAGGCATCGCCCTGCACACGCGCGATAACCGGCTTCGCGCTCGTGTAGATGGTGTTGAGCATGGTCGCGAGGCCGAGCGCATCGGCGCGATTCTCGGCTTCCGTGAAGCCCGCCATGCGCTTCATGTAGTTCAGATCCGCGCCCGCGCAAAACGCCGGACCGTTCGCGGCGAGAATGATCGCGCGCACGCTGGCGTCGTTGTTGAGCGCGCGAAAGGCGGCGGTGAGTTCGACGATGGCCGCGTCGTCGAACGCGTTGCGCACGTCGGGCCGATCGAGCGTCACGCGGGCGATGGGGCCATCGACCGCGAGCTTCAGGCGTTGCAGGTTCATTGCGTCGCTCATCTCTGTCTCTCCGTTGGCGCTTGGCTTGAACGTCGCTCAATTCGGTGCGCGTTGCTTGTTGTCTCTATACGGCTAGTCTCCGCGAAAACTGGCCGCATCGTCAACTCAAGTAAATGAGTACGACTCACACGATTCGCTGCGTTTCGTCCATCAGCATGATGTCACGAAGCCCGCGAGCGCGGACGTCGTATAGTCGGCTATATTACGAACCTCGCGCGTTCTCGCGCCGTCCATTCCGAAGGAACTCTCGTGAAGATAGGTCCGATGCGCTCGCTGCTTTGCGCCGCGCTTCCGCTCGCGTTCGGCTTCGCCTCCGTGCAGGCGCTGGCGGGCGAAGTCCAGGTCGCGGTCGCCGCCAATTTCACCGCGCCGGTACAGGCAATCGCCGCAGACTTCGAAAGGGATACCGGAAACAAGGTCGTCGCCTCCTACGGCGCGACCGGCCAGTTCTATGCGCAGATCAAGAACGGCGCGCCGTTCGAAGTGTTCCTCGCCGCCGATGACACCACGCCCGCCAAACTCGAAAGCGAAGGCCTGACCGTGCCGGGCAGCCGCTTCACCTATGCGACAGGCACGCTCGCGCTGTGGTCCGCGAAAGACGGCTACGTCGACGCCAACGGCGACGTGCTCAAGAACAAGGCGTTCACCCATCTCGCGATCGCGAATCCGAAAGTTGCGCCCTACGGCCTCGCCGCGACGCAGGCGCTCGCCAGGCTCGGACTGACGCAAGCCGTGTCGGCGAAGATCGTCGAAGGGCAGAACATCTCGCAGGCGCAGCAGTTCGTCGCGACGGGCAACGCGGAACTTGGCTTCGTCGCGCTGTCGCAGATCTACAAGAACGGCAAGATCACGAGCGGCTCGGCGTGGATCGTGCCGGCTTCCCTGCACGAGCCGATCAGGCAGGACGCGGTCATTCTTCAGAAGGGCAAGGACAACGCCGTCGCGAAGCAGTTCGCCGATTATCTGAAAGGCCCGAAGGCCGCGGCGGTCATCAAGTCGTACGGCTATCAGCTCTGATCCGAACATGCCGATCGACCACGCCGATCTCCAGGCCATCGCGCTCACGCTCGAACTCGCGTCGCTGACGACGGCGCTGCTGCTCGTCATCGGCACGCCGATCGCGTGGTGGCTCGCGCATACCGCGTCGCGGCTGAAGGGCGTCGTCGGCGCGGTGGTGGCGCTGCCGCTCGTGCTGCCGCCGACGGTCATCGGCTTCTATCTGCTCGTGCTCGCGGGGCCGAACGGCATCGTCGGCAAGCTCACCGCAGCGGCGGGCATCGGCCTGCTGCCGTTCACGTTCGCGGGGCTCGTCGTCGGCTCGGTGATCTATTCGCTGCCCTTCGTCGTGCAACCGCTGCAAAACGCGTTCGAAGCGATGGGCCGCCGTCCGCTCGAAGCCGCGGCGACCCTGCGTGCAGGTCCATGGGACAGGTTCTTCACGGTGGCGCTGCCGCTTGCCCGGCCCGGCATCGTGACAGCGGCGACGCTCGGTTTCGCGCATACGGTCGGCGAATTCGGCGTCGTGCTGATGATCGGCGGAAATATTCCCGGCCGCACGCGCGTAGTCTCCGTGCAGATTTACGATCACGTCGAAGCGCTCGAATATGCGCAGGCGCACTGGCTCGCGGGCGGCATGGTGCTGTTCTCGTTCGCGGTGCTGCTGCTGTTGTATTCGACGCGTCGAAGGGCGGCGATCCATGCGTAGCCGCGCGCCCGCAAAGGACATCGAAGCGCGCTTCGTCGTCGAACAAGGCGGCTTCACGCTCGATATCGATCTCACGTTGCCGGGGCGCGGCGTGACGGCGATCTTCGGCCATTCCGGTTCCGGCAAAACGACGCTCCTGCGCTGTCTCGCGGGTCTCGCGCGGCCGACGGAAGGGCGGCTCGTCGTCGACGGCGAAGTGTGGCTCGATACCGCCCGCCGCATCCTGCTGCCGACGCACAAGCGCCCGCTCGGCTACGTATTTCAGGAAGCGAGCCTGTTTCCACACCTGAGCGTGATGAAGAATCTGCGCTTCGGCCTGGACCGCGTGCCCCGCGCGATGCGGCACGTCGATCTCGCGCACGCCGCCGAATTGCTCGGCATCACGCATCTGCTGGAGCGCATGCCGGCGGGGCTCTCCGGCGGCGAGCGGCAGCGCGTGGGTATTGCGCGGGCGCTCCTGACGAGCCCGCGTCTGCTGCTGCTCGACGAACCGCTCGCGTCGCTCGATCAAAAGCGCAAGCTCGAAATCCTGCCGTATCTCGAACGCCTGCACGACGAACTCGATATTCCGATGCTCTACGTCAGTCACGCGCCCGAGGAAGTCGCGCGGCTCGCGGATCATCTCGTGCTGCTCGATGCGGGCCGCGCGCTCGCGAGCGGTCCGATCACCGACACGCTCGCGCGTCTGGATCTTCCGATGGCCCTCGCCGACGATGCTTCCGTCGTCCTCGAAGGCGTCGTCGCCGGATACGACGCGCGCTACGAACTGCTGACGCTCGCGCTGCCCGGCGGCCGCGCGTCGCTGACGGTGCTCCACGCGCCCGCCGCGATGGGCCACGCGATGCGCGTCACCGTCAAGGCGCGCGACGTGAGCCTCATCACCGGGGAGCGCGGCGAGACGCAAAGCAGCGTGCTGAACGTGCTGTCGGCGACCGTCGTCGCGATTGCTGCGGATACGCATCCGTCGCAAGCCGTCGTGCGGCTGGACGTCGACGGCTCGCCGCTGCTCGCGCGCCTCACACGCTATTCGCTGGACCGGCTGGGCATCGCGCCCGGGATGCGGGTGTGGGCGCAGGTCAAGGCCGTGTCGCTGCTTGCCTGAGCGCGAGGTGCTGCAACAACATGATCGTCTTGCCATCGACGATTTCGCCGCGCTCGATCATCGCCATCGCTTCCTGTAGCGGCAATTCGAGCACCTCGATTTCCTCGCCCTCATCGGCGATGCCGCCGCCGTCGCTGACGCGCATCGAGCCGTCGTACTCGCCGAGATAGAAGTAGACCCTTTCGGTCACCGCGCCGGGGCTCATGAACGCCTCGAAGACTTTCTCGACGTGCTCCACGCGATACCCCGTCTCTTCCTCGGCTTCGGCGCGAATGCGCTCTTCCGGCGAGGCGTCGTCGAGCAGTCCGGCCGCCGTTTCGATCAGCATGCCGTCGTGACCGTTGACGAACGCGGGCATCCGAAACTGGCGCGTCAGCAGCACCTTGCCTTCGCGCGGGTTGTGTAGAAGGATCGTCGCGCCGTTGCCGCGATCGTAAGTCTCGCGGCTTTGACGTTGCCACACGCCGTCGCGGCGGCGGAAGTCGAAGATCACTTTTCTGAGCACGTACCAGTCGTCCGACAAGACGACCGTATCGATGACGCGCACGCGATCCTTCGTCGCAATTTCCTCACTCATTCGGCTCTCCTTTGAGCAGCTTTCACGGCAGAGATTATTACCGGGTAATGGGCGGAAAAAATCATCGGCCGCGCTGTAATTGAGTTTTTGCTGCAACTGGCATAGCGTTGAAAAATGCGCCGGACGGGGTCCGCGCGGGAATCGAATGACTTCCTGCCAAGAGGCAACGGCGCAAGCAATTTTCTGGAGAACGTCGTGATTCGCCTCAAGGCTTTAATGGTGGCGTCGGTGATCGCCACGGCGGGCGTCGCCGCAACCGCTCACGCGGGCGGCCGCGTCGGCGTATGGTTCGGCGGGCCGCTGTATTACCCGGTGGCGCCCGTGCCGTATTACTACTATCCGCCGCCGCCCGTGGTCGCGGTGCCCGCCGCGCCGACGACTTACGTCGAGCAGGGTCAGCCCGTCGCCGCGCCCGCGCAGCCCGCCGGGTCGTGGTACTACTGCGACGGCTCGCGCATGTATTACCCGTATGCGAAGGAATGTCCCGGCGGATGGCGCGAAGTCCCCGCCCAGCCGCCTCCGCCTTCGAACTGAGAACGCAGTCATAGCAGAGTCATTTTTTATGAACTACCGAAGGCTCGTCATTCTTCTCGCGCTCACCGGGCTGAGCGCATGTACCGTGATGCCGACCGGCCCCAGCGTGATGGCGCTGCCCGGCAGCGGCAAGACGTTCGACCAGTTCCGTGCCGACGATGCCTCGTGCAGGCAGTTCGCGTTTCAGCAAGTCGGCGGCGTCACGGCCGATCAGGCGGCGACGAACAGCGCGGTCGGCAGCGCGGTGGTCGGCACGGCGATCGGCGCGGCGGCGGGTGCGGCGTTCGGCGGCGGATCGGGTGCGGCCATCGGCGCGGGCGCGGGGCTGCTGACGGGCAGCGCGTTCGGCGTCGGCGCGGCGCAGACATCGGGTTATGGCGTGCAGCGTCACTACGACCACGCCTATCTGCAATGCATGTACGCCGCCGGCGACAAGGTGCCGGTGTACGGCCCGCTGCGTACCGCTCCGCCCAACGGCGCCTCTTACGCGCCCCCGCTTCCGCCGCCGGGCATTCAGCCGCCTCCGCCGCCGTCGAGTTGAGACCGCGTCAGCGGCGCGCGCCGTGGGCGGCCCGCGAACGCGGATGCACCGGGGCGACCAGCCCCGGCGCGACGAGCAGCCCTGTCACCCAGCCGATATAGAACCTCAGATCGCTCCAGAACTCGGCGTTCTCGTACACGCGAAACGCTTGCACGTGCGCGAGCCACAGCGCGGTTTGCAGCAATCCTGTGAGCACGAGCCACGTCAGCGCGATGACGCCTGTCGCGCGGGCGCAGCGGCCAAACGTCGATACGTCCCACTGCTGCCGCACGATGACGCAGCCCGCCAGCAGAATCAGCAACGCGGGGATGAAACTCGTGACGAGCACGCGCAATTCCCACTGGAACACAAGGCCGCATAGCAATCCGGCGACGACCGCGAGAATCGCCGCCGGCCACGCGACCCACGCCGGCCCGCGCGCCGCAAGCCACGCGATCGTGATGACGAACGGCAGCGCCGCCCATTGCAGCGCCTGCGCAACCGCCTTCGCAAGATTTTCGGATGCCTGCTGGTTGGAATGACCCGCCGCGACATACACGGTGATCGCCTCGTGCACGCACACCGCGACGAACGCGAAGCTCAACGCCTCGCAAGCGGCAAAGGCCGGCGACTTGGCGTCGCGTTCGGACGACGAATCCGACGCGAGTCCGCGCACGCGCTCGAGCACCGGATCGACGAAGAACGCGAGAATCGCGCCGATCAGCAGCGCGGCGGCGGCGTCCGTGAGGGAGAAATGTCCGAAGAGGGAAAACAGACCCTGCCATAGAAATTCGGGCGCGGCGGCGCAGATGGCGACCCACAGCGCAAAAAAGAAGCCGTTCGATGCACGTCTGAGCGGCATGGCCACCTCGATGCGAATGAGGACTCAGCTTCCCTCGGGCAAAGCCGCTTTTGCGACGCGCGCCGCGATCGCTCCGCGCACGCGATCGAACAGGTCGGCGGGGATGTCGAAGCACTCGTAAGCGAGCGCCTGCGCGACGGTCACCACTTTCATTTCCTCGTAGCGGCGCCCGCTGCCGATCATCGCCTCGAACGCATTGGCGCGCTCGTTGATCTCGATGGGATCGGCGTTCACGAGCAGCACCGCGTGAGCGAGCACCGCATAGCGCGGCGTATCGCGAACACCGAATGACTGCGCGGATGTCTGTGGCGCGCGCCGCCAGTACTGCGCGGTGCCCGCGATCTTGCGCGCATCGCCGCCCGGACCCCACGCCAGATTGAACCGCCCGTCGCAGAACGAGCCTTCCACGGCCTGATGATGCGTGAGGACGCCGAGCGTGTTGAGCGCATCGGCGAGGATGCCGCACAGGTGCAGATAGACCGGCTCGGCGAGCGCGCCCATCGTCGCTCGAACCGGGTAAGCGAGGCTCAGATTGAGGATGCCCGGGCCTTGCGGCACGAGCCCGCCGCCGGACAAGCGCAGCCACACGGGGCAGCCGCGTTGCGCGAAGGTCGCGCGGGCGTCGGCGAGCGGCGCGTATCGCTGATAACTGCGCGGCACGATGAGCGATACCGGCGCGCTCCACAAGTGCGCGACGGCGTCGCCAGCGGCGGCGCGCGCGAGCAGTGCTTCTTCGGCGTCGAGCGGATCGCCGGGAAGCGAAGCGGGGTCGAGCAGTTCGAAGGGCATGGGATGGTTGGCCGCGCCGCCATCGACGCTATCCGCATGGTAGCGAAGAACGGCGGCGGCGGCCAAATGCGCGCGACGTGCGCCGTTCAGCTTGCGGCGCGTTGCACATGCTCCTTCAACAACGCGTTCACTTCATTCGCCTTCTCCATCTGGCTCATGTGCCCGGCGTCGTCGAAAATGCGCACGGTCGCGTCCTTTGGTGCGTTTTCCGCATGCCGTGACGGGATGATGCGATCCTGCCCGCCCCATATCACGAGCAGCGGCTTGCCCGTCGCCTCCAGATCACGCCCCGGCTGCGCGGTCTGTTTCCCCCCCGCGAACAGCACGCCGCCGAGCGCCGTCAACGCTTCGCTCACGCCGTCGAGCCGCTTGTACTTCAGCAGATCGTCCAGCATTTGACGGCTCACGAGTTCCGGATCGGCAAACAGCAACTCGACGACCGGCTTAAGCTCCCGACGCGACTGCGCGTTGACGAAGCCATCGGTGTACGCGTTGTTGACTTCATCGCCGAAGCCGGCCGGCGATATCAGCGCCAGCGACGACACGCGTTCCGGTGCATCGACGGCGAGTTGCGCCGCAATGCCGCCGCCCAGCGAATGGCCGACCAGATGCGCCCGGTCGAGATTCACCGCATCCATGAAGCGCGCGACGAACGCGCCAAGCTCGGGCAGCGTCGTCCCGGCGAGACGCGGCGTCGATTGTCCGTGCGCCGGCAGATCGAGCGCGAACACGCGGTTGCGCTCGGCGAGCGCATCGAGATTGAAGAGCCAGTTGTCGAGATCGCCGCCGAAGCCGTGAATGAAGAGCACCGCAGGCTTGCGTGCATCGTCGCCGCCGCGCGCCGCGTAACGCACGCGAATGCCGTCGACATCGACGAAGTGATACGCCGACGCCGCCTCTTCGCCCTCGCCTTCCTCGTCGGCGGGCGTGACGTACGAAGCGACGTAGGCGTCGATATCGGCGTCGCTCACTTCAGCCGGCGCGAGCACGCCGAGCAGCGCCTTCACCGGCAGCGTATCGCCGGCGGACGCGACCCGGCGTCGCAACAAGCCGGCGTCCGGCGCTTCGACGGCGTTGGCGATCTTGTCGGTTTCGACGTCGAGAATCGGCATGCCGACGGTGATCTGCGCGCCTTCTTCCACGAGCCACTCGTTCACCGTGCCTTCCTTCATCGACAAGCCCCATTTGGGCATCACGATCGGTGTGATTGCGGACATCAGTGCTTGCCTCCTTTCATCGTCTTGCGGACGGCGTCGGCGATCTGCGCGGCGCTCGGGATATACAGGTCTTCGAGCGTCGGCGAAAACGGCACCGGCGTATGCGGCGGCGTCACCATTTCGATGGCCGCCTTCAGCGCGCCGAACGCCTGCTGCGCGACTTGCGCGGAAATATCGGTGGCGATGTTGCAGCGGGGATTCGCTTCATCGACGACGACGAGCCGCCCCGTTTTCTCCACCGTTTCGAGCACCGTGTCGATGTCCAGCGGCGACAGCGTGCGCAGATCGACCACTTCCGCTTCGATGCCTTCTTTCGCGAGCGTCGCCGCCGCGTCGAGCGCGCGATGCACCATCAGTCCATACGTGACGATCGACACGTCCTTGCCGTCCCGGGCGATGTTCGCTTCGCCGAACGGAATCGCATACGAGTTCTCCGGCACTTCGCCTTCGAAGCCGTACAGGTTCTTGTGCTCGCAGAAGATAACCGGATCGTTGTCGCGGATCGCCTGGATCAGCAGGCCCTTGGTGTCGTATGGCGTCGATGGGCACACGACCTTGAGGCCGGGAATGTGCGTGAAAATCGGCGTCAGCATCTGGCTGTGCTGGGCTGCCGCGCGAAAGCCCGCGCCGACCATCGCGCGGATGACGACCGGCGTTTCGGCACGGCCGCCGAACATGTAGCGGAACTTGGCGGCCTGATTGAAGATCTGGTCGAAGCACACGCCCATGAAGTCGATGAACATCAGCTCCGCGATCGGGCGCATGCCGCACGCCGCCGCACCGATCGCCGCGCCCACGTACGCGGACTCCGACAGCGGCGTGTCGAGCAGCCTGTCGCCGTGCTTCGCGTACAGTCCCTTCGTCACGCCGAGCACGCCGCCCCACGCGTCTTTCTCGCCGTCCGCGCCTGCACCGCCGACGATGTCCTCGCCCAGCACGATCACGCTCGGATCGCGGGTCATTTCCTGATCGATGGCTTCGTTGATCGCCATCTTCATGCTCAGTTTGCGGGCCATGATGATTGTCTCCTTGTTGTCGGCGGTTCAGTAGCTCACGTAGACATCGGTGAGAAGATCGGCGGCGGTGGGCAGCGGCGCGTCCTTCGCTTCCTGCACCGCGCGGTCGATCAACGCGGCGACGTCGCGGTCGATCGCGTCGAGTTCGGCGGGCGAGATCACGTCGGCGTTCGTCACCGCGTGCGCGAACTTCTTGAGGCAGTCCTTGTTCGAGCGGATATCGTCGAGTTCGCCGGGCGCGCGATAGGTCTGCGCATCGCCTTCGAAGTGGCCGTAGAAGCGAATCATCTTGCATTCGAGCAGCGCCGGGCCGCCGCCTTCGCGCGCGCGGCGGATCACTTCGCCCGCGGCTTCATGGACGGCGAAGAAGTCGGTGCCATCCACCGTCACGCCGGGAATGCCGAAGCCCGCCGCGCGGTCCACGTAGCTATCGACGGCGGTGCCGTAGTCGCGCGCCGTCGACTCCGCATAGCCGTTGTTCTCGATCACGAAGATCACCGGCAGGTTCCATACCGCCGCGAGGTTCATGCTTTCGAGAAAGGTGCCCTGATTGGACGCGCCATCGCCCGTGAAGGTGATGCCCACTTCGCCCTTGCCGCGAAACTTCGCCGCGAGCGCCGCGCCGCAGATCAACGGCGCGCCCGCGCCGAGAATGCCGTTCGCGCCCATCATTCCCCGGGACAGATCCGCGATGTGCATGGAGCCGCCCTTGCCGTTGCACGACCCGCCCTTCTTGCCGTAGATCTCCTTCATCATCGCGACCGGATCGACGCCTTTCGCGATGCAGTGTCCGTGGCCGCGATGCGTGCTCGCGATGCGGTCGCCATCGTTCAGGTGATGCATGATGCCGACGCCGGCCGCCTCTTCGCCCGCGTACAGATGCACGAAGCCGGGGATGTCGCCGCGTCCGAAATCGACGTGCAGACGCTCTTCGAAATCGCGGATCGTGCGCATCTTGCGATAGACCGCCAGCAGCTCGTCTTTCGACAAAGGCAAGCCGCCCGCATGCTGTTGCGACGCTGTCATTGCTGTCTCCTTTCGACTGGTTGAACAACGGTGGTGCTTCGACGCATGAGCCCGGCGCGCGCCGCGTAACGCATGCACGCGGCGACATCGATGCTTCGGAAGGCGTTTTCGCGCAGCGTGATGGTCACTTCGTCGCCGGCATTGAAGGCGAGTTCGCGTTCGCCATCGAGCGCGACGATGCCCGCGCGCTGCTTCACGCGATGCGGCACGCCATCGGTCAGGCGCTGCCAGTTCGCGATCGGCACGGGCTCGGTCAGGCCGGGCGCGATCGGCGCGTGCAAATCGAATTCGCCGTCGCCGGGCGTCGCCAGTTCGACGGCAAGACCGCCCGGCTCGTGACGGCCGAGCGGCTCGAGCAGACCGGCGATCGCCGACATGCCGATCGCCTGCGGATCGGCGTACGACACATAGACGGCGGCGAGCGTGTCGATCTTCCAGAGCGCCCGCGCGCCGATGAAGTGCTCGCGCGAAATGACCGCATCCACCAGCGCGATGTCGTGGCGCAGCTCGCCGTTCCGGTCGCGGATGTCGATGTCGAGCCGCTTGTTCGCGACGAGCGCTTCGCTTGCCGGAATGCGGCCGGTTGCGTAGAGGCCCGCCGCGAGACCGGAAATGGTCGGCTCGCGCATCTCGGGGAACGCGTTGTTCGTACCGGTCGACAAACCCGCGAGCGGCACCGCGCCGCATTCGCGCACCACCGCGCGATGCGTGCCGTCGCCGCCGAGCACGATGAGCGCATCGGCGCCCGCGTCGCGCATCATGCGCGCGGCGCGGAAGGTATCGTCGACGCGGGCGGTCACGGGCATGTCGAGGAAATCGACGGCGGGCAGCGTGGCATCGGGGCCTTGCCGTCGTGCGAGATGCCTCTGGAGCATGACCTTGAGGCCTTCGCGGTCCGGCATCATTACGACGCGCGGCACGCCGCACGCCGCAAGCGACGACAGAATCCGCAGCACGATATTCACGCGATCCGCGAGTTGCAGACTGTTCGCGTTGGCGATCACGCGTCGAATGTCACGCGCCGATACGGGATTCGCGATGATGCCGACGAGCGGCGGCCCGGCCTTCGCGCTATCACGCATGCCTGTGTCTCCTGAGTGCTCTGCTTTGGAATCGTCGTGGCGCGGATCAAGGCAAGGCGTATGCCAATGCGCCAGAGGCCGTTGCCACGGGGCATAGCCGGAGACTGCACCGCGCCCGCGTGACAGGTGTCACAGCGCAGGTGTATCGCGGAGGTGGACAGTCGTATCGGGCGACGTGTCGTTTCGGGCGGCGTGCCTTAGCGCCCGGCCGCGTCGCGCTGGTTGGGCGAGCGAATGCCGTATCGCTCCATCCGCCGGTAAAGCGTCATCCTGCTGACGCCGATCTGCCGCGCCACCGCGCTGAGGTTCCAGCTTGCGGCGCGCAGGTACTGCATCAGCAGCATGCCTTCGGGCGGCAGGCGATGCGTATCGAAGTCGTCGGCGGGTTGCTGAGTACGCGTGTCCGCCGCCGGCGCAGGCGCGCCGAAGCCCTCGGGCAAATCGTCGATATCGATCGTTCCGTGCGAGCAGACTGCCCGCGCATATCGCAGCACATTGCAAAGCTCGCGCAGATTTCCCGGCCATTCATGCCGATGCAGACGCTCCCGCGCCGCTGGCGACAGCGTGACCGCACCGTGCGCGGTATCGGCGTCGAGAAACTTGCGGATCAGCCAGTCGAGATCGGTGCGCTCGCGCAGCGGCGGCAGCGTGAAGCGCGCGCCATTGAGCCGGTAGTAAAGGTCTTCGCGGAAGCGGCCTTCGCGCATCAGCGTGTCGAGCGAATGATGCGTCGCGGAGATCACCCGCACATCGACCGATACGGGCCGCGACGCGCCGATCGCCAGCACTTCGCCTTCGGCCAGCACGCGCAGCAAGCGCGATTGCAGTTCGCGCGGCATGTCGCCGATTTCATCGAGAAAGAGCGTGCCGCCGTCGGCTTCCTGAATCAGCCCGCGCTTGCCCTTCGCGCCCGCGCCGGAGAAGCTGTTCGGCAGGTGTCCGAACAATTCGCTTTCGATGAGCGTCTCCGGAATCGCCGCGCAATTCACCGCGACGAACGGCCCCGCGCGCCGTGCGCTCGCGCGATGCAGCGCCTTGGCGAAATACTCCTTGCCGCTGCCCGTCTCGCCGTTGACGAGCAGGTTGATCGGCGAATCGACGAGCTTCGCGGCGCGTTCGAGCTGGCGCGCGAGCGTGACGTCGCCGCCCCACAGTGCGGCGAGCGGCGCGGGAAGCTCGGCGCTTCGAGTTGCGCTGCCGCCTGCGCTCGCTGCCGGTGTCACGCACGGCGCGGGCGGCATCGCACTGAGATAAAGCAGCGCGCCGCTTCGCGCGAGCGGCGCCGCGCGCAGTTCGCTCGGGCGTGAATAGACGAAGCGCCCCAGATCTTCGATACGCGCATCGAACAGCGCATCGAAGCGCACGCCGATCAGCGACGCGGGCGCCTCGCCCGGAGACACCGGCGCAAGCGGCCGGCCCATCTCCGCCGCGAGCATCTCGTGCGCGCGCCGGTTATGTCCGGCGACGCGCCCGGTTGCATCGAGCGCGATCAGATATTCCGGGTCGACATCGACGAATTCGGGCGACGTATGCAGCTTGAGAATCCAGTCCTGCCGATGCGCCCGCAAAAAGTTGGCGTTCTCGATGTGCCGCGCGTAGATGCGCACGAGTTGCAGCGCCAGATGCTGGCTGTCGCGCGGTTGCGGCGAGGAGAGCGCGGAGATGTCGAGGATCGCGGCGAGCGTGCCGTGTGAATCGAAGAGCGGCGCGGCGGTGCACGTGAGCGGAATATGCGTGGCGTCGAAATGATCGTCCTGATGAACGGTCAGCGCCTGCCCGGTTGCGAGCGCGGTGCCGACCGCGCACGTGCCCGCGCCGGTCTCGCTCCACTCCGCGCCGAGATAGAGGCCTGCGCGGCGCAGCGCGGCATCGGTATTGGCGTCGCCGAGGTAGTCGACCGTCACGCCGAGCGCATCGGTGAGCAGCACGACGTAGCCCATGCCCGCGACCTGCCCGTACAAGGTCTGCAGGCCGTGACGCGCGATGCGCGCGAAATCGTCGATGCGCTGCTGATGCTCGCGCAGCCGCGTCTGCGGCAGGATGCGCGCTTCCTGCATGCGCGACGGATCGAGTCCGTACTGATGCACGCAACGCCGCCACGAACTCTGGATGATGCCCTCGTGCGTGCGCGCCGGCGCGAGAACCTGCGCCCGCGTGGTCGCCGCGACGACCGCCTCGATGTGCTCGCGTTGCCGCATGTCCATCGTGCTCTCCTTGGGTGTCTCCTGCCGACGCGCTTTTATTTTTGGTGATGCGTCGTCTTGCGCCGCGCGATGTCGGGAAAACACGGGGCCTGCCCGTCCGCGCGCGGCGTCGTTCAGGCCATATGATGCTCGAATCGGCAGGACGCGTCATGCGCCGGGCTTGCTGCGCTGCGGCACGGCGGAATGGCTATCGCGCGATACCACGACAAGGAGACGACCGATGACGAAGATCGCCTATGAAGACTTCGAGCGCCAGGTGGTGCAGCATCACCTCATCAAGGGCAACGTGTACGAGAACGGCGCGGCGCTCGTCGAACGCGCGAACCGGTGGATTGCGGAACATCGCATCGACGTGTTGAACGTCGAGAGTCTTTCGACGTTCGGCGCCGGCGACGATACCAGCGTCAGCCATTGGTACTCGGGCATTCGCGTCTGGTATCGCACCGAATAAGACGGGTAGCGGCGAACGCTTAGCCGCGTCCGACGAACGGCATCTTCGTCGCCATCACCGTGTGGAACAAGACGTTCGCCTCGAGCGGCAGATTCGCCATGTAGAGAACCGACTGGCCGACGATTTTTACGTCCATCATCGGCTCGATGGCGATCTCGCCGTTCGCCTGCGGCACGCCGCGCGACATGCGCTCCGACAACTCGGTGAGCGCGTTTCCGATGTCGATTTGTCCGACCGCGATGTCGTGCTTGCGGCCATCGAGCGACGCGGATTTCGTCAGGCCGGCGACCGCGTGCTTCGTCGCGGTATAGGCCGCCGAGTTCGGGCGCGGCGCGCTCGCCGAAATCGATCCGTTGTTGATGATGCGGCCGCCCTTCGGCGTCTGCGCGCGCATCGTGCGGAACGCTTGCTGAAGGCAGTAGAACATGCCGTTCAGATTGACGTTGACGACGCCCTGCCATTGCTCGGGCGTCCAGTCTTCGAACGGGCCGGGCGGATTGCTCACGCCCGCGTTGTTGAACAGCAGATCGACCCGGCCGAAGCGCTCGACCGCCGCCGCGAAGAGCCGCTCGACGGATTGGGGATCGGCGACGTCGGTCGGCACGGCGTATCCGCGCTCGCCCGCGTCCGCTTGGGCGACGACGGCTTCAAGGGGCGCGGCGCGCCGGCCCGCGAGCACGACGGACCAGCCGTCCGCGAGCAGTGCCAGCGCCGCCGCGCGGCCGATGCCGCTGCCCGCTCCCGTGACGATTGCGATGCGTGAAGATGTGTTGGTTGCCTCGGGCATGTCTCCGTTCTCCTGTTGGTGTCCGCGCGACTGTGCGCGCGGTCGTTATCGCGATCGGGAGAACATTATCGACGAAATCCCTTGCAACGCCGTTTCAGTGACTGGTCGACGCATCGGCCTGAATGGTGCCCGCCGTGTTGCGCAGCGCGCTGCCGTCGCAGAAGACGGCGGTCATGAGCATCGGCACGACCTCATGGACGACCGCCGTGCTGCCGGCCTCGCGCACGCGCGCTTCGACGTTGTCCTTCGAACCCATCACGACGACGCCATAAGCGGAATCGTTGATGGGCTGACCGGAGCCCTGCTTGAACATCGCGTCGCCGTGTTCGTAGCCGAGCACCGCGTAGACGCGGAAGCCATAGGCGGTGAGGTCGCTGCCGTGCGTCGGCTTGAAAGCGTTGACGGAGTTGGCTTCGACGCGCATCGGCGTGGCGTCGATGTAGCGCTCGTCGCGCAGCGGCGCAATGAAGCGGTGCGCGCTCGACTGACAATCGAGCTGGCTTTCGAGCGGATGCGCCTGGCTCGTGCCGGGTGAGACGAGACCGAGACTTCCTAGAACGCCAGCCACGGCAGCCAGCGTGATGGACCTTGCGAGAGGAACGTTTTTCATGGCAGCGGCAAACACGGTTGTCAGGTTGCGGTCGTGGACCGGCTCTGTTTGATGCACCGCGCATGACGCAATTTGCGAGCCAGCGGACTTGGCTTTTCAAGGCTGTCCGTTGATTCGCGCCACAACGTCATTGCTACAAACGGCGTGTCAGCGGGCAATCGCTGCGTCAGCGTTCCGGCCCCGAAGTGGTTATATTGAGCGATTCATTCAGACAGGATCGACGTATGCCCACGCTCTCCGATTTTCCGATCACGCGCAAATGGCCGGCGCAACACCCCGATCGCATTCAGCTTTATTCGCTGCCGACGCCCAACGGCGTGAAGGCGTCGATCATGCTCGAAGAGACCGGCTTGCCGTACGAGCCGCATCTCGTGCGCTTCGATCAGCACGATCAGACGTCGCCCGAGTTTCTATCGGTGAATCCGAATAACAAGATCCCGGCAATCATCGATCCGCACGGGCCGGGTGGCGAGCCGCTCGCGCTTTTCGAGTCGGGCGCGATTCTCATCTATCTCGCGGACAAGAGCGGTCAGTTTCTGCCACGCGATCCGGCGCGTCGCTACGAAGCAATTCAGTGGTTGATGTTCCAGATGGGCGGCATCGGTCCGATGTTCGGGCAGGTCGGGTTCTTTCACAAATTCGCCGGCAAGGACTACGAGGACAAGCGGCCGCGTGATCGCTACGTTGCGGAATCGAAGCGGCTGCTGGGCGTACTCGACGGACGCCTCGCCGGGCGCGAGTGGATCATGGGCGATGAGTACGGCGTCGCGGATATCGCTGTGTTTCCGTGGGTGCGCAATCTCGTCGGGTTCTATGAGGCGCGCGAGTTGGTCGAGTTCGATCGGTTCGCTAATGTGCAGCGAGTGCTGGATGCGTTCTTGGCGCGGCCGGCTGTGCAGCGCGGGTTGGAGATTCCTCAGCGGGTTTGATGCTGCGCGGTGTACTGGCGTCCGCGTTGCTGTGTCGAATTCGCACGCACGGTGAATTACGTTGTGCTTCAACGTGTTGCCTCGGCGATGCTCAGGATATCCACACGCTTGTGAACATTTTCTGTGGACAACGATGCGCTGTACGTCGCCTCGGGTGCGCCGGATTTTGACCGCCCTACCCGGCCCGCTCGATTGGTTCACAATGAGCGGACGCGCGTAATTCGCACGGCGGGCGAAATGCGTTTCGCATCAACGCGTTGGCCCGGCGATGCTCAGGATATCCACATGCTTGTCCAACTTTTCTGTGGACAACAACGCAACGCCTGAGCCACTTCACAAGCGATGCGGTAACGGACACCGACGCCATGATCGCCCTTCCCTCTCGTTACTTATCGGCTGCCGTCGCGCTGCTCGTAGTCTGCGTTTCCGCGCACGCGGACTGTCCGGGCTACGTCGAAACCGATGCCGGCAGCGCATTCAACATCGCCGCGATCATCAAGGACAGCGGTTCGCCGCAAGGGGCGCTGGACAAGGTGCGCGGCGCCGTATCGAAGATCAACGCGGGCGGCGGATGTGCGATCTTCGCGAACAAGCGCGCGTGCGAAGAGACGCTGAGTTTGGCGCGAAAGGCGATCGTCGCGTTGCAAGCGTGCTCGGCGACCGCACCGCCCAAAGGTGCGGCGCGCGGCTGAATTCGCGGGGCGAAAAAAAGCGTGCCGCCCCGAGGGACGGCACGCTTGTCGCTGCCCGATGAAGCGTCGGAAATCAGCGATCGAGGAACGGACGCAGCTTGTCGGCGCGGCTCGGATGCATCAGCTTGCGCATCGCCTTGCTTTCGATCTGACGGATACGCTCGCGCGTCACGTCGAACTGCTTGCCCAGTTCTTCTAGGGTGTAGTCCGAAGCCGTATCGATACCGAAGCGCATGCGCAAAACCTTCGCTTCGCGCGGCGACAGCGCGTTGAGCGCGTCGTCGATCGCGGCGCGCATGTTCGCGTGCACGGCGGCATCGGCAGGAGAAGCCGCGCCCTGGTCTTCGATCATGTCGCCCAGCGTGGCGTCGGCGTCTTCACCGACCGGCGTTTCCAGCGACACCGGCTGCTTCGCGATCTTCAGAATGCCGCGAATCTTCTCTTCAGGCATTTCCATGCGCTCGGCCAGCACCGACGGATGCGCTTCCATACCGGTCTGCTGCAGGATTTCGCGCGAAATGCGGTTCAGCTTGTTGATCGTTTCGATCATGTGAACCGGCACGCGAATCGTGCGAGCCTGATCGGCCAGTGAGCGCGTCACGGCCTGACGCACCCACCACGTCGCATACGTCGAGAATTTCCACCCGCGACGATATTCGAACTTGTCGACCGCCTTCATCAAACCGATGTTGCCTTCCTGAATCAGGTCTAGGAACTGCATGCCGCGATTGACGTACTTCTTCGCGATCGAGATGACGAGACGCAGGTTCGCCTCGATCATTTCGCGCTTCGCCTGGCGCATCTTCAGCTCGGCCGCCGTCATCTGACGGTTGATCTGCTTCAGCTGCTGCAACGGCAATGCAACGACGCCTTCAATGTCGATAAGCTTCTGCTGTTCGGCCTGAATCGCGGGCAAACTGCGCTCGAGCGACGCGCCATACTGACGCGAAGCCGCCGCCGTGCGCGCCGTCCATTCGAGATCGGTCTCGTGACCCGGAAACGATTCGACGAACTTGTCGCGCGGCATGCCGCAACGATCGACCGCAATCTGCAGAACGCGGCGTTCGATTTCGCGAACTCGCGCGACTTGTTGCTGCACATCGGCGCACAAGCGGTCGATGGTCTTCGCCGTGAAACGGATCGAACCCAGTTCGCGCTGAATCTCGCTGCGTGCGCGCTCGACTGCCTTGGTCGCTGCCGCGCCCGTTCCCTTAGGATTGCTCGCTTGTTCGGCGAGATCACGTACACGTGCGAAGATTTCGAGGCAATCGGCCTTCAACTGCTTGAGGCGTGCTTCGTTCGACGCGCCGGCATCTCCGCCTTCGAGGTCGCTGTCCTCTTCGTCGTCGCTGTCCGATTCATCGGTGTCCGTATCGATATCGGTCGACTCCGTTGTTTCGGAAACCGAAATATCTTCCTCTACCGTGTCGTCCTCCTTCAAACCGTCGACGAGGTCGTCGATTTTCATCTCGCCGGATTCGACGAGTGCGGCGTCCGCGAGGATGGTGCCGACCGTCGACGGACACGCGGCGATCGCCTGGATCATCTCGTGCAAACCGTCTTCGATGCGCTTCGCAATCGCGATTTCGCCGGCACGCGTGAGCAGCTCGGTCGCGCCCATTTCGCGCATGTACATGCGTACGGGGTCCGTCGTGCGGCCGAATTCCGAGTCGACGGTCGAAAGCGCGTTTTCCGCTTCCTCTTCCGACTGCTCGTCTGCCACCACGGCGGGCGCGTTGTCGCTCAGCAGCAGCGTTTCTGCGTCGGGCGCCTGTTCGTACACCGCGACGCCCATGTCGTTGAACGTGCTGACGATGGTTTCCATCGCCGCGGTTTGTGCGAAGTTGTCCGGCAGGTGATCGTTGATTTCGGCATGCGTGAGGTAACCACGCTCCTTGCCGAGTTGAATCAACGCGCGCATCTGACGCTGACGCTCTTCGTCTTGCTCCGCCGTCATGACGACATCGGGCTGCATCGTGCCGGCCTGGCCCTTGCTCTTACCCGCCTTGCGTCCCGCTGACCTGCGCGCCGGCGCGACGATATCCAGCTCCGAATCTTCCCGATCAAAACTTGCCATACTTTCTCCTCGACAGGTTTGCTCGGCGATGACAGTTCCCCGGGAGCAGGCGTGACAGCCCGCGTAATATCGACAACAGCTTCGATCACGGACGGCTTGCTGAGAATCGCATCGAGCAAAGCGCGCAAACCACGCTAGGGGCGTGGATCGCGAAATTACAAAGCGCCATTGGAGACGCAACCTTAGAGTATATCAGGGTTTGTTGCGACGCAGCAGGTTTATTTACAGGCGAAGTCGGTGCGGGGAACAGCGCCCGCCCCACTGTGCTGCGCGGGAGTCATGTTGCCCCTTGCTTGGTTAGAAGCGCTTCCCTCTCCGCTTGGTTCGGATGTGGTGACGACGCGGCTATTTTCAATCGGAGGAAGTGCTTCAGAGCGCCTAGGTTGCGAGCGGCGTTGTTCGAGATTCTTCCGGGTATCGTTTCATCGTTCGCGATGTGCGATGCAGACGCACGTCCTTGAAGGGTTGCGTTGGGATCTACTTCGACGATCCGTCCGGTCCGCAAAGCCGCGAGGAAATCGCGTTTCCACTCGCCTGCATGTACGCGAGGACGCGCTTCGTCGCGATGATGCACGGTGACCGTCTTAGCATCGTCGGCAACGACGTAGCGCCTTAGCTGGTCTTCACTCGCGAAGGCTCGCCCTGCCAGCGCGCGGATTGCGGATTGATCCTGTGCGTTCTGAGCAGACACAGTGTCGCGCTCTGCCGCTTCAAGTCGCTTGCTACGAACTCTGTACGCGAAATCGACCGGAGCGCGTAGGAGGGTCCGAAGATAGCTGATCGGATGGGTAGCACGTCGGAGATGTTCCCACGCTGCTTCTACGACGTCGGAAAGCCGCTTGCCCTGCGACCGCGCTTCGGCCATGAGTTTAAAGATCAGAAACTCACGAAATCCCAATCCGGTGAGGCGCTCAAGATCAGCGGGGAGGCGTCCTGGTTGTCTCTTTTGAGTAGAAGGGTTTAGATCCTTATATATAGCGCCGTCTGCCACGCTGACAGACGGTGTACTCAAGAAAGCAGGGTGGGCCTGGCGAGAAACGTCCTCCTGAATGGCGGCTTCAGCCTCGGCGGGGCGTGTCGGCTCATCGACCAAGCCGAGAAGAACTGCTGCCTTATTCGTCAGATGCAGATATGCGCGCCCGAAAAGCCCGGCGCCGCCATATCGACCTTGTGGCGGTCTCGTGATAAAGCCGGACGATTCGAGATCGTCCAGGCTGCGATAGAACGTGCGCATCGATTGAAGAGCGCGTCCGGTCAAGAGTTCGCGTCGGGCGAAAATGGCAGCGAATGGGCGGGCAGCGTCGACGGTCCGCGCCAATGCGGCGAGAACTGCGCGAGCGCGGGCGGGCAGGGCGGACAGGTGGTTCGCTCGGTGAGCGGCTCTGAAAATGATCCACGGAAGATTTGAGCGGTCGCAAGCGTACTCGTCGAGGGCTTGCTGATCCCGGCGCTCAGGTCGCTCTTCTGGGATTTGCGGGCGAAAAACAACCTCGCCTGCAACGGAACGTTGCGCGATATGCATGTCAAGTGCATCCATTTCGAAAAATGGAGGACAAACGCTTGACTGCCGATCGCTATCCGCTAAACTTCGAGTTGTGTAGCTCGTGACCCGATTGGCGTCGGGAAGCGGACGGGCAAGCAGCAGTGAAGCCCGAATTCAAAAGCCTTCGGTTGGCGCCGAAGGCTTTTGTCTTTCTGAAGCAAGTTCGTTACATGGCAACCTCATCGGTGCTAATTTGCTTAGTCGTTGATTCTAAAGGGATTCCTAGTAGAGCCGCTTTGTTTGCCGAAATCTGGTGGCGCTAAGCCATTGATTTCATTGATAACTCTACTAGGCCCTCAGTCCTGCGGTGATTCGTCAATCGATCTGTTGATGAAATCCGCGATTCGCTGTGCCCACGCTTCCGCCTCGTTCGAGTCCTTGTCGTAGAATCGAATGCCTACGACGCCGCTTCTCGTCGAAACCTCGCACACTTTTCTCCTACCTGAGCGAATCACCGTTGTGCTAGGCACGACGGCCTTTGGCTTCTCGGCAGCGAAAGCAACGGCTTTATCTTGCGTAAAGGTTTCGTCGTCGACCAACCGACGAACGGCCTCTACGACCTTGTCCGCCTTGCCAGCTTCGACGAGAGCCGCGAGCTTCTGCGCAGCGTTGCTTCCGAGCCGCTCAGGTTTTACCGCTAGAGCTTGCTTCGCAGCATCGGGCAGGGCATCGAACGAGAAGATGCGCGTTACGTGACTCTTGCTGAGACCCGCGCTTTCTGAGATTTCCGTACGTGAGAGCCCGCTCAACTCTTGAAGCCTTTTGAAGTTCCAGTACTTCTCGAAATCCGTGAGGGACGGAGACAGCAGGTTCGAGAAAAACGCTGCAAATTCGATCTCTCCTTCGTCGATCGAGGCGACGTTCGCCCGAATCGTGCCACGTCCCAAATCACGATAGGCGGCAACCCGGTTGTGCCCCGCCACGATCTCGTAACGGCCTTCGGAAAGCGGTCGGATCAAAATCGGTGTAGCGAGCGCATGTTGCGCGAGATTCGCCTTCAATTCCTGGAATTGCTCGGCGGTCAACTTGCGCCGTCTTCCGTCGACCTCAATAAGCGCGTCCAGCTGCACGTCAAATGCGGCGCCTGCCTCCAGTTGCGATTCGAGTTCCTTAATCCGCGCCTGCGCCGTGTTGATCCGGTGCTGCGCGTCCATCAACCTTCCAGGCGACGTGCGCGGTTCCGAATTAGTGGTGCGCTGCGTCGGCTCAGTCGGTTTGCTGCCGATGTTCGCGGTCTTCGCGAGAAGCCTGTCCCCGATGCCCATTTACGCCTCCGCCTGATTCCACGCGCGGACGAACTGCGCGTCTAGATGTTCTGCGAGCCGGTCGAGCGGCTCCTTGAACCGGTTGTACGCCGCCGTGCTTCCGTCAGGCTTCGACAGGTCATATACCGTTGAAAGCTGCGCCGATGCGCCCTTTGGTACGGTCGATTCAGGAATCTCGAACGGCAGCACGCGATCGCCGTAAGCTTTTTGTAGCCATCCTCGGACGACGCGAGACACGTCGTCCGATTTGGCCTTGGTAAGAATGACGTTGACGAAGTCGAAGCGCTTCTGCTCGAGCACGCCGGGTAACTTTTTGGCGATGTCGGCGAAGAGGTGCCAAAACTGAGTCGAGCTGGCGAAGTCGAGTGCCTCGGGCGGGCAGGGCAACAGAATCGCGTCGGAGGCGAGCAGTGCGTTAATGGTCAGATAACTGAGGGCGGGCGGTGTATCGATGACGACAGCGTCGTATTCCTCCGTCAACGGCATCAGGCCTCGCCGGACGATCTCCCAAAACTCGAAGGTGCTGTCGTTCAGCACCTTCGCAGGAATCTCGAACTCGGCATCAAAGAGGGACGACGATGCCGGTATGAGATCCAGGTTGTGCCAATACGTCTCTTGCACGGCATAGTGCAATGTCGATTGATCGCCATAGATCAACGGCAGCAGCGTTTGATCATCGGAAATTTCGGCGTCGGGCGCCCATCCGCAAAGCTGCGTCGTTGTTCCTTGAGGATCGCAGTCAATCACGAGCACCCGCCGGCCCAGCAGCGTCAACGCCTGAGCAGCGGACACGGCTGTCGTGGTTTTGGCGACGCCGCCTTTGAAGTTCGCGACGGTCACAATGCGCCCGCGCTTACCCTCCGGCCGACGGACGCGCTCCTTGGTTGCCCGAATCCAGGTCAACGCTTCTTCGAGCGTGAATTCCTTGCTTCGGCCTGCGCCCTTCGACGTCCCCGCAGGCAGTTCGCCCTTGGTGGTGAGGTATTGAAACCGCTGCTTGTCGATTCCGCAGAGCGATGCGACCTGCGCGCTCGTGAACGTCGGAGCGCTCTTGCGTGGATACGGCTCCAGCATCGCATCGCGGATCTGGTTGAGGATATCAGTGGCTTGGGCGGCCACCCCCAATAGCGTTTCGATCGAAACGGATTGGTCGACTTCGGGAAGCCGAGCGCTTAGCATGGAATTCGCGGTCACTGGCGGGCCTGGGTAAGCAAATAATTCTTCGGTTTGTGGAAAACATACTGCAAACCGAAGAATAAACGGCCAACCGGTAAACCTCAAGTAAACTCTGAAGTCTTTACAGGGCGATATTACAACGCTGCGGCCGCGTAAACCTCAGGCTTAAGCCGATTCCGAGGCGTTTCCCGACGCCAATGTGCGGCGAATGAACTGCTCAACGCCGAGTAAACGGCTGGCGTCCTCCTGTTGGAGGTATAACGCCGTCGTCGATGCGTCAGCATGCCCGAGCCCTTTGCTCACATCGGCCAGGTTGGCGCCGTGGGCCAGTGCGTGTATCGAATGGGTATGGCGCAGCCAATGCGTGCTCGCGCGTGCCAGCGGCCGGCCCGCGCCCGGGGCGTCCGCGTCGAGTTCGGCAGCAGCGTTCGCGAAGGCGTTTTTGATGATTCGACCGATCCCGTCCGGAGTGATGGCTTGCCCTCCGCGGCTCTGAGCCAAGATGGGCGTGCCTTCCGCACAATCGAGCGGGCTCGGAAGTCCGCGCAGTGAGAGGCTCTCCAGTAGGACATCGATGACTGCGGGCGGTATGAGCACCGTCCTCACCGAACGCTTCCCGGTCGTCTGACCGACCCTCAACCGCCATACCGGCGTGTCGATCCCGGGTAAGCGACCCACAGATAGCGCGTCCGTCGTAGCGCCCGAAAGTTCGGCTCGCCGCAAGCCGGTCGCGTAGGCGAGGAGGAGGGCGAGGCGGTCTCGGTGTTCGGCGAACGTGTACTGCGGCCGCGTCGCGGAGCGAAGCACGGCTTGCCATTCTTCCGCGCTGAGCGCGCGCTCTTTTGCGTCGAAGGCCGGCGGAGTCACCACGCGATCGTGTCCTTGCATCGGATTCGTCGACAGATAACCGCTGTCGACCAACCACTCGAACATTGCATTCAGAATGGCGCGCGCCGTTTCACGACTCCGATCGGAAAGCGGACCGGCGAAGGGCTTCCAACCGGGAAGGCATCGCTCGATGCGCTGTCTCGAAATCCACCGCTCTGCCGGCTGCGGATTCGTCAAAAACTCCGCCACAAACTGCGCGCAGTCGTCCGAGTCGAGCGACGACAGAGGCTTCTCCTTTTCGATCAACGCCCAAAGCAGCAGTCGCTCGGCTTCCCGCCGATACGCCCGCCGCGTGTGCTCGCTGGCGGAGCGTGCGTCGAGCCAGGCCTTGATGGCGGCCACGTCCGTGTTCAGATTTCCGATACCGATGGGTGCCCGGTTAGTGCCCGCCGACCCGTCGACCGCCCGCGGCACGGGCAGTGCCTCCAAAGGCGCGACGACGATGGCATCCACATCCGAATCCGCCGATCGCGTGGACAACTGTTCGTTCCGCCACTGCCGCCGAGGCACGAGGGCAAGCGGTGAAAGCGTGTGCCGTAACGGTTCCGCGTGCAGCACCAGCCAATCGACGATTCGCTGCGCGCCCTTAGGCCCGAGCCGCGGCACGGAGGCATACCAACGATGCCGTCGCCGCTCGATCAGCGCGATGAGGTCCGCGATAGTCGTCAACCCGGCCGCCGCCAATCGCGCGGTGACGACCGGCTCGAACCATCCGTCGATCGGATGCTCCTGGCTCGGATCGTGGACAAGACCCGCCTCCATGCGGGCAAGGGCGTTCGCTTGCCGCCGCCGCAAGCGCGCGTTACGCGCCGTGCGTCGATCGGACGCTGCGGAGACGCTATCACGGTGCTCTTCCTTATAGAGCGCCAACAGCTCGGACTCGCTGTAGACGCCGTCAGGATCGATACGCTCGCGGAACGCTTCGAGCGTCGGCGTTTCAGGCGCAGGCGTGTCGGACGAGGGTGGAATGCTGCCCGGACGCAATCGCAGCAGGTGCGCCGCTTCGACATCGTGCGTGCGGCGGGCCATCACCGAGAGCGTGTCGCGCAATGCAGCGATGAGTCGGCGAGTGCTGCGGACGTCAGACCCCGCTTCGCCGTACGACGCGTGAAGCTGCGCTTCGGAAACGCCGTCGAGATAACCGCGATAAAGCGCGAAATGCTGGCGCGTGAGTCTGCGCGGTGCAGCCGTGTGCACCGGAAGTTGTCCGTCTATGGAGTTTTTGCCTTTGTTATCAGTCATTTGGCGCGAGGTTATCAAGTACAGTCCAGTTTGACAAGCTAAATCGCTATGTCTGATAAGACGGGTTATCAGGTAGAGAGATCGGACTCTGGTCCGGAAGCGCCCGCTTGAATCTTCGCCGCGTGCGGAGCATATTCCGATCAACTCTCCCGAGCAATCTGATGGAGGCACGTGCCGATGCGCGACCCCCGACGCCCCGCGTACAAAGAGCCGGGCAACGATGAATTCCGCCCGAGTCTGCCGGAGGTGTACGCGTCGGTGAAGGTGCCCGTCGGTGGTGGATGGCTCCGGCGCTTTCTCGCCTTCGCCGGTCCCGGCTACATGATTTCGGTCGGCTACATGGACCCCGGCAACTGGGCGACCGACCTCGCCGGGGGATCGAGGTTCGGCTATACGCTGCTCGCTGTCATCCTGCTGTCGAATCTGATGGCCATTCTCCTGCAGGCGCTCGCCGTCCGGCTCGGCGTCGCGACCGGGCGGGATCTCGCGCAGGCGTGCCGCGACCACTACTCGAAGCCGGTCAACTTCGCGCTGTGGATTGCCTGCGAGACGGCAATCGTCGCGTGCGATCTGGCCGAAGTGATCGGAACGGCGATCGCCTTGCAACTTCTCTTCGGCATTCCGTTGATCGCGGGCGCGTTGCTCACCGCGCTGGACGCGTTTCTCCTGCTGCTACTTGTCAACCGAGGCTTTCGCCTGCTCGAAGCCTTCGTCATCTCGCTGTTGATCATCATCGCGGTGTGTTTCGCGTTGCAGATCGTCGCCGCGTCGCCGCCGATCGCGCAGGTGCTGCGCGGCTTCGTGCCGTCGCCGCAGATCGTCACCAACCGGGAGATGTTGTACGTCGCGATCGGCATCCTGGGCGCGACGGTCATGCCGCATAACCTGTATCTGCACTCGTCGGTAGTTCAGACGCGCGCTTACGGGCAGTCGGTCGAGGCGCGGCGCGATGCGATCCGGTGGGCGACCATCGACAGCACCATCGCGCTGACGCTCGCGCTTTTCATCAACGCGGCGATCCTGATCGTGGCCGCAGCCGTCTTCCACGCGAGCGGCCACAACGAAGTCGCCGAGATCGGCGATGCCTTCCGCTTGCTGTCGCCCTTGCTGGGACTCGGGATCGCGTCGACGCTATTCGCCGTCGCATTGCTTGCGTCGGGACTGAATTCGACGGTCACCGCGACGCTCGCCGGCCAGATCGTGATGGAAGGCTTCCTCCGACTCCGCCTGCCGAGCTGGGCGCGGCGGCTCATCACGCGGGCGATCGCAATCGTGCCGGTGGTGATCGTCACGGCGATCTACGGTGAAAAAGGCACCGGCCAGCTATTGGTCCTGAGCCAGGTCATCCTGTCGATGCAACTGCCGTTCGCCGTCGTCCCGCTGGTGCGCTTCGTGTCCGACCGCCGCAAGATGGGCGTCTTTTCGATCAACCGGTGGATTGCCGCGCTCGCCTGGCTCGTGACGGGCGTGATCATCGTATTGAACGTAAAGCTGCTTGCCGATACGCTGCTCTTCTAGTTCGCGAGAATCCAGACGCGCGCGATGGCCGGCGACTTCATCGAAAGATCGGGCGCAAGCTTATCGACGAAACTTTCGCAAACCGGGCGTTGACCGAAGCCACGCCGGTCCGACGCACCCATCTATATATATAAGAGGAGACATTGAATGACCGACGCGGCCCAGTGCCCCATCCACGTGAACGCGCCAACCGGCTGCCCGGTGAGCACGCGCGCCGCTGACTTCGACCCGTTCAGCGACGGCTATCAGCAAGACCCGCCCGAATACGTGCGCTGGGCGCGCGAGCAGGAGCCGGTCTTCTACAGTCCGAAGCTCGGTTACTGGGTCGTCACGCGTTACGACGATATCAAAGCCATCTTCCGCGACAACCTCACGTTCAGTCCGTCGATTGCGCTCGAAAAGATCACGCCCACTGGCCCCGAAGCGAATGCGGTCCTCGCGTCGTATGGCTTCGCGCTGAACCGTACGCTCGTCAACGAGGACGAGCCCGCGCACATGCCGCGCCGCCGCGCGTTGATGGACCCGTTCACGCCCGAGGCGCTCGCGCACCACGAGCCGTTGGTGCGCGCGCTCACCCGCGAATACGTCGATCGCATCGTCGACGATGGCCGCGCCGATCTTGTCGACCAGATGCTGTGGGAGGTGCCGCTCACCGTCGCTCTGCATTTTCTCGGCGTGCCGGAAGAGGACATGGACACGCTGCGCGAATATTCGATCGCGCATACGGTGAACACGTGGGGCCGGCCGAAGCCCGAAGAACAGGTTCAGGTCGCGCACGCGGTCGGCAAGTTCTGGCAGTACGCGGGCAAAGTGCTCGACAAGATGCGCGAAGACCCGTCGGGCGACGGCTGGATGCAGTACGGCATCCGCAAGCAGAAGGAACTGCCCGAGGTCGTCACCGACTCGTATCTCCATTCGATGATGATGGCCGGCATCGTCGCCGCGCACGAAACGACGGCGAACGCGTCGGCGAATGCGATCAAGCTGCTCTTGCAGCATCCCGACGCATGGCGCGACATCTGCGAAGACCCGGCGCTCATTCCGAACGCAGTCGAAGAGTGCCTGCGGCACAACGGATCGGTGGCGGCCTGGCGGCGGCTCGCGACGAAGGACGTGACGATCGGCGGCATCCACATTCCAGCGGGTGCGAAGCTGCTGATCGTGACTTCATCGGCGAATCACGATCAGCATCGATTCGCGGACGCGGACCTCTTCGACATCCGCCGCGAAAATGCCAGCGATCAACTGACCTTCGGCTACGGCGCGCATCAGTGCATGGGGAAAAACCTCGCGCGCATGGAAATGCAGGTCTTCCTCGACGAGCTCACGCGCCGCCTGCCGCACATGCGGCTCGCCGAGCAGCGCTTCACTTACGTGCCGAACACGTCGTTTCGCGGACCGGAGCATCTGTTCGTCGAATGGGACCCGTCGATGAACCCCGAGCGCACCGATCCATCCGTGCGCGAGGCGCGCGCGGCGGTGCGCATCGGCGAGCCGTCGTCGCATGCGGTGAGCCGCGCGGTGGTCGTCGAATCGGTGACGGCGTGCGCGGATCGCATCGTGCGCGTGCGGCTCGTTTCCGCCGATGGCCGCCCGTTGCCGCGCTGGACGCCCGGCTCGCATATCGACGTGCTGTGCGGCGACACCGGACTCTCGCGCCAATATTCGCTCTGCGGCGATCCCGCCGACGCCCGCGCGTTCGAGATCGCCGTGCTGCGCGAAACCGCGAGCCGCGGCGGTTCCGCGTGGGTCCACGACAACGTGAAGCCCGGCGCGTCGTGGCGCATTCGCGGTCCGCGCAACCATTTCCGTCTCGATGAGACCGCGCGCAAGCTCGTGCTGATCGCGGGCGGCATCGGCATCACGCCGATCAGCGCGATGGCGCGCCGCGCTCGCGAGTTGGGCATCGACTATGAAGTGCATTACAGCGGACGCTCACGCGCATCGATGGCGCTGCTCGACGACATGCGCGCGCTGCACGGCGACCGTCTGCGCGTGTTCGCATCGGAAGAGGGCGCTCGCAACGATATCGCGGCCTTGCGCGTCGAGGAGGGCACCCAGGTCTACGCATGCGGCCCGGCGCGGATGCTCGACGCGCTCATCGCCGCGAGCGCCGCCTGGCCCGACGATGCGCTGAAGATCGAACACTTCGAAGCGAAGCTCGGCACGCTCGATCCCGCGCAGGAACACGCGTTCGACGTCGAACTGAAAGATTCCGGGTTCACGCTGACCGTGCCCGCCGGAGAGACCCTGCTCGCGACGCTGCGTCGCGCCAACGTCGATGTTCAAAGCGACTGCGAAGAAGGGCTGTGCGGATCGTGCGAGGTTCGCGTGATCGACGGAGATATCGATCACCGCGATCTCGTTCTGACAAAAAGCGAGCGGCAAACGAATCAGCGAATGATGGCGTGTTGTTCTCGCGCTAAAGGTTCCAAACTGGTATTAGCGCTTTAACTGTGATCACACGCTTTTAAGCGTCGCAGGGATGAAACAATAAATGGAATTGATTCATCCCTGCGTCACAACCGCGCATTAAGCCATGCTCGGGTGATTTTCACTGTCGCCGAGACATTAAGTGTCCATTGCAATCTACGAAGTAACGACGCGCCTAATGGCGCATTTTTTTTCATTGCCAAGATTCGCACAACGCACGTATTCTTCATATCAGCTGTGCAATTTTTCGCCGCATTCAGGCATTAGCCCGTACGTACGTTCCATTGACGTCAAAGTTCTTCGCATCAATGCGCCGGGAAAATGTACCGTCACTAGGGTTATTACCTAGAAATATGCAAATTTTTGTCGATGGTTTACGTTTAGAATAACTTTCAGTTGGTGCGACGCACAAGCCGTCTCACCCAATATCTTCTTAAGCCCTGCTGGAACGACGTGTGAATTTGCGCTGCTGCGAATATGCATAGCTGCGATTCACAATTGGCATGGCTGCGGGAAGGGCTGGTGATTAACCTGAGAGATACTTATTAAAGGCCCATATAAATGGACCAAGTAGTTAGCTTTTAACCTGTGGGTATCGGCATTGAAGAATCGCTGCATACCCACGTCGGCTGGCAGTTCCCGCCGATTTCACAAACGCGCCTAGAAACAAGGCGCGGCGCCGCCCGGGCAGACAACTCCAGTCTGCTCCAGCCGTGCGCCCTCTCACGCCCCGCCTGGTGCGGGACTCTATTCTTGGGGCGCAGCGCTCCGGCTGGCGGTTCTGGCCGGACCAGGCTTCGGAATTATCTTGGTGTTCGACGAGGATCAAACATGTCTGACGTAGTGATCGTATCGGCCGCGCGTACGGCGGTTGGCAAGTTCGGCGGTTCGCTCGCGAAGATTGCGGCGCCGGATCTGGGTGCAACGGTGATTCGCGCGGTGCTGGA